>Ga0154736_11_pt1 | contig 393967 bp, 426 predicted proteins | sample Rifle2008BG16ft_FD_105744 | JGI IMG/M metagenome (GOLD analysis project Ga0154736, IMG submission 105744) | Candidatus Woesebacteria bacterium RBG_16_42_24
TGCCACCCAGACCCAAAAGCCAAGTCCATAAACTTTTTCTTCTGGTTTCAACAATCTCCCCTTGCCCTTTTCCTTCCTGGCTGAATGATAGGACCAGTGCCAAAGTCAGATAGTATTTAAGAGAGTAAAGGAAGAAAAGCGTTCCCATTGTCAGAGCCAGACCCGAGAAGATATACCCTACTCCTCCTTGCAAAGGTGAAGCTCCAGTTATTAAGTTTATCCAGGCAAGAATTCCTAAAGCTATGAAGAAAGTAAGGAGAAAGGAAACAAATGAGGTCTTAAGGAAGCTCTGTAGGTCTCCGACCCATGGTGTAGGTAGCTCCGCGGATTTTCGAATATTGGCATAAGCATACCTTTCTCTATTTTGAGCTAAATTCAGTCCATTTCTTAAAAGGACTTTATAAACCCCCGTTGGCCCAAGTGCTTTTTTGGGAAATTGACTTTTCAAATTGGAGGCAATCTCATATTTAGAGGCCTCGGGTTTTCTTCTTACTTCTTGTAAAACTAATTTCTCTTGTTCGGAAGTGGCTTGATTATGATAGAAGTCAATATTTTTCTTTTTTGTTTTAAAATTGAAATCTTTTCCTTCTTGGTTAGCGTAGTTGTAATCTTTTAGCCATTTATAAATAGTGGGTCTTGATATTCCACTATCTTTCGAAATTTGCCCAATTGGTTTTCCTTCTTTAATTAATTTATCAACAAGATTTTTTCTTTCCTCTGGTTTTAAGTGATATGCCATAGGCAGTTTATATAGGATACATATACTGTAAAGATTGATTGAATCCTGGGTCAAGCCCCATTTACAATAGTTCTATGGGGATTCTATAACTAGAATTTAGATAATTAATTGAGAAATATATATGCAATTCTATGCAAGATAGCCTGAAGAACTACTATAACGATTCTATAACGATACGTGATCGTTAGTAGAAACGCTCGCAAGAAGTGACGATAGAATGTCGAGGGTGGAAGGTTGATTTTTGAAAATAGAGGTTAGAAGATGGAATGTTAAAACGTTTTCCAGTTATTTCTTAAGTTGGTTAATTTTCCTCCAAGAAATAGATATCGTTTAAGAAGGCCCTCACAAAAATCACTCGGCCAAAAATTCAGGTCTTTGGCCATATTGACATGAACTTCCATTTCATTACACGAGCCTATGGCTGAATCAAGATGCCTTTTGAACTCCTTTTCAAATCTTCTCTTAGCCCACCCCTCAGCTATATTGGCCGGAACGGATTTCGAAGCTCTCCGTAGTTGTGAACCTAAGTCATTCTTTTCGAAAAGTGGGAGCTTATTTACATTTTGGTTAACAATAATCGCCAAATCATAGGACTCCTTATAAACCTCCAGATCTCTAAAACTTCTTATCACGCCCGTATTGTAGTCTTCTTTCTATCCAACTTCCACCCTTCTCTTCCTCCTTCTACCCCCTACCTTCTATCCTCAAATGTCCACCCTCTATCTTCTATCCTCCACCGTCTCTCGCTGTTCCAAAACGTATCTATAACTAAACCACCAAAATATAAACAGCCAGCCTAGTGTCAGAAGATTTGAGAAATAGTCGTGGAAGATAATTCCAAAGGAACGGCCGACACTAAAATAAACAACAATGACCAAAACCAGCCTAAAAATATTGACGAGATAGGTTCCCAAAACTCCGACGGCTAAGGTTTCCAGCTTTGAGGTTAAAGTGTGTCTTCCCGAAAGACCAGTTAGTAAAGTAATAACAAAAAGAACCAGACTCTGCCAACCGATACAATTCCAGGCAAGATATACCACTTCACTCCCCCCCGATGTTTTTGTCCATTCGATATAGGCATTTCCTATTCTTACCGGTAATCCCAAGACGGTTAGCAGCGTCCCGACAATTCCTAATTCATAAGGAACTATAACATTCTGTATACTTTTATATAATTCTATCTTCATAATATATCGTGTGAGTAAATCCTGAAGGCTGGTCCAGAAGGGTAAGACTGCTAAAACCAAGACAGCCAATATCAAAACCCTTGTCAAAGTACGCTTTGACTGGCTAAAAAGTTTAAATCTAAGTTGGGAAGTTTGTAGGTCTTTCATTTTAGGGTTTAGGGTCTAGGGTCTATTGCTTCTATTCTCGCTATACCCTACCACCTAGTACCTTTTTTATACCCTGACATTCTAATACCTGCTGTTCTCTTTCTCAATCTATACCCTAAACCCCATACCCCAGTACCTTGGGCATGCTCGACATTTGGTCTGGACCTATTAATTATTATTGGTATAAATAGCACCAAGGGTAAAAATATTAGTAAGTTCTCCGGAACTTGTAGGCCTGATACTTGGATAATGAGCCAGCTGGTATTGGCATAAGTGGTATCGCCGCTGGTTGCCTGAAGTCTGGTATCTAGATTTGTTGCAGTTGTCGGCATCGAGGAAAGAGCAGTACGGTTGACGGTCAGCGGTATCCAGGTTGGAGTTTCACTGGTTGTATTGACACTACTGTTGGTAATAGTTGAGGTACCGTTATAAAGGTCTGTAGTTCCCGTACAGCCGGTTGTACAATACATGGTTGCTTCGTAATAGTAATTGAATGTTCCTCCCACAAAGTTATCATCGTCAAACTCGTTGTAAAATTGTTTGGCGGTTAAGGAAGTGGCGGTTTCCGAGGTATTGCTATTTACATATTGATGAATCAGTTCGAGTTTGGTAATACCCCCTGTTTCTGACTGCTCGATAATAAGCTTTGCATTGGCAATCTTTATTGTTCCCGAGGCAGAAGACCTCTGAACAACAACCCTAAGCCTGTAGTCGTCGGTCAATCCTGATGAGATATCGCTTGTTGTCCTGACCCGCTGGAAGGTGGAGGCAGATGAAGTGATGGTTGAACTAGCCACGTCTGCCCAAGAACAGGATGTGTCGGCACATTGCTGAAGTTTTGCCTGGGCAGAAATTCCCGACAATTCAGAATTGAGAGTATAGTCCACCAACATCCAGACAGTTGAGACTTGGGCTGCATTGCTCGAGGTGGAAGAAAGGCGATAGCCGATCTGGGCAGTGTCGAGGGTCGAGTCAGTCCATTTAGTGGTCGAGGATCCTGGCAAATCGTATATAGTCAATGGATAGAGTGTGGGGGCGGCGTCGGCGTTGGTTTTCCAAGTGGCGTTGCTGGGAGCAATAGCAGTACCTCCTTCAGCGGCTCCTCCCGAGGAATCTTTAACCCGTACGACAAAGGAATCGTTGGCAGAAGCTCCTGCCCCATTAAACCTGACACCGACAGAAACGACATTGACGTCGTCGTTGGAAGCTAGGCTTGAGTCTTCGACGTTAAGGTCATCAACCTGTTCTATGGTGTGTGAATAGTTGAGATCGGTGCCTTCATTTGGGGGTACCTCATCAACGCCTTCCCAGTTCGTTGCCTGGGTGCTCGTTCCGCCTTTTGTCCATTCTGCGTTGTCTCCTCCTTCATTGGGTTTAAGGTGAATAATGTGTCCCGGCCCGGGCCAACCACCCGTGGAGTCGTTGATTGCAAAATCGTCAAAATACGCCTCAAGTTGTGTGTCAGCTGTAGTAGATCCAAATTGAATACGGGCAAGTCCAGAATTCAAAACCTGATTGCCGCAAGTACCAAAACTCGTTCCACCAAGTCTGGCGTCAAATACTGTCGCACCTATCGTCGTCGAATCTATTTTGATTTCTACTCTATACCACTGACTATTATTTAAGGCAGAAGACGTGCAAATGGAAGCGCTATCCTCATTGTTAAAAAGTTCTAAAGTACCGGTTGAACTAAGATTTAGGAGAATTTTTATTTGATTACTGGCATTTAGAAATCTGTAAATTACTCGCGTTGCCGAAGGATCGGTCACAACATTAAGGTAGAAACGGTAATAGAAAGGGGCAGTCTGGTTAGTCGTCGCCCAGTAGTAAGCCAGGTTTGAGTTTCCGCTCGGGTGGTATACTTTAGCCGCATACGTACCAGAATTTTTCGTAGTTGACTGGATGCTGATACCTGCGATTGGACTTGCATTAGTGATAGCACTCCACTCCTCATCAACTGTTCCTGTAGTATCACCCAGTTCCGCTCCCGAACTCCATACGCGCCCATTACCTTGCCCTCCGTCTCCTTTAAGAGAAGCTTCAAAGTAGGCTTTGGTGTTTGTCCCCCAGGTTCCTGAATAGACGTTTCTATCAAGTAAATAATATTTGGGGTTGGTGAGTTCTCCATAGCTTGTGGCAGTAATTGTTTGGTCGTCCCCCAGTTCAACTTGTGTTTGGGAATCGGTTATATTGGTTGCGTCATTCTGGATTATTCTTAGCCTTGCGGCCCTGATATAGCCTGTCCCGGATGTTACCCAAACCCTGACTGTTAAGTTTCTTGTTGTTGAGCCACCTGTTAAGTTGGGGGTAAAGACCATACTCTCCGCCCTTTGGTTGTTGGTAGGGTCTACCTGGCCGCTGCCTGTAGGATTACAATCTGCGTTTCCACAGTGGACGACTTTTAAGTCTTCGGAATCGCCGACTGTTCTATAGCTAATGACCGGGTATCCGCTTGAATCCAGGGTTAAGTCCCCATATCCTCCGGCACCCGTTTGGGAAGTACTGCCATCCGTATCACAGCCTGGGCACCCGTCTACTCTTTTGACACTATCATTATTTCCTGAACAGTTGGCGTCATTACAGTGAATAACCTTGAGGTCGGCCGCTGCCTGAGACCGGTAGGAAATGATTGGGTATCCGTTTGTAGAATCGAGCTCAAGCTTATTGTACCAACCTACATCCCCAGTATCACAGTCAGAACCCGTTGCTGAAGCACAATTTGACCCAGAGCCTTGACCGTCTAAGATATTTACTGTTTCAGGACCATTAACGTTGGGGTCACAGTTTACGTCGTTACAGTGGGCAATTTTTAAATCTAAATTAATCCCGAACTGGCCCCTGCCAAAGCTTATTACTGGAAAGCCGCTACTATCCAGTTTGAGCGAAGCATATATACCAGCCGAGTCAGTAGCATCAGCACCGTCATCAACGATGTTGGTTTGGTTGCCGGAAGAGCAGTTATTTGTTCCACAATGAAGAACTGTAAGGGCATGTATAGAGTTGCCTTCCCTGAAAGCAATTACCGGGCATTCTTTAGGAGAACTTGTGCAAGTTCCCGATGCAGTGTCCAATTCAAAGCTGTTATATTGTCCGGAAGAGTTGGGAGCATACAACGTGCTTAGGGTTGGGGACGTGCAGGTGGCATTATTACAATATGCGAATTCAAGGTCGTCGCCAGTTGCATCGAAATAGGTAATGACCGGGCGGTCGTTGGCGGCAAGCCGCAAGAAGGCATAGCTTCCCACGTCGTTTGTGCCTCCTCCGTTATCAACGACTTTATAGGTGTTTGTGCCGTTACAATATTGATTATCGCAGACAACGAGTCTGAGGTCCGAGTTGGTAGTATCATTGTAGGCAATGACCGGGTATCCCGAGGAATTAAGAACCATTGTCGAGTGTTTGTCGATGTCTCCATTGACGCTGCAGCCTGAACAGCCGTCGACGGTGGTTATGACATTTCCGCTGGTGCAGTTGACGTTTCCGCAGTGAATGAGCTTCAAATCCTTATTCGTATTGTCTATGTAGGAAATCACCGGGTATCCGCTTGAATCAAGGACAATGCTGTGGGTATAAATCATCTCACCAGTAGCGTTACACTCGGGACAGCCGTCAAGGGTAGCAATCTTATTGGCATTGCCTATGGTTGCCTTACTCTGGGAAACTATTCCTCCAGAATCGTCAAATAAGGCCGCAATCATCTGGGCGCTGGTTGCCGAGGTCCTTCCGACAATGTCCAAGTTTATGGTTCTTGTTCCGGAGTATTTAGCAGAGTCCCAATAGATATAGCCCAGGGAATTGTCGGTGGGGGCGCTTGAAGTTGAGGTAGTTGAGTATTCCTGGTCGATAATGTTTATCTGCTGTTCAATTCCCGGGTCTGCAGCTTGGGCGTTAGTTGTATTTGCAAAAAAGGCAAGGTTATTTAAAAAGACAACTACAACAAGAAGTACTGCCAGGGTCGCCTTTGATACCCACCTAATTCTACGAGGGCGAATCCTAAAATTACCAAAATTGGGATTTTGGGAATTGGGATTTGGGATTTGTTTAGAAATTAGAAATTTGAAATTAGAAATTTGGGAGTGAGCCAAGTTTGGACTTGGCGAACGACCAGGCAGTATCCCTTGTATGAATCTGTAAAACCTTCCTCTTGTGAATATGTCTGTGATACGTCCTGTCTTGGGAGTTCTAAACCAGGGTCCTTCAGAAGATTCCAGGAAACCTTTTAAGGAGGCATAGGCCTGGAAGGGAACGAGAATGTATGATAATGCCACGAAGGAGGCAAGGCCTGCATAGTCTTTTTCTTCTGATTCCTCAAGGAATAGTCCCACTGCATTCATAAGTGGTAGGGCAAGTAAGTTGGTTAAGACTAAAGACCAGCCCCAGAGCTCTGTCCAGAAGGGCAAGTGGGTTTTAAAGACGGTTTCAGAGATCAGCCAAGAAAAGGTACCTACCAAAAAGAAGAGGGCCTGGAGGTAGTAAGGGGAAAGATAGAGGAACTCGAGTTTCTCTGATAATGTCAGTTTTGGGTTAAAAATGAGCTTCCTGAACATTTTTTTGACATTCTGGGAATGCCCTTCTGCCCAGCGCATTCTTTGCCTGATTAATCTTTTGATTGTGGATACACACTCGGCAGGAGCTTGGATGTAGGGAGTATAGACTACTTTGTATCCGGCATTGTAGAGCTTAAGAGTCAGTTCAAAGTCTTCGGTAATTGAGTTTTCCCAACCGATTTCCTGTAAAACATCCTTTCTGATCATATAGACCGAGCCCGAGATCTGCTTTAATCCTCCGTATATCTCCTCCCCGCTCCTTTCAATAACGTAGCTCCCTGCATACTCACTCCTTACCCCCCTGGTTATCCAGTTCTCGGACTTATTAAGTACATGCCATTGGTAACCCTGGACAGCAGCGATGTTGGAGGGACTAGACCCTTTCTTAAAATCCAGTGTTCCAGCCGTAACTTGGAAGTACTTAAGGAATAGTGTCAGGGTGTCCGGATACGGTACAAAGTCTGCGTCAAAGACTGAAACGAATTCTGCCCTGGGGTCTGTGTGTCTTAAAGCCTCCCTTAAGGCTCCGCCCTTAAAACCGCTTCGGGAGGTCCTCTGGAGGTGTTTTAAGGTAACGCCGGGAGAAACCTCTACCGCACTTAGAGTCCATCCTTCTTGAGAGTTTCCGAAAACTTTAAGGGATTCCCCTTTGCCAAGGAACTTCTGTTGGTAGCGTTTAATAATAGTACTTGTTTCATCGGTTGAATCGTCACAAAGAATTACCTCATACTCCCCTTTATAGTCAAAGCCTGTTGAAGCGGCTATTGCACGCTCAACTACATTTTTTTCGTTGTAAAAGGGAATTTGTATGGAAATAAATGGATATCTTTCTAAATTAATACGGTCGAGGTTTGGTTCAAGGCCTGCAGGTCCTACCCTACCATTTTCATTCTTTACGCCGAGCGAACTTGAAGTGCCTTTACCAATACCCAATATCCAGTAAAGTATTCCCCTTCTTCCTTTTCTCTCCCCAGCTTTAGCGAAGGAGGGTTCCCCTTGTGAGAAAGAAAGAACAATTGCCAAAGTTAGATAGTATTTAAGAGAATAGAGGAAGAAAAGCATTCCCATTGTCAGAGCCAGGCCCGAAAAGATATAGCCTATTGCCCCCTGCAAAGAAGAAACCCCGGTTAATAAGCGTATCCAGGTAAGAATTCCTAAAGATATGAAGAAAGTTAGTATTAAGGAGATAAATGAAGTCTTGATAAATGAGATTGATGAAGGCGGGGGTGCCGGCGCCAATGAAGGAACAAATTGTTCCCAAACGCTCCTGACTCTATCAGTTGGTACGGGTGTAGGCATAGCCGGGATAGCCGGCGCAAAATTCTTGGCGTAGGCAAGTCTGTCCTGATAGGTGCCTAAATTGTAGTTATCGAGTATTTTCCAAATAGTATATACAGAGGTAGATATCTTCTCGGAAAGAGAGTGGGCTGATAGTTGGGGGTTTTGGATGACTGCATCAAGAACATCTTGCTCAATTTTGGGATAAACCGCCCTTGGATGATTTTCTCCTCTTCTATAAGAATCTCTTAGTGTTTTAGAACCTTCTATACCTCTATCTGATGCCCTTTGATACTTATTAATCCACTCGTATATTGTTTTTCTGGAAACCCCAGCTTCTTGGGCCAGTTTACTGACTCCGATACCGCTTTCCAGATTCTTCTTAACAATGTTATATTTGGTAGAGGGTCCCAACCTTCCGGGGCCTGAAAAATTATTTACGAAGATTTTCCTTTTTTCCGGAGTCTCCGCGTCTATTTTTTTAAGAACTGAGTTAACGCCGAAGTAACCTAAATTAATTCCTTTTGTAGCCAATTCCCTACTTATACGTCTAGACCCCCAGGCTGGATTTTTTACTATTAACTTGGTAATCGGGCCTTGAGCCTTGTGGGCAATTGAGCGTGGATGCTCCTCTCCTGTTACGTATCTAGGTTTAAATACCTGCTGTTTTAAATTGGGGGGGCTATTTTGATAACTTTTAATCCAAGAATAGATGGCTTTTCTGGAAATACCGTAGTTTTGGGCTAATTGGGTAACATTACTTTTACCGGACAACGCTTCGAGTACTATATTTTGCTTATCCTGGGCAGTCATAGTCATTTTAGATTACAAAGTTATTGTTACCGACCATACTAACGGATGTCAATACCCATTATCTATGAGGCTAATAAATCAATTATTAGCTAATTATGGGATTATTCATGCATAGATTTACCAAGTATTCCAAAAATATGTAAATCTTAGCAATATGCTTATTTTTGAAGCTAAATTACTTACTTGTTACCATCCATACTAACTCTCCATATAATTTAGGGTTTTGAGGCTCTTCCCCATTCTCTAAATCCCTTTTTTAAACAGTTAAAATTTTTGTAAGGAACCGACATCCTGCAATCAATTTTTGCCGTCTAATGCCAAAATATATTCTATTTTTCTTTTGACATAAATCCTAAAATAATTTCTTTTGTAACGGCGTTTTGCTGAGGTAACTGCTTTTTTTACCCGCCCTCTTTTTTATGATGCTCTGAATAAAGTGTTACCTACCATACTAACACCCCCAAGATAACCCAATATTGAGGCTAAATAAGCCGCATAACTGTAATTTCCGCTTTTTAATATCACTCTTATTTTACTCAAAATCTACGCACTCGTGCCTAATAATTAGAGGGTTGACAACTTACTTAGATAATAGTTATATATAATTAAATCTATGCAGGATACTTCAGAATCTTTAATTATGCATTTATCAATTGGAAAAGCTTCAAAGTATTTGGGAGTTTCAATAGACACCTTGCGAAGGTGGGAGAAGAAAGAAAAGATATCTTCTCATCGTTCCCCCGGCGGCCACAGATATTTTCTAAAAGAAGACTTAGATCAGGTATTCCGCCCAAAAAAGAAGGAGAAGCCCAATCTAGTCACAGAGGCACCGATACAGGATCGTCAGGAATACACACCACCCAGTCTTCCTGAAGCCCCCCAGCCACCCATAGAGGCCGAAATTAATATACCGGTCAACGAGCCTTTAAGTTGGCAAGGTTCCGAACCTTCTGAAACTCCTCAAGAGGAACCTCTGGTTCTTAACGAATCTGTCTCCGTCGAAGTACCTACGGCTCCTTCCTACCAACCGCCCTACGTTGAGGAAATCCCATCAACTCCCGCCCCTACAGCCGAAGCACAATCATCCAATAGCGAAGAGACTCTCCTTTCGATTAAGGAAAATATCATTGGGAAGTTACCCCAGAAGCGCACAGTAACAAAAATATATTTTATCTTTCTGGGTCTTTTTCTACTGGTCGACGCATTCCTGTTCTTTTACTGGGTGGGACTTAAGGGCAATAGTTTCCTCTCTCCCCTTCCTTAGTAAGCTAATCGTATCTCTCTTTGCCCTTCGGTATATATCAATACATATCCTAATATATCTTTTTCAACCTTAAGTTTTCTTCCGTCTCCCGCATATGCCTTCCAGTTTGAATCAAATGTGACGGCAACCCTGACGGCATCGGCGGGGGAATCTTGAGAAATCCAATAACCATTTGTGAAGCCTGAAACCTTAAGGGGTAATTTTTCGGGTAAAAGATAGGCTTTAAGTGCCGAAAGGTCCTTTCCGTCCTTAGGTTTAACGGTATGATATTCTTTCTCTAAGTCAATTGACCGAGCTAAGGAATTTTTCGGCATCTCAAGGATAATATCTCCTTTATCCTGCCAAATTACTTTACCTACATCTTTCCACTTCGATAAATTGACAAAGTCGTGATAATACTCATAGGACTTCGGGGTATGCACCAGAGCGTAAGTTATTCCTAGGCTTTGAAGCCACACACTGGCTAACTCTCCACTCTCCCCTTCTCTAATTTGATAAGCTGCGTGGTCCCAGTAGGGATTGATCGCGACTTTGTCTTGCCCACCCCTAACTTGGTTTAGGTCGTAAAGCGCATTTGCCCAAAAGACGGTTGACCCGGAAAGGAAAACTCGCTTTTCCCCGGCGATTTCTGAGAGTTTGGTCAAGGCATACACCCCCTGGGGAATGCTTTGGGAAATAAGAGCTGGTTTACCGAGGGTGTTATAGATTCGAAAACTTAGCCAATATGGCGAAAGAAACAGAATCAAAATGACAATATATATCTTAACAGAATACCTGTGTTCGTTTTTTCTAATAAGGGAATAAGCCACCTGAGCCATCAAAAAGCCTATTCCTATCTCTAATTCATAAAACCAACTGCTCCAATCCTGCCAAAAATCCGGATCTCCCAGGAGTCTAAAAACACTTAAGAATAAAAACGTCAATAGCCAAGTGAGTGTAAAAACCGTGATTCGGCTTTTCAATTTCCCGGAAAAGAAAACGCTGACGATTGCCAGGAGGAACGGCAACCCATTTCTCAATATCTCAAAAATCCGTAAAATCACTTTCCCGGCTGAGGCTCCCCCAATAGAGGGATTAAAAAGAACAGTTGACCAATAGCCGGGCGTGTACCAAAGGGTTACCACTACTAGACTAAGTATCAGAGCCTTTAAGAACTTCTTTGAATAACCCCAAATGCCCTTTAATTTGCCGGATTTACCTTCCTGCCCCGCACTATACGATGCTGCCAAAATGACAGAGCCGGCTCCGACAATCAATATCGGCAAGATACTGGTATTGACAAGAAAAAGTAAGGATAGAGCCAATAGGACAACAATCAGTTTTCTCCTGGTGCTTTCTGTTAAATAGACATAAATCATAAATAATACCCAGGGCAGAAGGTTTCTGGCAACGATGAATGTCGTCTCCTCAAGGGCTAAGCTAGACAAATATCTCCAAGGAAGTATAAGGGCGGCAATTGATACGAATACCCCGATGATCCTATTCCCAGAGATCTTCCCTGCCAGCTCTCCCCAGCCAATGGCGCCGACGATAAAACTGAAAGTTATTAAAATGAAAGATAGGCTAAAAAGGCTAACTTGCGGAAAAAGCTTATGCAACAAAACCAAAAGCATTGGAACCACCGGCCCCAGGAGATACTTCGCAGGCAGCCCCAAATACCAGTAAGGGTACCATCCTTCGTTAAAACTACGGATGGCAAGCCAGCCATTACTTTCAACCAGTTTTTCTAAATATCTTGAAACGGCTACCGCAACGGGAATGAGGGAGGTTTGGGAAGGAAACATAATTGTAGGTTACCAGAAAATTAGGATATCAGGAATAGAGACTAGAATATCAGCTAATTAGGTTTTTTTAGATTTGCTTGCTTTTCTTTAATATAGTTGATAAATCCATTTATTCCTTTAATTAATCCCTCATAGCTTTCGATAAGTTCGTCTGTCCTTTTTGGCAACAAGTATCTTTTCCCCTCCATTTTTCTTAAATGGCTTTGCGTCTCTGCGGCTTCTCTCCTGGCCAGATAAAAAGATTTCATCTTGTCATTGTAGTAATAGGTTGAATAACCTTCGGCTATGGCATCAACCACTGAAGATGACGACCTTTCGGCTTGATCTTGTATTCGAAATTTTTCCTCTCTGGGTAAAACTCTACAAATTTCGTGTATCTGAAGCATTAGCTTGTAGGCAATCTGCCATATTTGAAGTTTCTCAAACCCCACCCGAGTTCTCATTTTGTGCAATTATCTGTTCTCCTGATATCCTAAATCCTATCCCTGATCCCCTAATATCCTGGTATCCTAACTCTGATACCCCGCTAATCTGATATCCTCTGTCTTTGTCTCCCCTACGGCCCCCTCAATTTTCCCAACTTGATTATTCCCCTCTTTAAATGCAATTATCGGTCCTAACGCATCTTTTTCTTGTTCCAATATCTCCCTGTCCCGCGGAGGGAAAATCGCGAGGGCGCTTATAACCCCAATCAAATAGCCAATCGTAAATAAAGCAAAAAAAACCATAAAGCTATCCTAGGGCAGCAAAAACTCAAATTATTTAACTTAAGAAGGCAGATTCTGTCCTAACACTTTATTAAACCGTGAAGCAATATCTGTCAACCAATCGTAGTATATCAAATTATATCTTAGATGTACAAATATTTCTCCCCCTCACAACGATACGGGATCGTCAAATCAATTCTAGGCTTAAGTCAGCTTTAGAAGTAAAAAATAGACGAGTATGGAGATTATAAATATTGCAAGCGTAACCCCCGTCCCAGTCCAAAAGAGCGTATTGTTTCTGGTTAAAACCTTATCCCTTAGTCCATCCTTTGCCAAAGCACTATCATATTTCAAAGAAGACGGGGACGAGCGATCGGGGACCTTTGGAGGCTTACTCCTGACTTTCTCTATTTCAAGCGGTGCATTAAGGGGAATATTGGGTACAACTGGCGGCATAGCTTAATGACATTAACCTTGCTGCTCTTCAACTTTGGGTATTTCGTCCCGAGTATAACCTGCCAAAATTTCCTTAACCATATTGACTACTTGCTTGGGTTCAAATTCGCTCTTGACTATATATTTAACCGCTCCTTTAGTCATAGCATTTTCAGCGTCTTTTTGCCCAGCCAAGTTTGTGAGTATCACGACGGGCAGACTCTTGGTTTCAGGATCGGTTTTGAGTTTGGTCAATACTTCAAAACCGTTCATTTTGGGCATCATAATGTCCAAAAGAATAAGATTGGGACGGCCGCTTCGAACCTTAGCCAAACCATCCTCTCCATTATCGGCAGTGTCTACTTCGTAGCCCTCAAAAGAGAAAATCTTTTGATACATCCTACTCATTAAGGGGTCGTCTTCTATTATTAATACCTTAGCCATGAATGTGTTTTTCAATCTCCTCTATGAGCTTTTCGGGCGGGTTATTGACCTTAACCAAATATCCATTTGCACCGAGCTCTATGGCTTTTTTGTAAGATTCAGTGTCGCTTAGATTGGTGAGCATTATGACCTCGCAGTCCTTGGTTTTCGGATCGCCCTTAAGCTCCTTAAGAACCACAAAACCGTCCATTTCCGGCATCATGATGTCACAAAGGATTAAGTCGGGCTTTGACTCTTTGGCTTTTTCAAGGCCTTCCTTGCCGCTCCCGGCCATATCTACTTCGTATTTGCCTAGCGCGAAGAGTCTAGCGTAAAACCTGAGAACGTAGGGGTCGTCTTCAATAATTAGAATCCTCGACATTTTTTATATTTTAATTGCCAACCCTAATCTTTTGCAATAGGGAGTGTGAAATAAAAATTTGAACCCTTATCCTCTACGCTTTCTTCAAGTCCAATCGTCCCTCCCATCCCCACGACCATGAGCTTACTGATATAAAGACCTAGGCCGGTTCCCTTAGTGGTATCTCGAGTATAAAGACTCTCCCCCGCCTGCTGAAATTTTCTAAATAGAAGGGTTTGATTCTTAATGGAAATTCCCCTCCCGGTATCGATCACATTAATTTTAAGTTGGCTATCTTTTTCGACAAGGTTAATGGTTACACTTCCCTTTTCGGTGTACTTTATCCCATTTCCGATTAGGTTTATAAGCACCTCTTTGACCTTCTCGCTATCAGCGGCTACTAAAGGAGGTTTTTTCTTTGGCTCGAGAAACTTGAGCTCAAGTTTCTTTTGCTCTGCCGAGGAAACAAGCTCTTCCAAAACAGTCTTAATTGTCCCAGCAACATCGACTTTTTCTTTCTTAAATTCTATCCTCCCCTGCTCGAGTCGCGAGAGGTTCAAGAAATCGTTGACTATGTCAATCAAACGAATGCTTGAGGCGTGGATATCGTCTATTATATTTACGAATTCTGGGTCTTTGACTTTCTTGATAAAGTAGTCTCTGATAAGAGCCGTATTACCCCTAATGGCAGTTAGGGGCGTCCTAAGCTCGTGGCTGGCAATTGAAAAGAATTCGTCTTTGGAGCGCTCCAAGACCTTGGCCTCGGTTACGTCTCCAACGAGGATAATCGCCCCAACTATACTTCCGTTTGCCAAAGTTACCGGAACTACGAATAGCTCAAGAAACTTAGCCCCCCAGGAAAGTGCTCCAATAAAGACCGATTTTTGCTCTTGAGAAATTACCTTTTTAAAGTTTCCTCTCAAGTCAAAGCTTTCGCCCAAAAGACCCTGGAGGGTGTCGAGTGTCCAGCCTTCTTTTGGTGCTTTCCCAAAAATTTCTGTCAGTAATTTATTGGTGAGAACTACATTGCCACCAACGTCGGTTAGTATAAAACCTCGAGGAAGGCTCTCGATTGAGGCCAAAAGCTTGGCTTTCTCCTCGGCCAGCTCCTTGGTTCGCTCGGCGACTTCTTTCTCAATCACAAGTTTTGCTTCTTTATCGACTGTTGCGTCCCTGAATACCTTAACGGCTCCTATTAACTTACCCCCAGAGATAAGGGGGGCTGTAATTGACACAATTGGGAATTTCCTGCCGGAAGCCGTCAGATAGTAGTGGTTGTCCTCAAGGTTTGTAATAATCGGCTTCTTTGTTTCTACTACCTGGACAAATGAACGTTCACCAATGGGTACTTCTTGGTCTCCCTTTAGTGTCTTAACTAACTCCGACCAGCTTTTGCCAATAGCCACCTGCCCCTTAAGTTCTAGAAGCTCCTCGGCTATGGGATTTAGCATGGTGACGCGCTTTTGGATATCAACAACCAAGAGCCCCTCTCCCATAGAAGAAACAATAAGCTGAATTCTGTCGCGCTCAGATTTAAGTGCTTGCTCGACCCCGCGTAGTCTCTCCCCGGCATACTTTCCCTGCAAAAGTCTCCCTTGGGCTTCTCTGAGCTTTCCTACAAATATTCCAATAAGTATTAATCCTATGTTGGGTACAATATTTGGCAAGAGAAATTCGCTTAGGCTCGTCCCTTCAACCGCATTTAGCAAAAGAAAATTTATTGGAAAGACAATTATCCCCCCGAATAACCCTCCCCAGCTGCCAAAAAGGTAGCCCGCCGAGATCGGAATGAGGCCGGAGAAAAGGAAGACTCCCGTTCCTACCCTGGCAAAAAACAAGAAGAAAAGTAGTAAAAAAACTCCCGCCAAGACAAGGACAATTACTAATTTGGTTAGCAGGTTTAAGCTCTTGGGGGCAGCATTATCTTTCATTTGAGCTGGCGAGTAATATAATTTGATATTAAGTATGTGGGCAAGATTGAAATGACAATTAGAAGAGCAGATATCAAGAAAGTGAGTTCAATCGAACGTCCGGCGGCAGCCAGAACCGAGTAAGCGGGCTTGCCTGTAAAGATCATCCCCACCGTCACCTCGTCTATATCCTTTAAAGGCTGATATGAAGCGAAATATTGTCGATTAAGGAGCGTAGTCAAAAGGGTTTTCTTCCCTCCTTTGGCAAGAACCTCACCCAAAACCTCTTTATTTGTTTCCTTAATCCCAATTGGCCGCCCTTTCCCTGATAAATCTGTAATCGTTGCGGCAGAAAGTGTATCTCCCCCAAAAACTGCCGCCTCAAGGCCCGTTGCCTTTTTGACCCCATCCATAAAAGCATTGTCTATTGATATACCAACCAGAACCGCCCCGATGATACCCTTTTCATCCTTAATGGGTACTGCCGCTCGCAGCAAAACTTCAGGGGCAAAAGCTCCGTCCTTTGTTATTATCGAAGTGTGTTCCTCTCCCAAAAGCGACCTTTTGGCCAACGAGTCGTCCGATAAGGAATCCCCCGTTCTCTCCCTCTCCTCTCCTCGAGCGACAACCTTGCCATCTGCATCCAAAATAATTACGGAGCTTACTTTATTATCAAGGAGCGTCTCTTCGGCAAGCCCCGCAAGCACGGCTTTATCATCTGCCGCAATTGCGCTACCCGATAGTTGGTTTTGTGATAGTGTCAGGGCAATCGATTTTGCCTCGGAGGCTTTGGCGTCAAGAGCAAAGGATAAAATAGAGGCGTCTGTTTCGAGCCCGGATAGGGTTTCGTCCTGCATATTTTTTAGAAGTAAGAAGGTAAAAGAAACCGCGGTCAAGAGAAAAATGGCAAGTATCGTGCTCGTGAGGATAATAAAAAGCTGGGTATTTATGCGCTTAAGTAAGTAAGAAAATGCCCACCCAAAAAGGATAACAAAGGCAAAAGCCGCTATTAAGTGCTCTATTATCCAAAGTATCCCGAATGGTGCAACGATTTCATAAATGTCGATGTTTGAAGTCCCCACAAAAAGGCCGCGCAGGGCAAGTAACTCATAAATAGCCAAGACGAAAAATCCTAGGCTGACCCTTTTTAAATGGTGCTCCAAACCAATTGCTACTTTTCTTAAATAAAGCCAGCCGACGCCTGCCGCAAGAACCGGCTGGGCCAAAGAAGCTATCGGCAAAAACCAGAGAGATTTTGCCTCTTTGGCTCCTTTCGGGGCTAGTTGGGTATCCTCTACCAGAAGACCTATGGCAACAAGTATATAGCCCAATGTCCTCAAGAAGGTTACGAGAACGGCATTGAGATCACTCGAAAGTACAGAGCTTTCGAGGAGGGTCGCCTCGAGTTGGGTGGCGTGGAGTAAGAAAGAAAGAGATAGGAGCAAAAATCCTGCCACCTTGAGGCCATCTTTCAGATTTTTCTTTGGCCGCCAGACGTCAAAATAGAGCCAAAAAATAGAAAACAGCGAGAGTGCCCCAAACGCATTTAGGGCAAAGTGAAAATTTTCAAAAATAAAAGGCTTCCACATGGTGTTAACTTAAAACTCAAATGTCAAAACTCAAAAGTATATCTAAAAACTCAAAACCTTCTGTTTTTTAAAGTTATAATGCTCGATCCGAGCATCTTTGAAATCTCGTCAACTTCTCTTAATAGAGAATCGACTTTTACTTTGTCAAGGGAAGTTGTATCACGAAGGAGATTCAACCAATAATTAGTTTCGTTGGCCGATTTTAAAGCTATCTCGTAGAACTTTATGAAATCCTTTCGAGAACTCGATGCCTTTGCCTCAATTACGTTTGCACCGATTGAAGTAGCACATCTTAAAAGTTGATCTGAAATAATCCTATTAGATCTTTTAGTGGGCAGGGAATCAATAAAAGTGATTATATTTATTGAAAACTGGTAGCTACGGTGTCTTAAATCAGTTTTAAGATTTGAGTTCAAATTTTGAACTTTGAGTTTTGAGTTTTGAGATTCCATATATTCAGTCTAGCAAATTATCGACCAACTCGTCTTTAGTTAAAAATCCAACCGCAACCTTTTGAACCACCCCTTTTCTATCGAGAAAAACGTGGCTCGGGAAATGTCTGATTCCCAAATCCTGAATCAAAAGCCCGTCAGGGTCGGCCACAATATTTAGCTTGTAACCTCCCCTTTTCTTAAATGTTTCTATCTTACTTCTCCCCTCTTGTTCGGCTACAGCATAGACATTAACACTCTCATAATCTTGGGAAAATGCTTCAAGTGCTCCAATCTGATCTGAAGTTGTAGGCACCCACGTTGAAACAAAACTTATGACCGTGGGTTTGCCTAAGATTGAAATATTAGAAACTGTCGTCTCTTGTGTTTCTAGAACAAAATCGGGTAAGACACTCCCTACAGCTTTATTATCACCCAAAAGTTCTGTAGTTAGCTGGCTCGTCTCAAACTCGTCAACCCTACTTCTGAAATCTGGTAAACCAATAAATAATCCGCCCAGGGAAATTCCCAAGCTTTTTTCCAGAACGAAATTTTGATTCACTGGAGTTGGCTTATTAAGCTCAAAGATACTGCTTCTTACACCCTTAAATCCCGAGGCGCTTACGTCTAGGTAATATTTGCCAGAAGGCAAAATGAGTTTGTAGGCGCCGTCGGCGTCAGTCTTTTGGGGATTTTCCTGACCAAAAGCTTCCCCATCCCAAAGTAAAAACTTACCGAGAGTCGGCTCATATATAAATACCGAAACTACTGCCTCAACTTGGTAATCACCTGAAGCCATAACTTTCCCGGCAGGTAGAGAAATGATAGTTGCCAGTTTTTCTTCGGTAATATTTTGCGCTCCATCTACCGACTTTGTGGTGAGGAAAAAAGTTCCCTCTTTGGCAAAGCTTAGTACCCCTTTCCAAAATCCGGATTCTACATTCTTAACCATTGAAAATAGCTGCGAATCAGAAAATAAATCAAGAGAAACGGGCCCCCCGGAGGCGGAAAGGGTAACAGAAGTATCCAGGCCCGTTATGGTTTTAATGACCCCGGAAGAATCGGGAGTCAGAATCATCGGGCCAAGCGAAAAAAGGGCACCGCCGACTTGCGGCGGAAGTCTATCTATAATTAGGGTGTATTCTTTGGAGGTAACTTTATTGCCGCTGGGGTCCGTCGCCCTTACTTTAATTTTGTAATTACCGTCGTCGATAATTTCCGGTGTAAACTCAAAGGTTGTTGATTTTGCTCCGATTGCCCCAAAATCGTCAACTGGAAGCCAGTTTCTTCCACCATCGATAGAATATTCAACTTGAGTTACCCCAACGTCATCGCTAGCCTTACCGCTGATTGTGGGAGACTGGCTAAATACTCCCGACAAATCGGTCGTTATAGAAACTGCAGGCAGGCTTGTGTCTGTAGCAGTTTTTGTTACCGTAGTTGTGGTCGTGGTTGTGGTGGTAACTGTAGTCGAGGCTTTTGATGATACAAAAGTATTATCATTTGTTTCCGTCGAATTACCATCTGCATCCGCGCTTTGAATACTATAATGGTATGTTGTGTTTGAAGAAAGACCTGTCACCTCAACGCTGTGTGAGGTAACGAGAGTTGAATCACTTTTAGTCGAACCGTAGCTTGCAGTTGTTCCATAATTAACGACTGAAGTTGCAGCCTCATCGGTAGTCCAGGTTATTTTAACCGACGTTTGTGATACATCGGTAATTGTAAGGCTGGAAATTGTTGGGGGGTTAACATCGGCAGGAGTAGAAGATATTGCAACAGAAAAGCTTCCTGTACATGTTGTAGGGTTGCTTCCGTCAGAAGAATCTGAAGCTTGAACAGTCCAGGAAGCAGCAGCAACAGCACTACTCCCCGTGGATACGCTCACATTAAAATCTTTAGTCGAGCTTCCTGGAAAATTACCGGAGGTAAAGCGAATTACAGTTCCTGAATCAATGGTTGCGGTCATACCATCGGCAGATCCATCAGTTATAGTAAAATTTGATGAAGGTGCTGTGAACTTTAGCCAGACAATTGCATTGGAGTCGTTATTGTTTAAAGTAAACGTCAGGTTGGGCGAGGCATTTATTAATACCGTCGTAGGATCAACTTCTCCATCGCAAGATGAAATTGCAGCTTTTGATACTTTAGAAGCGAAATTAAAAATAACCAAGACAAGGACAAGTAATAAGCACGCGAATAACCTCAACTTGGGCATTAAGATAATAATACACCGCTACCTTCCCTTGTTTCTAGGACGAAGCTATACGAAAACCACCAGTAAATAAACAGCCACCCTAAAACTGCCAATGTAGAGCCGTAATCGTGGAAAATTATTGCTACGTTTTGGCCAAAATAGAAAGCAATAATGACAACAAACGCAATTCTGCCGAGGTTAACTAAAAAAGTTCCCAAAAAACCAATAAGCCAGGCTTTTACTTTTGACAAATTTGTGTATCTGTCGCCCTGCAACCCTATCCAGGAGGTTAGTACAAAAAACAAAAGGCTCTGCCAACCGACACAATTCCAAGCAATTTCAATTAGAAATGGTTGCTCCTTACCAATTGCAAGATACTCCCCTACCACTGCCGGCTGAAAACCGAAGGGATACAGAATCACCCCAACCATCCTAATTTCCCAGGGAACAACATAATTTTGGATAAATTTATAAGCATCAAGATTCATTACAACTCTTGTTAAAATGTCATTAAATGTCGTCACAAAAGGCATAAACATCAAAACAAAAACCAAGATCAAAAATATATATATAAATGTCTTTTTTTGGAAAATAAATTTTTTACTTGAGACTATAGTCATTCTTTTATAATGCTGAGATTATTGACTTTCGGATTCACCAAAATTTGAGAATTTACAACTATCGGTCTGCTTTCCGGATTGATTGTGTTATTTAGTTGTCCGTTCAAATATATATTAATTAACATGGGTTCTGATAGAAAATCCCACTGAATCTCAAGATTATAACTTTTCCCAAAATAATCTTCGCCAAGGTTGCCATTAGAATCATTTGCAACGTGTCCTCCGATATCGTTGTAAAAATCACACGTTATTTCATTGCCCGTTCCTGCTATAATGAGTGCGTTTTTCTGGTCAGTACCGTTAAAGTTAGCAACAAGTAGTGTTTCTTCTTCATTCTCTCCAATCCAATCAGGAACAAAACTAAAAGAAATCTTACCCTTCTGAATATCCAGATTCCCTTTGTCATACGGCGTGAGTTTAGATAAATCACTGGGGACAAAAAACTGGTAATTGGGATTAGGGATAGGGCCTGCGGCTGGAGTCTCAACTTTACTTGTCGGAGTGGGAGGAATAGAATCCTTTTCTTGTTTATCTTGCAAGGCTATTTCGGTATCCTCAAAATCCCTACTATCCAGTCCAGTTGTATCACCTTCCTCCACACCTTGTCGAACATTAGCTTCTTCTTCAACTTCTCCTAATACTTCTGGTGCTTCTCGACTGTCTATTTCTTCTTTTCCTTCTTCCTTAAAAGTTAAAATCAGAACAAACAATATTGTTAGCCCCAAAACTAGAAAAATCCAGCGTCTCTTATTTAATCTTAGAAACATATTACCCTCCTTTTTTCTTCTTTTTATTTAAAAACGATAAATATTTTGAAATAACAGGCAATGCCAACAAAAGAATCAGCGTTTTCTCGGGTACTACGGCAAATTCAAAATTAGTCCCTTCCCTCAATACCACGCCTATTTGTGAACTTCCCGCACCACTTAAGGGACCGGAAATCTGCCCCAAATGATCTGCGCTACCGCTCCATCCCCAATCACTTTCACTCCCCCAGAAAATAGTTGTCGCGTCAGTTGATTTTAGATATGCCTTCTCATTAGTATCCTTGATTACGCTCGCGTAAAGATCTGAATTTGACGAATCGTAAGTGATTGTAGCCGAGGTAATATTTGTTTGGCTTGTCCACGGATCTGGCTCATCCGTCCAAGTAGGAAGGCAGTCCGCCGTGTCACAATCCGCAAAATAAACAGGGGGCTGGCTGGATTCCAAAGCATCATAATAAACAAGCTTGCAGTTCGTCGAGGATGGACAAGCAAGAGCAGATCTGGTCGGTGGATTTTCCAAATCAATAACGCTTCCAGAGGCACAAGCCGCACTATCGCAGTCGAAAAAATATTGATCTTCAGGGGAGGCTGTATTTCCTACATAAACTCCCTTACAATCATTTGCTCCATTACTACAATCAAGATCAACGCCAAATGTAGTTAAACCTCCCGCAGTATCATCAATTTTGGTTATGGTATAATTGGCAGACGTGCAAGTTGCATCTCCGCAATCTACAAAATTAAATTCAAGCTGGCTTCCGTCCGCATAGATTAATTTGCAGTCAGTTGCCCCCGGAGTACAATCAATTGCGTTGGGAACATTAACTGAGGTTCCTCCAACATCCGTATCGATATCAAGCTCGGTTCTGGAAGCACAAGTCGTAGAGGCGGTGCAGTCAATCAATGTAAGATCTCCCTCAACTGCGTCATGGTAGAGTATTTTGCAATCATCTGCCGCAGGGCACCAAATAGAGTTTTTTGCATTTGAATTTGTTGTATTAATATTTAAAGAAATAGCAGTTAAAGCATCTCTCGTCGAACAGTTCGCATTTGAGCAGTCAGCAAACCATAAATCGTCAGTATCGTCTTCAAAAAAAACAACTTTGCAGTCAGTATCCCCCATACAATATAAAGAAGTGTTAGGCTTAGAAGTACTACCTCCCAAATCTCCATTGATATCCCCCTGGCTCGGAGCAGAACAAGTTTCATCATTACAATCTATAAGACTCACATCAGGACTATTTCCTCCTAAAAGATCCCCGTGTGCGATCTTACAATTGTTAGAAGTTACGCAAAATAAGGCTGGTGAAGGGGCATTAGTTGCGCTTCCTGTATCGGAATCTATGACCCTTGGAGTACCGGAGCCAAAAGTCGAACAGTTTTCATCATCGCAGTCGACAAACACAAGATCAGGCCCAGCAGTTTCTAGGTTATCCACATAAACCACTTTACAATTAGCCGGATCAGAAGTTGGACACCAAATATCCATTTCTGTATCTTGTTCGTCTCCGGATGAACCTGTGTCTGAGTCTATTAAAAACTCTGCAATGTCTGCGGTACAACAGGAATAAAGTCTTGTATTTTGGTTAGTCGAAGTGTCAACGCTTAACGCCCAAATATTTGTACCGTCAGTAGTTACCGAGTAAATAGTGTCTGTAACTGAACCAATGGTTTGATTATTCCTTCTCCATTCATCTCTCGAAGCATCATACTTGGCAAATGAAAGGTCTGTTCCGTCCTGAAACACAACGGCAGCACTGGTTGCATCAAGTCCAACCAAGACCGGCCTATCTCCCGAAGTTAAACCAGCCCCTTGTGTTCCAAAGGTTACATTCCCAGTAACAACTGAGGTTGTGTTTCCGCTGCAAGACCCATCTAGACCCGCAATCTCAAAAGCGTTTATCTCAGCATCTCCACCGGTTGTATCCGAATAGGCGATGAGAACGCTAGTATCTGAAAACTGGGCAACTGAAGTCATAAACGTATTTCCAATAGCCCCAGCCTCTATGCTGGTCTGGCAAAGGGTTCCCTGTGCATCAGAACTTGCAGTATCAATTCGACGCCCTTCTGACCTATCTGCTCCATCATCTATCCACCAAACATGGATTATATTGTTGGAAACAGCTATTGAGGGATTATAATTATCTGTATCTCCGTCATCCACAGTAACCGCCGGATCCCAAGACAGCCCGTCTGAAGATTTCTTAAAAAAGATTCTTCCCCCCGTTGAGGCAGTACACGTTACTGCGTCGCAGTTATAAAATGCGTACCAGTTTCCATTTACATAGGCTACTTTCCTTTGCAGCCCGCCGTACTGAACTTCCCCTTCCTCTATTCCTCCAGAAACTATTACCGAAGGATCGATTGAAATTGGGAAAACTCGCTCTTTCGCCGAAAGCCATGAGCCAAAATTTTGGCCAAAACTTTTTATAAGTCTATAGCCTATTTTGTCTTTCTCTAAACTAAAATCAATATCGTAGCTCACCTCGCCCATTGCATCTTTGGCAAAGGGTTGGGAAAACTTAAACAATTCCTCCCCTTCTTTACTATAAAATCCAAAAGCTTCTGAATTTGGCGATACTATTTTTACGTCTGTGGTTTTCACAGATTGTATTATCGAAGCAGATGAGGAAAGTGAAGAGGAATCCTTTAATATAAATTCTTCAATCAATACATTACCTGCAATAGAATATTTTAAATCAACACCCTCAATTACTTCCTCATAAACAACTTCTTTATTTGAATATATTTTTGATTCCGAGGGAAAAGCTTTCTTGCCACCAATAGATAAAGTCTCAAATTCTACTTCACGACCATCGGCCTTAATTCTTACTCTGGGCTCTTTATGGAATATAAACTCTATCTGTTTACCGCTCTTGGCGGTTTTAACAATCGCTCTTGGCGTGTCAATCTGGCGTGTAGAAGCATTTTTTAAAATTGTCTCTTTATTGGAAGGATTTTTTGCCTCTGTAACTTCGTCGGAATGTGAAGCACTCAATAGATCCTGGGCTGTTCTAAGGTTTGGTTCTGAGGCGTAAGCAAGGTTGGATACTGGAATAAAGGGAGAAATAGCGGCCAAAATTGAACTCAGTGACAAAAGTAGGGATAAAGCAAAGTTCCCAAGTTTTCTTTTATTTCTCGGCAAAATTCTGAAGTTGTCAAAGCGAGAGTTGGCAGTAGCCAGGGATAGATAAGGGTTTAGGGAGTTAGGGTTTAGCCTGCCTGCCGGCAAGGCAGGGGTATTGGCATTAGGTTTTAGACTAAACCCTAGACCCCAGTGCCTAGCACCTAGTGTCTGCAAAGCAGGTGCCCTTCCGGGCAAAATCCCTGATATGAATCTGTAGAATCTGCCCCTGGTAAAGATGTCTGTGATACGTCCTGTCTTGGGGGTTCTAAACCAAGGTCCTTCGCTTTTTTCCAGGAAACCTTTTAAGGAGGCGTAGGCTTGGAAGGGAACGAGAATGTAGGATAATGCCACAAATGAGGCAAGACCTGCATAGTCTTTTTCTTCCGACTCCTCAAGAAATAGTCCCACGGCATTCATTAGAGGTAGGGCCAGTAAGTTGGTTAAGACCAGACTCCAGCCCCAGAGCTCTGTCCAGAAGGGCAGGTGGGCTCTAAAGACGGTTTCAGAGACAAGCCAGGAGAGGGTTCCCACCAGGAAGAAGAAGGCCTGGAGGTAGTAAGGGGAAAGGTAAAGGAATTCGAGCTTTTCACTAAAAGATAGAGGGGAAGGAATCCAGCTCTTTGACGATGGAGGATGGGGGGTAGAAGATAGTGGTTGAGGATTGAGGTTAGAAGATTGACTTTCTACCTTCAAACTTCTACCTTCTACCCCCACATTCAATCCTCTACCTTCTACCGTCGAATCTTCCCAGTGTCCAAACATCAGTCTCACAAACATCCTTTTAATGTTGTTTGAGTGTCCTTCTGCCCATCTCATTCTTTGCCTGACTAGTCTTTTAATGGTGGAGACACACTCGGCAGGGGCTTGGATGTAAGGGGTATAGACCACTTTGTAGCCAGCTTCGTAGAGTTTTAGGGTCAGTTCAAAGTCCTCGGTGATTGAAGTTTCCCAGCCTACTTCTTCTAAGACATCTCTTCTGATCATATAGACCGATCCTGAAATCTGTTTAAGGCCTGAATAGATTTCAGTTCCTGAACGCTCAATGACGTATGAACCGGCATACTCACTCCTTACTCCCCTGGTTATCCAGTTCTCGGACTTATTTAAGACGTGCCACTGGTAACCTTGCACCGCAGCTATGCGCTGCCCGTGATCCGTAATTTGTAATTCGTCATTCGCAGTTTTATTCGGTTTACTATTTACGGATGACTGTTTACTTTTGGCGAAGTCTAACGAGCCTGCAGTTACCTGGAAGTACTTAAGGAATAGTGTCAGGGTGTCAGGATACGGTACAAAGTCTGCGTCAAAGACAGAAACGAATTCTGCCCTGGGGTCTGTATGGATTAGAGCCTCCCTTAATGCCCCACCTTTAAACCCCGAGCGGGAGGTCCGATGCAGGTGCTTAACTATTACTCCCGGGGCTACCTCTACCGAGCTTAACGTCCAGCCCTCCCCCCCTCTGAATTTGGAATTTGGAATTTGGAATTTTCCAAGATAATCAGAGATTATCTTGGATGTCCCATCTGTCGAGTCGTCGCAGAGAATTACCTCATACTCTCCTTCATAGTCAAAGCTGGTTGAGGCGTTGATTAGTCTTTCAACTACATTCTTCTCGTTATAAAGGGGTATATGGATGGAGATAAAGGGGTGTCTAGTTAGTCTTACATGCTCAAGGTTTGCTTCCAGTCCTCCGGCTTTTGTCAAATTAGCTTGTTTCTTGTCGTTTGCCTTCCTGCCACCCAGACCCAAAAGCCAAGTCAATAGACTTTTTCCTCTGGCTTCAATCCCAATTTCACCTTCCCCTTTTCCTTCTTGGCTGAATGACAAGACTAGTGCCAAAGTTAGATAGTATTTAAGAGAGTAGAGGAAGAAAACTGAACCTATCAAAAGAGCAACCGTGGCAAAAAAAAGTCCAGCGCTACCCATACCTGCTTTTTCGGCAGTTGTTACCACATACCCAAAGAACCCAGTTAAGAAGATTGTTGCCCCAAAAGAAAGAGAAAACGCAGTCAATATTCTGATTACTTTCTTGCGAGTTTCGTGGGAAAGTGCAAAAAACTGCCCTACTCTCCCTAAAACGGCCGCGATTGTCCTTATCTGTGGAGTGATTTGGCCTTGAGCGAATAAGAATCTTTTTTCAAAAGTAGAAAGGTCGCTCCTTCTAAGTATGTTCTGCACCCCATGATGGCTAAGGATAGGGTGAACCCCGACCTTGGGAAGATTTTGAACTATTTTTCTAACGCCGTACTTAGGATATTTAGAAACTAGAGACTTAACGGCCTCTTCGTATAGCTGGGGAGCCTGTCTAAAATACCTTTTAACCTGCGGAATTTGATCGCTAACGGCCATTATCCTTTTATCCGGCGCCAGTTGATACCTTTTGATCCACTTATAAATAGTGTTTCGAGAAACTTCGTATTCTTTGGCAAGCGAAGATATATCTTTTTCTTTAGCTAAAGCAGCCTCAACCATCCTGAATCTCTCGAGAGAAGAGAGTTTTCTAAACACAATTTTCTTTGGGGTTTGAGATTTTCGAGGTCGGCCTCCGATCTTAAAACTTAATCCATTCTCTCCATACCTTCTATATCTATTCAGCCATCTATAAAAAATCGTGCGTGAGATTTGATACTTTCCACAAATAGAAGATACGCTCTCACCTTCAAGAGCTCTTTTAATAAGCTCAATTCTTTGCTTAGCTGAATATTTAGGCTGCATTGGGCAGGATTTAAGTTCGTAATCCGTAATCTGTCATTCGTCACCCGGATACAAGCTCAGATTACGAATCGTCATCTTTTTTTCTTTTCTCTGTTGAACGTATCAACCCACTTATTAACTGAAATCCTTGATTTATTTTGTCTATTAAAGATTGAAATTCATCACCTGTAAGGAAATTTAGGTCTTTAGCTAATATAAGAAAATTTTGTACCTCTGCGTTTGAGCCACGAGCCTGATAATAAAAACGTATCTTATCAGCGAAATGATATCTCCCCCAGCCTTCCGCTATGTTGGCAGTCACAGAAGATGCCGCCCTTCGAAGCTGGTCAATAAGACCAAATCTTTCACTATTAGGGAATTTCCTCGTAAGTCTATAAATGGCGACAGCCACATCGTGGTTAACTCTCCAAGCATCAAGATCAGAAAAATGCATGTTTTTCTTCGGATTACGATTTACGGATGACGGATTATTCATAAGAGTACTGTAAACACCTTTTTAGTGTCCTAAGGCTAATTTTACGCTTATCTTTCATGTTAACATCCAGTGGGTAACGTCTGTCAAGCCCATTTTTGTATAAATAGGTATCTTTCTATGACAACGTATGAATTGACGATGAAATAAGAAATACTTTGACTTAAGAAATTGTTATTACTTTAATGAAGTATAATAATAAGAAGCAATTACATAATTAATGTTAAATGTCCCAAATAATAGGATATTATTGCGAGTCTAAATTATACTCAAAATACTCAAAACATTTATTTTCTACACAGGATGCACGTTCCGCGGATAAAAATTGGAGAGGAAACCGCAAGAATAATTCTGAAAAGAGAATTTAAAGTTAGCCCTAGTCCTGAAAGCAAAATTGGAGCCCCGACTATGTAATTTAAGGGGTAGATAAGTATTTTAATAAGAAAATATCCTCCAACAGCAAGTATTAGCCAGACTATTGCTCCCAAAGAACCTCTTAATATGTGATAAAAAACCATGATTATAAAGTGGAAGAGATTATGTGAATCGGCAGACATATATTGGCTGTGGACCCGCCGGGAATTGAACCCGGTCCTCCGCAATGCGAATGCGGTGTTCTACCGGTATACTACGGGCCCCGCTTACGGGTCTGCGCAGCTCAAATTATATCAGATTTCGGTATTCCAGTATTCTAGTCAGACGGTGTACCGGTTAACCGGTCAACTGGTTTACTGACTTACCGGAATACCGGGTTACTGGACTACTGGATTACTGAAGTTATTTATCTCAGCACATTGAGTGGATTAAGGTAGACTCCGTTTTGGATGATCTCGAAGTGAAGGTGAATTCCGGTTGAGCGGCCTGTTGAGCCCATCTTGCCTATCGCATCTCCCCTATTTACGGTTTGTCCCGGAACGACCCAAACCTGACTCAAGTGACCATAAAGAGTCCTAAAACCGTTACCATGGTCAATTACTACGCGGTTTCCGTAGCCATAACCGTCTGGCCAGCCGGCTACAACAACCCGTCCTGCATCCGCAGCCAAAACTGCAGGAGCTCCGTTATTGGCAATATCTATCCCCTTATGATACCAAACAAATCTTTGAGTAATTGTTCCCCCAGCAGGCCAAACGAAGGCGCCCGAGGCAACAACTGTTCCGGCATTGGGCGTAACCTGGCGTACCCTGGCAACGGGTGACCAAAGAACCTCTGCCGGTTTTACCCCATCCGGTACAACTACCGTCTGTCCAATTGCCAACTCAAAAGTCTCGTCATTTACAAAAGTGTTATAAGGGAAATCAACTAGCGCCTGGGCCGCGGTATCGTATTTCTTGGCAATGGAATAGACGGTATCGCCTTTTTGCACCTTGTGCGAAACTCCGGTGACGGGCAAGATCTCCAAAACCTGTCCTACTTTTATAGCGTCCTGACTTTTAAGATTATTTTGCCAACGAATGGTATCGATAGAAACATCAAACTTGTCCGCAATGGAACTAACTGTATCACCTTCCTGGATTGTGTATTCTACTACCTTATCTCTCACTTTGTCAGAAACCAAAGTCAAAATTTCACTTCCCTCGGTAGTTGCCGAAAGAACTGCAGCAGTTGCTGGAATTTCCCAGGGGTCAACACTCCTTCCCGGGAACTCCTGGGCGATAACTGGAGCAATTACCATACCCAAAGCCGCCAAAGACGCCATTCCAGTGTGGATTAAGCGGCGGGAGAGCCTTCCTCTTTGTCTGTAGAGTGCGGAGACAAAAATGTTTTTCCCGGCCTCAAATTTTAGGAACGATACAAGGAGATTTTTGTATAGAAAATTACCAAGTTCGATAAAAAACAGCTTTATTTCGGTGAGTTGAGTCAAAATTTGACCCAAAGGATCTTCCATACGGCAAAGAAGAAGATAACATATGAAATTGACTCCGTCAATTTAATGTCCAATTGCCAATTTCCAATTTCCAAATAAATCAAAAGTTTCAAAATTCGAATTTATAAATTAACTGGAGACTGGAAACTACTATTTTAGGCTACTGTGAGGCTATCAAGGAAGTCCTTGTTTGTTTCAGCCTTTTTTAAGCGCTCAAGAAGCGTCTCTGTGCGTTCGTCTTCGCTAACAAGCTCGAGCATTCTTCTTAAGGTATGAATTTTGGGCAAGTCGTTTTTGCCGTAAAGAAGTTCCTCCTGTCTGGTTCCAGAACGAGAAACGTCAATTGCAGGAAACACTCTTCTGTCTGCAAGCTTTCTGGTTAAATGAAGTTCCATGTTCCCCGTTCCTTTAAATTCCTCATAAATAAGGTCGTCCATTCGCGAGCCCGTCTCAACCAAGCATGTCCCAATTATGGTGAGCGACCCCCCGTTTTCTATTTTTCTTGCTGCTCCGAAGAATTTCTTGGCTGGGTAAAGTGCCACAGGGTCAAATCCACCCGTAAGTGTTCGTCCGGAGGTAGGCAGGGCTAAATTGTAAGCTCTGGCCATACGCGTGATTGAATCAAGAAGTATTACAACGTCCACTCCCTGCTCGACAATTCTTTTGGCGCGCTCTAAGGCAAGCTCTCCGACTCTTGTTTGGTCAACCGGAGCCTCGTCAAAATTGCTCGCTGCAACCTCACCAAAGCCATCCGTAGCCTCTTTTGTAACCCTAAGTATATCTGTTACTTCCTCCGGCCTCTCTCCTATAAGAACGGCCATTAGATGTACTTTCTTAGTTTTGGCTTTACCATTCTCCGGGTAATTCTTGGCAATTCCTGTGATGATATCTTTTAGAAGCCAAGTTTTACCTGCTTTTGGGGGTGAAACTATTAAAGCCCTTTGACCAAAACCTATTGGAGAAATTAAATCAATCACTCTAGATGTTAATATATCTTTCTCGGTCGCAAGAGTAATTTGTACATCAGGGTAAATTGCCAACAGGTCGTCATAGTTTGCCCTCTCGCCCATTTCCTCTATAGGAACTGCGTTTACTTTCTCAACCTTTAAAAGTCCCCAATAGCGCTCATTCTCTTTGGGGCGCCTCGCCTGCCCTCCAACTAAGTCCCCGACCCTAAGATTAAACCTCCTGATTTGAGAGGCCGAGATATAAATGTCATGTTCAGATGCGGCAAACTTAGGTCTTAGAAGGCCGGATCCTTCATTTGCAATATCAAGTATTCCTTCGATATATTCTGTGGGAAGTCCTGAATCCGGTAGCATTCTTTCATCTACGACTAAACTACTCGCCGGCGTCGAAAGCTCATCTGCTTTCTCCACTGGTTCTCCGACCAATTCCGCTACGGACGGGTTTTTAACTTCTTGAGCAGTTTCGGTTAACTTCTTCTTGGCTACCATTAAAGATTTGAACTTTGGGAAGCGAGAAACGACTCGCGGCGAAGACATCCTTGCCGCTTACTAGACAGGATAATTGTATTTGTTCTTTGTTTCATTGTCAACTACCCCCTCTTTGGTTGAAAGGACAAACCCCAAACCGGCAAAAAGCAAGGCAAATCCGAGAAATTCAAGTAATTGTGGCCAGAAAATGATATAAATTTTTGAGTTTTGAGTTTTGAGTTTTGAGTTTTCCACGAGCCATCCATTTGCCCAGGAATTAATTTTATAGTGCGGCAATATTTGGAAATTGGCTAATGCTATCCATCCATCTTCGTAAGCCTGGGAAAGTTCGATGTATCCGGATCCTTCCGTCTCTACAGAATAAAAGAATGTATTGACTTTAGTTATATTTTTAATCCGTAAATTTTGGGGGTTAGAAGTTGCGCCTCGGACAAGTACAATTCGACTCATCCAATTAACCGGAATTGGCAAAAACCCTATCTCTTCCAAGAAATTTACACTTTTTTCTGGGCCAAAGGAACGTGTTTCGGGAACAAAAGTGTATTCCCCTTTAGGATTTGTGCCCGGAAGGAGGGCATAGTATTCATCAAACGAACCTGTTGGCACTAAATCTTCAAGATCATTATGGTGTGTGGCATGATTATTCAAGACAAACTTCAGTGACCTTCCTCGCCTATTTTCACCTTTAATCCTTAAAAGGTAACCCTGGTTTTGCACCAGTCCCGAATATACAAAATGGTCGCAATTAATCCCTCTGTCTTCTGATTCATAAGTTATCCCTGAAGAATCAACTTTCTTCTTGACCTCTCCAGTCCCAAAAATACTACAGTTTTCTGCCTCTTCCCCTCCACGATTTTGACTCCAGACTTCTTTCTTTATAAGTCCTTGTTCTTTCCCAAGAGGAAGTTCCAAAGATATCCTTTTAGCGTCTTTAATTTCTATCTTCCCTTCTTTAGGAGCAAAACTATCTTCTAGACGAACACCGGTCTGAGTAACCGAGGGATAAGTTTTAACGACAACATTTTTATATGAAATTGAAGATTCGTCTCCCTCTTCGTCTTTTGCTCTTGAGAGCAAATCGAGCCAGTAAACCCCACCAGATTGGGTCTCATAGAAGGTAGTAACTTCCGCCCAATCGTGACTAGATCCAGTTTGGTAAAATGGGGAGACGCCAATACAACCGGGGCTGCCCTCTTTAGTCAAACAGGTATCTGGAGGGGTATCGGTAGTCGATTCGTGTTCTAATGTGACGCTTAAGAGGGTTGGGCCTGTAAATTCCATGGGTAAGCGTGCTCCAATACAGGCAGTTGCGTCTCTCGATGTTAGATTAATTTCACCATCGATTAAGGTTGCCTTAGTTCGGGTTTCTCTCCCCTCCCTTTCCCAGCACTTCCTAACTTCTTCTCCATCAAAATTGGGGTATAAATCAAAATAAATATCGTCAGGCACTGAGTAAATTTTTAAAGATATTTCTGTGCTTTGGGGAAGGAGGATAGCTCCGACATATTGCTCGGAGGCTCCTTTTGATATTTCAAAATAATTATTGTCTCCAAATGAAAGTAGAATTTTCTCGGTACTTCCCGACATCGGTATGGTAAAGTCTCCTTCTGAAGTTTCTGAGATAACCTTTCCGTCGAGTTTAATAATAGGGTATAACCCCACTATCCTGAACTTAACACTTCCTCCTCCTTGGTAGGAAGCGTATAAATCAACCGGTGCCAACCCCTCAAGGGGCACCCATGGCCCCAGATCTATATAAGCCGTACCTTCTTTGATATCTCTCTCCCAAATAAGTCTCCCGTCCTCCATTCGAACATCAGTTGGTCTCGCGGACAAGACAGATGCAAAGGGGTGGTAAATACCGGTTCCGTTTATGTAATCTATACCAAAATAATAATTTGGGTCTTTTCTTAAATAAGAAAAGTCGTCTGACGTCGGGCTACCCACTAGTTTGGGCCCCCGAATATATTCGTCGTTCCTTCCAACGAAAATATGGTTCTCATAGAGGCTTAGACTATCAAATGTTTGAATCTCGTTTATTCTGTCTGAAGAGTTAATTAGGCTTTTTACTTCATCATAATAAAGAGCTTCAGACCATCCCCCTGGTTGGAATATATTTTCATCCATTAATATCCACCTAATCCTGTATTTACTTAGGACATTCTCGAAATCAGCTAGATCTTTCCTGTATATCGCATCGGCAATTTCCTGGTAATAACCCTCATTTTGACTACTCCAGGGGTCAAATGACCTATGAAGTAGCGGGGAAGAAATCCCCTGCCAAATAAATCCGCTGCCACGATAACCCCACCTTGAGTATTCCCAGTTCCAAAAAGTAGGTTGAGGAAGGATGGCCACTCTGCCCTTATTCTCGGGTTTATCGAAAAAGTTAAACGCCTCAAAATATTCCTGTGGAATTTCTAGTTTTAATTTGTCATAGAGAAATTCTCCTCTAAAAGCAGGTAAACTCTCCAAGATAAGTCCGGCCAAAAACATGATTGCCAAGATGGGCGAGAGCGATTTTAGGATCCTGAAAGAGAAAATTCTCACCAGAGCGTAAGCCGATAGAACCGCAAAACTTAAGGCGTAAACTGTCGCGAATTTTGTGAAAGCAAATCTAAAAACTTCCTCGTAATAAGGGGAGTAATTCCAAATGAGTGACCGAACTGTCGAGATCAAAGGAATTCTAGCGCCTAAATTTAAAATACTGAAGGCAAAAATTGCGATGAATGGATAAACCGTTTTTTCTTTAGTCAATACTGCAAGAGTCAATCCGGCAATTGCCAATCCAAAAAGTACTAATCCAAAAAGCTCTATGGGGGGCTTTTGCCAGTAGTTTCTCCAAGTCTCCATTTGATATCCAAATTCGTTGTCTCCTTTCCAGTCTTCATAATCTAGACTAAAGCCGCGCATTAGTGCCACATTTTTGAGGTCTCCGAATGCCTCATTTCTGAGTACAATTTCCGGGTTCGAAAGTTCGTTAATCTTCGCGGAGGTTATTGTACTTGCGTTTTTATAGGCCGAATAAATATAAGGCAGACCCCAGAATGCATTGGTTGCAAAGAGAACAATAATAACTAAAACTGCGGCTTTTATGTTGTTTTTGTGATTCTTAATTAAATGGAAAGCTAAAACTATAGCCACGAAAAACGCATAGACTATAAAGATTGTCGGAACGTGGGCTTGGGAAACTGCCAGTAAATTAACTGCAAATAAAAGCAAAAGATCCTTTTTCTTTCCCGACTCAAGATATTTAAGAAGCGTGAGAATAAGCCACGGCAAGAATCCAAAGTGGATGATAAAAAGCTCAAGGGGTGCATAAAACATCTGTATGGTGGCTGGATTGAAAAGATAAAAGACAGATGCAATCGAGGCTACCAAGGTTTTTAGCGGCTCGACTTCCTTTTTAAAAAGAAACCTGACTAGGTAGTAGATTCCCAATCCACCAAGCCCGTGCATCAAAAAGACAAAGAAATATCGAACAATACTTGCTTCTAGAAACTGGGAAAGAAACCAAATATAGCCTGTGTGAACTAAATTGGCGGCGTGGGCCATTCCGTCAAGTACCCCCAATCCTCTATATTCCTGCCAAACTGCTCCCAAATTTCTCGAAAAGTGCTCAGAAATATTTAATTCCGGCTGGGTGGAATCCCAACCAGTAAGCCAAGTTCCAGATACGTAATTGGACTTAAAAAGGAGAGTCTCAATAAGTAAAACCGCTAGGATAGGAAGCAAAAATTGAAATAATTTGAGGTATTTCTTCATAAGTTCTCGGCCTTCTTTCTTTGTCTAAAGGCTTAAGAACTGAAGGCCTTCCTTAGTTTAGCAATAACCGGAAAGTTGATGGAGGGCAAAACCATAGACGGCTTTACTATTCCGCGAATAAGCATATAAAGGGTAAAAACTACCCTCTCCGGAAGCAAATAAACAACTGCTATCTGAAGCAGAAATTTAGCGATAGAGAATATGCTGGGTTTGTATCCGAATTCATAGACTCCCCTAAGTCTAGTCGTTACAGAATTTCCAAAAGTACCCCTTACCCTTCTTAACGAGTCATTCTTGTCGTGAATTCGATAGTAAAGAAGTTTTTCGGGCAAGTTGTAATATCTTGCTCCACCCGAAATTTTCTTCATGGTGGTTAAGTAGTCATTATTGGTTGGATTGTCATTCAAATAAAGCTTTAGGCCGGGAAAAGCCGACTTTCTAAAAACCTGAGTAGGATTAATCATAGGGTGGAAAACAAAGCAGTTTCTATAAATATCACTTTGAGTTTCGGGCATTATCTTTTGGCCTACAACCTCACCCTCAGTATTTATTACGTGAGCACAAGAACCAACTACGGCATACTCTGGGTTATCACTAAGAAACTTAAATTGCTTTTCAATCCTATCTGGTAACGCAATGTCGTCCGCATCCATTCTGGCGATAAACTCACCATTTGCCTTCTCAAACGCAATATTGGCAGCGGCATCTCCGCCCTTACCTCTATTTTTCCTAAGAGCAACAAGTGTAATTTTGTCGGGATTTTCCTCTTTGTATTTCTTAAGAATCTCCAAAGTCCCGTCTTTTGAAGCGTCGTCGACCAAAATAATTTCGATATTGGGATAGGTTTGCGAGAGTATACTCTCCACCGCCTCGGCGACAAACGCCTCCGCGTTATAAACAGGCATTATTACTGAAACTAATGGATTAGCGTTTTTCATCTTATGGTTGATCTTGTATTCTCCACATCTCTCTTATTACGGGCTCGAAGCTTTCTTTAGGAGTCCCATCGGCATACATAATTCCAAATGACCCTTCGTGGCTATTTTCTTCTCTGGCCTTCGTATCAATGTATTCATGAGGAAAAACCAGCCTCGGCTTAACAGGGCCAGAATTTAGGGAACGAATTGAAGCAATAATACTTGCCGCTTGGTGAATGGGATCCCAATCTTTTGCGTGTGCTCTGGTGCTCCTTTCCGGTAAACCAAGTTCAGCAACAATGACGTCCTTTTTACCGTCTTGCTCACCTACCCCATATCTAGTCGAAAAATAAGAAACTTGTCTGGGAAGATCCAAAATCTCGTTTGGATCTAAGTCAGGGTAAAGATCAAGAGTAATAGAGTTCAAATCACCACATGGTTTAGTGATAGCGCCTCCCGGATTAACAAATCCACAAACGGCGTCAAAATAAACCACCTCTTCAGGATTTACTCCTGCATCTGCCCCTACCCATTTGCTTACATTTGTGGTTACCTTGGCCTCAACTCCATGCTCTTCCCCGACTGCTTGTCTTAATGTATCAACGGCTGTTTTAAAGAAAAATCTGCGTCTTTCAAGGTATCCAGGGGGAAAGGGAAAACCAGGGTTTCTATTGTAATTATCGTCTAAGTGATCATCCCCCTCGTTAAAAATCTGCCAATAATCGACTTTGTCTCCCCACCTTCTTCCTAAAAGCTCGTATTGCCTTCTTGTTTTACGAGTAAGCTGATCTATTTTTCTGGGATCAGCTGAAAGTTTGTCTACATTGGTTACTAGAAATACTTTCAAGCCTTTACTTTTTGCATAGTCTATAGCCTCATCGTATTTAGGCAAAGATTCTGGCTTAATATCCCAATCCCATAAAGGAAATCTTATCCAAGGAATTTGCAGAGCGGCCAACTGATCACACGTGGTTTTGAATCTATCTAAATGTAGAAGCTGCTCATTCGGAGAAGTATAAAATCTGGTGTTAAAACCAAATTCAATTCGGCTTTGTCTTTCTCTTTCAGGAGATGGCTTAAGTTCGGGCGCACAAGCTGCAAGCACCACAGCACCCCCAGCGGCTGCGCCGATTTTCAAAAAACCTCTTCGATCAAGTGTTTCTGACATATTTTGATATAAATAGATCGTATCTTATTAGACGTTTTCAACTCTGAACCTTAAGGTTAAGAGCTCAAAACGTCGGCATACAGGAAAATAAAGCTTCATCTCTAAAAAGAGGTGAAACCCTATGAGGGTCGACGTTTGTTTGCGCAAGCGCAAACCTAGCGAGTCCCCATAGGGGAAATAATTGCAAAGCTGATAACGGAGCTGACCCGTCCTAAGAGCTTGCGCTCTTAAGCCTCTCCCCATAACCTTGGCTATGGCTTGAGTTTAGTAGAGCCGGCTCTACCCGTCGGTTGGGAACGGCCCGGGAACGAGCGCATCGCCCTCGACATGATAGATGAGCTTGCCATCCCAGTTGCTCTGAGCTTGGGCTTGCTCATAGGAGCAGCCGGGATAGGTGTAGGCACCACCGCCTTCCACCCAGGAGGGTAGCACGATCGAGGTTTCCGCAGGGAAGACCACGACGATTCGCCCATCCGGCATCCTGGAGTCGCTGCTGAAGGGTTCGAAGGAAATCGGGTCTGAGAGCAGTTCGTACTGCTTGCCCGGTTCCCAGTCGAGGGAGCGCATTTCTTCTCCGCTACAACCCGCTCCTCCAGCTTCCCCGATAGGGGCTTGCTCCATCCCGTCGGTGGTGAGGAAACCTTCCTCACTGACGAGTCCCAAGCGGAAGAGGTCCCTCATGTACCATAGATGGCCTGTGAGGACCTTCTCGATTTCCGCTTCAGGGAGGTTCAGATGGTTGTAGACCACCCGGTCCATGAGCATCGGCAGCGTCAGCTCCTTGACCTGGTCGATGGTCAAGTCCGTCAGGTTGACGACGAGACCAGAGTGGCCAGAGTCGACCCTGTCCCAAGCGTAGCGGCTGGTGTCAGCGATGACCATTCGCATGTTCATCCTGGTCACTCCATCGGCGCCCACTTCAAGCCAGTCGGGATGACATCCCGCAGGGTTTGCCTGCCAGGGGCTCCCGAAGCCGTACCAGATTGCCTGGACTTGACCCGGCTCAACGAGCAGGGGGACCAGGTAGGACACCGATTGCCATGTCCTGGGATAGAAATCCCGATGCTGGATCTGATTCCCGCCGATCTCGAGCCGCCACAGCCAGTCCGGCTCAGTGCCAGCCTCGCTGTTCGGCTCAAACGGAACCAGACAGACATTGGGCGAACCCATGACCTGCTGGTCAACTGGCTCCGGGGTTGCCCCTGCCGAAGACTCCTGAGTAGGAGCTGCGGTCGGGAGATTCCCGAACGCATCAAGCGGATTGGGCTCCCCTTCCTGGGCTTGCAGCTGCGCTTGGGCAGCCTTGGCCGTAGCCTCCCAGTTGACGCCGGGAGTGGTCTGCAGCAGTAAGCCGCAGCCGGACAGGGCCAGTGCGATGAGAAGAACGAGCAGTTTCTTCATGCTGCTTCCTCCTTGGGCTTGCGACGCGAAAGCATCGCATACCCGATGATGATGGCCACCGAAGAAAGCGCGACCATCAAACGTGTTTCGAAGGACATTGTCCAGCCGGAGAGCACAAAGGCTACTGCACCTCCCAGGAGAAGAATCAACCCCACGTTGTCGCGGGATGTAATCCCCTCCCTCCAGCGCATCGGAAGCCAGATCAGCAATGCGAACACGCTGACCACCCCTCCGAAGGCCAGAAGACCCCCACGAAGTAGGTCGTTCGGGCTGGCCCAGAAAAGGCCGGCCCAATCAACCACCAGCGCCAGAACAAGAAACCCGATGCGCCCTCTCCAGCTCTGGGAGAGGTAGACCTTCGACCTGGCATCGTTGTCGGCAATAATAAGCCCGGCAGCGATTGCGGCGAAGATCCCGAAGAGAACGAGGTACGTATCCACGAAATCCTCCTCCTTTTCCTTCAGGTTATGTCGGCGGACGACGGTAATGAAAACAGCCCAAAAAAAAGGCTGATAATTTTCCTGTATGCCTTGTTAACGTACCTTTGGCAATTATTACTCAGAACAAATTCGGCGAACCGAAGGTCCTAAGTAAGCCAAAGTTTGTATGCTTTGGAAACTGTTAGTCCCAGAGCAGAGGAGAAATCTAAAGGGTTTTTAGGTCTCTACCCTGCCCTCGACCTTAACCTCTGATAAAAGAAGTTGTCTTTCTTTTCGAAAGATAAAGGAGAAACCCTGAAGCGCTAACTAAAGCCCCACCGAGTATAGCGGGGTTAATATCCCCAATAGCCGTTTCTTTTGGCTCGTGGGTAACAGCAAGAACTTGTTCCTCTTCTCTACAAACAACCGGCTGTCCATACTCTTGGGTACAAACCGTTTTTGCATAAGAGATCTGCGGGGTCGAAAGTACCGCAGTTAGTAAAGTGAAAGCGACTAAAAATTTCTTTAACATGATTTAAAATAACCTCTGAATTATAGGTTAATCGTTATAAGGTGTAAAGTATATACTTCTAATAACTTTTGTCAAGCCCCAGCTTGGAGCTATATTTCAAGAAGCCTGGCGTAGCGAAATATCCTGACCGGCGAGTTAAGGCTCTCACAAGTATATAGGATAAGGTCTGCCGAGTAATCAGTTATAGTTTCACCGTCTTCTTCTCTATAAACCTCATAGATATATTTTCTCTGTCTCCAAATAATTTCCACAGTGTCGCCGGTTTTTAGTTTGGGAAGATTATAGAAAGAATTTTTGAGTCGGTAAGGAATACTCCAGGCAAGATACCCATACCTATGGGCCGCCAAAATAACCGGTTTACTTCTATCGGCAGGAGTCCCAAAATCCGAAACCCTCCAGACTCCTTTTCTTAGAGCCTCTTCATAATTATCAAGCGTAGCTTCGTTAATTTGGGTGTCGATTTTGGCTGAGACAATTTTAAGTCTAGATTCTTGCGGTAAAGTCGCGTCGAGTTTGGGTTGGTAAGCTGGTTTAACTGTTATCGGGGCAGTTTCGGCCTCTTTCGCAGTTCTCGCCAAAAGTTCTGAAATATTATTGGGGATTCCTCCTTTTAGGTAGTACCAAATCGACGGGGCAAAGAAAATTAAAAGAACGAGAACTCCTACCAGGAAAAGATACTTGGCAGTCCTAGTTAAAAACCTGGCAAGGATTAGGTCGGACTCCCTTTTGTAGTCCTCCACCTTAAAAACTCGCCGGCCCTGATAGACGTGATAAATCTCCCCTTGTTCCATATATTTATTTAATCACAAAAAATCGGCTCCACAAGGAACGGGTAGATCGCCTGCCCTACAATCCACCCGTCCCCTTCAGAGCCGAATTTCACGAAAACTAATAGGGCCTTGACAAGACCCTAACAAACTTTCTAGTCTAGAGTGATTTATCTTTTTATTCCTGTCCTAAGATAAATCCGGTTTCTACTTAAGCGTAGTAACCAAACCTAAAGAGCACCTCTATTCGTGGCGAGTAACGATTAATCTCGGAGTACCCAACGATGGCGGTGCTCTTTTTTTTGTAATTCAGCCTTTCAGGCTGAACACAATCCTCCATAAATCGCTTCTTGAGCCGCAGTTCAAATGAACTAAGGCGAAAGATAAGATTGGGAGGATGACTCCTTCCACTTAAACAAACCATGAAATTCAAAGAACAAAAAAATTGTAACACCCCCTGTCAACCTTGTCAAACCCTATAACTATAATGCATTATTAAAGTATCCTGCCCATAGTAATCGGGGTGTTAAAATCTATATCAACTTTCGCTTTAATTTCGGCGGTTTAAATAATTGTGGAAAACTTGGGGAAACTATTTAAGAAGCTTCTTTATTGCCTCGTTGACATATTTTATTTCTCTTTGAGTAATCGGTCTTATCAGCCCCAACCTTCTTGCCTCTTTCACCCTTTTATCTTGTGCAACAACCTCCCTAATCTCGCCTAATAATCCGACCTCCCCCAGTGCCAGGCTGCCTTTGGGTAAGGGTTTATCAAAAAACGATGAGGCAATAGCAAGACAAATGGCCAAATCACTTGCAGGCTCCACTACTTTGATACCTCCGGCAACGTTTACGAAAACGTCGTATTCGTATAAAGGTAACCCGCACCTTCTGATAAGAACGGCCAACAGAAGCTCAAGCCTCCTTGAATCAACGCCCTGGGCTACCCTTTTAGGAAAAGGCATTTTGGAAGAAACAACCAGAGCCTGAATCTCTACCAAAAGCGGCCTTGTGCCTTGAAGAGTGGAGGTAACCACGCTTCCAGCTACATCCATATGCTCCCTGGAAATAAAAATCTTTTCTACGTTTGTTTCCGGAATTAATCCTTTATCCTCCATCTCGAAAATTCCCACCTCATCGGTTGGACCAAAGCGATTCTTGACTGCACGAAGCAGCCTCAAGGTCAGAGACTTGTCTCCCTCAAACCACAAGAGAGTATCGACTATGTGGGCAAGAACCGCTGGACCGGCGACTGTGCCTTCCTTGGTAACGTGTCCCACCAAAAATAATGGAATATTTTTTTCTTTTGCGATCCTTAAAAGCCTAAAGGCGCACTCGCGAACCTGCCCAACGCTCCCCGCCAACCCGTTTAAATCCTCTGTAGTCATTGTTTGAATCGAATCCACTACCACACCTTTAAGGGTTGTTCCTTTAAAGGTAGATGTTGTTTCGACCACGGAATCTACATCTGTCTCCTCCAAAAGACTTATCGAATTTTTCTTTATTCCGAGCCTTTCGGCTCTTACTTTTATCTGACTCCCCGATTCCTCTCCGCACACATATAAAACGTCGCCGAGTTTATCTGCGAGCTGAAGAAGGAGGGTAGAGTTGTGACTAACGATTCCGTTGGTAACCAGTGAATGTGTTTTCGGTATACACAGATCAAAACAGACTGAATTACCCATATCTGCTACACTCTCCACTTTATCCCAATAAAATTGGGGCTCGAGTAATACTCTAAGCTCGGGAACATATCTTGCTATTTCTTTCAATTTTTTATAACTCGCAGACCGCATTCCCCTTAAATAGCGTCTATCCCAACGATGATCACTAGGAATTCTTGACAGATCTATAAAAGGCAAATGCGGAATTACATCTAAATTGCTGTTAGATAATTTAGAAAGTAATCTCATACTATTCTGTTTTCGGCTTAATCTAAAACCAATCTCAGAGTAGAATAGCCTCGCACTGTCGCCGAGAAGTTGAAGAATCCATGCTCCTTGCTTTTTGTTTTTGCGAAAACGCAATTTCCCCACAATACCAAATTGAAGCAAAACAAGATGGACCTGCTTTGCTAGTTGTTTTGAGGTGGTGCAATACTCAATTACACCTGGCATACTGCCACCACTTTTAGAATTAGAAGATCCGTCTGTATCAAATAAACCTTGTAAAAAGGCTCTCACAATCTGTTTTGGAGCAGAAAGAATTAATTCTGGAATACTCTTCAATTGCGCACGAACGGAAATAAAACCGATATGCCTAAGCCAAAGGTGGAAAAGACGATTATTAACTGACAACCTATATCTAAGAATGCCAGTCTTTAAACCTAAACTAGATATCCAATTTTCAAAATTTTCCTTAATTTCCGAATCTGCAGTAGTAAGGTTTACGTGTCCAAAATCAGTCAAACCTCCATCTCCAACCAACAAACCTAGACAGTAAGCCATATTCTTATCTATCTTTTTAGGAAAAATTGGCACGACTGCGTTGGTATTGATCCTAAATTTGAATGGGGGCAAGGAAGTGTTGTTGCCCCAAATAGCATCATGCCTTTGGATAGCAACATAGTCACCAACTCTTATTTGTTCCATGTTCTTCCAACTCTTTTTACCTTCCTGCGAAAGTGTCAGAATGGGATGTGTATATGTCGCCTGGAGTTCATACCCCATCCGAGTAGTAATTCGTTTCGTAATTTGTTCGTCGCTGGTATAAAAATGGCTCGTTTCTTGCAATCCATTAAGGGATTGAACGGCTATTCGTAATTCAACAAATCCTTTATTAGCATTTTTAGGTTTTAATTTCTCAATCGAAACGAGACCTCGCTCAGTTGGAATTAACGTATCGGCAGCTACACATTTGCCAATACCTGGCTCTCCTGCAATAAGAACAACCTGACCAGGCACAAGCCCGCCACCCAAAACCCTATCCAGTTCTGAAATTTTAGTAGAGATCCTCGCAGTTGATTTTGAAGGGATGGAAGAAAGTGAAACAGGGTTTTTCTTTATACCTGTGCTACTTTTACTACCTTTTCTACCTCTACTACTCTCTGTCGAGACTATTGTTTCAACTAAACTCCCCCAGCTTCCACAATTGGGGCATTTCCCAGCCCAGCCGACTTGAGAATAGCCGCACTGTTGGCAGATGTACTTAGAATGAGGCTTGGCCATTTCGGCCAATTATAACACTGAAGAAAAATCTATCTGCTACCCAGACCCATTACATGCCCTGAACGTGGCGCGTCTTCCCGCAGTCCACCCAATTCGTATCTATTGCTTTTGGCAGCTTCAAAAAGCCACCTTGCCGTGTTGAATTCTGCCATAGTATCGATACTAAAATTTAGGGGTCTGAAATACAACAAAAGCATTTCTTTTACCTCACGGGATCTTTTGTTCATAACCTCTCCAAACCTCAAAGCCAACAAAGGTTCTGTATTTTCTAACCGAAATTTCCTCACCCGGAGACTCTGTGAGGGTAGGTATAACTGATCATACTCACTCCAAGCCGCATCTTTGAGATAATAATCCTCGGACCCCTTACCCATCAAAGAAAGGCCCAACTTCCATTTTTCCCCATCCAACTTATTACTAGTAAAGCCAGCAAAGATAATCATTGCCGGTTCCGAGGGCTCTCCTATAGCTACCAATGCGTGTTGCATGGTTCGGCTCGCTTCCTGTCTCAGAACCATTGGATAACAAACCATAGCTCTGTCACCTCGTCTATAGAATAATAAAACCGCAGGAGCAAGCTCATCTACTGAAGAAAGTCCCCATTTTTCCTTTAAGAAAACATTAAATTCTTCTGTAGTTTTTTGTACTCCCTCACTAAATTCTGCGAACATTGGCCAGGAGTATAGAATCTTTTATCTTTGATGTCAATCTAAACTTGGGAACAATATATTCGAGCAAGGCTTAGTGTAATAATCGCTTGTTTATTTATACCCTACAGGTTTTTCTGTCAATACCAAACCCAAAGATAACTTTTTAGCTTTTGGGTCAATTTCCTGGACATAACAATTTACTTCCTCACCGTATGAAAGTTTCTTTCCAGGAGGAATATTGGTTATATGGATTAGCCCCTCGATTCCGGGTTCAAGTTGCACAAAAACCCCGAAATCGGTAACTTTAGTTACTTTACCCGAAACCCTGGCTTCGGAAGCATATTTTTTACCAGCTTCTTCCCAAGGATCTTTTTGGGCGGCTTTAAACGAAAATGATAATTTGCCGTCTCTAACCCCAATGACTTTGACCTTAACCTTGTCTCCTTCGGAAACTACATCTCCCACATTTTCGACCTTGCTCCATGATAGTTCTGAAATGTGTACCAGGCCCTCGACGGGAATTGTTCCCTTTCCTTCTTTTATATCGATCCTCACGAAGCAGCCGAAATTGGCAACCGTTGTGACAATTCCGTCGTATATCTCTCCCTCCTTAACCTTAGAGAGGGCCTCCTTGGCAAGCTTCATTTCCCCTGCTTCGGAGACCGCTTTTTCGGACAAAACAACTTTATTTGAACTCTTTTCCAACTCAATAACTTTGGCCCTAAAACTCTTGCCTATTAAAAATTGTGGATTATCCATCGCTTCTTTCCCCAACTGCGAAAAAGGGATAAAGCCTATGAGTCCTTCTACTTCTACGGTTACCCCTGAAGGCCCTGAACCGCGGCCGACAACACTAAGGGGGGTCTCTTTCTCTTTGGCGTTTCTTAATCTATCCCAAGTTGCACCTTGGGTAGCTTCTCGTAAAGATAATATTACGTAGCCTTCGGAGTTTTCTGGAATCAGAACCGCACAATTTACTTTATCCCCTATCTTAAGAATCTTAATATAATCCCTGGCCTCGACAAATGCTTTCTCGGTTACTATCCCTTCCGACTTGCCTCCTATATCAAGAACCAAAGCTTTAGGTGTTTTTGCAATTACTGTAGCCGTTAGCCTTTGGCCTTTTGAAAATCCATGAATTTTGCCTTCGTAGGAGGCCAAAAGCGCCTCCATAGTTGTAGGTTCTTTAGATGAGCCTTTTGAAGTCACTTATCATACCTTCTTTCTTTTAGTGGGGACATTATACCCCTTTACGAAGCCTTCCTCAATGCCCCAATCGCCTTCAATGCCCCATTGAACGAGCTACCCCAGGTCTTTTTCTTAACGACGCCTTTAAAATTTCACTAGAATGTAAACTTGTGAATTCTTCTCAAAGGTACGAATTGTTCGACGAGGACTATAAGTCCGAAGAAGTTAAAGATACATCGTATGAACAAGTTTATGTTCAGTAGAAATTTTTATTGGCGGGCCCTTTCTTGGTTCATTCTTTGGGCAAACAAAGAATGAACAGATAGGTTCTTGAGTGAGCAGAGAAGTACAAAATGGATTCTGGCACGACAAGAAATCGACAAGACTCATTAAGAATTATAAATTTTTTTCCAAAAATTAAGGGCACTGTTCTGGCGATGACCTATTTTCGCGATCCGTTGCCGGATAACTATCGTTGGCGCTGAGGCGTTTTACGTCCCTGTTCGGAATGGGAAAGGGTAGTTCCACCTCGCTAAAATCACCAGAACGGTGCCCTCAAATATAATTTGTACTCTCAAAACTGAAGAGAAAAGCCATCTCTCACGCTCCGCGTGAGAATTTCCAATTTCCAAATACCAAATTCCAAATAAATTCTAAATTTCTAATTTCGAAATTCGAAAATTAAATGGAAACTGGAGACTGGAATCTGGAAACTCTCGTGCGAGGCACGAGAGAATAGTTTTCTTCGACCGATTCGCACAGGTAAGCTTAAACCCTTACGGGTCTTCCACATCCTGCCGATTAACCCCGTCTTCTTCGGGGGGTCTATAACGAGTCCTAATCTTAGGGGGGGCTTCCCACTTAGATGCTTTCAGCGGTTATCCCTTAGGAACATAGCTACCCGGCGATGCTACTGACGTAACAACCGGCACACCAGAGGTTCCTCCAGCCTGGTCCTCTCGTACTGAGGCCAGCTCCCTTCAAGACTCGAACGATTCCACCGGATAGAGTCCGACATAATTGTTACTAATGGCTAGCCAATTTACATTCTTGCTAGCTCCCACGATCACCCGTGGGGTCCGACCATATCTTTCCGCCCGCAACTGCGTAGCTGTTGGCGGATCTGGCGTATGGCCTGTGAGGATTCTAGTTTTGATAGTCTTGGAGTATTTTTTCTTTTAATACCCTTCTTTTTTGAGTATTCATAGAATAAGCAATCTCCAAAACCTCCGTTATACCTTCTTTGGTTAAATGCGCTTTATCAGCAACTAACTCAATTACTCTTTTGAATTTTTCAAAAGTTTGTTGCTTAATATGCAATTTACCCTCAAAGAAAGGAATAATTTTATCTCTTAAACTAGGCAAATCTCGAACAACATATGCCAAAGATTTGTCAGTTCTATCTATCCGACTATTTTGTTTTACATAACCACAAGAAAATCTTTTTTGAAAGTACTCCAAAACCCCTCTTCCCGAAGGATTTTGAGAGACCTTAAAAAAATAGATTACTTGCCAACCGGTCTTAGTTTCAGGTGAACGAACAATACCTATATAAAACATACCTTCACCTTCCACAAAACCGACCAAATAGTCATCTGATATATGAGATTGAAAACTAGCCTTTCCTGCTGATGATCTCAGGTTTGACATTTTTACTAGTATATTACATATGTACTAGTAGTCAAACATTAACGAGACTTTCCAGCATATAGCCAGATTTATATCCCTTCATTTTACTCCCCACGCTTCGCGCGGGGACCCCGGGCTATCACTCCGAGGTGTTTATGGACAAAAAGTTTTAATTCCACACTCAATGTATATTCAATACGTCTAAAGGGCGAGACCGCTTGGACTTGTCACTTTGATATGTCACCAAAGTCAACTGTCTCACGACGTTCTGAACCCAGCTCACGTACCACTTTAATGGGCGAACAGACCAACCCTTGGCACCTTCTCCAGCGCCAGGATGTGATGAGCCGACATCGAGGTAGCGAACCGCGCCGTCGATATGGACTCTCGGGCGCGACTACTCTGTTATCCCCGGGGTAGCTTTTATCAATTAAGCTCCGTGCACACCCAAAGTGCATCGGAGGATCACTAAGACCTACTTTCGTACCTGCTCCATCCTTCGATGTCGCAGTCAAGCTGGCTTAAACCTTTACGCTTTCCCCACGATTTCCATCCGTGGTAAGCCAACCTTTGTGTCCCTGCGTTACTTTTTAGCAGGGTACCGCCCCAGTAAAACTGCCCGTCTAGCACTCTCCCTGTCGCCGTCTTCAGGCGACCTAGGTTAGCCTCACATTTTTTAACGAGAGGTATCACACGGTTGACGAATCTCCCTCCTATTCTTGGCAATCAAAAAATATGAAAGCAATACCAAACTGCAGTAAAGCTCCACGGGGTCTTTTTGTCCTGGTGGAATTAGGCCGCGTCTTCACAGCCAACGCAATTTCGCCGAGTGAATGTTCAAGACAGTTACTAGCTCGTGACGCCATTCGTGCGGGTCGGAACTTACCCGACAAGGAACTTCGCTACCGTAGAACAGTTATAGTTACTGCTGCCGTTTACTGGAGCTTAAGTTCAGAGCCTAAAAGCCTTGCGGCCTAAAGACCCCTCCCCTTAACTTACCAGCACTGGGCAGGCGTCAGCCCCTATACCGTGCCTTTCGGCTTCGCAGGGACCTGTGTTTTTGATAAACAGCCGACTAGTAAACTTTTGTTGCAACCCCGATATAATCGGGGCAACCCATCTTCCAAAGTTACGGGTAACTTTTTTGCCGAATTCCTGGAACATCCTTCTCTCGCTCACCTTAGTCTTCTCGACCAACCCACCTGTGTCGGTTTGCGGTACGGCTTAATCTAAATCTCACTGCGAGCCTTTTATCTGAAATTGAATAAAGTAAAATTGCCCCACTTTCATAGGACTCTGCATCACTGCTCAATTAATCAGGAAAGCGGATTTCCCAGCTAACCCTATTTAACAGCTTACACCAGGCTTCACCTCCTGGCCTTACTCATCCATTTTCGTCAGCCCCCAGCTATCATGCTTGCGCATGCACCTTGCGGTGTAACGATTTAAACTAAATAGCAGAATTTTGACTGCTCACCCATCGACTACGCCAATTGGCCTCGCCTTAGGTGCCGACTAACCCGTCGTGGACGAACCTTGCGACGGAAACCTCGGGTATTCGGTGTCCCAGATTCTCACTGGGATTGTGCGCTACTCATACCGGCATTCTCACTCCCATGCGCTCCACCAACCCTTACGGGTCAACTTCACTGCACATAGGACGCTCCCCTACCACTATCGCCTTGCGGCGTAATCTTTGTCTTCGGCACTACCTTTATCCTCGATACATCTTGGGCGCTAACCTTCATCGACCAGTGAGCTGTTACGCTTTCTTTAAAGGGTGGCTGCTTCTGAGCCAACCTCCTGGCTGTTTCTGAAAGTTAACTTCCTTTTAAACTTAAGGTAGATTTAGAGGCCTTAGACGAAAGTCTGGGATGTTTCCCTCTCGCCATATCAGCTTAGCCCGATATGACTGTCTCCCGCCCTAATTAGACTTATGTCTTCGGAGTTTGGTTAGACTGCCTCCCTTGCGGTTGGTAATCCATCCAGTGCTCTACAACATAAGCCGAAAAGGCGAGACGGTCCCTATAGACCTTTCGGGGAGAACCAGCTATCTCCGAGTTCGATTAGTATTTTGCCACTATCCACAGCTCATCCCAAGTCATTGCAACGACTACGGGTTCGGGCCTCCCTCAATCTTTCGATTAAGTTCACCCTGGCCATGGTTAGATCACTCGGTTTCGGGTCTGTCATATCACACTTATTTCGCCTTTTAAGACTCGCTTTCGCTGCGCCTCCCCCCGGTTTACGGGGTTAGACTTGTGTAATAAGACAACTCGCCGGTTCATTCTTCAATAGGCACGAGATCACTCGCGCGCAGCGCGAGAAATTCCTAAATTTTTAATTTCTAATTTCTAAATAATTCTTAAATTCTCAAATTAATAAATTGGGATTTAATTAGAAATTAGGTCAATTAGTAGTTAGAAATTCCTTGTGCTACGCACAAGCTCTCTCGGCTTGTTAGCAAACAGTTTCAGTTTCTATTTCACTGGGTGTCTCACCCTTCTTTTAACCTTTCCCTCACGGTACTAGTTCACTATCGGTCACAACCTATATTTAGCCTTAGAGGATGGTTCCCCTAGATTCCCACAGAGTATGTGCTCCGTGGTACTTGGGAATTCCCTAGAGGTCATCTTGGTTTTGCATACGAGACTTTCACTCTTTCTAGTCGGCAATTCCATGCCGTTCTGCTACCGCGACAACTCCCATATTGGGCTCCCGCAACCCTCCACGAAGCCTCTTGCGAGGCAAAGTGGAGTTTAGGCTGATGCGCTTTCGCTCGCCGCTACTGACGCAATCACGATTGTTTTCTCTTCCTCGCCCTACTTAGATGTTTCAGTTCGGGCGGTTCCCTCCTAAACTTTAGTAGCCCCGACAAGTCGGGACATTTCAAATTTAGGTACTCAAAATGAGTAGGTTTCCCTATTCGGACACCAACGGATCAAAGCTTCGTGGCAGCTCCCCGCTGAGTTTCGTCACCATGTACGTCCTTCTTAGGTAGGTTGTACCAAGGCATCCACTGTCTGCATTAGTGAAAACTTATTGTCCTGAACCAGGACGGTTCAGGACGGCCTTTCTCTTCAGATGTCAAAGAACAAATGAATTTAAGGTAAAAAGGTAAAAAGGTAAAAGAGTAAAATTTGAAAAAACTTTTACTCTCTTGCCCTCTCGCCTTTTCACCTTAAAGCTGTGGACCCGGGGAGAGTCGACAATCCCGATTCAATCGGAATTGGTTATTCACTCCCTGATCCGCCATATTTGTGGACCGTGCCGGGATTGAACCGGCGACCTCTACATTGCAAATGTAGCGCTCTAATCCAGCTGAGCTAACGGCCCATTTAGGCCAGCAAATTATGGCGGACAAACCGGCCTGGCTGTCGCCAGCGACCAGAGTCTAAAACTTCGGGCCCCTAAATTACTTCTTGGCTTTCCTTAAGGCTTCGATCTCAGCCTTAATGGTCTCGACGTGATCCTCCCGAACTTTAAGATCCGAATACGATAGTTCACCTTGAGCAGATTCGTGGGCAACTCCTCGAAATTTTGAAAGGCGTTCCCGATATTTTTCTTCGGCGCGAGCCAGCTTCTGTTCAAGTTCTTTAAGCTTTAAAGTAGTTTTGGCATCCATTTTTATGTGCTAATTTTACCCTCCTTATCTTCGCACTCGGCTTCTGGGAACTATTCGTTCACGCCTCATGCCAAGATTGGTCGGAGGGTTGTTGACTATTTGTATTTAAAAAGGTCAACAAAAAACCGGCTTTGAAGCCGGCTTAATACCTGAAAGCTAATTTACCTTTTTATCCCGTCGATAGACCACTAAATTCCCCGCCTGTTGGTTTTAAGTTTAGGTAATAGCTTCTCATTAAGGCTTCAAAAGTATGCAAAGTATATAGAAGGTAGTTTATATAGTCAAGGGGTCGAATTGTTTTGAGAGCAAATTTGTGGGCGCTCCAGGAGTCGAACCTGGCACCTCTTTCTTATAACGAAATTTAGCGTACTCTTGTGGGCTGCCTAGGAGTCGAACCTAGCACCTCTTTCTTATCAGGAAAGCGTTCTACCGCTGAACCAGCAGCCCTCGTATGCTAAATTTCGATATGTCAATTTCCTGATTGTCATCAGGAAAGCGTTCTACCGCTGAACCAATCGCCCGCAATGTGAATAATTTATCATAAAAATAGCTTCAAAACAAATAGCCTATAATTTCTTGCTTTCTCTTCTTTCCCGTTGTAAAATACCCCTAATCAAAATCCACAAAAGCGTGGATTTTAGATACATTTCCGCGAAGCTTACTACTTCGCGTTTGCACGTTAACTTGCGGAGGGCGTAATCGTCCGAAATCCTGCAACAATCGCTCCTCGAGCCGTGTACGAGTAGTACCCGAGGGCGAGAGGTAAGATGTGTAGGACGGGAGTCAACTGGGAAAGCCGAGTGCTAAGTTTCGGAGGACGGAATCAACCGGAACCCATATCATTCAGGGCAAAGCCCAAAGGAGGACTCGTGTCTATATCGGCAGGAATCTCTGACAAACTCGAGCTCGTCGATGTAGAAATGAAATTGGAGAAGCTACTACCCAAAGGTCTGGGGGTAAGAACCATTAGCGATGAAGATCCGTCGGGTCATAGGTACCACTATCGCGTCGAGATCTACAAACCCGTTCTGTTCGGACTGTTCGGAAGAACCATCGCGAAAGTCTACACAAATGTCCAAGGAGGCGCCACAGTCGTGTTCGAAGATCCGGTCGAGAAGATCCAAAGCGCTGTCGCGTCACTTCGTCCATAATCTCGCTAATCTCGCAGGGCTTTAAGCCCGAGGAGGAAGACAAACATGATTGAATGGACATGGCGCCTTGTTGACGGAGAGATAATAATCTACGTCAACTATGGAGACCGCTCAGTGGCCAAGTTCGTTGAGGCCTTTGAGGAGCCTCGCAACCTCAGGTTAGTCGAGGCCTCTCGAGTGGATAAAACTTGGGGAGAGCTGCAACGTCTTTCACCCATGTACCACCAAGTGCTTTCCATGGTCCTGCCTCAACCACCACGGTGACCTTCCGCAAGTACAATTCAAAACCCCTCTGTCCCCATTGGGAGACTACAATCTCAATATACAGAGGGGCGCACTACCTCAATTCAAATTCCTAATTTCTGACCTTCTTTTTTGTTGAGTCCCGCCGTGCGAAGAATTTATTTTTTTAATCCCCTTTAAAATTTGATTTCGTGGATTTAAATGGGTCCCGCCATGCGAAGACTCCATGAGTTAGTGAGCGAATACCCCTTCAGAAGTCCGAATTGTTCGACAAGGACCCTGGTGTCCGCCGGAGTTGAAGAGACAAAGCATGAGCGACTTGCCTGCGCAAGCAGGGCTAACGAATGGGTGATGAGCACATGCGGGCGTCCTTCTTTCGTCAATTTCTTAGACGAGCAAGAAATTGACAAGAATCTTTGGACAAGCAAAGAGTGAACAATCTTTATATAATAAGTTTGTATGCATCACCTGACCACACTTCTACTTAAACTTCCTCGTAACACCGAAGTTACACCCGAAGCCGCCCAAACTTTTTTGGCGGCCCTCACCCAAATAAACTCCGTGGGTTTTTTGCAAAGACTTTTTGGGGCCCGTTCCCAAGCTCTTTCCCTGGAAATTGTCCAAATAAACCAGCAAATCCAATTTTTGGTTACTTGCGATACAGCTCTTGTTTCTTTCGTCAAAACCCAAATTCAATCAAATTATCCATTGGCAATAATTGACGAAATTCCCGATCCACTTGCTACCAACCCAAAACTACATGTTTCCACCCTTAAGTTATCAAAAGGAAGCTTTTATCCTTTAGCAACCTTTGCCAACTTTACAGACGTTGATCCGCTGGCTTCGGTTCTCTCCGTTCTTGCAAAATCCACCCCCGATGAGCTGGTAGCCGTCCAATATGCACTCGAATCGGTTAGTCCCTCCTGGCAAACCCAAGGGGCAAACTACGCCGCTTACGGGGCTAAGAAAGAGGACGGCACTTATTCCCCACGTGAGGACCAAAGTATCATAAAAGAGAAAATTTCTTACCCAGGCTTTGCTGTTTCTCTCCGACTTGCAGCTACTTCGAATGAAACCCTAAGGGAGCTTGCTTCCGCCTTCGGGGTTTTTACAAGAGCCGACGGGAATTCTTTCTCGACCAAAGGTCGCTCTTTCCTGAGGAAAACTAAACCCTTAATAGATTTTTTGTCGCGAAAAGTTTCCGGTAATCAAATCATGAACATATTAGAACTTGCCACCGTCTGGCATTTGCCTTCCGAAAAAATAAAAACACCTATGATTGCCTGGGGTACAAGTGTCCTTTCAGACCCTCCCGAAAACCTTCCTACTTCCTACGGTGCAACGGATGAGGATAAAATGGGCATTAACTTCTTTGGTAAAACACAGTTCAAAAATAACGAGGTGATCTTCGGAATTAAGGATAAAGACCGCCGCCGCCATCTCTGGAATATTGGAAAAACCGGAACCGGAAAATCGACCCTAATTGCCAATATGGCAATCGACGATCTTAAAAAAGGACGGGGTCTGGCTGTCATTGACCCCCACGGAGACCTTTGTGAAATAATCCTCGACTATATTCCTCGCGAGCGGATTAACGACGTCGTCTACTTTAACCCGGCAGATAAGGATTATCCAATTGTAGTAAATCCACTTGAGGTAACCAATAAAGAAGAGGCCGAACTCGTGGTCTCCGGAATAGTATCGATATTCAATAAAATCTTTGGATTTTCCTGGGGACCCCGACTCGAATATATCTTAAGGACTACCCTTTTAACCCTAGCCGATGTGCCCAACTCCACCCTAAAAGATGTACCTATGATATTAACAGTTCCCGATTTTAGACGAAGGATAACAGACAAAATCACCGACCCGATCCTTAAGTCTTTCTGGGTTGACGAGTTTGAGAAAATGCCGCCCAATCTTCAGAAAGAGGCTATCTCCCCTATTCTTAACAAGGTTGGCCAGTTTGTTACCTCACCCCTAATTCGAACAATCATCGGCCACCCCAAAAGCTCTATCCGTCTAGATGACATCATGAATGAAGGCAAAATCCTACTTGCCAATCTTTCCCAGGGTCGACTGGGAGAGGATAACGCGGCACTTTTAGGAGCCATGCTTATTACCAAACTTCAGCTTGCCGCGATGCACAGGGTCGATATGCCGGAAGAATCCCGCCGTGACTTTTACCTCTACGTCGACGAGTTTCAAAACTTTGCAACCGGATCTTTTATTAAAATCATGTCAGAAGCAAGGAAGTACCGACTAGATATAATGCTCGCCAACCAATATATGGCCCAGATCCCGGAAGAGGTACAAAAGGCAATACTGGGAAATGCAGGATCTATTATGTCTTTTGCGGTGGGAGCAAGCGATGCTTCAATTCTTTTTAAGGAATTTGCGGAGGTTTTTTCCGAAACAGACTTGGTGAATCTTTCCAACTACCAGGTAGCCTGTAAATTGACCGTCGACGGCTATTCAACCAGACCCTTCCTGGCCTATACCCTACCCCTTCCTATCTCCCGAAATCAAAATCGGGACAAGGTCATTCGCGTCTCCCGCGAACGCTGGACAAAAAGAGGTCCCCACACTGTTTGACTTCCAAGATATGACCAGAAGCGGATCCCGTTTGATTTACCCTGCTTGAGGATACAGCTCAAACGGCGAACATAAAAACTGGGTGTTGTCACTCCGCCTAAATATGATATTTTTGGCGGATTCCGTGAGAACTCCTTAGAAAGGAGGTGATCCATCCGCACCTTCCAGTACGGATACCTTGTTACGACTTAATTCTTGTCGCTGGTTTCAGCTTCCCCCGAAACATTCGAGGTTCGGCTGCCCCCAACTTCACTAACTTGACGGGCGGTGTGTACAAGACCTGAGAACGTATTCACCGCGGCTTAGCTGATCCGCGATTACTACCAATTCCGCGTTCATGAGGGCGAGTTGCAGCCCTCAATCCCCACTGAGAAGCCGTTTGATGGGATTAGCTCCGCCTTGCGGCTTGGCAACCCATTGTCGGCTCCATTGTAGCATGTGTGTCGCCCCGGACATAAGGGCCATGCTGACCTGACGTCGTCCCCACTTCCTTCCGAGAAAAACTCGGAAAGTCCCGTATGAATATTCAACATACGGCAGGGGTTGCGCTCGTTACCCCACTGAAGGGAACACCCCACGGCACGAGCTGACGACGGCCATGCAACACCTGTTCTACCTTTCTTAATTGCTTAAGAATCGGTTCGTATTTCTACAATCCTAAAACGGTAGAATGTCAAACCCGGGTAAGGTTCTTCGGTTCGTCTCGAATTAAACCACATGCTCCACTGGTTGTGCAGGTCCCCGTCAATTCCTTTGAGTTTTAAGCTTGCGCTCGTACTCCCCAGGCGGCTCGCTTCACGCGTTAGCTTGCACCCGTTTTAAAAAAACGGGTTAGCGAGCAAAGTTTACGGCTAGGACTACAGGGGTCTCTAATCCCTTTCGCTCCCCTAGCTGTCGTTCCTCAGCGTCAAAAAATTCCTAGTTTTCTGCCTTCGCCCTTGGTGTTCCTCTCGATATCAACGGATTTCACTCCTACACCGAGAGTTCCGAAAACCCCGAAATCTTTCAAGTTGGATAGTATTGTCCCCCTTTCCAAGGTTGAGCCCTGGTCTTTGAAGGACAACTTATCCTACAGCCTACGAAACGCTTTACGCCCAATAAATCCGGATAACGCTTGCATCCTCTGTATTACCGCAGCTGCTGGCACAGAGTTAGCGGATGCTTATTCTACGTAAGGTCTCCCTTACGTCAAAAGAGGTTTACAACCCGAAGGCCTTCATCCCTCACGCGGCGTCGCGGCGTCAGACTTTCGTCCATTGCGCACGATTCCCGGTTGCTGCCACCCGTAGGTGTATAGGCCGTGTCTCAGTCCTATTCTGGGGGGTCACGCTCTCACGTCCCCTACCCGTCGTAGCCTTGGTAGGCCGTTACCCTACCAACAAGCTGATGGGCGATAAGCTCCTCCCTCGGTGGACAGTTACGTCCTTTCACCTTGCGGTCTTATGCGGTATTAGCTACTCTTTCGAGTAGGTATTCCCCGCCAAGGGGTAGATACTTATCTTGTACTCAGCCGTTCGCAGCTGACCTCTTGCGAGGCCCGCTCTACTTGCATGCCTAAGGCACGCCGCTAGCGTTCATCCTGGGCCAGGATCAAACCCTCAAAAAGTGACGATTGGTTCTATCCTTGCATGCGTTAAAGCACGAAGGTAAAACTTCGTCTTAACGCTTCCAGTCATATCTTGGATGTCAAAGAGCCCAGATAAAAGTAGCAAGAAACAAGCTGCAAGCAGGCAGAAAAGTGTATGAACAATGTATAAAATACTATGAACTAAAAACTAAGCTTTTCTCTACTTGTAACTTGTTCTTTGCCGCTTTTAAGGATCTGAAGTTGTTATCCTGTTCTAGCTGGGCGCTATAGTCCCGAGCGTAGTCGAGGGAAAGTTAACCTCTAATTAAACGAAAAAAGCCGCCAGATGGCGGCTGCCACTTGCACCTCGCATCTGGTCACTTTCTCATCTTATATAAAGGATTATAACACATGATAGTAGTTGGTCAATGCCCTACTCCTGGTGAACTAGAAGGGAATATCACTATCCTCACCTGAACTTTCCGTTTTCCCCTCTGTTGTAGCTAGAATTTCTGGGGTTAAGTCAGTATACAAACCTAGAGAATCAACCGCGGTACGGCAAATATTTTCATCCTGTTCCTCCGTTCCCCCGCTAAAAGCCATTGCTCCCACAAATTCTATTTTGGCTTCATCTGCGAAAACTGCGACACCGCCACCAAATAGGCTTCCAATCCGATCCCCAAAATCTTCCCTTTTCTGGCCTTTTGACTCCATCCTTTCTCTTTGTACACTAGTAGAACGGTGAATCGACAGAGCTGTTTTTGCCTTAGCTAAAGCTATTGCTATGTTAGTTTCATTGTACCTACCTAGTCCCTCTGAAGTAAGTTGAAGGCCCCTTGCATCGAAAATTATAAGGAAACCCTCAACGCCGTTTTCTCGAGCATTCTCCAGAGCTGCCTCGCGCAAGGCAATCGCCCCTTCAGCACTAAGGGTTCTCAACTCACTTAGGTGTTTTCTTTCAGTCATATCGAAAGCGAATTCTATATTAAGCACGAGAATTAATCAAACTTTCCCCCAAATTCCAGCCGATTACTTTTTCCAATATCTAATCTGCCCCAAGAAGAGAAATATCGCAAAAAGGGTGTATACGAAAAGGTATGAGAATTCTGTGAGGAAGTACCCCGTATCCACCAGGGGCTTAGCCTCCGTCAGCCTTAGGCTAAAGCCGATACAAAAGAAAAAAAGAGGAACCAGAAAGAAAATCCCCTTGCCGCTTGCTACCCCAAATCTTTTTAATAGTATGGTTGTGAGGGCTGAGAAAAGACCAAAGAGCAGGAAAATTGCAAGAATCTGATAAGCAAACATCAAAAAGGAGTGTAGATTTTAAATATTTATATACAAGAGGCAAATCCTCCCCAAATTCCAGCCAGTTATTCCAGCGCGCTTGCAACCTGCTTGAGTGAAGAAATAATTTCTTCGGGAATGGGCTGAAGTTCATCTTTAAATATAGATAATCCCAGCCAGTTAACAACGTCTGGTGCAAGTGCCTTAAATTTTCTTCTTATTTCGGAAGGTGCAGAAGATATCTTCGATATTTTTGCAGGTAAATCAGGTATATAGTTATCACCCTCTCTCAAACGTAATGACAGTGTGCCATAACTATCCAAAGAGAACATCATTAGCTCGTTTGCTTGGCCCCAAACACTAAAAATAATATCACTCACTCTTTCTATTCCAACTATCCGTGTACCATCTTTCAGTTGAATTGCTTTTGCCTTCTTTTGTTCTTCAAAATATGAAAGAGATGGAGCTAGGAGCTCGGCTGGATAGAAAAAGTGGAGCATGGCTTCGGCACGTACACATGCCTCTTCTATGGGGTCTGCCCGGTTTGTCTCTTGTCTTACCTGGGATAATTCTCTCATTTTGAGTAATTTAACAGCCAAATATTGAAAAGTCAATTTCCCCAAAGGCCTGAGCGGAGTCGAAGGCCAAATTCCAGCCATGCTTGATTTTTTTGTATTTTTCTCTATACTCTGCCAAATGGACCACGAGATAATAGTCGAACAAGTTAAGCTTCAGCCTCCTGATGCCAGAAAGCGCACAAGAGAACTAATAAACCAAAGGGGTATACTCCCCCTTAGGGAACTTATCGAAACCGGCCGCACTGAAGGTTGGGATTTTGGAATTGGAGTAGATATTCTTGACTATATACTCGCCCAAAGAGATCAGGGGAAAATAAAGATTATGCAGCTATTTCTTCCTGGCCAGAATTCTCCTCTTTATATAATTTCTCATTCCCTGCTTGACCGAAGAGAAAGCCCAACCTCAACATAACGCCCCCAAATTCCAGCCGAGGTGAAAATGGTTGGCAAGCGATAATCGAATCTAAACGAAGTATTTTTCTCCCAATCTTTTCGTAGTTCCAAAATCTGTCAGTCCGTTCTGTTTCATCTTATCCTCTGTCTCTCGTTCCATAAGTAGAAGCCCGAATCTTTCTCCTGCTGAAAAACCTAGAGTCATGACAAGCTGGGCAATCATTATTTCTCTTCCGTCTACCCTCCTATTAAGCACAAGTTGGGCTGCATCCATTGCTGTTCTGGGATTACGAAGCAATTCAGTTGCAACTGGCTCGATATCCTCAAGAGAAGCCCTCTCGGATAACCCGTGTTTTTTGCGTATTTCTGCAACAACACTATCTCCAGGTTCACCTTTTCTCTGAAATGCACCAATGTGTTGCTCTCTATCTACCATAGAAACGTATTTTACCTTATAGGTTTATCGAAAATCAAGAAGAGGCGAGAATGGTTATCAATTCCCCCGAATTCCAGCTCGTAGATGGTGAGCGAATTATAAATCCTGAGGAGAACCGAAGGAGTCGAACCATCGAAGATCCTGAGTGAAATCGAAGGATCAAAGATGGTGAGTTATATCGAACCACAAATTCCAGCCCTTTGATTTTTTCCCTTCTCTCAAATTCCATAAGTTTTTTTGATATGTTATGATTTCTCTAGCCAATGCTAACCTTGGTTGTCACAGTCCTTTTTGGATTAGGATTTGCGCTTTTTGCTACCCAGAATACTGGCCATACGGCCATAAATGTCGGGCCTTATGCGCTTGCGGAAGTCCCTGTTTACCTTGTCATTCTTGCCTCCGTTATTCTTACCCTTCTGGTAACCGGTTTTATCTACCTTCTTAAATCTCTCTCCACCTCCATGACCATAAGCGAAAAGGAGGATGAGCTTAAAAAAACCAAGGATGAGCTTGCGGAGATTACAAAACAAGCCCACAAACTAGAACTTGAAAATACCAAGCTCAAGGCAGAAGCTGGAGAAGAGGAAGACGAAAATGCCATATGAAGGATGCTTTAGCCAAACTCTGGCAGCAGCTTAATCTCGGAACAAAAGCCCAACTTCGCATAATGCGGGTTCTTAATGACGAATTCTTGGTGGGTGTAACTGGAGTTATTCTAAACGATAAAAACGAGGTTCTTCTGGTAAAACATACCTATAGAAGCACCGATTCCTGGAGTCTCCCCGGAGGGTATATCAAAAAAGGCGAACACCCCAAAGAGGCGCTCGAGAGAGAAATCAAGGAAGAAACGGGATTAATTGTAAGTGCCGATGAGAGGATGAAGATAAGAACGGACAGGGAAACCGCAAGACTAGACATTACTTATAAAGGGGTTTTTATTGGAGGAGTGTTTCAGCCCTCAAAGGAGGTTTCCCAGGCCGACTTTTTCGCTTTCGATAAACTTCCCGTCCTCCCCAAGAATCAACTTCAGTTCATAGACAAAGCTATGAACACTACAACCACAAAAACTCAATCTTAGCTGTCAATTAGATAAAGGGGGCATTTTGGGCCAAATAGGAAGCAATTCCCTTGGTAAGATTGGGGCTCCAGTCGGGCAATTTACCCAAATCTTGTGGGCTTAGGGTTTCGGAAATGGCCTGGAGTCTTTTGCTAAATGGTTCTGTTTCTAGGCCCTCGAAAGATTTAGCAAAACTTTCTTTCCAAGAAGCGGGTCCTGCGTCCTCTGAAACTTGCCATTCTATTTTGCTATTATCTCCCATAATTTCTCAAATTCTAGCACTAAACACCCTAAAATGGTAAAATATCAACCGCCTGGCCCCGTCGTCTACAATGCACAAAGCAGTGCTATACGACGGACTTTACTTGATGCCTGACATATGGCCCCGTCGTCTAACGGCTAGGACACGGCCCTTTCAAGGCTGGAAAACGAGTTCGAATCTCGTCGGGGTCACTCAAAAATCTCTGCGGAGATTTTTGAGTGCAAGCACCTAAGTCTAAATATGAGGTGGTATATGTATATTGTGAGATGTGCAGATGATTCACTTTATACAGGTATTACAAAGGACTTAGAACGAAGAACACAGGAACACAATTCCAACAATATTTTAGGCGCTAAGTCTTTAAGGCATAAACGACCGGTTGTTCCCGTGTATTACGAGTTGTTTGCAACTCAATCCGAAGCAGCAAAAAGGGAAAAATCTATTAAACGCTGGACGCGGAAATATAAATTGAAACTTATTGAGGGCTTTAATCCTAAGTAGGGGTTCACCCTCAAAAATTGGAAATTTTTGAGGGCCCATAGCTCAATGGCAGAGCAAGTGCCTTTTAAGCACGTGGTTGGGGGTTCGAATCCCTCTGGGCTCACTAAAAAATTCCTTGCCGAATTTTTCAGTGCAAGCACTTTAGTTTGGGCATAATATAGATTGGGGGGTGAGAAGTTTACCCTGAAAACGAAGTTTTTAGGGAATCCCTCTGGGCTCACTTAAAAACAGTAATTTTTAAGTGCAAGCATACTATCTAACAGATTAGACAGTTCGAGAGCTCACACTTCATTGCGGGGTCGTCTAATGGTAGGACAGGCGCCTTTGGAGCGTCGAATCGGGGTTCGAATCCCTGCCCCGCAGCACAATTGGACACACAAAAATATAATTAGGTAAGAAAAATATGTACACCAGAGAGGAAATTTTAAGTGAAACACGAAGGCTTGGAAAAGAGAAGGGCGGTAAGGCACCAAGCGAAAAAGAGCTTGACCTAAATGCTGGGATTAAAAATTATTACTGGCATAAATATTGGACGAAAATCTCAGATCTTCAAAAAGAAGCTGGTTTCTCTCCCAACACATTCTTGAAAACTCCATATAGACATGATGATTTGTGTAAAAAATTTACTTCACTCATAAGAGAAATAGATAAGTGGCCAACTAAGGCTGAAATAGAAGTGAAACATAATAAAAAAATGGATTTTCCAGGGTCAACCATTTTCTATAAGAATCTAGGCAATATAAAGGATCTGGCAAAAAATATCTTAGAATATGCAAAAAGACGAAATTATGATGATGTGATTGAAATATGTGAAGGTGTGATTGAACAATATAAAGACAGTGATCGTCAAAAAGTAAATGGGGCAGAGGAAAAAACTCATGGATGGGTGTACCTTATTAAACATGGACGTTTCAATCAGTACAGAATAGGCCAAACTACCAATATATTGCGACGTTGGAAAGAAAATAAAATTGAGTTACCTGAGGAACCGAAACATATTCATACAATAGAAACAGTCGATCCCGAAGGTGTTGAAAAATACTGGCTCAACCGTTTCGCTACCAAAAAAATGAATGGTGACTGGTTTAAGCTAACTCCTGCTGATGTAAAAGAATTTAGAGCGTGGAGAAAAATTGTATAGCCGATTTACCTATAGGATTAAACGGTCCTAGACCGACCCGCTCAGCACTTCGACTCGCTTTGCTCGCTCAGTGCTATAGCCAAAGCGAAGAACTTAACTCTTCAGGGCTTCTTCGATAGTTGCTTTGATATTCTCGTAGGGCTGGGCTCCTATTACAAGCCACATTTCACCTTTTTGATTAACTATAAAACTCCCTGGGGTACCGGTAATTCCCGCTTTAATTCCCCCCTGATAATCACTCTCAACATAGTCTGCATATTTACCACTGTCTAAACAAGATTTAAATGCTGCCTGGTCAACTCCAGCGTCACCCGCATAGGTTGGAAGAAGTGTATGGTCAAGCCCATTGTTTGCAGGAGTAACCTCAAAGATCTTATCTACAAATTTCCAAAAAGCTTCTTCTCCCCCCAGTTCCCTGACACACTCGGATGCTTCTGCCTCTTTGTCTGCTTTAGAATGAAGCTGATCTAAAGGAAAATGTCTATACACCAGGGCGAGTTGCCCTCCATACTCCTCTAATAGTTGAAGTACAGTTGGGTGAAATTTTTTACAAAACGGGCACTCCAAATCCGAGTACTCTATCAATATAAGTTTTGCGTCTTTGGAGCCTCGAATATGGTCTTTATCACTAAGGGTAGGAACATTCTTCGCTTGCTCTTCAGATAGTTTACCTCCTGCCGGGGGGTTACCCTGGGTGGTATCTGCTGTCGTTCCCTTCGTCGAAGTTTTGGAAGAAAGGTAACTTACTTTTTGCCACAAGACTCCGACCATGAAGGCCAAGATTATAGAAATGATTATTAATAAGGGGGTAAATTTCTCTAAGAACTTACCTCTGAATTTTTTTGATGGTCGTGAAGTTTTTGGCTCCACTCTTTTTTCTTCAGGCATATCAGTAATTTTGCCCGTAAGTACCTTGGGTGTCAATATGATGTCTTACCAAGATGGAGGCGGCTTGTCGAGGTATCGAAGCACTTCCATCGCCGCCATACAACCGAATCCAGCGGCGGTTACTGCTTGGCGATAGTGGTAATCGTGAACATCCCCCGCCACAAAAATTCCGTCGCCAATGTTCGTAGAGGGCATATTTTTGGTCACAATATAACCTTTTTCATCAAGCTCAATTTTGCCGGAAAATATGCTGGTTGCCGGAGTATGCCCAATTGCTACAAACATTCCGTCAATCGGTACCTTCCAAAAAATAAAGCCTTCCCTCTCCTCTATCATCTCTCCATCAAATTCGGCAATTTTGCCTCCCCTTAATCCCTCCGCCATCTTGGAGTCGGTCTTAGTTCTTAGGGTTATAGCTTCTAACTTCTCCCTTCCGCGGACTTCTGTGACTTCCGTATCCCAAATGATTTTAATTTTTCCTCCCCTCTCCATTTCGATAACTTTGGCCTGCATCGCTTGGGACGCACGGAGCTCGTCTCTTCTATGGATTAGAACCACACTTTTAGCATACTTTGTCAGAACCAAAACTTCCTCCATAGCCGAATCCCCTCCGCCCACAACTACAACTCTCTTGTCTTTGAAAAATGGCGCATCACAAGGAGCGCAGGAGGATATTCCTCTGCCGATTAATTCCTTTTCCCCGGGGACACTCAGCCATTTTGTATCAGCACCAGTTGAGATTATCAAGGTCTTTGCCAAATACTTTTTCTCCCCCGCTAAAATTTCAAATGGCCTTTTTTCAAAATCAACAACGCGGACGTCCTCCTCCTTAAATTCTGCTCCAAAACGTTCTACCTGCTTTCTCATCCGCACCATCAGCTCCGGGCCTTCAATTCCCTCGGGAAAGCCCGGAAAATTGTCAACTGTAGTTGTGAGCATCAGTTGCCCACCCCACTTTGCCCCTCCAAGGATAAGAGTTGAAGCGGCTCCTCGAGTGGTATAAATTGCAGCAGTTAAAGCTGCGGGCCCGCTTCCAATGATGGCAACGTCCCAAGGTTCACTACCTACCGGTTTTGGTGCGAGGGTTTCCTCCATACAAGTATCGAACTAAATCGGCTGAATTAGTATAGAAAAACTGGCCTTATGCTTGAGGCGGCACACCCGGCTCCTCTGGCTTTTCAGGCATAGGCATTCCTGGCTCGGCCGGAGGAGTTTCTGTCGGCTCAGGCGTAGACGGCATCGGTACCTCCTCTGCCGAAGGTGGTACTACAGGTTCCGCTGGCGGAGCCATCGGTGTATCTCCCATTGGAGCTTGCGTCGGTTCAGCAGGCGGCATTCCTCCACCTACAGGAACATCTGTCGGTGCTTGTCCGGCTGGCTCCATCGGGTTTTGTGGTTTATTTGGGTCGTCCAAAGATAATCACCTCCTTCACAATCCTTTCTTGATCAAATCTTCAAAAGCTTGTTTTCCTGCAAATCCAATTTGGCGTCCAACTTCCTTTCCTTCCTTATACAAAATAGTAGTAGGTATACTCATTACACCATATTTCATAGGGATTTGACTATTCTCATCGACATTTAGCTTCAAGATTTCAGTTTTTCCTTTGTAAGTTTCGGAAAGTTCCTCTAAAATCGGCTCTGCCATTCTACATGGTGCACACCAAGGAGCCCAAAAGTCAACCATTACAGGGGTTTTATTAGAAAGAACTCTTGAGTCAAAATCGCCATCTGTTACGTCTGCCGTTGTCATTTCGACCTTCACTATACCTTTTTGGTGCAAAGTGCGTCAAGAGTAAAAAGTTGAAAATTCGCACCGATAGATTATATAATCACCCCGTGAGCGCATACATCACCAAGGAAGGAGTTCTGGGCATTAACCCGGAGATTTTGGGTCAGTGTGGAGCACAATCCTTTAGGTCCAAAACGGGCTATATAACGGTAAGAGGAGGTGTTATGGGATCTGCTGAGGTTTGGAAAAATGGAATACGCCAAACCACTTTAAAACCAGGAAAAGATCCTATTAAAATTAGGCTTACCGACGGCTCAATTATGGTTAGGGCTGTCGATAACTATCAATCCCAAGAATAACCTACTTATAGCTTCACCCTCTTAAGAAGAAGGGCATTAGCAACAACTATTAAAGAAGAGGCACTCATAAGTAAGGCTCCATATTCAGGCCGAAGCATTAGTCCCCAGGGAATAAATACTCCTGCTGCCGCCGGAATCGCCAAGACATTATAACCAGTAGCCCAGGCAAGGTTTTGCTTCATTTTAGCATCGGTTGCACGACTCAAGGCAACTACTTTAACAATGTCTAAGGGGTTACTTTTAACGAGTACTATCTCTGCGCTTTCTATGGCAACATCTGTTCCTGCACCAATCGCAATTCCAACGTGAGCCTGGGTAAGAGAGGGCGCATCGTTTACCCCGTCTCCGACCATGCCCACCGTGAAGCCTTTTTTCTGAAGTTCCTTTACCTTATTGACCTTATCCTCTGGTAGAACCTCTGCAAAAACGGTGTCTATCCCAAGTCTTCTGCCTACTTCCTCGGCTATATCTTTCTTGTCTCCGGTAAGCATTGCGGTTTTAACTCCCAACCCATGAAGTCTGGAAATTGCCTCTTTTGACTCTTCTCTCACCGTATCCTCTACCAAAATCGTCCCAGCAAAAAACTTGTCTACCGCAACAAATATCTCAGTCCCCAAGCTCTCTTCTCCTTCCGGAACTTTTATGCCATTTTCCTGAAACAGATTTCTATTTCCTATAAGGACTTCTTTTGCCTCTACCTTTCCCGAGGCACCTTTTCCGGGGTAAGATTTAAACTCCCGGGCGGGAGTAAATGCTATCTGCTTTATCTTGGTAGCATTCACAATCCCCCTGGCGATTGAATGCTGGGAATGAACCTCTACGGCCGCGGCCAGGCCTAAAAGTTCGTCATTCGTTATTCGCCCGCCTGCCGGACGGGCAGGTGATTTGTCACTCGCAAGAATTTTGGAAACCCCAAACTCTCCCTTTGTCAGTGTCCCGGTTTTATCCAAGACTACATAATTTAAGCGCTTTGCAATCTCGAGGCCCTTCATATCCCTTATCAGAATCCCGTTTCTGGCTGCAAGTGCACTTGTAATAGTTGTAACCGTAGGAATCGCAAGTCCCAAGGCGTGTGGACAAGCGATGACAACCACTGTTATTGCGAGAGTCGCTGCAAAAATTGCTCCCTGGGAATTTACAAAAAACCAGTATATGAAGGTTCCCGATCCGACTACAATCGCAACAATTGTTAGGGCGTTGGCGGCCTTGTCAGCCAGCTTTTGTACAGCAGGTTTTGTTTCCTGAGCTTTCTTTATCAAATCCATTATCTGGGAAATGGCGGTTTCGCTCCCAGTTTTTGTAACTTTTAATGTGAGTGAGCCATCATTATTAATAGTGCCACCGATAACTTTATCCCCAACTTTCTTCTCAACCGGCCTAGACTCTCCCGTAATCATCCCTTCATTAACCGAGGACTCTCCTTCAACTACATCTGCGTCTATCGGAATCTTCTCTCCTGGTTTAACCAAAACTAAATCTCCTTTAACAAGTATCTCTGTTTGTACATCTTTTATTTGCCTATTTACAAGCTTGTGAGCCGTCGGCGGAATAAGCTTTGCAAGCTCCCTTAATGCGTTTCCAGTTCCCAAAACTGCCCTCATCTCCATCCAGTGGCCGAAAAGGAATGCCAATACAAGGGTCGAAATTTCCCACCAAAGGCTTTCTCCTGGGAAAAGAAAGGTTGCGGCTGCCGAAAATAAGAAACCCGACAATACGGCCAAAGAAACTAGGGTCATCATCCCCCAATTTTTACTTCTTAATTCGTCTTTAGCCGCGCTATAAAAAGGCCATCCTCCATACCAAGCAATAAGGCTTCCAAGGCCAAAAAGAACGACATTTCTTAAAGAAAATTCAAGCGAAAATCCGAACCATTCTTGGATTTTCGAAGACAAAAGTAGAACAATAATTGTCAGGGGTAAGACTACAAAAAATCTCCTTCTGAAATCCTCCGCCATCTTTCTGTGGTGTTCGGTGTGATCCATCGAAGCCATCTTGTCTCCTTCGTCTTTACCCTTTTGAGTTTTTACTTCAATAAGCTCCATCCCGCACTTAGGACAACTACCTTGTTTATCTAAGATAACATCGGGGTGCATTGGGCAGATGTATTTCACTCCATCTTCCATTTAAAACTCCTCTCTTTTCCGTCAAGACTTATCCTTAATTCCAAATTGGTTGGCTTGGGCGAAATTGGGCTAAATTTTAAAATTCCCCGCCTGTGGTGTCCTTCCGGAGGGTCACCCTCCCACCCTAAAGCTTTATGGCTCTTTCCGTTTTCGTCAACGAGCATCGATGCTTCCGCCAAATCAAAATCAAGTTCAACCGAGTGAGTATTTAGTTCAAATTCGAAATTCCAGACTTCCCCCGACAACTCTTTGGGTGTAACCAAAATCTCAACCTCACCCTCATTATTAACTATTGTACCTAGAGTATCTTCTATGGGCTCTTGGTTCTCAATAGTTCCTCCTTCTGTCGCTTTAGGTTTGGGCAACAAAAGAAAACCCGTCGCTATACCAGTAATTACGACTAACTCTAAAAAAATGTATTTCAGTTCTCCCGTTTTCATTTTGGAATCTTTCTAAGCTTATTTGTTAAATATAAAATCCCAAGAAAATTAGCTATAAGTCCAACCCAAAAAAGTTCAATTTGATATTGAGAAATAACCGTCAAAATTCCAACTGTTCCAAGCAGGGGTAAGATATTGACTAAGTAGTGGCTGCAACAGGAAACCATGGCAAAAGTACTTGTGGTTCCGGAAACGGCAACCACTCCTCCATGAGCACCTTTAACTACCTGCTTTAGTCTTGTAAAAAGAGCTACCTGCACACCAAAACCCATCGAAAGGGCCAAAATAAAATACCAATACCTCGTAAACTGTTCTTGAGCAAAATCTATTCCCGAAATTAGGCTAACCAGGGAAAAATAGATAGCCAAAAGTCCCAATGATGCGAGAAATCCCTTAGTTATCATCCTTCTCTTCTTTTACCTCTACCAAGTTCATACCACACTTGGGACAACTTCCGGGCTCATCAGAGGAAATTTCCGGATGCATCGGACAAGTATACTTTTTCATTTATCCCCTTTCCTCCAAAGCCACCTGATAGCGGCAACCAGAAGTACCGCAAGAAGTATTTGGATTACAAAATCCATAACTCCGGACAAACCCCAAAGGGATCTCGTGCCACCATAATAATTCTGCATCATTTGTTTCATATAATCGGGCATTGAATCCCAATTATCCCCATACCATCCCCCATTTAACATATGTCCCATCATTTTTTAATTGCCACCTCCTTCATTTAGTAAATTTATTATATATCCAGGCAAACAACCATCCGCCGACCCAAGAAAGCACTACCGCGGATACCAAGCCTAGCAAGAAATTTTCTGAAAAGGTTCTAGGCGTCCAAATATTTGCCATATCAAAACCATGGAACCAGCTTCTGGTCACTTGCATAGATAGTCCTGGGAAAAGCGCAATGGCAAATCTACAAAAAAGATAGACAATGCCCATAAAGAGAGCAGATGCATTAGCAAAAGCATTCTGGTGTAATTTCATTTTTTCTCACCCCCATCCGCTTCGCGGAAAATCCAAAATTCTAATTTCTAAATCCAAATTATTATTTTGAGTTTAGGATTTTGAACTTGAGATTTTCCCAACTTTGTTGGGCTATGCTCCACAACTTCCACCGGCACCACCCTTAAACTGTACGGGACCAACTTTGGCGTAAATATCCGCTGCTCCTTTGGCAGACGAATAAGCCTCACCCAAAACTTCTTTTGCTGAAACGTCTGCCCAGGCTATTCCCTGGCGGGCAAAATAGGTGGCGGTCGTCAAATAAGTATCCGGAAACCAGAAGGAATTGAGCTTTAGTACCTCTTTATAGATTTCTTCGTCGGATAAGGTGCCCTTTGAAACCAGAAGTTCAATCGCGGCAAGGGCCGCCATACCGTGGTTACAATCCGGAAACCAAGTGGAGTTGCCGCAGCAGGGGCGAAAAACTCCTTTTGCAATCTCTCCTACCCGTCTTTGCTGTTCGGAAGTCAAAGGAATTAAATCGAATTTATTGAGATAGTTGACGGCATCTCCACGGGCTAAACTCCATCCACCAGTCGAAGCAAAATTTCCAACGCGTCCTGCATATTCCTTTCCCAAAGGTCCCTCGGTATAAACAATACTTTTTTGTGCGAGCCCCAAAGCCCAGAGCATGTCGACCACAAACTGGCCATTCTTCATATCGATACTAATTGGAATATCTCCGCCTTCCCTTAAAATCTTCTTTTGCTCATCGGTAAGTTTTACTCCATTCTCAAATTTATCTGCGTCGATTACTCCCAGGGCAACGAGTCTTGGACCAATGTCTCCCCAACTTAGAGGAAGGGTGAAGCCCGCTTCAGGGAGAACCTTACCTGGTAGATCTGATAAATCAAAAAGCTTCTCCCCCGACTTTTCCCAAGCCTTCATTCCTCCTTCCAGGTGCTTTACATTGACGTAACCCAGTTTCTTGAGGGTAAGAAGTGCCTCAGCACTCATCCTTCCGGTTTTACAATAAAGAATTATTTCGGTATTTTTATCCTGGGGAAGCTTAGCTTTTGCCGCGACAATTCCGTCGTATTCCATAAACATGTCGGTGCCGGCGATTTCCCCTTCATACGGAGTGTGGACATTTATGAATGTAAAATCCTTGTTGTTAAGCTTATTTTTTAACTCACTTACGCTCACTTTTTCGCTTGCGGAGATTAATAATGTTGGGGGGATCCTGAAAATTGAAGTAATTTTATCTTTTGCTGTACCCGCATAAATCCCCAAAAGAAAAAAACTCGCAAAAAGAATAGGCAGCGCAACCACAAGTGGTACCTTTTTTAAGCGCTTACTAATCTTTTTAAAATGAAATTTAGCTTTGGCCATTCTTATATGAAATAGTTGAGCAAAATATATAGGGCAAGACTCAAAATGAGGATGCTTCCTAGACTTACTATTATTCTTTGAAATGGAAAGAAAACTTTCCCTCGCGCTTTTATAAGGGCGTTATCGGCAATATCCACTAAATAAAACAGAATTCCTCCGGAAATCACCCCGAATGTCAATTTATCCACACCCAAAATCTGCCCCGCATGAGGGTTGACTAGATAGAATCTGAGCTTAGCTATCATATAGTCATTAAATGCGTAAAAGGACCAAATGGTTAGGCCAAAAAAGATAATGTAGGTAGCCGGCCTTAGAATAGACGGAGCAATTTTTACTTTTTTGGCAAGCCATGAATCCAGCCAAAAAGAAATAGCACCAATAAATGCCGCGAGCCATACACCAGTTATTGCATCGTCAATCCCAAAAAATCTAGCTACCGAAAGACCAATCGCCGCTCCTCCAACACATAAAGGACAATGGGCGAGTGTTTCACGAGTGAATAGTGAATAGTGAATAGTGAATAGTGAAATTAAGAAAACAAAAAAAATTTTGAGTTTTGAATTGAAATTTTGCACTTTGAGTTTTGAATTTTGAATTATTGAGATACTACGGTCCCGCTAAAGGTTAACTCCTTAACTCCAGCTGGATCGGAGAAAGTAAGATATATCATTCTGTTAAAGGGCCCAGTTCCTTGTGGCCCGTGGGCGGCTGGATCGAATTTGACCATGACTTTTCCTTCCGCACCTCCCGGAATCTCAATATTTACCGGCGGATTTGCGTCTCCATGTCCTTCCATTCCGAAAAATTTTGTTTCTTGCCCCCCGATTTGCACAGATGCTGTCGTACACATACAGGAAGTCGCTATCTTTTTTAATTTAATAGTCGCGCCAGAGGTATTTTTAATAGCGTATTCTTTTGTTACTATTCCCCCATTAATCCCAACGTCGCCCAAATCGTAAAAGGTTGGGTTCGCTTCAATCCCCAAAACTTCGGAAACGACCTCGGAGGTGGCCGTTGACTTGCCCCCCAGAAGAACGACTCCTCCTCCTATCAAAACAAATGTCGCTATAATTATTCCTATTAAAATTTTTGAATCTTTCATTTAGGATTCCTTCCTAAACAAATCCACTATCTCATCGACAAGCTCCTCACTCTTACCATCGGGGCTGTGGATGTCTTTTAACACACAGGAATGAAGGTGTCCATGAAGAATAATTTCGTCGACTTTTTTTAGGGCTGCCTGCACCGCCCGGGACTGATGGATTACATCCGGACAATAATCCTCATCCACAATCATGTGTTTGACCTTCTCGAGGTGCCCCTGGGCAATAGACAATCTTTTTAAGGCCTCTCCCTTAGCGTGTCCTTCCATAAGCTATACCCTACCCCAGGGGAGGGGATAATGTCAAGAGGTAATCCTCCCAGACCCCTCACCAGCGCAGCATGAGCCGTGTACGCATAGTATCTGAAGGCGAATGCTAAGTCGGTGTGGGGTCAAGCAGTAATTGCCTTTTTGGTTTTTGGAGGTTACCATTGACTAGGCATATCACCCTCCGCAAACTAAAGTTTGCGGTACCCCCTGAGGGAGGATGATATATTAGGTTCAATTCCTCCCTGGATAAAATCCAGGGTGTCCTTGAAATCTATTATGAAGAAATTTTTCCTTCCATTAATCGGAATAGCTACTTTGATAATAATTTTCGGAGGGATTTTTCTATTCTCAAATCAAAAATCAACCCCGGTCGCACCCACTCCCCTTCCCACCACGTACGAATACTTCTGGGGTAATGGTTGCCCACACTGCGCTATAGTTGAGGAGTTCCTTAGCTCTTGGGAAGGGCGGGATAAGGTGCAAATCGACAAAAAAGAAGTTTGGAGTAACCGTCAAAATGCGGCTCTTATGCGCGAGCGGGCCACTTACTGCGGTCTTCCCCTAAAAAACCTTGGCGTCCCTTTCCTTTTTACCCCCGAGGGAAAATGTATAGGTGGAGACGAGCCGATAATCGAGTTCTTCAAAGAACTTAAATTCTAGATGCCAAATTTCAAATTCCAAATGAAAAAACCAGTTAAAGTCTTTTTTAGCGCACTTCTACTATTCACTATTCACTATTCACTATTCACTCGCGAAGTATTCGCAGTCTGCCCAGTCTGCACGATCGCAGTTGGGGCAGGGCTAGGTCTTTCCAGGTGGCTGGGAATCGACGATGCTATATCGGGCGTCTGGGTAGGAGGGGTTATTCTTTCTTCTTCTTTTTGGCTCATCGACTGGCTGGAAAAGAAAAATTTCAAAAGTCTTTCTTTTTACTATAAATTCCAATACAAAACATTGTTAATTAGCGCGCTTATGTACATGATAGTCCTCGTTCCCCTTTGGACTTCGGAAATAATTGGGCACCCATTCAACACGATTCTCGGAATCGACAAGCTTATTTTCGGCACCTTAATCGGCTCTATGGCCTTTTTGGCGGGGATGTATTTGGATAAAAAAGTGCGCCAAATTAAAGGCAAACAACTTTTCAGCTTCCAAAAAGTCGCTTTCCCTTTGGGGGCCCTGATTCTTACAAGTTTAATCCTTTTTCTCATTACTTCTGTTAAAATAGCTTTTGTCTAATATGGCAGATAGAGTAAAAATTCAAAATCTCTTAGATAAAGTAGAAAAAGTTACAAAGCAAAAGGAGCTGGATTTATCCTCCGGCGAGGACCTGTCAATAGGAATCATGAATTTAATCTCCATTGAAGAGCACCTTTTTTATACCTCCCAAAAAACCAAAAACAAAAAGTACTTAGACCTCCTGAATGAAGTTAGGGTAATGCGAACGGAGCTTATGAAACAAATCATCAAGGACTATGAAGGAGAGGTTTGGTGTATATCAAAACACTTGCTCGCTGCATCTATGAGACTTATGGAAGTAGGAACCAAGGAACTTAAGAAAGGCGATAAAGAAAAAGCGTGGGGGTTATTTGAGAAATCTTACAAACTCTATTCCCTATTCTGGGGAATGAATTTGGGAGTAGTTAAAATGGATTCCGTAAAAAGAGAAGATTCTGACGTCAAAATGCTCAACGAGAAAGGCAAGGAAAAAGGTAAAGTATCGGTCTTTGACAAACTTGGCGCGTTAGTTCAAAAGGCAATTGATTGCTGCAGAGAATAAATTAATTCTGTAAGAAATCCCCAACTGCTTTCAAATCTTTTCCCGTAAAGGAGTTAAAATGTTCCCCCTCGTTAACTATTAGACTACTCTGCTTTAGAAGATTATGGAGCTCTTGCCCTCTTTCGGCCGGCATAAACAAATCACGCCTGCCATTAAAAATCAGGGCCTTGTTCTTAAGTCCTTTCAAAATCTCTGAAGTATCTGCGTGAATAACAAACCTGGCAATCTCGATTTCTTTTGAGACTGGAATCCCTTTAATAAATTCTATGTTTCGATACATATCTTCCTCGTACTCCTTTCTTTCTTCTAGGTTTCTGTTAAAAGGATTGGCGAGTTTATAAGCTAATGCCAAAAGCCAGTTAGGCAACTTAAGAATCCTTTCAGCAAAATTTAAAACTACCTGATGTTTGTTGGCTTTAATAAAAAAATTAAAAAGGATTGGTCTTACTTTTAAGTATGGGCCGCTTGCAATAAATACAAGTTTACTTTCGGGATAGTCCTTGGCTATAAAGGGTAGAAGCATTCCGCCAAGCGATACTCCGATAATTGCCTCAGGTTTTTGATTATTTAATTCTTCTTTGATTTCTCCATGAATAGCTTCTGGAGAAAAGGAGAAACTGCGGCCGAATAAGTCTGGGGTGATTACTTTATAGCCCCTGGCTTTTAAAAACATCGAAAGAAAGTGGCCACCCGCTCTATGCTGCGGCCATCCGTGAAGAATTAGGGCTACCTTCCTCATTATTCTCTCCAGTTTACTTTTTTCTTAACCCCAAAAAATCTGAGAGAGGAGATAATCATTCGCAGCCACCTTAACCGGCCAACCAGCCGCCGTCGACGTAAATAACAGTTCCAGTAATATAATCAGCCTCATTTGAAGCTAAAAATACGGCTGCGGCGCCAATATCCTCCGGTTTTCCTATTCTTCCTTTGGGAATATTTTTTAGTGTTTCCTTAATTAGATTTTCATCGCTTCTTAGGGCATTACTCATATCACTTTCTATAGCACCCGGGGCTATGGCGTTGACGTTTATCCCGTATTTTGCCAGCTCAATCGCCATATTTTCGGTTAAGGCGACCACTCCCCCCTTTGAAGCCGTATAGTGGGAAATTGATTTAAATCCGATTCCGACCCCTCCTGAGGAAATCGAAGCGATATTAATAATTCTTCCCCAGTTATTTGTTTTCATAAGCTTTACCGCCTCTTGGGCGCAGAGAAATTGGCCTTTCAGGTTTATGTCAAGTACTCTATCCCAAGACTCTTCGGTGATATTTTCGAAATCTGAATAATCAATCACTCCCGCATTATTTACCAAAATATCCAATCTCCCCCATTTTTCTCTGACTTGGTTGAATATGTTTTGGACTTGATCTTTTTTAGAAACATCCGCTTGGGTTGAAAAAGAATCTCTTCCAATGTTTTTGATCTCATTGGAGATTAAATCACACTTTTCAAGATTCGTAACGCAGTTAACAGCAACATTTGCCCCCTGTTTGGCCAAAGCAAGGGCAATTCCGCTTCCAATTCCCCGGGAGCTGCCGGTTACAAAAGCATACTTACCTGTTAAATCAAACATTGCCATGTCACTTAACTATATTGTGGGGAATGCAAAAAATCTAGACTAGAAGTATTATTCTTGGGTCTGTTCGGGACCGCGGTTGTGGAAGGCTTTGATAAAGGCGGTTATTCTTTCCTGATCAAGATTTTCCATTTTATCAATCCTTCCCCAAGAAGTAACTGCAATTAAAGTATCCAGATTTTGTTTAGGAACTACAATTACCCTCTGGGCAACTTTGGTAAAAGCTGAAAGCTTACTTACAAGGTCTTTGCAGGAGTCGCTTTTGAACGAATCGGGAAGCTCCAATTCAACCTCGGGAGCGTTTTCGACAGTTATCCAACTCATACCCTCTGAAAGCTCAACTTTCATATGCATTAAAAGTTGGCCGGAGTCTGTAGATTCTTCGGCAGGCTCATCGTGCGCATAAACATTGGAAACTGGAAACTGGAAATCCTTCGACTTCGCTCGGGATGGTGAGCCCGTCGAACCATTGGAAATTGGCTTATTGCAGTCATACCAGATAATTACATAGCCGTGCTCCATAGAATGAATTAGGTAACCGTCGGAAATAAACCTGTCATAAACTCCCGGTTTTGCCCAAACCGGAAAGTGGGGTCCAGAGGTCGGGGGATTTGACGTGTAAGTAACTCCGTAGATATCGGTAATGTGGTCTCGCCCCGCATCCGTAACCGATTCTCCCGGAAGAGGTGTAGTTGAACCTTTAAAAAGAGAGTATCCTCCCCAAGATAGGGCTACCAAAACCAATATCCCAATTATCCATTTCCCAATCTTACTCTTCGATGCAGCTTGTGCCCCCTCTCTCGCCTGCTCTTTTAATAATCTCCGTCTTTCCCTTCTAGAAAGTTGCTCTGAAATTTCGTTTTCTCCCTCTTCCATGTGGCTATATTATAAGAAAATTGCGAGGAAGGCTAGAAGAATAATGTTCACTATGAAGTATGCAGCGATTTTATCTTGTGGGATTGCAATTGGAGAATTTTTCAACCAATTCTCCATTCCCCCAGTTTCTTTCCAATCTATATAAGCATCGACCAAAAGATGTAAATAGAAAGCCAAAACCAAACCTCTCCCAAAAAGACTTCCAGACGACGTCAGGACAAAAACGGCAAGAATAAGGAAAATTGCTTGAAAAAGGAACGTATGAAAGATTAGATTTTTTCTCTCGGATCTTGTTTCCGCCAAAAACTTCAAAGTTTCTAAAACTTTCCCTTGCCCTGCCATATAGACGGTTCTTTGAGAAGTAAGTTCCTGGGGATTTAGATAAATATAGAGGAGATGGTCGATATCGGGCAGGATGGTACCAACTATTCCTCCTACCCAAAGAGGCCAGACGGACAAATCAAGCCAGCCCTTAAGAAGAGTTACTAAAACAAGAAGAATTAGGGCAGATACGCTGTGTCTTACAAGTTCTTTCCCCACGGCAGATTAATACCATCTTAACTTATTATTGTTATTCCCTCAAACTTCCCAGAGGTAGTTATTTAAATCTACGTGTTTTTCGTCTTTGAAGTTCACTCCTTCAGCAACCAGTCTTCTTCTTTCAAAAAATCCCTTTTTTGTATTCATGAATTAATTCATTGATACAGGTTTAGTCTGTAAAAACTTGGACAAACATCTTGCCGTAGATGCCGTTGTCGATTACGCCAATTCCGACCTTGCCAAACTCGGGGTCCAGAATATTTCTCCTGTGGCCTTCGGAATTCATAAGTCCGTTGTGGGCGGTGGCTAGTGTCGGTGCCATTGCTAAGTTTTCTCCAGCAATTCTGAACTTGACACCTGCCGCAATTAACCTATCCCCTACGTCATGCCCCTCGGGAGAAATGTGGCTAAAATATTGTCTCTCCCACATGTCCCGCGCATGAGCCCTCGACACCGGAACAATTTCGGGCGCCCAAGTAAGCTCCCTTACACCTGCTTTTTTTCTTTCATCATTCACCATTTTATACATCGCATTCTCCGAAGCTTCATCAATCGAAAGTACTGCTTTGCCGGTTGTGAGTGGGATCGACTCCCTACTTCCGGGCTTTATGGTAAGGTAGGTGAGAGAATCCTCAATTACCCCTCCGAAAATCTCATTAATATTCCTTTCCAAACCCGAAGTTTGTCGCAGTAAATAGCTTCCAATTCTTGATTCTGTTACGTCTTTCTTTACCGCTGGGTTTATGGGAAAACCTATTACCAATGTTAAAAGGAAGGCAACAAGGATAAGGCCTTCGCCGAGGGCAGGAAGGACTGAAAGGGCTTTATTTGCCCAGTGTTTCCAGGCTTGTTTTGGAAGTTTAGCAACGGCTGATATAAAGACAAATCCCAATACCGACTCGGTAACTATGGCGGTTGCCAGAAAACCAAGGGCATTGGCAATTGAATGAGAAAGCGAGAAATTCTCACGCAAAAATTGTGCCGCGTACTGATAACCACGAAGAGAAATAATTAGGGAACCCAAGAATGATGCAAAGTCGGCCAAAAGATACCAAAAGCCCACTTTCCAAGCCTCGCTGACAAAAAATATAAGGATTAAAAGAATAACCAAATCGACCCAATTGCCGTTGAAATTCATTTCTTTCCCCCTACCTTTCTAAGTTGAGCCAGCTTCCACATAAAGAGCTTTGCCTTGGATTTAACATTATACGCATCTGATACAAAATTCCGGGCAGACTCTAAAAGTCCCCTAGGAACTTCTTTTGCAAGCTTAATATATAGGGATCTATTATCTAAATCGTCCAAATCTTTTGCCAGTTCATATCCGTATTTCTGGAACTCGCGGGATATGTATTTATCCTCGTCGGAAATAAACTTTTTTAGGATGTCGCTAACTTTTTGCATAATTCCTTTACTACCCTTTTAATTACTTGCTCTACCTGTAATACTTCTTCTTTTGTAAAATCCTGAAGAACATACTGCTCACCTTTGGTGAAATTTTCCATTTTCCATTTTCCATTTTCCATTTTTTCTCTATTCTCTACTCCAATTCTAACGTGCCAGAAGTCTTTAGTACCCAAGGCGTCGTAAATCGACAACAAACCATTATGTTCCCTTGGTCCTTTCCCTTTCCGGATTTTATAGCTCCCAAGGGGGATATCTAAATCATCATGAATAACCCATAAATCCGAACAATTTAACTTGTATTGTTCAACTAATTTCTTCACAAATTCACCCGACTCATTCATAAAACAATTTGTTTTTATTGCTATTAAATTTTTGAGTTTTAGAGTTTTTGAATCTTGGAGTTTTTGAATAACCATATACCCGACATTGTGTCGGCTGTTTTTATACTTCTTCCCCGGGTTACCTAGTCCGATTATCAATTTCATAAAGACATTTTAGCAGATTAGCTCTTCTCCTCGACAAATGGTATATAAAAAAACTAAAATCATGGCGATGTTAGAAGCACCAGGAGGAAATCATGAGGGAGATGAAGAATTCCCTTTCCCTAGGGGAATGAGCAAGTCTATATATCTCGAGCCTGTGGCCGATTTGGCTACCGGAGATTATTGGACAAGGGAAGATAAATGGAGAAAGTTCTGGGAAGAGCAAAACCAAATTGAACCCAAAAGTGGTCGCTCGCGTTGGTATGATAACAAGATTAGCCGTTGTTATCGAAATATATCCGACGACAGCGGAAATTATGTGGGCAAGATTGAAATCAAAAGAGAAGAGAAAGGGTACTACACTCCAAACCCGTTGTTTCAGCCTGACAACCCCAGAACCAGGAGAGTAAGGTTAAACGTAGATATCAGGTTTCGTGTATTGGTTTTTAGCGAAGAATCCCTTATGCAGAATGAGTTTCGTAAAATTGCAGAAACAGAACTTGCGGGACTATTTAGTATCCGAGATTCCAGCGAACCCATAGCAACCGAAGTGGTATATTAATGGCCACACCAAACATTAGTTTAACTCTTCCACAAAAGGCACGAAGTGGAAAACACCGTGCTCTTCTTGGGCAAGTTTAATTGCGGCTTAAATTGGCTACTCCCGGTGGTATGTAAGGAACTATATAAGGAGCCAGACATACTGCAGGGAATCTCCCTCCCTCTAAATTTCTACTAATAAAAAGTCCCATTTTGGGCAGAAAAGCCCCAACAATATAAATAAATTCTCCTTGGGCCGTGGACGTATTTACCCAGGGTTTGAATAAAGATTCCCCAGTATGCTTTTGATGTTCAAGTACTAATTCTATATAGTCTGGTAATGTTCCAACTGTAAGAGATACCGGCAAATCACTTCTTCCGAGACGGTTTCTTAACCAAATACGTAAGTCGGATACCCTCTTGATTTGGGTGTCTAAATCTTGATTACAACTACCTGGTAAATAAACTTGATTTGGGTCTATGGCGGCCTCCGTTTCTGAAGAAGCAAGCCTGAAAAAGTCTTCAGTAGTTTGAAACATTAGTCGGAGGGGAATCTCTTTAGCCATCTCCCCTATTGTTCTCTTATGGAATTTATAAATAAGGAAACCCCGTTGCTCCAGGGTACGCTGGGCCTCAGAAGAAAACTTTTTTCCAATACTCCCAGATACTTTCTCGCTTTCGTTTAACATGAACCGAAATTTTCCTACTTTTAATGGTTGCTGTCAAAACTTCCACATTAGTTACTCTCTACAAAAGGCACGAAGTGGAAAACACCGTGCTCTTCTTTTTTGAGTTTTTGATTTTTTGAATCTTTGAGTTTTTTATACCTTGTCATTACTTTATCGGGACCTCTTCCAACCGGAGCCACCAATACTCCACCTTCTTTAAGCTCGGTAAAAAGCTCCTCAGGTATCCACTCCATTCCGGCAGTTACCAAAATTGCGTCAAATGGAGATTTATCCTTCCAACCAAGCTCGCCAGTCCCGACTTTTACCTCTACATTTTGGTACCCCAACTTTTTTAATTTCTTCCTTGCACCTTCGGCGAGCGCTGGAATCCTTTCGATTGTATAAACGTGCTTAGATAGATGCGAAAGAACTGCGGCTTGATAGCCTGAACCTGTCCCAATTTCCAATATCTTCAAACTTATAAGGCGTGGCCTTGCGAAGCTGGATATAAGAAGATTGGTCATGAAGGCTACGGTATAGGGTTGAGATATTGTTTGGCCCCAACCAATAGAAATCGGCCCATCGTGATAGGCCGAATCTCCATATTCCTTGGGCACAAATTCCTCTCTGGGGACTTTGAGCATTGCAGAGAAAACTTTTGGGGCAGACAAAAGGTATTTTTCCTTAATTTCCCCAATCATTCTCTGCCGAGGGTTCATTTTGCCTCTTTAGGTTTTCTTAACGAAATTTCTGGCCAGTTTGCCAAAGAATGGCACTTCCCACTCTTGTCCTTGCCAGGCTTTATAAATAAGTAGAAGCCAAAGCACAAAACCCAGAATTCCCACTATTGGAACTAGAAATATTAGAACTATAGTGAATCCCAGTATCCATTGAATGATAAAAAGTCCCACAAAGGTAACTATCGACTGCATAGCGTGGAAGCGTACAAAAGAGTCTTTCTCAATAATAAGAAAGATTACTCCCGTTACGGGACCCAATACATAAGAGAGTGCTCCAGCTGTTTCTTTTTTTAAACCTGTTCCTCCTCCTTCTCCTTGCATATTTATCACCTCCAGTACTACTTCAATCTTTTCAAAAAAGAGCCCCCTGGTCAATAGGATTTGATTGAGGAACCTAAAATAAACCAAAAAATTAATTCTTCTGCAATAGAGATGACGTTTGTTTGGGAGTGAAATACAAAAAGTACGAGTGAAAGAAGAAGAATTTTCGAAAAATCGCCCCTTCTTTTGAAGAGGTTTGCAAATCCCCTGCTCAAAATAAATAGATATGATACAAGGCCAAAAAATCCGGTTGTAACCAAAATTTCCAACAAGTGTGAGTGTCCCTTGTCAACATATACGTCATTTTCAAAATGAACCGGCCAATCTACCGATTCGAAGGCATAGTCATAATTTGCCCACCCCCAACCTAAAATCGGTTTTTGAATAAGCGCCTTAAGGCCTTTAACTATTATCCTGGATCTGTCCTCCGCTATAATAAGGGTCGGGTTTTCGTATCTCACTTCCTTAAGAGCCTTATTCTCATTAATAACGTAAAGCAAGCAGGCTAAAAGGAAAAAAATAACCAGTGAAATCACCTTTAATAGTTTTGCCTTCTTTGCGATCAATCCTGCCCATAAGATAAAAAATAATATTAAACCCAAGACTCCTCCCCAGCTTCTAGTCAAAAGGGTAGCTGCTATTTGGACAACTAGCGCAATAATCAAAAATATTCTTGCCTTTTTCGAAGAAGTTGAATAAAAAAAGTAGAGAGTAAAAGGTAATGTAACCAAAAGGTAGCCTGCCAAAAAAACTGGCTGGCCAAATGTCGAGCCTATTACGCCTTGAAAATTAAGGAGAGATTGGTGCCCAAGAATATAAAAACGAAAATTAAGATAGAGGGTAAGAATGCTCTCTAAAAAAGACCCCAAGAAAATGCCGAGCGCGATAAATTTTATGTCTAACTTATTAATATAAAGGCCGACGATAAAAAAGAGTGCAATTAGGTGTCCAAGCGTGACAAGTCCGTCCAGCCTATATAAATTACCCCATAGACTTTTTATCAAGTCTGCCCCTAAAAGAGACGAAAAAGCTGCAAGCACAAAAAAAAATAAAACTATTAAAATTAATGTGGCATCAATTTTTTGGGCTTTTCGTAACCTAAAAAAGGATGAAATTGACACAAAAGCCATAATGTCTATCCATCCAATCACAAACCATACCCGAGGAATTTCGTAGGGGATTTGTGCTTTTGGCCAAAAAACGAAGGGTAAAATAATAAATCCCAAACCCGCCAGGAGTCCTAAAAGGGATCTTCTTTTGACTCTACCAATTGCAAATGGTATTATCCCATAACTAGATTTGATCATAGCATATTGATTAGCTGATCCAAGTCATTCTACAATGGAAACTGTGGCGCTACCAAGCTTCATTTTTAAGCCTTTTTCAGGCCTCAAGGAGTCGTTGTCTAAGTGGAAATATCTTTCTTTTGCCCAAAAGGTTTCCCTCGGATATCTTTTGGTTCTACTTGTTAGCTTGCCTCTTCTAATTACAACTATGGCCGGAGGAGCAATTTATTTTCGCTCCCGGGCTTATTCTCCACCCGCTACTCCCCCAACCCCGCCCAACCCATCTCCTACTCCAGTACCTTCTACACTAGTAAACGGGTCATTTGAGAATGATAGCGATAACAATAACCTTCCCGACGGATGGAGTGTTCTAAATACGGGAGCCGATGATGGCAGGTTCCTCTATCCCGAAGCTCCTGACGGGACCTATGTGGTTAAATTCACACCGGTTAGGAGGGTTGGCTTCAAAACGATATACCAGCAAAAGAATATTAGCGGCTCTTCCCAAGATGTATGGAACTTTAGATTATGGACGAAAACTGAGATGACGGATCCCAGGGGAAAAGTCAGGGTAAGAATTACATTTAGAAATTCCAGAAATAATATATCCCAGACTGTTAATTATGATTTACAAAAAACCAATATCGGAACTTACCAATCAGGAACTCTAACGGCACCTCAAGCTTATAACCAAGTTATATTTTACATCCAGAGTTCGATATCCCAAGGAGAGGTCTTCCTAGACGACGTAGTTTTGTATAGATAGCGCCCCTCAAAAAAGAGTCCCTTGGTCAATAGTATCCTTCTTGTCCTCCGAACCTTTAGCGTAAGAAGGCCAAATTTTTACTTTTCCAAAAACCCCATCGTACCCGGGCTCTATAACAATGTCTCCTGAGCGGACCTTCGAGATTCCTTCGGCAACCCTGACCCCTACCAACTTCTCAATTTCGCCAACTGATGTCGCGAGGAGAACCCCAAACTCGCTACCAAATGTCCCAACCAGCTGTTCGTAGACGTTTACGACTTTTTGACTACTAACTCCTGACTCAACCGCTTCTGCCAAAATCTCAAGAAGGGGCACCATCATAATATAAGGAGGCTTTGTCCCCTCTTTATGTTTGATCCAGCGAACTCCAAATTTATCGGTTTCGCTTTCAGTTTCTGGCTCCTGCCTCCCAAGTTCCTCTACTCTACTCATAACCCCCACGGTCAAATTTTTTCCACAAACCGGACAAACTGTTCCCAATTTCCTAGCGTCATTTGGAGAATAAACGACTTTGCAGTTTCTATGACCCGTATAGTGATATTTTCCCTCCTCCGGGTAAAACTCAATTGTGTAGGAAATATTGGCCCCTTCCTCTCCCCAGACTGCCTTCCTGACTCCCTCAAAAGAAATCTCAGGCATATCAAAGACAGTCGCCTCTCTTCCCAGTTTCGCCGGGGAATGGGCATCTGAAAAGGAAACTATTCTCTTGCCAGTTAATTCCCCTATCCTCCAATTCATAGCCGGGTCACTCGATAAGCCAGTTTCTATTGCTGGTATAAATTTTTCCGATTCCCCAAATGCCTCCGATAAAGAATCGTAGCCCCCATTTGCCCCATAAAATCCGAACCAAGGCGTCCAAACATGGGCAGGAATGACTAGTGCTTTGGAGTTAACGGCCAATGCAGTTTCCACAATCTGGGATAAGGTTAACCCCACAATAGGTCTTCCATCGGAAAAAAGATTGGCCCCCATCGAGGTTAAATTCTGATTAAACTTCGTAACGTCGGCAAAAGTTGGCAGGTAAACCAAAATATGGATTCTCCTTCCACGCCCCAAATGGGTGTAAATACAGGAAATCTCGGTGGATAGAAGAAAACGAGTCTTAAAATTAGAATCCCGAAATTTATAAACCCCTTCCCCCGCCTCTTCAAGAAGTGAAGTTAGTTCCCTTAGCCACATCGGATGGGTAAAATCCCCGGTTCCTACCAAATCTATGCCCTTTTTATCTGCCCAGGCGGCAATTGTGGGAATAACCATCTGAGAGGATACTGCCCGGGCATATTTTGAGTGCACCTCCAAATCAGCAACCACCTTCATGGTGCAAGGATTATACTCTTACAAGAATTCGACTACAACGAAAATAGAATAAATAATTAGAAGCGAGAAAGCTTCCCACCTCTCAAGTCTTAATTTTGAGCGGATAAAGAACCAGAAAATAAGAAAAATTACTATGAAAGCCGCTGCGGCCACCGCAGTCTTCTCAACCGCAACAATTTGGATGGGATAAATTAGAGAGGTTACACCCAGAATAAGTGTCGAGTTGGCAATGATTGAACCCAGAAGATTGCCGAAATACATTGAAGGCTCGCGGTCCTCCAAACTCCTAAAGGAAAATGCCAGCTCCGGAAGGGTCGTTCCAATAGAAATAATTATTAATCCGACGAGAAAAATAGGAATATCAGCGGCTTGAGCCAACTCTTTGGCAATTTTTACTATTATATCGGCGGACAGAAGAAGAAGTATTATCCCCAGAAAGAACTTCCCCCACTCCTTGGTATAGTTTACTTCAATATGGACATTCATGAATTTCCTTACAAATCTTAGGAAAAAGCCGTCCTTTCTTATCTGATTGGCTATCTCAAGAAATCGAATCTTAAAAAATGAAGTCGCGTAGCCAAAGTAAGTAAATAATAAAATCAGTCCATCTACCCTCGAAAGCCTTCCATCAAGCGCAAGAATTAATGGAAAAATTCCGGCAATTGCAGCAATAGCCACCTCTTTTCTGATAAATTCGCCGTGCACATTGACTCTGCCTACAATGAAAGCCGATAAACCTGCAACCAGGGAAATATTAGCGATATTAGCACCCAATACGTTCCCGAAAGATAAATGGGGGGCTTCCTCAAGGGCAGACGTTATTCCAACGAAAAGCTCCGGAAAACTCGTTGCAGCCGCAAGGAGTATTGAAGACAAAACAAATACCTTGGTATGGGTTGTACTAGATAGACGCCTAAGGGAAACAACCACCATGTCGGCCGACTTAATCAAAAGAAAAGTGAAGATGAGTAGTAAAATTATTAATCCTGGAATCATTTCTTAGCCCTTCTGAAAATAATTTTCGATACTTCAACCATTATAAACATAAGTGCCGAAAGACCTAAAGCGACAAGCCAATAACTAAAGGGTAGAGAGCTTACGTCGAAAAACTGACGGGAAAAAGGAAATATAAAGGGAAAAGCCTGCAACCCAAACCCGGCCAGGACTGCGGCGATAAGCCATTTGTTGTCAAAAATGTTCCCCTTCCAAAAAGGAGTTGTTAAACTTTTTACCGAAAATACATAGACCAAAGAATTAATTCCAAGAGTGAGAAATGCAACACTTCTTGCCAGTTTTACGTCTCCACTACTTCTCAATACGTAGGTAAAAAACGCCAAAGCCAAAAGACCCGAAACAAGACTTACAATCCCTATCAATATTTTCATCCAATTGGTAACGACCCTTTCTTTCGGCGGCCTTGGGGGATCCACCATTATCCCCTTTCTTTTAGGGTCAACTGTAAGGGCGAGTGATGGAAAACCGTCCGAAACTAGATTTATCCAAAGAATTTGAACCGCAGTAACCGGAAGGGGCAATGAGACAATAATGGCAAAAGTAACGGTTACAATTTCACCAAAAGCGTCTGAAAGCAGATAAAGAATAATTTTTCTTATATTTTCAAAAATTCCCCTACCTTCCTCAACTGCAGCGACAATTGTGGCAAAATTTGAATCCAAAAGCACCAAATCCGCAGATTCGCGGGCTACGTCGCTCGCGTCCCCAACAACTATGCCTATATCCGCCTTGTTTATGGCTGGTGCGTCATTTACCCCATCTCCCATCATGGCAACTACTTCACCATTTTTCTTTAAAGCCTCTACAATTTTAAGTTTCTGCTCCGGAGTCGTTCTTGCAAAAAGTTTTATGTGTTTAACCGCCTCGGCAAGCTCCGCCACATTGAGTTTCTCGATATCTTCTCCAAGAAGTTCCTCGGTCTCGGAAATTGACATGCCAATTTCTGTTAGAACCGCTTCAGCGGTATTTGCATAATCTCCGGTTATAACAATTATCTTTATCCCCGCCTCGTTTGCTTTACTTAAAGCTTCCCTCACCCCAGGTCTAACCGGGTCGGAAAATGAAAGTAAACCTACCCAATTAAGGCCGCCTTTTACATCCTCTTTACTTAATCTTTTGTTGCTGGAAGGAACCACCTTTCTGGAAAATCCTATGACCCTTTTACCCTCTTTGGTTAAATCTTCTATTTTCTGCATAACTTTTTCCCTTTCAGACTCTTTTATCTCCGACCACGAAAGAAGAGAGTCGGGAGCGCCGCTGACGAATATAATATTTTCTCCTTTCTTCCATTTATTTAGGCTGGCAAAAAAACGCTCTTTTGATGAAAAGGGTATGCTATCGAGCCTCGGGTGCTCCTGAATGTAATCTTTTATATACCCCCGTGCCCACTCGAAAGCAGCAATAACCAGCGGGTCATCAAGGTCATTTGCCAATATTGCCTGCTTGGCTAGCTCAACCGTATCCCCAATCACATCCGTTACGGTCATTTTCCCTTGAGTTAAAGTTCCCGTCTTATCAATGCAAATGGTTGTGGCCCCACCCAAGGTTTCTGCGGACGTCAAATTCCTAACCAGCCCATTTCGCCTTAAAATTCTCTGCATTCCTATAGCCAATACTACCGTCAAAGAAACAATTAAACCTTCGGGAATTGCGGAAACCGCCAAGGCTACAGCGGTTTTAAAAATTTCTATTAAAGATTCTCCTGAGGCTAAACCTATCACAAAAACGAATAGGGTCAAAAATACTACCAAGACAAGCAGCTGTTTACTAAAGCGCCCGATCTGTTTTTTTAGCGGAGTATCCTCAGAGGTTTCCTGAACCCCCTCGGCAATTTTGCCAATCTGGGTAAGGGCCCCTGTAACTTGAACCTCCATAGCACCTTGCCCAGAGGAAACAACCGTGCCCATATAAACCTTCTCATTATTAGCCTTAGAAGCTGGCTGGCTTTCCCCAGTAAGAATGGCTTCATTAATAAACATTCTGTTTACGAAAACGAGCTTTCCGTCGGCCGGCACCTTCATTCCCTGAGAAAGAACTATAATGTCTCCGGGAACAACCTCGTTAGCGCCCACCTTCTTCCTCTTGCCATCTCTTACTACTTCTGCCTGGGGTGATACGAGACTTTTTAAGGCTGAAAGCGCTTTTCCGGCCCTCCTTTCCTGAAAAAAACCAAGAATCGTATTAATTATCACAGCCATAGCGATGATTACTGCGTCGGAGAAGTGTTTTAGAAAAAAAGTCGCTAAACCTGCAAAAATTAATACGTAAATAAGAGGATTTTTAAGCTGGGATAAAAATATTGAAATATCACTCGGTGGGGGTTTTTCGGGAAGAATATTCGGGCCAAACTTAGAAAGTCTCTTCTCAGCCTCTGCTGTCGTTAATCCAATTTGCTGCGGCAGCATATTATTAATGCTACCATATGAGCCTAAATCTTCTGCATCTTAAAAAGCCCTTCGAGTTCCCTCAGGGTCGTTGTTTGGTCCGGGTTTTTCTCATTCCTAAAGTTAATAAGGCGAGGGAATCTTAGGGCAAGCCCTGCTGTATGAATTGGGCTCACGGTAATCTCATCGGCCAAAATCTCAACTACCAAAGACGGTTTTGTCCAGGCATCGGGAACCAAATTTTTATCAACCTCGTACTCACCAGGCATATTGCTAACCTCTAAATACTTGGATCTTTTATCAAGTTCTCTCCACTGCTCATCTGTTAACCCCGTTCCAATTTTTGAAGTCGTTTTAAATTTATTCCCGTCTTTAACTCCAACCAAAAAAGCCCCTACCCCAAAACCTACTCTTTTGCCTTTACCCCTATTAACTCCCATAACCAAGCAGTCAATCGTGTCTGCCACGCCTGCTCCGGTAGTTTTTTTATATTTAACCCAGTGATAACCCCTGGCTCCAGCTTTATAGGGAGCGTCGATTTTCTTGATAAGGGCTCCCTCTAACCCTTCGGCAAGGTACTTTTGGATTAAATCGCGGATAACTTTGGCGTCCCCCGTGACCTCTTGTCTGATTATCTCAACTCCGTCAATTTTAAAAACAGTACTTTCTAAAATCTTTCTCCTTTCACTAAAGGGTAGGGGTAAAAGATTTTTACCGTCTTTATAGAGAATGTCGAAAATAAAAAGTTTTAAAGGGAGATTCTTAATGGCTTCGGGAATTCCATATTTTCTCTTCCTCTGGGCGGTCTCCTGGAAGGGCAGGAATTTGCCGGACTTAGCATCATATGCTATGGCTTCTCCGTCAAAAATCGCCGAGCCGACCTTAATCTTCTTAACCGCTTCTACAATATCTGGAAACATATTAGTTGTGTTTTCAAGATTCCTCGAGAATATTACTACTTCGGTTTTGAGTTTTGAGTTTTGAGTTTTGAGTTTATATATATGGACCTGGGCGCGGAAGCCGTCGTATTTAGGCTCAACAATCACCTTACTTCCAACTTTCTCCAGAATCTTTTCGGCGGATGGAAGCCTCTCGGCAAGCGAAGGCCGAATGGGTGTACCCGGCTCGGGCAAAACATCTTTGAGGACAAATGTGCCCTTTTGCTTGACTGCTTTAGCGATCTTACCTATATCAACCGTGACGTTAAAAGCAGCCTCAATTCGGCTTCTCAAGCTTTTGTCCCCTGTTTCCATATATGAAAGTGCATCAAGAATCGTCATGTCGGAAAATCCCAATCGCAGATTTCCAGTAGGAATTCTCGTTATGAAGCGTACAGAAAGAGAGTCAAGTGAAGACAACAGCTCGGCCGTTTGGGTTATTTTTCGCTCCTGACTCCCCCCACCCTCTTGTCCTGCCATTTCGAAAAGCGTCTGATAAACATCGAGTACCGAGGCTCCGCCGTCCTTACCGTAGGCATAGCCCTCCGCAACAATTCCCAAATCACCCATTTTCTTAAACTGATCTGCAACCGTCTCTAATTTCTGTCCGAATGCCTTGGCAATTATTCGAAGCATCAGTTTTTCCGCAATGTTAAAGTCTATTCCTATATAGGACGGGGCAAGCTGGCCTGAAACCAAATAAACCACTTTGTCTATTTCTTTTTGGGAAGTTTTTTTAAATAAATCGGCTAAAATCTGTGTGATTTCATTTCGTGAAGAGGTTTTCTCTAGTTTTTCGAGGTAAGTTGCAAATTCACTAAATTTCATAATAGATTTCAAGGATACCCCGATTTAATCGGGGATGAATTGAACTTAATATATCATCCTCCCTCAAGGGAAACCGCAAACTTTTGTTTGTGGAGGATGTTATGCCAACCGATTATACACGCTGTGCAAGGAATGATGAAAAGAAAAAGTAGGCAAAAATTACGATCCCGATAAATACTAGTCCGAAAAAGATACTTATTATCCCTCCCCCTTCCTCGTGCATTATCTTACTTACCCCGTCTCCGACCAAGGTGAGCCCAAAAAGGGCGGGTAGGATTAAAATCATATACAAAAATTGCGGGTCGGTTGGTTTCATCTATTTGCAATTACATATCTCGAGGCCTTAGTGCTTCCCTCTTTTTTGATTATATCTTTCTCAAGTAAATCTTTAAGGTCCCTTAAAATCGTATCTTCCGAAACCATATTAAAGACATTTTTTAACTCCTGCATTATAGCGCTTCCGTTTTCGGAGAGGTATTCAATGAGCTTCATTTGCCGTTCGGTTAATGCCACTTGCTGGCCAATTCGCATCCTCAAGCGGCTATCGATTGAAAGCTTCTTTACTTTTTCTTTAATTTTGACAAGTTCAACCGCCACTACCTCTGTAAAGTATTCAAGCCAGCTCGTTAAATCCCGCTCTCCAATATCGGCAGATTGTTTATCCACCAGGGAGAAGGCTTTGTAGTAAGTACCAGGGTCTAAGTCGAAGTGCTCCTCAAATGAGAAGAAGCGCTTAATATTGTAGCTCTCGCGCATGAGTATTAAATTTGCAAAAGCCCTTATGGTTCTTCCATTTCCCTCGACAAAGGGATGAATGGCCACAAGCACGTAATGGGAAATGCCGGCTCTAATAATTGGATGGACGTCGCGGCTTGCCTCGCTATTTAGCCACTCCAAGAAGTCTTTAATCAAAAATGGAACTTCTGGCGAAGGTGGTGGACGAAAAATCACTTCCTGTGTGCCAGCTTCTTTGATGACTACTTGGGTCGTACGAAAATTTCCCGCTTTTTCGGGAGAGACAATTTTATTTACGGTTTCCTTGTGAATATCCTTAAGCATTTCCTCGTCGTACCCTCCCCTCTTTGCCGCCAGTTCATCGAGTAGACCCATGACATTTCGATAGTTAATTATTTCCTGAATATCTCTTTCGTGCGCAGTAACTTCTGTGCCTTCCAAAACTTGGCGGGTTTGCTCGATAGAAAGATCATTTCCTTCGATGTGGGTGCCGTGGTGAACTGTGCGGATAAAAGCGTCCGACTGGAATTGTTTTTCAAAATGAGGAACGAGTGGAGCGTTTTCGATTACCTCTTTGGCCGCCTCAGTTGCGCCGATATTCTTGAGGATTTTATTCGAAATAGTAAATTTTGGAGTGTACATATCCCCATTTTACGGAAATTCTGCGGAAAATCAAGCATGTCCCGCACCGAATATTATTCTGGTGCGGGAGCTATCTTGTGAGTTCAAACAGTACTTCGGGAATTTTGTCGGCCAAATCGTCAGCGTTATAGTTGGTCCCAACTTTTTTATAAAGTTCGTCGGCCGCAGCTTTTGTGATATAACTTGCGGCGCATGCGGCCAGGAATGCGTCGTTTTTAGCAAGAAGTGCAGCTGCTAAGCCTGCCAAAACGTCCCCCGTTCCCCCTTTGGTAAGACCCGGGTTTCCGTTTCTGACTTCTACAATCCTTTCGGGGTCAACAACAGAAGCCGTTGGGCCTTTGACAACTATCGTGCAATTGTATTTTTTCGCCGCATCTTGGGGAGTCCTTTCGCCGAACATAATTTGGTATTCTTTTTTGTTGGGAGTCACAATTGCGCCCTGAGGAATCCATTCGGGATCCATAACCTGAAGGCTCCCTGCATCAATTACCCATTTTTTATCTGGAAATTTCGTAAGAAGGTCCTTAGTTATCCCCCGTGTCATCTGACAGGCTTCGTCACAAACGTGTGCTTCGTGTCTGTGGGGGCTTTTTTCACTACGGAAACGCATGAACCCGGGGCCAATAAGCACAACGTCGCTCTTTGCGATATAATCCTCCAGTTCCTCCCACGGAATCCATATAAAAGAGAGAAGTTTCGATTTTAGACCTTCCGCAACCATGCCCACACTCTTTTCCGGACTCGCAAAGAAAACCATGTCGACAATTCTTGCGGCTACTTTGAGGGCCAGAAGAGGCGCTCCGTGGAAAAGCGATGAGCCGCCGACAATTGTGACTTGACCGTTATCCTCCCCACCAGAATCACGGGCGGGTTTGAATAATTTCTTTAACTGCCTTGGATCAAAAATCCTCGGCATAAAGCTTTAATCCTGATCCCCCTTTGGAACTCCGCCCTTAGGCATCGGTCTTGGGGGTTTTTCCCCGGGATAACTGCTATTTTCAGGTCTTCCGGGAAGTAACTCTGTGCGTTGGCCCGTGTGGGGGGCAACCGGAGGCAGCTTACCTATTAGGGGGTCATTAAGCCGAGCCTGCCTCTCAACCTCTTCCTTGGCTTTCCTTTCTGCCTCAAATTCCGGGTCTACCACATAAATTTTGTCTATATCTTCGGTTTTTTCCGCCATGCCCATATTTTACCCTCCGAGCTTTATTTTTTCCACTTTTTTGAATCCTTCTATAAAGTGCGGGTCTGCGGTTGTAATAATTGTTTGCTGATTTTCGGAAACCTTCTTAACAATATCTCTATGTTTATGATCAAGTTCCGAAAAAATATCGTCCAAAAGAAGTGTCGGGCGCTCACCAGTTTTCTCCTCGATAAAGGCAAGCTCCGCAAGTTTTAACCACAAAATACTCATCCTTTGTTCGCCCCTACTTCCAAATCGCGATAAATCTCTGGATTCGAGTTTTTGAGTTTTTGAGTTTTTGAGTTTTTGAAATATGAAGTCGTCTCGGTGAGGACCAACTAAAGTGGTTCCCGCGGCAACCTCTTCCTCCGCATATTGTTCAAGACGACCTTCGGATATTGCACTTTTATCGTACTCTAATTGGTAATTGGAAATTGGTAATTGGAAACTTGAACTCGCGGAATTAATAAAATCAATAAGCTCTCCGCGAGTTCGGGCTATATAATCGCCATTTTTGACAAGGAGCCTATTCCAAAAAAGAAGCTGTCCTCTTGACAATCCTTCGTCCCTAATCCTTAAGAGAAGTCTATTTCTTTGCCGAAGGCCTTTTTCGTAGGAAAGGGAGGAGCGATGATACTCTCTATTTACTTGGGATAGAACCGAATCCAAAAACTTACGGCGCAAGCTAGGAGATTCTGTGACAAGGTCCAAGTCCCACGGCCCGAAAAGAGCCACCCTAAAATTCCCGGCAAAATCAATTAAACGCTTTGCAACCCCATTAACCAAGAGCTTTTTCCTGGCTATCTTTTCTGGGGCGGATTTGCCTATATCGATTAGTCCTCTCGTCAAAATAGCCTCGAGATCGGTAAGTTCCCCATCTGACTTCGTTCTTCCTTTAGCCCGGGAAATATCAGTGTCGTAATTCACCATTTCCTCTTCAAGATGCGCCCTAAAACTTTTGCCAGTTGAGAGTAGGAAAATACTTTCCAAAATATTTGTTTTGCCAGAAGCATTCGGGCCGACAATGACTGTTATTTCGGGAGAGAAATCCAAAAGTTTTGTCTTGAAATTCCTGAAATTGTTTAAACGAAGCTTAGAAATCATTTATTTTTGGCAGGCGGGGCAGACATAGGTTCCGCGACCTCCCAGAAAGTATTTAACAAATTTGGCCTTGTGACAGCGTTCGCAGGGTTCTCCTTCCCGACCATAGGCCAGTGTGTGATCTTGGTAACTTCCTTCTTTGCCATCAGGGGTTACATAGGCTAACTCGCTTGACCCACCATATTTAATCCCTTCTTTTAGAACCTTATGTATTGCCTCATAAAGCTGCCTAGCGGCCTCACTGTCCAGTTGCCTGGCTTGTGTCTTAGGATTTACTTTGGCGAGCCAAAGTGCGTCGTTTGCATAGATATTGCCTACCCCACTAAGTTTCTCCTGGTCCATCAAAACTATTTTTACAGGACGACTTGTCTTAGACAAAATATTCCTAAACAATTCAAAGGTCAAGGCGGCCTGGACCGAAGGTCCTGGGGCGACTTTAGGTTCTGGTCCAAGTTTCCTTATGAATGGAATATTCTCAACTTGATTTGTTTTGACTATTTTAATCCAGCCAAAACGTCTAACGTCGTTATAATACAGGTAATCTCCTTTATCGAGTTTAAAAGTCACTTGGGTATGCTTGCCCGGAACTCCTCCGATAACCTTTTTTGAAAGTTCTGGGGCTGCCTTAAGGTTTGGCCCCCTGTAAATTAACTGGCCGGTGAGTTTTATATGAATAACAACCGAAAATCCGTTATCAAGGTCAATCGCCAAAACCTTCCCATACCTTTTTATGCCTTTAACCCTACCCCCTACTAAATCGTCCTCTTGCCCTTCAAAATTTTTATAATGGGATTCAACCCCGGTTATTTTGTGACCAATCAGATATTTTTCTAACTTACCCCTAATTGTTTCAACTTCAGGTAGTTCTGGCATGTTTTTCAACAAACCTCCTTATCTCATTTTTGAACCCCTCCTTCGAAAACCTTCTGGCATTTTCTCGCAATTTCTCCTTATCCCACTTTGTATTCTCCAACTTTCTAATTGCCTCCTCCATCGTTTCCTCGTTTGTATCGTCAATCAAAATTCCTGTTTCTCCATCAACCACCGACTCCCTAAATCCCCCCCCATTAAAAGCAATAACGGGGGTTCCTGCGGCTTGGGCTTCAACAACGCTCATTCCAAAATCCTCATCCCGGGCGAGAGCAATAAAACCTTTGGCTCGAGCGTATGTATGATATAATGATATATCATCTATTCCCCCAAGAAGCTCAATATTCCCGCCACTAAGGCGCTCTAATTCCCTTTTAACGTCCGCGAATCCGTGGGTTTCACCTACTATTTTAAGTTTGAAACTTAATTTCTTGGCAAGTTTTGCTGCCTCCTCAAGTCCTTTTGCCCCCACCAACCTAGAGACAATCAAAAAGTAACCTGCCTGCGCAGGCAGGTCTTCTTTCTTGAGGTTTTTGGTTGTCTCTATTATTTTTTCCACTTCAACCGGAGGGTAAATTACGGAAGAATCTCTTCTATAGAATTTCTCAATCCTTGCTGCAACGTTTTGAGAATTGGCTATGAAATAATCCACCCCTCCTTGATATCCACTTTTCCCTGACCCTCGAAGCTTTAGTGAAGTGGGTTGGGCAGTTTCCCAGTCATACATCCTTATAAAATGCCCGACAATGGCCGCGTAAATTTTCACCGGCCAATATTTGGTAAATTTGACACTCGTTTCATACCCGTAGAGCCACCTTGATGGTGTGTGGCAGTAACAAATTACTTTCGTTTTAGAGCTTACCTTAAACCCTCGGGTTACATACCAACTGGAAGAAGTTATTACTAAATCATAGTTAGAGAGATCAAATCTCCTCCAAATTACGGGTATCAAAAACCTTAAGGGACTATAAAAATTGTCTATTCTAAGAATCGGGGCAAGAAAACTCTCAACTATCTTTTTACCTTTAAATTCTTTGTCCGCGGTTGATCCTTGAACTTTGAAGGCTGTATAGATTGGAGCATTTGGGAAAAGTTCCGTTAGAGTTTTTAAAACCCTCTCTGCTCCACCATACTCTCTTATATAGTCATGAACGAGTGCGACTTTCATATTAATGTTAGCTGCTTCTCCGAATCTAATTCTTTCCCTATTTTTTTAACCCTTTCAGTAAGGGTTTTGAATCCAAATTCTGAAAATAAATCCAATACCTTTTGGCTATCAACGTCCCATTTTGAGGCTTTTTCCATATCTATCTCAATTGGTACGGTTCTAACAATAGTTGCCAATTTTTTTGAAAGTTTGGCTTCTTCTTTTCCATCCTTCAACTTCACGGCGACAGACCCGCCGATATCTTCTAAGCTATCATAAATACCCTTTAAGGTTCCGAACCTTTTGAGAAGGTTTATTGCTGTTTTGGGTCCGATTCCAGGGACCCCCGGGTAATTGTCCGATGAGTCCCCAACAAAAGCTTTGTAATCATCTATTTGGGAAGGTGGAATTCCCATTTTTTCAATAACTTCGGCCTCTCCCATAAGCTTGGCGGTAGCGAGCCCCGCTATCGGCATATACACTTTTACCCTTTCGTCCACAAGCTGGAGAATATCACGATCGCCAGTAACAATTACGACTTCGTCGACAAGGGTAAAATGGCGAGGGGGTGAAAGAGTAAAAGTATTTTTATTTTTACCTTTTGACTCTTTTACCTTTTTACCTCGCAAAGCTTGCTCCGCAAGCGTGCCGATGACGTCGTCGGCCTCATACCCAGATTTTGAATAAACGGGAATTGCGGCAGCTTCCAGAAATTTTCTTGCTTTTTCAAACTGCCCCGAAAGCTCATCTGCCATGCGTGGCCTTTGGGCTTGATAGGGGGCGAAGGCCTTATGGCGAAAAGTCGGTTCTTTCTCGTCAAAACAAACCGCAATGTGGGTGGGTTTTAGATCCCCTATAACCCTAAGTAGCATTGAAACTAGTCCGTAGACTGCATTAATCGGCTCACCGCGTTTTGTAGTGAGAGGAGGAAGAGCATGGAAGGCCCGATGAAGAATGGCATTTCCGTCTATCAGGACTAATTTGGCCACTTATTTTTCTGAACCCTTTTTACCTACAATTTTCTCGAATTCATCCCTGTCTAAGGTCTCTTTTACTAAGAGTTTTTCAACAATATTATCAAGAATATTTTGGTTTTTCCTGACCAAAATTTCTGCATTTTTATAACACTCATCGACTATTCTTTTTACTTCATTGTCTACTTTCTCCTGCATAGCTGGAGAAATATTGCTCTGTTCATACCACTCCAGCTGCCCAAAATCCCCCAGCCCCATTTCGGGCCCCAAATTAACAGGCCCCAGGCCACTCATCCCAAACTCAATCACCATGGCTCGAGCCAGCCTTGTTGCCTGGGAAATGTCATTTGCGGCCCCAGATGTCATTTCGTTAAACACTACCTCCTCCGCCGCACGACCTCCCATCATTGCCGTGATTTGCTCTAAAAGTCTGGATTTTGTTTCGTGAGTTCTATCAGCCGCCGGTGGAATTAATGTATGTCCCAAACTCATTCCCCTGGCAACTATTGAAATCCTGTGGACGGGGTCCATTTTGGGTAATACGTGTGTGACGAGGGCGTGTCCCGCTTCATGATAGGCAGTGATTTTTTTATCCTCTTCTGACTGTAGGCGCTTTTTGGCCGGTCCCATCTTTACTTTGGTCGCTGCTTCCTCGATGTCCTTCATCTCGATCATGTTTTTATCTTCTCGTGCAGCTAAGATTGCGGCTTCATTGAGCATATTTTCCAGATCCGCCCCAGAAAATCCGACAGTCCTATCGGCTACCCTATCCCAATCGATATCTTTAGCAAATTTCTTACCCCTTGCGTGGATTTTAAGAATCGCTTCTCTACCCTCTTTATCTGGCATATCAAGAACCACTCGTCTATCAAATCTTCCTGGTCTAAGAAGCGCCGGGTCCAAAAGATCCCCCCTGTTGGTTGCGGCAATGACCATGACATTGTCATTCGGGGTAAATCCGTCCATTTCAACTAATATCTGATTTAAGGTCTGCTCACGCTCATCGTGCCCCCCCATTATGCCGCGTCCACGCTGCCTCCCTATCGCGTCAATCTCGTCGATAAAAATTATCGATGGCGCTGAAACTTTAGCTTGGGCAAAAAGGTCTCGAACACGACTTGCCCCGACTCCAACTAGCATCTCCATAAACTCGCTTCCCGCCATAGAGAAAAATGGGACACCAGCCTCTCCTGCAACGGCCCTGGCTAAAAGAGTCTTTCCAACCCCGGCTGGCCCAAAAAGAAGTGCGCCCTTGGGAGTTCTAGCCCCGATTTTGCGGTACTTAGCCGGATTTTTAAGGAAATCCACAATCTCCTCGAGCTCCTTTTTGGCCTCTTCGACTCCGGCTACGTCAGCGAATGTTACAGATTGCTTGCCTTTGGCAAAAAGCCGAGCACGACTCCTTCCGAACGAGAAAATGTCCTGCGCTCCCCTTGATTGAGCCCTTAGAATAAAGAAGAAGAATACAGCCATAAGTCCCAGGGGGAGTACCACGCTTAATATATCTCCGATTGTTTTGGAAAGAGATTGATCAATTACCGTATAATTAACATCGGTGGGTCTTACTCCCGCCTTATCTAAAAGGTCAGAAAAACTATCGTTTCCCTCTTTAATAGCCTCCTTTTTGGAATCGTCTTTGTAAGTCAGAATAACTTTTTCGTTTTGAATTTCGACCTTTTCGACCTTCTCCTCTTTGATATCGGAAAGCGCTCTTGATATATCAATCTGTTTGTCTTGAGATTGAAGCTCCCCAAAAGAAAGAATTAAGGGCAGGAAAAAAACCACCAAAAAGACTCCCAGAAGTATTGTCCAGATATTTATTTTGAGTTTGAATATGAAACGTTTTTTTGGGATTGGAAATCGACTATTGGTATTTTCTTCCATGAAACCTCTCCTTGGAATTATACTATACCTTAATGCACCCAAGTTCCCGGAGGAATATCCTCATCAGGAACAAGAAGTACGCATTCTTTTCCGTCTTTACTTTCTGCCGCCATAATCATCCCTTGTGACTCTTCCCCCATCATTTTTTTGGGTTCCAAGTTAAATACAAAAATATAGCTTTTCCCCTCCAGGCTCTCTGGTTTATACCACTCTTTGATTCCGGAAAGGATAATTCGCTCTCCTAGCTCCCCAAAATCAACCTTGAGTCTAATTAAGGTCTCTGCTCCCTCGATATTCTCGGCCTTAATTACCTTCCCAACCCTAAAATCAATCTTGGAAAAATCTTCAAATGTAATCATAATTTCCAGTTTCCAGTCTCCAATTTCCAGATAATTTCGAATTATTTGATTTCTAATTTAGGATTTTGATAATTAATTGGAATTTGGAAATTGGTATTTGGAATTTTAAACTAAACCCATCGCTTTCTTCGTCTCATCCAAGGTTTCTCTGGCTACGTTTCTTGCCTTTTCTGCGCCTTTACTAAGAATTTTCTCAACCAGCTCGGGATCTTGCTCAAACCTCTTCCGTCTTTCTTGAACTGGCTTTAGCTCTTCAAATATGGCTTTGGCGAGTCCTTCTTTTAGTTCAGAGTAGCGAATCCCGCTGCCTGTATAAGCTTTCTCGTATTCCTGACGAATCTTTCTTCCTTGAAAAAGCTCTACAAAGATAAGTAAATTGGCAACTCCTCCTTTTTCGGGAACATTCTCGCCTTTACCGGAATCGGTGGGGGCGCCTGCTAGCCTCCTTTTAATAGTCTCAAGGTCGTCCGTTAAATTAATATAGCTTCCCTCGATACTCTTACTCATTTTCCCTTCCCCTGTTAGAGCCGGTACATATTCTCCTTCCGTCACAAATCTCTGTGGTTCAGGAAAATCTGTTCCATGTTGGGAATTCATTTTCCTGGCGATTTCTCGAGTAATTTCTATGTGTGGTTCTTGATCTATTCCTGTAGGAACTGACTGTGCTTTATAAGCAAGTATGTCGGCAGCCATAAGGATAGGATAGTAAAGTAGTGCAACTGTTGAATGCTGTGGGTGGAGCTTTAAAGTCTCCTTATAAGTAGGAAGGTGAAGTAATTTGGCCAAAGAAGTAGTAGTTGAGAACAAGTAGGCAAGCTCTACGTGCTCTGGAACTTGGGATTGAATAAAAAGCGTGGATTTTTCAGGATCAAGTCCGACTGCTAAATAATCTAAAACTACCTCCCGTACGTCGTTTTTAAGAGTCTTTGGGTCATAAGGGGTAGTCAAGGTGTGAAGGTCGGCAACCATATAGAAGGTTTCGTACTCGGGATTTTCTTGCAGAGCCAGCATACCCTTGACCGCACCTAAATAGTTCCCCAAATGTAGGCGGCCGGAAGCTCTAATTCCCGATAAAACCCTTTTCTTATTCATAGTGTCAGTTTATAACAGCATTCAAGAAACTACCAGATTCTCGGTCTGAATATGAATTGAATGCTGATATGTCATCCTCCCTTAAAGGAATCCTACCTTTAAGTGCAAGGAGGACGTCATCAAAAAATCCGCCTTTTTAAGCGGATTTGGGTGCTAGCGACAGGATTCGAACCTGTGACATGTCGCTTATGAAACGACCGCTCTGCCACTGAGCTACGCTAGCGCGTCGCAACGCGATGCGCTCAATCCGTCCGCCTTTGGCGGACTTCGCCACTTGTTGGTTGCTCCTTTCAAAATTTCCCAAGGAAATTTTGGGTTTTTCAATCCAAAATTGCGTGAGCAATTTTGAGAGGAGGAGCCGACTGCCAATAGCAAAGTCCCGATATAGTCGGGACGAAGCGCTAAGGGCGCGCTCCGACGAGTTGCGGGGCCAGGAGTTGGACCTGGCCTGGAAGATTATGAGCCTTCCGTGCAGCCGTACACTACCCCGCATGTAGAGAACGAGTGTATTATACACCATTTGACAGCCTCGATCTCACTTTCTATAATATAGGTTACAAATCACTAAGGGAGCGTTATACGCGACGCTTTTTTTATCGATTTCGTTACTGTAGCACCTTGGCAATTATCCGCTGACCCACCAGACTTCCCGACCAAAGGAGGCCCTATCGGGGAAACGTCTGTGTCCGCCAAAGGATTCCGCGCCGACCTGGAGGAGGCTATGGCCACTTGCTCGTGTAAGGAACGTGCAGGAGACGACCCCCGGTGTGCCAGGCACCATCCGAAGTGGAAAAGGCCCGGGGAGGATCCCGACCAACGCATCAAACCTGCAAGGCCAGGCGTATTCGTCCTGTCTCTCGCCCCGTCAATGGACGGTAGCGAAAATAACTTGTCGGGACAGGACCAAGTTGCATCCTGACTCAGCGCTCGCTTGACGCGAGAAAGGACGGAGGGGATGGGCAGAGTAATGGCCAACGGCGGAGTCCGCCAGCACGTGCGGAAGATGAAGGGTCGCCGCAAGCAAAGGCGGGCCGAGAAACGCAGGCGAGCCTTGCTTGCGAATCAGTAACAACATTCGGTCGACTCCCGGGGGCCAAGTGCGGCTAGCACTACCACAGCTGCATTTTGGCTCTCGGGAGGTAAGAACTACTAAAAAAACAGCTTCATCCACTTCTTCCAACTGGCATCTGGTAAAACCTCTTGTTCTTCTTGAGACCTCGGAGCAAGTGCCCTAAGGGTTTGCTCATCCGGTAAAACCAATATTGTCTCCCCTTCTTTGGCTAGTCCCAGTTTATCTCGAAGTTCCTTCTCAATATATGCTTCGCTCTGAACTTCGTCCAGACGATTCTCAAGTTTCAAATTTTCTTCCTTTAACTCCCTAACTTTTACTCTTGCCTCGTCGATTCGCTTACCAGCCTGGGAAATCTTTATAATATTTCTTATAAGAGATATTGTGAGTATCACCACAAGGATGATAAATACATATTTCAGGCTCTTTCCTAACTTCAATTTAGCCGATTGAACGACTGCGGTTAACATACTATACTTTATTAGAACTAGGCGGTATCATACCTATAATATGTTGACCTTTGCCAAAAAAGTGTTATCATATTATTAAATATAGGGCTTTTGAATACAATGATACAAGAGACTCTCAAAAATCTGCTCCCAAAATTTATAGACAGCTTAAAAGTTAAAGGCCGCTCTCCCTCAACGGTTCTAGCATATAGAGCAGACCTTGAACAAATGCTTTCTTTTTTGCATGGAAAAAACATTGTAACGCTTGAGGGTATTCGCCAAGAGCACTTAGAGCAATTTAGAGATTCGCTTTTAGCCGAAAAATATACTCCCAAGAGCGTTTCCAGAAAACTAAATGCAATTAAAACTTTCTTTAGGTGGCTCATCTCCGAGAATTTCACCTCCTTTGACCCTTCGCAAAACGTTTCCCACCCCAAAATCGAAAGCACACCTCCCAAATTCCTCTCCCCTCTTGAATATAGGGCTCTAAGGGATGTCGTCCGGGGAGACATACGAATTGCGGCAATAGTCGAAGTAATTTTGCAAACCGGAATGAGGATTTCAGAAATTGCCTCTCTCAAGCTTGCCAATGTCAAGGCAGAGGAAGTAAAAGTTGAGGCTTATGCAACCCAGCCAGAGCGTACAATCCCCTTAAATTCCCCCGCAAAAGAGGCCTTGGATGCCTACGTCAAAATGCGCCCCAAGACCGAATCTCCTTATGTTTTTGTGAGCAAAAACGGAAAGCCTCTGGCGGTAAGGAATATTAGGGCCGCAATTGATAGGTACATGCAGAAGGCAGATGTCCCTGCTTACTCCGTGAATGACCTTAGAACCACTTTTATTATTGAGAATCTTAAGGCAGGGGTTGATTTGGTCCTTCTCTCCCAGGTCTCTGGCCACAAACGTCTTTCCACAACCGAGCGCTATCTGGAGCTCGCCGAAGTCAAAGAACCCGGGAAGAAACAAAAACTCGAAGAGCTTTAAATTCTTCTATTAGTCTTCTCAAGATGTTATAATTCAGGCTCAAGGGCCCTTCGTTCATCGGCTAGGACGAGGACTCTTCCTTGAAAATTTGGAGCCGTCGTTCAATGGTAGGACACGACTCTTATGACGAAAATGGGCTTGTCGTTTAACGGTAGGACACGACTCTTATAAAGTCGATGCGAAGGTTCGACTCCTTCCGAGCCCACAACCCATTTTCGACATGTCAGGTTCGAAAAATCTGTCATAAAGTCGACACGGGGGTTCGATTCCCTCCGGCTCCACTAAATTTTCAAGCGACGAAGGAAACTTTGTCGGAAAGTACAGAGGATAGAGAGTAACCAATTTTGCAGAGCAAAATTGTCGACTCTATTCAAACTCCGCAAAGCGGAGGAGTGAACAAACTCGTTTATCAGGGCCCACAATTTAGAGTTTCGCTCTTCTGGTGATTTCAGCCTCAACCAATTTCTCGTCACGACCGAATTTGAGACGGCTCATTTCTCTAATTATCTCGGCCACCCTCGGATTCATCGTTTCCTTTTCTTTGGAAAGATCCTTTGTTAAGTCCATCGAAAAAGGCGGAATGGGCTCATTCCCTACTATTGTTTTAATATAGACGTGGTAGCGCTCGATATTAAGAAGATCATCCTCTCCAAAGATTGGCGTATATTCGTGAGCCAAGTATGATGCGTCCGTTACTCCCACCCTAAAGCAAATAATCGTACCCACATTTCCAAAAACAGCGTTTTTAACCTCTTCTTCTACTTGGCCTATGAACTGATTAGCGACCGTAAGGTTCAGTCTATATTTTCTTGCCTCGGAAAGTATTTGGGCAAAGTCAGGGGTGGCGAAATTCTGGAACTCGTCAACATAAAGGTAGAAGTCACGTCTCGCCTCCTCGGGCACATCCTGCCTGCTCATGGCTGCCATTAAAATTCTTGGAACCAGAACCAGGCCAAGAAAGTTGGAGTTCTCTTCGCCTATTTCTCCCTTGGCAAGATTAATTAGGAGGATTTTGCCGTTGTCCATTACTTCTCTAAAGGAAAATGACGATTGGGATTGACCAATAATATTTCTTATCATTTTATTGGTAACAAAGCGCCCGAACTTTGAAACTATATAGTCCAAAACCTCTGACTTATGGAAATCGGCGGTTTGGGCAATTTGGTCGGTCCAATACCTTCTCACAATAGGGTCTGTAACTTTGGGGAGAATGTCCTGGACAAAGCTCGAATCGGTTAAGATTCTCATTACCTCGACAAAAGTCGAGCCGGGCTCTGCCATGGCGGTGAGCATCGCGTTTCTCACGGCATGCTCAAAGCGCGGTCCGACGATTCCAGTTTTATAAGGGTCGAAGAGCTTATACATCATGTTAATTACCGAGGTTGCAACAAAATGTTTCTGGTCTTCGGTCTTAGCCTCAAGAAGGTTAAGCCCCATGGGGCGCGCGGTATCTCCGGGGTTAAAGTAAATAACGTCCTCTGCCCGTTCAGGCGGAATCATAGAAAGAAGATCGGCAATTGCGTCTCCGTGAGGATCCATGTAGCAAATTCCTTTGCCCGCGCGAATATCCTGCATAATGAGGTCTTTAAGTAGCTCTGTCTTACCTGTCCCAGTTTTTCCAACAATATACATGTGGCGACGCCTATCGTCCTCGAGCATATAAACCGGGCGCCTTATTCCCCGATAAGTGCTCATCCCCAAATAAAGACCTTCGCTTGGTACCTCCGATGGGGCGGGGGCGGTTTTGGAATAAATCCACTGAATATGGGGAGTTGTAACTGATTTATTCGGGAAGTGATAAATTGTTGCAAGCTCCTCGGAATTTAAAACCGACGACCGCGACCCTAAAAGATGAAACATTGGCTGGTATCGGTAGAGAAAATCTTCCATAAAACTGCCTTTAGACCTTATTTTTCTTTTACCAAAGGAGTTGTGCTCGCTGGCAAATTGTTCAAAGGCACCCTCAATATTGGCAAGATGCGCCTTGGCCGCCTCCTCGGTCGGAGCTACACAGACGATTCTAATAGAGATTTCAAAACCGGGCTTTCCAATTTTGGCCTCAACCGCCTCTAAGGTTTTTGCACTAGTTGCATATTTTGCCTTCTCGGGGTCCGACTCTTGTTTTTTGGTCTCGGAAATAAAACTTGCGCCGGCTCCTTGCCAGGAAGAATCCGCCGGAGAAACAAGAATTTGAATAGCGCAAGCCTCATTTGCTCCCATTTTGGCAAGGGCCGAGGTTAAAGATGCCAAGGGGTCTGTAGGAAGATCTTTAAATATTTTAATTGGATAGAAGTTGGACTTTTTAAGCTGAAGCGATTTATAGGCGACCTTCCCCTGCTCGGAGAAAATATTGTATTCTTGGATTTCTACAATCTCGGCGTCCGGGTAGGCGCCGTGGATCTGCTTCTCTACAAGGTCTTGGAGGCGCTTCGGAGCCCAAACGTAAAAACGGATATCCTCGGGTTTAGCTACAATCTCGAAAGAAATTGCCGGCTGAATAGAAAATTTCTGCCAAAATCCACCTTTTTTGATTGAGGCGAGAGACGCAAAAAGCTGCTCCATAGCGTCAATCTTGATTTCATTTCCACGAGGCACTGCGACTTGTAGTAAAACCGAGTCTATTGAGGCAGCTTCCCTGCCCCTAAATCTGAAAAGGGTGAAGGCTACGAAGCCGATAGTAACCAAAAAAACCGAAAATACCCCAAGAAGAATTAACAAAAGAAAAATGGTATTTACGTCAACTACTGGCAACATCGCCCCCTCCTTTCCCGGTTATTCTCCAACCAAAATGTAGAGCCTTTTTGATAATTCTCAACCAAAAAGCCGCAAACCAGGTCAAAGAAATCGAAACTGAACCTTTTAGCCAACCGGTTAGGGTAGTTTTGTCATAAGGGAGCTGGATTGTGATTTGCTGTGTGGCGGGGCTTATTAGAATATTCTGTCCTTTGCTATCCCTCACTTGGGTCTTAAATTCCCTCTCAACTGCAGAGAGTCCGGTTTCGGAAAGTGCCGGTGGAACTTCAACCTCTTCAGGTCGATGAACTATCGCCTCGGGCATTCTTTCTATTGTCATACCCAATCATTTTAGCACCCCAAGAAGCATTTTCGAACCCAAAATTTATCTCTTCCAAATGCTCTCTTTAACACCTGCCTCGAAGTTAACCTTGCGGGCGAGCATAAAAAGATAGTCTGAAAGGCGATTTAAGAAAGTTAAAATCTCTGGGTTAACCCCTTCGACTTCATTTAGGGCAACCAATTCTCTTTCGGCGCGCCTGACCAATACCCTTACAACATGCAAATTGGCAGAAAGAGGTGTTCCCCCCGGCAGAATAAAATTTTTAAGAACAGGCAAAGTTCCCTCCAGTTTATCAATTTCCTTTTCTAACTTTTTGGTTTTGGATTTGGAAAATTTAAGTTTCGCCCCAGCCAAAATGGCCCCAATCCTAAAAAGATTCTCCTGTGTTTTTGTAAGGAGATTGTTTAGCTTTTTATCGTCAGACACAGAAACACATACCCCCAAAAAAGAATTGGTCTCATCGATTGCACCAATGGCTCTAATTCTCAAAGAATCCTTCGATACGCGAATATTCTGACGAGACTCTTTGTCGTAAAGTGAGGTTTCTCCTCTATCTCCACGCTTTGTGTAAATTGCCACGCGTCAATTGTAAATTGTCAATTGTCAATTGTAAATTGAAGTCAGCATTCAGAATGTCCGCAGGAGTAGCATTTGGAGCAACCCTCTTCGTAAACCAGAGAGCTTGCGCCGCAGGAGGGACAAAGGTCCCCGGCTGGCTGGCCGGAGGGTAAATAAATTTGAGGGGTAGGGCTTTCCGGAATTAAATTTATCCCGGGAGAAACTTGTGCCTCATCCGCCCTTGCAGTCAATTCTCCATTACCGCTTGTCCCATTAGTAGTTTCGGCTGGAGCCGCTACGGGGTCGACCAATAAACCCTCTTTTGAGGGCAGTCCTTGGACAGAACTTTGCGCCACCATAACAGCTCCAGCTTCACCGTTAACGGCGTAATGCATCTTTGCATCGCCATTTAGCTTAAATCCGTAGTGGGTAGAAAGGGCAAAGGAAATGGCATCGGGCAAGGAACGAATTTTATTGGGTCCAAATCCTACCGAACGCCTCCCGCCAATACCCGCAAGTTGTGTAGCAATTTCCATGGCTCGATCTCTCGGCATAAGACTCCCCCTAAAACGGAGTGCGGTTGAAATAGTCCTTCCAAGTGCTTCTGCCATGGCGGCTACGTCGCTTCCGGCTTTACCTACGTTTACAAATATTTCAAGAGGGGAAGCATTCTCGTCCTGATTTATCGTTATAAAGGCAGTACCAACTGGGGTCTCGAGTTTGTAAGTGGAACCAGCCACCTTAAAAGGTCTTACCCTAAGGGGCTCGGTTTCGTTACCTTCCTCTTTCACCTTTTCTTTTATCCCAAGATTTAGAACCTGGGCGTCTTTGCACCCGTCGCGAAAAACGGTTATACCCTTGCAATTTGTGTTCCAAGCTAAAAGATAAGCCTTTTTGATATCATCAATCGTCGAATCGTGTCTTAAGTTAATCGTCTTGGAAACTGCATTTTCGGTGTATTTCTGGAAAACCGCCTGTACCCTGATGTGCCAATCCAGATCTATTTCGTGGGCTGTGCCAAAAAGGGCCTTAACGTCAACCGGGATTCCTTCGATACCCCTTATTACCCCCTCCTCCTCAACCTTTTGCCTTATCTCATCTGTCCAAAAACCTTTTTCCTTAGCAATTTCAACAAGCTTCGGGTTAATGAAAGTTAGCTTCCTATCTAAGTGTTTATCTTTAACAATATGTTGAAAAGCAATTGCAAAGAGCGGCTCAATTCCCGATGATGCCCCTGCAATTATTGAGATTGAGCCCGTGGGGGCAATTGTGGTAACCGTCGAATTTCTCCTGGGTTTTTTATAAATGCTTTGAGAAAAGAGCGGGAAAGGTCCTCTTTGCCTGGCCAACTCCTCGGAGGTTTTGACTGCCCCATCTTGAATAAATCTCATCACTTTGTCGGCCATAGATAGTGCTTCTTCGCTATCAAACGGGATGCCAAGTGCAATCAACATGTCAGCCCAACCCCCGACCCCTAGCCCAATTCTCCTTATAGCAAGTGAAGTTTGTCTAATCTGGGGAATCGTGTAGGGATTCATTTCAATCACTCCGTCCAAAAATCTTCCAGAGAGGGCTACCACCTGCCCTAGTCTTTCCCAATCGAGGACCTTTCGACCATTTTTCTCCTTGACCAGATAGCCCAAAAATATGCTTCCTAAGTTGCAAGAATCATAGGGATAAAGGGGTTGCTCTCCACAGGGATTAGTCGATTCAACTGGCCCTAAGCTGGGAACGGGATTGGCGGTTCCTTTATTTATCCTATCTATAAAAACCAAACCCGGGTCTCCCGTTCTCCATGCCCCGTCCGCAATCTCGTCAAAAACTTTCCTAGCCGAAAGTCTGCCTACAACTTTACCGTCTTTGGGATTAACTAATTCATATTTTCCATTCGCAGCAAACGCCTTCATAAATTTATCAGTTATGGCAACCGAAATATTGAAATTGGTAATCCCACCGTCTTCCTTGCAATGAATAAATTCCAATATGTCTGGGTGGTCAACCCTCAAAATTCCCATATTTGCCCCCCTCCTTTTGCCTCCCTGTTTAACCTCGTTGGTTGCTGCGTCAAAAATTCTCATGAAGGATACGGGCCCGGATGCCACCCCACGAGAGGATTTGACCATTGACCCCCGGGGACGTAGGCGGCTAAATGCAAAACCAGTTCCACCCCCTGTTTGGTGAATCAAGGCCTGGTATTTTACTGCGTCAAAAATCCCGACCAGAGAATCTTCAACCGGGAGCACAAAACAAGCAGAATATTGAAGGTTGTTACCCGTTCCCGCGTTCATAAGTGTTGGAGAATTAGGAAGAAATTCGTGAGTTACTAAGATTTTATAATACTCTCTTGCAAGCTCGGTAACTTCCTTCCTTTTTAACCCCCACCTGGCATCCGCCGAGGCAATTTCCCAGGCAACCCTCCAGCAGAGCTCATCCGGAGTCTCGACTATCTTCCCGTTTTTATCCTTAACTAAATAACGTTCCTCTAAAACTTTGACGGCTTGCTCGGTCCAAACTCCATAAGGCAAATCTTTGGGGCGCCCTGGCATCTTACCAACCTTGCTAAATATCTCTCTTCTTACATCCGGATATGGAGTAAACTTTAAAGTTTCTAAGGATAAGTGTTCAGATTTTGTCTGAACTCCATTTGTCTTCTTCTTGTTCATTTAGGTTTTTTGGTAATTAAACTATCTAATCGCTTTTTCAAAATCTGTCAAGTCTTCAAATTCTAAATACACGCTAGCAAATCTCAACCAGGCCACCCTATCGATCTTCTTGAGTCTTTTTAATACTGCCTCGCCAATCGCCCTGGATGAAACCTCTTCTTTCTCCCGCTTCAGCATTTCTCTTTCAACTTCATTTACAATGTCATCAACAAGCTCCAGTGACACAGGTCTTTTTTCTATCGCTCTTAAAATTCCCCTCTTTACCTTTTCTCTATCAAAAGATTCTCGTCTCCCGCCTTTTTTAACAACCCAAAGGATGGTATCCCTTACTTTTTCAAAAGTAGTGAAGCGCTTGCCGCACTTTTTACATTCGCGCCTCCTCCTTATCCCTCCTCCATCCTCAACGACCCTGGACTCTAGTACCTCTGTATCGGTTCCCGCACAAAAAGGACACTTCATAATTTATTCCACAACAAGGGTTTCACGAGTGTAAAGCAGAAACACTATTTATAGCCTTAAGACTGATAATCAAACACTATATCTAGTCAGTCAACTACCAACAAACGGGTCAAATCATATCAGCTTACGCACGGAGTCTGCGTAAAGTTTTAAGGTTTTACGTAATTTTTGCGGAAATTTTTGGACGGTAAAACATAAAATTTTTTCTCGCGATAACTTTCTTATTTCAAAAGATTTAATTAGTCCCATTCCGAAGGGCTTTTTGGAGCCTCTTCCCCCTTCTCCTGTAAAGCATTTCTTTCACTAATAAAGACACCTTCCGTAATATTTTTTATTTTTATAATATCGGGTGTAGCGTCTTGGGGCGCAATTGTCAAGATATCGGCAATTTCCTCTCTATGTTTGAGGGCGGCAAAAGTAATCCTTCTGGTGAGAATTCCCGTATCATCTCCCTCATCCCGACAGCTTTGCTCAAGCCTTGCCGCTTCCTCAAGATATTTTTCTGCCTTAAGCAGTATCATCGTACCCAATTCATACTCTCCTTTTTCAAAAAGAATTTTACTTGCAACAATCCTCTTATCCGCAAAAAGAAGACTTAATTCTGCCTTCCTTAACTTGCTTGGAGTGAGTGTCAGCCAAAGCTTGTCCCTGGCTACCTTTAGAAACCACAGGGGGCTATCGGGAAGTATACGTCCTGGAAAAGCCAGCTCATAGTCAATCTTTTCTTCTTGCTCTTCCCACCCTACCCCTCCCGGTGGAAGAGAAAACGAATACTCAATTGCTGCACTTCTTAAAATTGAAGTAAATAAAATGCCAAGTCCAAAGGCGACCAAGAAACTAATTGCCAAAGCCTTAAGAATCATTGGGTAATTTTACACTCGCGGAAGGTTTTATCCATTGTATCTAAAATTAGTTCGATATTTTTACCCGCTTCTTCATAGCTAACTACATTCCTTTCTTCAGGAAACCAATGAAAAAGCAGATTACGGGAACTCTTCCAAGTTTCCCACATGGAGTCCGCAAGCTTTGGCCCGTGGCAGAATTGAACTATCTTGTCATATACACTCTCATGCCTAAATTCTTTATCGAGAGAGGGGTTTAGAGCCTTGCCTACTCTAAAGTGTTTGCCGTAGAAATCCTCGTGGGTAATAAAGCCGAGATCTAAGAAAACTTTTTTTAAGAATCCCTCGTAGGCTTTGGCTGCGGGGAATACTACGAAAGAGTAATCGTGGAATCTTTCTTGCCAGGTTCCTACGTTATTATAAAGTTTTACAGATTCCTTTAGAAGTTCCTGAAGATCCTCGTGCAAGTACCTCCACCAAATTTTTTCTTCAAGATTAACGTCCATGGCCTCTCCAATACTGTAGCAAACTTTCAAGTCCCGAGGCAATTGAATATACTACAAGGGTACACCCCCACACCAACACGTTGGTGAGGGGGTAAAAGGTTAAATGGTAAAAAGTAACAGAAAGCCCAGAAAAAGGGCGCCAAAAAAAACTCAAAAAGGTCTTTGGCCAAGGGTAAAATCCTTTTTTTCAGATAGAAAAAGGGTTAAGGCAGTGGCTTTTTTTGCTACGCTAATTGCATTTTTGATATGGCTATTTTGGGGAATCCCCCTTCCAACAGCACTGACATCAGGGGAGTATCCTGTCTCGACCAAACTCTTTGACAGAAACGGAAAACTCATCTACGAAATTTATACCGACAAAAGAAGAACACCAGTTAGTCTCGAGGAGCTCCCCGATTACGTTTGGCAATCTACCCTAGCGGTAGAGGACAAAGATTTTTACAAACATTTCGGTTTTTCAACCGCTGGAATAACAAGGGCCGCATACAATATTATTTTTAAACAAAAACTCCAGGGTGGATCAACTCTCACTCAGCAACTGGTTAAAAACGTCCTACTCTCCCCCGAAAGAACTGTTAGGAGAAAGCTTAGGGAGGTTGCGCTGACAGTTGTTGTGGAAGCAATCTACTCCAAAGATCAAATATTAGAGATGTATCTTAACCAAATCCCCTACGGCTCAACCTCCTATGGAATCGAGTCAGCGGCGGAACTATATTTTGGAAAACAGGCCCGTGATCTTACACTCGCTGAGGCGGCGCTTCTTGCCGGACTACCACAAGCTCCGACTAGGTATTCTCCCTTCGGATCTCACCCCGAAGATGCAAAAGGCCGCCAAGAGGTAGTTCTTTCAAGGATGGTTGAGGACGGCTATATTACCCAGGAAAAGGCGGACGAAGCCCATGGCGAGGCGTTAAAATACGCCGAAATTACTGCACCCAAAGCCCCCCATTTTGCACTCTGGGTCAAAGAGCAATTGGCTGAAAAATACGGGGAGGCGGTTGTTGAACAGGGAGGACTCCGAGTTAAAACTACCCTTGACCTTGATCTTCAGGAATTTGCCCAGGAGGCTGTGGCAACCGAGGTTGCAAAACTCAAGGGCGCAAACGTTGGGAATGGAGCGGCGCTAGTTACAAGGCCAATAAGTGGGGAAATCCTAGCTATGGTAGGATCCAAGGATTATTTTGCAGAGGACGAGGATGGGAAAGTAAATGTTACACTTGCCAGGCGCCAGCCTGGTTCTTCGATAAAACCCTTGAACTATGCTTTGGCGATAAAGGATAAAAAGATTACACTCGCAACTGCCCTTGCCGACGTACCAACTTGCTTTTCAGTCTTAGGACAGCCGACTTACTGTCCCGTAAATTACGACGGCTCTTTTCACGGCCTCGTCCAAGCCCGATTTGCACTCGGAAATTCATATAATCTTCCGGCCGTAAGGGTACTCGCCCTAAACGGGCTCGAAAACTTCGTAAATTTTGCTAAAGAAATGGGAATTACAACTTTCCAGGATCCTTCAAATTATGGGTTATCATTAACTCTCGGCGGCGGAGAAGTTAAGCCCTTCGATATGGCCGTTGCTTTTGGAGTTCTTGCTAATGAAGGAGTCAAGGTTCCATTAGTTTCGATCCTTAAGGTCGAAGATTGGAAAGGAAAGGTTATAGAGGAAGTCGAAGCAGGGGAAATTGAGGGCGACAGGGTTCTTCCTAGCGAAGTTACATTTCTTGTTTCTCACACTCTCCATGATAATAACGCCAGAAGTCAAGCTTTTGGCGCCAGCTCCTTTCTAAATGTACGCGGACACCCAGAGGTTTCCGTCAAAACTGGAACAACCAACGATAGGCGTGATAATTGGACGATAGGTTACACCTCACACGCATTGGTTGTCTCTTGGGTTGGAAATAACGATAACACCGAAATGAGCGGTGCAGTCTCTGGAGTCTCGGGTGCTTCCCCAATATGGAATAGGATAATGCAGGAGGTTTTGGGAAAAGCCGAAGACGGATTCTACAACGAAAGCGACGAGGGACACGCCTGGCCAACACAACCTGATGGTGTTGTAGGACGAAATATTTGTGTAACTACTGGATTTATTCCATCAGGACCGGACGATAACCCCGGTTGTCCAACCCGCTTTGAATATTTCTTGAAGGACTCGCTTCCTCTAGCAGGAGGCGAGGTGAGACAGGATATTCAGATTGATAAAACCAATGGACAACTGGCCTTTCCCGATACACTTGCTGAATTTATAGAAACCCAAAACCATCCCGTCTATATAGACCCCTTGGGAACCCTCTATTGTCTCGATTGCCCAATAGCTAGCCGCTCGGCAACTATTAAATATCCAATTAATTTCTAGCTCAAAAATTACTCATACGTGCTAAAATAGGGCCGATGGCCCGAGGAGCCAGAAAAAAACCGGATGTATTCCTTGCCCCAAAAATAAATTTTAAAGTCCTGACGCTAACTAAAGGGCTTCTTGTCGGCGTCGGAAAACCCCTCTTTTATCTCCTCTCTTTCGCGGTTATCTTAGTTCTTTTTATCTCCTACCACCTGGGAGGTCTTATTACCTCCCTAATTTCTCTATTTTTTAAATCTCTCAAGCGAGCAATAAAAGTAAAAGCCCCTAAGCTAAAGCTAAAAATTTCCAAGGTTAAGAAACCCAAAATTCCCACCTGGCCCACGCGACTTTTCTTACTTAAACTAAGGCTGAAACTTCTTCGAATTCCAAAAATTAAGATTCCTAAGATTAGAATTCGATTAGGAGCACTTCTTCTGACTGTACTTCTACTTCCTTTTGCTTTAGCATTTAGCTTTTGGATTTTATTCTTGCGCGACCTCCCCTCCCCTCAAGAGCTAACCACCCGAGAAATCGAAGTCTCGACGAAAATTTACGACCGAAATGGAGTTCTTCTTTATAAAATTTTCGAAGACCAAAATAGAACTATAGTCCCCTTAACTGAAATTCCATTGCAGGTAAGACTTGCAACACTTGCCATTGAAGACGCCGAATTTTATACCCATCCGGGCTTTTCCCTTAAGGGCATCTTTAGGGCACTAGCACGGAATATTTCAACTGGGGAGCTAACCGGAGGCTCAACAATTACTCAACAACTCGTAAAAAATGCTCTCCTTTCCCCTGAAAAGACCTTTACCCGAAAAGTCCGCGAGGTAATCCTTTCTATTTGGGTTGAGTTAACTTACACCAAAGACGAAATCTTGGAAATGTATTTGAATGAGGTTTCTTATGGGGGAACTGCATACGGCATACAGGAGGCTTCTCAAGTCTATTTTGAGAAGGATGTTGATGAGCTTTCTTTGGGCGAGGCGGCGCTTTTGGCCGGACTTCCCAAAAGCCCAACTAGTTTCTCTCCTTTTGGACCAAATCCCCAAGCATCCCTTGAAAGGCAAAGAGAAGTACTAAGACTCATGGTTATCAATAAATTTATTACTACCGAGGAAGCCCAAAGGGCAATTGAAGCGGGTCTAGTCTTTGCTCCTAATAAAACCGATATCAAGGCTCCCCATTTTGTTATGTTTGTAAAACAAGCTCTAGTTGATAAATACGGCGAAGAAGTTGTCGAGAAGGGCGGGCTTGAGGTAACCACAACCCTTGATTACGACATTCAAAGACTCGCAGAGGAGGCGATAAAAACCGAACTAGAAAAACTCGGGAAGCTAAATGTTGGAAACGGAGCGACTTTAGTTGTTAGTCCTTCTACGGGAGAGGTCTTGGCAATGGTAGGTTCTAAGGACTATTTTGACACGGCCCATGACGGAAACGTAAACGTAGTCACCGCCCCAAGACAACCCGGCTCCTCAATCAAGGTCGTTAACTATTCTTATGCTTTATCAAATGGTTTTACTCCGGCAACAATTCTTTCCGACACACCCGTGACTTTTTCGGTTCCGGGTCAACCTCCCTACTCTCCCAAAAATTACGACGGGGCTTTCCGGGGCAATCTCCCCCTGAGGAATGCCCTCGCAGAATCAAGAAACGTACCAGCTGTCAAGGTTTTGGCAAGCTACGGTGTAACCAAAATGATTGAGCAGGGAGTTAGTATGGGAATTACTACCTGGACCGACCCTTCTCGTTATGGGCTCTCTCTAACCCTAGGCGGCGGGGAGGTGAAACTAATTGACTTGGCCAAGGTATATGCGACGGTTGCAAATTATGGCAAGAGGCCGGAATTTACTGCAATTAGGCGTGTAACCAACTACAAAGGAAAAGTCTTAGATGCTAATTGCGAAAGCGCCAAGAGTGACGGATTTGCCGAAGTTGCGGCTAAAGAAGCCGCTTGTGAATGGGAACAGGTGGTTGATCCTAGGGTAGCATTCATCTTAATTGACATCTTGAAAGATAACGCTGCCCGCGCCCCAGCTTTTGGGAGCTCTTCCCAACTCGTAATTTCGGGTCGGAACGATGTCGCTGTAAAGACAGGTACCAGTAACGATTTAAGGGATAACTTAACCATTGGCTTTAACCAGGAATTCTTAGTGGCTGTCTGGGTCGGAAATAACGATAACTCGCCAATGGCCAGAATTGCATCAGGCGTAACCGGAGCTGCCCCAATTTGGAATAAAATAATGAGCGGAGTACTTGCCCGCACACTGAATCATCCCTGGGAGCCTCCTTCGGGATTAGTTCAAATTTCCGTTTGTCCCCTAACCGGTACGCTCTCCTGCGAAGGATGCGCGACGAGGACGGAGTGGTTTTTGGAAGAAACAAAACCCATCAAGGCGTGCGTCCTAAAACAAGAAGATGACGCAAAAGCTCCGCAGATCCTCGAACCAGCTCCGGCAATTGAAGTTATACCCCAACCCCTTGTGACGCCGAAACCTCGGCGTTGGAGACGTCTCCAGTTTTAATCCTTTTCAACTCTTCGTACATAAGATACGGAAGGAGAATATAGTAAGGGCTAAAAAGCGTTAGCGCCAGGGGACCTACTATCGGAATGAAAGACACAACTACCTGGATAAGAATATAAAAAAGTATAAAAACCATACTTCTCCCCAGAACCTGCCAAAAATATCCGGAAACCAAAATCTTACTCCTTCTTAATGCGTCCCTCACCCCAAGCTTACCCTCGACTATTATGTAGTTTGCAAAAGCATACCAAACTAAGACCAAAATTCCTGGGATAATAAGAAGTAGAAAACCTCCGGCAAGAGCAAGTCCAACCACAAATGTGGTTAAAGCATATTTGCCTACTCTCGGCCAGGTAAGCCTGAAAGTTTCCTTTACCCCTTTTATCTCGCCTGCCAAGACTAAAGAAACTGCCTTAATAATAGTTGCTTGAAACCAAACTCCCCAAACAATGCTGGCTACGATAGAAACGAGAAAGAGTATCAAAATGAAGATCGTTGCACCACCCAAATCCGGCTCTTCCCCCCCAAAAAACCCTAAAAGAAAAAGTGGAGAAAGCAAGGCTAAACTTGCCAAGACGCCAAAGAGATTTATTTTGGTCAGATAAAAGAGATTTTGCCTTTTGAAATAAATCTCAAAAGAATGTTTAACGAATTCCCAAGGAGTAGGAAGTTTCTCTTTACTCATCAATTTAAGATTAATAGAAGTCTTACTGTTTTTCTATGCCATAAATTCCGGCTGCCAATTCGGGAATAATTTTATCCGCCTCTTTTTCGACGACACCCTCACTCATAATGACCAAGACGAAGGGTACATCGGCGTAAACTATTCCTGCATCGTTAACTACGTGCACCTCGCGGCCGTATTTGTGTGCGACGCGAACATCGTTAATCCCGGCCGCTATCCAATCCTCATAGATGGTGTCTGTAAGAGAATTGAGTATTGCCTCACGCGATTCCGGGGCTACAATTTCACCCTTCCATAATTTCTTAAAAAACATCCCTATCTCTTTGGGGGTCGTTTCGTTTTCCGTGAGAGAGGTGTTTTCCATTCCCAATTTAGTAGTTACTTCGCTGATCTTTGCATCCCCCAAAGAATTTCTAACTATCCGAAATGCTTCATTATCTGAGGACTTTCCCATTGCGAGAACCAATTCCCTATACGTTCTTTTTTGGCCCGACGGCACCTTGTCCAGATCTAAATTTCCCGCTTCGGCCTCCATATAGACAGCAGCAATTACGGGGAGCTTGATAAGTGATGCCGCCTGCAATATTTTATCCTCATTCACACCGTAGGAACTAACGTCTCCAAGTCTTAATACATAAAGCGAATAAACTCCGGAAAGTGCTTTTGTTTTTTCATTAAAAAATTCCTCTGCCTTTCTCGCCTTCCTTCTGGCCTCTGAATCTTCGCCAATTACAATTGTTTCTTCGCCAAAGAAATTAAAGGAAGGTATTGAAACTTTTAGTCTGGGGAGGTTGGGAAGTTTCCAGCCCCTAGCTTGGAGAGCCAATACTGCTGAAGTAATAATTGTTGCCAAAAAGAGAAAGAGAATAAGAAGTCTCTCTTTTTTACCCCAAGGCCTTGGCGGCTCTTTCCTCTTCCTCTTATTCTCGGGTTTAAGGTCTCGGATTCTGCGGTATCTAGGGACTTCTTCCAAATCCTCTTCTTTGTCATAATCGTCGTCATAATCATTGTCTCTTCTTCTAAAAATAGACATAGTCAATTTTACAATTACTAATTACTAATTCCTAAAGAAATTCTAACCTTTCGTATTATTTTCGGAGAGGAATTCACTATTAATTTGCGCAGTTCCCAGGGGAAATTATTTATTCAATAATCTTTATTTTCGCCGTGTTCCCCAGATTTCCTGATTGACAAGGTTGTCTGGTTTTTTATCCGAGAAAGTATCAATTATGGCACTTACCGCAAGTTCCCCCATTTTACCCCTAGCTTCATAGGTAGCACTTGCTATATGGGGAGTTAAGACCACATTTTCCATTCCAATAAGTTCCGGGTCAATGTTTGGCTCGTTATCATAAACGTCCAGTCCCGCTCCCCCCAAATGCCCGCTTCTTAAGGCTTCAACTAAAGCGTGTTCGTCAACAATCGGACCGCGCGCGGTGTTTAAAAGAAACGCCCCTTGTTTCATTTTAGAAAAAGCATCGGAACTGACCATATGTCTCGTCTCATCACTTAGGGGCACATGAAGTGAAACAAAGTCGCTCTTTGCCAAAAGCTCATCGAGTGAGGCAAAAGTAACTCCCAGTTCTTTCTCTGCTTCCGGATCTGGACTTCTTTTATTATAAAGGACCGTCATGTTATAACCCTTGGCACGTCTTGCAACCATTCCGCCAATTCGTCCCAAACCAATAATTCCCAGGGTTTTCCCTATCAAGTTTCTCCCCAAAAAAATGTCCGGCTCCCAACCCTTATATCCACCACGTCTCGTTGCCTCATCTGCCTCGACAATCCTGCGAGACAAGGCAAGGATAAGCGCCCAGGTGTGCTCGGCTACTGCCTCATTGACCTCCTCGCAAGGAGTATTTGCAACCAAAATTTGCCGGTCAGTTGCGGCTTTGACATCTATATTGTCAAAACCCACGGCGTAGTTTGAAATAAGCTTTAACTGGGGCCCCGCCGCGTCCATCAAATCCCCACCAATCTCGTCCGTCAAAAGCGATAAAATTGCATCTTTGCTGGCAACTTTTTCTAAAAGCTCCTCTGGGGTGAGTGCCCTATCAAACTCCGAAATTTCGACCTCATGCCCAACTTCCTTTAACTTTTCTAAATGATTTCCTGGAATCTTTCTTGTTACAAAAATCTTTGCCATGAATAACAGCGCCTTTCCGCTTAAAATTCTCCCAATTCTACTTTAGAGCTAATAAATCTTTCTTTCCACTCCTCGATTTGGTCTGCCTTAAGAAGTCCTTTTTGTGGCCCTTGATAGCCTATTACCGAGGCTGAATTGACCGTACCCCAAATCAAAGCCTCTTCAAGGGGTTTCCCTTTGATTATTGCCGAAAGACACCCCGAACCAAATGCGTCTCCTGCACCGGTCCTTTGGAAAGCATCGACCGGCAAAACTCCTGATTTCAAAAACTTCGAACCGTCATAAAGATAAGAACCATTGCCTCCGTCGGTAATAACCGCGATCTTAGGACCCAGTCCCGAGAGTGCAGTTAAAAGCTCTTTTTCCTTGCCACTTTCCGTATCGGCCTGCGTCAATTTCCCCGCCTCTTGCCTATTCACAAAAATCACGTCTGTTTTTTTAAGAACTGGAGTTAAATCCTCCCTCTCAGCCCTAATTTGATAACTACCAGGGTTAAAGGCAAGGCGAATATTTGGATTTGCCTCAAGCCACTCAACTACCTTCTGGTAAAAGGGTAAGAAGGATTCACCCATTGAAGTTAAATAAACCCAGACGGGGGCCGGAATTTCGCGGGGAAAATCATAAGTACGTGGTGCGTGATAGACGAATATTGTGCGCTCCCCGGAGTAGTTAACGATTGTCGAGTAGTTCGAGGAAGTCCCGGGTTGTCTGACAACATAATCCATTCCTACCCCCTCGCTCTTTAGCTTCTCAATAATCAAGTTCCCAATACTATCATCCCCCAAAGTTAGAACTATGGCGCAATTTACTCCCAATCTCTTCGTCCCAACCGCGTTATTGGCCGCATTTCCGCCGGTGGAAAACACCAAATCTTTAACAGGAATCTTGTCGCCGTAGGAGAAAGCAATGAAACACTCTTTGGTATCAATCTGGCAAAGAGTTTCGCTCTCTGTGGGCGTCATAAAAGCATCCATTGACGCATCTCCGATTGAAATTAGTTCGTAGTTACCCTCCATTTTCTCCTTTCTCCATCTCGGCCTTATATTGGCCGGATCGGGCTAGACTATTTAGTTTTGCCCTCTTATAAAGTTCTTTTTGTGCGGCCGGGATATTTGCATCATCGCCTTTCCAAACTTCCATGGCAGGGCCTTCGAGAGCGCGCTCAAAAGAAAATGCCAGTTCCCATGGGTGAGGTCCTTTCTCATTCATCAAATCAAGGTGTGCAGTCATCTCACCCGCTGCGTCTCCTCCGGAGAGAAAAACTACTCCCGGAACTTCGGTGGGAACCGTGTTATGAAGCGTACTTAATGTGGCTTCAACCACCTTTTCATTCTCAACCTCCTCACTGCTATCTTTTCCAGGGTGAACAACATTGGGCTTTAAAAGCATTCCTCCCAAAAAAACTTTATGATCAACGAGTTTCTTAAATACGCTCTTAAGAACTCTCGCCGTTACCTCCTTGCACCTTTCTATTCCATGACTCCCTTCCATCAAAACTTCCGGTTCAACAATCGGTACTAGATCCGCCTCTTGGGCGAGCGCCGCATACCGGGCAAAAACTTCTGAATTGGCCTCAATACCTACATCTGTAGGAATACCATCTCCAATGGTTATTACTGCGCGCCATTTGGTAAATCTCGCCCCAAGTTCTTTATATTCAACCAGCCGCTCTCGGAGCCCATCGAGCCCCTCCGTTACTTTCTCTCCAGGAAAATTAGCCAAATCTTTTGTTCCTTTATCAACTTTTATCCCAATAATAATTCCCTGCTTCTTAACAAGCTCCGTAAATGGTATCCCATCTTTTGTATTCCCCTTGAGAGTATCTTCATGAAGGATAATTCCGCTAATAAATTCCCCCAACCCTTCTGTCTTTATTAGCATCTCGCGAAAATCTCGCCTAGCTTCCTCCGAAGGGACAATCCCTACAGCCTCCAGTCTTTTATCAAGCGTGGCGGGGCTTGCGTCATTCGCCCAAACTCCTTTTCCGGGGGCAACCAAAGCTTGGGCAGTTTCTTTCAGGGCAGCTTGATCCATTGATATTACCAATTTATCACACGTATACTTAACTTGTGAACAGCAATAGAAAATTTAACAACACCATTATTCTTTTGGTTGTCACCCTCGTATTGGTAGGAACGGTAGGTTATTACCTTAGCTTGAACAAAAAGAGCACAGATGTCTTTCAATTTGCAGTAACTACCACTCCCTCCACGGAAACCGCAAACTGGAAAACATACAACAACACAAAGCACGCTTATTCATTTAGATATCCAGATGATATGTATACCCCTCTTGTTGGAGGAGAAGGAGGAAGTAAACCAGCTGACGCAGAAACAACTACATTCTTGTTATATTCTTCAAACCCTGATAATCGCTATATTGTAGTCAGTGTGGTTGATCAAAAAACTAATTTGTCCGACTCTAATGATATAGAGGAAGTTGAATCGACCGAAGTCAGTGTGCAAAATGCGAAAGTATATAAATATAAAGACACTCCTGGGTATCAGTTTCGATACAGCTACCAATATGTTTTCGATAATGGAAAAGATCAGGTATATTTCAGCCTCTTTCATAATGACGATCCCCTTGTGTTAGAGAAACTTCGTCAAATCCTCTCCACTTTTAAATTCACTAACTAACCTTCCTTGCCTTAACTGTTGTAGCATACGTATACTTAGGTTGTGAACACTAAAAGGGGGTTTACCCCAATTTTGATATTAGCTATTTTTGGGCTGATCGCGGTTGTCGGGTATCTTGCTATAAAAGGCTATATCTTCTCTACTTCTCCCCCTGCATCCATAACTCCTTCAACACAAATCCAAAACTCAATAACTGAGTGGCAAACTTACACCAATACAGAATACTACTACTCAATAAAGTATCCGCCCACGTTTAGAACTCAGGTAATTTCTTCTGAGTCGGGAACTACGGAAGCACCTCCCAACGCAAGAAGTCTGTACATTTATAATCCTGACATCGAAGAGCCTTATGTAAACAGACATATCAGTTTGGAAGTTCTGGGATTACCACCGACCTATGGCAGCGAGTGGACAAGTACTCAAATATCATTGGGGGATAAAGATGCAACTAAACTAGTAAACTCCAAATCCGGTAATTTTGATATTTATTTAGTTCATTTAGATAATAATCTGGGAGTGGTTGAGATTTACGTTTCCAATATGGAGGATAAAAGAACTGTATCGAATCAAATCCTCTCCACCCTTCGATTTGACTCAGGGCAATAGCCTTTCAATTTCTTGATTGATCCTCCGTAGTCTCGCTCGGCCTTCGTAGCCACTTCGGCGAAGGGGGCGCGAAGTAGGACAAATTCACCAACTAGCCTTCCTTGCCCTAATTGCCTTATCACACGTATACTTAGGTTGTGAACACTAAAAGGGGGGTTGTGGCTTTACTTCCCGTAATAGTAATTGCAATCTTGCTAATAGCAGTAGGAGGATATTTTGTCTATCCAAGCTTTATGGTCCAAAAAAAACCCAGTGTAACCCCGTCTCCATATCCATCTTCCCCCGCCGAACCAACTCCAATAACCATTACAGAACCTACCGAAAATTGGGAATCTTATTCCAACCCTATTTATAATTTTGCAATTGGTATCCCGCCTGGTTGGGAAGCGGCCATGAATGATTGCTCTGATACTGAGACGCCACCGTCCAATTGCTATCCTACTTTCGAACTGGTAGATAAATCACCCATTGATTATGGCCTTCTAATAACTTTGCGTATGGGTTCGGACAAAGGCAAATCCCTGGAGGAAATCGCAGATGAGATGTATAGGGGGTATCAGATGGGTGTTTCACAATGGGAAAATCCAGATGACTTTGTTCTCAAACAAACGACTTTCAAAAACAAGAAGGCATATATTATCACCCGCATAGATACTCCTTCGGCAATTAGGGAATTGATTACCCTCCATAAGGGAAGATTCTATGATTTTGGATGGGCAATGGGCAACGCGGAAAATTTCGATCAAATCCTCTCCACCTTCAAATTCACTGATTAGCTACTTTTTCTACCCAATACTCTTTTAACTGCCTCGATAATATCTTTCGATTTCATTTTATACTTCTCGAGAAGTTCATCAGGGGCCCCAGACTCTCCGAAAGAATCCGGCATGCCTATAAATTCCATTGGGGTTGGGAAATTCTTGGCCAAAACTTCAGCGACCGCTCCTCCTAATCCTCCTGTTATCTGATTTTCCTCAACCGTCACAACCGCCCCGGTCGTCTTTGCCGCGCGAATTATTGCCTGTTCGTCCAGGGGCTTAATGGTATGGCAATTTATTACCAAGCTTTCTATTCCCTTTTTTTCAAGCTCTTTGGCTGCCAAAAGTGCCTCATAGACAAGGGGGCCGCAGGCAATTATGGCAACCTGTGGGTCTTTGGATTCCCAAAATGTTTCAACTCGCCCGATTTTGAACGGAGTATCATCTGATGTAAAAACCGGAGTTTTCTCTCTGGCAAAGCGTAAATAAGTAGGCTTTCCGTTCTTGGCCGCCTCCATTGTTGCTTTTTTGGCTTCAAGGCAGTCACAAGGGTTAACAACTATCATGTTTGGCATTGCCCTCATAATAGAAATGTCCTCGAGCATCTGGTGGGTGGCCCCGTCGGGGCCTACCGTAAGTCCCGCATGCGCCCCTGCTATTTTTACGGGAACGTCATTTAAGGCAATTGTCGTTCTTATTTGCTCCCAATTTCTACCCGGAGAAAAAGCCGCATATGAAGAAATAAATGGAATTTTGCCATAATTTGCCATTCCCGCAGCGAGGGTGGCCAAAGCTTGCTCGGCGACGCCGACCTCGATGTAGCGCTCGGGAAACCTCTCCTCAAAAAGAATTGAACGGGTACTTTCTTTTAGGTCAGCCGAAAGAACCACAACTTTCTCGTCTTTCTCCCCCGCCGCCACAAGTCCCTCCCCATATCCCTGGCGATTAGCCACCATTTCAATATCTTTCTCAAAAATCTTTGAATTTAATCTGGAACTTTTATTTATCATTTATTCGTGTTCGGATTTGATCTTACCTCCCAGGGTTCTTAATTGGGCTAAGGCTATCTTTGCTTGCTCGGCTTTTGGCGGCTCGCCAGGTATATCGGCCGCCCCGGGTACTGCCCCGTGCCATTTAAAGTCATACTCCATAAAATCCACCCCTTTACCGGGAATTGTGTGGGCAATAATTACTGTTGGTTTCTCATAGACCGCTCTTGCTTGATTTACGGCATCTATAATTTCTTCCATATTGTGGCCATCAATTCCAATTACATGCCAATTGAAAGCCTTATATTTATCTTCTAATGGCTCAAGAGGCATAATATCTTCGGTGTGCCCCGAGATTTGGATGTTATTCCTATCAACTATGCAAGTTAAATTTGAAAGGTTATATTTTCCCGCAAATGCTACTGCCTCCCAATGGTTTCCCTCTTGGTGTTCGGCGTCAGATGTTAGGCAAAAAACTCTAAATCTGGCTCCGTCCATCCTGGCCGCATAGGCATAACCCGCTGCTTGGGCAAGACCGCTTCCTAGTGGCCCAGAGGTAGTCTCAATTCCAATTAGTTTTGTTCTTTCGGGGTGCCCCTGGAGACCTGAACCCAATTTCCTTAGGGTTTTGAGCTTGGAGATGGGGAAAAATCCGCGGTGGGCCATTGTCGCATAAAGGACTGGCGCGATGTGGCCACTGGACAGAATTAACCTATCGCGCTCGGGCCAGTCGGGTTTTTTGGGATCGATATTTAATATTTCAAAATAAAGTGCGGTAAAAACATCCGCCATCCCTAAGGGCCCTGCGGAATGGCCGGACCCTGCAGCAAGAAGCATCTTTATGATGTCCTTCCTTATCTCATTGGCCTTCTTTTCTAGCTCCTCTATTGTCATTGTTGGAATGCTTTCTCCTCTTGGTGCACATATTCCTGAGCGGCAAGTGCCCCCTCAAAAATTTGAATCGCTTTGTAGGCTTCGTCCGGAGTATTGACAACTTTATAAACTTTAAGATCCTCCGGCCGAATTCTCATATTTCTCTCAAACTCCCTAATTATTTCATTCCAAAAGTCTCCATAAAGAATGAGGGGTTTGTGGTGGCCAAAATAAAGTCTGGCCAAGCCCCAAGCCATTCCAAATTCGGAAATTGTGCCGGTTCCACCTCTAAAAATCACATAAGCGTCCCCCAACTCCAAAAGCTTTAGAGTCCGCTCAAGATAATTTTTGGTGCGAATTTCCTCATCCAGAGGATTTCCAGGGTCACGACCTTCAAAATTGGTAATATCCTTCGGGTAGAAAGTCACTCCTATGGCGTAGCCGCCTGCGGATTTGGCCCCCTCGGAAACCGCCCGCATAGTCCCCGGACCCCCGCCATTTATACAAACATAGCCTTTACCAGTTAAATATTTAGAAACTTCGTAGGCTTCTTTATATAAAGGGTCATTTTGGGCTGCGTCGGCAAAGCCAAAATAGGAAAGCTGTTTAATTATCCTCATTTAATTGGATTTAGCTTGTGTGCCGCTTCCTGAAACTTCTTTAAATTCTTTCCTATATCTCCTTCAAAAAGTCTTCTTCCAATTGCAATTTCGTCGGCTCCGGCAAAATGAGTATCGTCAACCGTTGTTACAGTCTCCCCACCGTCGACACATATTCTAAAAGGGGTAGCATCATTCTTCCTTATCTTGGTTAGTTCTTTAACCTTATCAATAGCCCTTACGTCAAACTCCTGCCCGCCTCGACCGGCCTTGACGCTCATTACTAGAACCACATCCAGGCTAGTTAAAATTTCAGGTTCGATTTGGGAAACGGGCGTGTCAATATCAACAGCCAATCCTACTGAAACTCCTGCTTCAGCAATCTTCCCGATAAAAGCTGCTTGGTTTGTCATTTGCTCAATTTGTCCAATAATCCTGTCTGCCCCACCCCTGACGGCTCTTTCTACCCAATCCACGGGTTCCTTGGTCATTAGGTGAAAATCTAATTCCAAAATCGTATCGAGATCACTAAGTGCTGCCGGGTCTATTGTTTTGCCCTCGGCAAATACCCCGTCGATAATGTCTATCTGGGCTCTGTCGCATACTCCCTCCAGTTTTAATAAAAGTTCCTTTGCCTCAACTGGGCTTGCAGTCAAAATTGCAGGAATTATTTCGACCATTTCTTGTAGAATTGCTCTAAAGCCTGTTTCTGAACATCTTCTAGACGAACCCCCGGTCGCTGTGACGAAACAAAGGAAATAGCTTCATCTACAACCATCCCCTTATACCTGATAAGGTAAGCCGCAACCATTGTCGGGCTTCTTCCGTGTCCCACCTTGCAATGTACGTAAATTGTTTTTCCTTTCCTGACAATGTGATCAATAAGATACGTGCCTGCCTCAAATTGATCCGGAGAGGGGGCTCTATGATCAACTATCGGCATCCATGCATAAAATTCTATCTCATCAGGGGGTGTTTCTTTGTGCTCCGCCGTAAGATTTAATTCTGCCCAAACCTTCAACTGTCGAAATTGCTCGGAGTGGACTGGGCAAATATTTCCTTTACAGAGGTCGCTTCCTATATAGATATTGTCTGTAATTTTCGAATAGTCGAAAAGGTGATCGTCATTCATTGAGGGCTTTTAAATGAAAGGGTTATTGGGTCTGTTGGAATAGATTCTCCCCCTATTGTTCTGCCGACCCTAATTACCTGCTCAATCAAACGATTAGCATATCCCCATTCGTTGTCATACCAGGCAAAAACTTTGACCAAGTTTCCGCTGACTACCTGGGTAAGGGCAAGGTCAACAATCGCCGATTCATCTCTCCCGATTATATCTGAAGAAACCAGTGGTTCTTTCGAAACTGCCAAAATTCCCTTATAGATTGCATTTTCGCTGGCCTTAACAAATGCTTCATTTACTTCCTCAACGGTCACTTTTTTGGTTAGTAGCAAGGTAAAATCGGTAATCGAACCCGTGGCAACTGGAACCCTTAGGGCCATTCCGTCAAAGCGGCCTTTCAAATCCGGAATTGTCTCTGTGGTAGAAATAGCGGCACCGGTAGTTGTGGGGATAATGTTTTCGGCAGCTGCCCTAGCCCGACGCAGGTCCGTGTGGGAATTGTCCTGAAGGTTTTGATCATCGGTGTAGCCATGGATTGTGGTCATTACGGCTTTCTCAATTCCAAAGGTTGAGTGAAGAACCGAGATAACCGGTGCAACGCAATTTGTAGTGCATGAAGAATTCGATAAGATTTCTGATTCGCCCTTGAATTCATTCACCCCGATTATATAAGTGCCTACATTTCCACCCTTCACTGGCGCCGAAATAACTACTCTTTTAGCCCCTCCCACAGCGTGTTTTTTGGCGTCTTCCTCACTAACGAATTTTCCGGTCGATTCAATCACTACTTCGACGCCGTAGACGCCCCAGGGGATTTTGGTTGGATCTTTCTGTGCTAAAAGCGGGGTCTTTCTTCCTTCATAAAGTAAATAACCGATAAGCGGATCGGCGTCTACCGCCTCGGAAGCTTTTTTGACTTCTTCGAACTTAACCTCCTTGGCAAACTTCCGATACATGGTATCGTAGTTGACAAGGTGGGCCCAGCCGGAAACGTCCATACTCCCTGAAGTATTTATGGCGGCAAATTCTATTTCGTTCGCGTGTTTTAGAAGACCTATCCTGAAAGCAATTCTGCCAATGCGGCCGAACCCGTTTATTCCAACTTTGAGCATTAGTTCATTCTAACAGCGCCTCTATCCCGGGTAAAGCTCCTTTCGCTCTTATTACTTCTTTTTTGTAAGCATGGCGTAGGCTCCCCAAAGCCCGGCAAGCCCAACCAGTGCATAAACGATCGTCACAAGCATAGGCCAGCTGCCCAGTATGCTTCCAACCAAATCAAACCTTAGAACACTCATGAAACCTACTTCCAAAGCTCCAAGTACTACTAGCCATTTTGAAAAGGTCTTTAATTTCATCTTTCTCACCCCCTCTCACCAAAGCCTTCCTATTTACATTAACACTTTTTACTTCAATGTATCAGGGCCTCAATTCCGGGTAAAGTTCCTTTTGCCAAAAACTCCAAGGCCGCCCCGCCCCCGACGGAGAGCCAATTAAAGTATTTTTCTAGGCCAAACGTAGTAATTGCCTTATGAGTTTCTCCTCCGCCAGCTACCTTAAATGCCCTTGTTTCTGCAATTTTTTTATACACTCTTTCTGTCCCCAGTTTGTGTCCCGGATCCTCAAATTTTCCTATCGGACCGGCTACAACTATGGTTTTCCCATTACCAATCTCGGCTTCAAACGCCTCAATTGAGTGAATAGTAATATCCTCTTTGTCCGGGTTTAATTTTGCATAGACTATTTTGGGGTCTTCATCCTTTTTTTCCTCTGGCACAAAATCGGGAAGTCTGCCTCCGACTAGAATCTTGTCGGCGAACTTTTTAAAATCCTCTATATAGGTAAGCTTATCCTCTTTAAGGCCAGAAATGATAACTACGACCGGACGGGCAGGACTAACAAAAACCTTGCTTAAATTCTCGACTTCTTGGAAAAATCTGGATCCCGCAACGTGGGGGAGAAACTTTGGAACTCCAGCAATTGAGGCGTGCTCCCTGTGACTTACCGCAAAAGCCTCATTTACATATAGATTCCCAAGTGCCGCCAGTTCTCTTGCAAAAACGTCACCATTCCCCTCCTCTTGCGGATCAAAGCGAAGATTTTCTAGAAGTAGAATTTGACCCTCGGTCATTCTATCAACCCTTTCTCTTGCAACAAACCCTGATACTTCGTGGATAAAATCTATCTCATGCTGAAGGAGTCTCCTCAACCTTTGGGCAACGTTTCCAAGAGACAGGCTGCTCACGTGTTTACCATTAGGCCTGCCCATGTGCCCCATCAAGATAAGTTTTGCGTCGCTTGAGATTAAGTATTCTATTGTGGGCCTGGCGGCAATTATTCGAAAGTCTTCACTGCCAACGTCCAAGTCCAGTCTAACCAAGACTTTTTTGCCAAAAAGCTCCTGCGTTTCGAGTCTGGGGATAAGCATTAGTTTATTCTAGCAAGAAGTTTAATTGTTTGCCTCGAGTCTTTTGATATCTTCAAGTCTTTTTTTATGCCTCGCTTTTCCCGCAAAATTAGTTTCCAGAAAAACCTTAACCATTTCTTTGGCTTCATTCTCTTTTGTATAGCCCGCCGCAATCACCAAAACATTCATATCGTCATCGTTTCTTCCGGCTTTTACTTGTGCTGGAGATTTGCCGATAGACGCTCTTACTCCGTCCATTTTATTTGCAACTACGTCAACGCCCACTCCAGACCCACAAAGAAGGATTCCCAATGAGCCTTTAGTCTCGGCAACAATCGAGGCAACGCGCTCGGCATAGACTGTATAGTCGTCTTTGGGATCAAGGTAACTTGCCCCCAAATCCGTAAACTCGTATCCCCATTCAAAAAGCCATCCGGCGATACTCTCTTTAAGCTCATATCCTCTATGGTCCGCCCCTAAATAAACTTTTAACTTTTGACTTTTCACTTTTAACTTATTTAAATCCTTCCACCAATTCCAATAGCTCCGCCTTGGGGTCGACTGCGGTAACCACGTCGGTTGCTAAAGCCACCCCAACGGCCCCCAACTCTAAACTCATTTTTACGTCGTCCCGAGAATGTATTCCGGCTCCGACTATAAGAGGGATACCTGCGTTTTTGCAGATTTCTGAGGCCTGGGAAATAATATCCGGGTGCGCCTGGGCAACCGAAGTCTCGCGGCTTCCAATGAGTTCCTGGGGCTCGTAACTTGCAAACGTGGGTTTAAGGGTAACAATTTGGGCGAGCTCTCTTGCATCGGAGGCGAACACCAAAGTTTTCAATCCTACATCGCTGGCCCTCTCTACCGAGGCTTTGAGTTTTTCAAAATCTCCTACCTTGGCTTCAGAGTGATTTAAAAATGTTCCGGAGGCTCCGTCCTCATATACTGCTTCCGGTAAAATACCCCCTGTATGGGCGCCAAAGGTTACAGGATCTATATTCTGAACCCATATTTCGAGTTTTGAGGCTAAAGTCGCTTCCTTTACGTCAGAGGCTTGTACAACTGGGATGATTTTGACTCCAGAGGTGAGGACTACACTTTCAATAGTTTTAATTAAAGCCAGCCCCTTTTCTCCGGTACCTCCTTCGAAGGTTTTGAAGTTTACAAAGATCATTGGATTAAAAGTAACACAGGTAGCAAAAGTATGACAAGTATAACAGGCTTATCTACCTATTTTGCTTTTGTATCTAAAAAGTAAATAGCCAACCTTTGCTCTTTGACTGTCAAACCTCAAGTAATCATTCTCGTTCCAGTACTTTACTTCTCGCGCAACCTCCCCTTGGCTCTCCAATTCTAATAACGATCCTTCGGCAATTTCAAGATACCTAAGTTTATCTTTAGAAGACCTCCTCAACCAACCTTCGGCCATCTGGCTCATAATAGACACTGCGGCTCGCCTCATTTGTCCTTTAAGTGCGAAGTCTTCACTTCTGGGGAATTTTTCTGTTAGCTCATAAACCAATACTGTAAGTTTTTTTGCTTCCTTCCAAACAATTAGGTTTCTATATCCGCTTACCAGTTTTTGCATTACCCTTTTCTACCTGCTCTACCTTTACTACTTGTAATACCTATCCTTGTATTCCCAATACTTGATTTATTTTCCCTTTATCGAATCCAACTATCGTCGATTTTGACCCATCGTCCTGGGCAATAACCGTAAAAGGTACTCCTAAAAATCCGCCCGAGTCTTTCACCATCTCTTCCCTCGCCGCCTCATCCTGATCGACAAGTTTTTCGGTAAAAGGAATTGCCTTCCCACTCAAATAATCCTTGAGCATTTTGCAGTAAGGACAAGTAGTTGTCGAAAAAACTGTAACAGTCATTTATTCTGTCACCTCCAAGGTTCCTTCCAACCCAAGACCTCTGTGATTCCCAACGCTGCAATAAAAAGTGTAAGTTCCGGCCTCGTTAATTGTAAATTCGACAGAAACTGATTTACCGGGTCCTGCAAGCGAGGTAGATACATTCATATCTTCAACGACAAAATCGTGGGGCATGTTGCCATTATTCACTAGAGTCAGTTTAATTTTCTCACCTTTTTTAACCGAGATCTCTTCGGTCGAGTAAGAAAATTCATCGGCTTCAATCGTAATTTCGCGAACGTCCTCTTCCCCCTCGCCTGGTATCACCTCTGGGGTCGGGGTGGGAGTAACAATCGGGGTAATATTCCCCGTGGGACTCTGGGTTTTCTCCCGACCTACTCCCAAAAAATATCCTGCAACAAGAAGTACAGCAACTAGGCTTCCAACCCCTAACCAAAGTCCCTTACCTTGCATAAATCTAGTCCAAGTATATCAGAACTTTTATTTTATTTGATACCTAAGTTTATATGCAAAACCAAAGAGTCAGGCGTAAGACAAATGCGACAGGGAAATTAACCGGTATGTGGAAGAATTGCCCTCATTAAAATGATCAAAATTACTCCCAAGATCAAAAATGAAACGTTTTTAACAGAAGACTTCTCCGATTCCATCTTGGTTTCGGGCAAAAAATCGGTTGCGGCAACATAGAGAAAAAGGCCCGCTGCAACGGACAGTAGCACGCCAACTGAACCTTCAATTTTTTGTGAGAAGAAAAAGGTTAGAAGTGCTCCTGGGAAAGTAGCAAGGGCCGAGTAAAAATTGGTTAAGAATGCTTTTGAAGGTTTAAATCCCGCTGAAAGAAGAATACCAAAGTCCGCTATCTCGTGGGGTGTTTCGTGCAAGAAAGTTGCAAGGGCAACAGTAAGTCCTAAAGGTGGGCTAACCATAAACGCCGCAGCGATGGCAACTCCGTCTAGAAAGTTGTGGATTGTGTCCCCAAATATTACAAGCGGGATGGCCGTTTTAGGTTCTACCTCGTCTTCAGTTGTATGGTGGTGGAGGTGAAATAAGAATCGCTCTATTAAAAAAAGAAGAATAAAAACTACAAGAACGACGCTAAAAGCGCCCGTATCTAACTGATCAACGGCTTCTGGTAGTAAATCTAAAAAGGAAACCGCCAGAAGTACCCCGGTAGCAAGTGGTAAAGCCATGCTTGAAAGTTTACGGCCCCAATCCGCTCTGAATAAAAAGATCGCTCCCCCTATAAGTCCGGCTATACTTCCTAAAAACGCCAATGCAATAATATTTAGAAGATCTCCCATTTAAGAAAACAAAAAACCGAATACTCTCAACCAGGCTGGTTGTTCTACAAATAGAACTTCCCCGGTCATGGCCGAGATTGAAGTTGTAACCGGTATCTGGAATTTAAAAAGATTTACAATATTTATTGTCTTTTGTCCAAGAATTTCGTAGGTAAGTTCACCTCGTCCTCCTTCGGCCAACTCCATAGTATCTCCTTGTTTCATATTTGAAAATGTCTTTGCCCGAATCGCAACTTCTAATGCTTCTTTTGGAAGAAATGGTAGAATTCTAATCCCGGAAGCAGTAACCACCGAAAGCTCCGCCCTGGCAGGGTCTATTTTTATGGGGTAGTCGGTTAGGGCAAGTGTTCCTTCCTCCTCAATCAAAAATCTACCAGCTAAAACTCCGATTTTGACCTTTCTTACCTGCGGTCTTTCCTCAATTTCTACAATTTCACCACCGATACTGGTTACGTCTAGACTTCTTTCTTGACCCCCTTCTTTAACGCTCAGTGTAAACTTGTCGCCTTCTTTTAGAAGCGAAACCAGCGAACTTTCGGCCGGTGAACCTCCGACGACATTTTTTACAACAATTTGAGATGCTTTTGGAATACCCAATGTGGCTTCGCTGGCAAGAACCTTCCAAACGACTTCGCCATTTTTGTCAATTACAATCAAGCTCGCAAAAGCATTTCTTGGGAAAAAAAAGGGTAAAATTAGTAGGAATAAAAGCAGGCTCCTTTTCACTACCTTAGAATACCCTTCTTAAATGGAGTCTGTCAACGAAGAATTTACTTAAAAACTACCCTCTAGAATGTGCTTCTCGGGCTTTTTGTCGTCAACCGCTTCAAGCGTGACAACAACTTCCGAGTATTCGGAGTAATCCCTTGAAGATTCAAATTCTAACATGTAGCCGCCTTTGGCAAGTGTTAGCCTTCCTGTTGAGATATAAGCAAAATTCTCATCCCCCTGCCTTCCGCGCACTAACCAGCCCTCGTAGAAATACCCGGCTGCGGGATCCGAAAGGTCGGCTAGAACCGCGTGGGTGAATTTACCCGATTCGAACTTTCTGGTTGCAAGGCCGCTAGCGTCTCCTCCTGAAACATCCCTAAGTTCCGCCTTATCGACATCTTCCGGAACTTGAATATTAAACCTGTCTTCAAATGTTTCTTCAAAAGTCGGTTGGGGTGCTGGAGGAAGCTCTGGGGTGCCCGCTTTACGATACCAGTAAACTATACCGGCGATAATTAGCAATACAATCAAACCTATAACTATATTTCTGCTCATTGGCCGAAGGTTAACACGACCTTTATATTTTGTCAAATTTTGGCGGGAGAACTCAAAATTTCCGCATATTTAACGCATTATTTCCGAAACGTACGAATTTATTAAAAGATTTTACGTTTCAAGCCTTACTTTAGATAGAGTCCAAAAAGGGCAAGAACCGCCGCCACCAAAAGCCACTGTGTTGAGGCAAGCCAAATGTCCGTCCCCATATAGCCTACACCAGCTAAAATTACAGAAAAAACCGCCCCTGCAATCATTACTTGGGAAAATGTACTTCTCTCTTTCTTATCCATCTATTCTCACCTCCTTAGACAACAAACTTATCTAATAAATAGCCTACTAAATAAGCAAGGGACGCTGCAAGACCCCCAATAACAAGCATCTCAATTCCACTTTTAAACCAACTTTTTTTTGTGTAAAAACTCCGGAAACTTCCTATGCTAAAAAGCGAAATCCCTACAATTACCGCGGACTGAATAAATTCACCGCCCCATCTAAAGATAAACGGCAAAAGAGGTAAAAGTCCAGCGCCTACGAAAGCCGCATAAGTGATTACACCTGTTTTTACAGGTGAGGTATGTTTAGGTATGACTCTTTCTTCGGCTCTTTCATAATCAAGTTCACTTTTTACACCCAAGTATTTACCGGTAGCCATAGAAAGTCCGTCGGCTAAAAGATTTGCGAATCCCAAAATTAAAACAACCGTGGGGGAAAAAGAAGCACCTGCCGAGCCTGCCACAACTGCAAAAGTAGTAATCAGGCCGTCGTCAGCCGCAAAAACAGCCTCGCCAAAAAGCGAGGCCTTCTCATGAATTACTTCTCTTTCTCCCATTAATCCATATTACCACGACGAGGTGGGAAGAATCATTCAACGACAAAGGTCGATTCCTCGTAGAACCTCAAATTTAGATTTTTAAGAAAATTTTTGAAATAATTTTGCTTTTCTCTCTCTGTCACTCCTTTGCCGAGCATCGCGATTGGATAGTTGATTCTTAGAGCTCTCCCATTTATAACGTGCCTTGTTATTCCTGTAGGCAGCGTTATCCCTTTCTCCAGGAGACTATAAATTTCGTGGCTCGAAAATGATGGGAAGAAAAGAGCCACATTTTTATCCTTATGTTTGGTAAAGAATTCCGAAAGTTGGGCCATACTTTCTATGGTGACTTGCCTGTCGCGCTCAATAAGCTGCCCATAAAGCTTGACTACCGACCTCATGAGCTTTACCCGCCTTATTAGGTCGGAATTGGAGAAAATACTCAAGCCGTTTCCATCCCGGAAAATGATCGACGCTGCCGCCAGGGGATGACCGGTGAGTGTTACTCCGAGGCCAATCTTAAAGCTTTCCGTTTCTACTTTTGGGAGCATCTTCAGTTTTTTGAGAAATTCTTGTTTATTAACTTTGGAAACGTGGACCCAAGATTTAATTAGGACGGATGAGGTATCGTGGTAGTCAACCACCTGAACAACCACATGACTACAGCCCAATTTTCTCAAGACATTGATTCTATTTGTACCGTCGAGCTGAATCAGCTTTTTACCCAGACCCGAAGCCACGATTGGAGGGTCTTTTAAAGTTTGCGATTTTCTGAATGCTTCGACCAAGTTCTTGAGGCGCTCACTTTCTGCTTCCTCCTGAAGTTCGATTGAAGAAAGCGGGACAAGTTTAAGTACCGGCTCCATGCAAGGATTTTAACACTTTTTGAACATTCCTTAGAAACTGAAGTGCTCGCCAAGTGAAGTGACTAAACTTATTCTTGCGGGGGTGGCTGAACTCCGCTCGGCGGTAGATTTTGCCCCCCACCCGGTTGTTGACCAGGAGGCTGTTGCTGGCCCGGTTGGGGCCCTTGTGGACTAGGGGCGGTGCGCCTTCCTAAATAAAACCCGATAGCACCGGCAATTAACAATCCAATTCCCACCCAGGTTAAAATTAAAGCCTTCTTTTCGGGTGACATCTAATTACCTCCAGCATAACCAGATTAGCAGAAATTCAAAACCCATGTCAAAAAACCTTCCTGCCCGCCCCTTTTTCTTAATTATGCTAAATCCAAAAACAGTTACATTTCAGCTCGCTAAGTGGATCTAAGATGGTGGGTGGAATCGAACCACAACGTCAGAACCTATTTTTACCACTCTCTCTCAACAACCTCGACTCCGCCGACTTTGTGAATATTGATTGTAGTGAATCCACCTTCGCCCAGTGCCTCAATAAATAACTCCATAGTTCTGAATCTTCCAGGTGTCCAAGGGTATACTCTTAGAACTGCAGAGCCGTCGGGTTGCATATGCCAGTCTTTCAAATATTCTCCTAGAAGATTTGGTTCGCCTGAATGTTCAACTTCTGCTGGGGATAACACACATTTCCACCCAAAGCGTTCTTTGTATCGTTCCATGTCGGGGATTATAACACAAGCTTTATGAGGAATATATCAAAATACATTAGCCCCCCATAGCAGAGGAGGTTAGAACCTATTTTAGAGTTTTATAGATTTTTTATAAATCCAACTCTAGCATGACCAGAGGGGTAATAATTATCAAATGTTGTAAAAATCCCATAGCCTTGTTTAAGATAGAAAGCTGAGGCTTCGTGCTCTGCGGTCCACGTCCAAATATATTCAATCCCACGCAACTTTATTTTATTCTCAAGTAACTCCAAAAGTTTTTTTCCATGTCCGTGTTTTCTGTATTCTTTCTCAACCAAAAGGTCGCTCAAATAAAAATATTTTCCATATTGATTATTATTTTTTTGGGCTAATCCGCTCGAGCAACCTATAAATCTTCCGTCGTCTGTGGCTACAAATCCGATACGTTCTTGTTTCTCTGGAGGATTGCCAAACTCTAATCCGTGTTCATCAAAGGCAGATTGCTCTCGTTTATATTCGCTGTCAGTCACATCACGAAATTCAAATTTTATTGTCATATCAAGATTATAACAGAGGTCGTATTGTCCTACTCAGGGTAGTGAAAATTGAAGTTAAATAATCTGGCTCGAGAATCGTAATACTAAAATAAGAACCTTGCTGCTTCGCAATAACCACGCATTTAGCTTGTATTACTTGCCCTTCCGTAGCTTTAGCGAAGGAGGGGGACGATTTTAGGACTTCATTTGTATAGCTGGCTATGAGTACCTATGACCTCAAAGATAACTATTTTATCGGTTTCCTCTTCATACTCTGAAAAAATTGCCCGCCAATCACCTGAAACATTAAAACTTCTGTACCCTGAAAATCTACCTGTTAATGGGTGATTATTAAGTTGAGGTTCGAAAGAATTCTCTATGAATAGCTCTAATCTTTTTCTGAATGCTATTTTAATTTCAAGCGGAGACTTTTTAAGTTGTTTTAAAAACGTTCTGGAGTAGTTAATTGTCTTGAGTCTTTTTTTCATTAGCAATCATTTCATCCAGAAAATCCAAAGCCTTGTTGGGATCATCGAATGAAACTACCTTACCCGCCTTAATATCCTGCCTAGACTCTTTTAAAGAATCGATTAAATATTCGCTGGGCTCTTCATTAAGGCTAAAATGGATAGATCTGGTTCTTACCAAATGCTTCAAAAATCCGTTAATTATTCCACTCAAAGAGATACCCAAATCTTCAGCCACCTTTTGAGCTTCTTTTTTAACTTGAGGATTAACCTTAACGTTAACAACAGCTGTATTCATTGTATAGACAAAGTATATACTTTATATAACTCGTGTCAAGAACTCCCTCGTCTTTCACTCCTGCTCGCTAAGTGGATCTAGGATGGTGGGTGGAATCGAACCACAACGTCAGAACCCATTATTTACTTTGAGTAAGCGAGTTTCGGGAACAAATACCACAATTATTGCTATTCCGCTCATCACCTGAAATACGCTGGACAATTACCTATATAAATTTCGTAAAAGCAGGCCTGTTATAGCCATCAATACTGAACCGATGATAAGTGATGTCCAACCTGCTATATTAACGAATAGTTTTGTGATTCCATCCATAAATAAGGCAAAGCCTATTGCTCCGACAAGTGCTGAAAGTATTTGGCTCTTACGAATTCTTCTGACTGGTGGGTTCTTGCCAAGAAGCTCAACAACTTTTTCAGCTACGTCATCAACTAGTTTTTCGGGTTCCGACTCAAAATCTTCGACTTTTTCCTGGTTGTTCTGAAGGTTCATCTTACTAATTTTAACAAATCCAGATAAAATATGGAGCCAGTTTTGCTCCACCTAATGGCCGACGTCAGAGCCTATTTTAAAGCTCTTCTTTATTGACTCCCGTCTGCCTTAAAATATTTTGTAGTGTTCCTAATTTCAGATCCTTATTGTGTATGGGAACGGTTACCCTCAAATCCCCTTTTCTATAAAGTCTATGGCTACCCTTTTGTCTTACGAATCTGAATCCTTTCCTCTCCAGGATTTTAACCATCCGCCTCGGCTTGATGGATTTCATAAACGGACACTTACGGGGGAAACAACTATCGGAGTTTTTTCCTCTGGAATTTCTGATTCTTTCAAGTCTTCCAAATAAAGTTCTGCAGCCTCTTTAATGTTTGCAAGTGCCTCCTCAAATGTATCTCCCTGGGAAATACATCCAGAAAGAGCGGGGATAACCACAGAATAACCACCAGTTTCTTCTGGAGTAAATACGGCTGTATATTTCAATACATTAGCAAATTTTCTCTTGGACACAGCTCACGTATTATATCACGAGGTCATATTTTAGAAGTATCAGCTCGCTAAGTGGGTCTAAGATGGTGGGTGAATTATAATCTCTTCGAGCCTGAGCCTCAGAGCCGATGGCCTGGGTGCCTAATGGTGAGCATCGTCGAACCAAAATCGAAGGAACCGAACCACAACGCCATAACCTACTTTATCGCGTCTCTTGCTCCTCTAAAGTTCTAACAAGCTTATTTGTGGGAAATTGACCAACCGCACGCCTGAGAATTAGAAAAAGTTCAGCAATCTCTTGAGCTAGCGTTTGTGGATAGACTAGATGGACAGTCTGATACTTCCGAAGCTTTACCAGGTGCTGGCTGTTCCATTCCTGGCGGGCTTGTAATAATGCCTTCCCCGACAAATAATCTTTCCCATCAGGGCCAATAAGGGGATTGCTTGCAAAAATTTCTTTTTCCATTGCCAGAATTATAAATAATCCTATTAGAAATATCAACCTATAGGACACTTGCCCCACCTAGTGGATTGAAAATGGTGAGTCGTTCGACCCTGAGCTCACGGCCGAAGGGCTTGCCGAACCAAAATCGAAGGAGCCGAACCACAACGTCAGAACCTATTTAATTGAAGATTCTTCTAGACCATACTCTTGAGCAATAGGGCACTTATGGTGGCTCTTGTCTGGATATGGACAATAAGGAGGGTTAACAGAAAAATCTCTTGCAGCGAAAAAACAGCCTCCCTGTTTTTTTATAAGGTCGGTCCCGGTTAACTCCTCGCCTAGCAATACATATTTACCAACCTCTTCTAGTGTTAGTCTGTGTTTACAATACTCCATACAATACTGCTTAATCTTCGGGAATTATAATTACGGAAGTTAAAGAAGTCAAGCTACTTTAATTTGCTCGCTAAGTGGGACGATTTTAGAACAATTGTCTGGGTTAGGAAAATTAATTGCCCAGATGATTTTACTATTGAGAGGTTTGTGTTCTGACTACTAAACCCATTATTCCCCCGAACGATATTTCTGGTCAAATGCGCCCATCCTGGAGAACATTCTTTTACCCTGTCTCGCCGCTTCACCGAATCCAACAAAAAACCCACCGATGGCAGGTGGGAAAAACGGGGTGACACCTAAACATATTGCTCCAACTATTCCCGCAATGTGTGCTTTAGTATGAGCGTCCGCGACTCTGTTAAAATATTTCTCCCTTTCAGATACCATCTCTGTAGACATTGTGGGGTGAGTATATCAATTCTAATTTTGGTATACAAACCAGCTATACCCTCCAATGTTTGCCCGTCCACCTAATAGACAACGTCAGAACCTATTTTACCCCTTGTTAATAAAAATATAAATTTTACCATCACCCAAATGAAGGAAATTGCGCAGATGAGTGCCTTAGGGTGTGGCGTGGCTTGCACAGCTTCTATATTAGGTATGAGTTACCAGGAAGCAGAAATTCTCTTCCTAGATGGAAGAAGAAAGGCTAAGGAGATTGGATTTTACTGTAGAGAAATAGTTGAGGTCTTAGCAAGAGCTGGTCTAGATTATGATTACAAGCTTATTGAAGAAATACCAGGAAATTTAGAATTTGTATCAGGTGATATTGTATTTCTAAAAAAATCCGAAAAATATCCCAATGGGCATTATTTGTTAAGGGAGGGGTGGAATCGTTGGATGGACCCTTGGTATAACTTTCCGAATGAGGATAGGAAAGCTGGATCTATACGAGATTTACCAGAAGAGCCGATATATATAATTTACCCAGTTGACACGTATAGAAGAAATCTACGTCAGAAGAAAAACTGAGGCTAAAAACTGTGGCTCGCCAAGTGGGACGATTTTAGGACAGGTGGGCTGACAAGCTCGATTGAAACCCCGGAAACGATGACACAAAAGACCAAGCAGCTTCTTAGCTATCGTTCAATAAAAGAATATAATTTAATTATGAACGACGATAATACAGATTCGATAAAAATTAAGGGTCTTTCCTCGCTTTTCATATTAGTAGTCCCCATCACGGCTGTACTAACAATTTCATTTGTAATTATGGTAGGGACTCAAAATCTTTTTTTCTTTTTGGTCTCTATTCTCACAGGAGCATTTGTAATAATACTGTTTAGAATATTTACCTTCAGGGTATTGGAGGTAGGAGCTTTAGGAATTAAAATCGAAAACAGTTTTAAAAATACTGTTATTCCCTGGGCCGAAGTCGAATCGATTGCATACTCGCCGCTGCCTTATTCTTTTTTTTATGCGTTAAAAACACAGACTGCAGGGACAATTTTTCTTTCATCCCGAACGTTTTTCAGAGATGAAGGGATTGAAAGTTTTTTCCTCAAATACGGTAATTTTGAAGAAATAGCCTCGGCCATGCCTATTTCGCAGCTAACTAGGTGGAAAAAGCGAGGAATGGAATATGTCAGCCCGACTTTGTCTGATAAAATGGCTACTCCGTTCTTTCCCTCCAGTGCAAAAATTGGTCGTTTTTATAAATTCTTACTAATTATATGTACCATCATTGTAATAATCTCTGTTTTATACTTTAACTTTGGCAGGTAGTTATCGAAAAATTGGACTAAAAACCGTGGCCCCGCTTTTTAGTTAATGCCAGAAGAATAACTTTTTTCTAGCAAATAGGCTCATTTATCTGGTATAATTCCCTTGCTTAAGCTATATTCCGGCGTGGCGCTCCGCCAGCTGGCGGAGGTAGAGCGGGAAAACATGTTTGAGGTTTACGCACTTTACAACAAAAAGCACAATAAGATCTATATCGGCCAGACAGCAAATTTAGATCAAAGACTCGAGTTGCATAACAAGGGAATATTTAAGAATAGTTTTACGGGTCGTTTCGATGGCGGTTGGGAGTTAATATACGTAGAGCCTCACGACGCTCGCGTCAGTGCATTAAAAAGAGAAAAACAGCTTAAAAGTTATAGAGGTAGAGAATTTCTTAGAAAGAAATTATTAGCTTAACTCCCCTGTAGCTCAATGGTAGAGCGGCTCGCTGTTAACGAGAAGGTTGTAGGTTCGAATCCTACCGGGGGAGCTAAGCTAATACTATGATAGGGTCGCAGGTTCGAATCCTTCCGCCGGAGCTTAATCTAAATAATCTTGAAGCTTCTTTCGTCTTGAGGGATGTTTTAATTTTCTTAAAGCTTTTGCCTCGATTTGTCTAATTCTTTCTCGGGTAACTCCAAAAACTCTACCGACCTCTTCCAAGGTCATTTGTTTATTGCCCTCTAGGCCAAATCTAAGCTTAAGAACCCTGGCTTCACGATCGGACAAGGTTGAGAGAACTTCATCGAGATGGTCTTTAAGAAGTTGTTTTGAGGCCTGGTCAATCGGGGAAAGTTCCCGCTCGTCGGGAATAAAATCTCCCAAAATGCTTTCCTGGTCTTCCCCTACGGGAGCTTCCAGAGACGTTACTTCTTGAGCGATTTTAAATATTTCGCGGACTCGCTCGGCATCCAAGTCCAATTGATCTCCAATCTCCTCCGGAGTCGGTTCGCGCCCAAGCTCCTGCATTAGGCGCCTGCTTGTTCTATAGAGCTTATTTATGGTCTCAACCATGTGGACCGGAATTCTTATAGTTCGGGCCTGATCAGCAATTGCCCGGGTTATTGCCTGGCGTATCCACCAGGTTGCGTAGGTCGAAAACTTGAAACCCTTTCTCCAGTCGTATTTTTCAACCGCGCGAATTAGCCCCTGGTTTCCTTCCTGAATAAGGTCGAGGAGCGAAAGTCCCCGGCCAATGTATTTTTTGGCAATAGACACAACCAGTCTTAGATTTGATTCGGTGAGCTTATCTTTGGCCTTTTTTTCTGCCTTTTCGTATCTTTTGGCAAGCTCAATCTCGTCCTCCGCCGAAAGCAGGGGAACCCTGCCTATTTCTCTTAAATACTGTCTTACAGGGTCGGTCGATTCTGCTCCACCGAGCTTGGTTAGAATCTCAATTTCTCGATCGAGTTTTTCCTGCTCTTTCTCGCCGCCTTCAGCCTCCTCGGGCGTAACCGACTCAAATACATCCACATTTTCGGTAATGAGTTTTCCATAGAAATCGTCTAGCTCGCCCACTCGAGCCTCGGCATCCGGAAAAACCTCCAATATTTCCTCTTGGGTCAAAAACCCTTGCTCCCGACCCTTTTTAACCAATAAATCAACCGCCTTTTTATGCATTAGGCCTCATGAAGAATTATACCGCTATCTTTGTCGCGTTCAAGACTCGTACGTTTGACGTTTAGGCGGTTATATTTCGCCTTGATTGCCATAAGTTTCCCCTTTTCTCCTTTACCTTCGAGCTCTTTCATCTGCCTCGTCAACTCCTCCCGCCTATCCTGATTTTCAAGAAGTTTAAGTCTTACTATTACACCCTTGACTTCCCTTTCAAGAAGTTCGGGTTTTTCGGTGTGAATCTCTTCCTGCCCAAGTATTACTCCTGCAAATCCGTCGGTTAATTCACTGGGCAAAAGCTTGGAAAAAAGGGTTAGGTCAAACTTGAGGTTCTTCTTAAGAAAACTCGCAAGCTCATCCAAAATTCTTCTGGCCAAGGGGGTTTTAATCAAAGACAAAATCTCTTTTTCCATTAACCCCTCGGGGTCTTTTTGGAAATATAGAGTCAAAAGCCGCTCTTCCGTGACCTCGCGAATTCCTTTGCCTTTGTCAACTGCCGGAATCTCGACTTTTGCCTCCTGGCCAACCTCTTTGGTAATAAATACCTCGACTTCTTTTTCAACTGCCTCTGTGGGAACTTTAAGTTGCTGGGCTACTTTTTCTATATAATGGGCTTGAACAATTTTGTCAGGAATACCGGCAAGAATCGGGGTAATTTCGCGACTTACTTTTCGCTTTGCCTCCCCGCTATCTCCCCCAAATCGAGAAAAGATAGAATCTATTAGGAAATCCCAAACTCCGACTGCGGCGATTAGGGCCTTTTTATATTCATTGGGCGCCTTTTGTGCGGCTTCGTCCGGATCCTTAAAATTTCCAAGCCTGGCAACTTTTACCTCAAGCCCTTGGGTTTGGGCAATGGCAACCCCGCGCCTAACGGCGGCGTCTCCAGCAAAGTCTGTGTCAAGTGCGAGGATTACTTTTTGGCAGAACCGAGTTAATAGCCTTAACTGTTCTTCTGTAAAAGCCGAGCCTTTGATGGCAACGGTATTCTCTACTCCCGCCTGCCAAGAGGAGATCATATCGAGCTCTCCCTCAACGACAATCGCCGTCTTTTTTTCCTTAATCCTGGTCTTTGCCAAATTCAATCCATAAAGGACCCTGCTTTTATGATAAATCGGGGTTTCCGGTGAGTTTATATACTTGGCCAACTCTGTCTTGGCCCCCGGCATTGTCCTTCCTGCAAATCCAACAATATTGCCCCTGTGGTCCAATAAAGGAAAAGTGATTCTTCCCCTAAACCTATCGATGGCCGCCCTTCCAGGAACACTAAGCCCAGCCTTTTCAAGTTCCCTGTCGGCAAATTTTTTCTTCTCAACCAAAAACTTGCGAATTGCCCCCGGAACATCTGGGGAAAAACCTACCTGAAAAGTTTCTATTGTTCCCGCTTTCAGGCCCCTCTCACGGGTCAAATAGTTATAAGCCTGCTTCCCTGCAGGGTGGCCCACCAGGATGTAGTGATAGAAACGGGAGGCAAGATTATTTATCTCATAAAGTCTTTCTTTTTCTCCCTGCTCGCCGGGCCTTAAAGCTACTAGTTTAATTCCGGCGCGATCTGCTAGAAACCTTAGAGCCTCCCCAAAATCCATCCCTTCGTACTTTTCTAAGAAGGAGAAAGCGTCGCCACTTTCTCCGCAGCCGAAACACTTATAAATCTGAAGCTCCGGAGAAACCATAAAAGAAGGAGTTTTTTCAGAGTGGAATGGGCAGAGTGCTCTGTAATTTCGTCCGGCTTTTTTGAGCTGAACGTATTCCCCAATTAGAGAAACTATATCTATCTTTTGTTTAACTTCGTCAACTTGATCAGCCATTTACCCCCACACCAATTTAGTGTGTTTCCTTTCTGACATACTTTGCTCCTATTGGCGTGGGGGTTAACCACACTAATTAGGAATTGGTGCTCCTTTCTATTCGCTTCTTAAGCTGTGCAAAGGCTCTACTTCTAAGCTTAAGGTTGGACTCTCTATGTCTGGCATCGTGTTCATCACGATATGCTTCATAGTATACAAGAACGAATGGTTTTCTAAATCTTGTAGAAAACACTTGCCCTTCATTGTGTAGTTCAAGCCTACGCCTTAAGTTATTGGTCGAACCAATATAGAACATCAAATCTTTTTTACTCTTCAATATGTAAACGTAAAACATAATTGGTGTGGGGGTGAATTTTACCACAACTCCCCGAAGAAAAGGTGAAATTATTGCGGGTGTTGGTAGATTACCGCAACTTGATCCTCATATACTTTCTGCCAGCCGTCCTTCTCTAGTTCCTTGACTAAATTAAAAGGCTCACCCTTTTTGAATAACACCTGTTCTAATTTTTGCGAAAGGGTGTCAAAAAACTTTAATGGTTTATCTTTGGGCCAGAGAACCACGCTAACGCCATATTTCTCGAAGATTTCCTGATATGGGATACGCCCATTAAGTACGTCTGTGTAGTCCCGCATCGCGTAGCTACTCTCGCTAGTTGGATTTTCCCCATAGCGCCAAGACGGCATTCTTCCGTCTATAAAAACCTTCTTTTCCGGGAGTTTCCAAATCAGATACCCGCCCCATCCGTAAACCGAAAAGATCTCGCCTTGAGGAAGGTTTTGCTTAAGAAACAAGACGGCGCCTTTGGGATAAAAACCTTCCTCGTCCATAGAATTTGCTGCCCCAAGAATAATAAACGATTGTAAAAGGGCGATTACAACAGATAAATAAAGAGTCCATTTATAGACTAATTTGAAGCGTTTTTCCCCAAAGGCAATACCCTTGACGCTCGCCAATAAAAATCCAAAGGCCCTAATCGTCATCGGTATCGAAAGAATCACCCATAAAGGTATATGGCGCGTAGAAGCTAAGCCTTGTAAAAGGAAGAAAAAATAAAGGCTAAGCTCGTAGATCCCATACCTTTTGCGACTCCTCCAAATTAAAAACACGCTAACTACCAGATAGAAAATGAGGGCGAGGTTAACTGAGAAAAATGCGGGTTGCCACTCTAATATACTCCATCTAAGTGAAGTGTCGGATATCGAAAGCCAAACTTCGTACCAAATACGCGGGCCGTAAGGGTTTATAAAGGTGGCCAGGGTGCTCAGTAAAAACACTAAAATCAAATCGACTCTTCGCTTGCGCTTTTCCCAAAAACTAAAAATTCCAATAAGCGCCAGAGACACTATTCCGATAGCAAAACTTGCGTGCAGGTTTACCCAAACTACAAAAAAGAATGGCAAGAAAAAACGCCATTTGTCCCATACTTTTTGGCTGAGAACGAGAGTTAAAAAAATTGCCCAAAAAAGCCAGGTCACCACCTGTGGCCGTACGCCAAAATATGGAAAAATAATTCCAAACCCCAGAACTAAAGAAACTTCCCAGAAAGTTCTCCTTCCATCACCGCCCCTTAATGCTGGGTAGAGCGCCAAAAATGCGATGGTCGTAAAAATTAAAGAGAGTCCGGTCATACCCAAACTCTCGTATAAATTTTTTAAAAGTACGTCCACGAGCCACTCGTGACTTATAAAAGGAAAGGAGGGCATGGTGTAGGAGAATGGGTCTCTCGTCGGGATGCCTGCACGTGAGATTATTTCTCCCATCCTTATGTGCCAGCCAAAGTCCGGGTCTAGGAAAGTAGATGCTCTAAAGCAGAATGCCAAAAAGATAGAGATTATCGAAAGCAATACTATCATGAAATTCCTCGTTATCTTCGAATATACTAAAGGGAAATCAAAATGTCCTCTACTAAAAAGTGGTTAAGCGTAACTAACGGCCTTATTTTATTTTTTGCCTTAAATGCCCTCTTGTATTTATTTATTGTCCAATTTAACCAAAAGGTGGAATTTAACAAATATAATTATTTATATAACGCACACCACTTTTTAGAGGATCCAAGGGTAAACGGTGGGAAATTTAATCTGTTTAGAGCCCTCGGGCAGTATGACTCCCAATGGTACCTAAAGATTGCATCTTTCGGCTACCCAAAAAATCCTTCTCCTCCTGATATTAACAATAAAAGTGAAATGGGTGGAGCAACATTCGCCTTTTTCCCCCTCTACCCGATCTTTTTATCTTTAATAAATATTTTAGTCAAGAATATCGAAGTAAGTGCTTTCTTATTAAGCAATATTTCTCTTATAGCTAATTTTATAAGTCTTACATACATCGTGGGCAAACTTTACAAATTCTCACTTGCCTTAAAAACCGCCTTCTTACTTTTTCTCTTCCCTTTCGGTATTTTCTTTCGAAGCTACTATCCCGAAAGTCTTCTACTTCTCTTTCTTACGTGGTTCAGCTTTTTTCTCATAAAGAAGAACTTTCTAGCCTCGTCTATCTTCCTTTCCCTTATGAATGTAACCAAAGGAAATCTCCTACTACTTAACTTTGTCTTTTTCTATTTTCTTTATCGGAATTTCAAGAAGCAGGGAGGGCTATATTCGAAATACCTAATAACAATATTAGTAGTAATTATTCCTTTTTCATCCTGGATCATTTTTAATTACTTAAAGACTGGTAATCCTATTTATTTCTATACTACCCAAGGGGTATGGTACGGCAATACATTCCCCGGTCCTCTTCTAACTATCTATTCAGTATTTAATTTTCCCAGGCTACCTTTCCATTCATTTCACTTCTCACAGGTTGAAATCATTGTTATGCTTACCCTTTTAGTTTTATTGATAAAATCCAAAAAGTACCTGTTAAAGGAGCTCTGGTTTATAAGCTTCTTTATCTGGCTAGCCCCGCTTTTTTTAAGAGACACAATGTCTTTTACAAGATATCAAAGCATATCATTCCCACTATTTATCTATTTAGCTTATTCCCTAAAAGGGAAGGCCTATTGGATGGTGGCAGGTCTTTTTTTTGTAGGACTTTTTATTACCTCACTCTTTTTTGTCAATTGGTATTGGGTAGGATAGGAGCATTATCGAACACTGAACCCGACGCGAGGCTAGCAGGCGGTCCTCGACCGCCGTAGCTATGGCGAGCGAAGGCGGTGGGGACAGGATTCGAACCTGCGCGTGCTTTCGCACATACGATTTCCAATCGTACGCCTTGAACCGCTCGGCCACCCCACCTTGGGGCCCAATTATACCAAACTTCCTTGAACTGGCTGATTTAGTCTTTTATTTGCTTTAGAAAGAACGTCTTTTTCTCTTTTATAAGAAAGTTTTCTTTTCGCATCTTCAAATTCTCGCCACGCGACCTCTTGGGTCTCCCAACCGAATCCCTCGGGTAAATCGCGCTCCCACTCCATCAAATAAAAGGTCACAAACTTAAGAATCCTCTGGCCTTTAAAGTTCAAAAAATATTTCTCGGTACCAAGTTTGAATAGAATACTCGCTAGAACCCCTCCCTCTTCCCTGACCTCTTTTAAAGCAGCTTCTTTAATTTCTTCTTGGGTGGCCTTACGCAATCCTGAAGCAAGCGGCCCCGGGCTTCTCCCTTCATTTTTATCATCTAACCAGCCCTTGGGGAGCCTCCAAATATTATCGGGGAAATCTGGACCTGGAGTCCCTTTTGCCACTAACCAAAATATCTTTCCTTTTAATCTCTTAAAAACTACCCCTCCGGCGGAAAACTCACGATTCATGACCCTCCACCTGTTTACCCTGAGCTGGTCGAAGGGAGGCGAATTCTCTAGCTAATAGGCTTTGCCGTGTAATCTTTCCCACGCTCTTAATACTCCTTTTGCCTGTCTTATCATTTCCTTTTCTCTTTTAAGGCTAAGTTTTTTAACTGCTTTTCCATATTCAATCCATTCATAATCGGGGAAGCCCAAAATTTCCCCGGCCGAGAATTTAAAAACTAAAAGATAGTAAAGAAATTTTTGGGGTAAAGACCTTCCATTGATAACGGCTGAAGCACTCGCCCGCCCCACTTCCTCCAAAACCCTCACGCTCATTCCGGCAAGCTCCCCCAAAACTCTTAAGATAGCTCTGACCGAGGACTCTCCTTTTCGAACCGTTGCCTTGGGAAGCTCCCAGCCAATCTCTTCAGCATTTTTGACAACCAACCAATAAGTTCTGCCCCTACTTTCCTTAAAAAGGCAGGCTCCTGAAATTAAAATAGATTGTTCTTTGTTCATAATAGCGAGACGTACAAATTGCCTTGGCAATTCTACGTCCCAGCCACGTTTAAATTTCAACGCAATTTATTACGTGGCGGTGGGTACAGGATTTGAACCTGTGTAGGGATTTCTCCCTCGGGTTTTCGAAACCCGCGCATTTGGCCACTCTGCCAACCCACCTTGAGTGCGCCCACCCAGAGTCGAACTGGGATCAACGGCTCCGCAAGCCGCCACTTTATCCGTTAAGCTACGGGCGCAAAAAGATTATTGATTTCCAGGCAATTTCCTGGCAAACCAATTTGCCGCCTTGTCGAGGGCTGAAGGAGGTACCTCCTCTTCGGCAAGATACGTGGAGATAGCCTTTTTGACTTCGTCCTTAATCCCGTCTTTGAGGACAATCTCAAGCCTTCCAGGTAAGACCAAAGTTTCAAAAATCACTAGTTCGCTATCGAATCTCTTCATAAACCAGAATCTTGTCATTACACTCCACTCGGTCTTTCTCCCAGCAACTTTTACCCCTTTATTGGTAATTTTATATTCGACGTGCCCTGGTTCAACCGTGTTCATTACATAGAAAAGAAAAACCAAAGAAACGATTAGAACCACAGGCATAAAGCCCTCTACAAAGAAAAGAATCAGAGCAACAATCCCAGCGATGGCAAAGATAGTTACGTAAAATTGCCTGTCTCTTCTCTTAAAGGGTCTGGCTGGTGCTTCCCATGAAACCAACTCCTTTTCCGGCTCTGGTCTAAGAACGACCGGTTGGGGGATCTTACCCTCTTCTTTTAAAGTACCTTCTTTTTCGTCTTCGGCAGGCATACTAATTGATATTATACCTTAAAGTTGAGTTTCGTTCCAAAGCTAAAGTCTGATATAATTGGAGGCTAGTTTGGAGGGTATGCCGAACGGCTAAGGCATCAGTTCGCTAAACTGAGGTCGCGAAAGCGGCCGGTGAGTTCGACTCTCACACCCTCCGCAACGTACAAATTCTCAAGGAATTTTACGTTGCTGAGACGTAAAAATTTCCAATTTTGTACGTCTCGCGCATGTATTACGTTTACGTTCTTTTAAGTCAAAAGAAGAAAAGTTTATACATTGGCTATACTACGGACTTGAAAAAACGCCTGATTAATCATAATTCTGGTAAAAGTAGGGCTACCAAACCCTTTATTCCATATAAGTTAATCTTTTACGAGGCCTTTTTAAGTCCTAAAGATGCCAAAGCAAGGGAAGTTTACCTGAAAAGCGGTTGGGGACTGAGAAGCCTGAAAAAAATTAATAGGAGTATTTCGTTTAGGTGAGGTGCTAGAGCGGCCGAATAGGTCGGTCTTGAAAACCGATGTGGGGATTTATCCTCACCGTGGGTTCGAATCCCACCCTCACCGCAGCGTAATAAATTGCTTTGCAATTTAAACGCTGCTGGGACGTTTAAATTTTCCTAAAAATTATTACGTCTCCGCCAGTTAGCCAAAATATTCATATGCTTAGGAAGCTATTATTGTTATTATTTGTTCTTCTCGTCTTTGGAATATTACACTCAATTGTTTATTGGAAGTTATATAAAATCCCTTCCCCTCTTTCGAAACCGATTGATTGTAGTGGCGTGAGTATGCCAAGAATAACTTTTGGGTTCGAGAGATATGACTTACGGGAATATTTATTCGGGAGAAGATGTCTGGGTCATTAACAATATTGTTTCTAGTAGGCCCTAGATAATCAGCTAGGCGACGCTTAAGAAATCCCTCTCGCTAGAGTTAATCCCCAAATTTTTTCAACGTGAGCTCGTTTTAGAACCTTCGCCGCTTCTTTGAGAGTTGAGCCCGTTGTCCAGACGTCGTCAAATAAAACTAGCGTATGGGGTATAGGGTTTAGTGCATAGGAGGAATTTAGGGCGAAAACGCCCCTTACATTTTGTAGTCTTTCCTTACGCTTGAGAGCGGTTTGGGGAACTTTAAGCTCATGTCTAACCAATAAATCTGGAATAAACTTCCAACCAACACCCTCTGCAACCACTTTTCCAATCTCCTCTGTCTGATTAAAGCCCCGCCAGTTTTTCCTGTACCAATAAAGAGGAACGGGAACCAGGGAATAAGAATTAGGCCTGCCTGCCGGCGAGGCAGGAACTAAGAATGATGAATTGTAGGTTTTGATAGCTGCGAGAGCATAGTTAGAAAGTTCTTTGGCGACCTCGTCGGCATATTTATATTTGAGAGCTAAAATTGCTTTTCGGATAACCCCGTCGTAATTCCATAGAGCAGTAAGACCATCTAATCCCCAGGGTCGCAAACACTTTGAATGCGTCATTCCGTCAATCGAGGATTTAAGGCACCCGGGGCAAACGGGCTTTGGGGTTTTTACTTTATCAATACAGTTTTCGCAAATATACCTGCCCTCTTTACCACAACCAAGACAGGTTTTAGGAAAAAGGAGGTCCAAAATTCCCATCGCGCTATAATATAACCAGACCATGAAAATTACCAATAAGCGAGCAAATTATGAATACAAACTCGAGGGTGATCGGGTTGAAGCCGGAATTTCTCTCTCTGGCGGGGAGGCAAAAGCCATAAGGACTGGACATGCGGATATTAACCAGTCAGTCGCAAGAGTTGTTAATGACGAGATTTTCCTGATTAATGCCAACATTCCGATTCCAGAAGCCCAAAAGTATTCATCGACAAGGACAAGAAAGCTCCTTTTACATAGAGATGAAATAGTTTCATTAACCACAAAAATGAAGCAATTTAAATTGACTTTGGTGCCTACAAACCTATATAATAAGGGCCGCTTAATCAAGGTGACTCTTGCCTTGGGTAAACCCAAGCGTGAGTTTGAAAAGAAAGAAGCGATTAAGCGAAAAGATATCGAGCGCGAGCTCGAGAAAGAGTTCAAGTTACGTTAATTTCTTTGCCGAACTTTCTTTCGCAAAGAAAGTTCGAGTAAGGTAATGGGGGCGTAAAGGTTTCGACGGGAAGTTCTTTTAAAAGACAGCAAGCAGACTTTGATTAAAAGTCTCAAAACATAATCAAAACTTAAGCGTCAATAAATATGATGCTCCAGCGTACGCTTATTTAGCTTAAACTGGTGTCTACTAGCTTGATTCTCGACCGAACTAGATAGGCATAAACCAGTCGAGATTGACCAAAAGCTTTCGATTTAAAGTTTTCGGTTAAAAAATAAAAATCTTACTCTAATTCGTCCTGTTGGTTGGTAAGAATTAGAGGAAATAAAATAAACCAAATAAGCTTGTAGAAGTCTTTTAGTTGACTTTTCGGACGCGGGTTCAATTCCCGCCGCCTCCACTCTTCGCTCTGTACTAGACGTACAGAGCTACGAAGTGGCAAGCCATACTTTGTTATGATTAAAGCTATAAACTGATGGCGAAGAGTGTCCCGCGAAGTTTTAACGAAGTGGGACAAAATATGTACTACGTTTACCTTCTAAAATTAAATAACGGAAATTACTACACAGGCTATTCAGCTAATCTGGAAAAAAGGATAGTGGAACATAAGCGGGGCAAAATTTTGACTACTAAAAATGCCTTACCCCTAAAACTTGTTTATTATTCTGTTTTCTTTACAAGGAAAAGGGCTCTTGCTTTCGAAAAATATTTAAAATCAAGCTCGGGATTTGCTTTCAGGAACAAACGCTTAATCTAAATGTTTTATCTCTATCGAATAAAGTTTGCTCCCCGCAAGTAATATTATCTTTTTGGTACTTTCCGAAACGGCTAAATCGACTGCTTCTGAAATCGAATCTCCCATGTATTGGGCCTTATATTCTCCATTTTTGTCGACCACAACCACCCTGCTCCCTACTCTATCCAAGATGTAGATGTATTTAAGAGCCTCATTAGAATAAATCGAAGCCCCCGAGGAAAGTTCCGGGACAAGGCCGTTAATAGAAAAAGTGACTTTATTCCCCAGGGAAAATCTCGAAATTTCCCCGGAATTCGTTATAAGCCAAATGGAGCCGTCGACCGTAACTGCCGCCAAGTCGTTAAAGTTCAAGTTAATCTCGCTCGTGTTCCATTTGGATCTATCCCCAAAGCCCTCAAGCGTGCCCGGATATCGCCAAATAGTTTTTGCGTTTTTGTCAACTAAGTACATATTTCCAGCATAAGAATAGGGAAGAGCCTCACCTTCCCAATCTTTCTCGATAACTTTTTTGGGAGTTTGGCCGACTTCGCTTATGCCGTCCCCGAGTACAAAAACTCTATTTTCATAGCTGGCTAAATAGTCAGCCGAAGAAATCGCATCTGGCCCGGCCACAACCTCCGTCTTTTTTGCATCAAATTCGACCCCAACTACTTTACGGCCTTCTCTATCCAGTACAAAAAATCTATCTTCGCTTCCCGCCAAATCGTCTCCGCTCAAGCCCGAGGAAAGAATTGAAAGGTCTATAAAAAGTTCGGGTGTCACCCTATATATTCCCAAAATTAATCCCTCTTTTTCATCAATCTGGCTTTTGGCTTCGGCAACCTCTTGGTCTTCCACTCCCTCACTCTCAATTTCTGAAATCAAACTTCTGGCCGAGGCAAATAGTTCGCGGGCGCGAGCAGCGTCCAGGGAGTAAAGTTTCTCCGCTTCTTCAAGGTCGTGTTTAGCTTGGTTCAGGCGGGTTTCATACTTTTCTTTTTTTACGTTGGCCGCTTTTTGTTTTATCCCAAAAGCAATGCTCACAACCAAAAGTATAAGAAGAATTAGGCCGACAGATATGGCTAGACGCCTATTGCCAACTCCCGTTAGTTCCGCCGGAGGGGATTTAACAAATATCCTCCTTTCCGGCAAGGTGCGCCCGATTGCGCCGGTTACCCAAGCTACAACTTTCTCAAAAAAAGGTCTAATCAAGCTAGCCGGGCTTGTCGGGGGAGGTGTCGCAGCTTTTTTTTCAATAGGAGCCGAGACCTCTTGGGCAGGGGAAGTTTCTTCCTCTGTTTCAATTTTGGGAACATAGCTCTCGCCCCTCTCAAACTTCATCACCACTACCCCCACATTACCTGTGTCCTCCCTTGAGTGTATAAAGGGCGCGAGTGCTTCCCCGGCTTCCGCGGGGCTGCCCCCCTCAAGTGCGGCCTTAATTACTCCGTGGGGCAAAATTTGAAAGAAAGATTTCGTTCCCAGAAGAAAAATGTCTCCGTCTTTTGGATACCCGGATGCTGAAATTACACCACTTTCTTGACCAGCGCTGGTTAAAATTTTAGCAAGCATCCCATCCCGAAAAACTGCTGCCTCTGCGCCCCCCCCGACCGCGGAATAAACAACATCCCCGATGAAGCTTGCGGCGGCAATTTGGACGTCGCCCCAGGCAGAGGAAAACTCGGACGTAACTTTCTCCACAGCCTCTTTTAGGGCATGAAAGGCTGGCTTTTCGGTTTTGCCAAAATACTCTTCATGAAGTCTCCCGAGAAGTTCGCGTCCAGCCACAACGCTATCTAAATTTCCTCCTGGCTGTACTGCACCAGGGGCTTTTCCTCCTTTTGAGGTTGCGATAACCGCAAAAAGCTCGCCCCGGGTCTTAAGTTTATCTTCTTCCTCGGGCCTAAATTCGTGAACTTGAGCCCAGCCCGATTCACCCGGGTTACCCGTAATTTTTGCGGTAGCAAGCGTTAACGTCACGCCGTTTAGAGTATGATAAGGGCAAAAATTAAAACTGCAAAAGCAAAGAGCAAATGCATCACAGCCAAAAACCTTAGCGGGCCCTCAAAACCAACTTCAAGAGTATCTGTCATTAACTGAACCTGGCGAACCACGACCAGGGCAAAGGCGATATAAAGCCCGAGAGCAATAATCACGGCGATTTTAACAATTGGCCAAACTGATATACCAATAATAGGAATCATAGATACAATTTCCAATTTCCAGTTTCCAGTTTCCAATTAGTTCGAAGATCTCGAAATTTGAATTTATTAATTTGATAATTATTTGGTATTTGGAATTTGGTGATTGGAAATTTCATTAGCGCACTCTTCCTTCCAACTTTTCCTGCTCTTCTTCAATTCTTAAATCCTGAAGGATCTTTGCCACCCTATCCGGATTGGGAACCGCCGCAAACTCGAAATTTGGAACCTCGCTGGCTGTTTGAATTTCGACGTCGCCATAATTAAAAAAGGTCCTGGCAACTCCTCCCATTTTGTAAGTTACGTCCTGGATTTTATCAATATTGGCATCCGATACTTCCTTATATATCAGATTGTAAAAGTCTATGTCTACTATTCTCTCGTCTGTGACGATATAGACATTAAAGTACCAGGAAAGGAAATTTTCCAAGATATAAGCCGTCGTTACCAAATACCAGCCGAGGATGGCTATGAATTGGAAATTGGAAGGCAAAAAGTCAAGAATTGGGAATGCTACCAAGAAGAGTGGGGCAAGGACTAAAACTAGGGTAATAGCTATCCAGCGCAGATTTGTGATTGGGTGTTTCCGCAAGAAAAGGACTATTTTTTCTTGTCTTTCTCTTATTTCAAAATCGACGTTGTCGGGAAAATAGTCGTAAGAAGAAAGTGGATTGTGGGTATGTCCCGGGATGTGTTCTCGGGCGGCTGGTTTTTCAACCTTTTTTATGTCCTCTTCAATTTTCGTATGGTATTTTTCCGGCTCGGAGGCTGCTCTTGGGGCTTCTTTCACTCTATGTTTTTCGCCTACAAAAATATCGGACATTTTGCCCGATTATAACGCGCCCAGCGCGATATATCAAAATTCAGATTTTGCTATAGCACGAAAATAAAGTCAAAACTCAAAAGTCAAATGTCAAAGTTTAAACTTTAAAACTAAAAAGTTTGAGTCAACAACTTTTGAATTTTTAATTACAATTTTGAATTTTGAGTTCTAAATTTTAAGTTGATTACAGCTTCTCTATATTAAAAAGCGTGCTCTTGAGACCAATGTAGCCTGGGGCGCGAAGGTTAAAGGCGCGTTTTAACTCCTCGCCACTCACTGAAATACTTCCTTTATTGGTGCCGAAGGTAACCGATAGGGTGGAACCATTAGTTGAATAAATTACTGAAATTGAAGAAGCACTATTGTATCCTCCAATTCCCGCAAGTTCGCTTTTGGAGTAGGGGTTTCCGCCCCAACAAGCAGTATCTATGGGAGAAACCCTCGAAGCATCTCCCCCTCCTTGGTAGAGTACATGCCAAGCATTTAGAATGTCCGCCATCTCTTCCGAGGTTAGCCAAGGGTGGGAACGACCGCAGGTTGCACCTGACCTGGCTTTATACCAACCCTTATAAAACCAAGGCGAGGCCGAAACTTTCTCGTAAGCTGTACCCGGCCAATCGCCGGATGCGTCTTTTATTCCGCTCCAACCCCATTGGGAAATGGTAAATCCTCCGGAGGTTGAGGCATAGTAAGTCGTTGCAAAACTTCCCCCCCTCATCATCACCCAACCGCGAGTGGCTTGAACTGCTTCTCTCCACTTGCCGCTTTTTAACTGTGGCTTATACACCTGACAACTCTCGGTCGGACAAATTGTTCCCGACCCTCCATTTGTAACTGCCAAGGCATAAGAGCGTGCCGCGACTGCCTGGGCTTTCAAAGCCTCAAATCCGCCCGAGTTTCCCCAAGACTCTGGAACTTCGTAAATGCCTAAAAGGTAATTGTCTTCAAAGGGAATGCTTCCATAACCCGAGACATTTATAGTTGCCGGTGAGGGATAATCTTTCCTAAGCTCTCCTCCTTGATAGTATGCAGAAAGAATCGTCTCCGCAGACTGCCCCGACTTACTCCTTCCATAGGCTCCGTACTGACTCATACCGGTTCTATGTGGAGCGCCAAATGAGAAAGCGGCGAATGCGGGTCGAAAGCCCGGGTCGCAGAAATTGGAAGAGCCGGGGGCACCGGAGCAGGGTTCTAAAGTTGCCGGCGTATCCCCAACAGAAGTTGAAAATCCTCCTGCCTTGAGTGCCAAGAGCTCATTTTGGCGTGAAGTTAGAGAGCTTAGATAGGATTCTGTTTTCGCGACTTCCCCTGCCAGAAAGTCCGCCTGTTTATCAACTTTTGCCTGGAGCGCGGAAAGGGCTGTTTTATTTTTTTCTAAAGATTCTTTGTCGGATTTCAGGTTTCCAAGATCCTGGGCATAAGCCTCCATTGTGCGTCTATCCTCGTCGGCCGCTTTTTGGCGAAAGTTAATCTCCCGAAATGCTTCCGATGCGTCAGTTGAGGAAAGAAAGGGCATAAGGGGATCATAAAGACGAATAAACTTATAATGATTTGCGGCTTTTTCCTCAAAAATTTCTTTTGTATACGCCAAGTCCTCTTCTCTTTGGGCGATATCCGACTCAACCCTGGTTAGTTGGGCGGAGACTCCTGTAATTTGCTTGGAAATTGAGGCTAGCTGGGCTTTTAGCTTAGCCAGTTCCTGTTTATTTGTTTCTTGGGCCGGAGTTAGGGCGTCGAGCTGCTCCTGAATTTTTGCAAGGCAATAGTCAATGTCGCCAGGGCCGGGCGAGTCGCAGTTGGGCTCGGCGGAAATAGTGAATAGTGAATGGTAATTAGGGATTGGTCGGGGCAGGATGGCCAATGCAAGAGAAATGCTTCCGAAAAATAAAATTATTAACTTTGTACTATGCACTATGCGCTTTGCTCTATACTTTCTCACCGCCTTTCATTATACCAACTCCCATCCTCGCGTCGCCGCAAGGCGCGTTTTACTCCTCTTCATTTTTGTCCTAAAATGATTGTTAGATGAAAAAATTATTTTTGATAAGCGCATTTCTTTTCCTCGTTTCTTTAGCTCTGCCAAGCAAAGTCTTTGCCGACTGCGCCTTGGCCGACTGGAACGAAAATACAAGGAATATGCAGGTTTGTGTCGGAGAATTCAGTTCCGTGGCCGAACTTAGAGATACCACTGTTGAGTTTCATTGCACGGGTAATTCAAACATACCATATGGCTCTTTCTGTCGAGACATTGTAAACCCCACATTTTCCTTTGCTAGTACAACCGACCTCCCCGATAGCGAGATCAGGCAAGATCCAAACGGACTTTACTATGCCTGCATAACCGGGCAAGGACTCAATAGAGCCATCGGCTCATTAGATGTAATCTTTTGGAATGGCGGCTCTGAATACTGTCGAATAAATAATTTATATACCCGGCCACCCGACTGGAACCCTCTTACAGAAGGCGCTCCTTGGCAAAGGGGGACCAACAATCCTGCCCCAGTTCCAATTACGGTAGATATTGAGTTAATGTGTACGACGGGCGGGGATAGGGGAATTAATACCGCCATAGGCTGTATTCCGATTTATGATTCCACTGCCTTATTTGGTTTTATTCTTAAGTGGGCGATTGGAATCGGTGGGGGAATTGCATTCATCCTAATTCTTGTCGCCGGATTTCAAATAATAACCTCGCAAGGAGATCCGCAAAGACTCCAGGCCGGAAAAGAACTCTTAACGTCGGCCATTGTTGGGCTACTTCTTATAATTTTTTCGGTATTCATTCTGGAGGTAATAGGGGTGGACATATTGGGAATCCCGGGATTTAATCAATAAAATGCAACTTGCGCAAATAGATTTCGGACAACTATATAGGGAGTTAAGGCAAGGAAATGCGGGTTTTGATTTTAATCAGAGCCTGACACTCGGACAAATTATTAGCTCTTTAATCCCGTATATTTTTGTAATCGCGGGGCTACTTCTGCTTTTATATCTAGTTTTTGGCGGATTCGGACTTATGACTTCAAGAGGAGACCCAAAAGCAGTTGCCGCAGCCAAGGAAAAAATCACTTTTGCCGTTGCGGGGTTCGTCATCATTTTTGTATCATATTGGATAGTTCAGATTGTAGGGCAAATTTTGGGAATTCAGGATATCCTGGATATATTTGGCTAAAGCCTTAATACAATTTCCAGTTTCCAGATTCCAATTTCCAGTTAATTTCTAATTATCAAAATTTCGAAATTAATAATTTTTCCTTTCTAAAGTAAGTATTGAAGTTGTCAAAATCTTTATAATTTCCCCACCCTCATTTATTAGCGTCTTACACTTTATAACAACTTCCTCATAAGAGGGATTGGCCTCCAGGATTAATCGAAGCCAATAGATAGATTCTCTGGTCTCTTTCCTGCAGACCCTTAATCTATGAACAAAGTCTTTTCTTCCAAGTGCTTCGAGCGCTTCAATATAATTTGACCCGGGTGAAGCGGAAGATCGTATAAGCTGTTTTCCATATTCTCTGTTGTATTCGGATTTTGGAAGTTCGAATATTATTTTTTGACAATTTTGTGCAAAAACTACGAGTCTTTCATAAAAGGCTTCTGAATCGAATTTGGTTGCCATGGGGCGAATTCTATCATTTTATTTGGAAACTGGAAATTGGAGATTGGAAATTATCAATTATAGTCTTGCATGGACACCATTTGCGGCGCTATGCTAAACTACACAAGCTAAAATAAAACGATGGCTAATAAGCTTCACATTAAAGCACCCCAACACGTTGCAATTATCATGGACGGCAACCGTCGCTGGGCGGCCAAGCGTGGCTTAGGGGCGGTCGATGGTCATAGGGTTGCGGCAGAAAAAACCATTGAGCCAATTGTCGAGCGGGCAATTACCCTGGGCATTAAATATTTAACCTTTTGGGCTTTCTCATCTGAAAATAGAGATAGGGACAAGGTTGAGCTCTCCGGACTTTTTAAAATTTTTAGGGAAGCACTAAAAACCCAAGTCAGAAGACTTTCGAAAAAGGGTGTAAGGATAAGAATGATAGGAGACGTGAGCTGGTTCCCACTCGACATCGTCAAAAGGGTAAGGGAGATGGTTACACTCACAAAAGATAATGACACAATAACGGTTTCCTTTGCCCTTAATTACGGCGGCCGCAACGAAATCCTAAGAGCCGTTAAAAAACTCATAAAAGAAGTTGAAGTTGGAAGAGTTTCGATAGAGCGCGTGGACGAAGCGGAATTTTCAAGACACCTTGATACGATTGGTATTCCTGACCCCGATTTGATTATTCGAACCGGCGGGGAAATGAGACTTTCGGGATACCTACCTTGGCAGGCGGTTTATGCAGAACTTTACTTTACTGAAGTTCTTTTTCCTGATTTTTCTCCAAAAGAATTTGATAAGGCTTTAGAAGATTTTAGTAAGAGGGACCGGCGCTTCGGGAAGGGGAGTTTCAAAGACTATATAAAGACTATATGAAGAAGACTTCGTCTTCACGAAATTCCAAATTCCCTGCCTCGCCGGCAGGCGGGCAATTACCCCGCCTACGCCAAGGCTTCGGCGGGCAGGCAATCTCCAATTAAATTCCAAAATCCTAATTATTAATTTGATAATTCTAGATTATCTGGAAACTGGAATCTGGAAATTGGAAATTAGTATATGTTTTGTTACACTTAAGTCGTGAGAGAGATTGCCCTGAATATCGGAACCTATTTTAATTCTCCCATCGGTAAAACCGTGGGTGCAGGGCAACTAGTTTCAATAATCCTTTCAAACGCATTACTTTTTGCCGGAGTTCTTATGGTCTTCTTCTTAGTTGTCGGGGGAATTGGGGTAATATCGGGTGCGGGAGAAGACAATCCCGAGAAAGCCGCTAAAGGAAAACAGGCCGTAACTTTTGCCCTCATAGGTTTTCTGGTAATTTTTGCATCTTATTGGATAATTCAGATAATAGAGCAGATTACGGGAGTCAACATTTTTAACCCGGGATTTTAGGAAGTCTTTATTTAGTATCTGTTTTGGTATTTAATAATATTAGATGCAAGAAGTAGCACAAGTTTTCGGAAACGTTAATGCGCCCCCTGGAGTTAGCCAATATGGAAACCTGACCGAGGGGGGGCCGACTTATTTCATAACCAATATTTTAAGGTTTCTAATTGTCATTGCGGGAGTATATGCGCTAATTAACATGGTTCTTGCAGGTTATGCTTTTTTGTCAGCGGGAGATGACCCGAAAAAGGTGGCTGGGGCTTGGGCCAAGATTTGGCAATCTATTTTGGGGGTTGTAATTTCGGCCGGGGCATTTGTTCTGGCTGCTCTTTTTGGAAGACTTTTGTTTGGGGATTACTCGGCCTTCTTAAGGCTTAGAATTTTCGGTCCCAATTAATATGGAAAACTTTATCGCTCAAAGAGAAATACCAATAAACGGTACTATCGAAGGGTTTGGCCCACTGGGGTTGGAGGGTAGAAATCCCCAAGAGTCAACGAACATATTTAATTTCTTCCTCTCAAGCACGATTGGGCTACTGACTATTATTGCTGCTATTTGGTTTCTTTTTGTGCTTATCACGGGGGCAATTAGTATTATCTCTTCCGGAGGCGACAAGGCTAAAGTAGCAGAAGCCAGGGGGAGAATTACAACGGGGCTTATCGGGTTAATAGTAGTTATTGCCGGAATATTTATCTTAGAGCTTATCGGAACTTTAATCGGGTTTGATCTTATCTTAAATCCGGGGGAGTTTATTCAAAGAATCCCGCCCTGGATTGTTGGTCCATAAAATGCTAGCCCAAGTTCCAGCTCCAAATAAGATAACTAACCCCGCCTTAGGGAATAATCTCCAAAACCTAACGGGCGCTGAATTTTTTGAAAAATTTGTTCCCATGTTAATTAGTCTTGTACTTATCATCGGGGTTGTCATCTTTACTTTTGTTCTAGTCTTGGGGGCGATAAGTTGGATTTCCTCCGGGGGAGACAAGGCTCAAGTCGAAAGCGCAAGGGGGAAAGTTACTACGGCTATTATCGGGCTAGTTCTTCTCTTTTCAGCCTGGGCAATTATTAATCTAATTGAGCTATTTTTCGGGATAAACATTTTAACACTTGACATTCTTAACTTAGCAATTCAATAATTAAGGAGTAGAGATATGTTAGCCCAAGTCAATCTATCACCTCAAGGCCAGTGGACCAATCTGGGTGGCCTTACAATCCCAGGAATCATAGCTGGTTTTATTACTGCTGTATTAATTATTGCCGCAGTTGTTTTCTTCTTCATTCTCGTAATTGGAGGGATAAGATGGATTACTTCTGGTGGAGATAAGGCCAATACGGAGGCTGCCAGGGGTCAAATTACCGCCGCCCTGGTTGGGTTAGTAATTGTCTTTGCCGCCTGGGCAATAATTCAGCTACTTCAGACATTCTTTGGCATGAATATTCTCCAAAATCTTACTATACCTACTGCAAACACTCCGTAAGACTTATCTAAGGCAGCGCCCGAAAGGGCGCTTTTTTGTTGGCAAAGGGCAAAATTGCTTTTTTTGTATCTACGCCCTAAACTTTTAGTGATATGTTGCCGCCGCCATGGTCGGATCCAACCGGGAATACCCCCGCAACTTTTAGTGACATCGAGGTCGCCTTTGCCAGGATCGTATTGGTAATTTTGGGACTTGCCGCAATTGTTCTTTTCATCATGCTTCTTGTCGGAGGATTTAAATTTATTACGGCCGGGGGTGACCCCAAAGCCGTGGAGTCGGCTAAAAAAACTTTGACTTACGCAATTGCCGGAATGGTTTTGGTTGCCTCGGCCTATCTAATCCTTCGCTTCATTGGTGTATTTACCGGCATTGACGTGGTTAACTTTAGAGTATTTCAACCCCTTCAACCCTAATGATATATGATTCAACTGCCCAAATTACCAAGATTTAGGAATTATGATTTACGATTTAAGATAGCACCTATCCAGGGACTTACACTCATTACATTTTCCCTTCTACTAGCGTCTTCACTTTTTCTCTCGATAAAACTTGCCAGCGCCCAAGTCCCCCCACCAACTGTACCTTGCAATCAAACGAATGAAGACAGGGGTTATCCCGACGAATTCCATTCACTCCGTCCTTACCAGGCAAGTCCCTGTAGCGACGAAACAGAGCCCTCTGCTCTTTTTTGCGGGAATGACCTGACTTTGCAAGACAGCTTTACGGTAAGCAGAAGCCAAGCATCTCAGTGCGACCCCATAAGTCCGGATACGGAAGAGTGTATTTTTAAAATAACCCGAAATTTGGATATTGCGGTTGACGTTTCGGGTGCAGAGCTACCCATAATGGGAAGGACTGAGGATGACGTAATCAATTCCCAAAATCAAAACGAAACCAGAAACGATGCTGAAAAAGTCAACGAGTATGTAAGTTGGTATTTAAATGGTACAAATATTGCCGCCGAATATGGAGATTTAGACGCAGGCAATGAAGACGATATCTCAAAACTCGTGAACTTCTCGGGTCCAATAAAAAAACTTCTTCCCGAACGAATAAAAAGAGATGAAATTAGAGAGACCATAGAGGCAAGACGAGCAGACAGGCACGACCAGGTTGTTGGATGTATAAGAAGAGAAGGATTTCTCGGAATTTATGTGGGAATCGTCGAATGTTACTCGGGCGGTGGGGGAACGGAAATTCGCCTTTCCGACCTGGCTGATCATATGCCGCCACAGGAGGAAGATCCACGCTTTGCCAATTATCAAGAGTTCCTCTGGGCATATTTTAGGTGGCGGGGCTACGAATGTCCGAATATCCCAATTGTCAATATTACCGTCTGCTTCGAGGCGCCCTGGCTGTTTAATTACTGGGCCGACCTTTATTACCTAACGCCCCTTTCTTCCACCGAAGACAGGCTGGGACAAATTCAAGTCGTCAATCCTTACGTGCAACCCGTGACTCCCGGAATGTTTATTTTTGTGAATAGTTTAGTTACAACTCCAGCAAAACTTTTTTTTGCCCACATGGAAGAATCGCAGGAGCTGGCCGATACTCTTCAAGATACTTTTGTTCCCAAGGGGAACCCCAAAAGCGGTCCGGTCTCAGGAGTAAGCCCGCCCGAATATTGCGACTTAACCGAAATTAGAACCAACCCGGGTGACGACCTTTTTGCAGGAGAGATTGGGGTGGACCTAACTTATACTGCCGACTTTTCCTGCACCTTTGATATATTCGACCCGCCGGACCCGGTTGATAGATACCGATGCAGCGAACTCTATGGGGGTGTCTGTGTATCGGATGATTACGATTGCGACGAAATGGACGGACAACTCGATTGTCCTTCGGGGTGGAGATGCGGTAGACCCGAGGGTAGCTGTAACGCCCAAAGACCTAACCCGTCTTGTCCGGCAACTGCGCAGGTGGTTCTGAATACAGTGACCAAAACTCCATTGGTAGACGATATTTGGTCTAGGCTTGTTGCCGGAGTTTCTGGGGTGTTCAAAAGAATTTTCCCCAAAGTAGCGCCGGGGGCACCCGTTGAGGGAATTCTTGACATTCCGGCGGCGACCGGAGTCACCTATAGCGCTGAAATTAATAACGTCCCTGTCCCGGTTGCCGCCGGGAATCCGGGAAACCAGCGTGGCCCAGCCGCGGAGCTTTATTTTCCCCATATAGGAGGAATTGAGCAATACTTCTTACAATGCATCCAAACTGCCCTTAGGCCGCAGGGTTTTGGGGAAGTTTGCCCCTCGGGGGAACCTCCCGAAGTGGTTACAACCTGTCCGTCCGTACCCGACTCAGCAATCGACAGTAAATGGCTGGGTGTACCTAAACAAAATTACTTAAGGATGGCTAATCAGAGAATGGCTGCCTGTCCCGGACCTGAAAATAACCTTGCGGAAGAATGCTACAACTACGTAGTAAGTGAATCGCTAGATGAAGGAGTTAATCCTGCCTTTTCCCTGACAATGTGGTTTAACGAAAGTGGTGCAAGCAATTACTGCACATCTCCTACTTTTGATTTTGGTATAAAAAATGGTGCACCTGCTGAAAACATCGTTGAACAACTCGACTTATTTTTGGTCCAACCATTCAGAATAACTGCTGCCTGCAGGAGCGACCCCGCCTGGATAGAACCAATGGAAGCGTTCTTGAGCGTTTTCCACGGAAACTACTACTGCGACACTTCGTATGATGACGGCGGCTATTATCAAAACACACTTAATAACAGCTGGATCCCGGTAACAGACGGGTGGGGCGGCTGCGGCGGAGGAACTTCTTTTGGCATCGACTGGCCGACGGATAGTAGCTGTCCATAAAGAGAAGATATTACGATATTAAGATACAAAGATATAAAGTGCTTTTAACACTCAAGTGATGTTTTTTATTTTAGAGGTCTGTAGTATTATGAAATAATCACCGTGATTAAAAAACTGCTCGCATCCCTGCTTTTGTCTATCTTCCTTTTGGTTTCTATCTTCCCCAAAGTTGCCTCTGCTCAGACCTGGTACAGCCAAGGACCCCTGGAGTGGTATACCAAGGTCTATGACGAAGCCCAATCTCCTCAAAATGAAATATTTGGGGAGCGCTATACTGCGGCTCAGGTAGAGTGGATCATCTATACAATCGTCACCTGGCCATTTACAAAAATCTTGGGTCCGGAGATCACTACCTGTGCCCTTAGTACCGATGTTGGTACGTGTATCACGGCTATTATTACAGACGCTAGCCCTCTCCCTAATCTCGCAGCCCTCCCGAAACCCAAAGAAGAAGGCCTATTAAAAGTTATGTTTAAGGATAAAGAACTTTCCGGAGTTACTTATGTAAAAAACGTAATCAGAAAGTTTCACTTAGTACCCCAGGCAGAAGCACAAGCGGGTTTCGGCTTCACAGAAGCACTTCTGCCAATCCAGGCTATGTGGAGGGCTTCAAGAGACATTGCATATGGACTCTTTGTCGTAGTTGCTTTGATTCTGGCATTCATGATTATGTTCAGAGTCAAAATCGCCCCACAGGTCGTTATAACCGCCCAGTCCGCCCTTCCCAAAATTCTCATTGCTGTCGTACTTGTAACTTTTTCCTACGCAATAGCCGGCTTTATTATCGACTTTATGTACGTCGTTATCGGGCTAATTAGTCTTCTGGCAGTTAACTACTTTCCCGACCTTCTCATAAAATCCATAGCCCCACCCCTCCCCCCCGTTATCACACCAACTGTGATATTTAATACCCTAACCCTAGGGCAGCCATTATCTCTAAACTTTCCTTCGCCATATGGGATATTTGGACTTTTTGCCTTTTACTTATTGCTTTTTGCCTTGTCAGGTGCTTTGGTTATTGGCTCTTCTATTGGCCTCATAGGGATTGCTCTGACAGGGGCGGTTGGGGCAGCCTTACTATTAAGCGTGTTTCCAACTGCTGGGCTGACAGCAATGCTGCTCTTAGTTGGGTTTATCCTCTTTCTAATAGTATTTATCATCCTTCTCTGGATGTTTTTCAAAACGTTATTTATGCTTTTTAAGGCCTACGCAGGGGTTATTCTATTGACTATATTTGCACCGTTTCAAATTTTGGTTGGAACAGTAGTTCCGAGCCTGGGATTCGGCAGGTGGCTTCGGAGTTTTGTGGCCAATTTAGCTGTTTTCGTGGTAGTTGGGGTTCTATTCCTCCTTGCTTATATTTTTGCCATTCAGGCAATGACTTTTGCCCTTCTTGCGAATGGTATTCAAGAAGACGTAATCCTTGGTATTCTAAACGGGATTTTCGGAACAAACATTATCGGAACAGCCCAAAACCTCTTTCTCGGCACCAGCTCAGCCGGCTGGCCGCCTCTTTTGGGAACATTGGGGGGGTCGGGAGACGCGGCCGTCTCCTTCCTATTTTTAGGAGTAAGCTTTGTCCTATTTACACTTATTCCCAAGGCCGCCGACATCATCCAGGGCCTCATCTCCGGCCGACCATTTGCATATGGAACGGCGATAGGTGAAGCCTTCTCTCCTCTTGCCTATCCATTCGGTGTGGCGAAGGGCGCAGCTGAGAAAGGAGTAACGGGATACGTTGGTGAAGGCTACATTAAGCCCTGGCTTCAGCAAAGATTTGGGCACGGAACACCTGAGGTTGGACGCAGAGGGCTTGGTGGAAAACCTCTCGCTGAGTAATTAAAAAGGAATTTATTTATGGATGATAATAAAAATATACCTAAATTTTCAAAGAGTAAATCTAAAGACATAACTAGGGAAAAACAAGAATTAAATCCGGATGAAGATTCCGGGCCCCTAGAAGATGAAACTAAACCAGGAGTAATAAAAGCGGGAGAACTTCCAGAATAAAAGTTAACCCCTAGTAGCCTTATCAAAAGCCGCACTCAAAGCCTTCTGTCCGGCAAGTTTTGCTAGTCTTCTATTAAAGTTAAGTCTACGCTTTATATCTTCCATAGTTATTTCTGTTAGAAATGTTCCTACCTCGGGAGAAAGCTCTTCCCGCGTTAATGTATTTATGAATTCCGCCAAAACTGTACCTATTGATTTACGCCCTATATCCAAGTCTTTATCGGCAAGGGCCATGTCTATTACACCGACTGCCCAAAGACCTCTTAGCTGCATAGGGCCCATTTTCTCGATTCTCAGATTTTCAGGTGCATCGGCAGTATTGAAATATACAACAGCTTCTTGCATAAAAGTCTTGTCCATTTCGGCAATCTTAGGCTTTCTATCTAAAAGAAGTCCACTTAGAAGCTTATATCTTGTCATAATAACGCTGCAATAAAACTGCCAATTGTCCTCTATTTGACTTATATCCAAATTGTCCACATTCATTTGGGTATCTACCCTAAAAGGAAGCCTTTCCCGCTGCCTCCCTTTAAATTTCTTTGTTTGTTTATCCTCTTGGGTCCATCTTAACCACGACGTTCCAAACCCCCTAATTTCATCCTCGTGTACTTGCGGGCCCCTTATTCTACCCTTGCTTCTCCTGGCTTCCCTCCACTTTTTCAGACCAAATATTTCAGCTACCTGGTCGTTGCCTACAGTATCTCCTCTATTGAAAACAGAGTCTTCAAGGGTGGCCCGAGATAGTTTTTCTGCAAGCTGAAGCGACTTTTTAGCGTTTTCTCTTCTTTCTTCTGGAGTATTTCCATCAACACTCTCACTCCTCGCAATTTCCTCTATAAGAAGATTCCTAACGGCTTCTTCTATTATTGGGTTTGTTTCTCTAAAAAAATTTACATTAGTGCGCGGCTTGAGTTTTCCTTCTTTGTTTCGTAAATCTTTATCATCTTTTGGAACCACCCTATCAACCCATTTCATATACTCCTGGTTATCGAAAACTGTATTGCCATCCTTATCTTCGCTTACATCAAAATGGTTTAGTTGCTGAAGTAAGTCCCACGCCCTGGGCACATCGAGCCCAGGCAATAACTCTCGTTTTAAAAACGTCTCTACTATCTCCCTATTTAACTGGTGCCCCCTTCTCTGAGCTTCTGCCGCCGCACTTCCAATTGCATATCCATGTCCCACTTTCTCTTCCTCCCTAAAAATCCACCCGTCAGCTTGTTTAATTAGCTCTGAACAGTCGTGTACGGCAAGCCTGGCTCTAGCTTCTCTCGCGATTCCTTTATCAATTTTTTCTATGGCCCCAAGTGATACCTCTAGCCCCCTTACAATATAGGTATTGCCAAAATCGAGAGTATCCCTGTTCGAATTCTCTATAGCATCTAATTTCTCTCGAACAAAAGCCCTAAGTTCTTCCACTTTTCCTTCGTATCTTTTAACGTCTATTTGATACTCCCCCATAGTCATCCTAGATTGTGATTCGGCGGCACTCCTCATCGCCTCTGCGGCAGCAGTTAACACATCTGCCGATTCTTTAGTCCCTTGTTCCGATTCGGGTCTAAATTTCTTCTTTGATAATGACGTCTTGACAAAATCGTGGGGTTCTACTCCCAGCTGGAAAAATGCTTCCCTCTGTACGCGCTTCTCTAGAAATTTCAAGCCTTCCTCTCCCTCTGATTCTCCGTGCATTTTTAACCACAAAATATCCTCCGGGGATCCCGCCACCATTGAAGGTCGCTTTTTAAATCGCTTTTCAAAACCGATTTTTCTAATTCTTAGCGCCTCCCCGGCGAATGCCGCACGCAGCATTCCTTCTTCTTCGGGTTTTAGGAAGCCCGTTGTACTTAAGGCTAAATTTTCTGCGTTAATCCCAAAGTTTTTAACATTGTCGTAAACCTCATCCCAAGTACTATCTCCAAGAATATTTAAATAAGTTTGTGTAATATCTTTAACAAATGCTTTGTGGTCCTGGTCTCGTTCGCTAAAGTTTTTCCACATCTCGTCCCTTTTTTCCATTGCTTTCTTTCTCGTCTCTTCTGATGTCTCATCGTCAATAATTATTTTTCGAAGGTCTTTAAAATTATCTGGTAATCTACCATCCTCTTTTGGGGGTTCCTCGGGCGGTTTTTCCGGAGGGCCTCCCTCTCCACCAGGAGGAGTGCCTCTAGCTTCTTTTTCCCACCCCCTACTTTTTATCCATCGTGCAACCGCTCCCGGAAACCTTTCGACAAATTCATCTGCGGCATGAACAGCTGCACCCCCCAGCGAAACCGGTAGGGCATTTAGCAAGCCTTCCCATGTTGACGCCTTTCCTTCCTTCTCAAGCTCCTCAATGTAGCGCATAAGGATTTTGCCCTGCCAGTGATGGCCCTCTGTCTCACTAATCTCATTTCTATTTACAAGCCCTTCTATAGTGTCGTAAGACCCTTGTAGAACTTCTTTGCTCACCATGACATCTGGCCTTCTAGCGAGGCTATGAATTTCTACTTGAAGTGTCTCATTTTTAATATTATCGACCTCTTCTCGATTCTTAACTAACCATGGAGCCCACTCTTCTCCCTCCGGTCCCTCAACCCGCCGATGGGGTAAAGATTGGTGTGGGTTGACAGGATTAGCCATAGCCCTTTTTCGAATCTCCCCAATTGAAGCACCTTTTGATTCAATAATAATTTCGGGGCCTTTGCCCCCTCCGCCTTCTGCCATATCCATATTTTCCCATTTTTAGGCTTTTTTTGCAAAAAATGACTTGTGAAAAAGCATAGTACTTGAATTGAAGTGTTCACGGGGTAAGCTAGAAACTAGTGCATAGTACATAGTTTATAGGCGATAGTACAAAGTACATAGTCCAAAGAAAAAATAAACCAATGGCGGAACCTGTCCAAAAAACTAGCTATAAAAACTTAATAGTTTATCAGAAGGCAAAAGCTCTAACGACAGATGTCCTTAGTTATTTCTCAGAACATAAGCTACCTTACACAAAAGAATTCTTAATAAGACAATTATTCCGATCCGTTAGTTCAGTTGGGGCAAATATTGCTGAAGGCTACGGAAGGCATTATCAAGGAAGCCTAAGGCAATTCTTCGCCATCGCACGAGGTTCGAGTTTTGAGTCAGATTACTGGCTAGAGATTCTTCAGGAAATGGGAGAATTTGACGGGAAAATAATATCAGATTTTATTAACAGAAACACAGAGCTTTCAAAAATGTTGACAAGTTTGATGAAAAAGACAGACGTTTCGCGTCAATAGTCTATGCACTTTGTTCTTTGCACTACGTACTAATTACTATTTACTAAATTAATGGAACAACAACACCCGATACCGCAACAAATCTCCTCTTACCAATTCCGACTGGTGGGGGATATGACCCTCAAGCAATTCCTGCAAGTCGGCGGAGGCATGTTAATTGCCCTAATTATTTACTCAACTCCAATCATTGGACTTATTAAGTGGCCTCTTGTAATTATTTCTGCCTTAACAGGCGCGGCCCTTGCGTTCCTGCCTTTCCAAGAGAGGCCCCTAGAGAAATGGATTTTTGCTTTCCTTCGCTCAATCTATTCCCCAACCCTTTTTTATTGGAAACGTCTGCCCTCCGAAACCGCTTTTTTCCAAGAACAACCCACAACCCTACCCACCCCCTCGGTAGTTACCCCGCCGCCTCCCCCCGGGTATCCTGAACTGGCTATAGAAATCACTCCTCCTGTCGCCCCTGCTGCCCCTCTTCCAGCCGGAAGTCCTCAAGGTTTGACTGCCAAGCCACCCCTTATGGTGCCAACAATTGCCCCTCTGGGTTTTCCTTCATCGGGGCCGGTGTCCCAGGCCCCGAAAGCTCCAGTGGAGCTTGAACCGGGATTAACAATCTTTCCTAACCTTGAGGAAGCAGAAAAAACTTTCTTGAGTAAAATCACGGGGCTATTTAGTCTTGCCCCAACCTTGCCTACCAATGAAGGTCCCGTTAGCGAGGAAGAGAAAAAAGGGCGCCTGAATGTCGTTCCATCAAAGCCAATCAAAATTGAGCCCATCCATGAGGAAAAAGAGGTCCCCGAAGAACCCGCACTAGAACCTGTTTATGTTTCTGTTGCACCAACCTTAACTCCCACAAGGAAGTTAGCCGAGGAATTTGCGCAATTTAGTGAGGACGCCGCTCCTCCCTTTCCTCCCAGTCTTCCAAATGTGATTGTAGGTCAAGTTATGGACTCAAATAAAAAAATCGTAGAGGGAGCAATACTTGAAATTAAAGATTCTGCGGGAAGGCCCGTAAGAGCACTCAAAAGCAATAAACTAGGACATTTTATGATCGTCACTCCTCTAACTAACGGCCGCTATACAATAGAAATCGAAAAAAATGGGTTTATCTTTGATACTGTAAGTTTTGACGCGCTGGGAAACGTCATTCCGCCGATAGCGATCAAGGCCAAGGAGATAACCAATGCCTAAACTATCTTTTCCTACTCTCCCTATTGCGAACCCTTTCAAGGTACCTGATACTCCGATTATTGCCACCTCCCAGGACTTACTACCAATAGCAGACATTGACCAAGATGTTGTGGTTTACAAAGAAGGTGGCGCGGCATTGGTGGTTGAGACTACTTCTTTAAATTTTGGACTTCTTTCGGAGAAGGAGCAGTATGCCGTAATTGCGGCATATGCGGCACTCCTTAACTCCCTTTCTTTCCCAATTCAAATTCTGATCCGCTCCCAGAGAAAAGATATTAGCCACTATATGGAATATCTCGCTCAGGCAGCCAGGAAGGGTATGGATCCCAAACTTGCCAAGATAATGGAGGGGTATAAACTCTTCATCGTTGACGCCGTAAAAAAGAAAAATGTTCTGGGTAAAAAATTCTATATAATAATCCCCTTTAGTCCTCTTGAGTTGGGTTTGGCTAAATCCATAAGCTCCCTTACCAGGTCCTCCGGCCCCCTTCCTTATCCCAAAGCATATGTAATTAAGAAGGCGAAAGACATCCTTTATCCCAGGCGCGACCACTTAATCAGACAGGGGGGGAGGCTGGGAATTAAACTAAGGCAACTTAGCACAAAGGAGCTTGTTGAGCTCTACTACAACATATTTAATCCCCCACCACCGGCTACTAAAAAGATGGAGGAATTTGCCCCGCGCGAGAGCGGTGGTTTGCCAGATTTTCTAAAAGCCGGCGCGGGTCTTCTTGGAGGCCATAAACCCCCTACCCAATCCCCACCCGAAGCACCAGTCCCGAGCGGACTTGGAGGATCACCGATCCCGAGTGGAAATGGAGGACCAACGGCCCCGAGCGGACTTGTCCTGAGTAAAATCGAAGGAGTCGAGGGACCAACGGCCCCGAGCAGAGTCGAGGGGCAGATTGGCCCATGGGGTGAAAAGCCGAAGGTATTTTCTCCAACAATTTCTCTTGCCCAGAAAAATATGGGCCTTTTGGATGTCATTGCTCCTCAATCAATTGAGATTGATTTTGACTTTATTAAATTAAACGGCGTCTATATCCGCACTCTCTATACAGCCATTAGACGCAGGTACGCTTCCCCCGGGTGGATTGAGCAAATTATCAATTTTGATAGTTCTTTGGACATTTCATTTCATATCTATCCAGTCGAGGGTAAAAGCGTACTTGACGACCTCAGACGCAAAATTGCCGAAATGGAGGCGGAAATGGAAACGGACATTGAAAGAGGCAAAATTGTCAATCCGGTTACTCAGGCTCAGCTGGAGGATGCATTGGCTCTCCAGGAACAATTGGTTAAGGGAATTGAGCGGTTTTTTGACTTCTCCTTCTATATCAGTATTCCGGCGTCGGACTTAGAGGAGCTTAACCATCTAACTTCCCAAGTAAAATCGACCCTTCGTTCGCTACAGATCGAGGGAATTCCGGGCGCCCTTGATTGTGCCGACGCTTTTATCTCAGCCGGGCCATTCGGGTTGGACAAGATGGCCGTAACCAGAAACATGGATACAACCAGCCTGGCAACGACTTTCCCGCTAACGAGTGCGGAGTTATCTTCCGACAAAGGAGTACTTTACGGAATAAATTCACAAAACGAGTCTTTCATTATTTTTGATAGATTCTCCTTGGAAAACTCCAACATGACAATATTTGCCACATCAGGAGCCGGAAAAAGTTATTTTGTAAAGCTCGAGGCCTTAAGAACCTTAATGCTAGGAGCTGAGATTATCGTCATTGACCCGGAAAGTGAGTATAAGACTTTGGCCGAGGCCGTCGGAGGAGAATTTATTTCCTTCTCCTTCTCCTCCCCTTCAAAAATTAACCCATTTGATTTGTCAGCTGTATATGAAGAGGGTGAGAACTCGTTGGGACTTAAGATTCTGTCCCTCCACTCTCTTTTTAAGGTCATTATGGGGGCACTCACCCCAACCCAGGAGGCGCTTTTGGATCGGGCCCTAATCATGGCCTATCGCGGAAAAGGAATTACCCAAGACCCAGCCACCCAAAAGAAAGAGCCCCCCCTAATGGAGGACCTTTATAAATCACTCGTGGGGATGGAAACGCCGGATGCGATGGACTTGGCCGCCAGAATCGAAAAGTTTGTAAAGGGAAGCTTTGTGGGAATATTTGACCAGCAGACAAATATCGATATTAAAAACTCCTTTACTGTGTTCTCCGTCAAGGACCTTGAGGAAAGCCTTCGGCCTATTGCTATGTTTATTATTCTTGATTTTATTTGGACCAGGGTTAAAAGGGACCTTAAAAAGAGGGTTTTAATAGTGGATGAGGCCTGGCACATGATGCGCTACCCCGACTCTGCCCAATTTTTGTGGTCTGTGGTTAAAAGGGCTAGAAAATACTTTCTAGGTTTGACCACCATTACGCAGGACGTGGAGGATTTTTTGGCCCAGGATATCGGAAAAGCCATTGTTACAAACTCCGCCCTCCGCGTACTTCTCAAACAGTCCCCGGCCGCAATTGACAATATCGGCCAAGTATTTTACTTGTCTGAGGGAGAAAAACAGTTGCTTCTTGCCGCAAATATCGGAGAGGGGATCTTTTTCGCCGGTGCTCACCACGCTCCCATTAGGGTTGTAGCCTCGCCCGAAGAGCACGGCCTAATAACCACCAAGCCGCAAGAGCTTTTGCAAAAAGAGGCGGCGTCTGCCCAAGTCGCCCCTTCTGAAGCCGCATCTATCGCCCAAGCAACTGTCCAGGGGCTAGGAAACCTTTAATTAAATGGCAAAAGAAGTCTCTTTAAAAATAACCTACTCACAAGCTCCGGGGGTAAGAAAGCCTACAGTCGAAAAACTTCATCAAGATATCAAAGAGGCGGGCTACGGCTTTTTCCAAAAAAACCCAGAATATGGGCCTTCTTTTTTACTCTTTTCCTCGGGTGTAAAAAGTAACCAATTAGCAGGTGAGATAAAAAAAGCTCCCGAGAAGGGGCTTGATATTGAAAGCATTTCTCTTCTTGAAGACGTCAACTTAAAATTAAAAACTTTTGAGCAAGAAAACCCTGAGCTTTTTCGAGACCTGAGCGAAACTTACTACGAAGGCGTTTCTCAAATTGAAATCACCGAGGAGGTCGGGGGTCCAGGACAATATATCTCTCTTAAGCCTTCCGCTGACAACACATATTATGAATTTTCCCCGGGGCCATCCTTAGACCAAGCAGGAATCGATATTGGCCCCGCCAGAGAGGCCGCCTCCTTCGCCCTTAACAAAATTGCTGAACCGGTCAAAAAGAAAATTGTCGAAGCCGGAGTGAAAGTCGCTACAAAGGCCGTCACAAAAGCCGCTGTTGGGACCGCCACAAAAGTAGGGGTACAGGCTGCGGCTCAAGCCGTCGGTTCAACCGTTCCGATAATAGGAAATATCATCGCTTTTATTACCACAACTGTTATAGCTGGCATTATCGACCGGGCTTTAATCGCAGCCAAAAAAAGGGCAAGGGACGTTGAGGACGCCGTAGGGGGGGCTATTATAGCCTCCTTGCAGTTTTTGGGTCTTCTGGGGGGAATCCTTTCGGCAACTTTTTCAACAATTCTTGGAATGGTCATCGTCATAATCATCTCCATACCGTTCACCATCGCCTATATACTCTTCATCATTAACTCCGGCGCCTACCTTGTACCACCCTCACAAATTTTAGCTCCTGGTGAAAATCCCTATATAGAGATAACAAAAGTGGCTAGCGAAACGGAATTCGAAAATTCAGATTTACCAATTAGCGTCACTTATACAATTACCGTCACTCCTTTAAGGGGGTCTTTAACAAACATCTCTATTTCCCACGTATGCGAAATCTTAAGCCGCAGGCCTACCGACGATTGTCCCGCCCCTACTGATCCAGCACCAGTTTTGATATCACCAGCGACTCCTTATGTATATACGTATACGGTAACTTACACTCAGGCGGATGCTGATTATCGCGATTCCTTGGTCCTCAATACTTTTTCTGTTACCGCAGACACCGACGAAGTTTCCCAAACTACAGCAACGGGGGCGGCCTCGGTCATTATCGGAAATCCTCCCACGGAGTGTTATACTTTTGATGGTAGCTGGGACGCCAGTTCTCAAGCACAAGGTTACAAAAACACGCTACTAGGTGCCATTACCACCCTCACTTCTAACTATACTCCTTTTGCCCAAAAGGTCTGTACAGGCGGACAGCTAGTACGGCTTGAATACACACAAAACTTAGGTTGTCCTGGCGCCTGGGCTTGTGCCTTCAGAAGCAGTGTAATAAGATTTAATGGAGGCGGACTGAATAATCCCAATAGTGCCTTGTATATTTTGACTCACGAATCCGGTCATATTGTTAACTACAGACTGGACTCCCTTTACCAACAATATGAAGATTGGCCGGGGGTAGATCAGGAAAGACCGTCTATCTGTTCCTATGCTCCAGCAAGAACGGAGGCTGCGGAGGCGTTTGCCGAATCGGCTGCATTATATGTAGCGTCGACCCGCTGCACAACCCCGTCTACCTACCCCTCTCTTTACCCTGCACATTACTCATTTGCTGACCAAGTATTATTCTAGATAAGATTGTAGGAGGTAAATGAAAATCATAGAATTTATTAAAAAAAGAAAACTAATCCTGATTCTTGTTCTGGTTCTTACCGCATGGATAGCAAATTCTATTCTTTCAAGAATCCCTGAGCGGCCCCAGGGTCCGGGGGAGCCCGGTGTTAGCTACAGGAATCTAGTTCCCGGGGTAAGTAGCCGATCTGATGTTATCGAAAAAATGGGAAACCCTGTCGATCAAGCCGCCAAAGGAGAAGAAATTTTACTTAGTTTTAAGTCTACAAGTCCTACAAGAACCCATGAAGCGATAGTAGACAGCGGCAACACTCTTTCTTTCATAAAGGAGATTGTCTCTGTAAATGACGATAAACATATCGCTGATATCACCTCCCAACATGGAGAAGCCCCCCATACCCTTTACGGGCCGCACTCTATCAATGGTTTTGATCTGTTCGTCTATCCCGATAAGGGCCTTGCCTATATCGGTAATCCTTATGGCACCCAAGGAACTATTCTGGAAATCTGGTATTTCCCACCAACGACAATTGAAAATTTTAAGTCGACTTGGGCACCGGGCTATTCGAATACTTATCAACCGTCTCAATAAATCTCTAAACCTGAACCCTTACGGGCATTATAAGATGAAGAAAATTGACGTCGGAGGGATCGGTAAAAACTCCGGGAGCATTCTCGTTGGAAAGCCCTATGTTAACATCACCACCGCTTACGGCGTGCAAGAATTCCTCTAAAAATCTATAGTTAAAAGAAATTTCAAACCCGCCCGTCGGTAACCCTTCAACTTTTGCCTCAACCTGACTTTCTTGCCTCCCCGCCATCTGGCTTTCAGCGGCAATTACTACTCCGTCCTTTTTAAGTGAAAACCTAACTATGTTGGCTGAATCCCTGGCAAAAACCGAGGCAAGCTTTACGGCTCTTAAAAGATCATCTTTATCAAGTGATACCTTGATATTTGTCTCTTTTGGAATTATTTTTTCGAACTCCGGAAAATCACCTTCTAAAATCCGCGTTGATAAAATCGTATCCCCTACTCCAAAAACCACCTGATTATCTTCTTCTCTGAAAGATAGTTTTAAATCTTGCTCCTCAATCCCTATTCTTGCAAGCTCCGACAAGGCGCTTTTAGGAAGTATTACTTTTTTTTCTTGATGAAAGCCTGCGTCTTGTAATTTTTTTTGAGAAAGCCTAAAACCATCAGTCGCCACAAGTGAGAGCCCCCCTTTTTTAAATAGAAAGAGAACTCCTGTCAAAATCGGTCGGGTTTCGTCAGTTGAGGCGGCAAAGACAACTTGAGAAAGAGCCTGTAAAAGCGCTTCTTTCGGGAAGGAATATGAAGTCTTGCCCAAAGATTGAGGGACTTCGGGAAAGTCTACTGCATTCATTCCGGAAACACTCGAGTTAGTGTTGGATGATGAAATTTCCAAAATTTCTTTTTCAGAATTGAGCATTATTGCACCGGGGGTAAAATTTACTACAAGTTCGCTAATTACTCGCGACGGGATAGTAATTTCTCCTTCGCTAGATACTTTTGCTCCAATAGAAATGGCCACAGAAACTTCGAGATTAGTCGAGCAGACTAGGAGTTTGTTTTTCTTGGCCGAGAGGTAGATATTTCCGAGAACAGGCAGTTGAGCCCGAGAACTTGCAAAGCGTGAAGCGGTTGAAAGTGCTCTTGAAAAATTTTCCTGAAGAACTTCTAATTTCATAAAAATAAGCTTTACCCTTTTATCATATATTAACTAGTAGTTCTAGTAGTAGGGGCGGTGGATATGTTGAAAACTAGCCCCCTTTTGGAACAGTCTTCGGTAGAAATTCGTGTGTACATTGAGCTAGTCGAAATGTTGATATATTTGTGGATAAAAGTAAGGCCAGTGTTGATAAGTTGATAAGCGGGCGGAGACTTCCTCAAAGGCTATTTTTTATCCCCAATAAATCCTCACGAATTTGCACATCCTCGCTGGCCAAATGTGTGATTTTTTCAACAGCGTGCATAACGGTTGTGTGATCACGCCCTCCGACCAGGCGTCCAACCTCGGTGAGAGGGAGCCCGAGCTCTCTTCTTAGAAGATACATAAGTATTTGTCGTGGTCTGGCGATGGGGCGGACCCGCGACTCACCCAGCAAATATTTTTTACCCACAGAGAAGTGTTTAGCAACCGCCGAAATGACATCCAAGGGTTTTGCCCTTATTTTCAGGGCTATCGACTCCGCCCCTTTACCAATTAGGGAATTTACAAGATCTTCGGAAATTTCTGTTTTTCTAAGGCGCGCTTGACTTGCGAGTTTGACCAAAAACCCTTCAATAGGCCTGGCAGCGTCAATGTTTGCTGCGATAACTTGTACCAGATCCATGGGAAGCTCAATGCCCCTCTCTTTAGATTTAATTTGGGTAATAGCACAGCGCAGTTCAAAGTCGGGAGGCGCAATGTCTACAATTAGACCTGCCTCAAAGCGGCTTTTTAAGCGTTCCTCGAGTTTTGAAATATCTGACGGGGGCTTATCCGAAGTCATAATTACTTGTCCACCGGCGTTAGTTAAGGCGTTAAAAGTGTGGAAGAATTCTTCTTGGACCGCGTCTTTCCCTGCGATGAATTGAATGTCGTCTATAAGAAGCGCTTTAAGTCTTCTATATTTGTCGCGAAACGCTGTCGTTGTTTTGTTTCTGATTCCTTCGACGATGCCATTTGTAAATTCTTCCCCAGAAACAAAGAGAATTTTTGCCAAAGGATTCTCTGCAAGGAGGCAGTATCCGATTGCGAGCATTAAATGTGTTTTGCCGACCCCTACTCCACCCCAAATAAAAAGCGGGTTATAAGCACTTCCAGGTGTATTTGAAACGGCTTCAGCCGCCGCGTGGGCCATTTGATTAGATGAGGAGACGGCGAAATTCTCAAATGTAAAACCTGGCCTGATATGTGTTCGCAAGAAGGCCTCATTAATTTCCTCTTTGTCGTCTTTCTGAAAAAGTGGGGTGTCGAGGGTGTGCTCAAAAGTCTTTTTATCAGGGTTTTGCCTAACTACAAACGTTAAGTCGCAGGAGGCTTCTAAGGATTTGACAAGTGAATCTTGGAGCATTCCAAAATAACGACTTTCAATTGTTGTTTTTATAAAGGGGGAAGCGCAGCCGACCTCTATGACAAACCTAGTTCCCTGTTTCTCGATTTTTGCAAGGAATGTCTGCGAGAACCACGTTGAGAAAATTGCGGGGGAAACTGAAACTTTAATACTTTCGAGTGTATCGCGCCAGAGTTTTTTAGTATCAAGCATGATAGTAGATAGTGCAGAGTACATAGTGCATAGAAGGATTTTTAGTAGGACAGGGGTTAATGTTTTTTACTTTGCACTATGCACTAATGACTATGTACTATTTATTGAGTTATCCACAATTAGTCAACCCCCAAAATACACGAAATTCCAAATTCTAATTTCAAAATTCCAGTTAATTATCAAAATTCAAATTTGACAATTCGAAACTTTGCAACAAATTTGGAAACTGGAAACTGGAAATTGGAAACTATATAATATCAAAGTGCCTAAAAGAACTTTTCAACCAAATAAGGCAAAGAGAGCCAAAACCCATGGTTTTAGAAATAGAATGGCCTCTCGTTCTGGCCGCGAAGTACTTGCTAGAAGAAGACAAAGGGGTCGGAAACTTCTTACCCCAAGCTGAAATTCTCCGTGGGTTTAAAACCCACGGTTTTTCACCTAAGTGAGAATTACATACGGGTTCAATTCATCCGTAAACTAAAGTTTACGGTTTTCTTGAATCCTTTAATAAAATGCTTGCCAGAAAGTTCATCCTCACAGGGGAGACAGAATTCGCTAGAGTAAAGCAAGAAGGCAGAGTTATTCAGTCGGAAAGTTTTGGCACATCTTTTATTAAAAAAGAGGGTTTGTCGAAATTTGGATTTATAGTTTCGAATAAAATTAGTAATTCTGCGGTTGCCCGTAATAGAATAAAAAGGGCACTGAAGGAAGCGGTGAGACAAACGATTGATGAAAAGGGGAGGGGGCTTGCGGTGGTTTTCTTTGCAAAACCACAAGCATTGAGGCGATCAAACGAAGAAATAGCCAATGAAGTAAAAAGGGTTCTAGCCAAAATTATCTAAAATGGAAAAATCAGCAACATCTTTAATTTCTTTTTACAAAAAGGTTATCTCCCCTATTTTGGTGATTAATTTTGGCCACGCCTGTAGATATACACCAACCTGTAGTGAGTATTCCAAAGAAGCAATTAAGAGGTTCGGACTGGTCAAAGGGATAACCCTTTCTTTAAAGAGAATTTCAAGGTGCAACCCATTTGGCAGATTTGGATACGACCCAGTACCTAGTTAAAAATTCCAAATGCCAAATTCCAATTTCCAAATAATTATCAAATTAGCAAATTCGAATTTAACTGGAAACTGGAGACTGGAAACTGGAAATTACCGAGTATGAATATTTTTACCACCCTACTTACCCAACCACTGGCCAACGGATTGGTGCTTTTTTACAAAGTCTTGGGCGACAACATGGGCTTGGCCATAATAGGCTTCAGCCTTTTTTTAAGAGTGATCCTTAACCCCCTAACTAAGCCATATATGCAGTCGATGAAAAGAATGAAAGACCTTGCCCCGCGACTCGAAAAATTGAAGGCAAAATATAAAGACGATAAGAAAGGAATGGCTCTCGCGCAGGCCGATCTATATAAACAAGAGAAAATTAATCCAGGAGCGGGGTGCCTCCCCTACCTACTGCAGATAGTAGTTCTTATTGCCTTCTTTAATGTATTTACCAGAACACTTTCTCCGGATGGAGAAATTGCCGGTCGTTTTAACGAGCTACTTTATGGGCCGCTAAAATTTTCTGCCGACCAAATCGTTAACACGAGATTCCTCTATCTTGACATAACCAAACCAGATGCCTTCCCGGTCTCGGGTCTTCCATTTGCCATTCCAGGACCGATACTTATCTTGGCGGCTCTTATACAGTTCTTTTCAGCTAAAATGATGGTTCCCTACGTTGCGGCAGAAGAGAAGCTGGCAAAAAAGACTAAAGAGGGAGCCGACGATATCCAGGTGGCTATGCAAAAAAGTACGATTTATACTTTTCCCCTTTTTACGGTGATTTTTGGTCTTAGATTTCCCTCGGGACTGGCTCTTTATTGGCTTTTGTTCTCCGCTTCTCAAGCTTATCAGCAGTATAGGACTTCGGGTTGGGGCGGAACGACCCCTTGGCTAAAGAAGGTAGGTTTGCTAAAATCTTGACCTATGGTACAAAAGAAAAAAGAATCTAAGGGTGAGACGGCTAAGAAGTTAACCGAAGAGCTTTTAGAATTAATGGGAGTAGCGGCGAGTATCGAGGTTGCCGAGGGTGCTGAAAATGATGCCCTTGTTGTTGACGTCTCCTCTGAAAATGAAACCGGTCTTTTAATAGGGAGACACGGGGTCACACTTCTTTCTTTACAGGCGGCAATTGGAATGATGCTAAAGCAAAAGCTTGGGGAGTGGGTTCGTGTGATTGTCAATGTCGGCGACTGGAGGCAAAAAGAGGAGGAACACCTGGGGGGGTTGGCGGAGGCAGCAGCAGAAAGAGTAAAGACGACAGGGGAGCCCCAACCGATTTACAATCTTACACCGAGCCAAAGAAGAATTGTTCATTTGAAACTATCCACCGACCCGAGCATAGCAACAGAATCTCAAGGTGAAGGAGAAGAACGATATCTGGTTGTTAAGAAAAAAGGATAGCAAGATGTCTAAGCTGGGAAGGCTCTATCTTGCCCAGCAAATAGTTTTTGCTATTCTCATCTTTTTAATCCCAACCCAGCTGGGTTACCACATTTGGCTCCCGAGTTCTTACTTTTTTGGAATAAGGGTTGACTATTTTGTACCTACAATTTATCTGACCGACCTTGCCACACTGGCATTATTTGGGCTTTATCTTTTACAGAAAATTAGAAGCAAAGAACCCGTATTTAAAAAGCGCGACTTTATTTATCTCTTATTGTTTCTGGGCCTGGCGCTTTTAAATACATTCTTGGCTACGTCTTTCGAACCATCTTTAATAAAATGGATGAAATATACAGAGCTTTTTTTGTTGGCGCTTTATATAAAAAACCAATACAAGCTAGAGGCAAATTCGTGGGTGTTATTGCCTTTACTGCTTTCTGGACTTTTCTTTTCCTCAATTGGAATCGCCCAATTTATTTCTCAGAAGACTCTCGGAGGCCCGTTTTATTTATTAGGGGAAAGGGCATTCAACGCGGGTACGCCGGGCATCGCTTTAGCCCGCTATTTTGGTTCTTATCTGCTTAGGGCATATTCCACCTTTTCTCATCCAAATTCCTTCGCTGCATTTTTAGGATTTCTGTTAATAGCTGGTTATTTTTTTATACCCAAAGGACCTCTGGCCAAGATACTCCGATGGGTTTCATTAGGTTTGGGAATAACCGCGCTCTATCTGACTCTTTCAAAGTGGGTATATATTTCTCTGCTTATGATTTTTTCGACGATATATTTAAACAAACAGAGAGTAATTGATATTAGAAAAATTATTCCTTGGATTTTGGGATCAGTTGTTGTCGCAAGCTTGCTACTAACTATTTTTTCAAACAAAATTTTAGAGGCGGATAGACCCTTTTCCGAGGCCTTTTTAGAAAGACTTTATCTTGCCAAAAGGGCAGGAGACATTGTAGTAAAAAATCCCCTCATTGGTGTTGGTTTAAATAATTACATACTTAATTTACCAAGGAGCGACGTTGTTGGCTTCTCATGGGAACTTCAACCGGTACATAATATTTTCCTTTTAACGTTTTCTGAGGTAGGACTTATCGGACTTCTGGTGTTTACCCTGCTTCTTGCGAAGGGTTTGCAGAATTCAAAAGGGCTCGTGTTTTGGGCGCTTTTATTTATTGTTTTTTCAGGATTCGCCGACCATTATTGGTTGACTCTACAACAAAATCAGTTAATTTTCACTCTAGTCCTGGGCCTTGCCTTAAGAGAAACTTGAGTCTTTTTTGACCCACTACTTATGTTAAACTGACTCCGTGGAAAGCGCGATTTATATAAATTGCGATGGAGGAGCAAGAGGAAACCCTGGCCCGGCCGCCTCGGCCTTTGTTGTTAAAAAAGAAGGCAAAGGTATTTACAAGCAACAGAAATATTTAGGAAAAACGACAAACAATGTCGCTGAATATCAGGCCGTGATCTCAGCCCTTAAATGGCTCACTGAAAATAAAAAAATAGCCGGTGGAGCCGACATAATTTTTCTCTTGGACTCGGAACTAATTACAAAACAACTTATGGGAATTTATAAAACAAAAAATCCTACACTAAAAAAACTATTCACGTCGGCGAAGCTTTTAGAACAGGGATTGTCGAATAAAATTTATTACAAAAGAATCCCTCGGGAAAAAAATATGGACGCGGACTATTTGGTAAATACAGTTTTAAGAAACTATTGAATTTCACGTCATCGAAAAATAATAATCTTTTTTAACTTACTGTCACCTGAAAAAATAATTTTTTCTCGTGAACTTTAGCAATGAAATGCGAAAGCAATTTTCCTCCAACGGAAGACCCGTTGCTGTCTTTGTAACAGAATTAGACGACCTATCTTTTTCTCTTTGTAAAAATTTAATTAAAAAGTCGTGCAAAATATTTTTAATTACGAAAAAAAGAAAAAGGTGGAAAGAAATAATAAGAAAATTATGGGGACCGGGAAACATAGCGTTCCTCAATATAAATGAGATTTATAAACTTGAAAGGATAGATTATTTTCTTTATCACTACAATCTTTTCAGAGCCCTATCTTCTAACCACCTGACGGCAAAAAAAGAAATTAAGAAGGAAATTTCAATACTCGCACAAAAAACCGCTTCTTTCAGGCCAAAAAACATACTTCTACTTCCAGTTGTTCACGGAATGTTAATAAATAGAGAATCGATTGTCGGTAGACTGGTTTATTTTTCAGAATCATTCGGACCCCACATGATTTTAACAAAAAATCTTTTTATTTTTTCTGCGCTGGAGGCTTACGCGAAAGAAAAAAGACTTATGCTTCCTAAAGAAGATGAAACATTTAGACCTGTTTTTTCCGACACGCTTGCAGATAAAATTTTAAAGATATTGTTTTCTATAGCCTACCCTTACGAAATTACGTTGGTCGGTGAGACAATTTCTGCCCAAACATTTCTTACAAAATTGAACTTTGATCCAGAAAAAATAGAGACTAAAAAGAGAAGTTATAAAAACTACTACGAAAGGAGTATTGGGCAAAAGATTTCTTTGGGAGAGATTGCCGGGCTTAGCCAAACCACCCAGTTTTTAAAAGATGGTGGAAGACCCCCCGTGAGAGCTAGTAGGAAAGTTAAATATTCTTCAGGTATAGCAATATTCATTATTACGCTAGTATTATTACCCTTCTTTACCCTGCTTATTTCTGGGACGTTGCTCGCAACGTCATTTCTACTCGCAAAAAAGGGGCAATTCTTTCTATCAAAAACTGCTCTAATAACTTCAAGAGATGCGTCAAAAATTTCCGAATTAGGGTTTGGGATACTTTCCGGCATTCCGGGGGTCAAAAGACCCTTCGCTTTTTTTGCAACCATATCGGAAATATTTGCAAGAAGTGCAAACCTAGGAGAGAAAAGTCTATTACTTGTAGAAAACGCAAATTCGCTTTTTGCAAAGTTTATAGAGGGGAAGCCCTATAGCGTCTTGGAATATTCCCAGCGTTTATCAACAGAACTTGATTATGTATATAGAGAGTCTGGGTTTATCTTGGGTGAAATTTACTCTGATCCTTATCTAGCTAGCAACATTGAAAAGATTAGAGGTTTTACCGAACTATCCAAAAAAAGAGAATATCTTGTTTTTCTAGCGCAACTTAGCGAGGACCTACCTCAACTCTTTGGGGAAGCGCATCCCAGAAAGTATTTAATACTTTTACAAAACAACATGGAACTAAGACCAACGGGAGGTTTTATAGGTTCTTTTGCTTTGGTTTCGGTCGAGAGTGGAGCGCTTACAAATTTAGAAATTTGGGACGTATTTGAAGCGGACGGTCAGCTCAAGGGTCACGTCGAGCCCCCTCTCCCGATAAAGGCCTACTTAAACGAGGCAAACTGGTTTTTGAGAGACTCTAATTGGGATCCGGATTTTGGAATATCGGCCGCCCGTGCAGAATGGTTTTTAGATAAGGAAATTGACGAGAAGGTAGATGGAGTAGTTGCGGTCGATCTGGAATTTGTTAAGCGCATGCTTACGGTTACGGGGCCACTTACTATTAGCGACTACGACGTTGTAGTTGATGAGAAAAATTTTTATGAAGTCACCCAAAAAGAAGTTGAGGAAGATTTCTTTCCCGGCTCGACCAAAAAGTCTGGTTTCCTCACGGCAGTCTACAAAGCTCTGTCTGAGGAAGCTAAGGAAATTGATGCGAAGAAGGGGATTGCCTTGGGTATAAACGTTTTAGAAAATCTACAAGAGCGGCACGTCCAAATATTTGCCCACGAAAAATCAACTGCGAGGGCCATAAAAGAACTTGGTTGGGATGGAAGTATTTCAAAAATAGGTGCTTGCGGAGATAATTGCTATTCCGACATTTTGGGGATTGTTGAGGCAAACGTTGGAGTCAATAAAGCAAACATTAACGTTACAAGGTCATTTTCCGCTTCAATAAATTTGTTAGAAGGAAAACTAAAAAGAGAATTTACTGTCCACCTAAATAATTCTAACGATAAGGGTTTGGGGGAAAAAGGAATATATAAAGCTTATATCAGGGCCATAGCATCCCAAAAGGCCTCTTTTAGAAGGGCAAAATTAGTGAGAGGGGGTGGGGGGATTGAGGTTACACCCGAACTTGAAGATGTGAGAGACCGCAAAGAAGCGGGGGTGATGGTCATTGTTGCTCCACAAGAGACGGTTTCTTTAACTTTTTCCTGGGAAGAACCTACGGGAGTAACCCCCCAAAAAGGAGGAGAATATAGGTTTCTTATCCGTAAACAGGCTGGGACCTCGGCCGACCCCATTGCCGTAAGTATTACGGGTCTCGGGAATTCCTTGACCGGTCAGCCAAGCTTTGTATATAATACGCTACTAGCGAGAGATTTTGTCTCTCGCGTTTCTTGGTAAACCCCCATACCAAGATTTGGTGCTAGGGGTAAACATGGATATACACAAACTTTCCGCTCAAAAAAGAGAAATTTTAGGAAGAAAAGTAAAGACTTTAAGAAAAGAAGGTCTTCTTCCTGCTAACCTCTATGGAAAGAAAATAAAATCTGAGTCACTGCAAGTCAAACTTACTGATTTTGTTCCGATATATAAGGAAGCGGGAGAGACTGGGGTTATCAGCTTGACAGTTTCCGGCAAGAGCAAGGGAAAGGGCGAGGAGGTTTCGGTTCTTGTTGCCAATCTGCAAAAAGATCCAATTAGCGATAGTCCAATCCACGTTGATTTTAGAAAGGTAGACCTCAAGGAGAAAATTACCGCAGCCGTTCCTGTTGAATTCACCGGAGAAGCTCCTTGCGAAAAGACCGGGATTGGAACTGTTGTTCAGTATTTGGACGAGGTTGAGGTTGAAGCATTACCTACTGACCTCCCCGAAAAATTTGAAGTTGACGTTTCAGTTCTTACCGAGGTTGACCAGGCAATTTACTTGAAAGATCTTAAAATCGACAAGGCAAAAGTGACCCTCAAAGACGACATTCAAAAAATTATTGCTAAAGTCGAACCTCCTCAAAAGGTAGAAGAAGAAGCGCCACCAGCGGAAGAAGTTCCCGTAGAGGGAGAAGTTGCCGGAGCTCCGAGTGGGGAGGTTCCCTCTGAAGAAGCAACGGAAGCACCCGTGCCAGCCAGTAACGAAAAGCAAACTCCATCAGAACCCTAGGGATTTTTTTGCTTCATTAACGCTTTTGGAGTTTGGGCTTAAGTTATGGGCCGATAGCCAGTAAACTGCCGCTTTATTAGTATTTCCCCTTCTTGCTTCGAGAAGCGAGAGCCTGACAAGTCCATCTACATAGGTGGGATTTTTATTAATAAATTTTTCCCAAAAGAGAATTTCATCATCGGCATCATAGCTTGCTGAGAGTACCTGGGTCGTCGGAGTAGGGTGGGGTTTGAGAATAAAAAACCCTAGTGAGATAAGAATTAAAGAAAAAGACACAAAAGCTAAATTAACAGGACCTCTTTTTTTATGCTTCAACATTTTATATTGACTTTCAAACTCACTACTAGCTACTATGATTAGTATGGAAGAAAATAGCGGGGGGAATCAAGGAGCTTTCGGGGGGGAGGAGGTGGGCCCACTCACCTCTACTTCGCAAAACCCTCCACCGACAAACCTCCAAGTTTCTGGAGTGAGCCATATTCTAGAAACGAATGTAATGGGGACGGTAAATTCTGGCGGTAGAAACAGGTCGAAAATATTTATCTGGCTAATATTAGCTTTTATCTTGCTTCTTATAATGGCGTTAGCAGCCTACTTTTTGGGTTCTGGCCAAACCCCAAAGCTTCCAATCCCCAATATTTCTAAAACACAAGATGGCTCCGGGCCTACCCCTTCGGACCAGAACGTAGTACCCACTTCAACTCCGCAAGTTGTGGAAGGGATAGAGGGTTGGCTGGAGTATAAAAAAGGAGGACAATTTTCTTTTAAGTACCCTCCCGAGGCCGAAACTAAAGAGTATGATGATGGTTCCTTTGCAGTTACTCAATGGGGACCAACCCAAAAAGAAGGTACAGAGTTCTACGACGGAGTCTCTATGTCCTTTAGGGCCTTTGACCCAGAGGGAAAAACCTTAAAAGAAACGGCTGATGTGCGCTATTTAGAACTAAAAGATGTTTTTGAAACTACCCAGCCGGTGGTTACATCTGTAGCCCAAGTGAGTGGTTATACTTTTCGCGTGAGGGGTTTCGTTGACGCAGATTATTATTACGTGGTGATTAACCCGACACTTTATTTGGAAGTTATTAATGCAACAAAAGATCCGACTGACGCGGGCTTTACCGAAACTGCCGGGAAAATTCTGATGACGCTAGTTCTTAACCCCTAACTATTTCGGCCAAGGGGCAGAAATTAGGATGGGGGAGTCAAATCGCTCTTTGCCCTCCTGCCAAATTACTTCGGTCACAAATGGCATGAATGGATGTAGAAGTTTTAGGCTTTCTTGAAGAACAAGCTCCAATGTTTTTTGGGCTTCTTCTCGTCTTTCTTTTGTTTTTTCAATATAGACATCTGCAAATTTATGCCAGATAAAGTCATAAATTTCCTCGGCAGCTTCACTCAGACGATATTTTTCAAGAAGTCTCGTGATATTACGGGAAGTGACCTTTAGGTGTTTAATTATTTCCAAGTCATCTGTGTTTTTCTTGGCCTTTTTTGCTGGGGATTGCATAAAAACAAAACGTGCAACGTTCCAAATTTTATTGGCAAAATTTCTCTGTCCTTTAATATTATCCTCGGAAACAGAATTGTCGTTTTCTACAAGCGATCCCCAAATTAAAGCAACCCTTAAGGCGTCTGCGCCATATTTTTGAACCATTTCGATTGGATTAATTATGTTGCCTTTAGATTTGCTTATTTTTACTCCGTATTTGTCTCTGACCAATCCATGAAGCAGAACCTCTTTGAATGGAGGCTTGCCGGTTACATAAAGACCAAGCATAATCATTCTAATGACCCAAAATGGAAGTATGTCGTAGGCTGGATTCATGACGCTTGTTGGATAAAAGTATTCAAAGTCTCCCCGTTTTGTCGTCTGTAGGGTAGCAAACGGCCACTGGCCTGAAGAAAACCAAGTGTCAAACGTGTCAGGATCTTGAGTTAACTTAGTATGTGAACAGGATTCGCATTTTTCAGGTGGAGGGCCTTCTGTAATGGTCCACTCGAGACACTTGTCACATCGAAAGGCCGGAATTCGAATTCCCCAAACAATTTGGCGGCTTATGTTCCAATCTCTCAAGTTTTTCAGCCAGTAGACTGCTATTTTTTCATACTTTTCGGCTGTGAACTTAACTTGACCGGCATGGATAGCCTTTAGAGCCGGTTTTGCTAGGGGAGAAATTTTGACAAACCACTGTTTCGAAAGCATTGGTTCGATTAATCCCTTATCGCGGTAGCAGACACCAACAACGTGTTTGATAGTCTCAACCTTTTTAATTAGGTGATTCGCGTTAAGGTCCTCTACCACCGCTGCCCTTGCTTCGGGGGCTTTCAATCCAATGTACTTTTCAGGAGTATTTACAATGCGACCGGAAGAGTCGATAACAGATACCGCCGAGAGGTTATGCTTCTGTCCAATTTCAAAGTCGACTGCGTCGTGTCCCGGGGTAATTTTTAAAGCACCCGTACCAAAACTTTTATCCACTAAGGAATCAGAAATTATTGGAACCTTTCTTCCAATAAGCGGGAGGGTAGCGGTTTTACCTACGAGGTTTTTATATTTTTTGTCCTCCGGGTTAACCGCAACCGCAACGTCGGCAAAAATGGTTTCGGGCCTGGTTGTTGCGATACTAATTCCTCCATAGTCTAAATAATAAAGAGGATCTTCCCTCTCAACAGAGTCAACCTCAAGCTGTGAGAAAGCAGTACCACACCTAGGACAATAATTCACAATCCGCTCCCCACGGTATATAAGTCCATCATCGTAAAGTCTTTTAAAAGTTTTATAGACAACCTTAATTATTTCTGGCCCTAGAGTGAAGCGGTTTCTACTCCAGTCGCAGGACGCACCCAGGGTCCGTAGCTGATTTTCCATTGTGGATTTATTTTCTTGGACATAATCCCAAATCATTTTAAATAAAGTTTCGCGGTCGAAATCGAATCTGGATTTACCTTCTTTTTGGAGTTTTTTTTCGAATACAAATTGGGTTTCGATTCCAGCGTGATCGGCTCCTGGAAGCCACAATGTCGACTCTCCTCTCATTCTGTGATAGCGCGTAAGAATATCTTGAGTAGCGACTTCTCTAGCGTGACCAATATGTAAGGGGTCGTTGGCGTTTGGCGGAGGCATGATTATTGTAAAAGGTTTCTTTTTCTTGTCCACTTTGGCAGTAAATGCCCCAGAATTTTCCCACTGTCTATAGATATCTGCCTCGAATTTTGTATGGTCGTAAACTTTGTCCATACTTATGGTCGAATTATACCAACATTCGAGAAAACTCCAAAATTAGATTTTGGGGATGAATCGAACGTTGGTATGCCATTTTCATTTAGATGCTTAAGCCCCTCTCCGAAGGTGAGGGGAGAATGTCATACGAAAATTATGGTTGTGAGGCGATGGTAAGTTCGGGATTAACCGCAACTCTCTCCCAAGGGATGGGGGAGTTGTTGTAGTAGGCGTAAGCGGCGATATAGGCGGCGTTATCGGTACAGAGGGGGGGAGGAGGAACTCTGAAATCAATTGAAAATTGAGAATTGATAATTGATAATTGAAATTTCTCTCGGAGACGGGAATTTGCGGCGACGCCGCCGGCGAGGAGGAGAGATTCGGGCTTAAACTTTTTGACAGCCCGAAGCGTTTTCTCAACTAAAACGTCAACAATTGCTTCCTGAACTTCGGCTGCTAACTTAGGAATTAAAGGAATGAGTTTAGAATCAAGTTTTTGGGTTTCGCGAAGGACGGCGGTTTTTAATCCGGAAAAGCTCCAATCAAAGTTTTGTTCGTCGATTATTGGCCGAGGAAATAGAGTTAACTTTGTTTTAGGATTTTTACTTAAAAATTTGGCAGCCTCTTTTGAAATAGATGGGCCACCGGGGTAGGGAAGTCCCAGAAGTCTTGCGCTTTTATCGAATGCTTCACCTGCGGCGTCGTCGCGGGTTCCACCAATCCACTTAAGTTTTCCCCGCCCTTTCATTAACACCAAATCCGTATGCCCGCCGGAGACTACTAGTGCAAGAGCTGGGAACTTCGGTAACTTATACTCTTTTACTCTTTTACCCTCTTGCTCTGGCGCAAGCCAATTAGCGTATATGTGGGCAACCAGGTGGTTGACGGGAATAATCGGTTTCTCCCAGAGAAGGGCTAAGGTTTTTGCGGTTTCGACTCCAACCAGAAGAGATCCGATTAGGCCGGGTCCAACCGTTATTGCAACTGCATCAATATTAGAAATTTGGCATTTGGCATTTAGCATTGCATTTTGCACGACAGGCAAAATACTTCTTATCTGCTCCCTGGCTGCTTTCTCGGGAATAATCCCGCCTGTTTTTGTATGCATTTCGACCGATGTGGCAACGATGTTTGAGAGGATTTTTCTTCCGTCTTTGACTATTGATGCGGCAGTCTCATCGCAGGAAGTTTCGATTCCGAGGATATTCATAAACTAGTTTTTATGTTGTTTGATTGCTCCAAACTCTTGGCGTGCTTTAAGGTAGAGAAGTACCACAACCCCAGCGAATATTAACCAGGAGACAATTCCCAATCTTGTTATGGCCCATTCGAGCTGGGACCTTTCACTTCCAGCAAGGTAACCGACGACCACCATTAAAGAAGACCAGGTGAGAGAAGCGACAGCTGAATAGAAGAAAAATCTTAAGAAGCTATAACTCTCGGCTCCGGCTATATAAGCTATCCAAAAGCGCGTCAGGTTAGCCAACATGGAGGTCGTTAAAATTGTGGGGCCGTGTTTTTCCAGAAGGATTTTTGCCTTTGCGGCATTTTTCTCCTGACGAAGCTTCTTAACAAGGGCATAACCCGTAGAATTGCCCAAAAGATAGGCCAAAATGAACGTTGCCCAAGCCCCTAACCAAGAAAAAAGGAGTATCCCGAAAAGGGATAGGCGTCCTGAATAAGCATAAAATCCACCAAGGGCAAGAAGGAGTCCTCCGGGAATACTCCAGCCCATAGGGGAAATTTCAATAAGACTTGCCAAGAAGGCAATAGTATAACCGTAAAGAACATATACACCCTCAAGCGCATTGATTAGGTCCAAAATCTCCACTGCAAACAAATTATATATGAAAATTGCTTATTTACATCAGTTTGATATGGTTTCAAAATAAAATTGAGATGCAGGGCGAACGGGGACTGTCCTTCGTTGAAAGACTTGGAAGAAGATTTCGTATCGTCCGACCGATGGTTTTATCTTCTATCCAAGATTTACCACAAAGAGGAGCGACACAAGAGTCTACACCACCTTCTATAGTGGATATAAACAGTCATCTGGATGCTACTAAAGAATTTGGGCACTTACCCCTCAGGGAAGACCGAAGAACTGGAATCTCATATATTGACATATTCACTAGCACAAGAAAGTTGAAGGAAATTTCAGCCGAAATGCGCGAAGCCCTGGGCATTAATGGTAGGAATAAGGAAGTGACAATCACATTTGCTTACGACAACATGGGAATTGCAAGAAAAATTTCTGTCCAAGGAAGGTCTAAGGCGGCGTCGTTTGTTATAGCGGCAGACCCCGCCCGCCCGGAATCACCCCTCCAAGAAGTGAGGAGGGAGGAGGGTGTACTCACACCAGCGGATGCATTACTGATTGCGAAGTTTGGAAGGAGGATGGCTAGGGCGTAGGGCCGACTCCTCTTAGAAACACGGCCTGCCAGGGGCGAAAGTTTGAGAGGAAAGTCTTTTCGTAAATTACCTCTCCGCCCCGCTCAACAGTATAGTCAAAAGTTACCTTTGCACCCCAGGCCTTGAAATCTATTTGTTTAATTTGTCCAGCCGGGAGCGTCGGATCATCGACATATAAATCCTCGGGCGGAGGAGTAACGCCGGTAACAACAGGTTTGGTAGTTTTGGCAACCCTCCCGTCGCTTGTTCCGTAAAATTCAAAATTTAGGGTCATGGCCTTTGGGTCAAAGATGGGCTGAATCAATATATGTCCGGGTGTATCGTTTAGAACCTTTAAGTCTGTGGTGGGTGCATAAACAGTTGCGTCAAGACCGGGAGGATACCCTTGTTCATAGTAACTTACCCGGTAAGAGTGGGCACGCCTTTCTACTATTGGAAGTCCAGCCGCAAGGGCTGCTCTAAAGAACGTACTCGAGACTTGGCAAACGCCACCTCCGTCACCGAGAACGGTTTTTCCATCTTTTATAACAAAGGCCTGCTTATAGCCTGTAAGTGAAGACACATCGCCCAAAGCTTCATTAAACGAAAAAACTTGACCTGGGGGAATTAGGATACCTTTAAATTTAGAAGATGCGTGGCCGATATTATAGACTCTATTTGCGATAGAACCCCGGAAATTTGAAGAGCCTTTGCCGATAAGTTCCTTAATTCCAAGGTTATTAACGTCACCAGTACTAATCTTTGGTGGAGTTCTCTCAAGAGGAATTTCAAGAGTTAGTTCGCTTTCCTCCTGTCTTTCAAGATTCAAAAGTGCTTCTAAAATTTCCTCTACTAATTTTTCTTGCCTCACTTTTAGGCCGTCTTCGGCAGGGGCAAATTCCTTAACCCTACCTTCTTCAAAAATAAATGTCGGATTTTGGGGTTCACGGTTTAAGCTCGAGGCTATTTTTGAAACTTCCGAAGCGATAGCCTCTTTTTTATAGCCCCCCAGTGGGTCGAGTGTCTCAAATATCTTAACTTCCTTCCACTCAAAAACTTCCTGGGGAGACGTAAGGATGAGCTTTTTGCCTAATAAGCTTTCAGCCCGCGTTTTTAGATTTTCGGCTTCAGCTTCATTGATGGTTGGATCTATATTTTTAACCGTGAGATAAATAGTTTCTTTCTTGCTGAAACTTAGATTTTCCTTAATGGTATCTTTCGCTGCTTTACTATCTAGTATGCTTCCGGGAGTACCCCTATCCACCATCACCTCGCCCTGAACCAGCTTTGCTGACGGATAAACCGGGTCTTGCGATATTTCCTCCGCGATTACCCCAAGGGTGTTATCTAGGAATTCCTCGTCGAGATTTATTACTAAGCCTAGATATACTTTTCTTACGGGCGCCAGCGCCCTTTGATAGAGGCTGGAAATTAAATTTCCTTGACGGTCGAAGTTATAAGCCCCCTCTACTGATTCCTGATAATCGGTTACTACACCCAAATCTTGTGTAGGGATATTAAAAACTTGGTCTTGGTAGGTAAGGCTGATTTCCTTCGGAGGCAAAGTCGCCTGCGAAAGAATGGTTTCTGCCTCTTTGAGAGTTTTGCCTCCGATAGAAACCCCAGCTACATAAATTCCCGGGAAGATTTTGTTCCAAAAAAAGAAATTATAGGCAGAAAATATCAGGAAAATAAATATGGGCAATAGGAACCAATGTGCCCACTTTGGTGTTGAAAACCAAAGCATTTTTAAGTTTTTTATCTGGTATATTTTCTTCTTCACCATCTCACAAGTTGTATGATAACATTATTAATAATGCCCGACCAAAACCCAAGTTTCCCGACGGAAGAAGCTCCAGCGGCCCCATATGGAGAGATGAAACAACCCAAGGAGATTGCACCACAGCCAGAGCCCCTTCAAGGCCCGTCCCAATCCCAACCTTGGACTGGAACAGCCACGCCTCCCAAGGAAGCTGGGGGGGTAAGCCCCGAGACTCCGAGTCCGGCGCCAGTAAGTCCCGCCGGACCCGTTAGTCAACCGCCGGTACCAGTAATTGCTGAAGGACCAACCGTTACTACAACGGGGCGAAGATTTCCAATAAAAATTATTCTCGGAATACTTCTCGCCTTAATACTTGCGGCCCTGGCTTACTTCGGGTTCAAGTTTTTGAGGAGCAGAACGGGGGCTCCATTAACTACCAACACGATTACCTGGTGGGGCCTTTGGGAAGACTCGGGAGTTGTCGCGCCCCTAATCGAGGAGTACCAAACCCAGAACCCTACTATAAAAATCGAGTACGTAAGACAATCCCCCAAAGATTACCGTGAACGGCTTGAGAGTTCCCTTTCCGGGGGCGAAGGCCCTGACATTTTTTTCTTCCACAACAGCTGGGTGCCCATGTTTAGGGATAAGCTCGACAAAATTCCTGCAGAAGTAATGGGTGCCGGGGAATTTGCCCAGACATTTTACCCGATTGTCTCTTCGGACGTCACTAGCGGAACCGGGTTAACTGGAATTCCCTTGGGGTATGACGCGCTAACTCTTTACATAAACCAGGATATGTTTGACGCTGCTGGTAAGACAGCACCAGAAACGTGGGACGATTTAAGGAAAGTAGCAAGCGAGTTGACGATTAAAGACGAAGACGGCCTAATTTCGCAATCGGGCGTTGCTTTGGGGTTAACATCAAACATAGACCATTGGCCGGAGATTTTGGCTTTAATGATGCTTCAAAACGGCGCAAATCTGGCCGAGCCGACGGGTGAGTTGGCCGAGAAAGCTCTTGAGTTTTATACCTTTTTTTACAAGACAGATAAAGTTTGGGATGAAAACCTTCCCAACTCGACGGTCGCCTTTGCTGCAGGAAAAGTAGCCATGATTTTTGGTCCTAGCTGGCGAGCCTTTGAGATAAAAGAGCAGAACCCGGAGCTAAGATTTAAGACAGTTGCCCCGCCCCACCTTCCTAAAGAAGATACTAATGAACCAGACGTCGCATATGCGACATATTGGATACAAGGGGTCTGGGAGGGGAGTTCTCAAAAAGAAGCGGCTTGGAGTTTTCTTAAATTCATGAGTCAAAAGACAAGTTTGGAGAAGCTTTTCGCAAACGCCAGTAAAACCAGGCTTTTTGGTGAGCCATACCCGAGGGTGGATATGACCGAACTTCTTAATACGCACCCAATGCTTGGAGCAATAATTACCCAAGCCCCTAATGCGACCAGTTGGTATTTAGCTAGTCGAACTTTCGATGGACCGACGGGAATAAATTCACAAATAAATAAATATTTTGAGGATGCGGTGAATGCAGTTAATGAAGGAACGAGCGCCGAAGGTGCGCTTGCGACAACCGCGGAGGGAGTTGCCCAAATTCTTGCCCAATTCGGAATTTCTTCTCCATGACATCCTCCCCGCCCTAAAGAGCGGGGGTATCCCTCCAAAGGAGGATGATATATCAGGTGAATAACCAACGCCCAGCGTTGTCAATTCCTCCACGGATTGAAATCCGTGGTATCCTTGAAACTGTTATGACATTCTCCATGGACTAAGAGCCCACAGTTTCACTTTTGAAAGAGAATGACATATCAAGTTCAATTCCTCCGTGAGCTGAAAGCTCACGGTTTCCTTGAAATTGTTATGAGGCAAGAGACTAAAAGAGATTTTACACTCTATTACCACGACATTTTTGAATACCCGCTAACGGACGAGGAGGTTACTGTCTGGCAGCCTGGCAAAAAACTTGGGGGAGAATTGAAAAAACGAGTTGAGACTGAGAAAAAGGGAGGGTATTCATTTTTAAAAGGTAAAGGGAGACTCGTGGAGGAGAGGCGGGAAAGAGAGAGCATCAGCAAAAGAAAAATTGAAATGGCAAAAAGGGGTGTTGGGTTTATCTCGACAATTCCCACGGTTAAGATGGTCGCCCTTACAGGGGCCCTGGCAATGAGTAATGCCAAGGTGGATTCCGATATAGACATTTTCATTATTTGTAAGGGGGGAACACTTTGGGCGACGAGGATGTTTACGATTTTTCTACTGGATATTTTTGGAATTCCCAGAAACGCTGGAGGCAAGGTCGATAAAGATAAACTCTGCTTGAATATGTGGTTGGATGAGCGCGATTTAATCTGGGGCAGGACAGATAGAAATTTTTATACAGCTCACGAAATCGCCCAGATTATTCCTCTTGTAAACAAAAGAGGGACCTACGAGAGGTTTATCTTTGTTAATAGGTGGATTAAGGATTATTGGCCCAATGCAGTCAAGATACTAAGTGAAGAAGATACTAAGATACTTGTGGGGAAGAGCAAAAAAAATCACTTAATATCTAAGTATCTTAGTATCCTAGTATCTTTGCTATTCGAGCCGATTGCCTTTCGGTTGCAGTATTTCTATATGAAGTCGAAGATCACCCGTGAGGTCGTAACTCCCACCCGGGCAATTTTTCATCCCCGAGACTGGGGAAAAATCGTGATGAAACGACTAACCCAGGTTTAGGTATTGACAAAGTAGATTACGTTTTACTAAAATAGCACTCGCTGTTAGATATTGCTAACCCTTCGACCCTGCTCAGGGTAAACTTCTAATAGTTTTTTATTTGTATGCCAGCTAAAAAGTCGAGATCTAAATTAAACCTAACTCCTGCGCCCGGATATCTTCTTATTGAACCACTTGAAGCCGAAACTAAAACCACTTCTGGAATATACTTGCCAGACACAGCTGGAGAAAAACCCCAAAAAGGAAAGGTTTTGGCGGTTGGTGGAGATGAAATTACCGATTCTGGTGCCAAGAGAAGTGCACCAGCCAAAGTGGGAGACGTTGTAGTTTATAAAAAGTGGGGCGGAAACGAAGTCAAAATCGAAAACAAGGAATATTTATTCTCAAAATTTGAGGATGTTTTAGCCGTTGAAGGCTAAAACATGGTGAGCAAAGCGACAAACAATGGCTAAACAACTTAAATTTTCAGACGAAGCAAGGCAATCCCTAATGAAGGGAATAGACATTGTTGCCAAGGCTGTTGTTACCACTCTTGGCCCCAAGGGGAGAAACATTGCTTTAGATAAAAAATGGGGAGCCCCGAATATAGTCCACGACGGAGTTTCCGTTGCCAAGGAAATTGAACTTCCGGACCCATTTGAGAATATGGGCGCGCAGCTTGTAAAAGAGGCGGCTGACAAAACCAATGACGATTCTGGGGACGGAACCACCACGGCAACACTTCTGGCCCAGGTAATGACGGGAAAGGGAATGAAGAATGTGACGGCCGGGGCCAATCCAATGGTTGTCAAAAAGGGAATGGAAAAAGCGGTTTCCGCGGTTGTTGAGGAGCTAAAGAAAATTTCAAAACCGATTAAAAACAAAGAGGAAATAACCCAAGTTGCCACGGTTTCTGCGGGGGATTCTGAAATCGGAGCAAAAATAGCCGAAGCTCTTGATAAAGTCGGAAAAGACGGAGTCGTATCGGTTGAGGAGGGTAAAGGACTCACCATCGATATCGAATACAAAGAAGGGATGGAGTTTGATAAGGGTTATGCTTCCCCCTATTTTGTTACAAATCCGGAAAAAATGGAGGCAGAGATTGAAGGGGCTTACATTTTAATGACGGATAAGAAAATTTCGGCAATTGCAGACCTGCTTCCCTTTTTGGAAAAATTCGTCAAGGTTTCCAAGAATTTGGTAATTATTGCCGACGAAATCGAAGGAGAGGCTCTTGCCACTCTGGTTGTCAACAAGCTTCGCGGTACTTTCAACGTCTTAGCGGTTAAAGCTCCAGGTTTTGGAGACAGGAGAAAAGAGATGCTTGAAGACATTGCGGTACTTACCGGGGGAACCGTAATAAGTGAGGACACCGGTAGGAATTTTGAAGCTATAGAGGTTACCGACCTTGGTCAAGCCGACAAGATTTGGTCCGATAAAGATAACTGCCGAATCATTGGAGGAAAAGGAGAAAAAGGCGCAATTAACGCTCGAATCGCTTCAGTAAGGAAACAGATTGAAGCTACGGACTCGGATTTTGACAGAGAAAAATTTGAGGAAAGATTGGCCAAAATGAGCGGGGGAGTCGCACAAATAAATGTAGGCGCCGCAACCGAGATTGAACTTAATGAGAGGAAGGAGCGGGTAAAAGACGCAGTGGGGGCTACCAAAGCGGCCGTAGAGGAGGGAATTGTTCCCGGTGGGGGAGTTGCACTTCTTCGGGCAAGGAAAGCCCTTGATAAGGTGGTCGCCGAGGGAGAAGACGAAAAAGTAGGAGTAGAGATCGTTAGAGAAGCCCTCGAGCAGCCAATCCGCTGGCTAGCCAAGAATGCAGGTGAGGACGACGGATATGTCCTCAAAAAAATCGAGGCGGCGAATGATTCCGACTACGGATTTAATGCTCTAACGGGTGAGTTTGGTTCAATGACCAAGCTTGGTATTCTTGACCCCCTTAAGGTAACCCGAACAGCCCTTCAAAATGCGGCTTCAGTTGCTATGATGGTTCTTACTACCGAAGGTCTCGTCACCGACATCCCCGAAGAAAAGAGTCCTCCAGCCGGTATGCCCCCAGGCGGGGGAATGGATTATTAAATAACTTCGCCAATTTTTCCTTTTGCTGTATAATCTTTTGCTCTATGGGAGAAAGGATTCTTACATCTACTGGGCAATTTTCTTCCCTGGAAGAAATTTTAGGACTTCAACAAGTTGGAGGCAGGGTGGCTAGTGTGTGGATAAGGGAAAAATTACTTAAGTATGGCGAGGAGTATGAACTGCAGCTTTTCGAGATACAAACCGGAAAATTTGAGATATTTGAAATTAGTGCTGATTCTGAGAGAAAAACCATAGTGGCCGAAAGAGCAATTGGCGAAGAAGCAGTTAGATTTATGGCGAATTTTGTAAGAGGTGAACTTAATTTTGTCGCTGTTATCTTGGACCTTGAAGGAGTCTTAGATTGGGTAAGAAGGGGGAAAAGAGGGGAAAAAAGACAAAAAAAGGGTTTGCGGAAACTGACAGTAAAAAGCTATTGTTAGGAGAACTACATGATGGCGAGTAATATTTGGAAAGATGCTCAAAAATTTCTCTTCAAGGATAAATATATAGGGAGTTTGATTAAAAAGTATGGTTCTTGCAAAATAAGACCCAGGGCCAAAAAGTATTACTTCGAAGACCTTATTGATGCAATAGTCGGCCAGCAGCTTTCCGGCAAGGCCGCAAAGACGATTTTTGAAAGAGTAAAGGCAAGGTGTGAAGGAAATATTACTCCAGATAAACTTATTAAACTAAGAACCGAGGAACTAAGAAAATGCGGGCTATCTTATGCAAAGTGCTCTTATGTAAAAGATTTGGCGGAAAAAGTTAAAAGTTCAAAGTTAAAAGTTAGAATTTTGGATAAACTTTCGGACGAAGAAATACTTAACGAGTTAATTGCGGTCAAAGGAATAGGGAAGTGGACGGCAGAAATGTTTCTGATGTTCACACTTGCCCGTCCGGACGTGTTTCCGGTGGACGATTTGGGGATCGGAAAGGGAATGCAAAAATTACTCAGAAGGAAGATTAAATCCCTAAATATGGCTAAATACGCGGAACGTTGGAAACCCTATCGTACAGCCGCCGCATGGTATATTTGGAAGGTTGTCGATAGCAAGTAATCAAAAAACCCAAAACTCTAATTTACCGTGGCAACACGGTATACGGGCTAACAGGGATTCCGTTTTTGCGAACTTCTAGGTGCAAATGATCGCCCGAAGAACGGCCACTTGAACCCATTTCTCCAATTACAGTATTTGTGTCAACGACCTCACCCTCGAAAACATCAATTTTTGAGAGATGGGCGTATAAGGAGGAAATTCCCTCTCCGTGGTTAATAAGTATTGCGTTACCGTAAGCATATCTCGAGGTCGAAATAAGCTCAATTATCCCATCTTTTATGGGATGGATCTCATCTCCAGTACTCCCGTCAAAATCGATTCCAGGGTGAAAAGTTCGATAACCTTGCGTAATTTTTATCTTTTTAATCGGGTACTGGACAACCACCTTGGTTGTTAAGTTAATTTTATTTTCAACGACGATTTCGACATTAGCCGTTTCTTCTTCAAAAGCGTTTGTCGGAATAAATGAAGCTGCAACTAGCATTAAAGCCAAATTTCCACCCATAAGAACTTTAAGTTTTTTATGTCCAAAGACGGCTCTTCCCAATAGGACCACCTGCCTTGAAAACTTGGAAAGAAGGCGAGCAAAGGAAAGATTTAATAATTTTTCTAACATAAGACCCCGTCACAAAGGCTGACGGGGCAAACCCCCACACCATCTTGCCTCTCGCCTTTTTGGTACTATTCGTACACGGCTCGAGGTGCGATTGGGTGGGGTAAATAAAAAATCCCGACTGAGTCGGGATGAGTCGCAAGTATAGCTTGTGAAAGTCAAAAAAGCAAATTCAGGGGATTAGAAGAGGACTCTGCCCCATCATGGCTTTTTCAAAAAGACCGACAAAAGTTCTTGTGTCCGAGACCTCTCTTGCACTAATACTTCCTTGCTCTTGTCCAGAAGCAACAGAGAATAAATGTCTGGCACTTTCTAAAACCCGGGCTTTTTCTAAGGGGCTCACACTTGTCAGGATTTCATCAGCAAGGAGAAAGGAATCAATGGCTTCCGAGGCTTCCGAATCAGGATTTAGAACTCCCTCCGAAACAATTGCTCTTCCCTTATACGCCTGGTCGCAGAAATTCTTCCACTCGACTATTGTCTCTCGAACAATTTCGTGATCTTTTAGGTACCAATCTTGGGGGTAATGTGAGATTAAGTCTGCGGTATCAAGTACGGGAAGTATTTTGGCAGCAGGATAGCGGTCTTTTATGTGTAACCAGTTTAAAATGACTTCGGCGTTCATGCGGCGATAATCTCATAATATTTGGGGGAAGTCAAGAAGTTTGGAAAATCTTATTTGGAGGCCGGAGCGGGAATTGAACCCGCGCATAGGTGTTTTGCAGACACCCGTGTTTCCACTTCACCATCCGGCCGACTAGTGTATTTTACTTTATTTAATCCTAGTTACAAAATTTCCGGTTAAGTGTTTAATTTGCTTGGGGGCACTTTATCTGGTTACAATTACACATCTAAAATTTTTCAATGTCTATTGAGCTTGCAAAAACTTTTAAATTCCTGCGCCACGCCGCCGGTATGGAAGATGAAAGGTGGTTTTATAGTGAGGTTTATTGGCCTGAAAGAGCGTTTTCCTCTGCCGTTTTCGTAGCCTACCCTTTAAGAAGATTTTATGGTTTGGGCCAACCTGAAATTATCGGAAGCGGCACAATTAGGGTTCTTAGTGCGTATTCCTCTTTAATTCAGGCATACGATAGATATTCGGATACCGCGACTATTTTACCTTCTCTTACAGAGATTAAGGAAAACCTTCTGCTCGATCAAATGGCGCAAGAAGTTATTAGGCAAGTGGATGGTACTGGACTAGACAGGGGGCAGAAGAGAGATTTAATCAGGATGGTAAATAGAAGTAGATATACTTTATATCAAATAGAGCAGCAATATAGTGGGCGCCAGCTTTCTTCGTCGGAGGCCTTCGAGTGGAAGAAAGCTACTGGAGGAACACTTCTTTCTTCATGTGTCGCGATATTCAATAGGTGCCTATCTATTGGAGTTGAAGGAGCAAGTGTCGAGCAATCAGCTTTTTGGTACGGAGCAAATATTCAGCTATTAGACGATACGGTAGATGTTGGTTCCGACATTTTAGCAGGAAGACAAACTCCGGTTATTTCGCTATTAAAAGAAAAAGGAGAGTATCGGGGAGTTGTCGATTATACTAGCAATGGTAGAAGATATTCTTTTGGGGCATTGCGTAATTTAGCTCCCCAGACAGTTTCATTGGTTGAACAAAAGAGACGGGAGTATCTAGATCAAGTTCCGCCTCTATTTACACTGGATGGATACCAGGAAATCTGTGACCCTTCCCTTACGCCTATTATTTTCAGGCTTTATTCGGCTGCGTCGAGGCGGGTTTCACATTGATTAAAAGTTCGAGCTTCGGCTTGTCAAGCTAACGCCTTTTTGTTAAACTTTCCCACACTCATGAGGAAGATAAGAACGATAATCTTAATCCTTTTAGGATTTGGAATTTTGACCGGCGCTGGATTGGCTCTATTGGGTTATCTTAGAAGCGGAAATGCGGGGCTTCTCGTTGAGTCAATACCTTCCTCTTCAGTTTATATCGCCGGCGAACAGGTAGGCCGTACTCCGTATGAGGCAAATCTCGATCCGGGTGAAGTAGTTGTGAAGTTGATCCCCGACGCAACCGATCGGGCATTAGCCCCATTTGAGACAAAGGTAACATTGAGTTCTGGAATAAAAACCAATATCAGAAGGGAATTTGGGGAGACGGAAGAAACCTCTGTCGGCGAGATTGTTTCTTTTGAGAAAATTGGAGGTAAAGAGGTGAGCATTTCGGTAGTAACAACTCCAAATTCAGCCCAAATATCAGTCGATGGAACCGTCCGAGGTTTTGCCCCTTATAAAACCACCTCTATTACCCCAGGAGAGCATTCGTTGGTTATTTCTTCCCAGGGATATATCGATAGAACGATTACAGTTAAAGCGACAATTGGATACAGATTAACGATTGTTGTTAAGCTTAAACCCAGTGAGGAGGCAGAGCCTCCTGAAGAAATAGAAGGGGAGGCGGTTGAAAAGAAGGTAATGGTTGAAATATTATCCACTCCGACCGGGTTTCTGAGGGTTAGGGAAGCAGCCTCAACCGCGGCTAAAGAATTGACACAAGTAAAGCCGGGCCAGAGATTTCCATTTGTTGAAGAAGATACCGAGAATAACTGGTTTAAAATTGAATACCTGCCTGCGCAGGCAGGCGAAGAAGGAAAAGAAGGTTGGGTAACCGGCCAATATGCTAAAAAGGTTGAAGTTGAGCCGACAAAGGCGGCAAGTCCGTCAGCTACCCTCACCCCAACCAAAAAGCCTACGCCAACCCCGACACTAGTCCCTTCAGTTACTCCTTAGACAAAAGAGGAAATACCTCCATAAAGTATGAAGACGACCATGGCGATCCAGACGCCAACTGCCACAAGTAGTGCAACATCCGTTAGAAGAATTTTCTCCGGGGATTCGCTTCTATCTTCAAAAATCAGACTTTCGTAGCGCATTATCCCGAAAATTACAACGGGAATGGTAACCATTAGAAGTTTATTGACAGTAGTTGCTTTTGAAATCTCGGCAAGGAATAGCCAAATCGGAAGGGTTGCAGGTGGGGATTCAAAAAATGTAAAAAGGGACCAACTCATCCAAGAAGCATTTCCAAACATTGTAACGTAGGAGTTAAGGAGTTCACTTTTGTAATGAGTTAGGCTTTCTCGCGTTGTTCCACTCTCGGGAAGGATGCTAAGTTCCGCCCTTCTTTTACCAGAAGCCAAAAAAAGCGCAACCGATATAACGCAAAGCAGGAACCAAACGGACAAGTGTGCGTTAATTACAACGGCACCGGCATACACTCTTATTACAAAACCCGATGCAATAATGAGAATGTCTATAGTTGCAAGCCTTTTTAGGCCTAGGCTATATACAACTTGAACGACAAGGTAGACAAGAACCAGGAGAAAAAAAAGAGGGTGAAGTAGGCGTGCAATATAAAGAGATGAAAGGGAAAAAAGAAGAGACATGAGGAGCGCAAAAGGAACTGAAAGCGTGCCTTTAGCAATAGGTCGATACCTTTTTATCGGATGTAACCTGTCGTGTTTAGCATCCATAATGTCGTTTAAGATGTAAGTTCCCGAAGTTACAAGGCAAAAAGAGACAAAAGCCCAGACAACCTGAATGAAATACGATTTGATAAAAAAGGTTCCGGAAAAAATTAAAGCGGCAAAAAGCGCGAGGTTTTTAACCCAGTGAAGGGGCCGAGCTATTTTGACGATTTCGAGCGGTAAGTTAACCATAAAGTAAGTCCTCCAAGAAGCGCGGCAATACCGACCATTGTATATAACTTTGAGGCAGTCTTCAAATTTAAGGCCAAGATTCCCAGGATGAAAGTTATCAACCAATAAAAAACTGCCACTTTAGGCTTCCCCCAGCCGATATCAAGGAGTCTATGGTGAAGGTGCCCCCGATCTCCCCAGACAGGAGATTTTCCCGCTGCAACTCTTCTAATAATTGTATAACCGGTATCAATGAGTGGGACTCCTAAAACTACCATCAGGGTTCCAACCTTAGTTGTCGAAAGGATGGAAAGAACAGCAAGCAGGTATCCTGCGAGAGTAGCCCCTCCGTAAGAAGGCATTATTTTTTGAGGGTAAATATGCCAAGGAAGAAAACCAAGATATGCACCAGCTGTAATTACCGCAAGGATAATTACCGGCCATTGGGCAATATCCGCTGAAAATCCGAGAGAAAGAGCGGCGATTGTCAGGGCAGCGATAACGACGACTCCGGTTAGTTGCCCATCCACACCTTTAGCCCCCATATTGAGCATATTCATCATGAGTACTATCCAAATCAAGGCGAAGGAGTCAGAAAGGACCCAAATATTCCTTGCCTCTCCCAGTAGATTCAGACTAATCTGCGGGTGTGAAAGGTCGATAATCCCGCCCGATGGGTTTGAGATGAATGAAATCCCAATGCCAGCGATGATTGGAGCGGCAGCTGCGGCAAATCCGGCGAGCAACCTCAAGTAGGGGTTCAAGTCGTATTTATCATCGGCAAGGCCCATAACAATGATGATAGTTGCCCCGGCCAAGATGCCGACGAGATGTTTATCAAGGGGTAGGAAAATTAAGGCCGAGATAAGGACCCCAAAATAAATTGCGAGTCCCCCGCCTCTGGGAGTAGGATATGTGTGGATTACTTTTGGATGGACGTGCTTGGCCGGGTCGTCGATCATCCCCCAAGCTTTGGCGAGCTTGATTACAAGGGGCGTGGCCAGGAAGGAAACTATCGCCGCAAGTGCAAGTGGTAAAAGTACAAATTCGAATAAATTCGGCATTTATATGTTTCCGACAAGAAAAACGATTTTTAGAGTCGCAATGGTTGAAAAAAAAGAAGAAGCAACCCCCGCCAGTATCAGGGTTTTTTTAAGAAATTCATCCTCAACCACCAATCCGAGTAAAAAATTGATACCTAAAATTCCTGAGGAGGTAAGCGAAGGCAGGATTAGTGCCCAAGACGGAGCAACCACTTTTTCAGCCTCGGCCATACCGTAATATAAAGGTATTTGGGGAGGTAGAATAGGTTGGATAATAAAGGCGATCACCCCTACCGCAAAATTTAGAATAAATGCAATGATAATAAATTTCATTAAGGGATAGCCCGCAACTTGTGACTCGGTAAGAGCATTTACCTCCCAAAACGTTTTCATGGATTGTCCGATTGTATTAAAAAGGGTGTCAGCGAGCAAGGAGAGCCCGGATAGTGGGATTTGCTAGGTAGTAGATTTGGGCTCCATCTACCTCGTCGATCAAAATGTAATTTTTCCTAGTAAATAACGAAAGCTCCTTAAATCCCGGAGCATTTGGGAGAATTACAATAATGGCGGGGTTGTCGAATCCTAATATCCTAATAGTTTCCTCTTGCGAGAAAAAGTCGTTAATGTGATAAGTCGCGACGTATTTTAGGGGCGGGAACCTCCGGGTAAGTGCGTAAATTGGCGGGCTATCACCCCAGACGAAAATTTTATCCTTTTTACTGGTTGACTTTAGTACTACGTCGGCAATTTTGTAGTTCCTGTTTACATTTCCATCGAACTTTGCGAAATACGCTTCCTTACCTATCCTGCCGACTGCGAACTCTAAGAATCGGCCGTAGTAACTAGTTGTTGGGTAATAGTAGAACTTGTAGTAAACAGGAACAAGAAATGTGAGAGTTAGAGGAATTATTACCAAGACCTGCTCAAGAGTCTTGTCGGCTAGTAGTATTGCCAAAAGGAAAGATAAGGGGGGAACCGATTGAATCAGGTAGTGAGTGTATGGACGCTCAGAGAGAGTTGCCGCAAAAAGTGAAAAAAGTACCCAAAGACTTAGAAGCACAAAGGTTTTTGAAAGCTTTGCACGCTTAAGATAAAGAATTAGAGTTCCCAACCCGACTACCCCGGCCCGGATAAGAAGTGGGGCATTTTTGACCAGGAAAGGTTGGGAAGAGACTACCGGTCTCCAGGAAGACAAATATCCGACGTTTTGTAAGAAAGCGGCAACGACATACTCGGCTAGCGCTCCCTTTAGGAAGTACCAGAGGAGACTTAGAGCGATTGGTGAGAAGAGTCCAAGTAAAAGAAAGAAGGTTTTTCGGACAAAAGCCTTGATTTCTTCTTTCCCGCCTTTCAGATAGATTAGCCAGAAGGCAAGTATCACAGGTATATCGAAGGCAGCAGGAACCTTAAAAAGTGTAGCCGCGGAAAAAAATAGTCCTGCAAGAAATAAGTTTTTGAAATCAAGCTTGCGGGTCAGAAGAATCAAAAAAGCGACAAGAGTGGGCCCTATCATAAAAACTTCGGCATTGGCAATCTGACCTTCGAGAAGAGGAAGGGTTGTAAGGAGGGCGAATATTACCGTGGCTACTTTCTGAACTTTTTCTCTTTTAGGAAGGATTACTTGGGCTAGCTTCCAGAAAATATAAATAGTCGCCAGATTCCAAAAAGCCAAGATCGCTCTTAACCAAAATACGTTTCCGGCAATTGCCGCAATGATATAAAGAAGCGGAGGTTTATTGTCGTGGATGTCCCTATAAAGGGTCATTCCCTGCCTCATCGCCTCACCGAGGGTTAGATAAATCATTTCATCCCCATAAGAGAAAGGTTCAAAAAACGAAGGAATCCTTAGGATGATGACAACTGCGAAAAGGATTATTAACCAATTAGGGGCGTGAATTTTATCGAGAATATTTCTCATAATTTTTCATTCCCCACACCATTTAGTGTGGGGGTGTACCAGACGAATTTCAGCGTTCCAAAAACCCTCTCGCTTTCTTTAGTATAACCAGGCAAGCTAATTTCCTCAATGGGGCCGCTCGTAACTACCCCTACTCGTCCAGAGACCGAAGGAAGGGTTGTGATAATATCGTCTTCCTCCATAAGAGCGGTACCTACAAAAAATGGAAGTTCACCTCCTCCTGGCACATAAATAGGCCCTCCTATGCCGTAATATTTAGTTTCCCAGATATGGTGCGTTCCGTTTGAATACCAGTTCACGATAAAATCGCCGTCATCCAGGGTAGCTTTGACGTAAGTTGCGAGGTCCCTAAAGGGTCTTTTAATGGGATGGGTGAAATAGTAAAAGGTGGCTATTAAGAAAAAAATTAGAGTAATTGCGATAAAATACTTTGAGAACTTTTGCATTTGAGATCCCGCAAGGAGCATGGCTCCGGGGATTGTGTATAGAAGGTACCTGTCAAAAAATATTGACGAGAATTTTTGCGAAATTAACCAAGCGAAAGCTATGGGGCCGGCAAACCATAATAGAAGAAATACACTTTTTTCCAAGTTTTTCTTCCAGTCTCTGAGAATTAGGGCAATGAGGCTAATATTGAGGTAGGTAAGAATTAATTTTCCCAGGTCTGGGACGCTCGGGGTTCCCAACCAAAAACCCCCGCCGACCATTCTGGTTTGGTTATATAGCGGGATTAGCCAAGGAGTATATAAAATTCCTATCGCTACGAAAGATTTAAGAATAGAATACGCGACCTTTTTTTCCCCCCAAAAGAACTCTTTTAGGAACCAAAGGCCTTGAATAAAAACCGCAAATATTGAGAAATGGTGTGAATATAGTGCCGCGGAAGTAGCCAAAACGTATCCGACCCACTTTTGGGTGAGAAAGAAATACATCGAAGCAGTTACAGCCGCAGCGAGGATCGAATACATCCTCCCTTCAAAGGCATAGATAAAGAAGAATGGGTTAAGAAAGGTCAAAACCGAAGCAAGAATTGCCGTTTTTTTATCCCAGAGATGGTTGGCAATTTTATAAACAAAAAAGACCGCAATTAGATAGTAGAGGAAGGAAAGACTTCTTACTGCAATTTCGCTTGTCCCAAAAATCTGAAACCAGATGTGTTCAGTGAGGTTATATAGTGGAGGGGAAGTATCGCGGGCGATGATACTAATGATTTCGGGGATAGGCTTCATAGAAAGAATTGCAGAGAAAGCTTCGTCTCCCCATAAACTGGCAGTAAATTGATTCACAAATTCAGTTTAGCATATGGAAATTAAACGAAGGACTGATATACAATTATTTGATGGACCCCGTACCTCCGTCAGTCCCCATGCCCCAACAGCCGCCTGCGTCACCTTCAGAGCCTACTCCTAACCAAATGCCCGCCACCCCCCAAAGTAATATTTCGGGAGGAACAAATAAGGGAGGATTTATCGCCAGAGCAGCAGCATCAATTGCAGACGGATTTGTAATAGGATTTGCTACGACCCTACTATCCATGCTTCTAAAAGCCGTAGGACTTGGTTCCTCAATTTCACAAATAGTTAATGGGCTTATCTATATTGTTTATGTAGTTTTGGCAATTGGGCTTTACGGTAAAACCCTGGGTAAGGCCGCATTCGGCTTAAGGGTGGTAAATTACGAAAACGTAAGCCCCGGAATTCCAATGGCAATTTTACGCGAAGTAGTTGGTAAGTTTATTTCTTCCTTAGTATTAAATCTAGGATTCCTCTGGATTATTTGGGATAAAAATAAGCAAGGGTGGCACGACAAGATTGCCAAAACTTATGTCCTCCAGGAAGTGCCATTTAAAGGATTTAAAAAGGTTCTGGCTTATATCCTGGTATTGGGTCTGCCGGTCTTAGCCATTCTAGGGATAATAGCCGTTGTCGGTGTAGTTACCCTTCTTCCTGGTCCCAGTGGTTGTGGTTTCCGTGGTTGTTTATAACCTACTTGCCATTAGACCTTCTCTGTAACTCTATATTCCAAATATTTCCCAAGCATAAGGCGCGTGTGGGCGTCAAGGCCGGGAAGGGCCGAGAAAAAGAATCCCGCAATGGGCATTAAGACAAATTCAAGGGGGGTAAGAAGAGCCCTCCAAGCGGGGATTTCTTTGGGCCTTTTGGGTTTATAGATATTGTCGATAATAAACATCACAACCAAAAAACCAAGTGCCAGTGTCAGAATTAGAGAGGAGAGTTTGGGAACCATATAGCCGAGAGAAGTCCTCCCGAAAGCCGGATTTAAAATAGTTGGAAGGGTAACTCCGATGGTTATGATAAACCAGTTAACCGGCCAGAAGAAGTGGGCCTGTATAAAATATAAAACCCTCATGGTTTTTTCAAAAAAGGGGACGTCTTTACTTAAAAGATAATTTTTGAGTATCCAAGGAGTATCCGAGACTCCCCAAGCCCAGCGTACCTGTTGTTGATAATAGCTTTTGAGTGTTTGAAAAAGAGTTTGTCCTTGGGCCGCGTCGGAATAAACGGGTAAATAGAGAGGCTCGACTTCAATGCCCCCTTTCTTTGCAAAAAACGCCTTAAAAAATATTCCCCAATCCTCTGGAATTTTATCCGGGTCCCAATAGCCGACTTCGTCAAGTAGTTTAAATGAAAGCGAATAATTTTGTTGTGATAGGAGTCTATCGCGTCTAGGAAGTTGGGAAAAATTCCAAATGGTAGAAAGGGTGTTGGGAACGCGGGTAATTGCGGGAAGTGCCCAAATATTGTTATAAAACATTACAGCCGGTTGCCAAAAAAGCTGGTACCTTTTGGGATTATCTAAGAATTTATAGGCGAGGACCGCAAAGTGTTTTGGATGAAATATGTGGTCCGCGTCACTACTGGTTATTGTCATGTAGCCGATATCTAAATTTCGTTTATCTATAAGTTCCTTCTTAGTCCAAATTGCCGCATGGCGCTCATTTGAGGATTTTCCGGTGACCTCGCCGATCTCAAGTTCATGAACCGTTACAAAAAGGTTGGCAAAATACCTCTCAAATTTCTTTTTGAGCGTATTCACCTTGGCTTCTCTATCTTGTCTGGGTTCTTTTCCTTCCATAGCCAAGACAAGGGTCATTTGTTTTGTGGGAAATTCTTGGGCGACTAATGAATTGAAAGTCCGCTCAAGGATATGAAGGGGTTCTTTATAGGTAGGAATTATTACAACATGATGAACTCTTTGGGCATCTGGGAAGCCATTGACGTCCGCCATCCAGTTATACGCCATCGCAGCTTGGATTTTTAGGTGGGAAATAGTCGAAGTAACTGCGATTTGAAGGGACTGATAAAACCAATAGATGTTAAAACCTAAAACAAAGTAAGCAACTAATGTTGGAACTAGGAAAATCCCCCAATAAGGGAAAAGAATAATATTCCAGGAAAAAAATCCGGGAAGAATTTCAAGAATTCTATAAACTAACCGTTCGTTTTTAGTAATAAATCCCCGCATGACTAAAGCCTCGGAAAAAGTGCTGGCCCAGATTTTATTTTAGGTCCGAGAAATTGTTTTTCAATTTTTTCGGAAGTTTCCGGTAAGAAGGGCTTGAGGTTATAGCTCAAGTTTCTAATGATTGAGACTGCGCCGGTTAAGAATTTTTTAAGAGGGTTTCCTTCAAGCCTCCAAGGTTCTTCTTTGTTAATTGAAGAATCAAGTCCTGAGATGAATCTGTCAAAAAGATATTTGAGGGCTTCGTCAAAGCGATAATTTTTAATGTTTTCCTCAACCAAATCGTCAAATTTAAGAACCTTTTCTTGGGGAAATTCAAAGCCTGAATTTTCGCAGAGCTTAGCTATACGAGAAACTAAATTCCCGATACCATTTGCCAAGTGGGCGTTATATTCTTCTTTAAATTTCTCTAGCGAGATGTCTCCGTCTGAACCAAAGGGATATGCAGAAACTACGAGATATCTTGCCCCGTCTACTCCATATTTTTCTACCAACTTTTGTGGAGAAATGACGTTTCCCAAAGATTTTGACATCTTAGCCCCATCAATTGTAAAGAACCCATGGGCAAATATTGTTTTTGGAAGGGGAATACCGGCTGCAATAAGAATGGCCTGCCAAATAACAGTATGAAACCAAAGGATATCTTTTCCGACTAAATGTAAGTTGGCCGGCCAGAAGTCTTCTTTTCCCTTAAGAAATCTTGTTGCTGAGTAATAGTTGATTAGGGCGTCTACCCAGACATAAATTGTTTGAGATTTATCCCAGGGAATAGGAATCCCCCAAGAAACTCCGGCCCTTGATATTGAAATGTCTTCCACACCTTGTTTTATTCGTGATACAACCTCCTTTTTCTTCTCTTCCGGCAAAATTTGATATTCACCGTTTTCGATCTTTTCAAGAACTTTATGAGACAACTCTTTGAGTTTTAAGAAATAATTTTTCTCTTCCTGGTGGATAGGTTCTTTATTCGGATGAAGTGGGCATTTGCCATCTACTAACTCACTTTCGGTGAGGAATTTCTCACAGCCAACACAATACAAACCCTTATAAGTTCCAGGGTAGACGTAGCCTGCGTCATAGATTTTTTGGATGAGATCGGTAACCACACTTTCGTGCTTGGGATCGGTTGTTCTTATAAAATAATCGTAGTCAATATTGAGCAGTTTCCACGCTTCTTCAAATCTTGGAGCTACGGAATCAACAAATTCTTTGGGGGATAAGCCCCTTTCTTTAGCGGCTTGGGCGACTTTTTGTCCATGCTCGTCCGTTCCAGTAAGGAAAAATACATTTTCTTTCCCATTTTTTTGTCGCCAATATCTAGCTACCACGTCGGCCGCAATAGTCGTATAGGCGTGCCCTATATGGGGAACGTCGTTGACGTAATAAATTGGCGTAGTCAAGAAAAATTTGCTGGTCATGGTTAAAGTATAGCCTCTCTTAAATTAAAAAACCTCCTTACGGAGGTTAATTTCTCACTAAAAACCCTCCGCTAGGCAGTCAGCCTTTCCTTCATCGTGGAGGTTTTAGTTATCATCCGGCTATTTTACCACATTGAAAGCCAGGATTTAATAAGCTTGGCCGCTTCCTTTTCTTTCTCGGAGAAGCCATGATCGGCGTCGTCTACTATTTTTATTGTTGCAATTTTACGTCTTAGGTGTTTATCGAACCATTTAGCAATTTTAACCATAGATCTATCACGAAACTCGTCTTTCTCTGCAAGTACGACGAGAGTTGGGACTTTGATTTTCCTAAGAGCATGGGGGCTTTTGGTTGGTTCTACATAAGTAAAAATTTCCTCTTCACTATTTGGAGTATTTAGACTTAAAAACCTTTGTGCGCTATTTAGATCAGGCCAGACTGAGAGTGGGAGTAGTTCGTTTCCCCCACCTTTCTTTACAAGTTTGGTTGCAAAGTTTTCGGCAAGATTAATTTTTTCTTGACCATTTGCTCTTAAGGAATCAGCGTAATCACTCATTGGAGAAAGCAAAATGACTCCTTTAACCTGCCTCTGTTTGCCCCTTTTACTTAAATAAAAAATGGACTTCTGACTTCCAGTTGAATGCCCCATTAGAAATATCTCTTTTGCACCTTGAGTTTTAGCAAATTTGACAGCTCCCTCTATGTCAAAAACACAGTCGGAGAATTTTTCGAGGGCCGCGCCCAGAGTTTGGGAGGAATATCCTTTCTTTTTTCTTTTATCAACTCTTTTTGTTTTCGCAACTATATCGTGTCCCCGATTATTAAACGATAAGAGCGATGTAGCACTATTTATTAAAAGAGGCGCAAGGCGGATACCCGTACCGGATAAAAAGCTGCCAGTTAGGCCGTGGATAAAAACGATTACTCTTTTTGGTTTTTCCGGGCCGAACCAAAGTCCGTCTAGAAGAAATCTGTCAGGTGTTAATAGTTTTACTATTCTAGCTACGGGCTCCATACTTAATTATCTAATAAATTTCTTTACGACGCAGACGCAAAGAGGTTTATTTTATAAATTTCTTTATCTTTTCCGCCCAAACACTGGCCCATTCTTCTGCCTCTAATTTTTTGAGGGCGAGGGCAAAACCGGACCTTTCCATCTGGGACTGAACTACCGCGATAGTTGCGCTTGAAACCTTAAGATTCTGCTTTATATTTTCCCAACTTCTTTCTTTTTTCAGCCAGTAGGCAATGGCTAGCCTTTTGGCAAAAGTAGTAAGTTCGGTTTGATTAAAGAAATGACCCAGGAAAGCTGTCATTTCTCCCTCGTCTTTTAAGTCAGAGATAGTTTGGGCGAGGGCTCGGACTATTTGATTCTCTAAAGAAGGATTTAGTTTTTGTCCAGATACTCTCATAGTTTATTGGTTTAAATTAGTCGCAGTATAACACTTGTTATGGGCTGCGCAATAGATTTCGGGTTCTCGGTTATCAGAGCTCGGTTCATCGGTTTTTCGGTTTTATGATCCGATTAACTGATTATCTGATATCTGACAGCTGAACAACTGATAAGCTGATTATTTTCTCAGAAAATATATCTCTAAAGCAATTAAGACTCCAATGATTAACAAAAGATTTAGGACATTACCGACACCGAAATAACGAAGAATAAGAAATATTGTAATCGCAACCGCGAAAATTACCCCGCGTCGGGTACTAACAAAGAGGAAAGAAAAGGTAAAAAGAAGGGCCAGAAAAACCAAAATAAAAAATGCCGGAATTGCACCGAGGGCAAATGGGTCGACAAAATATATAAGGCCGGCCAAAAGCGTCCACAGAACGATTGTTATTAAGAGAGTAGGAAAGAAATTTTTTCTTAGTTTTACTTCCTTCTGGCGGGCATCCTTGCGCATACTTTCATGATACAATGTTTTACCTATGGACCCGACGGCTTTATTGGTAATTGTTATCGGAGCTCTTGTTATTATCGCCATTTTTATCAATAAAAAACTTTCCGATTTGGCCGAGAAGCAAAAACCCCCAGAGGAGTTAATGGAAATTATCAAAATGCTTCAGTCCGGTTCCAAAGAGGATAGAAAGGTGCTTCTTGATTCCCTTCAAAAAAATACACAAAGCCTTAATGAAAGATTAGATAATGCAGCCAGGGTTATCGGACAGGTACAAAAAAATTTGGGGGAAATGAGTGAGGTAGGAAGAGGAATTAGATCTCTCCAGGAATTTTTACAATCTCCGAAATTAAGAGGAGGGTTAGGGGAGGAAGTTTTAAAAGAAATGATAGGTCAAACTTTTCCCAAAAATGCTTTTCATCTGCAGTATCCTTTTAAGTCAGGCGCAAAGGTTGACGCAGTTTTAAAGACCGAGGCGGGACTTCTTTGTATCGATTCAAAGTTTCCCATGGAGAATTTTAACCTGATGCTTAAGGGAGAGACCGAAGCCCAAAGGAATGCCGGCAAAAAACAATTTGCCGCCGACGTTAAAAAACACATAGAAGATATCTCTAGAAAATATATCTTACCCGAAGAAGGAACCATGGATTTTGCTTTGATGTATATTCCGTCGGAGGCGGTTTATTATGAGGTTGTAAATATCCAGGAGCTTAGTAATTTTGCCAGAAGACTTCGTGTCTATCCTGTATCTCCAAACACTCTCTATGCGCATTTGCAGGTTTTACTTTTATCTTTTGAAGGAAAAGATTTAGAAGCAAAATCCAGAGAAGTTTTCAGAATATTAAGGGCCGTTCAAAAAGATTATTCCAAGGTTGACGAAAATCTAGGAGTTTTACAAAAGCACTTAAATAATGCCTACAATATAATGTCCTCTGTTATTACCTCATTCACCCAGCTCGGGCAGAAAATATCTTCGACTCAAACTCTCGGATCGGGGGTAAAAAAAGAAGCAAAGGAAATAGAAGAATGAAGCTCTTTCGTCCTTTTGGACTCTTCAGTAAGGGCACACACCCTTAAAGAACGTGTGGAATGCATTTCATCTCGTCGGCAAGAAGATGAAAGAGGCCGGCTCCACACGGGCCGTTGGGCAAGATCAGGTACGATGGAGGGCGCCGAAATCCCGCATGGTGGTGTCCCAAAACGCCTTGTTCTCCGCGAAGGCTCGAAGAATTGCCTTGTTGGAGATTACGAACAGGACTTCTCCACCATCGACTACCGGCATGTGCCGGATGTCCTTCTCCGCCATGAGTTGGAGTACCTCGGCCACGATCGAGTCGGGGATCTTAGTGTGCACCTCCCGGGTCATGACTTCGGTGATGGGCGTTCGCGCGGCACTTCGTCCGACCCGCTCACCCTTCCGGGCGTAGTCGCGCTCGGTGTAGATACCCAGAACTTGCTTGTCCTCAACAACGAGAACCGAGCCGATGTCGTGGTCGGCCATGGTGTCAAGCGCATCCAAGACCATTGCCCGGGAATCTACGACAACCGGCGTAATCGGACCCAGCTCCTCGATCAGGTCCTTGACCCGAAACGGTGGTCTGTAATCCATCGCCACTCCTCCTTTTGCCGACAAGGTGCGATGCGTGCGCTAAGCAAATTCTAGCGTGCATCTCGTGTGGGTATTATACATTAAAAGAAATGGAATTTTTGTTAGAATTGGACGCATATGGGCGAAAGGGTTGTGGAAGAAAAAAGATTAAACAAGGAGCATAAAAGTTTTTTACTTGAACTTTTATTATAAAACCGCCAAAAGTGTATTGGTGGCAAATTCACCAATAGTTAATCCAACTTCATTGGCTTTTTCTTCTAATCTCACCTCTTCTTCTTTGGTTAATCCAACAGATATTTTTCGGTTTGTGTTAACAAGTACCTCCCCCCTCCACTGAAAATACCCCAATCTTAAGTTGGCGTCTACGAAACCCCGGACACTGCTATGACCTATCGGGTAATCCATAATTGACTCGAGCTCCCCTCTTGAAAGCCCACCCGAGGCCAATTTGCTGCTAATATACTCATAGAGAACTATTTGGCTTCCGTTCTCGATCTCGTTCATTATTCTGTCCTCACCCCCTTTCCCTTAATAAGATATTTCCTTATCGACCCACAAATAAGCTCTGAAGGTAGGAGTCCTGTCTTAAGAACAATTCTTTTTAGAATCTTTTGTTCTTCGGGATTTAGAAAGATCTTTAATTGACCGTAATTAAACGATAGTTTTTGGTCTATCCATTTAATGTCTCCAGACTTGAGTCCAGTTTCAATAAGGTCGCCCAGGGTTTTATTTGGGGAGATTTTGAGATTCCGCTTTGATATGAATTCAAAACTAGTTAGCCCATCTAAAAATATCTTTCGATTTAATTGGTTTCTTAAATTCGAAAAGATATTCATTTAATAGGATGGTACCGGTTATACTCATATGTTGATATAACACGATGGTGATAGTAATTAGCCTTTATTTGACTCTCTCCGAATAGGAAAGTTGAAAAAAACACTTGACGAAACTTAAAATTAATGACAATATCTAGTCATGTATTGCCCATTTTGCAATAGTACTCAAGTTGCTGTCGTTAACTCCAGGGCTACAAAGAAAGACTCGCAAATTTGGAGAAGGAGAAAGTGCCTTATCTGCAATGAGGTTTTTACCACATACGAAAAGATAGATTTATCACACTTAATAATAATTAAGAAATCAGGGAGAAAAGAGAGATTTATTAGGGCAAAACTCTATGCTGGAATTTACGGCTCAACAATTGATAAGAAAAACGCAGACAAAGGAGAAATGAGTGAGCTCGCTGAAGAAGTTACTAATAAAGTAGAGCAGGATATAGTTGCCCTCAAAAGAAAAAAAATTCAATCAGTTGAAATTACAGAAATGGTTTTAAAAATTTTAGGGAAGAGAGCCCCCGATGCACTTTTGAGATTTTTAGCCTACCGAGAGGGGGAAAATAAGAAGAGGTTAGGTAATTTACTTGATAAATACTTCTAGATAAAACAGCCTTAATTATTTGTTACAATTGCTACGTGGTAAAGAAAAAAATTGAGGACAAGAAATTTAATAAAGAGCAAATTGAGGCAATTAAGTATGGAAATGGTCCACTTCTTATTATTGCAGGGGCGGGGACGGGCAAAACCACAGTTATCACCGAGAGAATTAAATACCTCATTCTTTCCAAGAAAACCAAACCCGAAGAAGTTCTCGCTTTAACCTTTACAGAAAAAGCAGCTAAAGAAATGGAGGAAAGAGTGGATGTGGCAATGCCTTATGGTTATACACAAATGTGGATAAGTACCTTCCACTCCTTTTGCGATCGGGTGCTAAGGCGGGAGGCGCTCCACATTGGCCTTGACCCCAAATATCACCTGGCGACCGAGGCAGAGACGGTTCAGTTTATTAGAAATAATCTTTTTAAATTTGATCTCGAATACTTTAGACCCTTAGGCAATCCCACGAAGTTTGTTGGAGGAATGTTGCAACACTTTTCAAGGCTTCAGGACGAAGATGTGACACCCAATCAATATATTGATTGGGTGAACTTAAAACCCAAAACTCAAAACTCAAAAGTTTCGCAAGAAGAGAAGACAGAACTTAAAAAATGGAAAGAACTAGCCCGAGCATACAAGACCTACGACGAACTAAAAACAAAGGAGGGTGTGATGGATTTTGGGGACCTGATAGTTAAAGCCCTGAAACTTTTTAAAAGTAGGCCAAATATTTTGGGACAGTATCAGAAACAATTTAAGTATGTTTTGGTCGATGAATTCCAGGACACTAACTACGCGCAAAACGAATTGGCAATTTTACTTGCAGGGAAAGGTAACCTGCCTGCCGGCAGGCAAGGAAATATTACTGTCTGTGGGGACGATGACCAGTCAATATATAGATTCCGTGGCGCCGCAGTTTCAAACATTATTCAATTTAGAAAGAATTTTCCAAAATCAAAGATTGTTGTTCTTACCAAGAATTATCGATCCACACAAGAGATTTTGGATAGGGCATATCAGCTTATTCAACATAATAATCCGGATAGACTCGAGGCGGTCGAAAAAATAGACAAGAAGTTAGTATCCCAAGTTGAAAAAGAGGGCAAAGAAATAAGTTTTATTCATGCGGATAGGGTAGAGAATGAAGCGGATGTGGTTGCCAAAGAAATTAAAAAACTCAAAGAAGATGGGGGCTACGAGTGGAAAGATTTCGCAATTTTGGTAAGGGCCAATAATCATGCGGAACCTTTCGGCAGAGCTCTCGCGCGGCACGCAGTTCCGTACCAATTTCTTGGGCCAGGGAGACTTTTTAAGCAATCCGAAGTGGTCGACCTTATTTCTTATCTCAGGGTTCTTTATAACCTGGAAGATTCTGTTTCATTTTATAGGCTACTAGCAATTGATTATTTTGATATTAACGCACGCGATCTTGCGACAATCGGAAATAGCTCAAGAAAATTAAATAAAACTTTTTTCGAGGTATGCGAGAATATCGACAATCTTTTTGTATCGAAAGAGACAAAAGAAAAAGTCAAAAAGATTTTAGAAATAATTGGAAGGCACTTAAAACTTGTTAGACGCGAAACAGCGGGGCAGCTCCTTTATTATTTTCTCTCCGACACGGGACTTATGCAAAAAATGCTTTCGCCCGACTCCGCCGAGGCGGAAAAAAAAGCGACAAATATTTCCAAATTTTTCGACAAACTGAAAACCTATGAGGTGGACCACGAGGACGCGACCGTTCCTGCGGTAGTTGATTGGCTGGAATTATCTTCCGAGCTAGGGGAGTCACCCTTGGCGGCAGATGTCGATTGGGTTAATGTAAATGCGGTTAACATTCTGACTGCTCACTCCGCAAAAGGCTTAGAATTTCCGGTCGTATTTTTAGTGAACTTGGTTGGCCAAAGATTTCCAACAATTGAAAGAAGGGAACAAATTCCAATCCCAGACGCACTCATAAAGGAGGTTCTGCCGGTCGGCGATTACCATTTGGAGGAAGAAAGGCGGCTTTTTTATGTGGGGATGACGAGAGCTCGGGATATTCTTGTCTTTAGTGCGGCCGATTATTACGGGGAGGGTAAAAGAGAAAAAAGGCTGTCCCCTTTTATTTTTGAGTCGCTTGGAGATTCGGCTGTTTCAGCCGAACAAACACCCGAAAGCGGTCAACAGTTAAGCTTTCTGGATTACCGACCGATTGCCGCCGAATTAACGAATCAACGAATTAACAAATCACGATTACATATCGACTACTTGTCCTACTCCCAAATCGAAACCTTTAGGATTTGTCCCTTACATTACAAATTAAAATATATTTACAAAATTCCCACTCCACCTTCTTCCTCACAAAGCTTTGGGAACAGTTTCCATGCGACAATGAAAGCTTTTTACGAGGCCTTAGTGAGAAAAGAAAAACCTTCGGAGAAACTAATGTATAGGGTTCTAAAGGAAAACTGGATAAGCGAGGGTTATCTAAATGCTAGACACGAGGAGGGGTCGTTTGAAAAAGCCAAAAGATTTTTAAAATATTATTTGAAAAATACTTTTGACCCGAAAATTTCACCCATTTCTATGGAGCAGCCTTTTGTTGTTCGGCTCGACGGCCTTCGGGTCGGTGGAAAGATGGATAGGGTGGATGTGCATAAAGATGTGCTAGAGATAATCGACTACAAAACCGGTGCAAATCCGCTCCCCCAAAAAGAAGCAGATAAGGATTTGCAACTTTCCATTTACGCCCTTGCGGCAACCTCTATCCCGGAATTTCCTTTTGCCAGGGTTCCGGAAAAGGTGAAACTCTCGCTATATTATTTTGACACTCCGCAAATTGTTTCGACAACTAGGACGAAAGAGCAATTGAAAGAAGCAATAAAAATTATCGAGGATTATAAAAGGCAAATTGAACACTCGGACTTTAGATGTTCACGCGGATTCCTTTGCGAAAACTGCGAATACTCATTTTTGTGTAGGACCTGAAAATAGGTCTTGACAAAAGACCTAAATATAGTACTATTTACATATGACAAGCGTATCCATTACTGACCTGAAGACAAAACCAGCCTCGGTTATTTTAGCTTCGGAGGATTATCCTGTTGCAATTAAAAGTAGAGAGAAGACCAAAGCCTACCTTGTAGGCAGAAGCCTTTTTGAGAAGATGATTGCGTACATTGAGGATGTTGAGGACGTTAAAGCTGTTGAGAAAGCAGATTTAAGCAAGGCTACAGATTTTGAAGAATTTGCCAAAGAGCTGGGGATATGAATCTTAAGATTATTCCTCAGGCGAAAAAGCAAATCAGAAAACTTTCTAAAACTACCCAAATTATAGTTGGCAACAAGATAAGACAACTGGGAACAGGAAACTTTAGCAATTCCAAAAAACTGGCTTCCTATAAGGATGTTTTTAGGATTAGATTGGGTGATTATCGGATTGTTTATATCCTTAGATCAGATAGTGTTTATATAATCCTAGTTACACACAGAAGAGAAGCTTACAAAAAGCTTGCTATTTATTACAAACATTTTAAATAGACTACCTAAACCCTATTATTTGATATCCGTATTTTCCGATGTCTTTTTTTGAAAAGAATTTTAGACCTTTCGTTTTGAGAACATAAGTTACTTTTTTCCCGATTTTTCTCCCTGTATATTTCTCTGTTTTCGGATCCCATTCGCGGAGAATTAATAAGTCTCCAGGTTTGCACTTCCAGTCTGCAAGTCTAACTTCGAAATTTTTCTTGCCATCTTTTATCTCTTTGAAAAATTTCGGCCAAGTTTTCTTTTTTAAAATCATCGAGGATATTCTGTTAATAATTTCTGGAGGTATGCCAATAGGGGGGCTCGCCAATCATCCTCGAGTTGAGTTTTGGCCATCTCAACTACTTTTCTATCCGAGATTGAAAGATTAAGTTTTTCTAATTTTCTGCAAAGGTCGAGGATTTGAAAATCGCCTAATTCGTCAAATATATATCTTCTTTTTTCTTCTTCTGTTACATCAAAATCTTTGAATAGTTTATTTTTCTCTTCGTCTGTCATTGGCTAAATGGTAGCAGATTTTTTACAAAAGTTCCCGGATAGGAAACTTCGTACCCCCCAGAGGATTTTTTGAAATGGGTAAAACCCTGCCAGCTTTTATTGGGAAATCGTTCATCAAAAATTCCTTCAAAATCAAACATTTTGGCCCCTTTAGTTTTTGCCCAGAGGATTCCATCCCAAACAATTTTATACTGAGCCAATTCCTTTCTGCCCTCTTTGTTAGTAAATGCCTGCCAATAATATGCCAACCCATCTCCAATCAAGAAAATCGCTCCGGCGGAGGAATTATTGGTTGTTAAAAATAGAGCCTTGTCCTTAAAAGAATTCTTAAGGGCAAGAAGGTGGGTCAGCGGGGGGACATAGCGTTTCATCCCAACGGATTTTTTCCAACTTTCCCGAAACTTTTTTAAATCTTTGAGCTCTTTTGTCTCTAGGTTCTCTGTTTTTTTAATTGCAGTACGGGCATCTTTTTTCATCCCCATAATAAGTTGTTTCGCTGATTTTGTCAGGTCCAAAAGGAGTGTTTTTGTGGGAAGATAGGGAGACTTACTTAATTTAAAACCAACAGAGGTTAAGAATTTTGCGTCCAACTGGGTCCTCGGTTCTACAATTATTTGGAAAGCATGATATTTTGTACTTAATTTCTTAATATCGTTATATCGTATCTCCTCCGGCCTCTGAACTTTTAAGACAGATCCAAGTAAGGGAATTTTTTTGATGAAGTAATTAATCTCGGCTATCCTTTCAACTTCCCAGCCGATTTTTGATAAATATTTTGCATACTGGAGTGCTTGTCTTATATCTATCATTTTCAGTTTCACTTTCTGACAAACTGGCTATCTGAAGTCAGCCACCCGACCAACGGATAAACCGAACCTAGAAACTTGGTTTGACGAATTTACTTTTGGCGCGAAGAACTATCCAACGAATGGATTCGACGACTCGATAAGCATAATAAAGAGGTTTATTTATAACCAAGTCCCAGGTTCCCAAGAATTCTACAACCTTAGGGCTATACCCTTCTTTAAACCGGGTAAAGCCTTTTCCTTCCTCGCGACCCCAGAGGTCAAAAGTTTTAAGTCCCAAAGATTTCCCAAAACGTATTGCCTCCCACATAATTAGATTGTTTGCCATGACGTTTTTGTATTTTTCGGTTGATGCACCGTAAGGATAGTAAAGGAAATCTTTCCAAACAAAAACAATCCAAGTGGTAATTATTTGGCCTCCTCGCCCGCCATCGCTACGCTCAGGCGTTGCGGGCGGGTTATATCTTGCGACAAGAAGTCGGGCTATTGGAGTTTTTGAGTTTTTGAGTTTTTGAGTTTTATGTAAATACTTCCACATCAGCCGGTGGTATTTTTCGGAATGGGCGTAAAAACCTTGACGGATAACTGTTTCGCGGGTAAGTTTGATATATTTTTCAAATGCTTTCTCGGAATTATCCTCCACAACTTCGACTCCATTTTTCTGGGCGAGTCGGATGTTATAACGGGTCTTGGGATTAAAGCTTTTTAAAAGTTCTTCTTCTGGTTTGGTTAAATCAATCCAAAAAGTAGTTGGGGTAAATAGGGTTTTGCCAGGAACGCAGCCATTTTCGCGGAGAAGTTTAGTTAATTTATTCTTCGTTAATTCGTTCGGAGCTACATGGTTGGGTTCAAGTTTTATAAAAATCAAATTTTCGTCTTTTGCGAGTTTTTTTAATTCGTTAAGCGCCTCTTTTGTAGGAGCAGGCCCCTTTTCAAAAGCGGCTATCTTATAAGGAAGAAATGGAATTTTATGAAGAGTTAGTTGTCCGAAGGGAAGCCTTACCACTTCGTTTCCCCAGGCTTTTCTAAACTCTCCCCATTCCCAAGTTTGAAGTGGGTGGGACGCGACATTATTTAAGACCTCTGGTGATATTTGGTCAGCCATGTCTATATGATACACTGGAAGGGATGAAACGAAAAAATAAAGGCTTTTCGGCTATTCTGGTTCTTATTTTGGTTTTACTGGTCGCAGCAGCTGGCGGAGTATTTTATTTAAATTCAAAAAAGGAATCGACTGGTGTCCCATCACCTTCACCAACTCAAACGTTGTCGCCGACTCCGACGTCCAAACCCAGTACTAGTTGGAAGACATATACAAATAGTGAATTGGGTATAAGCATAAGTTACCCTCCCAAATGGACAATATCTAAGGTCGAGAAAGTAGAAGGTGTTTCGACCTTCTGGCTAACTAGTGATTCGCCAAGTAAAACCTATACAGGGGGGAATTTGCAGATAGTAATTGGAAGTGCTCTTGTTTATTCCACATCGGGTGCGTTATTTGGAAACGCATTAAGTTGCGAAGGAGAAGGACAGTTTACAGATAAACCCTTCTCGGTAGAAATTGAAGGCGAGGTTTATACCACTCAGATCAATGGGAAGTCTTGCATCAAAACGGGAGATGATTTGAAGTTGGAGCATTACCGTTTTCAATTCTATGAAGAGGGAAAGCTTCCATATGTAACAGGAACTTATTTTACCATGGAGGAACGGGAGGAGATTGTTAGTATGCTCTCGACTATCAAATTTTTAGATTAGTTTCAAAAGTTTATATCGTCGAACTCTCCCAAACTTTTTAATAATCTATCTGTTCCTGTTCCTTGAAGAAGAGTTTCCGGAATATCAATTATAAACCGACTAGGGGGATTTGAAATCTTTTCCCCGAAGTAAAGTCTACGGGTGGCGTAGGAAAGATACAAAAGATTTTTGGCCCGGGTTATTCCTACATAAGCCAAACGCCTTTCTTCTTCGAGTTGGCTTGAGTCCCAAAGAGAACGGGAATGGGGGAAAAGCCCTTCTTCCATTCCGACGATGAATACAACGGGAAATTCGAGACCCTTGGCCGCATGTAGAGTCATCAAGGTGACCGCGTCACGTCGTGATACGTGATTCGTATTTTGTGATTTGAATTGTTCCGTCTCGACAAGTGCAACATTTTCCAGAAATTCGTTGATATTTGGAAACTCCGTTGCGACCGAGCGGAGTTCTTTAATGTTTTCGAGTCTCGCCAAGTTTTCCTCGGTTTCTTTTTGATAAAGGTCCAAGTACCCAGTTTTCTCTAAAACTATGTCCAATAAATCGAGGGTTGTGAAGCTTTCCAGGTTTTCTATTTCTTCTTTCAGGCTTTTAAACTTCTCGATCCTTCTCACTCCCAATTTTTCAATTCTTCTTTTGGCTACAGTGTCTTTAGGGTTAATCAGGAGTCTTAGAAAAGAAAGAACGTCTTTAATTTCTTTGCGGCCGTAAAATCTGACGCCACCAACCAAAAGGTAAGGGATTCCAGAGTGAAGCAGCGCTTCCTCCAAAACACGAGATTGGGCATTAGTTCTATAAAGAACAGCAATATCTTGAAAAGTGATTGGTGATTGGCGACTGGTGATTAGTGATTGAATTTCGCCCACGACAAAACTTGCTTCATCCAAGCCATTACGAGCTGTATAGAGTTTTATTTTTTCTCCTGCACCTTTTAACGTCCAAAGTTTTAGAATCGGGTGGGTTTTGTTTTTGGAAATAACCGAATTTGCTGCACTTAGAATGTTTTGGGTGGAGCGGTAATTTTGCTCAAGATTAATAATTTTAATGTCGGGGAAGTCTCGAACTAAATAGTTTATATTTCGGTAGTCCGCTCCTCGCCAGGAATAAATTGATTGTGAAGCATCCCCCACGGCAGTTATATTTTTTCCTCTCCCAACAAGTAATTTTGTCAGAGCATATTGGATTTTGTTTGTGTCCTGCCATTCGTCGACGAAAATATGAGTTAGCTTTTCCTGCCATTTATTAAGTACTTCGGGAACTTCCTTGAAAAGCTCGACAGTCTTAATAAGAAGGTCGTCAAAGTCCAGAGCCCCCACTTCTTTTAGGGCTTTTTCGTAAGCGACGTAGACCTTAAAGACCGTTTCACCCCAATCACCGGGGGCAAGTTCTGCGTATTGGGTCGGTGAAAGCATTTGATTTTTGGCATCAGAGATTTCCCCTAAAATTGCAGCGGGATTATATGAGTCGGTGGACAGGTTAAATTCGCTAAGAATCTGTTTTACCATCTCCTTTGAGTCATCCTCGTCATAGATTAAAAAACTTGGGTAAATTCCGATATGCTTCCCGTCGATTCTTAAAATTTTTGCGCAGAAAGAGTGGAAGGTTCCAGAATAGGGCGGGGTAGAGCCGGTCAGGGACGCAATTCTTTCCTTCATTTCTCCGGAAGCTTTATTGGTAAACGTTAACAGAAGCGCATTTTCTGGTTTAAGAGTCTTTTCGGCAATAAAATATGCAACCCGGTGGGTTAAAACTTTAGTTTTGCCGCTACCCGCTCCCGCCAAGACTAGAAGTGGTCCCCCGATATAAGTTACGGCTTTAACCTGCTCTTTATTTAAGCTGGAAAGTAGCTTGTTTCCCTTTTGCATCTAAAATACAATAGTCTCTACGAGCATAATTCTAGCATGGAAGACCCGACCGTTCCCCAACCCAAGCCCATAAGTAAGGCTAAAGTGACTTTTTCTAGGCTCAAAAGGAGAATTTTGAAACATACGTGGGCGGTAAGAGCAGGAATTCTTGGACTAATTTTCGTAAGTATCTATTTAATTTTTACTTTAATCGGATTTATATTGGGCCACACCCCATTAGGCAACTTTGTAAAGCTGTCTGGAGACTTTTTATTCACCCCAGAAGGGAAAATAGAAATTTTAGACGGAAGAACGAACATTTTGATTTTGGGAAAAGGCGGTGTGGGACACGAGGCGCCAGACTTGACCGATACAATTATTCTTGCCTCAGTCTCTTACAAAAATCCCGAAATAAAATTGGTTTCGCTTCCTAGAGACATCTGGATACCCGATCTTAGGACAAAATTAAATAGTGTCTATTACTGGGGAAATCAAAAACAAACTGGGGGCGGAATAATTTTGGCAAAGTCGACAGTTGAAGAAATTAGCGGACAAAAGGTGCAGTACGGAGTTGTGATTGATTTCTCTGCCTTCAAGGAGATAATTGATACCCTCGGTGGCGTCGAAGTGGACGTAGAAAGAGAATTTACCGATACAAGATATCCAATCGTCGGGAAGGAAAATGACGAGTGCGGAGGGGATAAAGAATTTAAATGTCGTTATGAAACTATACATTTTGAGAAGGGCCTTCAGGCTATGGATGGGGCGAGAGCCCTGAAGTTTGCCAGGAGTCGAAATGCCCAAGGAGACGAAGGGACGGATTTTGCCCGCTCTCAACGCCAACAAAAAATAATATCGGCAATTTCCAAAAAAGTTATTTCGACCAAAATTCTTCTTTCTCCTAAGACCCTCTTAAAATTATGGGAAATTGTTAGAATTTCCATCGAGACCGATATACCCGATTCTTCTGGGGCGATTTTGGCTAGGCGCTTACTTGCAGCTAAAAATAGCCTGAATTCCCAGGTTTTACCTCAAAACCTTTTAGTGAATCCCCCTGAATCTCCCAGATATGATAGCCTCTATGTATTTATTCCGAGAAGCGGGGACTGGAGCGAAGTTCATTCGTGGGTTGAGTGTGTCATCTCGGGAGGGATTTGTAATTAATTTTATTCTAAATTTTATTTAAGACGAGAGATATTATACTGTTGAAAATTATAGACTTGGCTGAGTGGAATGAATGAAATTTTCTCTATCAGACTCACCGCGGCGCGATGTAAAGTACTTAAAGACTAGTGATTTTGTAGCCTAAATCTTCTTGGATAGCAGGAAAATGGCCTTCTTCGGTATCATTTGCCGTTCGTTCTCTCCACCTACCCCCTCTCCATCTTAGGGTATTTATATCTATCCACTCGATATAGAACTGCCCATCTCTATACAACCCTCCAATATATTTCAACTCTTTACTGAAAAAATTGTAGGCATATAGATGATAAGAAGCATCACATCCCCAGCAGGAAGAAACTGTTAATAAAAGTATGTTTTTATCGGGAGACAAAGACCAGGTCTCGTTTCCATAGACTGCATAGATTACGTTGTATTGGACTCCTGATATCCAGTCTTCCTTGTTTGGAATGTCAAGAGGGTCTAGTAAGACGTTAAATTTCTTTCCAGTTTTATCCACCATAAAAACCCGCGACCCCAAATCCTTTTTCGGAACCTGACCAGAGTAATCTTCATACGAAATAATAATTTGCTTATCGAGATCCAATCTCCCCGTTTCTTCAACCATTGGATAATAACCATCCAAAGTTTCTCGGTAGACGTTATATTTACCATCTTCCAGGCACGCGGCGAACTCTTTGTCGTTCTCATTTCCCGTAAAAAGGGTAGAACTTTCATTAATGCAGGTTGCCGGAGGGGATTTCGTAAGCGGACTGGGCAAAGGCGTTATGGATAAATTATATATTTTCGAGTTATTTTGTTCTTTGTACCCGGCAAACTTATTTTTCCAATAGTTCCACTTAATAAGAGATAAACCGGAGACAAGTGTAATAATTACTGAATAGACAAACAAAACTATTAATAACTTTGGAGAATTAATAAAGCTAAAAAGCTTCTCCCTCATGAATACTCTCATGGTGCTCTCAGTCCATTATATACGGAGTTCATCGAATTATTATAGTTAATACACACATTAAAAGTGAGACTGAAGTGATATCCATGTCTCGGTTAGGTGAGTTATTTCAGGGGGCCTTTGTATTTAGTATATTAGCTGATAAATTTTGGTGTTGCCCGAAGTAAATACAAGTTTCGCTATTTGTGTAAATTTCTCCTCATTAAGCATGGGGTATTTTTGTCTCTCAAAAGTTCCAACTACGACATAGGAAACTTTATATTTAGAAAGGAGATTTTTTGCTTCCTCCGTGCTTGACGTCAAGTAAACTTGGCTCACCTCGTTGGCTCTAACTTGCGGGAAGTCGGGGGTTCCTCGCCAGAGCCACTCATGGACAAACCAACCAGAGACGGTTGGGAGACCGGAATAAGCAGAAATAACATTAAAATCGGTGTAGCTGTCCCCGGCAGCCTCTAAAATAACCGGTTGACCGGCGACATTTTCTCTAAAGAATAAGAGAGCTTTATACTCTCCAGGGTATTCTCTTTCAAGCCATGCTTCACCATTAAGACCACGATAGTTTCTAAGTTCCCCATAGAAGGATTTAACTCCAAAATAGGGGTAGATTAGAATTGAGGCGATAATAACTGAAGAAGAGCAAACTGCTAATAATTTTAAGAAGAATTTCTTTATAGATAAAAGGACAGAAACAATAATAAAGCCTGATAAAAGATAGAAAATTACAAAACCCTGATAGGTGAGTTTAAACATAGTATTTGCTCTATGGTGGGAGGAAATATAAATGTCTTTTACAAAAATGACTTCCGGCAAAAATATCAAAATCCAAGCGGCCAGAAGAAGCGAGAGGATAAAGACTTTTGATTCATTTAATTTTCTTTCCCTAAGAAGATTTATAACAAAAACTGTAGTTAGAAGTGCCGGAAAACCCCAAAGAATGGCTAGCTGCCAAAAGGGAGTTGACGCCCTCACGAAACCTATGCCTTCGGCAATCGAGGAAAAATTTAGTATAAAAGGGAGAGTTGTCAAAAGCCCAACTAAAATTAAAGTCAGAAGTGTTTTTGAAGTTTCAAAAATAAAATCCCAAGAAAGTTTCTTTTTGACAAGGTTATGAATTGCGATTGTTACGCCGGCGACAAGAAGGTAAATTCCGAAATCCCAGGTGTTGGTCATGAACATTATCCCAAGGGCTACCCCCAATCCTAATGTAATTAATAGTTTCTCACCCCTTTCTTTTGAGAAGAGAATAAAACTTGTCAAAAGGGCAAGGAAAGTAAGAACAACCGGTAGATCCAAAAGGTGTCCGTGAAGATCCGACACGATGAATGAATAACTGGGGAATTCATGAATTGTTTTGTCATTTGTGTCCGGGTTATAGCCGATAAAGCGCGTAGCATCCGGATACCAATATTTTTCGTACCCATTTTTGAGGACGTAATAGGGAGTATGGAAATTTCCTCCCAGGCCCAAAAGAAGGGCAGACAAAATCCCTCCGACGATAACTGCTCTTCCCCTTTTACCCCCAAAGGTATTCGCCAAAAGAGACGTTGTGATACTAAAGGCTGAAGAAAGTGTAAGCCCGAGAATTGTTCCCAACATGAGGTTATATGTTATAGCGCCTGGAATTCCCGAAAGTTTAGTTAAGGTCGCTGTCATTAAATGCCCAAACCAGTAATAGTTAATGGGCTTGCCCCCTGCCCACATATCCGCGGGAGGCAAAAATTCACCCTTTAATATTGAATTAATAAATCCATAGTCCATAAATTTTTCCAAGCCCCTAATCTCTGGTTGGTGGGCGCGAACATAACTCCAAGCAAAAAGTCCTGCAAAAAATAGAAGTTCTTCTAAAATAAAAACTTTTATTTTTTTCCTGAATGCTTCCTTGATTTCTTTTTTGTATTTCGTGTAAATAATGAAGTTGGCGACTATGCTTAATCCGAAGACTCCGAAGACGGAAGATAGGCCAAAAGGGAGAATATGCAGGACTGATATGAGAAATACCAGATATGAAGTTGTGAGAATTCCTATGATTTTTGAAACCCCATATCCCGAGTCAAAAAATTTGCCCAAAATCCTCCAAGTGAGTGGAAAACTAAATATCCCTAAAGAAAACAATATTACCCACCAGATAAAAACCGAAAAAAAATCGCTTTGCATCATACCTTTATCCAACCCATCCAGCCCTGATAATAAGAGAAATCTAAGTAGCAATAAAGGAGAGATATAATTATCAGAAAAGCCAGAAATAATTTATTCTTTCCGGTCACCTCATAGAGTTTATAAAGACCAACCGCAAAAAGTATATATATTGCCGGAAGCATAATGAGCCCCCGGGCCCCATTGGGAGGATCGACAGTTAGAATTTGGCCAAAGACAATTCCAAGAATATAGATCAAAAGCCAGACAGCCACTTTCTTAGGTTTTACTAATGAGGCCAATAGACCAAGCAAAAATCCGATTCTCACAAACGTGTTTACGGGTGGTTCTTTTAGAGGAAGATACCTGGGGTTTTCCTCTCTTCCTCCGTCGACCGCGTCCAGAAATACCCAGGATTTTATGGACGTTAATACTTGATATTTAGATATCTCCTCCCTTTTGGTTAACCCGTGGTAGGGAATACTTGCGTTTTTTATTGAAACTACCCTGAATCTTAGATTATATTTTTCCCAGTTCCTGGAAATTTTCATGGCCCAAGGGAGGCTTAAGAGAATGGCTACCGTGCCAAAGCTAGCAAGAACCTTAATAAACACTTTTTTAGAAGCTCTTTGGGCCCACAAGACATAAAGGAGATAAAAGGGCGAAACAGCGAGAATAATGGCTCCACCACGGTATGAATAGAAAATTATTGCGGCAACTATCCCTCCAAGGGCAGACCAAAAGACACTTTTTTTACGGCCGGCAATTTCTAAAAACCAAATAAGATAAAGACCAAGGCAGGTTACTCCTATTATGTCATTCCAACCTACTCGGGAGAATTGGAGATAATAGTAACTGAAGGATAGAAGTAAGGTCGTTGCAAAAGAGATGGCTCGATTGGTAAGAGATTTAACAATGAAGAAAAAAGGAATTAGTGCCAGAAGACTAAGGAGTGAGGAGGTTAGGCGAAGAGCCAAAAACGACTCCTGCCTTCCCAAAAGACCAATAAGTGAAAGTGCAGGAAGGTATACCAGTTGTGATTTGCTGAAGTCCCAATGAAAATCTAAGATATTATAGCTTCCTAAATTAAAAATCTTATCTATATCTCTTAAATTTGCAGGCTCGTCTACCACATACGGTGGATATTGTTCCAATTTCCAAAGTCTGGGCAGTAATGATAAAGATAGAATAATAAAAAGGTAAATAAGAGTTTTATAATTATTCTTTTTCATTTAGGAACCTTCGCAATTTTGAGAAGTCTGGAATATCACAAAGTCCCCGTTTTTATAAAAGGATGTAAACTCGCGTTGAAAAAACTCGATATCGATATCGGGATAGTCGGGATCCCCACTTGTGTCCTGGACCGTAAAGTAGTCAAGGTCGTTTTCCCTTAGCAATGTACAGATTTCCAGTTTATCTTGGCTCGTATAGATTTTTTCCATTGTTTTACCTCTTTTGTCGGTGTCATATCCGGCCGACCAAGAAAAATAAGGCCAACCCATAAAAATTTTTCTGCCGGCAAGTGAGGCCGGGTCGTAGAGGTAGGAGGAGTTAAGAAAGACGCTGTCTTTGGGGGTATTGGCAAGAATAAATTGGGAAGCTCGGTTACTCCCAACGTCGGGAATTTCAATATAGCGGTCGTTGATTATCGGGAAGAAATCGATTATCCCGGAGAGTGTCAGGAAAAAAAGGGAGGCTGCGGTCAAGACTTTTCCAAAGATTTTTCTCTTCCAAATATAAATTAAGGCGTACGCAGTAAAGAAGTTCGCTCCAATCAAAAATAAGTTAAAGAATTTATGGTTTGCCGCGACCTCTGGCGAGAAGCGAAAAAGGTTTCCTACGACAAAAAGGGCAAAGAAGGGATAGAAAACTTTCCTAACCTTCCTCGAGGCAAGGAAAAATCCGATTGGAGCAAGTACGACGGTCAAACCTAGATTCAGGACCCAATAATTTACAAAATTTACAAAATTTAAGTTCTGTATCAAAAAACCGGGATCGAAAAATTTTACGTCTATTTGAGACTTACCCATATAAAGGATTTGAGGGATGGCAAGCGCTAATGAAAAAAGGCCGATCAGAAAGATTTGGTATCTTGTCTTTGGGTAAATTAGAAAGAAAACTCCAAGTGCGACAATCATCATTCCAAAAACTGCGAGATGGAAAAACGGGAAAAGACCAATAAGAAGCGAAAGTAAAACGACTCCCTTAGTGGAGAATTTTTTGTTTACCTCTATGAGTCGATACAGGAAAAAAACCAAAAGTAAAAATGCCGCATACGCCAAAGACAGGTGTCTCTGATTCGTAAAAATATTAAGACTCCAAAAAGCAGAGACTACTCTGCCGTCATAAGGCCCAAAAGAGGCAAATTCGCTTGTATTGATAATTTCATTTATTAAATTTGGAGAAATTGGATGAGTCTTGAGAAATTCCAAAAAAGAAAATGACCCATTAAAAAGAAAAAGGACAATGGAGAGTACTCCTACGGCTTTATTTTTAAAAACTTTTGTAGCCAAAAAATAAATTATTAATATCAGCGCAAAGAAAGATATGGCACTGGGAATATTTAATGCCCAGTCGAGTCTTACTCCAATTTTTTCCAAAAACCCCACAACGAGATAAAAAAGAAAGTGGTAGCGGATTGGGGGTCCGGCAAAAATTGGATACTGGGGAGGAAAATTATCACCCAAAGAGAATGATCGAATAAGCGGGATGGTTGCGGCGAAGTCACTCCAGAGTTTGAGGGCTAGTTTTAAATTACCATCGGGAGTTATCTGAAAGGTTTTAAACATTAGAAAGAACGAAAAGACCAAAACGGGAATAAAAAAGAGCGCCTCTTTTGACCATAAATACTTTTTCATTTGTCGATTCTTAAACCAAAGTATAGCGGAAAAGACGCCTGTTGGGGATCAAATGGCTAGAAGAATGCTTGCGATGACAAGAATCAGACCGACTGATACTCCAATGACTGTAGGAAAAGAGATACCTGCGTCGGGTAGGGTTTCGGCAGATGTGGGTGTAGCCGTAGGTTTTTTCGTTGGGGTAAGAGTCGCAGATATAGAAGCGGTTGGAGAAACGCTAACTCTCGGAGTTGGCGTAGGACTTCCGGTTAATCTAATGGTGGGTGTGGGAGTTACCGTAGGAGTTAGGGTGGCAGTTGCGGTGGGCGCTTGGGCAAGCGAATCTTCCTCGGGTGCAACCGGTGAAACATTCCCCTCCCTTGATCGAAAGATTCTAGTAGCCGTAAAAACTGCAATCCCGGCGAGTATGATTGTAGCGGCGGCGATTCCGATTATAGGGAGTCTTTTCTTTAAGTTTTCATTCATTGTTTAACCCCTTTTTTTAAAAGAGAGAAAAGTTGTCAAGCCACTAAATATCAAAAGGGAAATCCCAAAAAGTATTAAAGCCAGTGTTTGAATAGAACTTCCTGCGTCGGGAAGAGAGGATCCAGTTGCCGTTGGCGTCGGAGCCTTGGTTGGAGTAAGTGTTGCCGAAGGAGTGGCCGAAACCCTTGGCGTCGGTGTCGGGGTTCCCGTCGGTTTCGGTGTAGGCGTTGGGGTAGAGGTTACTCTGGGTGTCGGTGTTGCCGAAGGAGTGGCCGTAAATGCAGGTTCTTCAGCAGCTTGAACAATAAATGATCGTGTTAGAGTTCTTAAAATTCCTTGGGCGTCTCTCCAGGAGAGAGTAATTTTATGGGTTCCGGCGGAAAGATCGTCCGGAGGACTCCAACTCCACTCTCCGTCGGCCCCGACCGTTACCTCATCAATAACGGGATCTGATTCGAGGGTTACTGTGATAACTATTCCTTTCGGTCCTTCTCCGAAAAATTCGGGCTGGGCCGTCGCAACAGTCTCCCCACTATTTACGCTAGTAAGAGTTACGGCGCTAGCCGCGGGAGTTGCCGTTTCGGATACTTCAAAACCCGACTCTTGTATATCTGCCTCTGGAATTTCAATGTTTGCACCAGGTGTTTCTCCCGGGGTAGATGCGGGGAGATTTCGGTAGTCGTGTACCTGACCCAGGGTTATTGGCGGTGCTGGTTTTGCCGCTATTGGGTAAATTTGAGCCGAGGCAACACCACCCTCACCCCCTTGGATAGAAATTTCGGCCAAGGTATTTTCTTGGTCAATTGTGATTAGTGAGGTTAGATCGAGAGTTCTTGAGGTTGAAATTGGAACAACCCAGTTACCATCATTTGAAGTTAGGGTAGAAAGGGGAGTTCCTCCGCCTATGGCAACGTAGACCAATACTCCCCCCGCGGGACTTCCCTCGGCAGTTAAAACCTTGCCTGAAATGACCACCGAATCCTCGCCCGGTGTTAGTTGCGGTCCGGTTGCGGCTCGCCAAGCAACACCGTTATTATCGAACTCTGTCTCATTAGAATTTATTTTTAAAAAGTAGTTTGTTTCGGGTTCAAGGCCGGTCAAAACCGTCGAGTGTAGTGTGGATTGGCCTTCGATTTCGCTTAACGCAGTTTGCCCTAGCGTCTCATTTTTCCCAAAAGAGACCGCACCCACAGTTTCCTTATCCGTAGTCCAGGAGAGAGTTAGAGATGATTCAGTGATGTTTGTGATTCTTACATCATTGGGCGTAATTTCTCCGCTCGCACCCAGTCTGAAGATCTGTCTATTTCTAACCATAAAAACACCAACAACAATTCCTATTACCAGTATTGTCAAAACTATTAGTGTGGGTATTTTTCCTTTCATGGCGTAGGCGTTAATTCCCCTGAACCAGTTGCTTCCGGAGTTACACTAGGCGATCCGCCAGCTGGCGGAGTCAAAGTAGGATTTTCTTGGGAAAGTTCTTGAGTAATCTGCGGGCCCTGATTTACAAATGTCTCTGGCACATCTGTCTCTCCAAAATAGGTTCTTGCGGCAAGGGACGCCAAAGTTTCCCTGTCTAGATCAGGCGAAATAGGCTCTAGGATTTCAGGAGGAACATTGACTGAAGGTTGAGTTATAAGTGCCCTATAGACGCTAAAAGCTATCCACATAAATATTGTGATTACCGTGAGGATTGCTGTACTAACCAAAGCCGGGGTTTTTTTCTTCATCTTTATTACTTAAGATACGGCGATCGGGCATTTATGACAAGAATCAATTCTCTGCCCGCCTCGCTTTCCTCAGTATTAATATATAATGTGTCTAATTTGTAAGGCCTCCTTAACCCTTCCATAGCTTGGACAAAAGAAGCAAGGAGGGGATAGTCAGAGGTTGAGCTTAAGGAAAACGTTAACCCCTCAGCCCCTACTGGGAGAACATCGAGTTTGGTAGATGTATCTAAAGTACCATCTCCCAGAATGTTAACTTTTCCCATTGAAAGGGAAAGTATTGTGACTGGATTTTGGCTGGCAACCCCCTCCAATTGTCGAACAAGAGCCTCCGGCTCGCCCTTTTTAGGAATAGCTAGTTTAAGTAGATCTATATTTGCTCGCTCTTCTTCATAAAGCACCTGGGCGCGATTTAAATTCTCAATTTTCTGATTCATGATTGACAAAATTTGCCTTTTACCCTCTATTTCTTTAATCAGTTCTGCCATAGCGACAAGTGTGGGTTTTATGGCAAAGATGCCAAAGATGGAAATAGTGGCTAGAGAAAGGAATAGCTCCATAAAAACTTTAAGGTCTTGTCGCTTTTGATAGTGACCCACGACATCTAGAAAATAGGACTTGTAACGCAAGTAGTTTGCCCTCCAACCAACTGCCATGTTAGATTTCCTCCTTTGCTAAACTCACATCGAGGCTAAATTCAAGAAGAGAAGGATCGTTACGGTTTGTCTCAACTGATTTTAGGGTTGTTTTAGGGTAGCCTGCGTTTTTCTCAAGGTTGACTGCGAATTGGACGATACTTCTCTCACTCGGCGAAAGACCATCGACCGTAAGGCTTTCTCCAGAGAGTGAGATTTTCGATAAAAGTACATCTTCCGGAATATTCACTGAAATATTGCTGAATATTTTCGAAAAAGAGACGCTATCTGACGTTAGAGTCTTATATATAATTAACCTTTTTTGAACTTCTATAAATTCCCTTTCAAAATCCTTAGAGCTGGCAATTAACGACTGTTTCTGTTCTATTTCTTCAGCTAAGTCCGCATTTTGAGCGTCCAGCCAGAACCTTGAAATGAAGGCTAAGATAACCACGAGCTCTGTGACAATAACGATATAACGAAAGGTGGAAAGAGCCCAGGAGAGAATTCTTCCGGTGGTTGTTACCGCAAATTCCTCTGAGGGAAGAAGATTAATCAATCGTTGTTTCTTTAGGGCAGCCATAGAGTCGCTTACGCTCCAATTTCTAATTTCCAAACTCCAAATTCCAAACTGGTAACAGAATCGAATTCTATTCCTCAATATACCACATGGAAAGGGGTGAGAGAAGCAAAAACTCTACTTTTTCGAGGTCCTTTTAGCGGGCTTGGATTTTAATCTTGCGCCAGACTTACCTTTAGGTAATAACTTGGAGAGTGTACTTTTGATTCTGGCGGCTTTATTTTTGTGTATAACTTTCTTTTTAGCAGCTCTATCCGCTAAAGATATTGCACTAAGGATTTTCTCAGAAGATTTTGCCCTTTTGGCAACACGAATAGAAACCTCCAATTTTTTGAGAATGGATGAATTTAATTCCGACTTTCTTTTGGAGGACCTTAAGGCCCTTTTGGCTGTTTTTGTTACAGGCATGGGCAGAGTATAATCTAACAAGATTTAAAAAACAATGGTTGGGAAAATTATTTCAAAAGGGAAAAAGCTTATCTTTTCGGCCCAAACTTCGGTCCTTTCTGCCGCCACGATAATAATGCTTATGGTTGTTGCCTCAAGGGTCTTGGGGTTAGTTCGCCAGAGGGTCTTGGCACACTTTTTTGGTGCAGGGGAGCTTTCTTTATTCTTCGCGGCCTTTAGACTTCCCGATCTGGTTTTTGAAGTTTTGGTTTTTGGAACATTTTCTTCCGCATTTATTCCTGTATTCACAAAAGCCTTAAGAAAAGGGAGGAAAAATGCATGGAACACTGCAACTTCTGTTACAAATATTGGGGTTCTAGTCTTTCTTTTTGTAGGGATTATTCTAGCTGCCTTTGCAAATCCTTTATATAGCCTTTTTGCACCGGGTTATGATCTCGCCCAAAGAGCCCAAGTAGTCAAAATTGCCAGAATTCTTTTTGCTGCGCAGGGTTTTTTCGTTGTGAGCTACGTGTTAACCAGTGTTCTTGAGTCTCTGAGGCGCTTTTTAGTACCAGCCCTAGCGCCCCTTTTTTACAATTTGGGAATAATCCTTGGCACCATACTTTTGGTAGGCAAATATGGACTTCTTGCCCCCGCCTTGGGAGTACTTTTAGGAGCTTTCCTTCACTTCTTAATTCAACTGCCGCTCGCGATAAAGCTTGGTTTCAGATTTTTTCCGAAAATTGTAGTTACTAAAGACGTAAGAACCATCGGGAAACTCGCCCTACCTAGAATTATAGAGGTTAGTTTCCTGCAAGTCTCGAAATTGGTCGAGCTTTCTTTAGCTTCAATTATTTCAACGGCTTCTTATACATACTTCACATTCGCAAGCACTCTTCAATTTCTTCCCGTTGGTCTTTTTGGAGCTTCGGTGGCCAAAGCGGCCCTACCTACTTTAGCCAGGCAGGAAAATGATCCTTCGGAATTTCGAAAGACTCTTTTTGGAGCACTCTACCAGATAATATTTTTTGTTGCCCCCATGGCAGGCGTTCTAATTATTTTGAGAATTCCTTTGGTGAGGCTTATTTTCGGTACAGACATCTTTAGTTGGGAGTCAACGGTACAAACCGGACTCGTTGTTTCGGCATTTGCGTTGGGGGTGGTTTTTCAATCCGCAGTTTCAATCCTGGCCCGGGGTTTCTATGCCCTTCATGACACAAAAACCCCAGTTGTCGTTTCAATCTCCTCAATATTGGTCATAATCGTCATGGATTTTGTTTTTATCAAAGGTTTCTCCCTTCCGGTTTGGGGACTAGCGTTTTCTTTTTCAATAGGAGCCGCTATACAAGCAACAATCCTCCTTTATCTCATCAATAAAAAGACTTCAGGGAAATCATTCTTGGCCTTGCTTGTTTCTCCTTTCAAAATTTTGTTAGCTTCTCTCGGTTCAGGAACGACGATGTTTTTTCTACTTAAAATATTCGATAGAAGCGTTTGGGTGAAGAGGCTTTCGTTCTTAGGGCAGATAGAGGCGACCAGAATAATTCCCTTCGAAAGATTTGTTCTTGATACACGCTACACCGCGAATCTTATTGCACTCACGTTTTTGGTTACTAGCGTTGGAGTATTTATTTATCTTGCCATAAGTATGCTGCTTGGTTTGAAAGAGGTCTGGGGTTTCTTTGGGCTGGCCAAAGGGATTTTAATAAGACATAAAGTTCTTGCAATTCCCAAGAAGGAAACAGAACCCGTTTCACCCCCACCGACGGATACTCAGACCTAGGTTGCTAACCCATTCGACTTCGCTCAGGACAAGTCGGCCTCGCTTCCGCCGGTGTCCTGAGTGTAATCGAAGGATTTCTTGCGCGCACTTCTTATTCCCCTTATGGCGTAATGTTGAATATAAATATTTAAATGCTAAAGTCATGTTACATGTTTAAGCTTAAAGACAAAGATATTATTAAATGCTGTTTGCCAGTCCTGGAAAATCTGTTCAAGAAGCACAAAGAGACATATATAAATCTTTTCTTTTGGGAAAGAGATGTGGACATTAACAATCTAAATCTGAGACCACTTTTAGATACTGGACTTATTAAAAAAGTGGGTAATAAATTTAGGGCAAATGTTTTTATCTTCCCTTTATCGGGAAAATTTATTGTCTGCGATTTCTTGATTTCTCACCACAGAGTTAAAGATGGTCGCTATCTTAGAAGAAAAGATGACGTATGGCCTATTTTTGCATACGAATCGCCATATATTGCCAAAAAAGCAATTGTCAAAAAAGGCGACTATGTTCTGGATTTGGCGACTGGCTCAGGAATAATTGCTCTTTTTTGTGCTGAGAAAGCTAAAAAAGTGGTAGGGATCGATATAAATCCAAAGGCTATAAATTACGCTCAATTTAATGCGATATTAAATAATTTGGAGGATAAGGTTGAATTTAGATTGGGAGATTTATTTGAACCCGTCAGCGCTGAAAAATTTGACTTGATTGTGTGGAACGGCCCAACAATTGCTACACCGGATTTACCCAATAAATACCCAATATATTGTTTTGGAGGAGCAGACGGCTTAAATTTTACAAGAAAATTTATTGATAGAGCTCCTAATTATTTAAGTCCCAAAGGAAGAATGCAGTGGCTAGATCCATGTTTGGGAAATGAGACCAGCCCTAAATCTCTGAAAATAATTAAAGAGATTTGGGGAAATAGCAGTCTTAGTGTGACTTACGAACAAAGAGTCAAACCCAATCCTCTTTACAGTCTTTACGAAAATGTCGGTAAGTTTCTTCTTAAACCGACAAAAGGGTTACCTAGACCTTTGTGGATTGAGCCTTTGACAGGCAAAGAACTTTCCGACTGGCTAGATTTTCTCAAAAGAAATAATTTCACCCATATCCACGCCGGAATGTATAGAGTTTATCCTTCAGAAAGCTTTAGAATTACCAAAACTAGGCCAAAGAAGATTTTGTTCCCTAGAATGAATTATTTACCTCAAGAGTGGCACTTTTTAAGCTTTTCAAGGATCAAACAGTTATTGAGAATCTGTGAGGGATATTGACCCCAAAAAAACTCTGTCAAATTCTAATTTCTCCCGTATTTTCGGCATTAGAAATTATATAAATATATATATAAATATGGGGTATATAATTCCGCCGATATGGAAAGAAAGATTAGAAGAACATTTAGTCGGGAAGCCAAAGCCAAAAAGGAGAGGGAAATGGAATATGGAAGCTTGGCACGGGATATTATCGATGCTATTGAAGCCAAAATCCTGGAATCTGGCAAGCATGAATTTAAAATTCCTTTCGACTCTTATTTGGTTATGGGTGGAATAGCTAAATGTGGTGTATGGACGTCCGGAGTCGGCACACGAAGGGTAGTGATAATCGAGGAACCCGAGTTTGCTGATATAAGGGCCGAAAGAGGTGTAACAATTATAAGTGAGGATTCTGACACTTTTTTCCCCTTTGTCCGGTTTAAAGAGGAAATTTATGAAGGCAGTAACTTAACAAAAAGTATTTACTCTGACAAAGATGCTACGTTCGATCTCCGACCAAGAATGTTGCGTTTTTTGGAGGACATAAAAAGGTGGGAAATAGTTGCTTAACAACCGACTGCAAAAAACGATCTATTCCGCTGGCGCCAGCAAACCCGAGCGAATATCCTTTTGGGCAGTGCTGAGCGGAGTCGAAGTACTTGACCCATTCGACTAAAGCTCGGGGTCGACGCCCCACCCATTCGCTCTTCGAGCCGTTTACGGATAGTACTGACCACGTCCGCATCGCGTACGCGAAGCGTTTCGGGCGGGAAAGGTAAGAAGTATGAATGTGTGGGGCTTGACATCTTTTAGCACTCGTGATAAGTTACTGCTAAAGTAGCAGGGTATAGTGCAGAGCGCATAGTACATAGATTTTCTCTATGCACTATCAACTAATTACTAACCACTGCGAGAGAAACGAGCTTATGACTGACGGACTTACAGCTAGGCAAACTCAAATTCTTAAGGCTTTGATTGATGAGTATATAGAAACGGCGGAGCCCGTTGGCTCATTCGCCCTGGAAAAGAAATATAATCTTGGAGTTTCTCCGGCAACTATCCGAAACGAGATGGCGGAACTAACCACTTCAGGATTTTTGCGCCAACCCCATACTTCTTCCGGTCGCGTTCCAACCCCAAGGGCAATGAAATTTTACGTTTCGCAGCTCATGGAGGAAAAACAGATGAGTTTGGCTGACGAGGTTAAGGCCAAAGAGGAAGTTTGGGATGTACGATCCGACGTAGACAAACTTTTGGAAGAGGCTGTGAGAGTTCTGGCGGAGCGGACCAGAAACGTTGCAGTTGCAGCAATGGACGAAGGAAAGACTTGGCATGCGGGCTACGCCAATATTTTTGCAAACCCAGAATTCTCCGACTTGAGAGCCTGTGCCAATCTTTTTTCCTTTTTAGACGAAACCCAGAGACTTCATGAGCTTTTCTTTGAAAGAGCAATCTCCGGAAGCCCAATAGACATCCTTTTTGGCGAAGAGCTCGGCTGGCCAGGACTTTCTCCTGTTGGAGTTGTGGCGACTCACTTTAGCATCAGGGGAAAAAACGGGGCCCTAGGTGTAATCGGGCCGATTAGGCTTTCCTACCCGACAGTTGTCCCAATGTTAAGATATTTTGGTAATCTCATTGAGGAGGTTTCAAGGTAATGAGAGTCGTTAAAAAGGATAACGAAGCCGCAGTTCTTAAAAATCAACTTGCCAGGTGTCTTGCCGACTACGATAATTTAAGAAAGAGGACAGAGGCGGAAAAGGCTCTTTGGGGCCAGTTTTCGACGGAGAGGGTTTTGATTAAACTTATTCCCATTCTTGATTCTCTTGAATCAGCCCAAAAACACTTGAAAGATAGCGGATTGGCAATTGCATCTGGCGAGTTTAGAAAAGTTTTTAAGGAAGAGGGTATTGTTGAAATTCGTCCGCAAAAAAACGAGGTTTTCAATCCGGAATTACATGAAGCGATTGAGTTGGTTCAAGGAGGCAATAAAGGAAAAATTTCGGAGCTAGTTTTAGTAGGTTGGAAATTTGAAGATGGTAATATTATTAGACCGGCAAAAGTTAAAGTTTTTAGTGACGCAAGTAATTAGGAGAAATAAAAAATGAGCAAAATTGTAGGTATCGATTTAGGAACGACAAATAGCGTAGTAGCCGTAATGGAAGGGGGACACCCCAAAGTCATCCCCGCGGCCGATACCGGCAGGAACATTACCCCTTCGGTAGTTGAGCCGGTGAAAAATCTTGTAGGGGATGTTGCCAAGCGTCAAGTGATACTAAATCCCAAAAATACGATTTATTCCATAAAGCGCCTTATGGGTCGAAGATTCCAAGACAAAGAGGTCAAAAGGACCCAAGAAATGGTGCCATATGAAGTGAAAAGCGGTAAAGACGGTATGGCGGACGTTGAAATAGAGAATAAAAATTATACGCCCCAGGAAATCTCTGCAAGGATTTTGATGAAGCTTAAAAAAGACGCCGAAGCATACCTTGGCGAAAAAGTGGAAAGTGCCGTCATAACCGTTCCCGCATATTTCGACGACGCCCAAAGACAGGCGACTAAACAAGCGGGTGAGATAGCGGGATTTAAGGTTGAAAGAATAATAAATGAACCTACCGCGGCCGCTCTAGCCTATGGACTTGACAAGAAAAAGGCCGAGAAAATTGCAGTTTATGACCTTGGGGGCGGGACTTTTGATATTTCTATTCTTGAACTTGGGGATGGGGTTTTTGAGGTAAAAGCAACCAACGGCGACACGCATTTAGGCGGAGACGATTTTGACGAAAGAATAGTTGACTATATTGCCACTGAATTCAAAAAGGAAAATGCTGTAGATTTAAAGGCCGACAAGCAGGCGCTCCAGAGAGTCAGAGATGCGGCAGAGAAAGCCAAGATTGAACTCTCCGCGGCTAACGAGGTCGAGATAAACCAACCGTATATCACCCAAAAAGACGGGCAACCGATGCACTTAACTATGAAATTGACCCGAGCCAAGCTCGAAAGTTTGGTTGAGGATTTGATTGAGAGCACAATGAAACCGGTTCAAGATTGTCTTAAAGACGCCAAACTTGATCCCCACGACATAAACGAGGTTATTTTGGTTGGAGGAATGACCAGAATGCCCAAGGTATTTGAGACAGTTAAGGAGTACTTTGGTAAAGAACCCAATAAGTCGGTAAATCCGGATGAAGTGGTTGCGGTAGGAGCCGCAATCCAGGCTGGAGTATTGGGCGGAGAAGTTAAAGATATCCTTCTTCTTGATGTGACTCCCCTAACCCTGGCAATTGAAACCCTAGGGGCTGTTGCAACTCCCATGATTCCCAGAAATACGACCATACCGACCTCAAAAACCGAGGTTTTCTCAACAGCCGCTGACAACCAAACTCAAGTCGAAATACACATTACCCAGGGAGAGCGTCCGATGAGTGCTGACAATAAGAGCTTAGGGCGGTTTATATTGGACGGGATTCCGCCTGCGCCTCGAGGAGTTCCCCAAATCGAGGTTACTTTTGACATGGACGCATCCGGTATTTTGACGGTCACTGCAAAAGACAAAGCGACCGGCAAGACCCAGAATATTAAGATTACAGGTGCGGTTGGACTTTCGGACGATGAGGTCAAGAGAATGCAGGAAGAAGCCGAGAAGCACAAAGTTGAGGACTCCCGAAAGGCTGAGCTTGTCGAAGCCAGGAATAAAGCCGATGCTATGGTCGCGGCCGCTGAAAAAGCCCTCAAAGACGCAGGCGATAAAGCCCCGGCAGATGTAAAAAGTAAGGTTGAAGAGAAGATTAAAGCTCTCAAGGACACCCTTGCCAAAGAAGGAGCAACAAAAGAGGAATTGGACGCTGCCACAAAAGACCTTTCGGATACTCTTTCTTCTATAGGTCAGGCAATGTATGGTTCGACAGGCTCACCACAAGGCGGCCAAGAAAAAAAGAAAACCGAAGGTCCTGAGCCTGCCGAAGGAGAAGGAAAAAAGGAAGACAAGAAAGGGGAAAAAGTTGAAGAGGGAGAGGTAGTAGAATAAAGGTGTGGCTGCAAAATCTGATTACTACGATATCCTCGGAGTCTCCAAAAACGCCTCGGCGGATGAGATAAAGAAAGCTTATCGCAAGCAGGCTTTGGAGTGGCATCCGGACAGGCATAGGGACGAAAAAGAAGCCGCGGAAAAACGTTTCAAAGAAATAAACGAGGCTTACCAAATATTATCAGACTCTCAAAAACGCTCTGCTTATGACCAATTCGGACACTCCGCCTTCGCCCCCGGTGGGGGTTTCGGTGGACAAGGACGCCCCGGCGGACCGTTTTCCCAGACAGGCCGCTATGGCCCCTTCACTTATACATACACCACAACCGGTGGCGACGGTGGAAATCCATTTGTGGGATTTGATTTCGGCGACCCCTTTGACATTTTTGAGCAGTTTTTCGGCGGCGGCAATCCCTTTCGTCAGGCTAGGCAAGTTCCCCGATACTCAATGACCCTGGACTTTATGGAGGCAGTGAAGGGGGTCGAGAAGGAAGTTTCAATAGAGGGTAAAAAGCGTAAAGTTAAAATTCCGGCCGGGGTTGATGAAGGCTCAAGGATCAATTTTGGCGACTTTTTACTCTCGATTAACGTCCGTCCGGATAAGGTTTTTGAAAGAGACGGAAGCGATATATATGTCAGTGTTGGCATCCCCTTCTCTTTGGCTACTCTAGGAGGAGAGATCAAAGTACCAACAATCGATGGAGATATCAAAATAAGAGTGCGATCCGGAACTCAATCTGGAACGACGCTCAGACTTCGAGAAAAAGGTACCATAAACATTCGGGGTCGCGGCCGGGGAGATCAATACGTTCGTATAAATGTGTTAGTTCCGGATAAATTAAACCGTGAACAAAAAGAAGCTATTGAAGGTCTCCAGGCCGAGGGACTTTGATTCTTCGTTGACTTATTCAGGCTTAAGGAGTAAAATTCTAAATTAGAAATTAGAGCTAGAGATTAGAAATGGTGGGATTTTTGCCCGCCATTTTTTGTAAAAGACATATGCAGACACCGAGGACAGAATTTGCTCAAGCCCTAAAGGCCATAGCTACAGAGCGTGGCCTCGACCCCTCTGTTATTTTAGACACCATCAAGCAAGCTATAATTGCCGCATATCGTAGAGACGCAAAAGAGCGAGGAGAGGATACGGAGGAGCTTGATTTTGACGTCGAAATAAATCCCACAAACGGGGAAGCCAGAGTTTTTGCTTGGCCGCTTGAGAAGCCCAAACAAAAGAAGGACGTCACACCTCCAGGCTTCGGTCGAATAGCGGCGCAGACGGCAAAACAAGTAATCCATCAAAAGATTCGTGAGGCAGAAAAAGGAGCGATAATGGAAGAATTCTCGGGTCGTGCAGGAAATTTAGTTTCCGGTATGATTTTGAGATTTGACGGTCCCAATGTTCGGGTCGATATGGGAAGAACCGAGGCGACAATGCCGGCAAGCGAGAGAATTCCCAATGAACGTCTTACCCCTAATCAGAGACTTACTTTTCTTCTTAAGGAAATTATAGAAGGTACAAGGGGGAAGGAAATTATCCTTTCTCGTGCAGACCCCGCCTTTGTTGAGAAGCTTTTCGCAAGGGAGGTCCCCGAAGTTGCTTCTGGAAGCGTTGTAATTAAACAAATTGCAAGAGAACCAGGAGTGAGAACAAAAATTGCTGTAGCCTCCGAACAATCGGGAGTAGATCCGGTGGGTTCCTGTGTTGGCCAGAAGGGGGTTAGGGTTCAGGCAGTCACCAATGAGTTGGGAGGGGAGAGGGTGGATATAATTCCCTGGAGCCAGGATTCAGCCGAACTTATTTCCGCTGCTCTTTCACCAGCAGAGAACGTAACTGTGGGCCTGGATGAGAAGACAAAGGTTGCCAAGGCGAAAGCCCCCGAGGACCAACTGTCACTTGCGATTGGAAAAGAAGGACAGAATGTGCGCCTCGCGGCGAAACTTACCGGGTGGAGAATCGAGGTTGAAGGAATTCCACAAGAGAAAGAACAAGTCTCGGAAATTAGTTTAATTAAAAAGACTAGGACTAAGAAAGTAACTAAGAAAAAAGCTTCCCAGACGGCCGACGCGCCGCAGGAATGAAAATTTCATTAGAAAGACAAAATGATGGAAAAAAGTGCTCGAGCTCCAATAGTTTGCGTATTAGGCCATGTAGATCATGGAAAAACTACGCTTCTTGATGCAATAAGGACGACAAATGTTGCATCAAAAGAAGCTGGGGGAATTACTCAAGGTATAGGAGCGTCAGTTGTAACCACAAAAAAGGGAAGTATAACCTTCATAGATACTCCAGGCCACGCAGCTTTCTCCAATATGCGCTCCCGGGGAGCAAAGGTTGCAGATATTGCAATATTGGTAGTAGATGCAACAGCCGGAGTAAAACCACAGACGAGTGAAGCAATTCAATTAATTAAATCGGCCAATATACCTTTTGTTGTGGCAATTACGAAAATAGACCTACCTTCAGCAAATATTGAGGAAGTAAAAGGACAACTTACTAAAGAGGGAATTTTATTTGAAGGCCGAGGAGGCGATACACCTGTAGTTGCCGTTTCTGCCAAAGAGTCAAAAGGACTATCCGAGCTTCTTGAGACGATAAATCTGGTTGCAGAGGTAAGTGGGGTCAAGGGAGAGAGAAACTCCCCTCTTGAGGCGGTTGTTATCGAAAGTAGCAAAGATAAAAGAGGGACAGTTGCGTCGATAGTAGTAAGAGCTGGAAGGATTAAGGTTGGAGATCAAATTTCTGCAGAGGCAATTTCTGGCAAGGTGAGGGCTCTTTTTAACGATAAATTAGAGTCTGTCAGGGAAGTAGGTCCCGGAGAACCTGGCCAAGTTTTGGGCTTCGAAGAAGTTCCGCCGGTTGGGGCAAGTGTCAGAATTGGAGAAGTAACTCAGGATTTAAAGGTTCAACCGCAAAAACAAGCCGAGGTAGCTGAAGGAGAAATCCCAATCCTAATTAAAACTAAAGATAAGGGCAGTATTGAGGCGATCGAGGGGGTTCTTCCTTCTCTTTATAAAGTGATTAATAAAGGAGTTGGAGATGTAAACGAATCTGATGTTTTAGCCGCCAAAGCGGCAAGTGCCAGGATTTTTGTCTTCGGCTCGAAAGTTACTTCCTCCTCCGCAAAGCTTGCCGAAACAGAAGGTGTGGTAATTGAAAAATTCGAAATAATCTATGAACTTATTGAAAGACTTGAGGAAATACTGAAAAAGGGTGAGGTTGAGATATTCGGGAAAGCTGAGATTGTCGCAACTTTCCCCTTTAATAATAAAAAAGTTGCTGGGTGTAAAGTAGTGTCTGGGCGGATTAAGATTAAAGATCATCTAAAACTGTTTCGAGGAGATAAAGATATCGGAAAAGTAAGAGTGATTTCCATGAAGAAACAGAAAGAGGAGGTGACGGAAGTCGGGGCAGGAGAGGAATTCGGAGTAATTTTTGAACCGCAGCTTGATTTTTCAAAGGGTGACGTGTTAGTATCGGTCGCCAGTAAGAAGTAATACTTAAGCACGATGGAAAACTCATTCGGATCACTTATTAACTCTGCCTCTTCAGTCTTAATTCTCCTTCCCGTTAGGCCCTATCTTGACCAAGTTGCCGCAGGACTCGCCCTCTACCTAGCTATTCGGGATCAAAAAGACGCAAGTATTTCTTGCCCCACCCCTATGACAGTTGAATTTAATCGACTTGTCGGGGTAAATAAAGTAACTGCGGATCTGGGAAACAAAAATATGGTCATTAAATTTATCAACTATAACGCAAGAAATATCGAAAGAATCAGTTCCGAGGTGGAAGGCAACGAACTTTATATGGTAGTTATTCCTAATCCGGGTGCAAAGGCCCCGGCAAAAGAGAATGTCGAGATATCCTTTTCGGGCGTATCGGCCGAAACAATCATATTAGTGGGAGGAGTAAATGAGTCTCATTATCCACAATTAGCATCCAAAGATCTTATGGGGACAAAAGTAGTTCATATAGGCACAAGGTCCTTAGCTCTTTCCCCCAATAGAAACATTCTCTCTTTTGCCAGACCGGCTTCCTCGGTTTCCGAATTAGCGGCAGCACTAATTGAGGAATTGGGCATAACCATAGATACCGATATTGCTACAAATCTTTTGATGGGGGTTGAAGAAGGCAGCCGTCAGTTTAAGGGGCCAGATGTGACTGCCGAAACTTTTGAATTAGTTGCTAGACTTCTTAAGAAAGGTGGACAGAGGTTGCAAGTACAGGTTGACAAGGCTCAATTTCCGTCCCCACGTCAAGCCCCCCCGACCGCTCCGCTTCCAGAAAGAGTGGAGGAAGAATCTCCCAAAGAGCCGCCAAAGGATTGGTTAGAGCCGAAAATCTACAAAGGGACTTCAATTAGTTAAAAGTTCAACCCATTCGGCAAGCACAGGGTTGATGCTGAGCTTGGTTATTCTTTTTGAGTTTTTAATTTGTTTATGTTATTATTCCTACGATGTCTACAAGGTTTTTCCTTCGACTCCTTTGAGTCGCTCAGGATTTACTTTGTTCAACATGTCTTATGGCACTACCAACTGAAGAAAAACAGGAGATTATTAAAAAGTTTGCTCGCGAGAAAGGCGACACAGGGAGCCCCGAAGTACAAATCGCACTTCTTTCAGCGCAAATCGATAAACTTATTTTGCATTTGAAGGAACACGCAAAAGATGTACACTCGAGAAAGGGACTTCTTAGTATGGTTGCTAAAAGAAGAAGGCTTTTGACCTATCTTCAAAAGCGCGATGAGGCGCGGTACAAAATCCTCATAGGAGAACTAAAACTCAAGAAATAACCTACTAGGATATTTCACCAAACATTTTAATGAAGAAAGCTGAAAAAAGTATAGAACTGGGTGGTAGAAAACTCACCCTCAAAACGGGCGTTCTGGCTGAACAAGCAACAGGCAGCGTCCTTGCTTCATATGGAGAAACAGTTGTATTGGCAACGGTTGTTGCCGCTCCCTTAAAAGTTGATCTGGGTTATTTTCCTCTCATGGTCGAATATCAGGAAAGGCTTTATGCGGGAGGCCGTATCAAAGGAAGTAGATGGGTAAAAAGAGAGGGCAGACCCACGGATGAGGAAATTTTGTCTGCAAGGTTAATTGATCGCTCAATTAGGCCCCTTTTTCCGGAAACGTACAAAAAAGAAGTTCAGGTTGTTTTGACTGTTCTTTCGGTTGATAGGGAAAACGACCCTTCGATTCTTTCAGCAATTGCAACATCTGCGGCTTTGGCCGTCTCAAATATTCCCTGGAAAGACCCGATTGGAATAGTAAGAGTTGGGATGAAAGAGGGTGTTTATTTTGTCAACCCGGTTGACACTGAAATGGCAGTTTCGGAGATGGATTTGGTTGTTTCGGCAACAAAAGACGCGGTGCTTATGATTGAGGCCGGAGCCAAGGAGGTAAGCGAAGAGTCTATTTTGGGGGCGGTTGAGTTTGCCCAAGGGGAAATTGGCAAAATTGTTAAGGTAATTAACGACTTGGCTAAAGAGGTGGGGAGTGAAAAAGAGGTAGTAAAAGAAGAGAAAATTGATGTGAAACTAGTCTCAGCCGTCAAAAAACTGGTCCAAGATAAACTTCCAAAGATAGTTGAAGGAATGGTTTTAAGGGAAGGCGGAAGGACCGAAGAATATCAGGAACTTCTGGGTGCAGTTTTAGACAAAGTTTCAGAAGAAGAGCGAATTTATGTGCCTGCTATTTTGGATAAACTTAAAAAGGAATATGTTCGATCATTAGTCCTCTCCGGAAAAAGATTGGATGGAAGAAAGCATACGGAAATAAGAAAGCTTTCTTCCCAGGTGGGAGTTCTTCCGAGAACCCACGGAAGTGCGATTTTTCAAAGAGGCCAAACCCAGGTTCTTACAGTGGCCACCCTTGGCGCCCCGTCTTTGGAGCAGCTTCTCGAGTCGGCCGAAGGAGAAGCGTCGAAAAGGTATATGCACCACTACTCCATGCCCCCTTACTCATTGGGAGAAACAGGAAGAATGGGATTTCCTTCAAGGCGCGATATAGGACATGGAGCATTGGCCGAGAGGGCGCTTCTGCCTGTAATTCCTTCTGAAGAAGCTTTCCCTTATACAATTAGGGTAGTTTCCGAGGTTATGAGCTCAAATGGTTCTACTTCCATGGCATCGGTCTGTGGTTCAACACTTGCCCTTATGGATGCAGGAGTTCCTATTGCCTTTCCCGTATCCGGGATTGCGATGGGGCTTGTAATTGAGGACCTGCCTGCCGGCAAGGCTGGCAAAAAAGTTGCAATTCTCTCGGACATTATTGGAATGGAGGACTTTAATGGCGACATGGACTTTAAAGTCGCAGGTACCCAGAAAGGAATTACTGCACTTCAGATGGACGTAAAAACTCTAAACCTTACAAAGGACGTTCTAAAACAAGCCCTTGCCCAAGCCAAGGAAGGAAGGGCATTTATCTTAAAAAATATGCTGGAGACTTTATCCTCTCCCAGAGAGAAAGTATCCTTATATGCACCCAAAATTAAAGTCGTTAAAATTCCCGTTGAAAAAATTGGGGAACTTATTGGCCCCGGTGGAAAAATGATTAGAAAAATTATTGCAGAGACTGGGGCACAGGTTGAGGTTGAAGACGACGGAAGCGTTAATGTTTCCGGGTCAACGGATGAAGCTTTGGCCGCCGGAGTGAGCAGGATCGAAGCTTTGACAAAAGAAGCAATCCCCGGAGAGATTTACCAAGGTGAGGTTAAAAGGATTCAGCCATTTGGGGCATTTGTTGAAATCCTACCTGGCAAGGAGGGATTGGTACACATTTCGGACATGAGTGAGGGTTTTGTCAAAGACCCCAATGAAGTGGTTTCATTAGGTGCAAAAGTGCAAGTTAGAGTTAAAGAGATTGACGAGCTTGGAAGAATAAACCTTTCGATGTTAATGGATCCTTCTAAGGATAAGCCGAAGGCAGATCGGGGAAGTTTTGGTGCGAGGGGGAGACATGATTTTCAGAGAAGACCTCGGTTCAGGGAACAAAGAGAAAGAGGGGGTCCACATTTTCCAACAACCAGGTTTTTAGAACCTAATAAAAAAGACTTCAATAGGTAACCCCTAAGTGCTAAAGTTTAAGGTATGGATGCTGCTGCCCAAGAAATTTCTAAGCTAGCTGAAAGGGTAAGAGGTTCGACTCTTCCAAATAAACTCCTAGAAGAGATTTCAGTAAGACTCGATCAACTTTCGAAACTGACCAATTCACCGACATTTTTGCCCGAGTTTGACAGAATAAGCAAATATATAGATTGGGTAATCTCTCTTCCTTGGGAGGTAAGAACTCAGGATACCTTAGATTTAGAGGCGGGCAGGAAGATTTTAGATAAAAATCACTATGGGCTTTTGGAAGTAAAAGACAGGATCCTGGAGTATATGTCTGTAATGAAACTCAAACAGGAAAGGGGTGAGGGGGCGGATATTTTTCGAGCTCCCATTCTTTGTTTTGTGGGTTTGGTTGGAACTGGAAAAACGACCATTGCCTACTCAATCGCCCAAGCCTTGGGAAGGCGCTTTGCAAGAATTCCTTTCGGTGGTATGGGAGATCCGTTAGATCTTAGGGGACAATCAAGGATGCACCCCGAAGCAGAGCCCGGGAAAGTTATTAAATCTCTAAAATTTGCGCAAAGCAAAAATTGCGTGATTCTTTTAGACGAAATAGACAGGGTAACTGAAGCCGGAAGGTCCTCCATTATGGGAGTACTGGTTGAGCTTCTTGACCCCGAGCAGAATCACGAGTTTGTGGATCACTATATTGATTTTCCATTCGACCTCTCTGAGGTTCTTTTTATAGCAACCGCCAACAACACCACCAATATCTCAACAGCCGTTCTTGATAGACTAGAGCCGATTGGTATGCCTTCTTACTCGGATAATGAAAAAATAACAATTGGTTCCCAATACGTTTTCCCGAGGATAATGGCTGCTGCTGGGCTACCCGAAGGTTCAGTTACCCTAGATAATGAGGTTTGGCCTTTAGTTGTAAGACCTCTGGGATTTGATTCGGGTATAAGGACGTTGGAGAGGACAATCGAGGGAATTGTAAGAAAAATTGCTAAGCTAATAGTTGAGGGAAAAGGCCAATCATTTAGAATTAATACCCAAAATGTTAAGGAGTTTTTGCCCCAGTAAATCGCTTTTTTACAAATTTTTTCAACTTTGCTACACTTAAACCTGCCTGATTTGATCAATTCGAAACACTATAATATAGACAAGCAAGAATCCTTGAGAACCTTAAAGGGTACAATGCTGAAAGACAAGAGCTTGCCCTTGAGACAGGGGGCAACCAATTTAGTTTTTGGCGTAGGCAATCCTGATACCAAAATATTATTTATTGGAGAAGGGCCTGGGTATTGGGAAGACCAAAAAGGCGAACCCTTTGTAGGAAACGCGGGAAAACTTCTAAACTCTTTACTTCAATTAATCAAACTGGAAAGAAGTAAAGTTTATATAACAAACGTGATACACCATAGACCCCCAAACAATAGAGACCCAGAGCCTTCCGAGATTGCAGCTTACGCTCTTTATTTAGATAAAATTATAGAAATAATAAAGCCCAGAGTAGTTGTAACATTAGGAAGATTTTCGATGGGGAAATTTTTACCGGGTGTAAAAATTACAGCTATTCACGGAAGGGAGTTCAGTATAAACTGGAAAGGGAAAGAAACTACCATAGTGCCCATGTTTCATCCAGCTGCGGCATTAAGAAGCACAGAGGTTTTAAGGGCAATAAAGGAAGATTTTATTAAATTACCCGAAATCTTAAATCGGGTAAAAGAAGAACCTAAGGGAGAACAAATGAAGTTTATATAAAATGGCTTTTCTTAAATTTATAGCTTTATCTGGTACGACGGGTGTAACTCAAAACCATTACGTTTACGAATACGGCAATGACATGATTGTTGTTGATGCGGGAGTCGGTTTTCCTGAAGCCGAGATGTATGGGGTCGATTTGGTGATTCCGGATTTTAGTTATGTAAAGGAAAACAAACACAAGCTTCGAGGTATTCTAATTTCGCATGGACACGAAGACCATCTTGGGGCCCTACCCTTTCTTCTTCCCCAGGTTAACACGCAGGTTTATGCTACCCGCCTCGTTGCGGGTTTTATAGAAGACAAACTCAGAGACTACCGTCTAAAGGGTTATAAATTGAATGTTTTTGACCCTGAACGAGATACTCTAACTTTGGGCAGCTTCAAAGTTACTCCCTTTAGAGTTTCACATTCGGTTCCGGATGGGGTTGGTTTTGCAATAGATACTCCCGAAGGCAGGGTATTCCATGTTGCCGACTACAAATTTGACTGGACGCCGGTTGACGGACGGCCTTTTGATATAGCCAAGTGTGCAAACCTTGCCACCGAGGGTACGCTAGCCGTTGTTTCTGATTGTCTGGGGGCCAATTCTCCTGGCTACACCGAGTCCGAAGCCCAAATTGAAGAGAAGATAGAAAATCTGGTTTTGAACTTTGGCAAGCAAGTCTTTTTCAGTACGATTTCTTCTAATATCTCAAGGATGCAACAAGCCTTAAACGTTGCTCAAAAGGCAGGAAGGAAGGCGGTTTTTATTGGAAGGTCTATCGAAAAAAAAGCAGAGATAGCCAGATCCCTTGGATACCTGCATTATGATGGGAGCTTGGTAATTTCGATAAAAGAAGCAAGGAAATTACCTAGCGATAAAGTTTTTTACATCATTTCCGGAAGCTATGGACAACCCGGGAGCGCTCTTTATCGACTTGCAATAGGCGAACACGACTTTCTAAAGCTTTCCCCCGACGACCTCGTGATTTTCTCATCAGACCCTGCCCCGCCCGGTTCAAAGGCAAACGTCGATTTTTTGGTGGATAAGCTGATCGAGGCAAATGCGGAAGTTCACTACTACGATATGCAGGAGGACTTGCACGTTTCGGGACACGGGAGCCAGAATGATATTGAAATGCTTTTCGCGCTTCTTAAGCCTAAATTTTATATCCCGATTGGCGGCACAATGAGACACATGAGGGCCTATTCCCAGATGGCCCAAAAGATGGGGGCGAAGAAAGAAGACGTATTCGAACTTCTTCCTGGAGAGACAGTTGAGTTTAGCGGCAAAAGCGCAAAGAAGGGGGGACGGGTGCCAGTAAAAGACGTCTTGGTGGACGGACTCGGCATTGGAGATGTAGGGAATGTGGTTTTGAGGGATAGACAAGTTCTTGCCAAAGATGGGGTAGCGATTGCAATGCTTCAGGTTGATAGGAATGCAAGAAAGCTCGTCGGTGCTCCGGAAATAATAAGTAGAGGGTTTGTTTACGAGGCAAAGCATAAAGATATTCTTATTGAGGCAGGCAAAGAGCTCGCTAGTGAGCTCGAAAAAAAACCAAGTGTGGACACCCACATTACGAGAAACATAACCATTGAGTATCTCGAACGCTATTTCTTCAAAAGGACCGGACGACGCCCCATGGTCATCCCCGTAGTGGTTGAGCTCTAAGTTCCTACGTAGTTTTCTGAGATTAGCTTGTGATATGATTTGTGTGACTGAAATGGAAGTACAGGCCGACGATATAGGAAGAATACTCAGTCCCGAGGAGGCGGAATCTTATGAATCGTATCGAGATTCGGGTGCTGACGTTTGGCGGCACCAAGGGCAACTGACATTAAAAGGTGATTTTGTTTTATATTTTCCACCCAAAGACGGTCAGTTAACCTCCGAACGAGAAATTATTACACCACGAGCATATAGACTGGGTTTGGCTGTAGAATCCCCACAGACAATGGATGAGAAGGGTAGAATCGAGGGCTTAAAAATACCTTCCCCCTTAATATGGGAAGTGTTAGAAGTGTCCGATGAGAATAAAGCTGTTGATTTTCCTTCGACAACGGCCGTTAGTCTTCTTCCTTATCGAGGGGACCCCTTTGCAAACCTTGCGGATTCTAGGGTAGTGCTTTTTACGGAAAAGTCTAGAGTGGAGGGAAACATGATTGGTCGGATTCAATCCTTAGCAATTGAATATATCAATAGACAGGTTCAAGAAGGACAAATGCCGCAGGATTTACTTGATACGGCAATCGGACTATTGAAGTATACAAAAAAAGCACCCGAGGACCCGTTATTGTATAAACTGAAACAGAAAAGTGAAGCAAGTGGGCGGAGCCCTGAAGAGCCTCTTGTAACAATAAAGGGTAGTATCGGGCGGCCAATTGGGGGCGAGATTTTAGAGGAATATGGTGCAAGAGTTTATATCGACGGCAACCGTCTTGTATACCAAAGCGAGAGACTTAAAAGGAATAATCAAAAAAGGTGCATCACAATTGCAGTTGGGGATAATCAGGAAGGAGATGAGGGAAAATTGCTTCTTACCAAGGCGGCTTGGCATATTATTGGGATTATTCCCGAGAGAGTGCCGGGGCAGTTGATGGATGAGCATTTGTTCTATAGACCAAGTGGTGAAAGGGAGCTTACTTTCAGCGAGGCCATTCAAGACAAAAGAGGAATCTGGGTAGTAGAAGCAAGGCCTTTTAAAACGGATACCAGAACACTCGTGGCGATGCAGGCCAAAATCCTTGATTATGTCAGAGTAAAGGTAGAAAATGGTCAGATGGATCCAGAGGTCCCTCAAATAATTCAGGGTGTATTCAAATATAAACACGCCACCTTGAAACCTGTTGGCCACAAAGATCTGCTTCCTGTTTATCGTGCAAAAGCCGCAAAGTTCTCGAGAACTTAATGTTAATCTCGTAAAGAGGAACCCAAGTAGGCATATTAAGGTATGTTGGGTATAATGTAGTCATGGCAAAGAAGCACCACAGGGTTCCCAAAAGAAAATTTAACCTAAGACTTAAAAGGGCGACAATCTTTTCCATTTCCCAAATTGTTTTTTTTGCTCTAGCTGCATTAATTATTATTTCCTTTACTAGGCGAGGACTAATTCTGGTTAAACTAAACGACCTACTCGTTGATTCATTTTCTTGGGCAACAATATTTTTGCCATTTGTTTTTCTTTCCCTTGCCTTCCTTCTTTCTAAAATTAGGATACCCTTGAGCCAGCCGAATGTTCTTGTCGGATCCTTACTTTTTTTTATTTCAATAGCGACCCTAGGCAGAGCAGGGAGTCTCGGAAGACTTGCTTGGGAGGGTGTAGCTTCTTTAATAACTAAGATAGGGGCATTCATTGTTCTTTTAGGAATGAGCCTTACCGGCCTAATCATTCTTTTTAATACCTCACTCGACGCTGTATTCGCCCTTATAGTAAATATTTTCTCGGCTTTAAGACGTTTTATTTATGGCGAAAAAGGATTCGATAGGGGTCTTGCGAGACGAAGTTTAAAAGTTACTGGGGGAGCACCTTCCCTATCGGCTGGAGGAGTGGTGAGGCCCACGACTTTATCTCCTGAGGGGCAGTTACAGGAGAAGTTGGTGAGTAATGTGCGGGGAGAGGAAATGGTTTGGAAATATCCGCCAATTAACCTTCTATCTGACTTAGAAACCGGCAAGGCTGATAGGGGTGACATCAAAGGCAATGCGGCAACAATCGAGGAAACCTTGGAATCTTTCGGAATAAGAGCGAAGGTCGTAGAGGTTAACCTCGGACCAGCAGTAACCCAATATGCTCTCGAGGTAGCGCTTGGAACAAAGCTTTCAAAAATTACAGCCCTTGAGAGAGATTTGGCCCTAGCGCTTGCCGCGCCCACCGGAACCATAAGAATTGAGGCTCCGATACCAGGACGAAGCTTAGTGGGGATTGAACTACCAAATAGAAGCCCTGAATTTGTGCCCTTAAAGAAAATGATGGAGGCAGAAGTTATGCGCGGAAATTCTTCTAAGCTTGCAGTTGCCTTGGGGCTTGATGTTTCTGGAAAGGCCATAGTTACAGAAATCGGCCGCATGCCCCACGTTCTTATTGCGGGCCAGACAGGGAGCGGGAAGAGTGTTTGTATCAACGCGTTTTTGGGTACAATCCTTTTTCGGTCTGCACCTTCGGAAGTGAAGCTTATTTTGGTTGACCCAAAGAGGGTCGAACTAACACACTATAACGAAATTCCCCATCTTTTAACACCCGTGATAGTTGAGCCTGAAAAAGTAATCTCGGCCCTCAAATGGATACTTTCTGAGATGGACAGGCGCTATAAACTTTTCGCCCAAGCTGGTGCCAGAAATATCGATGGTTATAACGAAATGTCCGGCTTCCAGGCTCTTCCTTATATAGTCCTTGTTATTGATGAACTCGCCGACGTTATGCTTTTTTCTCCGGTTGAAGTCGAGGATGCAGTAACAAGAATTGCCCAAATGAGTCGGGCGACAGGAATACACATGATTTTGGCGACCCAAAGACCTTCGGTGGACGTTATCACCGGACTTATTAAAGCCAATATTCCGTGTCGAATTGCTTTTGCGGTTGCGTCTCAAGTCGACTCTCGGGTGATTCTTGATACTCAAGGAGCAGAAAAACTATTAGGACGGGGAGACATGCTTTATCTTCCGCCGGAGCAGGCCAAGCCAATTAGGATTCAGGGTGCCTTCGTCTCTGATAAGGAAATAGCGGCACTCGTTTCATACCTTAAAACTCAAGGAGTGGTACCTCAATATACAGATGAGGTTATTGCCATGGCGAAAAGCGGTAGATCCACTGTCCCCGGGTTGACAGGCGAGCCTGATGAGTTTTTTATGGATGCGGTTCGTCAAGTAGTGAGTTATGAGAGGGCCTCTGCTTCACTTCTTCAGCGACGCTTGTCGATTGGCTACGCCAGGGCCGCAAGGATAATAGATGAATTAGAAGGAGCCGGCGTGGTTGGTCCGGCAGAAGGTTCCAAGCCACGAGAGGTTTTAATCAAAGATGCAGAAGAATTTTTGGCAAAACTTCGAGATGCTGAAGCGTCTGCCCCGTCGTAAATAAATTGATGAGAACTATTGGTCAAGCTCTCAAGGAAGCTCGCGTCCGAAAAAGATATTCTTTGGCGTTCCTTGCCGAGTTAACGAAAATAAAAAAAGATTTTATTGAGAATTTAGAAAAGGAAGACTGGGAAGTGCTTCCCGAATCTCCTGTTCTAACGGGTTTCGTAAAAAATATCGCCAAGTTTTTAAATATAGATGAAAGGGGAACAGTGGCACTTCTTAGACGTGACTATCCCCCCAAAAAGCTGTCAATAAATCCTAAACCGGATATCGCGGATAAGTTTGTTTGGTCGCCGAGATTAACATTTTTAGTTGGGGCAGTCACTATTATCACAATTGTATTGGGATATTTGGGTTTCCAGTACACCCGCTTTGTTTCTCCGCCGCCGTTAATAGTTAACCGCCCGAAAGAGGACGAAGTGGTCAGAGAGAGGGCGCTTAGGGTTTGGGGAAAAACTTCTTCCGACTCGACGGTCAAGGTCAATAACCAGCCGGTACTGGTAAGTGACGAGGGAGAATTTGTAGCAGAAATTGAAATATTTGAAGGAACGAGCGAGATAGTCGTGCAGGCAACTTCCCGGGCTGGAAAAGAGACGGTCGTGCGGCGCAAAATAAAACCCGAATTATAGGAAGGTAGGACAAGTAAGATAGGTAGTAAAAGTAGAAAGGGACAAATCTACCACTTGCCATACTTGTACTACTTGTTCTACTTTTAGGAAATGGATAATATTCAAACGCTTTTAGTTGTTGTAGTAATATCTTTAACCCTTCTATTGGTTATTGTGGGAATTCAGGTTTTCTTGGTGATAGTAGATCTTCGAAAGTCTATTAAGCGTCTAAACAGTATTTTGGAGGATGCGATTTTGGGTGGAGGGTTAATAAGACCCGATAAATTAACTAGCGTTTTAGAGCTTCTTAAGAAGAATAAAAACCTCCAAACCCACGGTTTGGGCGAAGAGCACCCTAGGACTTCAGGTTAAATTCGAATTAAGGCCAATTTTGTTGTAACCTGATATAAAGGTATAATGCGTAGCCATGACGTCGGATGAAATTAGAGAAAAATATCTTAAATTTTTTGAGGGAAAAGGACACGCAAGAATTACTCCGGCTCCATTGGTTTTAGAGAGCGACCCCACTACCCTATTTACCTCCGCTGGAATGCAGCCTCTTGTGCCCTATCTCAAAGGTGAACCTCATCCTAAAGGAAGAAGACTTGTAGATAGTCAGCCAAGCTTTCGTACAGTAGATATCGACGAGGTTGGCGACAACCGGCATCTAACCTATTTCGAAATGCTCGGGAATTGGGGCTTGGGTGACTATTTCAAGAAAGAGCAACTTGAGTGGTGTTTAGAATTTTTTACTAAAGAGTTAGGGTTTTCAAAAGATAAGCTTTGGGTTTCGGTTTTTGAAGGCCTGCCTGCGCAGGCAGGAACAAAGGAAGTTCCCAAGGACACAGAATCAGCCGAAAGGTGGAAACAGTTGGGAATTCCGTTAGAAAGAATTCATTTTTACGGGGTAGATAAAAACTGGTGGAGCCGAAGCGGCCCCCCCGATAAAATGCCGCCGGGTGAAATTGGAGGGCCGGATTCCGAAATCTTTTTTGATTTTGGGACACCCCACGACCCTAAATATGGTGAGAAGTGTCACCCGAATTGTGAGTGCGGAAGGTTTATAGAAATAGGAAACTCTGTTTTTATTCAGTATGAGAAAAAAGAAGACGGAAACTTGGTCGAATTACCGCAAAAAAATGTAGATTATGGGGGAGGCTTGGAAAGAATTACTGCGGCCGTTTCTGGAACCCCTGATATTTTTCTGTCGGATTTATTTGAATCGACGATTCGAAAGGTCGAAGAAGAAAGCAAGGGATCGTATGGCAATAATTCCGAAAAAGACCGAAGTTTCCGGATTATTGCCGATCATCTAAGGGCGTCGTCGGCGGTGATGTCGGAAGGGATAGAGCCTTCCAATAAGCTCCAGGGGTATGTTGTCAGAAGGCTTATAAGAAGGGCGGTTTTCCACCTTTCTCTTCTTGGGGTTAAAGATTTATCGGCATCTATTTCGAGAATTTCCAAAGCCCTTTGGCCCAAAATTTCGGGGGCGATGGTCCAGGAGTCGGAACGCTTTGAAAAAGCTTTATCCAAGGGAACCGCCATTCTGACAAGGAGGCTAGAGACCTCCGGTGTAATTGACGGAAAATTTGCCTTCGACCTTTATCAGTCCGGAGGTTTTCCTTTGGAACTTAGTCTGGAAATACTAAAAGAAAAAGGCAAAGAGTTTAGCGAAAAGGAAATAAGGACTTTCGAGAAGGAGTTTGAAAGCCACAGGCAAAAATCAAGAACAGCCTCGGTAGGGATGTTTAAGGGGGGGCTTGCGGACTCTTCCAAAGAAGTTACCAAACTTCATACTGTGACACATTTACTTCACGCGGCCTTAAGAAAAGTTTTGGGTGAGCACGTAAGCCAAAAAGGTTCGAATATTACAGCCGAGAGGCTACGCTTTGATTTTTCCCACTCCCAGAAATTAACCGAAGAAGAAACTAAGAAGGTTGAGGATTTGGTGAATGAGCAGATAAAGAAGGATCTGAAAGTAGAATTTGAGGAAAAAACTCTGGACGAAGCCGTAAAGGAGGGCGCGCTACACTTTTTTGGAGAAAGATATGGGGATAGAGTGAAGGTTTATACAATCAAAGATCCTTCGGCAGGCCCAGGACCTCCTTTCAGTCGGGAAGTCTGTGGAGGTCCCCACGTTAGTCACACGGGTGAACTTGGCCGTGTTAGAATATTAAAGCAAGAAAAGTTAGGCTCGGGGGTAGTGCGTATATACGCATCGACATCTTAATAATTAGATTAGTGTAAAATTTCTATTCTAATGTTAAATAGTCACAATTTCCAATTTCCAGATTCCAGATTCCAATTAGTTATCGAATCCCAAAATTTGAAATTATTTGGAGATTGGAGATTGGAGATTGGAGATTAATTCGAGATGGACCTCAAAAGTTTTCTGCCGCACACAGACAAAGAAAAAGAAAAGGAATACTTCTGGTCTTTAATTATTGAGCCCGGGTGGGTACAGGCAGGCGTTTGGGATATAGAGGGGGAGAAGGCCGAAGTAATATCCATAAGCCCTACGACTGCATGGGAAACTGAAGGAGAACTGCTTGGTGCTGCTGACGCGGCTCTTTCTGCGGCTGTTCAGAATCTCCCAGATACTATGGTAGAGCCAACAAAGACTGTTTTCGGAGTTAACCCTTCGTGGGTGGGAGAAGGGCAAATAAAACCGGAGTATTTAGAAAGAATTAGAAAAATTTGCTCCGACCTATCGCTTTCCCCAGTAGGATTTGTGGTTTTACCGGAGGCAATTTCCCATCTAACTAAGGTCCAGGAGGGAGCGCCTCTTAATGCCTGTGTATTGGGTATTGGCAAAGATACTCTTGAAATAGCTCTTTTCAGGCTGGGAAACTTGGTCGGCGCGTCACAGATAGCAAGAAGTGTTTCTATGGTCGACGACGTTGCCGAGGGATTGGCCAGATTTTCCGGGAGTGAGGCTTTTCCCTCAAGAATCATTCTTTATAACGGGAAAGAAGGGGAACTGGAAGAGGTAAAACAAACGCTTCTAAATGTTTCCTGGGAAAGTTTTGAAAAAATTAAATTTTTGCACTCTCCTAAAGTCGAGATAATACCTCCCGAGAAGAAAATACTAGCGGTTTGCCTGGCGGGAGCTTCCGAAATTGCAAACGTGACGGGGGTTTCCGCTGCCAAGGTTATTGGAGGAGTGGTGAGGGAAGAGGTGCCTGGGCAAGCGAATATCTCTCTGCCGGAGGAAGATGTAAATCCGGAGGAGTTGGGATTTGTCTTGGGTAAAGACGTAACTTCTATCCCAAAGGTTGGTCGAGTTTCGCAGACGGCAGAACTGCTCCCCAGCCTTAGAGAAGCGTCTACCCCAAAAGCATTACCGCAAAAACTAGAGGTAGAAACACCGGCGGTCGATAGATTTGGATTTGTCAGAAACTTCAGATTTCCACAGTTTGCCTTCTTGAAAAACTTTAAGGCCTCGCTACCCAAACCAGGATTATCTTTCCCCGGCAAAAAAGTTCTTACTTTCGGAGTTATTTCACTGGCCATAATTTTTATTTTGGGATTTGTTGCTTGGTGGTTTTTACCAAAAGCCCTGGTTACAATTTATGTTTCCCCCCAAAAACTTGAGGAAAGAACCGAAGCTACGGTCGACCCGGAAGCAGACGCTCTTAATTTTTCGGAGAAGATAATTCCCGGCAAGGTTCTTACAACGAACGTTTCGGGGGAAAGGACCAAGGCAACTACTGGAACAAAAACAGTAGGAGACAAAGCAAAAGGAAACGTAATAATCCAAAATGGTACGGCGTCAGCCATAAATCTTGCAGCTGGCACAATTTTGGTTTCCAACTCTGGGTTTAAGTATGTACTAGACGCTTCCGTCTCAATCCCCGCTGCAATTTCTCCTTCAAACCCCGGGACTACTACGGTTGACGTTGTCGCAGATAGTATTGGAGCAGAATATAACTTGGCCAAAGACGAAGTTTTTGACGTGGGAAATTATCCCAGAAGTGAGGTAGATGCAATTGCAACCTCCGATTTTACTGGAGGGTCCAGCCGTCAAATTCCGGCTGTTTCAGACGAGGATCAGAGCATGCTGGAAGAAGAACTTCTCGACGAACTTATGGCTAAAGCAAAGGATGACTTGTCCCAAAAAGTTGGCGAAAACGAAACGTTTATTACTGAATCCGCAGTAAGTACTCTTACCGAGAAAACTTTCGGCAATAAAGTAGGAGATGAGGTGGAAATTTTGAAACTTGACCTCGCAATAGACGTTAAAGGACTTTCTGTATCTCAAGGGCAACTAACAGATTTGGCCATGGAGACTCTCAAAGGAAAAGTTCCCGACGGATACATTTTAAGAGAGGGGCAGATTGCAAGCGAATTTGAGTTTCTAGAAGAAAGCGGGGGCGGGGCGAAAGTTATGGTTCTTTTTAGGGCCAACCTTCTCCCAGAAGTTAACCCCGATGAAATTGCAAAAGAAATTGCCGGAAAGTACCCGTCCCTCGCCGAGGATTACCTAACCAATATAAGGGGTTTTTCCCGAGCAGAAATAAAAATAAACCCGAGCTTGCCAGGGAAACTCAAATCCCTGCCACGCATAAGTCGAAATATAGAAATAGAAATTGCCGCCGAGTGAGCTTACTCCTATGGGCAAAAGCACAGCTCTTAAAATTCTGGCCACCCTCTCCGGATTTTTGGGGATGGCGATTCTTTCTTACACTTTATACCCCCTGGCGGACTATGAGTTAACGGCGAGACAGAGTTATCCAACACTGCTTTCTCCTCTTCCAGATAGCGAAAGATTCCCAGACCTCTCTTCCGAATACGACCTAACGCAAGCTAGCAATTGGTTTCCGGGGGGCGCGAAAAAAGAGGACTTTGTGGCGTCACAGGTTTCCTATTACACAATTTCTATTCCGCGCCTCAAAATTGAAAATGCAACAGTAGCCATTGGCGGTGAGGATTTGTCCAAGAGCCTAGTTCAATATCCCGGTACCGCTCTACCGGGAAAAAATGGGAATACGGTTATTTTTGGTCACTCAATCCTCCCCATTTTTTACGACCCGAAGGATTACTTGGCTATTTTCTCTACACTTCCCACACTCAAAAAAGGTGATAAGATTGAGGTTAATTACGACGGAGTAACATATAAATATCAAGTGACCGACTTATTTGAAGTGCTACCTGACGAACTCGATGTTCTCACACAAGATTCTTCAAATTCATATATTTCTCTTATTACATGTGTCCCACCCGGACATCCTCTTAAGCCAAGAAGGTTGGTGGTGAGAGCCAAAATAGTACCCTTTAACTAAAATGACAATATTAGGAATTGATTGGGGAGAAGCAAAAATTGGACTCGCGATCGCCACGGCGGCAGTTGCAGAGCCGTATGCGGTAATAAGATTTAGGACGATAGAGGAAGTGTTTGAGAATGTAGCAAAGGTAGTACAGGTAGAGCAGGTAGAAAAAGTAGTGGTTGGAGTTTCGGAAGGAAGGTCGGGGGAAGAAGCTAAAGATTTCAGTCTAGGTTTAAGAAAAAAATTGACGATTCCGGTTGAAACTTTTGACGAAACACTATCTACTCAAGAAGCCCAAAAATTAGCGATCGAGGCGGGGATTAAAAGGAAAAAGCGTAAGGACCTCGATGATACTTTTGCAGCTGCACTTGTGTTACAATCCTATTTAGATAGCCATGCTTAAAAACGTTATTGCACCGATTCAGGCCTGGCTTCTTTCGCAAGCAAGGTGCGTCGGCTGCGGGAGACCACTCTCTGAAGGGAAGAGAGAAAGAAGGAGAGACGATACAGAGAAAGTTACTTGTGTTTGCGGCCGAATATTCATCTACGACCCCAAAACTAAAAAACATAGACGGGCGCTTCTTGAAGAGGTTTAAGCTTAAATGAAAAAGCTCCTGATCCCTCTTGTACTCCTGATTCTCATTTTAGGTTTATGCATTTTAGGGTTTTTGTGGTGGAATAAAAATTCCCAGAAGGTTTCTGACGACACTCGACAAGTCGACTTTCTGGTTGTAAAAGGAAGAAGCGCAAGTCAGATTGGTGAATCTTTATATCAAGAAAATTTAATAAAAGATCCTTTGGCTTTTAAAATATATGTACAAGTCTCGGGGAAAACAGCAAAATTTCAATCTGGACAATTTAGAATTTCGCCAAGCTACTCATTGCTCGAGGTAGTTGATACTCTCATGCGCCCCCCGGCGGAACTTTGGGTGACTATACCCGAAGGGCTAAGGCGGGAAGAGGTTATTGAGAGGTTTATCAAAGCCCTGGAAATTAAGGAAGCTGAGGCCGAGGCTTTCAGGGAAGAATTTCTTTCAGAATCTGAAAGTCTTGAGGGCTTTCTTTTTCCCGATACCTACCTTTTCCCAAGGACGGTTTCTGCAAAAACGGTCGTTTCCCGAATGCGCTCGACTTTTGATTTAAAAATGAAAGTTCTCGAGAAAGATTTGGAAGCATCAGAATTTACTCTTGATGAGATTGTAATTTTGGCCTCGATTGTTGAAAGGGAAACGAGGACCGATGAGGAGCGCCCGGTTGTGGCTGGAATACTTATGAATAGATTGGATATTGATATGGGTCTTCAAGCTGACGCAACGGTCCAATATGCCGTTGCAAGTGGCAGTTGCCGAGCCGGGGAAGAATGTAATTGGTGGCCGATTTTAACAAAAGACGACCTTTCTATAAATTCGCCTTATAATACCTATCGTTTTCGTGGTCTTCCGCCCGACCCGATTGCTAACCCCGGGCTTTCCTCGATTAAGGCGGCGCTTATTCCAGAGGAAACAGACTATCTGTATTATCTCCACGACTCCGATGGGAGCATTCACTATGCCGAGACTCTGGCCGAGCATAATGAGAACGTAAGGCGCTACATAGGAAAGTAGTTGTTGACAGCTATTTCCGTTTCGGGTAGATTAGCTTTCAATTAAATGGCCGAGGAAACCATTACTCCTTCCCCTTACGCAAATCCCGAAATCCAAGTCAATGGTTACCCAGTTTCAATAGAAGTAGCGCCTCCCGGGGCCAAGATCCCTGTTTTACATAGAATTAAAGACGCGGCACATTATGTGGGACCGGGTGAATTTGACATTCTTGTTGACTTTCGTGATACCTTTGTCAGAAACGGTATGTGGAATTCATATGTTCCAAAGGAGAGGCAATGGAATGCCTTTAATTTGCCAGAAGGAATTACGGTGCTCGGTTTTATCGACCCTGACATTAAAGAGGCAACTAATGAAATGGAATGGATAGCTCAAAGGGATTTTTATGAGAATGACAAGGATTGTGAACGATATTACATCCTAAATAAGACTATATTCGGAAAGATTTCCCGATGGTCTAGACCAAGAACCAAATCGGGCAATTTAGAATTTATTGGTCTTATCAGGGCAGGAGTGGTTGCAAGCGAGATGTTGGGTATAAGCGTCGAGGAACAAGTATTAATCCAAACAAAAAGATTGCCATTAATAGGTCAGTCACAAGGAGACATTGCAATAGGACTTACTCCCCATAATTTAGAAACGCTTTCTAGGCTTAAGGAAAAACATTGGGTGTTTGCCGACGTTGCCGGCGCGACACTCGCTTCCATTATTGCAAATGTGAGATATCTGATTCACATTGGAATTAGGCCAGAGAAAGTTAGCATTTGGAATGCCGTTTTATCCCACAAAGGGGGTCTGTTTGGCCTACAAGCTCTAAGAGAGTTGGGAATCGATGCCCAAATTGTTGCAGGGGGATATTCCCCTAGACTGAATAAGGATTATTATCTCGAAACTGATTACGGGTCAGCTTCTGTAGGAGACGCCGGAAATGCGCTAGATAGATTCTTACCCGAGGACCTTAGACTTTTGGCTTTTAACAAATGAATATTGACAACATACACCCATTCTGTATAATCCCTGCTTAGGCGTACATCAGTTACGCTGGTCCCGCATTTTTATGTGGGGATTTTGTGTTGAAACGCCGAGAACAACACCCAATGGCCGCCAAATTCTTAAACCGCCGAAATTTCGGAAAAAAAGAGAAAAATTTGCCCGAACTTGACCTTTCCCTTGTCCAGCGAGAATCGTGGGAATGGTTTTTGTCTCAAGGCATCTCCGAGGAATTAACCGAGATTACTCCAATAGAAGATTTTACCGGAAAAAATTGGCAACTAATTCTTAAAGAACCCGGACTTTCAAATCCTCCAAGTTCTCCCCGACAATCCCAGGAAAAGGGACTTACCTATTCTTCACCCCTCAAAATTAATGCAACTTTGGTAAATAAAAGAACCGGGAAAGAAGTTTCCCAAGAAGTCTTTTTGGGAGACATTCCCCAAATGACGTCTCGCGGGACCTTTATCATAAATGGGATAGAAAGAGCCGTCATAAACCAGATAGTTCGCTCTCCGGGGGTTTATTTTTCGGGAGAACTGGAAGTCGCCTCAGGCAGAATGCTTTATAAAGCAGAAGTTCGACCGATGCACGGAACTTGGCTCGAGTTTGAAGTTGGAAGAAACGACGTCATTGCTGCAAGAATTGACAGACGAAGAAAAGTAACAGCTACGGTACTTCTTAGAATATTGGGCCTTGCTACCGACGCCGAGATTATGGAGGCATTTAGCGACGTCGATACTGACGCAAATCACAAGTATATTTCAAAAACTCTCGAAAAAGATCCATCCAAAGGACGCGAGGAAGCCCTTCTAGAAGTTTACCGAAAAATGAGACCTGGAGAACCGGTAGTTTTGGAAAACGCAGAGGCTCTTGCCGACGGACTTTTCTTCGACCCCCGCCGCTATAGCTTAAGTCGCGTCGGTAGATTCAAAATAAATAAACGTTTGGGGCTAACTCTTCCCAACGAGAAGGGAACATGGATACTCACACGTCAAGACGTTATCGGCGCGCTTTCGTACCTAATTAAACTCCAAAACGGCCAAGGTAGGGTCGATGATATTGACCATTTGGCAAACAGGCGCCTTAGACGAGTTGGCGAGCTTGTTGCAAGCAATGCTTTTAGGGTAGGGCTTTTGAGGCTTGAGAGGAGCGTCAAGGAAAAGATGAGCCTTATTTCGCCAAACGATAGACCCTTGCCGGCGACTTTGATTAATGCCAGACCCTTAATTGCCTCTTTAAATGAGTTTTTCCGCTCGAATCAGCTCTCGACAATTCTTGATGATACAAATCCACTTGCCGAAATTGAAAATTTGAGGAAAGTTTCGGTATTGGGACAGGGAGGGATAAACAGAGAAAGGGCCTCTTTCTCCATAAGGGACGTCAACTCTTCACAGTACGGCCGGATTGATCCGGTAAAATCCCCAGAAGGGCCAAATATCGGATTGGTTACCCACCTTGCCCTTTACGCGAGAATTAATGAGTTTGGTTTTATAGAAGCCCCATATAGAAAGGTAGAAAAGACAAAATCTGGCAGAAAAACCCAGGTCAAAGTTAGCGACGAGATAACATACCTTACCGCAGACGACGAAGAAGATTATTATATTACACACTCTGGTATAGGCATGGACGGGCGAGGCGTCGTAACAGATATTAGGGTTCCCTTAAGATTTAGAGGAAGTTTTATGGAAGGACCGAAGGAGCTCGTAGATTTTATTGACGTAACTCCCCGACAAGTAGTAGGGGCTTCTGCATCCCTAATTCCATTTCTGGCCCACAACGAGGGAAACCGTGCCTTGATGGGTTCAAACATGCAGTGTCAAGCCGTTCCACTAGTTGCCCCAGAGACTCCGGTTATTGGAACCGGCATGGAAGAAGAAATTGCAAGGGGAATGGGTAGGGTAATAAGAGCGCTTCATGCAGGGAAAGTTGAATACGCCGATTCCGAGAAAATAATTGTGAAGCTTGCTAAAAAGGCAGACGAAGTTAGCATGGAAGACGTTGAGATAGTTGAGGGAGGGAGACGGGAAGTTTATTATCTTTCGAAATTCAGGAGGACTTCTCATTCCACTTGCTATAACCAAAAAGTAAGAGTGGCGGCGGGGGATAAAGTTAAGGTGGACGATCTTCTGGCCGATGGCCCGGCAGTTGACGGTGGAGAACTTGCATTGGGAAGAAATTTAGTGATTGCATATACGTCTCTGGATGGCTATGGGTTTGAAGACGCAATATTGATTTCCAGTAGGCTCGTCAAGGACGACATGCTCACCTCAATCCACATAGAGGAATACGAGGCAGAAGTGGTCGATACAAAACTCGGTCCGGAGGAATTAACCCGTGACATTCCCAATGTTTCCGAAACGGAACTAGCTAACTTGGCAGAGGACGGAATAGTCGTTATTGGCGCCGAGGTTGGGCCAAATGATATTTTGGTTGGGAAAATTGCACCTAAGGGAGAGACCGAGCTCACTTCCGAAGAGAGACTCCTTAGGGCGATCTTTGGAGAGAAGGCTCGGGAAGTTCGGGATACCTCTCTTCGCGTCCCGCATGGAGAGCGCGGGATTGTAGTTGACGTTAATATTTTAGATCGCGAAAAAGGGGATGAACTTGGCCCTGGAGTGATTAGAAAAGTAATTGTTAAAGTGGCTCAAATGAGAAAGATTACCGTAGGAGACAAAGTCGCCGGGAGACATGGGAACAAGGGGGTCATTTCAAAAATTATGCCGGTTTCCGACATGCCTTATCTTGCCGACGGAACGGTAATTGACATAGTTATTTCTCCTTTATCGGTTCTGGCTCGAATGAACCTTGGGCAGCTCCTTGAATGCCATCTGGGTTGGGCTCTTTCTAAAAAAGGGGAGAAAGCGTCCCTTCCGGTTTTTGACAAAATTGGCGAGGAAGTAATTACAAAGGAGCTTAAACTAGCCGGACTTCCAATTACCGGAAAGGCAAGACTTCTTGACGGAAGAACAGGAGAGCCTTTTAAAGAAGATACCGTTGTCGGAGTCGGCTACATTATGAAGCTTCACCACATGGTCGAGGATAAGACTCACGCCCGCTCAACCGGTCCATATTCCTTGGTTACCCAACAGCCCCTTGGAGGAAAAGCTCAAATGGGAGGGCAGAGACTTGGGGAAATGGAGGTTTGGGGACTTGAGGCTCACCGTGCAGCTTACGTTCTTCAGGAAATGCTGACCATCAAGTCCGACGATATCCTGGGACGAGCTCGTGCATTTGAAGCTATTGTCAAAGGGGTCGACATACCAGAGGCTACTGTTCCAGAGTCTTTCAAGGTTTTGGTTAGGGAACTAAATTCTCTGGGGCTTTCAATCGACGCTAAAGGAGCAGTAGCAGCTACCCAGGAGGATGAAGTCGGAAGTCAGGCCCAAGAGTTGGCACAAGCCGCAGGGGCCGAGGTTGTAGCAACTAAAGAATTAGTGGCGCCAGAAGGCCCAATGGAAATAGAAGAAAAAGGCGTCTAAACAGAGGAATAATATTATGGAACAGCTATCAGACTTAAGAAATTTGGTTGACTTTAAGAGCCTGGTTATAAAGCTTGCATCTCCCGATGAAATTCGGAAGTGGTCGCGTGGAGAAATTACCAAGCCCGAAACAATAAACTACAGAACCCTAAAGCCCGAAAAAGACGGGCTTTTTGACGAGAGAATTTTTGGTCCGACTAAGGATTGGGAGTGCTACTGCGGAAAATATAAAAGAATAAGGTATAAAGGCGTTATTTGCGACAAGTGCGGAGTCGAAGTTACCCAGTCGAGGGTAAGGCGCGAAAGAATGGGGCATATAACCCTTGCCACCCAAGTTGTTCACGTTTGGTTTTTTAAAGGCGCGCCGTCAAAAATATCTCTAGTTCTTAATGTTGCTCCCAGGGCGATTGAACAAGTGATTTATTTTGCCAGATATTTGGTGGTTGAGGTTAACGACAAGGAAAAAGACGGAGCAATAGCTGCCCTTAAGAGCGCTAAGGAAAGTAGGGAAAAAGAAGTTGTTGAGTCGTTCAAGAGCAGGCACGATGCTCTTTTACTCGAGATTAAAGACGCAAAAGAAAAAATCAAAGGCAAGATAAAGGATAAGGAACAAGCCTCGCTTGCGATTTCCGAAGTGGACCTTGACGCTAGGAAGAAAGAGGCGGCGGTAGCCGAGGAAGAGAAAGGGATGCTCGATAAGACTGGTCAGCTTTTCGATAACCTCATCTCCTTGGTCAAGAATCTCCGCCCCATGTCTGTTCTCTCGGAGGAGGAATACGACGAATTAGCCGGACACCAAGCAGCCGATTTTATGGTAGCCAAGATGGGCGCAGAGGCAGTGGCCTCCGCCGTGGAAAAGGTGAATATCGAGGAGACGGCGGCTGCCTTAAGAGTAGAAATAGAAGACGTCAAAGGGGCTACCTCAAAGTATATAAAACTTGCCAAAAGATTAAAGGTTATAGACGGATTAAGAAGAACGGGAATAAATCCCTCCTGGATGATTCTCAAGGTTTTGCCGGTACTTCCGCCGGATTTGAGGCCCATGGTACAGCTTTCGGGTGGGCGCTTTGCAACAAGCGACCTTAATGACCTTTACCGAAGGGTAATAAATAGAAACAATAGACTCAAGCATTTAATTTCACTAGGGGCCCCTGAAATAATCCTAAGAAACGAAAAAAGAATGCTCCAGGAGGCGGTTGATTCTTTGATAGATGCTTCTCAAAGAAAGGCGACAAGACGCGGGCGCGGCAAACAAACACTAAGAAGCCTTTCCGATATGCTTAGGGGCAAGCAAGGGCGTTTTAGACAGAACTTATTAGGTAAAAGGGTTGATTATTCGGGCCGTTCCGTAATCATAGTCGGACCTGAGCTTAAGCTTTCTCAGTGCGGACTTCCTAAAGACATGGCACTTGAAATGTTTAAGCCCTTTGTCCTAAGAGAAATGATATTTAGAGGAATTGCTCCCAATGTCAAATCTGCCAAAAATATGCTTGATAAAAAGCCGCCGGAAGTTTTCGACATTCTGGAAGAAATTACCAAAAACCACCCCGTGCTTTTAAACCGTGCGCCGACTCTGCACAAGCTTTCCATTCAGGCATTTTATCCGGTCTTGATTGAAGGAAGCGCAATTAGAATTCACCCGGCTATTTGTGGAGGTTTTAATGCCGACTTTGACGGAGATCAAATGGCCGTGCACGTTCCACTTTCGGGCAAAGCCATCGAAGAGGCTAAAAATTTGATGTTGCCGGAGAATAACCTACTTAGACCCGCAGACGGTTCACCCATCTCCGCCCCTGCTTCCAAAGAAATGGCACTCGGCGTATATTACCTTACGAGTGAGGATTCAAGAATCCCAACTTCGGAAACCATCTTTAGTGATAGGCAGGAGGCAATACTAGCCTATCAAACCGGCAAACTCGAACTTAGGCAAAAAGTTTCTATTAGAATTGACGGAAAGATAGTAGAAACTACGGTTGGAAGGATACTGTTTAACGAAGTTTTACCGGAGAATTTCCCCTTTGTTAATGAAGCGGTCAATTCAGGGGTGATTAAGAAGCTATTTACTGAAGCTTATGCAAGCGAGGAAAAAGCAAGGGTTGTTGAGATGGTGGACGCTATTAAGACCCTTGGGTTTATGGCAGGAACGATTTCTGGCTTATCTTTCGGCATTTCAGACGCGGAAGTTTTGCCGGAGAAAGGTGAGCTGATTGCGGACGCAGAACAAAAGATTGCCGAACACGAAAAGAATTTTGCCCAAGGATTAATTACTGCCGAGGAAAGAAAAAGGCTTTCTCAGGAAGTTTGGATAGAGGCGACAGAGGAATTGGCGGATAAAACATGGGAGAGAATGTCCGATAATAACCCGATAAAAATCGTAATTGAGGCTAAAGCAGGAAGGGTATCAAGAGACCAGCTAAAACAGCTCGCCGCAATTCGTGGACTTATTGTTGACCCATTGGGGAAAATTGTTGAGCTTCCAGTCAAATCAAACTTCAGGGAGGGACTTTCGGTTTTCGAATACGTTACATCGTCCCGAGGTTCCCGAAAGGGATTAACAGATACTGCGTTAAAAACCGCAGACGCTGGGTACCTTACGAGGCGTTTGGTAGACGTAGCCCACGACATGATAATTAGGATCGATGACTGCGGTACCAAAGAAGGTTTTACAGTTAAAAAAGGTATAAGGGTCAACTCTTTCATTGCAAGATTAACAGGAAGAGTGGCGCTTGAGGACGTAGTCGTCGCAGGAGGTAAGGCGATTGTCGGAAAGGGAGAAATTATTACCGAGGGGAATGCTCAAGAAATAGATAAAGTGAAAATTACAGAAGTAGAGGTTCGTTCACCCCTTACATGTCTTTCTCGCTATGGACTGTGCGCCAAATGTTATGGTTTGGACCTTTCCAATAAAAAATCAGTTGAGTTGGGAACTCCGGTTGGGGTAATTGCTGCACAATCTATAGGAGAGCCCGGTACTCAACTTACGCTTCGAACCAAACACATGGGTGGAATTGCGGGAGTCGACGTTACACAAGGATTACCTCGCGTCGAGGAGCTATTTGAAGCGAGGACCCCCAAGGCCTTGTCCCCTCTTTCCGAAATCCCAGGTAAGGTAAGGGTCGCAGAAACCGAAGAGGGATGGCAGGTTACAGTTACTAATTCGGAAATGAAGCCAGTCGAGGAAAGGAGCTATTTAATCCCAAAGACGGTTAAACTCGCTGTTTCCGACAAACAACTCATTGACGCAGGTACCCAGCTTGCGGGAGGGGCACTAGACATTAAAGAAATACTCTCAATAAGGGGGCTTAGAGAAGCGCAGGAGTATCTGGTCAACGAAATCCAGAAAGTTTATGAGTCACAGGGAATTCCAATAAATGATAAACACTTTGAGGTGATTGTGAGGAAAATGAGTGACGAAGTTAGGATCGTTACTCCGGGAGATACGCACCTTTTGCCCGGAGAGATAGTCGACAAGGCAACCTTTGAGGAAGAGAACGAAAAAGTTCTGGCAGCAGGAGGCGGGCCGGCCAGCGCCCAGCAAGTTGTCTTGGGTATTACCCGTCGCGCCCTCTACACTGAGTCCTGGCTTTCAGCCGCCTCATTTGAACAAACTACAGACGTATTAACCGAAGCGGCTCTATTAGGACGCGAAGATAGGCTTTTGGGGCTCAAAGAAAACGTAATTATTGGTCGCCTAATCCCAGTTACCCCCGAAAGGGCGGCTCTCGCTATGCAAGTAACAGGGGGAGTAGCCGTGAAGGAAGAGAAGACTAAGAAGGAAAAGTTGCCGCAGGGGGCCGTCGTACAGTAAAATTCAAACTTATGCCGACAATTTCACAACTAGTAAGGCATGGCAGAAAAAGGATAGTTAAAAAGACCCAAACCGCGGCTTTAAGGCGCTGGTTTTCTGCCAAGGATAGAAAATTCGGAGAAGTAGCCTCGCCCTTTAAGCGGGGGGTGGTCTTGGCAGTCCGAACAATGACTCCCAGAAAGCCAAATTCTGCCTTAAGAAAAGTGGCCAGGGTCAGGCTTTCCAATAAACAGGAGATAACTGCCTATATCCCCGGTGAGGGACACGAGCTTGCAGAACACGCGATTGTGCTTGTGCGAAGCGGCAGGGTTAAAGATTTGGCCGGAGTCAAATATCAAGTCGTGCGCGGTAAATACGACACGACCGGTGTGGTTGGAAGGAAGCAAGGAAGAAGTAGATATGGAGCCAAGAAAGGAGGAAGCGCACCTCATGCTGCAGTGCCTGTGGTGGCGGCAACGCCCGCAGCTGCTGTGCCGCCCGAGTCGGCATAAATGGGGCCCCCAAGCGTAAGCTTGGGGAATAAAAATATGGGTAGAAAAGGCCCGGTTAGAGAAAGAAAAACTCCCCAAGACCCCATTTATGGGAATAAGGTAGTAACCAAACTCGTAAATAGAATAATGAGGGATGGGAAAAAGTCTATTGCAGAAAAAGAGGTTTACACTGCATTTAGCTTAATCAAAGAAAAAACGGGCGAAGAACCTCTGAAAGTTTTTAGTTCTGCACTCGAGAATATAAAGCCCACAATGGAGGTGCGTCCAAGACGCGTCGGGGGAGCTGCATATCAGGTTCCGATGTCAGTTAGAGGTCCCAGGAGGGAATCTTTGGGAATTAGGTGGCTTATTAAGGCTACACAAGACCGTTCCAATACGGAATTTCATACATTTGCCGAGAAGCTTGCGGCAGAGATTATGGCTGCCTCAAACGGGGAGGGAGCGGCGGTTAAAAAGCGCCACGACATAGAAAAAGTCGCCGAAGCCAATCGCGCCTTCGCCCACTTCAGGTGGTAACCCTTTCGTGTAAGATAATATTAATATGCCGGCGGAAGTAACTAAAAAGAAAGCTGCCATGGTTATGACGGTCACCAAGGACCGCGTGGTTCCTTTGGAAAAGATCCGAAATATCGGCATTATTGCCCATATCGACGCGGGTAAGACTACCACCACCGAAAGAGTCCTTTTTGAAACAGGAAAAACTTATAAACAAGGTTCGGTCGATGAGGGAACCACTGTTACCGACTGGATGGCGCAGGAGCGCGAGCGAGGAATAACCATAGTTTCAGCAGCAATTACTACTTTCTGGGATCTCCAGACGGGCTCTGCAATTGAAAACGGGCACTACAGAATAAATATTATTGATACCCCTGGGCATATTGATTTTACTGCTGAGGTCGAACGTTCACTTCGAGTTCTCGACGGGGCGATTATGGTTTTTGACGGAAGAACCGGGGTTGAGAGCCAATCCGAAACAGTCTGGCGTCAAGCCGATAAATATCACGTCCCTAGAATTTGCGTTCTAAATAAGCTAAACCTCATCGGAGCCGACTTTGAAGGCTCAATAAAATCAATCCATGAACGACTTGGGGCAAATGCGGCCCCTGTTACTATCCCAATAGGGATTGAACACGCCCATACCGGAGTGGTTGACCTAATAAGAATGAAGGCATTAACCTATAAGGGAATTGAGGATAACAAACTTACCGAGGGGGAAATTCCGGCTGACTTGATAGATGAGGCCAAGAAGTATAGAAAAGCTCTTATAGAAAAAGTTTCGGAATACGACGATGAGGCTTTGGCAAAATATCTTGAAGGTTCGGAACCTTCAGAGGTTGAACTTAAAAGGGCAATCAGAAAAGGAGTCATTGCCGGCAAATTCTTTCCGATATTCGGAGGAGACAATAGGACGGTAGAGGTGCGTCTTCTTCTTGACGGAGTTACCGAATATCTTCCCTCACCCCTAGATTTACCTGCAGTTTCCGGAACCAATCCCAAAACCGGAGAAAAAGAACTTCGGGAAAGAAAAAACGAAGCGCCCTTCTCGGCTTTGGCCTTCAAAGTAACGACCGACCCGCACGTTGGGCGGCTGGTTTATTTAAGAATTTACTCCGGGAAATTAGGTTCCGGTCAGGTTGTTTATAACACTACCGAACAGAAGCAGGAAAGAATAGGCAAACTCGTTCTTCTTCACGCAGACCAGAGGGAATTAATAGACTCGGCATACGCCGGAGAAATAGTCGCCGCAGTCGGAATTAAAGATACTACAACCGGAGATACACTCTGTGATCCGGGACACCCCATACTTCTTGAGTCAATTTCATTTCCCGAGCCCGTAATTTCACTTGCAATCGAGCCGGCGACGAAGTCTGACCAGGAGAAAATGGGTTTAGCCTTAAATAAGCTTTCTGACGAGGACCCGACATTTAGAATTAAATCTAACCTCGAAACCGGTCAAACAATTATTTCCGGAATGGGGGAACTACAGCTCGAAGTTTTGGTGGATAGGATGAAGAGGGAGTTTAACGTCGAGGCGGGAACGGGTGCCCCGCAGGTGGCCTACAAGGAAACTATCAAAAAAATTGCCGAAGGAGAGGGAAAATATATCCGTCAAACAGGAGGTCGGGGGCAATACGGGCATTGTCTTATTCGCGTTGAACCCAGGGGTCGAGGGGAAGGCTATGAATTTAAATCCGAAATCAAAGGTGGAGCAATTCCGTCTGAGTTTATACCGGCAATAGAGAAAGGAGTGCATGAGAAGCTCGAAAACGGAATACTGGCGGGCTTCCCTATGGTAGATATTTTTGTCGCGGTTTATGACGGAAGTTTCCACGATGTGGACTCCTCAGAGATTGCCTTCAAAATCGCTGGATCCTTGGCAGTTGAGGAGGCGGCAAGAAATGCCGACTTGATCCTACTTGAGCCAATAATGAAGGTAGAAGTATCTACCCCGGAGGAATTCATGGGAGATGTTATCGGGGATCTATCGGCCAAGCGTGCCCAAATCCAGGGTACGGAGAAAAAGGGAACAGTTACAATTATTAATGCCATGGCCCCCCTGGCCGAGCTTTCGGGGTATGCCACAAAATTGCGCTCAATTTCCCAAGGAAGGGCAAGTTATTACATGGAACCTTCCCACTATGAGGAGGTTCCAAAGAACATTGCCGAACAAATTGTGGCAAAAAGTGGCAAGGCTGCCCCATCAAACTAGTTATAATAAAGTGTGATTGAGAAGTTAAAGACTTATACTTCAAAACTTAGTTTCTGGTGGCCAATTGTGCTTGTTCCAATCTGGCAAGAATTAGTCTTTAGATATCTTCCGTATCGATTTATTTATCTTCCCATTGGTAAATTTTGGGAAGTAGGACTTCTGTCAAACATTGTTTTTGCTACTCTCCACTGGTACATAGGAAAGTGGTTTACCATCTGGGCATTTTTGTGGGGAATAATATTGTGGTGGGTAATGGGTAGGTACGGTTTGATTCCAGCAATTTTGCTCCACTCTCTTGTAAATGTAGTTGATCTTAGGTTTGGAATTAGAAAGCTTTTCAGAAATAAACATGGAGCTGAAATTAATGGGGGTCTATAAGTAACTTTTTAACATGAAACAAGTTTTTATTATCCACGGCTGGGGAGGGAGTTCCGAGAAGGACTGGATTCCTTGGGCAAAAAGAGTTTTGGTGCAGAAAGGCTTTGAAGTACATATACCGACCATGCCCGATACCGACAATCCCGTAATTGATAAGTGGGTTGGACACTTAGCCAAAGAGATTGGAGAAATTGACAAAGACACCGTTCTTATCGGGCATTCAATCGGTTGCCAGACTATCTTGAGGTATTTGGAAGGCTTTTCTACCGGAAGTAGGATTGGTAAAGTAATATTGATTGCCCCCTGGGTAAGTTTAAAGAATTTAACGAGTGAGGAAGAACCGATTGCGAGGCCCTGGGAAGAAACCCAGATAAATTTCGATTCACTCAAGAGCAAGGCGGGTTCATATGTAGCTGTTTTTTCAGATGACGATCCCGTGGTTCCTTATGAAGAAAATATAAAAGTCTTTAAAGAAAAATTAGGAGCACAAATAATCTCTAAGCACAAAATGGGGCATTTCAGCCAAGACGAAGGAATAACAGAAATTCCTTTTCTTCTTGACCTTATTGGAACGAGTTACCAATGAGGCCAGTTGCCTCTTGACAACCTAATTTGTGCCTATCTATAATACGCCTAATAACAGGGCTTTTATGCCCTGTTTAGTTTGTCGGACGATAAGCTAAATTTCACTCTTTTACCCTTTTACTCTATAATTAACTAACTATGGCAGCTGAAGCAAGACAAAAGTTTGATAGAACCAAGCCGCACGTAAATGTCGGAACTATTGGTCATGTGGACCATGGAAAAACGACCCTAACCGCGGCAATTACCACGGTTCTATCTAAGCAAGCAGGAAATAAAACAAAACCCCTAAAGTTCGACGAGATAGATAACGCCCCAGAAGAGAAGGAAAGGGGAGTTACTATTAACATTTCCCACGTCGAGTACGAGACAGAAAAGCGCCACTACGCCCACATCGACGCCCCGGGACACGCCGACTACATCAAAAACATGATTACAGGAGCGGCCCAGATGGACGGGGCAATTTTAGTCATTTCCGCGGCAGATGGTCCCATGCCCCAAACCCGAGAGCACGTAATTTTGGCCCGCCAGGTCAATGTCCCCGCAATTGTAGTTTTCCTCAATAAAGTCGACACGGTCGATGATCCTGAAATTCTTGATTTAGTCGAGGCAGATGTGCGTGACCTTCTTAAGAAATACGAATACCCCGGGGATAAAGTACCCATAATCAGGGGGAGCGCACTCAAGGCACTCGAGGGAGACAAAGAGCAGGAGGCCAAAATTCTGGAGCTTATGAAGGCGGTTGACGAATCTATCCCCGAGCCGGTCCGCGACACCGAAAAACCCTTTATTATGCCTGTCGAGGACGTATTTGCTATCAAGGGTCGAGGGACGGTTGTTACGGGCAGGGTTGAGCGAGGAAAACTTAAAATTAACGAAGAGGTCGAGATAGTCGGGCTTAGGGAAACCAAAAAGGTTGTGGTAACTGGACTTGAGATGTTCAGAAAAACCCTCGATGAAACAGTTGCCGGGGATAATGTCGGGGCACTACTTCGCGGAATCGAAAAGGACGACGTCGAGCGAGGACAGGTTCTCGCCAAGCCGGGCTCAATTACTCCTCATACTGAATTTGACGCGGAAGTCTATATTCTTTCAAAAGAAGAGGGAGGCCGCCACACGCCGTTTTTTACCGGTTATAAGCCCCAGTTCTACGTCAGAACCGCGGATGTTACAGGGGACGTTGCACTCCCTACAGGAATCGAAATGGTCATGCCCGGAGACAATGCCAAAATGAAGGTTAAACTCATCCAACCCGTTGCCATGGAAGAGGGACTTAGATTTGCTATTCGAGAAGGTGGTAGCACGGTTGGTGCCGGAGTTATCACCAAAATTATAGCTTAAGAAACGCTACACGCTAAAAATAGCTATTAGCACTTTAAAGGGCCATATATGCCGGTAGGAAGATTACGAGTCAAGCTAAAATCCTACGACCACCGTGTCATCGACGAGGCGGCAGGAAAGATATTGGATACGGCCCTGGCGACCGGAGCTAAAATAGTTGGCCCCATTCCCCTCCCCACAACACGCACCATAATGAGCGTTAAAGAATCCCCTTTTACCGATAAAGATGCGCAAGAGCATTACGAGATGCTGGTCCATAAAAGGCTAATCGATATCATCGACCCCAGTGAGCGCACAATTGATTCCCTCTCCAATCTCGACCTCCCCGCAGGTGTCAGTATAGAAATCAAAATGTAGTTTTACTACATTTTCTGACACCGATTGCCCCTCCGAATCGCCCTTCGAGCCGTGTATGAATAATACGGGAAAGGCGAGAAGTAAGATTGTGTGGGGCAGGAGTTGCGATCGAAATCAAGATGTAGGGCGAAACTCCGTTTGCCCCTCCGAATCGCTCTTCGAGCCGTGGCAGCTTGAATCTTTTCCGCATTTTCTTCATAGTGAAGAAGTATGAAAAAGAATTCTTCCGATGAACGGGGTAGCGTTCCTGTAATAATCGGAGTAATTATTCTCGCGATAGTCGTATTTGGAATATCTTATTGGACCTACTTCAAATACTACAGACTCGCCTATACTGACAAAACCTATAATTTTTCACTAATGAATCGCAGAGGGTGGCACGAACTTCCAAAAGAAGAAGGCGTGTATTATTCATTGGGCACATCCGATGTTCCAGGCGGAAAGGTGGTATCGACCTTCAGGATATCGCCGATTACCCGGAAGGATGATACTAGCATTACAGACTCTTCTTCATTCCAAAAAATATGCAGCGACCTAATTAAAGAAATAAACTACACAATCCTGGGCTGGTTTGATGTAAGGTATAGCGGTTTAGAGGGACATGTTTGTAAAAGTGAGGGAAAGGCTGCCGATATAGATAGAATAAACATTTTCAGTATCTATTTACTTATGAATCCGGGCGGGACATACGATTATATGATCTTCACGACTTATCCAAAAGGAAACCTAGTTGAGGAAGCGAAAGTGAATGAGATGTTGCGTTACTTCCACGCAGATTAAAAGTAGAGTTAATATTAATTTCCCATCGAGATTAAGATGTAGTTTCTCGCGCCAGCCTCGGAAAAGTTGTATAATCCGTCCCTGTTGTGACTAAAGAAGTCGCCATAACCCCTGAGAGCCAGCGTGAGCTGGTTAGGGCGTTTTTGGCAAAACTTGGAGGGGTTGCCATCGCGACGCCAGATATGAGTAGGGACTACAAATTTGTAGCCGTACTGCCTGAATTAGACGAATGGACTCGGCTTTTTTCGTATGACGGCGCTTCAGTAAAACCCGACTCTATATGGGAAAAATTACACATTCAGAATGTAAATATTACTGACTCGACAATGATTTTTTTACGAATAGATGGCAATGTTGCAAAGACAAAAATTGTCGAGGTAGATACTGCCGGATGGGATGAGACTGATTTACAAAGAGGACACGTTTTGGGATTTAGAGAAAAACCGTTAGTTTTTGATAGGGCACAAAGGATTCTTAGTCATTTGAAAAAAACGGCCTCAAGATTCTTTGTGGTGGGGTTTCCCATAGACAATCCCAACGACCATAAGCTTATGGTTCCTATCAGAATGGGTGGGGACGATATAGGCGAAGACGATTTTTAAAAAAGCAAAAACTATTTTCCGCCTTCACCTACATTTTGGCGGATGAAATAGAAAGAAGGTCGAAAAAATCGTAATATAATCAAAATGGAGAGAGAACAGCAGATTGTTGAAGCAAAACGAGTTTTGCGCCGACAACTTAGCCTTCGGGGTAAACCACATACGCGGCATATAAGGATGCACCGTCAGGCCGCCGAAGATAATCATAACAGACTCCCCGCCCCACGAATTTAAGTGGCAACTTTAGCTTCAAAGGGGTAGAATCTAGAAAGTGTTAAAGGTGAATGACAAAGCTCCCGAGTTTAAACTACCCGATCAAAAGGGCAATTTACACAGCCTTAGCGATTATAAAGGGGGTTGGCTTTTGATTTATTTTTATCCGAAGGATTTTACTCCGGGTTGTACCAAAGAAGCCTGCTCATTCAGGGATAATTTTTCGCGCCTTAAAGACAAGCTGCAACTAGTTGGCATAAGCGGGGACAGCGTAGAAAGCCACAAAAATTTCAGCGAAAAGTATAATTTACCTTTTACAATACTTTCCGATCCGGAAAGAAAAGCGATAAAAAATTACGGCACAAATGGACTGATTTTTGCCAAAAGAACTTCTTTTTTAATAAACCCTCAAGGAACAATTGAGAAAATTTACGAAAAAGTCGATCCCACCACCCACGCCGAAGAAATCCTTAAAGACATTTCTTCCCTGACAGCTTAAATCATCCTTTGAAAATCTGGCAAATTTAACCCCTAGAGAGCCTGCAACGTTAAAATTTTGGTTAATAATTATTTACGTTGTAAAATACGGGCAGAGTGACTGATATAGACGCTTTAACCAATAAATCAAAAAAGGTAATCGACACAATTGAATATATCGATCTTGCAACCATAACCGAAGATGGAAAGCCCTGGAACTCACCTTTATGGTTTGTAAGAGACGATAAGTACAACCTTTATTTTTACTCACCCAAATACACCCAACATTCAGAGAATATAAGAAACAACGGCAATGGATTTGTTGTTATTTACGACTCGAGAGCTCCGGAAGGCACAGGATTCGGAGTCTATATGACGGTTGAAGTGAAAGAGCTAAATACGGTTTCCGAGGTCGACGAAGCCCTCAAATGGGTTTATAAGAAAAAGAAAAAGAAAAGGACACCGCAGGAGTTTTTGGGCAATTCCCCTAGAAGGATTTACAAGGTTACTCCCAAGGAGGCCTGGGTAAATGACGCTGAATTGAAAAATGGTTTTTACCTAGACTATCGAATTCCAATAAAACTTACATAAATAAATATGGGCAGTGTGAATAAGAAAAAACTAGTAACTTTTTTAACCGGGGCTCGTGCAAACACCTATGCGGCTGGTAAGGGAAAGGTAAAACCAGTTTTTCCGGGCTCGACCCAGCTTGAATATAAGGAGGGAGACTGGCTATATCGCGACATTTACAATTTGGGAAATAAAATCTTCGTGGGTCTTGAGACAGTCTATTTCAAGGGGAAACCCGTCTGGTCGATGTGCTATTACGGAGATTTTAAAAAAATGACGGAAAAAGAAATTGATGAGATTCTGCGGGAAGCCTTAATTAAATACAAAGATAAAGTAAGACTTTGGTACCAGGTGGAGTGGAAAAACAAAAACTTCAAGTATATTTGCACACCCGACTCCCGAGAAGGCATAGAAGAAGTGTCCGGACTCGAGGAAATTTATAAAGACCGAGAGAAAGTTTATTATCTTTATTACGCCGGCGGCCTCATAGGCTAACGGCACATTCCTCGCCCCAGCCTCGGTCATATTTTTATTTGAACACTGGGAAATTCGAAGGCGGGAAGTGTTAAAATCAATTGTGAAATTTGACCCGGTTAAGCACTGGAACGATCGCCATTTCGAACTTCCAAAAAATAGAGATACTTCTTCTTACGCGAAAGACAAAGAAAAATTTTTTCCTCGAAATTCCCTAGTCTGTGATTTGGGTGGCGGTGTTGGAATAGACTCAAATTACTTTTTAGATAAAGGACATGAAGTCTACCTTCTGGACATTTCTGACTATGCGCTCAAGGCTGCCCGCAACACTGCGGTTTCAAAAGGCCTTGGCTCCCACCTCATTACCAAAGAGGTAGATTTTTCGGTAGGTATGTTTCCTCTGGAAGACGGTTTGGTCGATATTGTCTATTCAAGGCTTGCCCTTCATTACTTTCCCCTCGATCGTATGAAAGAAATATTTTCCGAAATTTATAGAATTTTAAAAAATGGAGGGAAGGCGTTCATAGCCGTAAAGTCGCCCGACGACAAAAGGGAAATGGGAGCCCTCAGAAAAATTGCAAAGGAAACAAGTCCTGGAATTTTTGACGAAAACGGCCTGATTAAAACTAGATTTACAAAAGTGCAGTACAAAACAGTTCTTAAAAAAGCCGGAGTGTTAAGTTTTGAAGTGCGAGATTGTGTTGAACATTTTGGTAAAGGTAAAGTTTATGTTAAATCCAAAGCAGAAAAACTTCTATATATAGAAATCATAATAAATAAAGTTTGACTTTCGGGATTTTTAAATTAAGGGGTCCGGCCCATTCATAAATCTCAATTTTAATCCTGAGTGAAATCGAAGGATTATAATCCCGAGCGAACTTGTTCTGAGTAACCTCGAAGGAGTCGAGGGACTTCTGGCAACTTTAGCCTCGAGAGAGTAGAGTACCTCAAAGTTATTTCATGGACAGGTTGGGCCATTGACAATATGACAAATTTATCATAATATAAATGAAGTTAATTTTTGATCCTAGGGCTGAAAAGTTCCTGGATAAAATTAGGGACAAAGAAAGAACAAAGGTATTTGAATATATTCTTTTATTCGAGGAATACGGATTTGAACTTGATAACAGATACCTTAAGAAGGTAACGAAAAATATTTGGGAGTTAAGGCCTAAAAATATAAGACTATTTTTTATCAAGAGAGCCACAAATTATTTAATCGTTCACGCAATGTATAAAAAATCCCAGAAAATAACCAAGAAAACGCTAAAATTGTTAGAAAAAAGAATTAAAAGTTACCTATGAAAGCAAAAAAAATAGACACATCGAAATTCATTACTTTCCACGAGCTTAGAAGAAAGTGGATGAAAGATCCGGAGTTTGTAAGGGAGTGGGAAAAGTTAGAGCCCCACTATCAAATAGCAAGACAAATGGTTGGGGCCAGAATCAAAAAGAAAATGTCCCAGGAGGAACTTGCCAAAAAAATTGGAACCGGGCAGGCGGTAATTTCAAGACTCGAAGGAATGAATGCCAAGCCATCAATTTCACTTTTGAAAAGAGTTGCCGACGCATTGGACACACCAATAAAAATAACAATTAACCCCGATCGGTAGGCCATTCTAGATTCTGGCAACTTTAGCTTCAACCTCGGGAAAGTAGTAGAATATCCAAATGCTAGTTTTTATCGATGATTCCGGCGACCCCAGTCTAAACATAGAAAAAGGAGCAAGTAAATTTTTTGTTATCTGTTGTGTTGTGTTTGATGATGATTTGGAGGTTGAAAAAACGGCAGTTGCAATCAAAGAGCTAAGACGAAAACTCAAGTTTTCCGATAGAGTTGAATTTAAGTTTAACGGGTCCAGTTTTAAAACACGTATTGCCTTCCTACAAACCATCAAACTATTTTCATTTAAGATTCGAGCCCTGGTTGTGGACAAAAGAAAAATAAAAAGTGACCAATTAAAAAATGATAAACAATCTTTTTATAGCTACTTTATCAAAATGATCCTGCGATATAGTGGGGGGTCAATCGTTAATGCAAAAGTAAAAATAGACGGAAGCGGGGACAGAATATTCCGTAAAAGATTTCTAACGTATCTAAGAAAAGAACTTAATAGTAAACAAAAGAAAATTGTGAAGAATGTTAGATTGGTTGACTCTAAAACCAATGTATTAATTCAAACTGCAGACATGGTTGCAGGTACAATTAGAAGGTACAAAGAAAAAGAAAAGTTAGATGCTCCCAAATACTGGAATATTATAAAAAATAAAATTGATGACTGTTGGGATTTTAAGTAAGCACAAAAAAATCCCAAATTTCTTTGGGATTTTCCGACCACGTCTCTAGACGGGTAGTTCCCGACACGCCACCATCCGGTAACAGTTCGAGATACAGGTCTTTGTATCTATGAATATACTAAATTTGGTATATTTGTCAACCCCGATTCCAAAACCTCCCTCTTTCTATGCCCTCAGCACTGTGTACTAAGACTATGTTATGAACTATGCTCTATGCGCTATCTATAGTAGAATACGGGCAGAATGAAAAAGCAAAACAGCACCCCCAAACTTCTTCCGGAAAAAGTAATTAGACCCCGGGTTTCTCCCGAGGAAGTCGGTAGGTACTATCTGAAATCAGAATTAGGACGCATCTTTCCTGGACAAAAAGAGATTAGGGAAAATCTGGACAGAAGGATTGATAAACTCGATAGCTTTGAATTCTGGAGACTCCTTCAGGCTCTATCCTTCGCCTACAGATTAAATTATATATTTCTTTTCGTGGGAAATTCCGGTTATTCATGGAGCGAGGAGACATGGCGTATTTCGCGCCTCACACTTACTGGGATAAACCCCGACATAAATGCAATCACTTTTTCCCCCGAAATTAGTAGGTCTCCTATCAAATTTCGCGATTTTCTTAAGAAATATTTTGCCGATCACCCCCAAGACGATCCTCAGAAGCTTAATGAGTTTCGCCCGAGCCAAAGGCCCATTGACTACCCCAGGATAATATTAAGGGAAGACGAAGCTAATATACTTCTTCTGGATGGATCAAATAGGCTAATTGAGCTAATGTTTAGACAAGAGGAGGAGGTAGTTGCTTTTATCGGCAGAAAGAATGGTAAAAAGGAGAAATTTAGAATAGGAGATAGCACCTTCTTACTTTTGAGAAATCTTTATGAAAAAGGGGATTCCCAGGAGAGGCGTGCGGTGTTAAAGGTTGTAAAGATGCTTTTGGGCATAAGCCTGGATGGCAGACGGGCGGTTGAGAATTACTGGGTAAGACATCCTCGTGACGAAAAGCTAAAGGCAGTCGGCCGAAGCCTATTAAAAGCACATACTTCTAAGTCGACATAACTTCCAAATCTTACCTTCCCTATGCACTCTGATCTATGTACTAAACACTAATAACATTCTGGCAACTTTAGCCTTAACTCCGGAAAAGTGCTAAAATGCGGGCCAAATGGCATATATTTTTCTCGACGAATCGGGTGACCTAGGATTTAACCCCAAAAAGAAAAGTTCAAAATATTTTGTAGTAACGGTTTTGACTACATCAGACAAGAAACCCATAGAAAAATTAGTTAAGAAGGTTCATTCTAAGCTGAGAAAGAAAATAAGAAAGTTAAGTGGAGGCATTCTCCACGCCTATAAAGAGAAACCTTCCACTAAAAAAAGGATCCTTTCCGGCCTTGCTGGTATTGATTGTCTAATAATGGCTATTTATCTAAACAAATCAAAGGTATACACCAAACTGAAGGAAGAAAAACATATTTTATATAACTATGTGGCCAATATTCTTTTAGATAGGATTATGAGAAAACGATTTACTTTCTCAAGAAGCAAAATATTCTTAATTGCCTCCAAAAGGGAGACTAACAAGTTTTTAAACGAAAATTTTAAAAACTATCTCAAAAATCAGGTATCAAATAGGCATAAAGTAGATATGGCAGTAGAGATAAAAACCCCAGCCCAAGAAAGGTCTTTGCAGGCAGTCGACTTTGTATCCTGGTCGATATTCAGAAAATACGAGCATGGAGACGAAACCTATTATAATTTGATTAAGAGCAAGGTAATTGAAGAAAATTCTCTCTTCTAAAACGCAAAACCCTGTGCGCTATTTCTGAGCAACCATCCGGAAGCCCACGCACAAGGATTTACTTGCAACCCCTATTATACATAGCTGTCAAGTCATTTACCATACCCTCTAAACCTGAATCATAAATCTAAGTTCGTTTGCTTTCCCTGGCAAATTTAGCCTCAACTCCGGAAAAGTGCTAAAATACGGGCAGGATGCAGAAGAAATATCGCATTGGTGAAATTGCCGCACTTACAGAAAAGATCAAAAAGTTTAGAGATGAGCGGGATTGGAAACAATTTCATAACCATAAAGATATGGCGATTTCCCTCGTTTTAGAGGCTACGGAAGTTTTAGAACACTTTCAGTGGAGAACTCCAGAGGAGGGTGAGGAACGGGCAAGAAGCCATAAAGAAGAACTCGCGGATGAACTGGCAGATGTAACCTATTTTCTCTTCGAACTTGCCGACAACCTCAAAATAGATTTAGGTAAGGCTTTAATTTCAAAATTAGAAAAGAACGTAACTAAATATCCTATAGAAAAATCAAAGGGTAAAAATTTAAAATATACGGAATTAAAATAAATAAACTGACCTCTTTGTAAAAATAGCCCCAAACCTTCTGGCAAATTTAGCCTTAAGGTCTTCACTAAAGATTCTGGAAAAGTGATAAACTGACCATTGACAATATTTCTAGATTTGAATAAATTGTAATAACCAAATAAAACCCGAATATGGATACTGTTCTAATTCCGACTACTCATATTAAAAGTACATACGAAGAAGTTCCAATAACCAATTTTTCATCTATAAATTCCAACACCCCGTTAGATTCGTTAAATTTAAATTGGAGGGAAAGAGACCTTCCGGAAAGAACTAGAACTAAGCACGTACATAGACTTCACCCGTATTTAGGTAAGTTTATCCCCCAGCTCGTAGAAATTTTTTTAAGAAAATACAAACCTAAACTTGTATATGATCCTTTCGTGGGCAGTGGTACAACCCTGGTGGAAGCAAATACGCTTGGCATTGATTCGGTGGGAACCGATATTTCTGCTTTTAACATTTTACTTTCAAAAGTAAAAACTGATAAATATAACATCCCGGCCTTAGAAAAAGAGGTTAATGAAATCTTGCGAAGATTGTCTTTGTATAAAAGCAAATTTTCAAAGGACGAGAAAGTAAACAAATTATTTCAGACAGATAATCCTTATATTCACGAGTGGTTTGCACCAAACACCCAGAAAGAACTGCTTTGTTATTTAAGATTGATAAAAGATTATACCTATCAGGATTTATTAGAGATTATTTTGTCCCGCGCTGCCCGTTCTGCCCGTTTGGTTACACATTATGATTTAGATTTTCCGAAGAAACCCCAGACGACACCTTACTTTTGTTATAAACACAGAAGAATATGCAAACCAACAGAAGAAGCATATAAATTTTTATATCGGTATACTATTGACACTCTGCAAAGAATAAAAGAATACGCAAAAATTAAAACGGGCGCGAAAGTGGTTTTGAATCATGGCGATTCTAGGGAAGTAAAACTACCGAAGGGAATTGATATGGTTTTTACCTCACCGCCTTATATAGGGCTTATTGATTACCACGAACAACATAGATATGCATATGAATTTTTAGGTCTAAAAAATAATGAGACAAAGGAGATTGGGCCTGCGAAAAAGGGCCAATCTGATCAAGCAAGAAAAGAGTATATGAAAGGGATAAATGATGTATTGTTACATACCCGTGATTATGTCGCTAAGGATGGGTTGGCAATTATTGTGGTAAATGATAAATTTAGACTCTATGCACCTGAAGAGGTGGGTTTTAAATCTGTTGGCAAAGTGGAAAGACACGTCAATAGGCGCACCGGTAGAAGAAATGGTGCATTTTATGAAAGTATTTTAATCTGGCAAAAAACATGACAAAAAAAGAAGAAATGAAGAAAGCCATCCAGTCTGTCATCAAATCGATGATGGATGGAGTTATGAATAAGGTATTAATTGAAGATCCTTTCATTGCGGAAAACCATAAAGCCAAAAAACCGCTATATGCAGCACTTGTTCCTGATGAAATTTTTAAAGGATCTCATTTTGAAAGAAGATTTGTAACTCCTTTCGGAAATGCCTGGGAAGAACTGGCAATCGTTGCGGCTAATCAGGGCCTTGGTTTTGGGGAAAGAGCACACAGTATAACAGGGAGAATAAATGCAGAAAGATTGCGTAGAATTCAACAAATATTAAACACTCTTGAACACCCGGAAAAAGGGAAGAAGAGAATTAAGCCCAATTGGACGCAGGAACTTAAATATGTTTTGGAAGGCAAGAGTCCTAAGGTCGTTCCCACAACTGTTGTTTGTGACATTTATGTTGAAGATAGAAAAATCGACAAAAAGTATACGTTTGAATTAAAAGCACCATTGCCCAATAGTGACCAAACAAAAGTCAGTAAGGAAAAGCTTTTAAAGCTATATAGCATGGATCCATTGGAAATTGATGCTGCTTATTATGCCTTACCTTATAATCCTTACGGCAAACGAGATGATTACTCCTGGAGCTTCCCTGCGCGCTGGTTCGATATGAAAAAGGATGAAGTTGTGCTAATCGGAGACGAATTTTGGGAAAAGATAGGAGGAACAGGCACCTATACAGCATTTATAAATGCTGTAAATGAAATTGGTAAAGAGTATAAAGATAGAATCTATAGAGAATTTTTAGGTATAGAGCCACCAAGCTCTTTAGCGATGGTCAAGCTTTGAATAATTCTTAAGCTTATCCAAAAAATTAAAATTTGACCTTTGAGAAATTTGCGTACGATAATCGTAAATTTGAAGCTAGCTTATATTTTATTCATCAACAAATAAAAGTCATACCAGTTGACAAGCCTTTCTATCGGTGATAGATTGAAAAGTGGAGGATGTAATTCCTTTCCGCTCTTTTAAATCTCACCCAGCTATCAATTAACCCTATCGCTCTATAAATGAGCAAACCAGCTTGTCTGGTTACTTATGGTGTCTGGAAAGACACCGCAGAGGTTTCGACCTCTGCCTTTTCAGGGGCCAAATATGGCACTCTGGAGAAAGTTATCGTTGATATCCGTGTAACCTCCTAGAAGAGGCACGTATAGCGACTTGTGCAAAGAAGTTTAGGATTGATCCAGTTTTTTCCTGCAGAGGGCCAAATTGAGGCACATGGTATCTGCAATACGAAACCATGTTAGACCGAGGTGAGTATTATGAAAAGAGTAAAATTAGACACGATTGTCGAATTCTTCGACAGTCTAGTTTCGGAAGAAAGGCTGGATCTTGAAACTAGGGGCCAAATAGCGAAAGCTATTAAAGATCTTTCACACGGTTTAGCTATAAAAGACCTGAAACAGGTAAGCAAAGCTGTGGATAGATTGTCAAAAAGCCTGCTCAATAATACGTTTCGATCCTAAGCTTTCTTATAAGGTTCCAAACTGGTGCTTTATAAGAGAGCTTAGTTTTTGGCAATCATGAATTACGGAAAAGCTATTAAAATATTGCGAAGCGCCAAGAATCTTGAACAACAAGAGCTTGCCAAGAAAATAGGCCTTGATTCTAGCTACATTTCTTTAATTGAAAATGGTAAAAGAAAACCAAGTCCAAAAACCATTGAAAAAATTTCAGAAAGCTTGTCTATTCCTAAACACCTGTTGCTACTTCTTGCTTCCGATGAAAAGGATTTGAAAAACGTTCCAAAAAACGAGTCCGCAACAATTGGAAAACAATTGTTAGAAATTCTTATTTCCTCCCAGAATGTCGGGGCATGAACACCAGCTAAATATCCCAAGTCCATTTCCAATTTTATCTGTCAATAAATTGGCGTTTATATTAAGAACAAAGCCAAATGAATTAAAGAAATTATCAGAAAACGCCGGAAACTACTATACCCCATTCGATAGGAAACAAATCAAAGATAACGGAAAGGTAAAGTGGCGGCATATAGATAATCCTGCACCTAAACTTAAGAAAATTCAGCAAAAAATTAATAGGGTACTTCTGAAGGCTAAGGTAGAGTCGTTGCCAACCGGTATGACTGGGGGTATTAAGGGTAGATCAATTTTTACGAATGCCGCCCAACATCTTAATCAAAAAGCTGTGGTGACCATTGATTTGAAGGACTGTTTTCCAAGAACCAGTAACAAGCGAATTTTTAGAGTCTGGAGAAACCATCTGGGTACCAGTGAATGTGTAGCAAATATACTGACAAAGTTAACTACATTTCAGAGAAGATTGCCTCAGGGTTCCCCCACAAGTTCCTCGTTGTGTAATCTAGCGCTCTTTCCTCTTTTCAAAAAGACAAAAAGGTATTGTCAAAAAGAAAAATTCAACCTAACGTTGTACGTAGACGATATCACTATATCTGGCCAAACTATTCCGATACGACTCGCGATTGGAAGAATTATAAATTTCATTCAAGAAGAGGGTTATGCTGTCAGAAGGAACAAGATAAAAATTATGACGGCAAGTGTTCAACAAAAAACGACCGGATTAATTGTCAATAAACAATTGTCAGTTTCTGCAAAAGCACGTGAGGAGATTCGAAAAGAAATATTTATTTTATCAAGACAAGAAATGTTTTCCTCTAAAAGAATGAGATCTCTTTGGGGTAAAATTAATTACATTAAGAAGGTTTCACCAAAACAGGGGGGGAAATTAGCCAGCTTAGCACACACTCTTTTGTTGGATACACTAGCGTCTCATAGTTATGAAAATGTGACTTCGGAGAAGGAAGTGACAAGAGAGTGTAAAAATACAAGAAGACATAAATATAGTCTATAAAAACTGGTTGAGTATTTTTTTTGATATAATTCTTTTGATGTATAAACCTTCGCCATACTTTCCAGAAATCTTGCTATAATCTTCTCATGAAGCAGACAGAAAATATCAATGACTATCAACAAAAAATGGCATTTGGAAAACAGGATGCCTGAAAATTTGACCCCATGGTTTTAGTGAATCGTGAATAGTGGCTAGTGATTGGGTTATATTCGCTAAAAATCAATTTTACTACCCCAGCGCTTTATGTATGATAAGATGATATATCATACACAGATTTGATTCAATTCAAAATTATTCAAAATCGATTAAATTTTCCACCTCGGAGGTGGTATAATCCTGATATGAGCGCTAATAAATTAGATTATTTGATAAAATTAACCTACGACAAGGACTATAAAGGTTATGTGGCCGACGTAGTGAATCTGTATGGCTGTATGTCTCAGGGAAAGACAAAGAAAGAGGCTCTGGAGAATGCTGAAAAAGCCATAAAAGCCTACATGGAAGCAGTTGCTAAAGAAGGAAAAAATATAGAATTTACCAAAAGAGCTGTAGATATAAACATTCCCCGCTCGTTAGTTAATGCCTAGATTTGCTAATATCTCCGGAAGAAAAGCTGTCAAAGCATTTCTGAAATTTGGCTACGTCCACAGTCACTCCTCCGGCGATCATGCAATTCTTCAAAAGAAAGGCGCACCTACCTTATCGATCCCATTACACAAGGAGATAGCTCCGTTTTTATTAAAGTCTCAAATTAAAAGAGCGAATATTAGGCCCGATGATTTCCTGAAAGCTTTAAAATGATCAGTCCGGTAGGTAACCTTTCCCCAATAAATTTGACCCCCTCCGTCGCTAAAGCTTTGAAGAGCTAGGCCATAATCCCAGGTTTAGTTTCAACACCATTGTCATTACCCTATAGTCAATTTGCTTTCCTGTGTGAGTCGTGCTATACTTCTTTTCTAGTTGGCAGATTGAAGAAATAGATCTGCTTAATTTTTGAATTTATTTTGAAGTCGGTAAGATAAAGATACCCCAAATCTTTCGTATTTATTCGTATCTTGTCCCCCACATCACGATTTTCTCATTTAAGCAGTTTTATTTCTTTAATACTTTATGTATAACAGGCATAACCATCGCTCAAACGGACACGGAGGGGGAAGAAGGTTCCAAAACAGATTTCCCTCCAGAAGCCAAAAAACTGACGCCGAAATCGTGAGAGCGATTCAAGCTATCCAAATTACAGAAGCCCAAGAAGGCGATAGCCCCCAGAGCGCCTATATCCCCAAAAACAGATTTGAAGATTTTGCAATATCCGGGCAGCTTAAGAAAAACATTTCAGATAAAAGGTATGTAACCCCTACTCCCATTCAGGATCAGGTAATACCGGCAATACTTCAAGGCTCGGACGTTATAGGAATTGCCAATACAGGAACGGGCAAAACCGCCGCATTCTTAATTCCTTTAATCGAAAAAGTCTGCAATGACAGAAGCCAGAAGGTACTTATAATTACTCCCACCCGTGAGCTTGCCTTGCAAATTAACGAAGAACTTTATGGCTTCTCCTATGGTTTGGGAATTAAGAAGGCACTTTGTGTTGGGGGAATGAATGAAAGAAAGCAAAGATATGAATTGTCATGCATTCCCAATTTTGTAATAGGCACACCCGGGCGCTTAAGGGAATTTATTGAAAGTCGGGCACTTCCTATTTCGGAGTTTAACAATATCGTAATTGATGAGGCAGACAGGATGGTAGACATAGGGTTTATCGCCGATATTAAGTATTTTATTTCGTGCCTTCCCCAAACTCGCCAGTCGCTTTTTTTCTCTGCAACAATTCCCCCTAAGGTAAAGCTGATTCTCGGATCTTTTGTTCGAAACCCGATAACGATTTCGGTAAAGCTAAAAGAAAGCATAGATAATATTAAGCAGGATATTATTAAGGTTACCGATAGCCAGGGGAAGGTGGACCAGCTAGAGAACATCCTTTCTCAGGAAGGCTTTAATAAGGTTCTTATTTTTGGACGTACAAAATGGGGAGTTCAGAGACTTTCGAATGAGCTTGTAAGGCGCGGCTTTAAGGCCGGGGCTATTCACGGAAACAAAAACCAAAGTCAAAGGCAAAGGGTTTTGGATGACTTTAAAAATAGCAGAATCTCTATTCTTTTGGCTACGGACGTAGCTTCCCGGGGACTCGATATTGAGGATGTAAGTCACGTAATAAACTACGATTTACCGAATACCTTCGAAGATTATATTCATAGGATTGGAAGAACGGGCAGGGCAAACAAAAAAGGCGTTGCCTTAACCTTCGTTTAAAAACCAAAAAATTCGCCCCCGTTCTGGTATATGATACTTATATGGATGATTCGCTAGTTTGCCCCTCTTGTCATATTGAAGTACGTTCAACCGATTATTTTTGCTACAACTGCGGCAAAAATCTTAAGCCCAAGCCTCTTTCTACTTCTTTAACCCAACAAATACTAATTTATTTGGGAAGCGTATTCCTGCCGCCCTTGGGGCTCGTCTGGGGAGTCCGTTACCTGCGCCAGGAAGATAACACTTCAAAAATTGTGGGGGTAATCTCTATTGTTTTAACCGCTATTACTTCGGTTTTATTAATAAAATTCACAAATGACCTGATAAAAACAGTAAACGAGCAGGTAAATAGCCAACTTCAAGAGATGCAAGGTTTTTAGGATAATCTTAGGACTATAGAAATATGTTCCCACATTGTAATTGTCACCTAATCCTCAGTATAATTTCATTACATTATGAGTGAGCGCGAAGCAGACTTACGTTGCCCATTTGATGAAGAACGTCCGTGTCTCGATGGGTGCGAACTTCGGCCTTTCGTTTTGAGGATGTTGGCTATATATCATCATCTAGCCCCCCCGGATGAAGTAAGAAAATCAATTGTAACTTGTCCCTCAAGACGAGGGGACGGCGAGAGAGCAATAACTGGAGGGGTAAACAACCACATCAAAGAAAAATTTTGCCTGCATTCTAGGCATTAAAAGAACTTCCTTCTTTGAAGCAAATTTGTGCTATACTTAGATATTGAACTCAGATTCTCCAGTTGCTAAATTGATCGATACTTTCTTGCAAAGAGGAGGAAGGATAGATAAATATTATCTTCGAGGTACAAACCAATCAAAACGCTCCCTGGTTTATCTACACGGATGGTTTTCGGGGCAGAATATCAAATCCGCAATCCTCAAAGCCTTCGGAAAGGTTTAGAATAGCTAGAAGCAACTTAATCTTCTTAACTTGCTTATGCAGCTTTTTGGGAGATGTTATGGGTTCTTCTTTCTTTGGCTTCCGTTTGCCTTCTTACATTGGCCAGTTCTCTCTCGTCTCTTAATTTTTGATCTTTGACAAGCTGTCTATCCACAATTGTCTGACAATCGGGATCGGGACAGGCAGTAAGCTTGGTAACAATAAGCGAACTACCTATGTATTCTTTATAAGTTTTTACAACAACTCTTACTTTTCCGCACCTCATACAGACATTTAATCCCGTATTCATATAATCTTTTAGAGTGAATTTTTACCAGCGCCTAGATTGCCTTTGCCCTCCGCCTCCTCTGTCATATCCCGCGGAACTTCTTTCCTCTCGCGGCCTTGCTTCATTGACTATGATTTTTCTTCCACCAAAATCCTTACCGGAAAGCTCTTTTATAGCTTTATCGGCGTCTGCGTCATTTTTATATTCTACAAAACCGAATCCTTTTCCTTGACCGGAATATCTGTCGGTAATGACTGTTGCGCTTGCAACCTCACCAATTTCTGCGAAAAATTGACTGAGTTCTGCGTCAGTAGCGGTGTAGGGAAGACCTCCTACGAATAATCTTTTTGCCATTTATTATCTCACCACCTTTGTGTACTTACGTGAGGATTATTCCATCTAAGAAGCTTTAAACCGCTTGGTAGAAGTAATCGTAACCTAAGTAACTAATGATACTTTATCATAAAAAATGTAAAATAGCAAAGTATGTATAAACTTTCTCCTTCCGATTTCAAATACCTTTACCAGGACTGCAAGCACTGCTACTACCAAAAGGTGAAAAAGGGAATTACCCTGCCCTCAATCGGAATGCCCGGAGTTTTTTCCAAAATGAATTCACTTCTACAATCGGCGATTATGGGAATGAATCTAAAGGATGTAAATTCCGAACTCCCATCAGGAATAATCGAAGTTAAGGAAGGATTTCTGCGATCCGCCCCAATTCCGCCCTCCAAAAAGTCCTTTATAAGTGGGCGATTCGACATTACTTCGAAACTTGAGGGCGGCTCAATTGCCGTAATTGACTTTAAAATTACCGACCCGACAGAGGAAAAAATCCAAAAATACTCAAGTCAGCTCCATGCCTATAAATTCTCCCTCGAAAACCCGTCTTATGGTGAGGCCAAAAAGGTGGCCAAGATGGGAATTATAGCCATAAACCCGGAAGACATTTCTTTTCCGGGGGATAAAGTAATTTTTAAGGCAACCCCGACCTGGTTTGAAATAAAGGAAGATATGGATAGTTTTTATAATTTCATATCCGAAGTAACAGAGCTTTTGGAAGGACCCACCCCTAAAGAAAATCCTGATTGTGCGTGGTGCAAATACCGCCTCTGTTTCGCCCACCCCGAAGCCACACAGGATGAGATTCCTTTTTGAGTTCTCCGAACCCAATTGACGTCTGAAGCTAAATGATTTATAATCTTGGCATCAATGGAGGTGACTAGCCAGAAATAACCTCTACATAAGAAGTAGGATGTGCCAGTTGAGGGCGCCTCCGGCGCCTTTTTTTGTGAGAAAAAGATGATCAATGCTATTTTAGCCTCAAAAGGGAAAATGGGAGCGGCCTTCGTCAAAGGCCGAAGGTTTGCTGTGACAAAAGTTCTGGCCGGCCCGTGCGTGGTCATCCAGGTTAAAAAAATGGAAAAAGACGGATATTGGGCGGTCCAGCTTGGCTTCGGAGAAAGAAGAATTAAGAATATTAGTAAGGCCATGCAAGGACACCTCAAGTTAAGTCAAAACTCAAAAGTCAAAACTCAAAGCTCTAATCTCAAATCTCAAAACACCCTCCCCAGATTTATAAGAGAGGTAAGGCTAGAAGAAGAACCAAAAATGAATGTTGGAGATGAAGTTAAAGCCTCCGACGTTTTTAATGTCGGAGATATTGTTAGTGTTTACGGCATTTCCAAGGGTAAGGGTTTTCAGGGAGTGGTAAAGCGCTGGGGATTTGCGGGGGGTCCCAGAACCCACGGACAATCTGACCGTGAGCGAGCACCGGGCTCAATCGGCCAAGGAACAACTCCGGGCAGGGTTTATAAAGGTAAACATATGGCAGGAAGAATGGGAGGGGATAGTGTTACTGTTAAAAATTTGCAAGTGGTTTCTATTGAGCCTGAAACAGGACTGATTGAGATTTCGGGTCCTGTACCGGGGGATACGGGAGGCCTTCTTAAGATAACGAGAACAGCTAAGGGCGAGCTTGAAGGAATTCAGGAAGTAGCGGCCCAGGTTGTAGAAGGAGAGCCCTCCTCCGCCGAGGCTACGGAGGACAAGGTCCCCGCCGACGCTGGCCTGCCTGCCGGCAAGGCAGGAGCTGTGGCGGGCAAGCCCGCCGACGAGGCTCCAACCGAAAGCGGCGCACCCGCCGCAACTAAAGAGGTCCCAGCTGCTAAAGGAGGTCAAAGTGACAAAAGCTAATGTCTATTCGGCAAAAGGCGTAAAGAGCGGAAGCGTAAATCTTCCCAAAGATTTTAATGAGAATCAGAATTTAGCGCTTTTGGCGCAAGCAATTCGGGTTCAGACCGCACGCGCCCATATCGGACTCGCTAAAGTCAAAACCCGAGCCGAGGTTGATAGAACCAAAAAGAAAGTCTATCGCCAAAAAGGTACAGGAGGTGCAAGGCACGGAAGCCGAAGTGCCCCTATTTATGTTGGCGGTGGAGTTGCCCACGGCCCCAAGGGAGTAAAAAGGGAGCTGACTCTCCCCAAGATTCTCGCCAAAAAGGCTTTAAATATTGCCCTGACGCTTAAGGCAAAAGACGGGGAAGTAGTTGTCGTAAATGGCCTGGGGGCAATAGCAAAAACAAAGGAAATACAGAGTTTAATCGATAAAATTAAAAAAACTAGGGAGTTAAAGAAGGGACGATTTACGTTTGCATTAGCTAACACTAACCTTGAGAGCCGAAGGAGCCTGAAAAATCTTGAAGGAGTTGCGGTCTTGCCTTACGAAAATCTTAACGCATACAGGGTATTTTACGGGGGAGTTTTGGTTTTAGATAAAGATGTTTTTACTAAGAAACCCAAAACTTTAAACTCTAAACTCAAAACCACTAAGATAGAAATAAATAAATGAAATTAATTCCAATAATTACTGAAAAAAGTTTGAGGGACGCAAAAGTTGGTAGATACACCTTTAGCGTTGACCGTCACTTAAGAAAGCCCGAGATAAAAAAAGCCATTGATGAGGCATTCGGCGTCCATGTGGTGAGCATTCAAACGTCAAAAATTGGCGGAAGCCAGAAAAGAAACATGAGGGGCTATCAACAAAGGACTTTGGCCGAAAAAAGAGCCAGGGTTACTTTAAAAGAAAAAGAATCAATTGATTTATTTGAAGAGAAAAAATCAGCCAAATGAAAAATTTAAAAAGAATATTGGCAAAAAATAGCGGAAGAAGCGCAGGATCCCTGACGATTAGGCATCAAGGTGGCCGACAAAAAAGATTTTTGCGAGACATTGACTTTGAAAGAGATAAAATTGGTGTGACAGGAAGGGTGGAGACAATCGAATACGACCCCAATCGTTCGGCAAATATTGCACTCGTTGTCTATGAGGATGGGGATAGGCGTTACATCTTAGCCCCAAACGGTATGGAAATTGGTCAAAAAGTAATCAGCGGCCCCTCCGCTCCCATTGAGATGGGAAATGCGATACCTTTGGGGAAAATCCCGATAGGAACAGGAATTCATAACCTCGAGGTCAGACATGGTAAAGGCGGGCAGCTGGTTAAATCCGCAGGGTCTCTCGCGCATGTACAGGGAAAAGAGGGGAACTTTGTACTTGTAAAGCTTCCTTCCGGGGAGGTAAGGCGTTTTGACCCAGAAGCGTATGCAACAGTCGGTCAAGTGGGCAGGGTTGAGGCCAAAACCGAGCACATAGGGAGTGCAGGAAGAAAAAGAAGGATGGGTATAAGGCCGACCGTAAGAGGGGTTGCCATGCACCCGGGTGCCCACCCCCACGGAGGAGGAGAGGGAAGAAGCCACATTGGTTTGAAGTATCAAAAGACTGTTTATGGAAAGCGAGCAGTTGGAAAAACAAGAAGAAGAAAGAAATATTCCGATAAATTAATCGTTTCGGGAAGGAGCTTCGGGCCCCACCATTAACATGAGTAGGAGTTCAAAAAAAGGACCATTTGTTGATGCCAACCTTGCCAGGAAGGTTGCGGTTGGCATGGGGACTAAAGAGGCCCCGATTAAAACTTGGTCCCGCTCGTCCCAAATTCCTCCGGAATTTGTGGGCAAGTACTTTCAGGTCCATAACGGCCGAATATTTATCGACGTTTTTGTAACGGAAGATATGGTGGGACATAGACTCGGAGAATTTGCTCCGACCCGAACATTTAGAGGACACGGAGAAATTGTTAAGCGAATTTTAGAAAAGACATAAAGAATATGGAAATAATTGCGACACAGAAATATTTAATCACTTCTCCCAAGAAATTGAGGGAAGTGGCGGCTGTTGCCAAAAAGCTTTCGCCAATACGGGCAATTGAGATCTTGCCTTTTATCGGAAAACGCGCCGCAACTCCCCTCTTAAAGGTGATAAAGAATGCAATCGCCAGTGCCAAGGCGAAGGGTAGCAGCGAGGGGGAACTTGCTTTTAAAGAAATTCAAATAGGCGAAGGCCCGAGACTCAAAAGGTTCAGGGCCGGAGCCCATGGCCGGGCCAAGCCTTATAAGAGGCGGATGAGCCACATCCGAGTTGTGCTAACAACTCAGAATTCCCAAATTCCAGTTTCCAAATCCCAAATAAATTCAAATGCCCAAAATTCTAGTGCGGAAAAGAAAAAGGAGGGGAAGAAATAACCCGTGGGACAAAAAATTAATCCGGTGGGAATGAGGATTGGGAGCTTTCTGCCTTGGAAGTCGCGTTGGTTTGTCGAAGGTGAAAAGTACAAAGAGTTTTTGTGGAAGACGTCAGAATTAGATATGCACTTATGGATAAGCTTAAACTCGCAGGAATAACGTCTGTTGAAATTGAGAGGCTTCCCAAATCCATGGTTCTTAATTTAACCGTATCGCGCCCCGGAGTTGTAATAGGTAGAGGTGGGTCCGGAATTGAGGAGGTTAAAAAATACGTTTTGGGAATTATAAAGAATGTTCGAGGCGAACTTCCCAAAGACTTGAAGATCGATTTAAAGGTTACCGAAGTAAAAAATCCTGAAATTTCGGCACATTTAGTTGCTTCAAGAATTGCTGGGGAGCTCGAGCGAAGGATGCCCCACAGGCGAGTGGTATCTAAAGCGACCGAAAGAGTCATGGCGGGAGGCGCCTTGGGAGTGAAGGTCGTCTTGGGTGGAAGAATCGGCGGAGCTGAAATTTCGAGAGTCGAAAAATTCCAGATGGGTTCGGTTCCGACGCAAACATTAAGAGAAACAATAGATTATGCTCAAATACCGGCACTATTAAAAAGAGGATACGTCGGAGTAAAAGTCTGGATCCACAGGAAGGAAGAGTAAATGCTTGAACCAAAAAGACAAAAATACAGGAAGGCTTTTAGAGGAAAAAGAAGGGGAGTTGCCACCCGTGGCGTGACACTATCATTCGGTGAGTTTGGCCTTAAGTCCTTGGGTCGCGGCTGGCTGGCGAGTCGCCAGATTGAGGCGGCCAGAAAAGCGATAACACATGTACTCAAGAAAGGCGGAAGAGTCTGGATAAGGGTTTTTCCGGATAAACCGGTTACTTCCCGTCCTGCAGGGAAAAGGATGGGGAGCGGCAAGGGGGAGATTGATAGGTATGTAGCGGTAGTAATTCCCGGGCGCATCCTCTTTGAAATTGCCGGAACTACAAAAGAAATTGCAAAAACGGCCTTTGAGAGGGCGTCAAATAAATTGCCATTTAATACTAAGTTCATATCAAAGGAGTAAAAATGAAGAAAAAGGACAAGGAAGTTATAAGGACAAAAGATATAGGCGAAGTCAAAAAGACACTCGCCGAGCGTAAAGCAGAGCTTAAAAAGGTGATCGCAGAGGTTTATGGCGGCAAGGAGAAGAATTTGAAAAAAGCTAAGAATCTAAGGCGCGAAATTGCCCAAATTCTGACGATATTAAGAGAAAGAGAAATATTAGACGTGGAGGCCAAAAAGGAATGAAAATTTTCAAAGGAAAGGTAATTGCGACAAATATGGCTAAAACCGCGACCGTCTTGGTGGAGAGGATTGTGATACACCCAATTTATGGCAAGAGGTTTAAAAGGGCCAGAAAATATCTCGTACATGATGAACTAGGGGCCCAAAAGGGAAATGCCGTAAAGTTTGTCGCCTCAAAACCTTATAGCAGATTAAAGAAATGGAAAATTCTAGAGATACTGGATAAAAAGGTAGAGAGGAAAGAAGCCCCCAAAAAATAAACGGGGATTAAAGTTATGATTCAATTAAGGACAATATTAACCCCTGCCGACAATTCCGGCGCAAAGCGCTTGATGGTCATTGGCGTGCCCGCCAGGGTAGGTAGAATTGCCAGACTCGGAGACGTGGTTTTATGCGTAGTTCAAAGTGCCGATCCGGCCGGAGTAGTAACCGATAGCGAAAAGGTAAGGGTATTAATTGTCAGGACGAAAAAAGAGGTCAGGCGTCAGGACGGAACATATATTCGTTTCGACGACAACGCCGGGGTCGTAATTGACAAACAAGGCCTACCCCGGGGAACCAGAATTTTGGGGCCGGTCGCGCGAGAAGTAAAAGAAGTGGGTTATAACAAAATTGCCTCGCTGGCTAGGGAGGTGGTATGAGAAAAATTCCAAATTCCAATTTCCAAATTCCAAATAAAAACAGGCAACTTGTCCTGAGCGACCGAAGGGAGTCGAAGGATGTTGAAGTTTAAAGTCGGAGACAATGTCAGAATAACTCTCGGGAAAGACAAAGGTCGGGAAGGGAAGATTGAGAGAATTTTCCCCAAGGACCTTACGGTTCTTATCCCGGGGTTAAATATTTATAAAAGGCACATTAAAGGCGCAAGCGGCCAAAAGGGCGGGATATATGAAATTCCAAGACCCTTTACATTAGGGAAAATCGCCCTTATTTGTCCTAAATGCAAGAAGGTAACCCGGGTCGGTTTTAGGCTGGCGGGCGAAGAAAAAGTGAGGATTTGTAGAAAGTGCAGAAAGGAAATAGACAGTAAGTAAGTGATAAGGAGTAAATATGGGAACTAAAAAACAAAGATTACAGGAAAAGTATGAGGGTGTGGTTGCGCCAGCTTTGGCCAAAGAATTTGGTATCAAAAACAAAATGGCGATCCCTAAACTTACTAAAATTGTGGTAAATGTCGGGATTGGCGAAATTGCAAAAAGTAAAGAGTCAATGGAGACTGCCAGGCGCGACATTGCGGTAGTTACGGGGCAAATGCCGTCGGTGAGGCCGGCCAAGATTTCAGTAGCCACGTTCAATGTGAGGTCCGGGATGCCGGTGGGCTTGGCGGTAACCTTGAGGGGAGAGAAGATGTATGCATTCTTGGACAAACTTATTTCCATAGTACTCCCCCGTTTTCGAGACTTTAGGGGAGTGAGCGGCCGAAGTTTTGACGTCAGCGGAAACTATACCTTAGGAATTTATGAGCATACTGTTTTTCCAGAGATAGATTTGACCAAGGCCCATGCACTTAAGGGATTTGAAATAACAATAGTAGGAACCGCCGGAAATCCCAAGAAGGGTAAAAAGCTTTTAGAACTATTAGGAATGCCCTTCGAGAAAAATAGTACATAGTAAATAGTGCAGAGTGCAGAGTTTCTATATACTATGCACTTTGAACTCTGCGCTGCGACTAAAAGGAGCAATATATGGCAACAAAAGCAAAAGAAGTAAGAGAAGATAAAAAACTTAAATTCAAGGTTCGTTATAGAAACCGTTGTGGCCGCTGTGGAAGACCGCGCGGTTATATGAGAAAATTCGGTCTTTGCAGGCTTTGTTTTAGGGAGTTTGCTTTGAAGGGAGAAATCCCAGGAGTGCGAAAAGCCAGTTGGTAAATAAAATATGAAAAAACAAAATAACAAAAAGGAAAAATTCGGAATGGTTGGTTATCCGGTTGGGGACTTTTTGATAAGGGTAAAAAATGCCGCACTGGCCCGCCAAAAGGAAGTGAAGGTTCGAAGGACGAAGCTAATCGAGGCGACGGCAAAAGCGCTGGCCAAGGAGGGATATATTAGCGAGGTCAAGAAAGTGGGCGATGAACTTTCAGTCAGCCTCACCTATCGAAAAAAAGAACCCTTAATGCTGGGTTTAAGACTCGTTTCCCGACCGAGTCTGAGAGTTTATGTTGGGGTTGAGGATTTAGAAAAAAGAAGAAAGCCGGAAACTCTACTAATTTCTACACCAAAAGGAATAGTTTCGGCGAAACAAGCTATCGCCGCCCGCGTGGGGGGCGAGGCGATTGTAGAGGTTTGGTAGTTGGGAGGATGTTCTATGAGTAAAATAGGAAGACAGCCAATATTAATTCCAGAAGGGGTAACCGTCAAAATTTCCGGCCGGGAAGTGGAAATTACTGGACCAAAGGGATCTTTGGTCCATACGCTCCCCCGTAGGATTTCGGTTGTAGCTGACAACGAAAACGTTGTCGTATCGTCTGAAATAAAATCAAAACAGGACCGTTCGCTTTACGGAACTACCAGGGCGCTTATTGCAAACATGGTTAAGGGTGTAAAAGACGGTTGGGTTAAGGAGCTGGAGCTTGTGGGGACGGGTTATCGCGCTGAGGTAGCAGGCGCAGATTTAGTTTTGACGGTAGGGTATTCCCACCCAGTCAAAATCGCTGCTCCAGAGGGAATTAAATTTAGCGTAGAAAAAACCCTTATTACCGTTGAGGGTAGAGACAGGCGGTTGGTCGGACAGATTGCGGCAAATATAAGGATGGTTCGCCCACCCGAGCCCTACAAAGGGAAAGGAATTAAGTATAGGAACGAGGTTGTAAGGAGGAAGGCAGGCAAGGCCGCAAAGACGGTCGGCGCACCCGCTTAAAAATGAAAAGCAAAAGAAGTAGAGAGATACAAAGAAAAGCGAGAACCAGAGTGAAAATTGCCAGAATCAGTAATCTGCCGAGGCTTAGCGTTTTTCGCTCAAATAGACACATAGTCGCTCAAATAATTGACGATATTAAAGGCGAGACGGTGGTTGCGGTTTCGGATAAAACTCTGGCCAAGGGTAAAAGCAAAGTTTCCGGCCCGAGGACGGCGGTCGCCGAACTTGTCGGCATGGAAATTGGAAAGAGAGCTAAAGCCAAAAAGATTTCCAAAGTAACCTTTGACAGAGGAGCTTATAAATATCATGGATTAGTCAAAGCTTTGGCCGATGGAGCCAGGAAGGGAGGATTAAACTTTTGATGCAATATCGAGGATGGGCAGGTGAGATAAAAGAATTTGAGGAAAAGGTGGTCGAAATAAATAGAATTTCTAAAAAAACGAAGGGTGGAAATCAGATAAGATTTTCCGCTCTTGTCGTTGTCGGAGATAAGAAAGGTAAGGTCGGAGTGGGACTAAGAAAGGCCCCGGATGTAAGGGGTGCGATAAGAAAGGCAATTTCTGCAGCCAAAAGAGGAATGGTAACAGTACCCTTACGAGGTAACACCATCCCCCTTTCTGTGAATGAAAAATTCTCAGCCGCTAAAGTACTTCTAAAGCCGGCCCCACCCGGTTCCGGAATTATTGCCGGAGGACCGATGAGGGTTGTTTTGGAACTCGCGGGAGTGAAAGATGCGGTTGGCAAAATTCTGGGTACCAAAAATAAAGTCTCAAATGTTTACGCAACACTTAAGGCCTTGAACACAATCTCTATTTTGAATGAGAGGAGGGCGAGTCGTGCAAAAACTTCTTAAGATAGTTAGCAAAAGCAAAAAAAGAGTTGGCCGAGGGATTGGGAGCGGAAAAGGAGGCCACACGGTTGGTCGTGGGCAAAAGGGTCAAAAGGCAAGGGGGAATTTGGGCATTCTTTTTGAGGGGATAAAAATGAAGAAGTCGTTTATCAAAAAGCTTCCCCTAAGACGTGGACGCGGAAAATTCGGCCCAAAGGCTAAGCCCATTGTAATTAATCTGGAAGACCTTAATTTTATACCGGCAGGGACAAAAGTCGATTTGGCCTTTTTAGTAAAAGCCGGTATCGTAGATGAGAATGACGCGAGGGTTTTTGGAGTAAAAATTTTGGGTGGCGGGAAACTCACCAAAAAAATAACCATCGCTCTTCCCATTTCGAAATCCGCAGCCAAGAAAATAGAAAAGTTTGGAGGAAAGGTGATAACTGAAAATCCTAAATCCAAATTACTAATTTCTAAGAGCACTTAACAAATAAGCTCTAATTTATGCTGAATTCTATCGCCCAGTTTTTTTCTAAAGTAGTCAAAACTCCGGCAATTAGGAAGAAACTTCTAATTACCGCGCTGGTTGTTTTGGTTTTTAGATTAGTAGCCCACATACCTGCCGCCGGAATCGACAGGACTTCCCTCTCGGCACTTTTTTCGGGGAGTCCACTTCTTTCACTTTTAGACGTTTTTTCCGGTGGGACTCTGGCCAATTTCTCGATAATGGCCCTGGGTCTTAACCCCTATATCAACGCGTCAATAATCTTTCAGCTTTTGACTTTTGTGGTACCTTCTTTAGAAGAACTCTCTAAGGAAGGAGAATTCGGGCAGGAAAAAATTAATCAATATACGAGATTTCTGACCGTTCCCCTTGCCGCCCTTCAGGCCTTTGGAATGTATACCCTTCTTAAAAGCCAAGCAATAATTCCTAACCTAACGCCACTTGCCCTTGCCGCGCTTGTACTAACCATGACTGCGGGAACCGTGTTTGCGGTCTGGTTGGGAGAGCTAATTACGGAATATGGAATAACAAACGGAATATCTTTTCTAATATTCACAGGAATCGTTTCAAGGTTGCCGGTTACCATAGGACAATCCGTTACAACAATTGGCTCTTCCGATTTACTTAAAGTCGGTATTTTCTTAGCTCTCGCCATGGTGATCGTCGGGTTAATAGTATTCATGAACGAGGCGGTAAGAAGAATTCCAATAAGCTACGCCAGGCGCGTTGGCAGGAATCTTCCGGGTTCTTCGTACTTGCCTTTAAGGCTTAACCAAGCCGGGGTAATCCCGATAATCTTCGCGGTATCCTTGGTTCTTCTTCCTTCTATGGTCAGTCAATTTTTGTCTAGCGCGGCAAACCCCAACATTGCAAAATTCGCCTCTTCCCTCGCCCTAACATTTAACCCCCAAACCCTTATTTATAATGTCGTTTACTTCTTTCTGGTTTTTGGGTTTACATATTTCTACACAGCAGTCGTTTTTAACCCCGAAAAAATTTCCGAAAATCTTCAAAAAAACGGCGGCTTTGTTTCGGGTATTAGGCCGGGAGGCGAAACTACGAAATACCTAAGCTATGTTTTATCAAGAATTACACTAGTCGGAGGAATATTTTTGGGACTTATAGCAATTTTGCCGTCATTTTTCCAAAACGCCGTAGGGGTAGCCAATTTAGCAATCGGGGGAACAGGAGTTTTGATAGTTGTCTCGGTAGTTCTTGAGCTTACCCGAGAACTCGAATCTCAATTGGTGGTTGGAAGATACGAAAGGTTTATTAGATGAATTTAATTATTTTAGGGCCACAAGGATCGGGCAAGGGAACACAAGCAAGACTTCTTGCCGACTCCTTGGGACTTTTTCATTTCGAATCCGGGGATTTTTTGAGGGAGGTTGCCAAGGCCGACCCGAAGATAGATGAGATTATAAATAAGAAGGGAGAGCTTTTTCCCGACCAAGAAATTTTTGCTTTGGTTACAAAATACCTGGAGGAGAAGTTGCCCAACCTTGAAAATTTCATTTTAGACGGGTATCCCCGCTCGGTTTGGCAGTATGAGGTGTTAAAAAATTGGCTGGCACAAAAAGGCCGAAAATTAAATTGGGCAATATATCTAACTCTTAGCCAAGAAGAATCGATAACCAGAATTACGGCGAGGCGCACCTGTGAGAAATGCGACAGGGTCTATAACCTGGTTACCAATCCGCCCCCAACTTTAGATAGATGCGAATGCGGGGGAAGGCTCCTCCAAAGGGAGGACGATACACCGGAAGTTGTTAAGAAACGACTTGAGATTTACCAAAAAATAACTGTTCCTTTAATTGAAGTTTTAAAAAAAGATTCGATTCTTCTAACCATAAACGGCGAGCAGCCCATCGAAGCTATCTTGAAAGAAATTGTTGCCACGATTGCTTAGAATGGGAAACACTTTGCTGGTCAAAAGCGAAAGCGAGCTTGCCATTATGACGGAAGGGGGAAAGAGACTGGGTAGGGTAAAGGCGGAACTTAAAAAAGCTGTAAAAATCGGAGGGACCGCGGCCGGCTTAGAAGGCTTGGCAAATAAGCTTATCGCCAAGGAAGGAGGAACGCCGTCGTTTAAGGGAGTTCCCGGATACCATTGGGCAACTTGTGTGAATGTGAATGCGGGGGTAGTCCACGGAATTCCCAATGCCGAAATTATATTTAAAAAGGGCGACGTGGTAAGTGTTGACGTTGGGATGAAATATCGAGGCTTTCATACGGATACATCTTTTAGCGTTGGTCTTTCCTCGGATAGAAAGACCGCGCGTTTCCTTGAGGTTGGAGAAAGGGCGCTAAAAAAAGCCATAGAAATGGCTAAACCAGGAAATAGGGTTTATGACATTTCCGAAACCATTGAAAGGCAGGTACGTGGGGCCGGCCTTACTCCGGTAGAAGATTTAGTTGGACATGGGATAGGGAAGGATTTACACGAGGAGCCGCAAATCCCCTGCTTTAGCCGGGGCAAGAGGGAAGAGAGTCCCCTAATTTCCCAAGGGGCGGTTTTGGCCATAGAAGTTATGTATGTGAAAGGTAAAAAAGACCTTGTTTTGGGCCACGATGGATGGACAATTTCAACCGCCGATGGTAAAATAGCAGCACTTTTTGAGGAGACCGTTGCGGTAACATCCGGCGGTCCCCTTATTTTGACGGAAGATAATTGACATGAAAGAATCCAAAAATAAATTTGTCGATGGGGAAGTAATAGAAGCTTTGCCAAACACCATGTTTAAGGTGTCTTTGGTTGACGGCAAGATAGTATTAGCGACACTCAAGGGGAGATTAAGGCGCGCTTATGTCAGGATATTCCCAGGAGACAAAGTCAAGGTTGAAATGACACCATATGATAAGGAAAGAGGAAGGATAGTTTATAAGTACTAATTTCTAAACATGAAAGTTTTATCATCCATTCAAGTTCGTTGTAAAGATTGCAAAATAGTAAAGCGCAAAGGGGTTCTTTATGTTATCTGTAAGAATCCTAAACATAAACAAAGACAAGGATAGAGCTAAAAATTCCAAATGCCAAATTCCAATTTCCAATTAATTATCAAATTACAAATTTCGAATTTCACTGGAATTTGGAAACTGGAAACTGGAAATTGAAGCCCAGGCGACTAATATGGCAAGAATTGCAGGAGTAGAACTACAAGATAATTTGAAAGTTGATTATGCTTTGACCAGGATTCGAGGCATAGGCTGGCCGTTGTCGCAGAAAATTTTAGCTAAGGCGGGGATTTCCGGGGAAAAAAGAGTTTCAACACTAAGCTCGGATGAGCTTTCAAAAATTGCAAACCAACTGGAAAATTATCCAACTGAAGGAGAACTCGCGAGGCGTGTAAAGGGAAATATCTTAAGACTCACGACAGTGGGGGCCTATAGGGGTGTTCGTCACCAAAAAAATCTTCCTGTGCGTGGGCAGAGGACTAGGTCGAATGCAAGAACCAAAAGAGGAAAGAGAAAGACCGTTGGAGCGTTTAAGAAAGAAATGTTAAGAGAAAGGAAGGGAGCACCGGAAGTTACGGAAAAGAAATAATATGGCAGAAAAAAGCAAAGTAAAATTAGGAAAAGTTTATATTTCTGCTTCGTTTAACAACACATTGGTGACGGTTACAGATGAAAAGGGAGACACGGTTTCTTGGGGGTCATCTGGTTCGGTTGGGTTTAAAGGGACGAGAAAGTCGACCCCATTCGCGGCGACAACCGCAGTTGAAAAGGTAATCAAGAAGGCAAAAGATGAAGATGGAATTGAGGATGTAGAAATATATGTTAAGGGTCCTGGACCCGGGAGGGACGCTGCCTTAAGGGCAATCCGCGCAAGTGGTGTAAAAATTTCGCTCATTGCAGATGTCACGCCCATGCCCCATAACGGTCCCAGGCCCAAAAAGAAAAGGAGAGTATGAGAACCAATTTTCCAATTTCCAATCGCCAATTTCCAGTTAATTTTGAATTTAATAATTTTAAATTTGAGAACTCGATAATTATTTGGAATTTGGAAACTGGAGATTGGAGATTTTAGAACCATGGCAAGATATACAGGACCAAAAGACAGATTATCCCGAAGAGAAGGTTTTGATTTGTATGGAGCTGGAGCAAAACTGACCCGGTTGATGGTACCGCCGGGGATGCACGGACCCAAGGGAGTTTCCACCCCATCACAATATGGAAGACAGCTTAGGGAGAAACAAAAAGTGAAAAGATTTTACGGGATAATGGAGAGACAATTTAAAAAATATGTTACTCAAGCTCTTAAAACTAGAGGAAACACCGGAGAAAAATTGCTTTCGATTTTGGAAAGAAGACTCGACAATGTCGTTTTTAGATTAGGGTTTGCCCCTTCACGGCCTTCTGCGAGACAGCTGGTTTCTCATGGCCACGTTTTAGTGTCGGGCAAAAGGGTAAATGTGCCTTCATATCAACTCTGCCCTGGAGATACGGTTTCCCTTTCGGGGAAGGCCATAAATATTCCCGGGGTAAAGGCGGTTTTGGAGAAGAAGGATTTCAAGATTCCTTCATGGTTGGAGAAGAAGGCGGTGGTAGGCAGAATGAATAGGGAGCCAAAAATTGAAGACGTTGCCGAACCCATTTCAGTTACCGACATAGTAGAATTCTACTCTCGCTAGCGCGTGAGTAGAAAATGCCTAATTACTAATTTCTAATGACTAAAATGTATCAAAATATTAAATTTTCAAATTTCAAAATTCCCCGCCACAGGCGGGGCCAGGGAGGTGACTAAAATTGAACGAACCAATGTTCAGTGTTGAACAAGAAAGTAAGAAAGATAATTATGGACGATTTATTGTTTCCCCTTTGGAACAAGGGTACGGAGCGACATTGGGGACTTCCCTTAGGCGCGTACTTTTAACTTCTCTTCCGGGGGCTGCCGTAACATCGGTGCGAATTTCGGGAGTGAAACATCAATTCTCTACCCTTAAGGGAATGAGGGAGGATATTGTTGAGTTTTTGTTAAATCTAAAAAAAGTCAGATTTTCCTATGATGGGGAGGAAGCGGCTCGCGGCACGATTTCGGTAAAAAGTGCCGGAGAGGTAAAAGCCAAAGATATAAAAGTTCCCGCGACGGTTAAGATAGCAAACCCAGAGTTGGTACTCGCAAATTTGGATAAGGGAGGGAAGATTGACGCCGAAATAACTATAGAGAAAGGTGCAGGATATTCTCTTGCGGAAGAGCGAGCGACTGGCGAGATTGGACTAATTCCACTTGACGCCTCGTTCTCGCCCATTACCAGGGTCAATTACAGAGTTGAAGAAACTCGTGTTGGAAGGTTGACCAACTACGACAAATTAATTTTAGAGATAACAACTGATTCTACAATAAATCCTAAAGAAGCACTTATTTTGGCTGCGAAAACTCTACTTTCATACTATAACCAAATAGTTAGTCCTAAGAAGGTGGCAAAAACCGAGGAGGCAAAGGTCGATAATCTAGGAGTGGTTGGAAATCTTTCAGTCGAGGAGATAGGTCTTCCTACAAGAGTTGCCAATGCATTAGTCAGAGCAGGCTACGAGACAGTCGAGAATCTGGTTAAAGCAAAGAAAGAGGATCTTATCAAAGTCAGAAACTTGGGAGACAAGTCTCTTAAGATTATTGCTCTCGCACTCGCAGATCGCGAAGTCAAATTTCCCATGGAGGAGGAAAGTTAAGTGAAAAAGAGAGTGTTCGGAAGAAAACTATCCAGAGGGGGTGGGGCAAGGAAGGCGCTGTTTGCTTCTCTAACTCGCGCTCTAGTAATTAGTGGTAAAATCGAGACCACAAAAGCCAAGGCAAAAGCTTTTGTTCCGGAGGCCGAGAGACTTGTGACTTTGGCTAAAAATGGAGATTCTACCAGAATTTCAGCTTTTTTTGGCAACGATAGGAAAATAACTCACGATTTCACCAATTTAGTTCGGCAATTTAGTCGAAAATCTGGATTTACCAGGATGGTAAATCTCCCGAATAGGGTGGGAGATTTTGCCGAAATGGTTAGAGTCGAGTGGGTGGAAAATATAGTCAAAAGTGAGAAGGATGATAGTAAAAAGTTAACAAAGAAGCCCAAAGAAGGAAAACCCGAAAAGGTCGCGGTAAAAGAGACGAAAACAAAAAAAGTTAAGTAGAAATATGAAGACTTATCAACCAAAAGTTAAAGAAATAAAAAGGTCGTGGCAATTGCTTGATGCCAAAGATGAGATTTTGGGGAGACTTGCAACCAAAGCGGCAACTTTTCTTATGGGGAAAAATAAAGTAACATACTCTCCACACTTAGATAGCGGTGATTATGTAGTCATAGTTAATGCTGAGAAAATTGAGCTTAGCGGAAGGAAGAAGACCCAAAAAGTTTATCGAGGACACTCCGGTTATCCTGGGGGATTTAAGGAAGTCGCCTTTGCCAAACTCTCAAAGGAAAACCCAGCCAGGGTGGTTGAGCATGCAATTGCCGGAATGCTTCCTGCGAATAGACTTAGAGGACCGAGACTTAAAAGATTAAAAATTATAGTTGGGGATAAAAATCCATACGTAGATAAGTTCAAAACTCAAAATTCAAAACTCAAAATTTAATAATATGCCGAAAACAAAAAAGGAAAATTTTACATACGCGGTAGGAAGGCGCAAAAGCGCCGCTGCCCGCGTCAGAATATTTAAAGGTACGGGGGAGACCCAAGTCAACGGAATTCCAATCGCCGAATATTTTCCTGGAGAAGTCTCAAAATCAGTCTGGCAGAAGCCGTTTGAATTGACTCAGACTTGGGGGAAATACTACGCAACTGTAAAAGCGGTGGGTGGGGGAAAAGGTGGGCAAGTGGAAGCGGTAGCCAATGCTTTGGCAAAAGCGCTAGTTCTTATTAATAGGCAAGATTATAAATCACCCTTAAAGAAAGCCGGGCTTTTGACTCGGGATGCAAGGGAAAGGCAAAGGAGAATGGTTGGAACCGGTGGAAAAGCAAGGCGAGCGAAGCAATCTCCAAAGCGGTGATGACGGCTAACGATTATCTAAAAAAATACTCCAAGGAGGCTGACAGATTTCTCAATAGTTTTTTTCTAAAAAAAAGAAGACTAGCGGGTAGAATTGATCCTGATTTAGTCAACATACTTCAAGTTTTTCAGGATTACACGAAAGGAGGAAAAAAGGTCCGTGGGGCTTTAACCGTTCTTGGTTACCAAGCTTGTGGGGGAAAAGATATAAAAGCGATTCTTCCCGTTTCCTGCGGAATTGAGCTTTTTCATAATTTCCTTCTAATTCATGACGACATAATCGATAGAGACAAAGAAAGACGGGGCAAGCTCACCGTTCACACGCACTTTGCTGCAAAAAGAGGCGAGCACTACGGGAATTCTAAGGCAATAATAGTGGGTGACGTTGGGGCTTTCTTGGCCTATGAGCTCATTTTATCCTCAGGTTTTTCTAAGGAGAGAACGCTAAGGGCTGTCGCAAAACTCAATGAATTTTTATTAAAAACCGGCTACGGACAACTTTTAGACATAGACTACGATTTTAAGAAGAATATAAGTTGGGACGATATACTAAAAGTCCGGACATATAAGACTGCTTATTACACAATTACGATGCCTTTAAGCGTCGGCGCGATACTTGCCGGGGCAAAATTAGAAGTGTTAAATAATATAGAGAAATACAGTATTCCAGTTGGCCTTGCTTTTCAGCTGGCTGACGATATTTTGGGAGTATTCGGTTCAATCGAAAAAACTGGAAAAAGTAACACCTCAGACATTAGTGAAGGTAAAAAGACATTCCTCTATGCAAAAAGTTTAGAATTGGCAAATGCCGAAGATAAAAATTTTTTACAAAGATGGTATGGGGTGAAAGATGCCAATGAGTCAAGGGTGAGGCGGATTAGAGAGATAATGGGTTTTTGCGGCGCACAAGAGTATTCACAAAATCTTGCATATGATTTGGTCAAAAAAGGGAAAAAATATGTGGCTATGATTACGAAAGTAAGGAAATACCAAGAACTCTTGGAAAGTTTGGCAGATTATGTAGTTAATAGGGAAAAGTAGCTGAAGTTTAGGGGAAAATTAGGAATTTCAAACCAATTAAGAGTAAAAACATTGAAATTACCGTTCTGAATTTTGCTTGAGGAATTCTGTTTACTATTTTTTTTGCAATCCAAGCCCCCAAGAAAGAAGCGGGAATAAAAGCAAGAAGACCCAAGGTAAGAGAGTGATTGATTCTTACTCCCCCCAGAAAATAGGTGCTTATGCGGGAAGCATCAATTGCAAAACCAGTGAGTCCCGAAATAAAAATATAAGCAGATTTGGGTAGGTTAAAGGCCGTTAAAACAACACTCCTTAAGGCCCCGCCACCTACTCCAGAAATTCCTCCCAAAAAACCTGATCCGGCTCCCCCGATCCCAGCCGTTAACATATTATCTTTAAGTTTGAAATCTGGCTTGAAAAATAAATAGACAATATAGACCAAAAGGATTAGTCCGACAAATCTGGAAAGAAGCACTTCGGGAAGGGTAAGTGCCATTCGCGCCCCGATATAAGCCATAATAATCCCGGGAAGGGCAAAGAAGAAGAGAAGTTTTGCATCAAATCCGTGTTTGAAAAAATACATTTTCCAAATGTCCCCGAACCAGTGAATAACTCCTACAAGAAGAAGCGTCTCTGGCAAGGGGAGAAAAAGTAGAACCACAGGAACCATGATGGTTGAAATTCCAAACCCGGTAATTGTTCCCACGATTCCGGCAAGGAATGTAAGGACAGTGAGAAATAAGATTTCCATTTATTAGGGTCTCTTGATGACATCCTCCCCGCGAGGATGACATATCAGCGTTCAATTCATTTCCAGGCCCAGAGCCTGGAGTTTTCTTGAATGCTGTTATAAAATATACCAGAATTCGGGGTGTAGTTTAACGGCAGAATGCGCGGCTGGGGGTCGTGCGGTCTGGGTTCAATTCCCAGCACCCCGACATAGAAAGAAAGCTAAACCGTAAAAGGTTTGAGGGTGTAGCTTTGAGTAATTACCGCTTCGTAGAGCAAAACTATTACCTCGCATTGCTTGATAATGATTTACTCTTCTTTTACGCTCAATCGCTAAGTTACCACAAATTGTATTTATCTGCCCTTTTGTAGATTCTGGAATCCTTGTAGAAGGGTCGCTTGAAACTTTCGGCTGATTATCTAATTCATTCGGCTGGTCATTATCCATGACCTTAGTATATCAATATCCTGAAAGTCGTTAGGTTAATTACTTTGAAGGAAAAATATCATCTGAGGTATTGTATTCGCCATCGGGGCCTAAACTTCTAAGTTCATACGATTGTCCATCATCAGAAACCTTGTAGTAAAATGGCTTCATATAGTGGTCTGAGGGAAACACAGTATATCCATCCTTTGATAGTTCCTCTAGAGTTTGAGGATAAGTCCCATTTTTCTTTTTGTATAGCTCCAAATACCCAGCATTTTGAGTCAAAATTTGTTCGCTCGCTTGCTTTTTGGGTGCGTCAAATGGTCCCCCCTTTGCAACAAAACCAAAATAGAATAGTGAACCATACATAACAATGCTAAATAAAATACCTAGAACTCCTAAAATTATTCCAGCAATTGCTAATTTTTTACCACCAACACCACCCTTTTTTATTTTTGAAAGTCCAATGGCTCCCAAAATAATAGCAATTATTCCCGTAAGAACACCCAGTAATGGCATGAATGATACTAGTCCTAGTATAAAACTAGCAATCGCTAATCCAGATTTAGGAAGTTTTTCTGGTTGTTGGGACACTAATGGTTGATTTTGAGGAGTTACCACTGGTTGAGTACTTGTGTCAATTGTCATATTTCATTAGGTAAATAATTACTACTATTTTAGTAAATCAAATTCATAAACATAATGCAACAGATTTCCATTATTGAAATCAGATCAATCCTGAAATCGTTAAGCTTAAAAAAAGTTAGAGTTTAACTTTTTATCAATTGTCTAGAACTTATAGACTTTTTAACTTTAACTTACTAGGTACTTAGACTATTTGGAATTCAAACAGATTTAAGTACCTTTGTGTACTTTCACCCCATACTTAATAGGTATTAATATAGCTCAACTACCTACTTCCTTAAATTACTTGGCTTTTTTAATTCCTCGTTTAAGTCAATTCTATTACCTTGATTGTCTGTAATACTGGTTGCGTTTTGCTCGGCTTCTGGGGATTTGGTATCTACCGACTGCAGTTCACTCATGAGTTGAGTTAATGCCTGAACTGTGTTTTGGTCAACATTTGAAATTACACTTTGTTCGTTTGTGGCGTTTTATTGCTGTTGAGTTACAATTTGCTGATTATCAGTAGACATAATTGATTGTATTATGGCGGATTTGATCTGGATTTTGTATCGGTTCAGAGGTCAAAAGTCGTGTATCAAAGGTGTCTGGTTGCCAGTGTGTTAAAATTGATTGCACAAGAGGCGATAAATGTTCAAACTTTGTCGCTTCTTCGCGACATAGAAAGAAAGCTAAAGCGGTAAAAGGTTTGAGGGTATAGCATACTGTATAGTGTAATACTAGCTTATGAAAAGAGGATCCGTGCCTGCCGTTACCGCAATTTTTCTTATTTTTCCTCTCCTTCTAATTGGCTGGTTGGTGCTACGCTCAGGCAGAATGTCTGGTTTCTTGAGGAGGTGGAGACAGAGGCAAACCCAACCCACACCTGCAATCAGCCCCAAACCCGGCGAGGGTCAATTTGACAAAACGGAAAATATAGAAACATTAAAAGACATTACCTATCGCACAGTCGACGGACAAACGCTCACCTTCGACATTTGCCGGCCCAAAGGATTGAGTAGCAAACGGCCTGCCATCATTCTCACCCATGGCGGCGGTTTTCGCACCGGTTCCAAGTACTCTCTCTACCCCGAATGTCAAGATTTGGCCAAGTTGGGATATATTGCCTTTACCCTTGACTACCGCTTAGCGCCAAAGTACCCGTATCCTGTTCAAATCGACGACGTTCAGTATGCAGTGCGCTTTATCAAGGCCAATGCCGACAAGTACCTGATAGACTCTTCGCGTCTGGGTTCGCTCGGCGGCTCAGCCGGAGGGTATTTAGCCAGCATTTTAGGATTGATGGACACGCGTGATCCCAGCCAAGGATTATCCAACTTTAGCAGCAAGGTGCAGGTGGTAGTTAACCGTTTTGGAGTACCCATGGACATGGCCGATCCAAATTTGGTCAGGAGTGACGCTCAAACCGCCGCGTTCCAGGAGGAGATCCTGGGGGATTGGCTTAAAGGGTACGAAATAACCGATGCTTTATACAAAGAGATTTCTGCTGTTACCTACGCATCTTACGACGATGCACCAATGTTCGCGCTCTATAGCGTCAATGACCAATTGGCGCTGCAGTCGCAAGGTCAACGCATTGTTGATGCCCTTAAAAAAGTGGGGGTAGCGGCAGAATTTGAGCCTTTTAATGGTAAAGGCCGTGGACACGGCTACGACAACGCCGCTCCGGCTGAAAAAACACGCATCTGGAATCTACAGATGGAATTTTTGCGCCGGTATTTACCCCCTATACAATCTTGAAGAGGAAATCGTAACTGGGGTTTTCCTCTTGCAATTTTTCCTCGGAAGTTGTACAAGATAGCGCAATGGCAAAGAGGAAAAAAGTTGAGACCAAAGCTCCGGTTCAAAAATCCGAAGGATCTTCGCAAAAACTTCAGGCGATAAGGCTCGCTATGGAGCAGATTGAGAAGCAGTATGGTCGGGGTTCAATTATGAGGCTTGGTGAGCGGGGAGACGCTCGACTCAAAATTGAAGTAATTCCAACCGGATCAATCGCGCTTGATTTGGCACTAGGAGTTGGGGGATTTCCCAGAGGACGCATCGTTGAAATATATGGACCAGAAGCCTCAGGGAAAACAACAATTGCTCTTTCCGCTATTGCCGAGGCTCAAAGAAAAGGAGGCCAGGCAGCATTCGTTGACGCCGAGCACGCTCTTGACCCGGCTTGGGCGGAGAAAATTGGAGTGAACCTTGACGATCTTTTAATGTCCCAGCCCGATACAGGCGAGCAGGCTTTGGAAATTACGGAAACCTTAATCCGCTCGGGGGCTCTTGACGTAATTGTCGTTGACTCGGTTGCCGCCCTTGTCCCCAGGGCGGAGCTTGAGGGGGAGATGGGAGACGCGGTGATGGGGATGCAGGCGAGACTTATGAGTCAGGCTTTAAGAAAACTTACGGGGGCAATTTCTAAGTCCAAAACGGTTCTAATATTCACTAACCAATTAAGACAAAAAATCGGAGTTATGTTTGGGAATCCGGAAACGACACCGGGTGGATTGGCGTTAAAGTTTTATTCATCCATTAGACTCGATATAAGAAGAATTGAAGTACTAAAAGACGGTGAAGCAGCGATTGGCTCGAGACATAGGGTGCGAGTTGTTAAAAATAAGGTAGCACCTCCTCTAAAGATAGCGGAACTTGATATTATGGCCGATAAGGGAATTTCTCGCTCCGGCGGACTTTTAGACGTTGCGGTTGAATTGGGCTTGATGAGTAAAAGCGGATCATTCTTTAATTTTGATGGGAAACCTTTGGCTCAGGGAAGAGAAGGAGCAAAAGCTTTTATTGAGGAACACACAAAATTTGCGGAAGAGATAGATAAAAAAATCCGCGATATGGTAGCCTCTGGGATAAAGCTTCCGAAAGAAATCGGCGAAGCCGAGGGTAAAGATTCTTAAGTAGTTGTCTTTCACTTAATATCTTTATATCTTAATATCGTAGTATCAAACGATGCCTTCTATAACCGCTATTAAACCCCAAAAGAACGGCAGGAGAGTCAATATTTATTTGGACGGTAAATTCGGATTCGGGATAGACATTGAGAATTTTGTAAAACTTGGACTCAAGGTTGAACAAGAGCTTTCTGATACAGAAATTGAGGGAATAGTTAAAAAAGCGGAGTTTCTAAAGACGCTGGATAAGCTCTTAAGGTTCGGAACCTTAAGGCCAAGAAGCGAGAAAGAGCTAAAAGATTGGCTTAAAAGAAAGAAAGTGCACGAGAGTTTGACCGAGGAGCTCTTTAATCGATTGAACCGATTGGATTTGGTGGACGATAAAAAATTTGCCGAGTGGTGGATTGACCAGAGACAGAATTTCCGTCCAAAAGCGAAAAGAATATTGAATATGGAATTAAGAATGAAGGGGATTAGAAAGGAAATAGTTAAAGATGTTTTGGATAGGCTTAAAATTGATGAAGAGAAAATTGCGAGAGAGCTTCTTGAGAAAAAGTTATACCGTTGGAAGAATCTTCCGAAATTAGAGAAAAGACAGAAAATGGGACAGTTTTTGGCGAGAAAAGGATTTGGGTGGGAGATAATTTCTAAATTGATAAAAGATTTTTCTTTTGAAGAATGAATTCTGCTTGTTTTCTACTTACCCAAAAAGTTATTGTCCATTTCTTACTTGCCTAAGAAATGGACGAAAGAAGGGCACCCATTTAAATTATCCAGGTTTTCTTCGCTAAAGCTCATACTATACCGCTAAACTTAGCACTCGAGTGCTGCGGACAATAGCGGTATTACAAAAGAATTCGTTCAACTCATCAAAACTGGAAATTTATGGGGTTAGAATCAAACTTCAAATGCGTTTGACGATGAAAGGCAAAAATAGTAAAATTACCTTTGGAGTCGAAGAAATCATGGGAAAGAATCCAATTTACGATTCTTCTTTCGCCAACCGCGTTATTTAGCGGTTGAGTATTCTTTGCTCCTATAGAATCAGTTTATCGGGTTCCCGGTAAATCGGATTTCAGTTAATCAGTTGTTCGGGTTAAATATCCAACAAACCGACAATCCGAGATCTGATAACTGACAAGCTGAAAAACTGAATTATATTATGACTACATCTGATGACATCAAAATATTGGTAGAAGATTTAAGAAAACAAAGAGAGGCTCTTGATAAAAAGGAAGAAACCTTGAAAAAAAGAGAAGCGGAGCTAGTTGAAAGATTAGAAAAGGCTTCAGGAATGACTAAAGACGAAGCCTCAAAAATTCTTCTTGATGAGGTTCAGAAAAACTTAACTAGCGAAATAGCCAAAAAGGTCCGCGCGGCGGAGGAAAGAGTTAAAGAAGAAGCTAATGAAAAATCCCGCGAAATTTTGGCAGACGCCATGAAACACGGTGCAACAAGTTATGTGGCTGAATATACGGTTTCATCGGTTACGGTTCCCAACGAAGATGTAAAAGGAAGAATAATCGGGGCCGGAGGAAGAAACATCAGAGCCTTTGAAAAGGAGACTGGGGTAGAGATAGAACTTGACGAAACAAATGAGATAAGGCTTTCCTCTTTTGACTCTGTAAGAAGGGAAATTGCCAAGAGGGCTCTTGAGATTTTAATCAGGGATGCCAGGATTCAGCCTTCGAGGATTGAAGAAGTGGTAAGACAGCTAAAGGGCGAGATGGAAGATGTGCTTTTAACTGAGGGCCGAAATATTGCCCAAGAATGCGGAGTATTTAATTTACCAGTTGAACTTCTAAGTTTAATTGGACGATATAAATTTAGAACGTCTTATGGGCAAAATTTGGGGTTACATACAATTGAAGAGACTAAAATCGGTATCGCGATTGCCAATGAACTAGGGGCCAAAGTGGATATCGTTAGACTTGGGTGTCTTCTTCACGACATCGGAAAAGTTGTTACCGAAGAAGAGGGTACCCACGTTGAGGTTGGGGTTTCTACACTAAAACGCTTCGGCCTTCCCAAAGAGGTGGTGGCGGCCGTTGCCGAGCACCATGAGGATAAACCTTTCTCATCGGTTGAGTCGGTAATTGTTTGGACGGCTGATGCGATTTCCGGTTCTCGCCCCGGAGCAAGATACGAGCCGCACGAAGAATACGTCAAAAGAATGAGCAAGATTGAAGAAATAGTTGGAGGTTTTCCGGGGGTGGAATCTGTCATGGCTTTTCAGGCCGGTCGGGACGTTCGGGTAATCGTAAAACCAGACGAGGTGGACGATGATAGGTTAACCATCCTAGCTCATGATATTGCCCAAAGGTTGGAGAAAGAAACTCAATATGCAGGACAAATAAAGGTTACGGCAATCCGAGAAGTAAGGGCAGTCGATACTACAAAAGCGAAATAAACTTCGAAAAGACCCAAATACTTGACAAATTTTAAGTATTACCATAATATCAGCGGGAAATGACGAAGAGGGAATTAATCGAGCAAGTTGCCCGAAAAGCCCATCTCACCAAAAGGGCAGCTGTGGAAGCTGTCGAGGTATTTTTGGACGAAGTCGGACGCGTTCTCTCCAAAGGCGAAAAAGTGGTTCTTTCTGGATTCGGAACCTTTAGGGTTATATCAATGAAGGGTAAAACCGTCAAAATCCCCAAGACGGATAAGCTCGTTACAATCAAATCTCACCGTTCTCCCAGATTTACTCCGGGGAAGAAACTCAAAAGGCAAGTATTAAGATAATCTCCAGTCTCCAAATTCCACTTTAGAAACTTGTTAATTAACTGGAATCTGGAAAATGGAAACTGGAAATTTGCCAGAGTATACTTGGCTTAATGGACAAGGCAATTTTGGTTGACCACTTAGTCAAAAATTTCGAAGTCACCGAAAAAACGCCGGGACTAATGGGTGCTTTCTCGACGCTTCTCTCGCCGAAAAAGAAAGTTGTCAGGGCCTTAAAAGACATCTCTTTTAGCGTAAGTAAGGGAGAATTGGTGGGTTTTATCGGCCCAAACGGAGCCGGGAAAACCACGACTTTAAAAGTCTTATCCGGACTTTTGTATCCGACAGCCGGAATTACGCAGGTTTTGGGATTTGACCCCTGGGAAAGGCGCCCCGAATATCTCAAACGGATTTCGCTTGTGATGGGACAGAAGAACCAACTTTGGTGGGACCTTCCTGCAATTGAAACATTTGAACTAAATCGCGCGATTTACGAAATCCCCAAGAAAGTTTATAAAGAGTCTTTGGATGAGCTAGTAACACTTCTTGAGGTAGAGAAACTTCTCAACATTCAAGTCAGGAGGCTTTCTTTGGGACAAAGGATGAGGTTAGAACTCGTCGCAGCACTGCTTCACCAGCCGGAAATTCTTTTTTTGGACGAGCCGACAATTGGGCTTGACCTTGTTGCCCAAGAAAAAATAAGGAATTTCATTTACGATTACAATCGTAAACACTCTGCCACAATTCTTCTGACTTCCCACAACATGGATGACGTAATTGATTTGGCAAGACGCGTGATTGTAATCGATGACGGTCGAATTATTTTTGATGGAATACTCGACGAGCTAATTGCACGGTTTGCAAAAGAAAAAATTATCAAATTGACTTTAACTAAAGAAATCGACACCAAAGAGCTTGAAAAAATTGGAAAGGTCAAAAGCATCCAGTTTCCAGAAGTTATTTTAAGAGTTCCCCGATCCGCAGCTGCAGTTGCCGCTTCCGAACTTTTGCAAAGCTTCCCGGTGGGAGATTTAACGATAGAAGAGGAAGACATAGAGGACGTCATTCGGGTGGTTTTTCGAGGGGAAGCCAAAAAGCTCTCCCGAAAATGAAAAAATATTTATCCGTCTTTAAAATTTCCTTCGCCCAGGAATTCGCCTACCGCTTAAATTTCATTATGTGGAGGGTGAGAAATGTCATGCAGATTATCTTGGTGTTTTTCCTTTGGGATACAGTTTTTTCAAACCCTGGAAGAGTTCTGTTTGGGTACGACAGGGCAAAAATTCTGACATATGTCTTCGGAATAATGATTGTTAAATCCCTGGTATTATCAGCAAGGGCAGCAGACGTGGCTGGAGATATTTACAGAGGCGACATAATGAATCACCTTCTAAAACCCATGAGCTATTTTAAATTTTGGTTTACAAGAGATATATCCAGTAAAGCGCTAAATCTTCTATTTGCCGTTGGGGAATTTGCATTTCTTTTTATAATCTTAAGGCCACCGTTTTTTTTACAGACCGACCTATTGGCACTTTTCGGATTTTTCTTATCTATAGCCTTGGCAATTTTTATTTACTTTAACCTTCTTTTTATGACTAGTTCTATCCCGTTTTGGGCGCCAGAGCTCGGTTGGGGTTCGCACTTTTTGATAACGGCAATAGTTATAGAATTTTTGTCGGGATCATTATTCCCAATCGATATTCTGCCACTCACGATTCAGAAAATATTATTCATATCGCCATTTCCGTATCTCATCTTTTTTCCCATACAAGTTTATCTGGGAAGGATTTCGGGGAGCGTCCTATTGGGCGGTTTAGCAATATCCCTTTTCTGGGCCATAACTCTCTGGCTAGTTATGAATTTTATTTGGAATAAGGGACTGCGTGCTTATCAGGCATCTGGAAGATGAAAAAGATTTTGCGATACCTAAATATCTGGTGGATAATGAGCAGGAATTCTTTTTCTATCTTTCTTTCCCTAAAGCTTTCGTTTTTAATCTTTTTAACAGGAAAAATCTTGAGATTCATTTTTTTCATTTCATTTCTTTTCTTTATACTTCAGGGAACAAAAACATTAGCGGGTTACACAAGCAACCAAGCAATCTTCTTTTTTCTTACTTTCAATTTGGTGGATGTAATGGCGCAGTTTCTCTTTAGGGAAGCTTATAGGTTTAGACCTCTTGTGGTTTCGGGCGATTTCGACTTAATTTTGGTAAAACCGGTGAACGCACTTTTCAGAGTTTTGATGGGGGGGGCAGATGTTCTGGATTTGATCACAATCCCGCCGATTATTTTCGCGGTCTATTATGTAGGTAGACTTCTTTCCCCCACAACAGCACACACTGTCCTTTTTCTACTTCTTATCATTAATGGTCTCCTCATCGCCACCGCTTTCCACATAGCAGTTTTGGCGTTGGGAATTATTACCCTAGAGGTGGACCACACAATAATGATTTATAGGGATATAACAAACTTGGGTCGTTTCCCTGTAGATATTTATAAGCAGCCTTTGCAGGGAATTCTTACCTATTTGATTCCGGTTGGGATTATGGTTACTCTTCCGGCAAAAGCGTTAATGGGATTGGTTACTCCATGGGGTATTGTGTCCTCCTTTGTACTAGGAATAGTTGCTATTATTTTATCTTTGCGTTTTTGGAGCTTTGCCCTGACCAAATACTCAAGCGCAAGTAGCTAAGATGAAAAAACTTTTAGTTATAGTAGGGCCGACAGCGATTGGTAAAACCTCATTGGCTATCGCCCTTGCCAAGAAATTTAATGGGGAGGTAATATCCGCCGATTCGAGACAGGTTTATAAAGGGATGGACATTGGGACAGGAAAGGACCTGTCCCGAAATTCCAAATTCCAACGAGAAAGTCGGTTACTCTTTCCAAATTCCAAATTAGAATTTAGAAATTTGGGTTTAGGATTTTACACCGTAAGCGGTGTACGAATTTGGGGTTATGATTTAGTCGAGCCCAAAAAGGATTTCAGCGTTGCCCAGTATATAAAAATTGTTCGAGTAATTATTGACGACATTTTTGCAAGGGGAAAGCTCGTTATTCTGACTGGCGGAACCGGGCTTTATATAGAAGCATTAATAGATGGAATTGAAACGGTTTCGATCCCGCCAAACCCTAAGCTTAGAAAATCTTTGTCCGAGAAAACTCGCGATGAACTTTTTGATACCTTAGCGCACATTGACCCGATAAAGGCGGCCTCGCTTAACTCCTCCGATAGAAAGAACCCTAGAAGACTTATCCGTGCAATTGAGATTGCCCTACAAAACTCAACCGCGAAGCGGGTTATTCTAACTCCAAAACTCCAAAAATCGAAACTTGATGCAAATACGCTTTTTATTGGACTTACTGCACCGAAGGAGTTTCTGTTCAATAATATCGAAAAAAGAGTTGAGGAAAGAGTTAGGGGAGGCATAAAAAAAGAGATTGAAGAACTTCTTGGCAAAGGTGTTTCATGGAAGGATCAATCGATGAGCTCTCTTGGATATAGAGAATGGAAAAGTTATTTTGAGAGTAATGCAGCCGACGCTGAAGCAATTGAAAATTGGAAGAAGGAGGAAAATAAATATGCCAAAAGGCAGCTTACCTGGTTTAAACGTGATAAGAGGATAGGGTGGTTTGATGTAACAGATGCTGGTTGGCAAAGAAACGTGGAATTTATGGTCGAAAAATGGTACATTTCTAGATAACCATGCCACGTAAGATTGAAATTTCTCACAGAACGATAGTTTTCATGGTCCTTTTCTTACTATTCCTGTGGCTTTTATATCTAATCCGAGACATTATTTTGGAATTTTTTGTTGCACTTTTAATCATGGCAATATTGGATCCGACAGTTACACGCTTTTCTAGATTTAAAATTCCCCGTGCAATCTCGGTACTAGTTGTTTATATTCTGTCAATTGGTCTTATTTCACTAACCATTGGGGCCATAATCCCGCCGTTAGTTGAGCAAACAGCGGCATTTGCCGTTGGACTTCCGAAATACCTAGCCAACCTTGGAGTTTCTCGGTTTGTTAGCGACGAAATTGTGAGGCAACTACTTAACCAAATTGGAATTATTCCGGCACAAGCTCTTAAAATCGGAATTTCTATTTTCTCAAACGTATTAGGAGTACTAACCGTCTTAATACTTGCTTTTTATCTTCTTTTGACCCGAGATAAATTGGACGAGGCTTTGGGATTCTTTTTTGGAGACGACAGGAGAAAAGAAGCAATTAAGCTCGTCGACGTTTTGGAACAAAAACTTGGAGGTTGGGCCAGAGGAGAGCTTGCCCTTATGGTACTGGTTGGGGTTTCTACTTATTTCGGGTTAATTCTTCTCGGAATTCCATTTGCGCTCCCTTTGGCCCTTCTTGCGGGGCTACTTGAAATTGTTCCTTATGTAGGGCCGATAATTTCTGCAATACCCTCTGTTATTATCGGACTCGGCATCTCCCCCATAATAGGCCTTGCGACGGCTGCACTCTATTTTCTGATACAGCAAGTCGAGAATTATGTATTTGTGCCAAAAGTTATGGAAAAATCGGTTGGGGTTTCCCCGATTATCACTCTTTTAGCCCTTGCGGTTGGATTTAGATTAGCCGGAGTCGTAGGAATTGTAATGTCTGTTCCTGTTGTAATCTCCATCCAAGTAATAGTTGCGCGATATCTTCTAACGAAAGAGTAACATTTCTGGAAAAAAGGCGATCTTTCTGCTATAATGCTTTCGCTCTGGAGGAAGGACGACTAGGACGTACACATTTGCTCAAAGCAAATTGTTACGTTCAGGAAAGTCCAGGCAGCAGAAGGCAGGGTGGTCGCCGCAAGGCGACACCCCGTTAGATAGCCGTAAGCGGCACCTAATGGGGCTAGTTAGAGCCACAGAGACTATGTCGATCTCGCCACTTAAAATGTGGCGGACACGAGTGAAAAGGGGCAATCCTCCCCGCTGCAACCTCCGAATAGGACGTTATCAGGAGCCTTCCCGAGTCCTGAAGTTTGAGGGCATAGATGGATTGTCGTTTAAAAACAGAACCTGGCTTACTCTACCCTCCAGAGCACGAAAGCGGCTCGCCAAAGGCGAGCCTTTTTCGTTTGTGTAAAGACTTGATTCTTCGTGAAAAATTGGTCAGAATGGTGGTTAGGGTCTTCTAAATAAAGGGGGCTTGCCCCCCGTAGCCGTATTAGTAATGAGACCCTCCTCCGCCAAGGCTACGGAAGGGTTCGCCCGTTATTTTTAATAGAATGAGCGGAGGGCGAAGGGGGGTGAGAAACTTTTGAACGCATTTTCTTCATGGCAAACAGCACTTCTTATTTCCTGGGGTGAGGTTTGGACAAGTTTTGTCAGGATTCTACCAAGCCTCTTGGGCGCAATCGTAGTTTTTGCAATAGGCTTAGTCTTGGCCTATTGGGTAAAAAGATTGATAGTTCAGGGGCTGAAATTGATTCAATTCGAGAAGCTTTCTGGATTGGTAGGGGTGGATAGGTATCTTGCCAAAGCCGAGATTAGACTATCTTTCACAGAACTTTTGGGGACAATTGTTGAATGGATTATAGTTTTGGTATTTTTCTTGGCGGTTGTCGATATTTTGGGTCTTTCGGCGGTATCGATGGTACTTGCACAAGTCCTTGGCTATATTCCGAACGTATTGGCTGCTGCTCTTATTTTTGCAGCAGGATATTTCGTAGCCGGGCTGGTTGATACTCTCGTTCGGGGGGCTTTGGTTTCTGTGGATCATGAACTCGCCAAACCGGTTGGAAGATTATCAAGGTGGGTAATATTAATAATTGCCTTTTTTGCCGCGGTCGACCAATTGCAAATTGCCCGGGGGTTAATCTCGACATTTTTCCAAGGACTTACTTATACAGTTGTTTTGATAGTTGGGCTTTCGGTGGGCCTTGGAGCAAAGGATTTGGTTTCGAAGATTTTGACCGATTGGTACGAGAAGATTAGGAAATAGGCTTTTGGATATTTTTTAATATTAAACTCCTTCGACAGGAGCAATGGTACTTTCTTTGCTTGCCCAAAACAATATATTACTTTCTTGCTCACCCAAGGTTGCACTCGCTCGTCTCGTCGTGGTAGCTGCGTTCAATGGGTTTTATACGAGGTGAATTTAAAAAGTGCTCCTAACAATTACAAAATCAAGATAAAATGGGTATAATCGATATTAGCTGCCCATGAAATTACCCATCGAAACTCTCAAGCAGATTGTTGTTGGGAGCGGTTTTGTTACAGAGAGAGATTTTACCGAAGCGGCGACCTCGGCAGTTGATTTAGGAAGACACGTAGAAGACGTCTTAATTTTTAGGGGACTGATAAGTGAAGACGCGCTTTCAAAGCTTATTGCCGAGCACACAAAGGTTCCCCACGCTGCCATCACCCGTCAGATTATCCCCGACGAGATTCTAGCCCTTATTCCAGAGAAAATGGCGCGCACGTATCGTATGGTTCCCTTTGGCAAAAAAGAGGGTAGTCTAGCGCTTGCCATGGAAAACCCCGAGGACTTTGAGGCTTTGGAATTTGCCAAGCGCCACTCGAGACTAAAGGTGACTCCGCACTTTGCTTCGGCAAATGAGATAAGGCAAGCGCTGGGACAATATAAAAGGAATATCAGGGCCGATTTTGACAAGATAATTGCCGAGAATGTCAAAAAGGCCTCAGCCGGAGAAAATCTGATTAAAGCGGCTGAGGAGCTTCCGATAATCAAAGTTTTGGATACAATTCTAATGTACGCAATCTCCGAGCGTGCTTCCGATATTCACATAGAGACACAGGAAAAAGAAGTGATAGTACGCCTAAGGGTCGACGGGGTATTAAGAGATATTTTGAAGCTTCCTAGGGGTATTGAGGATTCTTTGGTTGCTAGAATAAAAATTCTTTCAAACCTCAAAATTGATGAACATAGAATTCCCCAAGACGGCCGTCACAAATTTACAATCGACGAAGACGTTATTGCCCTAAGAATTTCAATTATTCCTGGTTTTTACGGGGAAAATGTGGTGATGAGACTTCTTCCCGAGTCGACCCGACCTCAGAGTTTAGAGGAATTGGGAGTGATGGGTAAAAATTTGGAAATTCTTAACGGCAATTTCAAAAAACCTCACGGAATGATACTGGTTACAGGGCCTACCGGAAGTGGAAAGACTACAACTCTTTATGCGATTCTAAATATTTTAAACACGGTTAGGGTAAATATTTGTACGATCGAAGATCCGATTGAATACGGAATGAATAGAATTACCCAAATCCAAGTTAATACCAAGGCTGGGTTGGATTTTGCAGCGGGCTTGAGAGCTCTTCTAAGGCACGACCCCAACATAATTATGGTAGGAGAAATTAGAGACGAAGAAACTGCAAAAATCGCCGTACACTCGGCTCTCACCGGGCATTTGGTTCTTTCCACTCTTCACACAAACGACGCGGCCGGAGCAATACCCAGGTTTCTTGATATGGGAGTAGAGGGGTATTTGGTTGCCTCAACAGTAAATGCAATTGTTGCCCAAAGACTCATAAGGAAAATTTGTCCGAACTGCATAGTCGAGTACGCACCCGAAAGGGTAGTTATTACCAGACTTACCGAGGAATTGGGGATCGACCTTAAGAGCCAGAAATTTTATAAAGGCCAGGGTTGTGAAGAGTGTCATATGAGTGGATTTCTAGGAAGGATTGGGATTTATGAAGTTTTGTCGGTTACCGAGGGTATTAGAGCCTTAACTTCCGAAAAGTCATCAGCGGATAAAATTCAAAAACTGGCAGTTTCCGAGGGCCTTATCACCATGCTTCACGACGGAATAAATAAGGTTGCCGCGGGATTGACTACAATTGAGGAGGTTTTAAAAGCCGTGAAAGAAGATTAAAATGCCACTTTTTGCTTACAAAGCACTCGATACAAAAGGTAAGATAGTTGAGGATACAATTCAAGCCACAACTAAAAAAGACGCTGCAACGATTCTTTCCGCCAATAATCTTAAGGTTCTCACTATCCAAAACTTAGAGGGAGGGATAGGCAATATTGTTTTAGGGGGCATTTCCATCTCCGAAAAGGCAAATTTTTGCAGGTTCATGGCCATAATGTTAAGAGCCGGTTTGCCGCTACCTGAAGCCCTCGAGATAATAAGACGAGAATCTTCAAACAAAAGGATGCAAAAAATTCTCGCCGATATTTCTTTTCAGACCAGAAAGGGAAGAAATCTTTCAGCGGTTTTATCGCAATACAAAGAAGACTTTGACCAAGTTTTTCTTACAATTGTAACCGCGGGCGAGCATTCAGGGACACTCGAGAAATCCTTTGACTATCTAGCCAAACAACTTATGGCCTCTTATGAGTTTACCCAGAAAGTAAAAGGTTCTTTAATGTATCCTGCTGTAATAATCGCCGCCATGCTGGGGGAGGCCCTTCTTATGCTTCTTTTTGTGCTCCCCAAACTCTCGACTGTGTTTATGAGTCTTGATATTGAGCTTCCACTCGCAACCAGGTTAATCCTGGATTTTGGCAAATTTGTTGGAGACAATACCGCCCTCACCCTAGGAGTATTTTTTGGCTTTATCGCCTTAGTATTATTTTTATTCACAAATAGAAAAACCAGAAGTTATCTATTTTCATTACTCACAAAGGTTCCTGTTGTTAAAAAGATGATTGTAGAGATAGACGTTTCTCGTTTTGCCAGGACTCTTTCCATTCTTTTAAAAAGTGGGGTACCCATAATTGAAACTCTGGAGGTTTCAGCAGGAGCCGTGAGTCAGCCAAAGTGGAAGGAAGCCACAAAACGCTTTTCTGCCCAGGTCGCACGGGGTAAAGCTCTCTCCGAGGTAATGCTTGAGGATGAGTTGTTTCCGGCGGTTTTAGCCCAAGCAGTAAGAACCGGAGAAGAAACAGGAAGTATAGATGTTGTTTTAGAAGACCTCGCCGATTTCTATGAGAAAGAGGTAGATTATTCTCTAAAAAGAGTCACTTCACTTCTCGAACCAGTTCTCATGCTTATTATAGGCATTGCAGTGGGGGTAATGGTGGTTCTTATAATCACCCCGATCTATAGCATAGTGGGAGGGTTGGATAATTCGCTTTAAATTTAATATGGATAGAAGCGGTGTAAATACTTTTTTCAAAGATATATTTAAGGATCGCTCAAGCTTACTCCTTCTATTCATCGCATTAATCTTGATTTTGTTGCCAATTTTAATTTTGCGTTCACCAAAAAAAGTGACGGATACAATAAGAGAAGATCAAATTAAAATACAAAAAGGGGACCGAACTCTAATTGTTAGTGAAGACGGTAGCGTTGAGTATATAACCCCCGATGGAGTCTACTATGAAACCTGGGATAGCGAGAGAGTGAGCAACTTTTTCAAGGAAATTAGGGCTTTGGCTAAAAGTAATCTAAACAAACCTCCCCCCAAGGAAGGAGCTCAAGGTTATTGGATAACATTATATATTGACGGAGAGCTGGTCAAAATTTTTGTAGAGGGGACCAATGAATATATTGAGGAAATTCTTCAGGAGCTTGAGGAATTGGCTACAGGGGAAGAAGAACCCACGTTAGAGGACGTTTTTTCTGGCAATACCCCAACTCCCACACCGCAAGCCATCCCGACCTATACTTTTTTCCCCTCTCCCACGCCAACTCCGGGTTATTTTGTTGGGGGCGGTAGTGTGGAAGAGGACTGTAGGCTTTGGCTGGAGCAGGGTTTAGGCAGTACAGTCATCTCGAACACGGTTTGCATACTCTCCAGCTCCCCGACTCCTACTCCCTAACTTCTTCCCAAGAAATAAATCTGTATTCTATTGTATTTGGGAAATATGGAGGCGGGTCAGTTCTCATGCTGGTGTCATAGTCCAGAGTACTTTTTATAAATCCCGCGGCAGGACTTTGTGGACCCTGGGAAAAATTCCAGTAAGAACTAAAGTTACTTATTAAAGAACCATAAAAATTAAATTCATTCTTCATCTTGTCGCTAGAGTGGGAGCATTTAAACCAATTATAGTGGTGGCGGATAATTCGGCCGTTTTGGGCAAGGATTGCTGCATGTAAATCAAAATACTCTGGGACGTCCCTACCTATAATTATGTCCTTTTGGGCAATTAACCCCAGTCTTGAATTGCCGTCTTTTGCCAAGTATGTAAGGTCGTTAGTTATCCAAATATTTGTTTCAAAAGAACCAATCGGAAACCTCGCGGCGACCAATGTAATTTCTCCATTGACCACGCCGTCGACCCAAACCGTATCTTCGGCAAAAACAATGTTCCTTTGTGAAATCTGATAGGTACCCAAAAGTGTTTCGGAGGTTATGTCCTGATAAAGGTTCTCACACCCTTTTTCTATAGAGTATCCCTTAAAAGAATTAACCCCGATAACCTTATAGACGGAAAAGTCTCCGTTATCTACGAATACTATGTGATAGCCTTGAGCAGCCGAGGGACCAAGATACAACCCATTTGTTTGGGAAGCAGCCTTTAATTTGGAGAAGTCCACCTTAATGCTGTCAAAGTCTATGGGCTTTACCGGGAAGCTCCATAGATCGTCAATCTCCCCGTTACCCCAGATGCCAGGTTTTTCTTCTGGATTGGTGCACCCGGTTTCTAGGCCGCAAATGTAAATTTCTTTTGAGGATTCGACGGTGGAGTTATTAGTTCCATCTTGTCTTATGCCGCCATTTGAGAATACCGGACCGTTAATTGTAACTCCATTGCCAAACCAAACATTGGAATTGTGTAAGAAAGAGAAGCTAGTTAGGGAAATGGCACCATAGCGAACTCGGATGGTTCTTCTGACTTTGGGATAACGGTTTGTCCAACCCGTCGAGGTGATTGTTACAATGTTTGAGGATTCGGCGGGTGGTGTCACCGTGAGATTGAACTGGCCAATCAATCCAACTTCAGGGTCTTCGTAGTCGTGGATACCAGTCCCGGAAGTAAAGTCTGTCGAATCTTGCAAAAGGTGCCAGCGGTAATAATTTACCCCTGCCTCTGCCATTGCTAAGGCAGAATCAGAGGCGACTTGGCGGTGCGAAAAGTCGAGTTGTTGCGAGATTGCAAATAGTATCCCGAATATGGCAACTGCAAAAGAAGCTACTATCACAAGAAGCGATGGGGTAATAGAACCTTTGATTAAGGCCGGACGGGAGAGATAATTCCTAATCATTTTCTTTAACCATTCTAATTTGTATAAATGATTCGATAGTATAATCTTTGACGGGGTCACTAGCTTTAGTATTAAGAGTCAATGCAATCTTTACAAGTTGGGTGTCCGATAGTCTGCTAGCGAGTGCCAGGGGGTTATTGATAGTATCTTGTGGCCAGTCTTTATTGTAATAATAAAAAATTGGACTCGCCCCATTTCGGACATAATTTGTAATAACTTTTATACTCTCGGAATTTACTGGGTAAGAAATTGGCGGATCGGTAGGTTCTATAGTTGCCTTGGTTAAGGAAGTCCCAGTTAGCGTATAGCGGATTCGTTCCACTTCTCCGTCAAAATCATAATCTGAATAAAATATTATTTCCTGATCGGAAAGAGTAACTAGGGGGAAAGAACCGTCGTCGGCTTCCTTCGCGTTTCTAAGTTCGCGGGCAAATATGGAAACAACGCTATTTGAATCCTCAACAGTCAGATAATTTTGAAAAACGGAAACTTGGTTTTGGCTGATTATGAATTGGATGCTTAAAACCGCTCCTGCCAAGATAGTAAGTAGGATGACGCTGATAAGAATTTCAATAAGTGTAAAACCTGATTCTTTTGCCTGGGTTAGTTTCATTTTTGTTATTCCGGCGTCAACACTATTTCGTCTTTGGTATATTCTGTGACAATAACCTCTCCCGTGTAATTTAAAAATCCCGAGGCAGTGGCTTCAACTTGATAGGTTTTCTCTTCCAAGCCAGAAAAAAGGGTTTGTCCAAAGTCCGGCGCGGAACTGCCCCCCGTAGTTTTGGTTTGGTCAAAACTGACCCCGTCGTAGACTTTTACATAGACATTTTCAATTAGGCTTAGGGTTGGGTCTTTGACAAAAGTCAGAAGGCTATGAGTGGAATGTGCGTAAACGACAAAGGTTAAAACATTTGTAGAGTCTGGGACGATGTTAAGAGGCAGGAGGGGTGTCGCACCTCCGATATCATATGAGGTTCCCGTATCCATGTATATTTGGTAGACATCCCACTCTAGATCCTGAATAGTGACTTGCCCACTAGCATTAGTCGTAAAGGGATCGTCCAGCTTATATATGGGTTGAGCATAGGCGTCTGTCCCTAAAATCTTTGAACCTCGGAGCTTAAAGGATACGTCGGGGGCGGGAGAGTAGTTTTGCTCCCTCCCGGTTACGGAAGATACGCTAAGAGTCGACGTCTTGTCGATTGCAAAACTTATTTGGGTCACTTGGTCGGCAAATACCCCCTGGTCTTGTTTTAGAGGATTAGTGATTTCAGAAATGGAGTAGGTTCGCTCTAAACTATAATCAGTTTTTGTAACCGTGATTCTATAACAGGCGACGCATTCGGTTGCGCCCGGAAGAGTAACTTCTCCGTCCTCGTCGGTTTCGTATGTTACGTCGATTGCCGGGGTGATGCCGCTTGAGACGATATTCACAGAGGCTTGGGGAAGGGGATTTCCATTGGCGTCAAAGACCAATACCTTCAAGACCCCGCCCTCAATCTCTGTTGCTATGCCAGATGAAATATCGGTTGATATTGCCACTGGGTTTCGGGAGGATGCGGCAATACCCCCCCAAGTCACCTCGACCTTTACCCTTTTGTAATCTGCGGGATCCGTATCGGTGGGGGCAATTGTGTCAAAGGGGTCGTCGATATAAATTATGATAGTTCTTACCATATAGTTAATTCCGTTTCTTTGGAGGTTCTCGCCTTGAGCAAGATTTCCAGGAGGAATGCCTCCCAGGGTACCAACGTCGTCGTATGGGAGGTTTCTTATTACCTCTATTTTCTCCTGGGCAATGTACTTTGCGGCAATTCTAGCCCGGCTATAAGAGATTATTTCGTAGCTAAGCGAGCTGATCCTGAATAGGGCTAAACCGAAGATTGAAAGTAGTGCAATTCCCAATAACAAATCGAAGTAACTTTGGCCCTTTAGTAAATTTCTCACACTAGGCAGGAATTTGGGCATATTTTTAGTATAGCATTCGACCTGTTTCTCAGGGAGACATTCCTTGTGTATAATCAAGGATAAGGTAGGGAACTACCTAATCTGCCCATGCAAAGAAAATCTTTTGTTGCAATAACCTTCACTCGGCAAAAACTCCAGGTAGTAAAACTCAATTCGGGCAAAACTCGCGTTGAAAAATTTGCCACGGTTGACTTGCCCCAGGGAATAATTTCTGACAATCAGGTTGTAAATCCGCAAGGGCTCACGCAGGTTATTAAAAATATATGGCGAGAGCTCGGGTTCAGAGAGAAAACTGTGGGGATTGTAATACCGGAGTTCTCCACCTTTGTGAAACCACTAGAACTTCCTAAATTAGAGGTTTCGGAACTCGACGAAGCTGTTCGTTGGCAGGCTCAGGAGTTTCTTCCCACTGGGAGTTCCGAGATGGTTATGGATTGGAAAATAGTTGGCGAAAATGGGGAAAAATACCACATTCTGACGCTCGCCATGAAGAAGGCAGTCTTGGCGGGCTATGTGGATGCGGTTTCTATGGCAGGACTTTATCCACTATTGGTTAAGACTCCGGCTCTCACACTAAACTCTCTCACGGGCAAAGAACCTTTGGGCAAACTAATTATCTATTCCAATTTCGGAGAAACAGTACTAGTCGTTGCTTACGGAGAAAAGATATTGGGAAGCTCGGTCTTGAATCTTGATGAAAAAGTGGACGTGGTTGAGAGTGCAAGCCTAATAGTTAAGCATTATAAAGAAGTCGAAATAAAAAAAGTTTTTGTAGGTGGGGCAGATATAACGCAGGCTTTTGCTGCCCAAGTCGGTAAGATTTTAGGTAGACCGGTCGAGGTTTTAAAATCGACCGTTCAGGGAATTCCGCCTGGAGAGCTCCAAAAGTATCTAGTTACAATTTCATTGGGATTAGCTAAAAGCGTGGGTCCTTCGGACGAGACTACAATCAATTTGCTGCCCGTAACTTGGGTGAAAAGATATGAGGGCAAAAGGCTTAAATCGCAAATCTGGGGACTATTGAGCTTATCGACCCTGGTCATTCTAGGCTGTTTAATTGTCACCGCAGGAACCTATTTCTATCTGGGGAGAGAAGCCGAAAGAATTGCAGGGGAAAATAAAACCAAGGTGACAACAGTTCCCGAAGAACTTACGGCGAAGATTTCTGAAATTAATGAAACTAGTGCTCGAATACTTGCGGTTTCTGAAGTTTCCCAGACCCCGCAAGAGGTGATAAACTCGATTCTCGCCGTAAAACCCCCCGAAGTGACAATTAAGGAGTATAAACTTGACCTCGACAACGGAAAAATATTTTTTAAGGGAGTAAGCCCGACTCGAGAAGCTCTGGTTAAATTTAAAGAAGGGCTAGAAGGGAATCCCGAGTTTGCATCCATTTCTATTCCAATTTCTAGCTTTGAGGCAGAAATAGACTTAGAGTATGAAGTAAATTTGATATTTGTTCCTGCAACTCGGAAAGCGGGGTCGACCCCCAAGCTTCCACAAAATGTTAAAAACACAAACACCCCAGGTATCTAATAAATCGAAGGTGAATCAGGCAACAACCCTTAAGGGAAGTCCGATAGATGTGACTAAACCTCCCAAGAGGGAGGCCGAAGAGGAAGTTATAGAGGTGTTTGACGAGGCTGGAGGGATTAAAAAAGGAAGTTTTCTAGGGAATTTACTTATAAGGGCAGCGATACTTGCCTTCATCAATCTGGTAGGCGTTGCGGGTATTATATATTTTGACCGAAGCATTGCCAAGAAAGCTATCGAGGTCAAAAATCTAAGGAGCGAGCAAATAGGCCTAAGCAATCAGAATTCAGAAGTAATCAGAAATAGCATTGAGCAATATCAGAAGAAGGGGGAAGTACTTGCACAGGTATTTCCCAATGACGCTGGACTTGTAGATTTTGCCAACGAACTGGATAGAATTAGGAAAGAGGGAAAAATTGTCGGATTTACTTTTGTGGCAGAAGAGGCAGTAAAAGATAAAACTGGTTCGTTAGGGATCCCCGTGTTAATTGAAATTAAAGGCACTTGGGCAGAAATTGACACCGACTTACGAAAAATCCAAGCTCTTCCGTTTTTGCTGCGCGCAATCCAGGTAGAAGCGGGACCGGCCCTCGAAGAGGGACAAATTGACTTTACATTTGGGGGCTTTTTATATGTTGGGAAAGACTTTAGGAAAAATTGACCGGTTCTATCCGATTTTGGTAATAGTGCTTATTGCACTTTCTGTCCTTGTGTTTTTTTCATTAAGGAGTGTATTTAATGGGCTTACTAATGCGAGCGAATTTGATCTGGGTGTTGCACCTTCAAATACAAAAATTAACGAGAAAAATCTTAACGAGGCATACAAAGAAGTATCTGAAAAGCCAGTATTAAAATTCGACTTGGCCCAATAAGGAATTGGGCGATATAATGAAACAAGTGAGAAAAGGATTTACACTTATCGAACTTCTTGTGACGATTGCCATAATAGGCATTTTAGCTACAGTCTCGATAAGCGCCTTAAATCCCCAGAGGCAGTTGGCTAAAGCTCGTGATACCCAAAGGAAAACCGATATTTATTCTATCGCCTCAGCCATATATCAGTTCGCATCTGAACACTCAGGAGATTTGCCCGATACAGACGGAAATCCTCTGACGAGTAACTTTCCAACGAGCCCAACTTGTGTTGGGACCGGTGGCGGTTGTTTCAATCTGGGTGCAGCAGGGGATACAGAACCCGTTGTCCCGACTTATATGGCAGCAATGCCCAAGGATCCGAAAACAGGAACGGACGCCAATACAGGCTACCTTGTAAATAAAGATGCTAACGGAAGAATAGTCTTAACCGCAACCGGCGAAGTCGATAACCCCATAACGGTAACGAAATAGGCTTTGCTTTCAATATTTATAACAGCATTCAAGAAAACCCCGATTAAATCGGGGATGAATTGAACGCTGATATGCCATCATGATTTATGAGAGCTGAACAGATTAACGAAACTATCCCTAGGTTATTAGTTAGTAATGAATTTGCCGGCTTCGTTTCTACAGGAAATTTTAATTATGAGCAGACGCAAAAATTGATTCTTCTTCATGTTGGTTTAATTGGCGAACATAATTTAAATACTCCCTATACAGCCTTTACCGATAAAGGTAGAGGTCTATCTTTCCAGCCCATAAGACTTGGTGAAGATTTAGTTTTAAAAACTGGACCGATAGGAGCATTTAGCGCTGAGGAGATAGCCGTTTTTATTCAAGAGCAATCCAGAAATTATGTGGATAGAACAACCATGGGTAGGGGTTTTCCGAGGGGCGATATGGGGGCAGAGCAGGAACTATTGGCGGTGTTTATAGACGGATTTAGTAGCAGTGACGTTTTTATAGTAATAGAAAAAGAGTTGCCGGAGGGAATTTCAACTATCGGTGGGGCAAGAATTGTAAGGGGTATTTCCCAAAGAACCCTGAAAGAAACAGCCTCTTATGAAGAATATTTAAAAAAGGGGCCCCTATCTTCTCTTCCGACATTTTCTGCAGTTAAGCTGAAGGGAGAAGATGTTTTTTCCTCAGACCTTTTAAGTGTGCCAGAGAAAGATTGCACTTGTATAACGAGATACTGGAGGGAGGATGATTATACCCTGGCGGCACTGCAAGTAAATAATTCGCAGATACCGGTGGACATAATAGCTGCAATGCCCATTGCCTATTCAGTCTACTTTGCTAAGGAAGCGGGGGTGAGGAATGTTCCGAGGGTCGCGGTTTATGACATTCATATGCGCGCAATTGCAGAATTTGCCAGAGATAATTTTGCATCTCAAATAATTGCGGATGGCGAGGGGGTAGTTCCGACTAGAGAGGTTTTAGATTCAGTTCTTAAATACCATTATGGCGGCCAGGAGTTAGAAGGTTATCGGGGAAAGATTGTGGTTGGCGGATTCCACACCTCAAGTTTCCTAAGTAGATCCCTCAAATACCTAGAGGGGAGGGTAGAATTAGACGATTCAGTTTTACAGATAGCAAAAGATGTGATAAAAAGTAGTGTAAATTTCCCGCCCGAATTGGCATGATTTATTCCACACGTCCCGAGTTTAAACATTTTTCTTGCGAGTCAGAAAAAGTTGATTCCGACCCCCTTTTTTGGAAGTTTAAAGTGATTGATCCTCATATAGACTCAGGTTTAGGTGAATTATTAAATTTAATAGGGGAGTACGCCATCCAAGAGAGAGATATCTCAAACAGGTCGTATATTTCCGGGTCCTCGGAAATAACAAATCTGGCAAACTTCTTCGAAAGCTCCTCTTTGCCAAGCGATAAGGAGCATCTGGCCTCTTTGGTTGTACAAAAAGTTAGGGAGCGTACCACTTATTTATCCGAAGAGGATATTAGAGAAACCGTAGAACATGGGCCACTGCTTGAGGACTATGCGTTTCTTATCGGAAGATTAAAAGCTTACAAGCAAAACCCCGCCCTTTTAGAACAGAATTCCAGATTTATCTTCGACCCGATAAAAAGGAGATTGGATTTATATTTAGGTCCCGATGAGCATAGGCTCCTTGCTATGTCAAGAGTGCTCGGACTGATCCCCTTTAGTGCGATCGAAAGATTAAGAGAAACGAAAATTAGAGTCATGGGGGCTTCGGTTGCGGCATCTACAATAGAAACCCTGGTTGCCTTGGGTGCAGAAAATATTGTTTTTTATGACTACGGATTTTTGGATCCTGCCAAAATGCCACAGATGCCCGGTGGAATGGGAGACTTCAGGAATTCAGGGGAGCCAAAAGTTAAGGCACTGATGGAACTTGTACAGGGCCGTAATCCCTATGGCATTTTCCTTGGTATTCCGGGAAAAGTTCTAATTCCAGGAGAGGCAAAGCAAAGTGAATTTGACGTTTACTTGGACGAGATTATAGATGATGCGGATTTATTGATAGAGGTGGTCGACCAATACCATATCAAAGCGGGCACGAGGGCGCATAGCGATAAACCAATAGTCTTTGTAGCAGACTTGGGCAGCGACCCGATTGCAGGTATCGAGGATCCAAAGTTAAATCTTTGGTTCAATCGGGAAATATCTGATGAAGATAAGGCAAGAATGTCTAAAATTCCGGCTTCCCGAGAAGAGGCAATAAGAGAAGGCCCCAGGGCAATTTATCTTATGGTGAATAAAGATTTGAATGATGATCATCGTCTGCAATTTTTATTAGCTAGCTTAGGCCTTATCCCTTTTTGGTCACAAACACCAACATCAACCAGAGAATCGGCCGCTTTGGCATCAAAACTCATTATTGAATGGACACAAAATAGCCCGGTAATGGGAAAAAATATCCATCCGAATGAGTCTCCAAAAACCTTAATCGAGATGTTTAATGCTAAAACATCTCTTAATTTAAGAAGGATTTGTGCGGAACTACTCGATATTCCTCCCTCGATTATTTAAGCAGGTTTTTAAATATTTACTACTTTAGTCAGCCGTTTAATGTTATATTTTTATTAATAGAGTGTTTAATACCTTAGGTCTTCTAACGGTTTCGCTGACAGTACTGGCGACATTTTTCATAACGGTAATAGTATTTATTCGAAATCCTAGGTCGGCCAGTCATATCCTTCTTAGTCTTATGGCTATTTTATTAATAGCTTGGGCGGCTACAAACTATCTCGCCCTTTCTCCTGGGAGTGAAGAAACCCGGCTTTTTTGGGTTAGAATAGTTATGTTTGTTACCACACCCCTCGCGCCATTAATTTTCTTATTGGCTAGCGTCTTTCCGGAAGCCAACTTCAATATTAAGAAAAGTTTATTTCTTGTAATTTTGTTTTCAACATTATTTACGGCCGCGATAGCCTTATCTCCTTATACATTTACAAAGTTGGTTAATTTACCCGATGGGAGTTTCCGACTATACCCGGGTTGGGGAATAATCGCATATGCCATAAATTTGATGGTTCTTTTGTCCTGGGGACTAGCTAAACTAGTTCAAAAATATAAGAAAAGTAATGGGTTATTGAGAAAACAGCTGGGGATATTTGTATATAGCATAGTAATTTCGTTTTCTTTAATGACCCTCACCAATTTCATCGCGGTGGTTGTATTTAAAACTATCAGTCTTACCATGTTAGGCCCCACTTTTACCTTGCTAATCGTTGCCGGAATTTCTTATGCAATTATCAGGCACGGCCTTCTAGATATTAAAATTTTGGCCACTGAGCTGTTTGTAGTCTTTCTACTTCTAATTCTTTTTGCCAAGATTGTAATTTTTACCTCTATTGGCGAATTAATAGTTGACGTAGTTATTTTTGTTTCGGTCCTATTTTTCGGCATTCTTCTAATTCGAAGTGTTATAAGGGAAGTTATGCAAAGGGAGAAATTACAGGTGTTGACGGAAAGACTGAAGGCTGTCGATAAACAGAAGGACGAATTCGTTTCCATGGCCGCTCATGAACTTAGGGCACCCATGACAGCGATAAAAGGCTACCTTTCAATGGTGGTTGAAGGAGACGCGGGAGATATTCCTGAAAAGGCAAGAGGTTTTCTGGCCGACACCGCCGCAATTAATGAAAGGCTAATTAGATTGGTAAACAACATGCTTAATGTTTCAAGGATTGAAGAAGGTAGGATGGTATATCAAATCGAGCAGGAGAATCTTTCGTCGGTTGTGAGAGCCGCTTTTGCACAGTTTAGGTCCGAAACGGAGAGAAAGGGTCTTAAATTTGAGTTAATAATTCCGCCTGAAATTAAGGACAGGATCGAAGTAGACATGGACAGAATTCATGAGGTCGTTGCCAATTTATTAAGTAATGCCATAAAATATACCGAAAAAGGTAAGATTACTGTCAGATTATCGCAACCCAACCCCGGGAATGTACGCTTCGAAGTTGAGGACACTGGTCCTGGAATATCTAAAGAGGAACAGGGTAAGCTCTTCCAAAAATTTGTGAGAGCTGAGTCTAGTATAGGTAAAACCACCGGGACAGGACTTGGACTTTATATTTGTAGATTACTTATCGAGAAATTTTACGGAAGGATTGGTCTAATCTCTGAAGAGAAGAAAGGAAGCATCTTTTGGTTCGAGATACCCCTAGTTAACAAAAAAGTGACAGCTTAGAGATTCGAGCTTGAAAATTGCCGCCATTACGAGTTATAGTTTAAGGACAGTGGCGCAAGATAAAGTACAACAGACAACTTCATTCCAACCCCAGGCTGTAAAAGAAGAGGAAACACAAAAAGGGCCAACGGTGCTTTTTATAGAAGACGATACCCTGCTATTAAAAATGTACAAGACTAAATTTGAGAACGAAGGCTTTAGGGTACTTACCGCTCAAGATGGAGAAGAAGGCCTTTCCATGGCGAAAGATCAGAATATCGATCTTGTCATATTGGACATAATGATGCCTATCCTCTCGGGCCTTGACATGCTTGCCCAGTACCGACAGGATCCAAAAGGCAAGAGTGTTCCTGTGATAATTCTTACCAATCTTACTCGTGAAGATGAGATGAAAAGAGCCAGGGAATTGGGCGTTAAAGAATTTATAGTCAAAGCGGATTACACTCCGAGTGAGGTTGTCAGAAAAATTAAAGATTACTTAGGGAAGTAAATTCAAATGGAACAACCCCAAGCGATTCAAGAAACTCTTCGCGCAGTCGCTTTGGGGGGATTTTTGACGGCCTCAACGCTAATTATCGGTATTAACTTTAAAGTTTTTAACAATATTTTTAAAGAGAATGCGCATAAATATTGGTGGTTATTTTTAGTTTCGGCTGTAATTCCCGTCGCAGTGGTTCTTTTCATTTTTTCCTTCTTTTTTGAGCGAACGTAACACTTTTAGTATGCCCCTTTTCCTAAGAGCACTAAGGGAACGGTTTTGACAATTATAGTCATATCAAGAAAGAACGACTGATTATTTATATAATAAAAATCGTATTCCAGATTTTCCTCCAAGGGTAAGTCCTTTCTTCCCAGAATTTGCCAGAGTCCGGTTAAGCCAGGTTTTACCTCGAGTCTTTTTTTCTGCCACTTACTGTATTTTGCGACCTTTTGTGGCATTTCTGGTCTGGGGCCGACCATGCTCATGCTTCCGGCAATTACATTAATAAGTTGGGGAAGCTCGTCGAGACTAGTTTTTCTTAAGAATTTTCCAATTGCCGTAATTCTTTCATCGTTAAGACTGCCGGGAGGATCTGCATACTTAGGCGTATTTTTTTTCATTGTCCTAAATTTCAACATATTAAACACTTTCCCTCCTCGCCCCACCCTTTTTTGCTTAAGTACAGCTGGCGAGCCGTCGCTAATAATAATTGCGCAACTTATGAATAACCAAAGAGGGGAGATTGCCACATAAAGTATTGATGCAAAGATTAAGTCGAAAATTCTTTTAGGATAACCCGGCCAGAAACCTTGTTGACTTCGCCAAAGCTCAAGTGAGGGAATACTTTCAAGTCTTGCCACATCGACAGTGCCACTAACCAAATCAAATATTGAAGAAACTACTCGAAAGCGTAAATTTTTCTTGGATACTTTGGTCATAAGGTCAAGGACTTTGGAGTGGGCTAGGGTAGGGTCGGTAATGTAGACTTCATCTACAGCGTACTTGTTTATGACCCTCGCGATGTCTTTGACCTTTCCAATAACAGGAAAATGTTTGCGGGATTGGGCTCTATCGTCTAAAAATCCTACCAGGCGATATCCTATCTGCGAGAAATCCCCAAGCTTTCTTGCAAGCTGCCTTCCGGGCGGCCCCGCTCCTATTATTAATATCTTTACCAGGGAGTAGCCCTGGCGATAGTATTTTTGCTCGATAATCCTAAAAAGATTTCTTCCTAAACTTATGAAAAGAAGGGTAAACAGATAGAATACAATAACTATGATTCTTGAGTAATCGTACTTATAAAGGTATGAGCCTACCATTATTAGAAGTACCCAGAAGGAAGTTGCTTTAATTACCAGAAAAGATTCTGGGAATACCTTGCTTCTTTTGGTCTGATCGTATAAACCGAAAATGTTATAAACCAAAAGTAGAAGAAGAATTGCAAAGGGTAGGGCTGCAAGATAAACTTTTAGGGGCTGGATAGATTCTAAAAAAAGCCTAAAAGGACCGTAGTTACGAAGATAGTAAGCCGTAAAAAAGGCAACTGCGGCCATGAGGGAATCGGTAGCTTTAAGGGACAGCGCGATTTTGGAAGCCCCGTTAACCCTCATTGTTTTGGAAAATAGACCCTTTTGAAAATATTGCCGAGATATAACGTAATGGGGAATCGCCAGGGGGGAATCATAAATTTATCTCTAATATACTTCTCTTGTCTTGCTTTAGCAAAAGTTTGAGTTAGAATACGTTCACGAATGCTAGCCAAGATAGTTTCCGGAGCGACAGTTGGGCTTGATGCCGTTTTGGTCGATGTGGAGGTAGATATTGCCGAGCAAGGACTTCCGAGTTTTACCATCGTCGGTCTTCCGGATAAGGCGGTAGAGGAGTCAAAAGAAAGAGTGCGTGCAGCCATTAAAAATTCTGGCGGGGATTTTCCCACATCCCGCATTACTGTTAATTTGGCCCCAGCAGATTTACCGAAAGCAGGACCTGCGTATGACCTTCCGATTGCACTGGGGATTCTTATTGCCTCAGGTCAGATAAATCCGAGAGTTTCTGATGCGTTATTTTTCGGCGAGCTATCACTTGACGGAGGGTTAAGGCACACAAACGGAGTCCTTCCGATGGCCTATCTTGCAAGGCAGATGAAGGTAGCAAAAGTATTTGTGCCGAAAGTAAATGAAAAAGAAGCTTCGGTCGTCTCGAAGATAGAGGTTTATCCGATTGAGTCTCTCTTGGAATTGGTACGTTTCTTTGCCGATACTATCCAAATTACTCCTGCCAAAAGGCTAAATTTAAAAACATTGCTAATTCGCGGTGGAGCAGAGTTTGACTTTAACGAAATCATTGGTCAAGAACACGCGAAGCGCGCAGCCGAGATAGCGGGAGCCGGCGGACACAATATTTTTATGAAAGGAACTCCCGGGAGTGGAAAAACAATGTTGGCCCGCGCCCTCCCCGGGATTTTGCCGACTTTAACGGAAAGCGAGGCACTGGAGGTGACCAAGATTTACTCCATAACCGGAAATTTGCCGCTTGGTGAGGCAATCGTTACGACGCACCCCTTTCGAAGTCCGCACCACACAACGAGTAGAATAGGACTCATTGGAGGGGGCTCAAATCCCTCACCAGGCGAAATATCTTTGGCACACCGAGGAGTTCTATTTTTGGACGAGTTCCCGGAATTTCCCAGACACGTCTTAGAAGCCCTTAGGCAGCCGATGGAAGATGGGGTAGTATCCATCTCGCGGGCAAAAGGATCGGTAACTTATCCAGCCCAATTTCTTTTGGTGGCTGCTTCAAACCCTTGTCCGTGTGGATATTTCGGAGATCTAAAGCGTGCCTGTACTTGTCTTCCGGGGGCAATTGCCCGTTATCAAAAAAGAATTTCTGGGCCGATACTTGATAGAATTGATATTCATATAGATGTTCCGTCTGTTGAGACGCAGAAGTTAGTAGGGAAGGCCGTTAAAGCCGAGAGCTCAAAAGAAATTCAGAAAAGGGTACAAAAAGCGAGAGACATACAGCTAAAGAGGTTTAAAGGAGCCAATCTAAAATCAAATAGCGAAATGGCCACGAGTGATGTCAAAAGATTCTGTAAATTGTCTGAAGAATGTCGCACAATGTTAACGACCGCCGTCGCGGCGATGAATCTTACAGCCAGAAGTTATTTCAAAGTCATAAAAATTGCCCGAACTATTGCGGATTTATCAGGCGAAGCTAGCATTTCGACTCTACATATAGCCGAAGCACTTCAATACCGCCCAAAAGAGACCGAGTTTTGACCCCAAAAATCAAACACGAGCGGCCAAGAGTCAAAACGAAGAAGGCCAAGGGCCAACCTCTCCTCTTTCGAGAGACTCCTCTCCCTTTCGAGTACAAAGGCGCCGAGACTGATCAGTTGGTGTTGCGATGTACAGAGTCGATCTGTGAGACCTTGTGGGCCATCATCGCACGCTCCTCGGCGAGATGGATGATATAGCAGTATTCAAGAAAACTTCCCACCAGCAACTGCGTAGCTTTGGGCGGGGAGAAAAATTGTCAAGATATTGCTAAAATGCCAGTATGCGGTTAGTTGTTCAGAGGGTTACACAAGCTTCGGTTAAGGTGAAAAAGCAAGTTGTCGGCCAAATTGGTAAAGGCCTTTTTATTCTGGTAGGGATTAAAAAGGGTGATTCTCTCAAAGATGCCGAGACGCTCGCCGCCAAGCTGTCAAAGCTTCGCGTCATGGCGGATAAAGAAGGGAAAATGAATCTATCTATCGTGGAAGTTGGAGCCGAGGTATTAGTTGTATCCCAATTCACCCTTTATGCAGATACTTCGGGCGGGAATAGACCTTCTTTTATAAATGCAGCCTTACCCGATGAAGCAAGAAAGATTTACGAACACTTTGTCGCTGAACTGCGTCGGCTTGGGGTTAAGCTCCAAACCGGTAGTTTTGGAGACTATATGGAAATCGAGGCCAAGCTAGATGGTCCAGTTACAATACTATATTGATATGTATCAATATAGTGAGGGTTAATGGATTAAGTGATTTTTCTCAAGAAACTTGGTAAGCTTCTTGCCGCGATATTGTTGGCCGATAGAGACGAATAGGCGGTTGACCTTGGACCAATATTTTTTAGGTAAGATACTTTCGAGAGCCTTTTCAGTTTGTTCAGGGGTTTTTGTTTTTACCCAGCCTAAAATGTTGGTAATTGCGTGAACGTGAGTATCCACCGCTATTGCCGGTTTTCCAAAAGCCCGATTTAAAACCAGATTAGCTGTTTTTCTGCCGACTCCTGGGAGCTTTATTAAGTTTTCTCTCGTTTCTGGAATTTGACCTCCAAATTCGGAAATTATCATTTCTGCAAGTTTTTTAAGCTGCCTCGCCTTTGTATTATAAAAACCAACTGGATAAATAAGTTTACGTAGTATCTTTATATCTAATTCACTTAATGTCTTCGCATTTGGCGCTTTTGCGAATAACCTTTCGGTTGCTTTGTGGGTGGTTGTATCGAGAGTGCGAGAAGAAAGAAGAACGGAGATTAAAATTTTGTAAGGGTCTTTGCCAAAAATCTCAAGCGGGATAGGTTTGTAATTCTTCTTAAAGGTAGTGAAGACCCTTGCGAAGTTTTTCACTTAAGTTATAACCAAAAGGGAACCCCCTGTAAAGAGGAACCCTTTTGATAGTTAACGTTCAAAGAAGGAAGATTACCCTCCAATTTTAAACATTGTTGTGCCGCAAACTTCACAGACGGCCTTAGTTGCCTTCTTGCCGTTCTTCATTGTGACACCTTGGGCATTCTTGCCCTCTCTTTTGGCGCGACACTTTACACAGTACATCATTTATAGTCACCTCCCTCCGTAGAGCAGATCGAACCTAAAACCAAGCTAAGTATATCACCAGTTCTGCCCCTAAAATGAGGCTAGCTATTATAAGACTCTTTCCAATATCTCGCTTCACCGAGGCTAAGCCATAAACTTGAGCCTGATTCACGGCCATTTTTAAGGTTCGAGGCACTTCGTTTTTAGCTTTAATGGGATTTTCCAATTGCCTCTTGACATTAGCCTTGGGACGAGCTTTTTTAGGTTCATTAGCCCAAGTATATATAAATTGGTGTTGGGCCCTTTGTTTGTCTTTTTTAGTGCGTCTCTTACCCATTTTTAGGTAGTTATAGAACTTAGCTCCTTGACACCCCTTTTTCAAGATGCAAAAATGTTTGAGTTAAATACTTACTCACAACTGCCCTAGGAATTAGAAGTGCAAGTTCAAATATTAGTATTGATAGCTATCGGGGCTTGGCTTATCGGTTTAACAGCCGCCCTTTTTTGGATTTTAAGAATCTTTAATAACCTTACTAAAGAGGCTAAAGGAGAATCTCTTATAAAAGTTCTAGAGAAGATTTTATTACGCCTGAGAACCGACTCTGAGGCCATAAAATTAATAAAGAAAGAGATTGCCGGCATTCGGGAAATTGACAAGTTTCATATACAAAAAGTCGGGATGGTGAGGTTTAATCCCTTCAGGGAAACTGGAGGAGATCATAGTTTTTCGATCGCGCTTTTGGATGCAAACGACACGGGACTGGTTTTAACCGGAATTCACACCAGGGAAAGAACAAGGATTTATACCAAAACAGTGAAGCTTGGGAAAGGAGAGTTCGAACTTTCGGAAGAGGAGAAAAAGGCCTTAAGTAAGGCCCAAAGGGTTAAGGACTAATATGAAGGAGTTTCTAGAAAAAATAAAGAAATTTATGAGCACGAAGGCATTTATGATCGGGGCCTCTTTTTTGGGCTTGTATTTGCTGTCAACCGGTGTCTCTCTTGCCCTCTTTTCGTATTTAGGAGGTGAACCGGGAGTTAATGTTGACCTTGGAGATGGACTTTCTGGTTCACGTTCAAAGATTAAGGACTTACCAAAGACAGAGGAGTGTCCAATAAACGGCGGCAAGTTTACTAAAATTGAAAAAGGAATTTGGGAAACACGCCGCCCCCTTGCAGTAATGATTGAAAACCATGCGGATTCACGCCCCGCTTCCGGAATCTCTAAAGCGGACGTAGTTTATGAGGCAGTTGCCGAGGGTGGAATAACTCGATTTTTGGCCATTTTCTATTGTGGAGCCTCTAGCCAGGAGGTTAAAATCGCCCCCGTCAGGAGTGCACGTATCTACTTTATTCACTGGGCCCAAGAATATGGCGGGAGCCCAATATTTATGCACGTTGGGGGTGCTAATGATTTTGCCGGCTACGGAGATACGGCGAGGGATGCAAGGGCACTTGAATATTTGGAATCGATCGGCTGGAGGATTCCGAAAGGAAACGATTTTGATACAACCTACGACTCGGGCTTCCCGGTTTTTTGGAGAAACTATGAAAGACTGGGGAAAGAGGTGGCCACAGAGCATACGATGATGGCCTCATTGGATGAGGCCTACGCCCAGGCCGAGAAAAGGGGCTATGACGCTAAGGACTCGGAGGGAGATTCCTGGGATGAAAAATATGTTCCTTGGAGGTTTGCTGACGATGCCAAGAAAGACCCCGCCGAAGCGACGAAAATTTCATTCGAATTTTGGAGTAATAAGCCCGACTATAATGTGATTTGGACGTTCGATAGCTCCCAAAACGGCTACCTTAGAGAAAACGATGGTCAGAAATTTACAGATTTTGAGGATAAATCCCAAGTCTTTGCAAAGAATGTAGTTGTTATGTTCGTAAGGGAGAGGGGGCCTGTTGACAAAAACTTGCATATGCTTTATACCACAACCGGAACGGGCGAAGCGCTCATATTTCAAAACGGAAGAGTGATAAAGGGGAGTTGGAGAAAGGATACTAAGGAAGCGAGAACTAAGTTTTTGGACGACAAGGGAGCTGAAATAAGTTTTGTTAGGGGAACAATTTGGATAGAAGCCGTTCCGGCGGGAAATGAAGTAGAGTATTAATAACTGCCTGCCCCTTAATCATGGCAGATCTAGGCGACATTATAACTTCAAAAGTACGGGTCAAGGTTTTGGAACTTTTTCTTTCCAACCTCAAAGAGATGTATCACGTTCGGGGAATTGTGCGCGAAATTAAAGAGGAAATTAATGCGGTTAGACGAGAGCTGGAAAGACTTGAGGGGGTTGGATTTCTTAAAAAAGAGGCCAGGGGTAATAGACTCTATTACTGGGTAAGGGACGACTATCCATTCTATGGAGATATGGTTGCGATGATCGCAAAATGTACGGGATTGGGAGTAGCGATTATTGAGAACAGAAATAAGCTAGGAAAGGTGAATTTCGTTATGTTTTCGGGAAGATTTGCAAGACGCAAGGAAAGAAGAAATGAAGACGACGTCGACGTTTTAGTTGTGGGTGAAATAATATTGCCCGAACTCGCGGCGCTGATTCGGGCGGAAGAGTCAAAGAGGAACAAAGAAATAAACTATACAGTTATGAGTAGAGAAGAATATGAGTTTAGAAAAAAGAGGCGCGATCCATTTCTTCTTAATATTCTTTCGGGGAGTAGAACGATGGTAATTGGGGATGAAGAAGAACTCATCGGCTAACCTCTTTTCAAATGACGCCAGCCAAAAAACTACTTTTTATTTTCTTGCTTTTTTTCGCCGCCTTATTTGTCAGTCTTCCCAATAAGTTTTCCCTTTTCGGGCGGGAATTTACTCGTCCGAATTTAGATTTCAAGGCCGGGAAGTTTGAATTAAAGAAAAATTTCGACCTCATCTACGGATTAGATTTAGCCGGGGGAAGCCACCTGGTTTTTGAGGCAGAAAGTTCTCAAATCGCCGAGGAGAAAAGGAAAACTGCCATTGAGGGTGTAAGAGACGTGATTGAGAGAAGGGTAAATCTTTTTGGAATTTCGGAGCCAAATGTTCAAGCCTCCTCATTCGAAGGTAAAGATAGGATTATTGTTGAGCTTCCAGGAATAAAAGATACGAAAGAGGCGGCTAAGTTAATCGGGAAAACCGCCCAGCTTGTTTTTGCCGAAATCCAGGGAGAAGGAGAAAATGCAAAGCTGATGTTGGCAGATTTGACCGGTGCCGATTTAAAAAGTGCTAAGGAAATTTTTGATAATACCACGGGTAAACCAGCAGTTTCGTTAGAATTTACCCAAGAGGGTGGAAAAAAATTCGCTACTCTGACCGAGAGAAATGTGGGCAAACAACTCCCGATAATATTAGATAGTCAACCGTTAACGAGCCCTGTTGTTCAAGAGACAATTACCCAGGGAACTGCTCAAATTACGGGAAATTTTACTACCGACGAGGCCAAGAAACTGGCAATCCAATTAAATGCTGGAGCTCTCCCTGTTCCTATTTCTTTGGTCGAGGAGAGAACGGTTGGAGCAACACTTGGGGCAGAATCGGTTAGCCGAAGCATTAAAGCTGGCTTGGTCGGACTTTTAATGGTTCTAGTTTTTATGGTTGCCGCCTATGGAAGACTTGGACTAGTTGCCGACTTGGGACTTATTATTTTTGGAGTCTTGACGCTAGCTCTTTATAAATTAATTCCGGTTGTACTGACTCTTCCTGGAATCGCCGGATTTTTGCTTTCAGTTGGGATGGCGGTGGACTCCAACATCCTAATTTTTGAAAGGTTCAAAGAAGAGCGGGGTAAAAGACCCCTGGCGGATGCTTTAGAGGTTTCATTCGGTCGAGCCTGGGATTCTATAAGGGACGCTAATATTGCGACTTTGGTTACCACCTTTATTTTAGCAAACCCTTTTGATTGGTCGTTTCTTCACACCTCGGGTCCTGTAAGGGGTTTTGCAATTACACTTGCACTGGGAATTGGAATAAGTTTATTTACAGGAATTGTGGTTTCGAGGAATTTATTGAGGGTATTTGTTAGAGAAAATCCCAAATTTAATTAGAGTTTAGTGTTTAGAGTTTTGAATTTATTATGATCGACTGGATGAAATATCGGCTAGTTTACTTTTTGATCTCGGGGATAATCATCGCCGCGGGAGTTTATGGGCTTATTGTCTGGGGATTACCCCTCGGCCTAGATTTTAAGGGAGGTGCACTCCTTGAATATAAAATTGAAAGGGAAATTTCAACAGAAGAAGCAACACAAAAAATAGAAGAAAAAGGTATCGAGGTAACATCGGTTCAGAGGATTGGAGCGGATTCTTATCTATTTCGGTTGGGAGGCATAGATGCCGATAAAAGGGAAAGTATCAAAAATGTCCTGGGAGAGATCGGCGGGAGTGTTGAGGAGTTGAGATTTGAGAGCGTGGGCCCATCAATTGGTCCGGAACTTGTCAAAAAGACAATCTATGCTTTGGCAATTGCCGCGATAGCTATACTTGTCTGGATAACGATTCAATTTAAGAGTTTTAAGTTCGGCGTTTCAGCGGTACTCGCCATGCTTCACGACAGTTTGGTTCTCATCGGCGTTTACGGTTTATTTGGGCATTTTTTGGGGGCGGAGGTAGACTTTCTTTTTGTAACGGCAATGTTAACAATTCTGTCTTTTTCGGTTCACGATACTATTGTTGTTTACGATAGGATCCGAGAGTCGCAAAAGAAGTTTGGCGGAAGTCTTTATGATTTGGCCAACAAGGCAGTAACAGAGACCATGGTGAGGTCTTTAAATAATTCCTTTACTATAATATTTATGTTGATTGCACTGGTACTTCTTGGGGGAACGACAATCAAGTGGTTCGCAATTGCCCTTCTTATCGGTACAATCTCAGGAACTTACTCCTCACCGTTTGTAGCCGTCCCGCTTCTTGTTACTTGGGATGAATTACAGAAAAGACTTAAGAGGTGAGATTCTGTATGATAAGATGATATATCATACACAGCCTAAGTCATTATATTATTGAGATGCAGGTTTTTAGGATTAGGATCAGAATTCTTTTAGGCGAGCAAGAAGTACACTTTTTTCGTTAGGAATTTTTTTCTCAACGACTTCTTCGAACAAAGTATTTAATATTTCGCCTACCTTGGGTCCGGGTTTAAGTTTTAGAGCTTTCATTACTTCATTTCCGTCTATTTTAAGGTCGACTACACTAAATGGTTGTTTTTGAACTTCGATTAGGCGCTTTTTAAACTCTTCGAGTCGCCAACTTGTTTCGGTTGCTCCACCTCCTAATCTATCCCCAACTCGAAGTTCCAGCATATCAGGAACATTTTCAATTCCCACATTTCTAATAAAACGTCTCAATGCAGAATCAGTTTGGTCTTCACCCACGCTAAATTGATGCCAGCGAACAAGCCTTACAAATTTATCCTTTTCTTTAGTTGAAAACCTCAAGCGCTCAGCTATATTTTCGGCGATTTTAGCCGACACCATTTCGTGGTTATAAAAGGTAATTAGACCCTCCTCACTTTTCTTATACGTTCGGGGTTTACCCACATCGTGCATAAAAGTTGCAAAGCGAACAAGAGGATCTTCTGACTTACAAGATTTCAAAGACATTAGGGAGTGTGTGCCCACATCATAAATGTGGTGTCTTCCAGGAGACTTTTGCTCAACCCCAAAAGTTTTTTCCATCTCGGGTAATATTTGAGCCATCAGGCTTGTTTCTCTAAAAACGAGCATCCCGTGGTATGGGTCGGGGGAAGCAAAGGTTTTAAAAAGTTCCTGCTTTACTCTCTCTTTGGCAATTTTATTAATTAAACCAGCATTTGCCTGAATCGCTTCAAGAGTTTTATCTTCGATGGAAAATCCGAGTTCAGCGGCGATTCTTATGGCTCTCATCATGCGTAATGCGTCTTCTCCAAATCTTTCATTAGGGTCGCCAACTGCGCGAATAAGTTTTGCCTCTAAATCCTTTTGTCCGTCGTAAGGATCAATTAGATCAAATTGAGAGGGCTTGCCTCTTCGAGCCTGAGCCTCAGAGCCGAAGGCCTGAGCGGAGCGAAGGGCCATTGCATTTATGGTAAAGTCCCGACGCGAAAGGTCTTCCTCAAGGCTTTTGCCCCATTCAACTCTGTCTGGTCTTCGGGAGTCGGAATAACCAAATTCCTTCCTGAAAGTAGTTATCTCGTATGGTTTTTCGCTCGATGGGTGGGAAATACCGACTGTGCCAAAAATATTGTCGTAATAGCCTTCGGGGAAGATTTTTAGAATTTCTTCGGGGATGGCATTGGTTGTAAAATCCCAATCTGACACAATTCGGCTGGTTAGAATATCCCGAACAGAACCTCCGACAATGTAGATTTCATATCCGGCCCCCGCAAATTTAGTAAGTATTTCGACAACAAATTCGTTGGTTTCAATTTTCATCTCGATACCATTATACTTCAGGTTGAAGGCCGACATGAATAATCAAAGGAAATGGGAGATATTAAGTAAACTCGGAAGGCCTGCCTTGCCGGCAGGCAGGCAAAAGTCAAAAGTCAAAACTGAAGAAATAATTGATGCACTCCTCAAAAACCGCGGAATAAAAAGTTCTAAAGAGAGAAAAGAATTTTTTAATCCCCGACATCCGAAAGACCTTACTTTAAGGGAACTCGGAATAAGTAAATCCCAAGTTGTGAAGGCGATTCAAAGAATCAGGGAAGCGATTAAAAAAGAGCAAATAATTATCATTTACGGAGACTACGATGTAGATGGAATTTGCGGGACAGGTATTCTTTTTGAAACGCTCTACCTACTCCACAAAAATGTTCGTCCGCACTTGCCAGATAGGTTTTCGGAAGGCTACGGATTAAATCCGGATTCCGTGGTCAAGCTCAAAGATAACCATTCTAAGCTTGGTGTCATAATTTGCGTTGACAACGGAATTTCAGCTTTTACTGGTGTTGCGAAGGCCAAAGAATTAGGGATTGATGTAATTATCGTTGACCACCACTATCGAAAAAAAGGGACATTGAAAAGTTTTGCGACAGTTTATACCAAGAAAATAACTGGAGCCGAAATTGCTTGGATATTTGCGAGGGAAGTCAGGAAAAAACTTAATATTAAGGATTCCCAGTTAACAAAAGGGAATGGATTAGAACTGGCAGCTTTGGGGACTATTGCCGACATGCTTCCTCTTCTTGGCCCAAATCGTTCGTTTGCTTGGCATGGAATGAAGGCTTTAAGACAAACATCAAGGCTCGGCCTTTTGGCACTTTTTGAAGAGGCGAGGATTGTAAAAGAGAAAATTGTATCGTACGAAGTCAACTATATTATTTCCCCGAGATTAAATGCGGCTGGAAGACTCGAGAATGCAACCGATTCTCTAAGACTCATTTGTACGGGCAGTAGAGAGCGTGCAAATGAGTTATCCCAGCACCTTGGGAGGGTCAACACGAGGCGCCAAGGGATACAAGAAGATATCGTTCTTCACGCAAAAAATTTAGTTGCGGCTTCTTCGGCTGGCAAAGTCTTAGTCTTGGCGGATGAAAGTTATCACGAGGGGGTGGTTGGACTTGCGGCCGCAAAGTTGGTCGAGGAGTTTGGTAGGCCGGCGATAGTTTTCGCAAAAGGAGCGGAAATTTCAAAAGGTTCTGGCCGGTCGGTAAGCGGATTCGACCTTGTTTCTGCACTTTCAAAAGTTGGGAAGCATCTAATAAGTTGGGGAGGACACAAGGCGGCTGCAGGACTTACCATATCTACCAAGAAGATTGAAGTTTTTGCAAAGGAATTTGCAAAAGTTGCCGACCCCCTTTTAACAGATGAAGTTTTAGAAAGGAAGCTAAAAATTGACTTGGAGCTTGAATTCGCGGGTCTTACGAGGGAGTTTTTAAATATTATTAAGCAATTTGAACCAACCGGGGCGGGAAATCCTGCTCCCGATTTTGCAACTAACGGCGTAACGGTTCTTACCGCAAGAGCGGTAGGAGTTGACGGAAAACATTTGAAATTGAAACTCGAAAAAGGAGGTTTTAGTTTTGACGCAATTGCTTTTTCCCGAGGGGATCTATATCCTTTCCTTTCTCCCGACAAAAAGATTGATATTGCCTACAGCTTAGCCGAAAATACGTGGAACGGACAGACAAAAATACAATTAAAAATTAGGGATATTAAAATACCATCTAAATGAAAAAAATAACTGCTAGGCAGAAATTTACTAAGTTACTAACCAAGATTTTGGAAGCAAATAAAAACGTCGATACTGAGTATATTAAGAAAGCTTGGGCGTTTTGTAAGTTAGCTCACACAGGCCAAAAAAGAATGACTGGAGAGGCATTCGCTAACCATCCTTTAGAGGTTGCCTTAAGACTCGCGGATTGGAATCTGGATACGGCAACCATAATTGCCGCTCTTCTTCATGACACAATCGAAGACGGGGGTGCGACAAAAGAAGATATCATCAAGCAATTTGGCAAAGACGTTTATTTTTTAGTAAATGGCGTAACAAAAATCACCAACCTCCGCCTCAAAGGAAGCAGGGAAGCGGAATTCACCGAGAACTTGAGAGGAATGCTCCTGGTTATGGCAAAGGACCTAAGAGTTGTTCTTTTAAAACTGGCCGACAGACTCCATAATATGCAGACTCTTCATGCACTTCCCCCCGAAAAGCAGATAGAAAACGCTCAAGAAACCTTGGAAATATATGCTCCCTTGGCCGAAAGACTGGGAATGGGAAGGATTAAGGGGGAACTTGAAGATTTGGCTTTTCCTTATGTTTACCCCGATGAATTTAAGAAAGTATCCCTCGAATCAATAAAATATTACAAAGAGGTGGAGGTACACATAGAAAAGATGAGGCGGAAAATTCTTAAAGAGTTGGCCAAGGAAAATATCAAAGCCGAAATTCATGGCAGAAAAAAACATCTGTATTCTCTTTGGCGTAAATTGACACGTCCAGAAGTTGACGGCGATTTCGAAGAAATTCACGATATAGTTGCTCTTAGAATATTGGTTGGTACGGTTTCGCAGTGCTATAGCGCTTTGGGAATTGTTCATAGCTTCTTTAAGCCGGTTCCCCACATCGGGATTTCGGATTTTATTGCACAACCTAAACCCAATGGTTATCGTTGCCTCCACACAAAAGTTTTCGGACCTGGCGGGAGAATTGTGGAAGTTCAGATTAGAACCTTCCTAATGCATGAAGAAGCCGAATTTGGAGTCGCCGCCCACTGGGCCTACTCGGAACAGAAAGAAGAGTTGGCCGAAGAGGTTAGAGAAAAGGCGGGGGGTTTTGCACCTAAAGATAAACTTTCTTGGATGCGGCAGTTAGTTACTTGGCAAAAAGAGATGAGCGACTCCGAAGAATTTTTGAGGGCAGTAAAATTTGACGCCCTTAGGCACAGAAACTTTGTCTTCTCTCCCATGGGAGACGTTTATGATTTGCCGGCTGGAGCTACCCCGGTTGATTTTGCTTACGCGGTTCATACCGGGCTAGGGAATAATGCAATGGGCGCCAAAGTCGACGGGAAGATGGTGTCACTTGAATATAAATTAAAAAGCGGACAAGTCGTCGAAATTCTTAAATCCAAAAATCCCAAAGGACCCAGTCCTGACTGGCTCGTCTTTGTTACAACTCAACTTGCCAGGCGAGAAATCAACAAATATTTGAGAAGGAAAGCCTAAGAGGTTAGAATTAAATTCAATGGAAAGAACACTAAGCAGTGAAACACTCGAAAAAATTGACCAGAAAGTAAAACTCCTTGGTTGGGCGGCTACGATTCGCGACCACGGTAAAATTACCTTTATTGATTTAAGAGATAGAAAGGGAATCGTCCAATGCGTGGGTCAAAATTTCCCCAAAGTTACTCCCGAATCGGTAATTGAAGTTGAAGGGACGATAGTAAAAAGGCCGGAAAATTTGGTCAATAAAAATATTCCGACAGGTGAGGTCGAAGTAAAGGTCGAAAAAATAACAGTTCTTACTAAAAGTACTGAACTCCCAATTCCTATCGATGGTGATGGTTTGGAAATAGAAGAGCCAGCAAGGCTAAAATATCGATATTTGGATTTGAGGCGCCCGAGAATGTCTAGGAATTTAAGACTAAGGTCTAGGGCAACAATGTTTATCCGAAATTGGTTAACCGAGCGAGATTTTGTCGAAGTTGAAACTCCAATTCTTACCAAAACCACACCCGAGGGAGCGCGAGATTTTATTGTGCCTTCCCGACTTCAGCCGGGAAAATTTTACGCCCTTCCACAATCTCCCCAACAATATAAGCAGCTATTAATGGTTGCAGGATTTGAAAGATATTTCCAAGTTGCCCGCTGTTTCAGGGATGAGGATCCTCGTGCCGATAGAGCTTATGGAGAATTTACCCAACTCGACCTTGAAATGTCGTTTGTTACACAGGATGACATACTTAAATTGACCGAAGAGCTTTTTACCTCCCTTGTCAAAGAAGTATTTCCAGAGAAAAAAGTAAGTACATCCCCCTGGCCAAGAATTTCCCATAAAGAGGCAGAAGAAAAATACGGAAACGACAAACCGGATTTAAGGAAAGACAAAAATGACAAAAACGAACTTGCCTTTGTCTGGATAGTAGACTTTCCGCTCTTTACCGAGCAAACAAAGGAAGATTTTTTCCATGGAGCGGGGAATGCCAAATGGGTACCATCCCACCACATGTTTACGGCTCCCCACATAGACGACATTTCCTTACTCGATAAAGACCCGAGCAAAGTCAGGGGATTGCAGCACGATTTGGTACTTAACGGCTATGAAGTGGGCGGCGGAAGTATAAGAATTCACGATCCCGAAATTCAAAAGAAAATTTTTGACCTGATTGGTTTTACAAGCGAACAAAAGCGTGAATTTGAGCACATGTTGACAGCTTTCTCCTTCGGGGTCCCGCCGCATGGAGGAATCGCTCCGGGAATTGATAGACTATTAATGGTTATTTTAGGAGAGCCTAACTTAAGAGAAGTCATGGCTTTCCCGATGACTGCTGGGGGTACTACCGCGGTGATGGATGCTCCAAGCCAGCCACAAGATGCGCAACTCAAAGAACTAAATATTAAAGTAACTTCAAAATGAAGCTGACCCAGAGAGAATTTCTTTACGGCCTTATCGTTTCATTCTTTTTGATAGCAAGTTCGGCCCTCGCATTGTCCAAAAAAGAGATTAATGTAGCCCCTTTACCCCAAAAGCCCTTAACCACCGTCTATTCCTCCCTTCCGGTGCTCGCCGAAAAAGGGGAGTTTCCAATACTTTCCGCACAGTCAGCCCTAGCGGTTGATTTGGCCTCGGGAGTAGTCCTATATGAGAAAAATCCTGATACGCCTTACTTACCGGCTTCAACCACTAAGATTATTACGGCTTTAGTTGCGATGGATTATTACCCGATGGATGCAGTTCTTACGGTTGACAGAATCGGAGTTGCTGGTCAAAAAATGGGATTGGTTGCTGGTGAGCAGATTAGTGTAGCAAGTCTTCTTGACGGCCTTCTTATTTTTTCTGCTAACGACGCGGCCGAAGTTTTGGCAGATAACTTTCCCGGTGGGAGGGAAGAGTTTGTTGAGGCCATGAATATTAAAGCCGAGAGGTTTAATTTGGATAATTCCTATTTCACAAACCCTACTGGTTTGGATGGAGACTCTCAAGTGGCAACAGCAAGAGACTTAATAAGAATTGCTGAAATTGCAATGAGAAATGTCAAATTCGCAAGAATTGTCGGTACTAAGGCAAAAATTGTAACCAGTGTGGACGGGAGAATTGTCCACAAGCTGACAAATATTAACGAGCTTATAGGTGAGGTTCCGGGAGTTTTTGGGGTTAAAACCGGCTGGACGGAAAATGCCCGTGAGAATCTAGTTACTTATATCGAACGCGACAAAAGGCGCGTAATGATTACAATAATGGGTAGCCAAGATAGATTTGGGGAAACAAAGGAACTCATTAGTTGGATTTTTGAAAATTATAAGTGGGAGGAAGTAAAGTACCCCACTCACTCTCCGTAATAATCCGAAGTAACCGCGGGGACGTAAGCGACAAATCCATTGTCTCCCTCAAAAACTACGATTGGTTGATAGAAGTCAGAGGCAACCGGCGGGTCGTAGTAGGCAAGGTAAATGCGTCTTATGACTATATTCCCACTCTCGTTTTGACCGAGTTTGGCGACATAACCAGCCTTGGCCTTTAGTTCATCAAGCGCCTGCTGCCCGGTTTTTATCGGGTAGGTTGCAAATTTCGTCGGGTCAACTTTGAAGTAATGATATTCTCCACCCACCATATTTTGTCCGGCGCCGCTTACTATAAACCAGACATTTGCCTCGTCGGGGGTTAAAGTAAGTGCCGGAAGTTCATCGTAGTCTTTTCTGAAGAGATTAACCTTGATGAGATTTGCATCAGAGAGAGATAGGGCTGAGATAAATTTTCCGCCCTCGATTCTTAAAAATTCGTGTTTGGTGGGGCCACCAAGATCCTCTGTTAAAAGTCCTCCGCGAGAGATGAAATTCCGGACTTGGGAGACGGCAATTTCAGGTACGGGGGGTCTCTTCTCAAGAATGGTTGGATCAGCTGCGATGTCATAACTTAGCGAAAAAACGCCTGTAATGATGTTTATTTCAAGGCTTGACGGCGCGCTTCTATGGGGAAAGCGATAAAGTGTTTCTGAAGCTGGCTGCCCCTCCGGATTAAATCCCAGGCCAGAAACGGTCCTCTTGGTTTCCTCTAGATTTAGTTGAGTTTGTGAAGAACGGGGCATAAAGTAGACTTTTGCCTGATTTGCGAGATCTTTGAAAGTTGGAACTTTGCCATCCGGAGTTTCGACGCCGTAGGTTAATTCCGGCAACCCCTGATTTTCTGGTAGAGAAAGCTTGGGGAGTTTCCCGAAAGCGACTGTAGCAGGAGGCGGAGGGGGAGGAAAAACTCTTTTATAAATATTTATAGCCAGGTCGAAAACTATCTTGCCAACTATCAAAAAAACCATGAAATAAAGGCCATAGCGGATAACTTTTCTGGCGATAATTGCGGTCTGGGTCAGGGAAGCCACGCTTTGAGTATAGCCTCGGGGGTGCTAAAATTCAATCAGGATGGATGATATTCGAACCCGTTTTGCCCCAAGCCCAACAGGCCCACTTCATATTGGGGGACTTCGTACCGCGCTTTATTCTTACGCCCTAGCGAAACACGACTCCGGCGATTTTCTGTTAAGGATTGAGGATACTGATAAAAAACGTGAGGTTCCGGGAGCTAAGGAGAAAATTCAAGAACTCCTTAGAGAGTTCGGTCTTATATGGGACGGGGAAGTAGTTATCCAATCAAAAAGAGTCGAAGAAGGGGTTTATAAGAAGCTGGCCGAGAAATTGGTTAGCGAAGGACACGCCTTTTACTGCGATTGTAAAGCCAGAAACGCCAAAGAAGAGGGATATTCAAAAGACCTTCGCGACCCGTGCCGTGATAAAGGGAAAGCTAGCGGCGCAATTAAACTGAAAGTTCCCGATGGAGAAAAAATCGCATTTACCGATTTTGTTTTGGAGAAGGAGGTTTTTTGGGACTCATCGACAGTTTCCGATACAACCCTTCTTAAATCCGACGGATTTCCCACCTATCACCTGGCGGTTGTAATTGATGATAATGACATGGGAATTACCCACGCCCTAAGGGGGCACGACTGGATGCCGTCAACCCCCATACACCTTTTAGTCTATAAATATTTGGGTTATAAATTACCCGAAATCGGGCACTTGACCGATATTTTAGATCCCGAGGGAGGAAAGTTATCTAAAAGGAAAGGGAGTACCTCGGTTGAGGCACTCCTTAATGAAGGATATCTGCCCGAATCCATACTAAACTTTGTAATGCTCCTTGGCTGGGCGCCGAAAGACAATCGTGAACTTTTTAGCCTGCAAGAGTTTGTCAAAGCATTTGACCCCAAAGGTTTCCAAAAATCAAACCCGGTCTTTAACCGAGATAAACTTGATTGGTTCAACGGACATTATATTCGTCAACTTGCAGCTGACGAATTAAACTCAAAACTCAAAGCTCAAAACTCAAAATTTGCAGGTTTGGACAAAGAAAAGCAATTCGCAATTTCAAATCTTGTTCGGGAAAGGATAAATAAGCTTTCGGATTTTGACGAGCTGGCTGGGTTTTTCTTTGAGGAAAGGAAACCTGACATTAAACTATTCGGACCTAAACATAGGGAGCACCTGCAATCCGCCAACGAAGTTTTAGAAAAAGTTGAGAATTGGGAAAAGGAAGAGATTGACCAGAAGCTTTTGACTCTAATTAAGGATAAAGAATTCAAAACAGGGGATTTTTTTATGGATTTAAGAGTTGCAATTTGCTCAAGTAAGATTACTCCACCAATAAACGATTCAGTTGTAATTTTAGGAAAAGAAGAAACAATAAGGAGAATAAGAAAAGTTTTATCTAGCTTGACGAACTGACCAAGTAACGAATTAACGAATAACGATTTATGGGAAAGCTGCCTACACAAACATATCACGAGATAGATGAGGAGAGAATTGATTTTGAGTTTCTTCGGAATAAATTAAAACTCAAGCAAATCGAAGCCAAAAGGGCTTTTTCAGAGAAATATCCCCACGCTATCAATTTTCTTCTAGAGAAAGGGGTTCAGCTTGAAAAAATTCGCGAACATTCGGCCAGGATTTTGGGTGCTGGGGCAATGGCTGGAAGCCTTCTTTTAACTCCTCCCTCTGGTACCAAAGCCCTTCCTCCCCCCCACGAGATAATAGAGAAAATTAAAGCAGCCCAAGCTGCGCCAATTACACCACCGCAAGAGATGCTGGTGGCTACACTTACAGAACATTTACCAGAAAAAACCCGACCCTTGAGCCGCGAAGAAGAAAAATATTTAGAGCGGATTTTTAATGAGGTTGTGGGAGTTTCGGCTAGGGCAACTCTCGAGGGGGAACACCTTAATACCACTTACGGACTAATTGGGGCGGAGCAGCACCTAAGGCTCTTTCCCGGGGACACAATAGCTAACCACAAGCCATATCTGAAAGAAGGAATAGCCCCGGGTCGCGGAGCTTGGGGTTTCTTTGCCCCATCGAAAACCGAGTTAACAGCCGATTTAGAAGAGAAAGAAAGATGGTATGCAGTAGTGCAGACTCTTTATTTGCCCGATTGGAATAAGCGTCAACCCTACTTAAAAAACTGGTATAAATATCGAAAGGTCCTAATGGTTAATAGTAAAAATGGTAACGCTGTGGTCGCGGCAGTTGCCGATTCGGGTCCGGCCGCTTGGACGGGCAAGCACTTTGGGGGAAGTCCGGAGGTTATGGAATATTTGGGAGGGCCAAGATATAAAAAGGGCCCGGTAATTGTATTTTTTGTGGATGACCCTGAAAATAAAATTCCCTTGGGGCCGGTGGAATATAATAAGATAAATATCGCAGGATTACCTGTAATGGAAATTTAATAATGACTAATTTCTAATGTCAAAACTATACTACGACCATTTAGTAGTTTTGGATGAGGTCGAAGCTGAGATTAAAAAATCTACCAAAACTTTGGAGGAAAAAGAGGAACTTTGGAAAGTGGTGGATGAAACTATCCACCACAGGGTAATGGGATGTGTTCTTGATAAACTCCCCAGAGAGCACCACGAGGAATTTTTGCATAAATTTCATAAAGCACCCCACGATGAAAGTCTTATAGATTACCTAAAAGAAAAAGCCGGGGAAAATATAGAGGAGCTAATTCGCCAAGAAATAGGAAACCTCGCATTTGAGCTACTCCAGGAGATTCGAGGTAAGAAATAATGGACAAAAACTTCGGCGGAGTAATTTGGACAAACCACGCACTTGATAAACTTAGCGAGCGCGGAATTAAACAAGGGGACGCATGGGCGACATTCAATCGGCCTGAACAATCGCGAGCAGGTAGCGCCAAAGGCTCATGGATATATTACAGAACATACCCCATTTCGTCGAGACTTCGAGGGGCAGGTGGAAATGAAAGGATAGAGGTTGTTGCGACCAAAAATGAAAAAGGGGAATGGGTTATTCTTTCCGTTTGGAGTCGGCCGGTATATGGAAGCCGGGGAGAGAGAGCAAAGTCAGAAAAGAGAGAACCTATTTGGAAAATGATGGTAAGGCAAATTTTGGGAAGATGAGCGAAGAATTTGAGGATTCATGTATGATAAGATGATATATCATCATATCATCATCTTCGAATTAGTTAATTAAACTATATTTCTTCTAGTAAAACTAATAAAAAAAAGAGCTAGCGCCTGAGGGAAAAGATGAGTTTGGGAGTTGAATGTGGTTGCGACCACGGCTTAGTGTTGCTGGTCGCAAACACTTCAACTCTTCACTCGCCCTCAGGCGCCCTTTTCTTATACAGATTTGGCTTAGAGCCCTTTTGCGGAAGTTTTCTCTGCTAGACCAGGCGGTTCAGGAGTTCCACGATACCGAGGATCAGACCGACAAAGAACAATAGCCCACCGAGGGCCATTACGATCATTGCTCCGATATGGCCTCGAAAGAACGCAGAGAACCCCGAATTCCTGGAGGTGGAAAACACCCTCATCATGTTGAAGCCGGCGAAAACGAAGGCACCAAAGCCGATGACGAATCCGCCTATGACAAGAACGAGCCAAGTGGACCTCGCGATCCTCCTCTTTCTGGGTTCGTGCTGAATCGGACAAGTCCGACCGATAACGGGGTCGGCGGTTAACCAGGGTTTGGTAACTTCCCGGTCAGCCTTGCGCGCATCAGTGCGACGCAAGCCTGATATGAAGCCGAGGATCCTCCATAACCTCCGGTCTGACTGATGACAAAGTATCTGTCAAGTTCTTTGTTTGAAATCGTGTTGTCTCTGACAGCGGGCCAGAACACACCTGGATTATCCAGGTTTCGTACCAAGATCGGGTATTCCTTTTTGAAGTACTCCTGGACCGAGCTGTACATGTCAACCTCCCTGGTCGATAACGGGGTCCTTGTCAGCTTTCGCTGCCTATTGCAAGTGCTCAGCTCAAGACTAGGGTAGAGCTGGGAATGCCGGCAAAGCACCAATCAGGAAAATGAAAGTACCTAACAGAAAGGTGATCATTACCAAGATAGTGATTTTCGATTCCATGAAATGGAATGGTCTATCGAAAAATACTCTGCCCAAACCATAAATCAGGTAGGGTATGAACACGAAGACCGCTCCCATAACGAGTACCCCTCCAACATAAAACAAAATCTCAGAGATAGACATTTCCCACCTCCATGGGATTGAGCAGGCATAGGTTGCCTTCGAATGGATAGCGCGCTGGACACTAAAAAAATGTCCACGGTGCTACCCACTCGAAACATATTTCCGCAACTTGTCAAAGTACAAGAAGCCCAAGTCTATCAAAAATCTTATCCAAATTCAAGCTATGGGGTATTCTGACTCACCTAATGTACTTTGCAAGGCGAGGCCTTGCGAAGCTAAAACTAGTCGATTGCGAGTTCCGTAATAGAAGAATTTTTCGTAATAGAGCCCAATACGAATTTTTCGTAAGACAGATTCTTATTAGTTTTCGAAAAGAAAGTTAAAATATTTTTGGTATATAGCCATTTTGTAGTTCTTAATCTCAAGTATTCTGGTAAAGAAGACGGACAACTATTTAGAGTCCACAAGGCCTCGCCTTGATGAACATGGAGAGTTTGTCGTTTTGCTCCAATGGGATTTCTATGTATATAGGCCGAAAGATGTAGAAGTTGTTCATCGTTATCAACAAGTACAGCCTTATACACACCTTGGTAAAGTGGTCCCACTCGTTGATATTTACGATTAAAATACATAACATATCTTGTGTTGATTGAATTCATGAATTCATCGATTGCACCGCGCGATTTTTGCGATAAAAGTAGATGGAAGTGGTTAGGCATCAAACAGTAACAATGAAGCGTTATCTCTTGATAAAAATTATTGAGACGAAGTTCTTTAATTAATCTATCCTTTTCTCTCCATGTTGTAGATAGTGCTGCTATCTTTTGTTGTATTGACTTTTCGTTTTTGGGTAAAAGGTAAGTTTTTAAATAAGACAGGAAAACCCCACTATCTTGTGTGTCGCAGAAAATAACTCTTTTTTCTACACCGCGGTTATAGATATGGTAATAGCTATTTGAAACGTAATTCTTACGAGTGTTTTTTCCAGGCATATCGGTATAATATATTGAGTATTTTAATTTCGCAAGGCGAGGCCTTGTGATACTCGAGGCTTCAAGACGAGAGAGTATAATTGGATGGAGATAAGGATATGAAAGGATTTAGCGGAAATATCGAAGAATTAACCGAAAAGAACGAGTTTTTTCGCCAAGTTATTTTTACCGCTCCCCACAGTCAGCTTGTTTTGATGAGTCTAAAACCCAAGGAAGAAATTGGGGAAGAGGTCCACGACGTTGACCAGTTTTTTAGATTTGAAGAAGGGGAGGGAAAGGTGATTATAGACGGGGTGGAATCGGTGGTTAAAGACGGCTGGGCGGTAGTCGTTCCTGCGGGAGCCAGACACAATGTCATTAATACTTCCGAAACCCAGAGCCTAAAACTTTATACGATTTACTCTCCAGCTCAGCATCCGGAAGGTACGATTCATAAAACCAAAGAAGAGGCGCTTGCCGCGGAAGAATAGGAGCATCGCTATCGGCCGAAGGCTTTTCTAAGTTCAACCTTGGCATCCTCAAGAATTTTTTTCTGTTTGGGCCCAAGTTTATTCCCAGCACGGTTAATGTAGAAATTAAGCATACTCATTGCCGAAGCATACGGCTCGGCCTTTCTTCTTAGGGAATTTTCTGCGGAGTTCTTAAGAGATTCGGCTATTTTTTTGGGGTTATCCCAAGTAAAAACTCCTTCTTCAAGGTCCAGGGCAATAGAGGTTTTGGTTACTTCTCCCGACCAGTTCTTTTTGCCGACTGTCATTCTTTAACTGCGAACCGTGGATTTATGGTGAGTTTTATCGAACCACAAGTTCGAACCTATTTTATAAGTTATACTCCTCTTTCTAGCCGAACGTTTATAATCCTCGATCTAACAATAGGTTTATCATTCTTATCTACAAGAACAGCATAAATTTGATGATCAACACCACCAAGGGTACAGCCTGTAAAGTTCCACTTACCGTCTTTTAGCGCTTTTCCTAAAGCCTGGGGGTAGTCTCTATCGGTTCTAATAACAATTAAAATTTTCCCCCTCCTGCTATCCTCAACTACTCCTGACACTATAATTTCTTTTTTGCTTTTTCCTAAATCTGTAAAGAAAGATTGATTATTAACTGGAGAATCAATTTTAACTTCAGCGCTTTCTTTAACAGATTCCAACCACCCTTTATAACTTAAGTCAGGTGAGCGAAAATCTCCAATTGTCATTGTTCCTATTTTACCAAATTAATGAGTCCTTAAGAAAGCTTATCTTCGCTACGGGCTATAGCACTGAGGGAGCGAAGCGAATCGAGGTGCTGGGTAGGTTGGCCTAGAACCGTTTGTGCCCATAAGCGCTTATATTATTCTGTTGCCGCCGCCAACGAAAAACCTCTGACCCGTAAGCCATCTTGCTTGTTCAGACGCCAGAAAAACCGCAACGTCAGCAATATCTTCCGGATGGCCAATTCTTCTTAAGGGATTATTTTGTGCGTTCGCTTCCTCCACTTTTTTTGACATCCATCCGGTCTGTATTGGACCAGGCCCAATAATATTTACTGTAATACCGTATTTCCCCAATTCTACAGCTGCTGCTCTACTAAAGGCTTCGGTCGCGGCCTTACTGGCACCATAGGAGATTTCTGTTGGAAAACAATCGGCCCAGTCTGTACTGATATTTATAATCCGACCCCAATTTGCTTTTCTTGAAACATGACGGCTAACAAACTCCTCCATCAAAAACACCGGAGCCGTCGTATTAACCGCAAAATGGCGCTCATATTCTTTCAGTGTAATGGGATCTGAAGTAGCACCTGTCTTTTTCTCGACAAAATTTCGTGGTTCAAAAGTGTCTGGATTACAATAAGCGGCATTATTTATCAAAATTTCTACCGGTCCAAAAACTTTCTCTGTTTTATCAAAGAGCTTTTTAATTACAGAAAAATCAGTTAAATCTGCCTCCATTGCCTCAGCCTCTCTACCACTTTTACGAATTTCACTGACAACTCTGTCCGCGGATTGACTCTGATTTTTTATATAGGCAGATTCTCTCCACTTATCAATATTAGATGACCTTAAATAAGTGATGAAAACCTTAGCGCCTTGTTTGGCAAGAGCTTTAGCAATTGCCGCACCAATTCCATGGTTGGCACCTGTAACCAAGACTACTTTATTTTTGAGAAGAGGATCTATCATATTACTATTTTAACAGTTTTAATTATACAGTTTGCGCGAGAGCTGCGGGAATAAGTCTACTTTGACTTTTGTATGTTCCCTCGTGCTGCTACACTCGGGATCTCGGCAACGCCTTGCCTCGAGCTGAGCGGGCTATAGCCCCGAGCCCGGTCGAGGGGCCGGTCTAGGACCTATTGGGATCATGACTATTTGGGTTCACTAAAGTAAAGAATTGTCAGTTCCCTACCGCAATAAATCGGAATATCTAATGGTGAATGTTCGCACAGCATTCCTCCTAAGCCCCATCTAGACCGAATCCTACCATTTTCAGTTATCCTACCAAGATGAACCGTCGATCTGCTTCTGGTATTGAAATAAATTGCTACATCACCTATTTTAGGGGAGTTTCTAATCTCCCAAGAGGAGATTACTTTTGTAAGAATATCTCTTGGATATATTGATGGTGGAAAAGCGGTTTCATAACAGCTCTCACCCACAGCGCTTTCTTTCTCAACAACTTCAATGCCCATTTTCCAAAGACCGGTGTAGTTATGAGCTGTAACAAGTTCACTAATTGCATTTCTACGCGAATCTAGTTCTAAATCTGAAAATGCTTGTGTTTCTGTCATTTGCTGTGGGACTTGGATTCCCCATATAACTTTTACTTCTCGCCACGAACTTAGTTTGTGCGCTCGAAGAGCAAGCATACGGGGCAAGCGAACCAGGATTAACAGGTTCTTGCCCGCTAGGGCCTGAGCTGGGAGGCTTGGATTCGAACCAGGATTCTACGCTCCAGAGGCGTATGTCCTACCGTTAGACGACCTCCCAGCTCAAGTCCCAGCGATGGCCGGCGGGCCCGCAATGACAGTGAAATTATACCAGAAAATGAGGCTATTTGCTTACAAACAAAATCACCCGCCCACCAGAATTGCTACGCAATACGATGCGGGACTTCTCCGCTCATGGTGAGTGTAAACGAACCATTGACATTTAAATTTAATATCCTAAAATCTGGCCATGCTAGCTGAAATACGAAATGGGGATTTGACTGGCTTATTGCAGCGAAGGGCTGAGTCGCAAAGTCAAGCAGCCAGAGAGAAAGACTTTAGACAACAAGTATACGAAAGAATTAAGGGCGTTTTAAGCAAGGCAGAGAAAATATTGAATAACTTTTCTGTTGTTCCCCCCGAGAGGGGAGGCGACCCCGGTCGTGTTTCACAGCCGCACCGTTTAAGCCCCCCAGTTTCTTTTACAAATGAAAATCAAGTAGTACAAGTGAGACTTAGGGAGTTGGTGCAAGGCCACGGTTACAAAACCAGACGCTACTTGATGGACCCCGATCATGCCGAAGAGGCTCGTTCGAGGTATGGCGTACGTGTTGAGCTGGTTGATGATTCTCTTCCCCAAGGAGATAGAATCCTTTTTGATCTACACCCCCACATGATTAAGACTTGGGATGGCAGACAACTGCAATGGAGGAAAGGCGAAGCTCCCGACCTTCATGAGATTGAAGTAGTAGAGATGCTTGTTGAACAGATAGGGAAGAAACTTCCTACACCTCAAAGGGTTTGATTCTCTTTTACTTCCCCACAAAAAGAATTACATTCGGTAAGTCTCTTCCGGGGCCGACTTTATAACCCCCGCTCCATAATGCCGTCGAGCCGCCGTCGTCCAGATTCAGTGCGTTTTCCATACCCAAGGTTTTCATAACTCGGGCCGATTCTGCGACTGTTGCGGAGTGGACAACTCCTATATAGATAGTGTTTCCTTTATTGGCCACAAAACTTCTATTTCCTTTGCTCCCTTTTTTGGGGTCGTCGTCCCCGCCGAAGGATATATTTCCGCCTGAAACCAAAAGCGGGTAATTGGAAAGCATGCTGTCGATTCCCGTATCCCTGCCCCATTGTGAAGCTGCACCAACAAAACGAATATAACCGCTTCCAAAAATTACGGCCGGATTATTTGAATAGACATTGTTGTCCGAATTAAAGTAAGTTTTATTTTTGTTCATGACAAGAAGGTCAAAAGAGTTGGTTTTACCGGCACAAGAGGGATAGGTGGCCGGACAAAAATAGGATCCGTTGACTCCAGCATAAGCACCACTTCTTGAAACATAAGTGGCCAAGGGGAGAACGGGGCAATTATCAGTGCAGGTTCCATCCGATGCCGTATCGACAATTACTTTCGTCGAACCTAAGTCAGCGGCGATGAGGGAAACCATAAAGACTCCTGCGTCGGAGGAAACTTGCTGTCGGGAATAGCCTGAGCCCGGTGGCGCATTAGATGTCGGAATATTTTGCGGGACTACCACAACTACGGCCGCAAGTTTTGCCTCTTCTTCGTCGATTTGTTTATTTAAACTGGCTAAAGTGGTTGATGCCTCGGGGTAATTTTGTTTGGAAAGAAGGACCAAGCTTTTGGTAAAAAGCTCATCTAAATCTTCTGTATCGTCGGTCGATTCCTTTAGTTTCAGAAGTTCCTCATAAGTAGAAACCGCAGAGGAATAGGTAGTTTCAATATTTTTAATATTATCTTTAAGCTCGAGATTGATTTTTACTTGGTCTTGATTTTTTATCTCATTGAGCTCCGAGGAGGTTTTTGAGAGTTCTTCCGTTAGGGTAGCTTTTTCTTTTTGGAGGTTCGCCAGGGAATTTCCTAAAGTTACGGTTTTATAGCCCAAAAAACCTATTGTGGCTAGAACAGCAACCCCCAAAATCTTCAATGGGATTTTGGGAAAAGGAGGTGTAGGAAGCGTGATATTCGGCAGCTTGAAATTTAACTTCACACTCTAAATCTTACACAAAAAATATGAAAGTGGAAAGATTGATTATTATGGGGTGAAAGAGTATACTTTCCGAGCCTAGATTGGGTGGGCGACCCGGTTTGGGTGAACATTTACACAGCTTCGAAATACAAATCCTTGATAAGGGAAAGGGAGATACAGCCGTGACAGCACAATCGGGTCGTTTCTCGAATGTCAGAACGAGGGCCGTACAGCTCTGGAAGGCTATCAAGATCGCAGGGGTTGTCGTGTTGGCTGGCTTTGCTCTTTTTGGGGCAGGGACGGCCTACGCCGAGACCCGACCTAAGGAACCCGTCGACCCGTATGCCCAGATCCGGCAGGTTTCAGGACTTGCCGTCGACATTGGGCAAGAGGGGAAACCCCTCGATGGTGTGCCAGATCTTCTGGTTGTGGTCACCAGGGTGACAGGAGTTCTCGAGAACATCGATGACGGGACCTTCACTCTGCAAGTGGAAGCGGTGACCATACCCCCTTTACCATAGCACCGCCCGAACCGGTTGCTGAGTCCATCTCTGCCGCTGGCTCAACAGCTCAATCTGGAAATTACGTCCAGGTTCGGGTCTCGCACTACTGGCCTCCATGGGGTCGGCGCAACTGCCTGATCTACATAGGGGATCCACCAAACGGTACTTGCGTGAGCAAGGTTTGGGAAGGAACCCAGGAGTGGGAGCAATGGGCGTTAGTTGGAATTGCCTGCCCAATGGAGTGGGAGCTTGGGACACGGCTTGTAATTGCCGGCCGTGAATGGACCTGCATGGACCATGGAGGAGCAACTGTCTACCAAGACGATATCCCGTGGATCGACATGCTGACCCCCGAGCTTCTATTTCCCCACGGAACAATCGTGGAAGCAACTATCTATCCGCCTAACTAACGAAGCTGTCTCGCCCGGGGGCGAAATTGACCCAATACAGGTTGAAAGTAGCCCCCATCACGTTTCTTGTATACTTAAGTAGGTTGTGAGAAGTTTAATTATCTTCCTAATAATTTTATTGGTGGTTCTTACCGCAGGCTATTTTTTTGTAAAGAACAAGTTAGGCATTAACCCCCAGGTCGCTGTCTCCCTTATTAATCCTCCCAAAACTGAATATATAAAATTGGGTCCTCAAGGGGAGGATTTGCCGTTCCCGCTAACAGTTCCCGAAGGCTATCAAATTGGTGTTTTTGCAAAACTTGAAGGAGCCCTTCCTAGGGTTCTAGCTATTGATCCTGCCGGAGTACTATTTGCCTCGGTTCCGGCAAGAGGAAGAATACTGGTATTACCTGATAAAGATAAAAACGGGATTGCAGATAACGTAATGGTAATTCTCTCCGGACTTAATAGTCCCCATGGAATAGCATTTGCCGACAATAGTTTGTACGTAGCCGAGACAGACAAGGTAGTAAGATACGAATACGACCAACAGAACTTTCTAACGGGAAGGCAAGAAACCCTTTTTACATTGCCAACAGGCGGAAGACATTTCACCCGGACAATACGAATAATCGGTGGAAAGCTCTACACTTCAGTTGGGTCCCCTTGTGATACATGTCGCGAGAACGACGAGAAACGCGCTGCGATGCTTGTTTCCGATTTGGACGGCAAAAATTTAAGAGTGTATGCTCGGGGTTTAAGAAACACTGTTTTTTTTGTGGAGGGGGCGGGCGGGATTATCTGGGGGACAGATATGGGAAGGGACTTTTTGGGTGATAATCTCCCCCCCGACGACATAAACATTATCGAGGATGGGAAAGATTACGGATGGCCATTCTGTTATGGAGATAAAATTAGGGATTCTAAGTTTGAGCCGGGACAAAATGCCGATTACTGCTTAGGAACTACCCCTCCTGTATTTGCTCTCCCAGCCCACGTTGCCCCTTTGGGACTAACTTTCATGGACGGGGACCTATTGGTTTCCCTGCACGGGTCTTGGAATTCGTCTGTTCCCGTCGGCTATAAGGTTGTGAGGTTGAATGTTGAGGGACGAAAAGTTTCAAATATGGAGGATTTTATAACCGGGTTTATTAAAGGGAGCAGCGTATCGGGAAGACCGGTAGACTTGATTGTTGACGGTGACGGGAGGCTTTTTGTTTCAGACGATAAAGCAGGCTTAATCTACGTGATAACCAAAACCGAATAATGGACATCCTCTCCGCGGCACTTTTGGGACTTATCCAGGGCTTAACCGAATTTCTTCCGGTTTCCTCCTCGGGGCACTTGGTTTTAGCCCAAAGCTTGATTCCCGGATTCACCCAGCCGGGGGTACTTTTCGACGTGGTTTTACACTTCGGAACGACTTTTGCCGTTTTATATTATTTTGCAAAAAAGATTCTTGCCTTAGACAGGAAATATTTGATTCTTCTTGCGATAGGAACAATACCCGCAGGACTTATCGGATACTTTTTTCAATCTCAACTCGAGGCAATGTTTGGAAACGTTAGTTGGGTGGCAATTGAACTTATCATTACCGGAATTCTAAACCTAATAATTGATAAACTTCCGAGTAGGAAAGCCGTTATTTCAATTAAAAATTCTTTTCTAATAGGTGTCGCCCAGGCAGTTGCCATAATTCCGGGAATTTCCCGCTCGGGAGCAACCATTTTTACCGGAGTCAGTTTAGGAATAAGCAAAAGAGAGGCGGCAGAGTTTTCTTTCCTCCTGTCCGTCCCTGCAATTTTGGGCGCAAACCTTCTTCAAATTATGACTCATGGATTTGATAACGGCATTGCCGTGAACTCCTATATGGTAGGACTTATCGTTTCTTTTATCGTAGGGCTAGCTTCAATATCGCTCGTTTTTAAATTTCTAGAGGAAGGCAAATTCAAGGTATTCGGAATTTACAGTATTCTTTTGGGAGCCTTGGTTTTGATTATTTAAGGAGACTAATTAACTTGGGCAGAAAAAGAGCGACTCCGACGGCAACAGAGGTTATGGCTGAGACAAGTACCCCCGCTGCCATTACGTCTTTTGCCTTTTTAGCTAGTGGATGAATCTCCGGATTTATTAGATTGAGGGTGTCCTCCAAAGAGGTATTAATAAGCTCAACCACCAAAACGAAGGAGATTGTAAAGAGAAGAAGTAGCCACTCGGTAGCCGAAAATCCCAGAAACATGGCAAAAAGTAGAGTAAGTATTGCAATCCCCGAGTGGATTTTGAAATTTGGCTCATCGCGAAATGCGGTTTTAATTCCCTCGAAAGCGTAGTAAAAACTCTTAAAAAATGAAGTTTGGGGTCTCATATCTAAAGTATAAGAGAGAGTTCATAGGAAGGCAAAAGTTGTGGTACGATTAGCTAATGGCCAAGCGAAAGCTCTTTGCTCCCTTTTTAATATTACTTTTGGCGGCGGTACTTTTTGCGATAAGTATTCTAGTTGGATCCGCCAGAAAAACTGCGAGGACTGCCATGGCTTGTACAACCTCTGATTTTTCAGGAAATTTCGAAACAACCGATTCTTTGGCGATTTTTGAAGGGAAACGATTTGGAGTTCCGAAAGATTTCGCGTCTTCCGAAACCGAACCTATCTTGGGAGTAACAGCCAATGGTGAGCGCTATATTGAGGTCGACCTTTCAGAACAAAAGTTACGTGCTTGGGATGGCAGTAATCTTTTTTTGGAAGCGCCTGTCTCATCCGGTCTTCCCTGGTGGCCTACGCCCCAAGGGGAGTTCAGGATTTGGGTCAAGCTTCGCTATACGAGGATGGAGGGAGGGGAAGGGAGAAATTATTATAACTTGCCAAATGTTCCCTATACGATGTATTTTTCTAATGATCAAATCCCCAGCTGGCGGGGTTACGGGCTACACGGGGCTTACTGGCACAATGACTTTGGCCGTCCAAAATCTCACGGGTGTGTAAACTTGCCAATCCCCGTTGCCGAGCAGCTCTATTACTGGGTAACGCCGTCACTTCCCGAGGGGAAAAATTCGGTCTATGCCTCTGACGAAAATATCGGGACCCGCATAATAATCCATGAGTGAAGCATTAGTAACTTTTCTCGCAAGTTTCCTACTCTGGGTAATGTTTTTGGGAGTGTTGGTACTCTGGCTAATCGACGGTCGAATAAAAAAAGAGGTAGCTCTCCACGCCATTTTTGCACTGGTTCTTGCCTGGGTCTTAGCCGAGATGATTAAAAACCTTTTCCCGACTGTGAGGCCATTTAGCGAAAATGGGCTCACGCCCCTTACTCTTACGGTTCCTATTGGCGGTGCATTTCCTTCTGGTCATGCAGCCTCTGCTTTTGCCCTTGCGACTTCTATTTTTCTTCACCAAAAACGTCTGGGTTTTATATTCTTATTGGGTGCTTTTGGGGTTGGAGCAGGTAGGGTCCTTTCGAACGTCCATTTTCCTTTAGACATAGTAGGTGGGGTAGTCCTGGGAGTCCTGAGTGCATATTTGGTCAAGAGGGTTCACTTATTTGGATTATTTAAAGGAAAATCATAGTGAGCGAAGTCGAAGTATTGACCCTTCGACAGGCTCAGGGTTAATGGTGAGTACAATCGAACCATTGACATTTAGCAATTGACTTGTTAGACTGCTAAATACTTTCGTAAAATCGAATCCATGAAGGAAGAAAGTAAAAATATCATAAGAAGAGTTCCGGTTGTAGCCATACGCGGCTCCGTCGTTTTTCCCCATACAGACGCAATCCTTTCCTTTGGGAGGCCCAAATCGGTCAGTGCTGTAAATACTGCCTTTCAGGAAGATAGGGTGGTTGCAATTTTCACCCAAAAAGACCCCAGAACCGCAGATCCTATGGAAGACGACCTTTATCCTATTGGCACAATTGCCACCATTACCCAAATGATGACCACAGAGGGAGAGATACACGCTCTCATCCGGGGACAAGCTAGGATAAAGCTCGCTGAAGTAATGGCGAGAGAGCCCTTTATTTTAGGGAAAGTAGAAGAAATTCAAGAGTCAACTGAGAATTCTCCAGAGGTTATCGCAACTGCAAAAAAGATTTCGGAGAACTTTAGACGGGCCGTAAACTTAGGTAAACAAGCCGAAATCACGGCCGTAATGAAAATAATTTCGGCCCAAGTCGAACCCGTAGAAATTGTCAACCAGGTGGCTAGCTTACTGGAAGTTAAGGTAACTGAAAAACAAAAACTTTTGGAAATGGACTCGTTAGCCGAGAGGGCAGAGAAAACTTTGGAACACCTCCTACACGAAGTGAATGTCTTTGACCTGGAAAAAACAATCTCCACCAAAACCCAAAAAAGATTTGAGGACCAAATGCGAAAGGCCATGCTTAGAGAGAAAAAGCGAACTATTGAGCAGGAGCTAGGCGAAGAAGAAGGAGAGTTAGATGCCGATGAAATGTCCGAATACAAGACCAAAATTAAGGATGCAAAAATGCCGGAAGATGTAAAAAAGAGGGCAGAAAAAGAACTCAAGAGGCTTGTTCTTATGTCTCCCCACAATCCCGAGGGGGCATACATTAGAAACTACCTGGATTGGTTGGTAGAAATGCCGTGGGGAAATCTTTCCCCAAATAGTGTTTCAATAGCCAAGGCAGCTAAGATTCTTGAGGAAGATCACTATGGAATCAAAAAGGCAAAAGAAAGAATCTTGGAGTTTTTGGCAGTAATGAAGATTAAGAAAGAGAGAACCAATAAGGATAAGAATAAGGTTCCTACAAGTGGAGGATCTCAGCCGACGATTCTATCTTTTATCGGCCCTCCCGGAGTTGGAAAAACCTCTATAGGAAAGTCCATTGCCAGGGCTTTGGGTCGAAAATTTGTTAGGGTTTCTTTAGGGGGCATAAGGGACGAGGCAGAAATAAGAGGCCATAGAAGGACATATGTAGGAGCTCTACCGGGAAGAATCATCCAAGGAATCAAAAATGCCGGCACTCGGAATCCCGTTTTTATGCTTGATGAGATAGATAAGGTGGGCATTGATTTTAGGGGGGACCCCTCGAGCGCGCTTCTTGAGGCTCTTGATCCGGAACAAAACAAAGAGTTTTCAGACCACTATTTGGAGGTTGCTTTTGACCTTTCGGAAGTGATGTTTATTTGTACGGGAAATATGCTTGAAACGATTCCCCCGGCACTCCGAGATAGGATGGAGATTTTAAGATTTCCCGGCTACACAGAGGACGAAAAACTCAATATAGCCAAAGACTTTCTTTGGCCAAAGCAGTTGAGACTTCATGGGCTTGAGGAGAAGAAACTGGTTCTTACCGACGAAGCCTTTAGGGAAATTATTAACCGCTATACCCGTGAGGCCGGAGTACGCGACGTAGAACGAAATTTGGCGACAATACTCCGGAAAGTTGCGAGACTGGTTGCCGAAGGTAAGAAGTATCACAAAAAATTGGGAGTTGACGATATTCACAAATTCCTAGGTCCGCAGAAATTCTCTTCTTTAATTGCCGAAAAAACCGATGAGGTTGGAATGTCCACAGGACTCGCCGTAACCGAAGCTGGGGGAGAAATTCTATTTATCGAAATTGCCCTGATGCCGGGAAAGGGGAAACTCACTCTTACGGGGCAACTGGGGGAAGTTATGCAGGAATCTGCCAAAGCGGCTTTTACCTGGGCAAAGTCTCACTATCAGGACTTGGGTCTAAAGCGCGATTTTGCGGCAAACCTTGACGTTCATGTCCACGTTCCCCAGGGAGCGGTTCCCAAAGACGGTCCCTCTGCGGGTATTGCAATGGCAACGGCGTTGGTTTCGGCGCTAACAGGAATACCGGTAAGAAGAAACGTTGGGATGACAGGAGAGATAACCCTAAGGGGTAGGGTACTTGAAATCGGTGGGGTGAAGGAGAAAGTTATTGCGGGACATAGGGCTGGCTTAAAAACAATAATTTTGCCTAAGGATAATCAGAAGGACCTGGAAGATATACCGGACGCGGTTAAAAAAGATATTAAGTTTGTTTTTGCAACTCGCCTTCATGAAGTATTGGAAGTTGCTATGATGTCCTGGCCCCCCAAGTCTGCCGCCAAACCCCAAAAAGTTGTTCCCTTCCCAACCCTCTTGGCTGCGAATTGAATCTTGTTTGTCTTTGGACCACAATAAAATATACTTTATCTATGAAAGGATTTTTGCTACTTGTTCTTATCTCGGCTCTTCTCTTAACCGGCTTTCTTTTTGTTCGCTCTAGAAGTTCTTCAATGAATGGGGGCGGGCTCACCGGAATTTTGGAAATCTTAAGAAGAACTAAAACACCTACGGACAGTGCTTTGCCAAGGGCTGGTAAGGGGGGCGCAAGCCCATTTGGTGTAATGTTAGCTGGAAAAAGTGTTGATGTCGCAAGCCAGTTAGGCGTTTCCTATTATCGCCCAAGTTCTATCTTTATCGATAAATGGAACGGAAATTGTACTGAGTGTGACCTGGTAGTCGCCCAGGATTTGAAATTGATACTAACAGTTCGCAATAACGGTGGTGCTGGGCAACCAACTTCTCCGCCCGCAGACCTTGAGGCTTATAAGAGAACACTCAAGAGTGTTCTTGATAAATATAAGCCTGAGATTTTGGCGGTAGAAAACGAAGAAAATTCCCAAACTCTTTTTTATTCCGGCTCACCTAGCCAATATCACCAAGAGCTTAAAGCTGCCTGCGAAGTTGCTCACAGCAAAGGAATAAAATGTACAAATGGAGGTTTAGTCAGTAGTCTGGTTGCTTTGTTGGTGGCCAATAATTACATAGAAAAAGGAGACAATAGTAAAGCCGAAGATTTCATAAAACTTACTTTAAGAGATGATCAGTATGATAAATTTCAGAAGGCCGGAGGCTTTTCTTCTAAAGCGATAATAGATCAAATAGAAACAGGAAAAGAGTTTGTTTCAGGTTATAAAAATGCAGGGGCCGATTATATAAATTTCCATTGGTATATAGCCGATACCACGGCTTTAGGGGAGGCAGTCGATTATCTTGAGGCAGCTTCTGGACTTAATGCACTGACCAATGAAGTAGGACAGCAGAGAAATGAAGACCCGAACCAGGTGACTTCAGTTATGCAAAAGATAGTTGATCTAAAATTACCCTACGCAGTCTGGTTTAGTATGGACGTACCCGGTTTTGGCGGAGCCCGATCTCTTCTTAACCCGGACGGGACACTTCGCCCCAACGGTGAGGCATTTAGAGATTTTATAGATAAGAACTTCTAGCGGTAAAATTAATTGTTATTCAGCCTCAAATTTGGTAGAATTATGTGTTGTTTTCGTTCCGTCGAGGCCCCATCGTCTGTGACTTTAGTCAAGAGCCGTAGGCGACGTGGGCTAGGTCATTTGGCGCTGTCGTCTAGAGGCCTAGGACATCGGATTCTCATTCCGATAACTCGGGTTCGAATCCCGACAGCGTCACTCAAAAATCGTAATTTTTGAGTGTAAACAGGGACGAGAAGTTTACCCTGAGCGGGGTCGAACCATTGACCCATTCGATTACTCTCAGGGTCAATGCTGAGTGGAATCGAAGCATTGACAAGATCTTTTAAGAAATATACAATTCTCGAGTAACATTCTCATGTTTACCCTTTCTCCGTACTTTAGCGCTACCTACGACAATAAGTAGTGCGTGGAGAGAAAGGGTACCAAATTCTCTCCGCCAATTGACTGGGGGAGATTTTTTTAAACTCTATGGCATACATAAAACAAGTCCAAATGACCAAAGATGGTTTCGAGGCTCTACAAAAAGAGTTGGCAATTCTCGTGGATGAAAAAAGACCCAAGTTGGTAGAACGGCTTTCCTTCGCAAGACAGCAAGGGGATCTATCTGAAAACAGCGACTACATCAATGCTAAAGAGGAGCTCGAATTTCTTGACGGAAGAATTGATGAGCTGGAAGGGGTAATTAAAACCGCCGAAATCGTCAACGGCAGTTCCCACAAAAAGCTTTCCGACGGGGTTACCTTGGGAACAAAGGTGACACTCAAAGTAAACGGCGACAAGCACGTCTTTGAAATAGTGGGAGAATGGGAAGCAGATCCGGTAAATAAAAAAATCTCCCACGAATCACCCCTAGGCCGTGCCCTGGTCGGCAGAAAAATTGGAGACAAGGTCGAAGTTGAAGCCCCGGCGGGTAAAGTTAAATACGAAATTCTCGCAATCGAATAAAGCCTCTGTTACAATAGCCTCAAGGTGTATTGGGCGGACAAAATTGCTAAGGAAATAATTTCCTCTAAGAAATTTAAGCCCTACTGGGTGGACGATATGAAGACCCCGTCGGGATTTGCCCATGTGGGTTCTCTCCGCGGCCCAATTATTCATAGCCTCATTTTCCGCGCCCTAAAAGACGCTGGAGTTGAGGTGAAATTTACTTTTGTGATCAACGACTTTGACCACGCCGACGAACTCCCTCCCGAATTTAAAGACGAGCTTAAAAATTATATGGGCTTCCCCCTTAGAAAGATTCCCTCGCCATCTAAAGGGTATGATAGCCTAGGGATGCTTCTTGCCGACGACTTTAATAAAGTAATGTCCGAGCTCGGCGTTGAAGCGGAGATTCTTTCTTCTTGGGATATGTATCACCAAGGAAAATTTGACGGGGTTATAAAAGAAGCACTTGACGCTGGAGAAAAGATCCAAGACTTATATCAAAAAATCTCAGGGAGCAGAAAGAAAGAGGCTGGTTGGCTACCCTTTCAAGTTATTTGCGAAGAGTGTGGAAGACTTGGGACAACTCGCGTGTATGATTGGGATAGAGAAAAAGTTTCTTATAAATGCGAACCCTCTTTAGTTACTTGGTCCGAAGGCTGTGGCAATGAAGGCAAGATTTCACCGTTTGGTGGAACGGGCAAGCTTCCCTGGAAGGTTGACTGGGCTGCACATTGGAAAGTAATTGGGGTGACGGTAGAGGCGGCCGGAAAAGATCACGCATCAGCCGGAGGCTCGTATGACATTGCCTTAACTCTTTGTGATGAGGTTTTTAATTGGCCCAAACCCTTTAATTTTGGCTATGAGTTCTTCCTGATAGGGGGAAGAAAAATGTCCTCGTCCAAGGGGCTTGGTCTTAAAGCACACGACCTCATTAATGTCTTACCGGCAGAGCTGGGTAGATTTCTTTTTGCCAGGTCGGACTATCGAGAGCAGATTAACTTTGATCCAGTCGGAACCATGGCAATTCCGGATCTTTTCGATGAGTATGACCGATGCTGGCTGGCTTATATCGAAGGAACCAATGAGAATTTGGCGAGAGTTTTTGAACTATCTCTAATTAAGGGTGTTCCGGACGAAAAGCCCATATTTCTACCCCGGTTCAGGGACGTGGCAAACTATTTGGAACAGCCAAACGTAGATTTGGTCAAAAAATTCGAGGAATTGAAAGGAAGCGAACTTACGCCTGTTGAGTTGAAACTTCTTAACCAAAGAGAAAAATATGCAAAAATCTGGATTAAAAAGTATGCCCCGCAAGAGCTTAAATATGAAATGTTGGACGAACTTCCTAGGGGATTAAAACTTGGTGACAAGGAGAAGGAATTTTTGGAGAAAGTCGTAGATTTGGTTGAAGAGAAAAAGGACGCCGAAGACCTTCAGCAGGCGATTTACAATTTAACTAAAGAAATAAAGCTCGATACAAAAGAAGCGTTTACGGCTCTCTATCAGGTATTAATCGGAAAAGACCATGGGCCAAAAGCGGCTTGGTTTTTGCTATCATTACCCAAGAAGAAAGTTATCCAAAGATTGAATGAAGCGGTTGGTGTTAAAAGTTGAAACACTATACACACCTTGCAAGGAGTATCCTTTAAAGGTATGACCAAAGCCCAAGCCCACAAGTTACTTCTTGCCCATATGATCCAACCGAATTTGATAAGGCATTGTTATGCGGTTGCGGCTGTGATGAAGGCTCTTTACGGACGGCTCGAGGGAGAGGGGGATAAGTTTTCCAAGGAAAGGGAGGAGCTTTGGGAGGTCGTGGGGCTTCTGCACGACGGGGATTATGAGGAAACAAAACTTACCCCCGAAAAGCACACCCTCAAAATGCTCGAGTGGCTCAAAAAAGAAGGAGCCAAAGAGAAGGAGATTTTGGATGCAATTGCCTCCCATAACTACGCCCACACAGGGCAAAATCCCCCAAAAAATAAATTAGAATGGGCGTTATATTGCTGCGACGAACTTACCGGATTTATCGTTGCCGTTGCACTCGTTCGCCCCGACAAAAGACTGTCATCCGTAACTTATCAATCCATTCTTAACAAATGGGACGAGAAAAGTTTTGCCGCGGCAGTTAAAAGGGAACAAATAAAAGAATGTGAAGGCCACCTCAATATTCCTCTAAATGAATTTGTCCAAATAGCCCTCAGGGCCATGCAAGGAATTTCGGACGATTTAGGATTATAATTTAGCCATGCTCGACATTCAATTTATCCGCGAAAATACCGAAAAAGTTAAAAAGGGGGTTGCCGACAAACAATTCGACCCTTCTATCGTTGATAAAGTTCTTGAGCTTGACGGGAAAAGAAGAAAGCTAATTGTTGAGGTTGAGGAACTTCGTGCAAAAAGAAATAAAGTCGCCGAGGAAAAAAATATTGAGGAAGGAAAAAAGGTAAAGGAAGAACTTAAGGCAAAAGAACCCCAACTAGAAAGCATCGAAAAAGAATTTGAAGATATTCTTAATCAAGTACCTAATATCCCGCTACCACAAGTTCCGGTTGGTAAAAGTGAGAAAGATAATATCGAGGTAAGAAAGTGGGGGGAGCCTAAAAAGTTTGATTTTACTCCCAAAGACCATCTTGAACTTGGAAAATCTCTAGGAATTTTGGATTTTGAAGCTGGAGCAAAAGTAGCCGGTTCTCAATTCTATTTCTGGTATAGGGAAGGGGCGCTTCTTGAGCTTGCTCTCGTCCAATATGCGATGGAACTTTTGGGTAAAGAGGGATTCGTCCCCGTAATTACCCCGGACCTTGCAAAATCAAGATATTACTTGGGAACGGGGTATATGCCCAAGGGTAATGAGGCCCAAACTTATGAGATTAAAGACGAGGACCTGGGGCTTATTGCCACAGCCGAGGTAACTTTGGCCGGGAAACACGCGGATGAAATAATTGCCGAGGCAGAACTTCCTCTTAAGTACATCGGATACTCGCATTGCTTTAGACAGGAAGCTGGAGCCTACGGCAAATACTCAAAAGGGCTTTATAGGGTTCACCAATTTACCAAGGCAGAAATGTTTATATACTGTATTCCGGAAGAATCAGATAAGTTCCACCAGCACATTTTGGAAATGGAGGAGAAAATTTATCAAGGGTTGGGCCTTCCATATAGAGTGGTTGAAATGTGTACGGGGGACCTGGGGGCTATGGCGGCTAGGAAGTTTGATGTCGAGGCTTGGATGCCGACGCGCGGGGAATACGGCGAGGTGACTTCAACATCCAATTGCACGGATTATCAAGCTCGGAATCTAAATATTAAGTTTAAGGATAAAAGTGGAGTAAATAAATTTGTTCACATGCTTAATGGTACGGCCATTGCCACATCTAGAACTCCACTCGCCATTTTAGAAAATTATCAGGAAAAAGATGGAAGTGTTGTAATTCCTGAGGTACTTCGTAAGTGGGTGGGGAAGGACAAAATTACTCCTAAATAATTTCACTTTTGCGCTTCGGCGACGGCTTTTTTGTAGACTTCGTAGGCGTGGGCGGCGTCGGGATTTATTTTATTTAAATCTTCCATAATTCTTGCCTTAATGTCGTCGGATTTAACCACTTGAATGTTTTGTGAAACTAACCAGGTTTCAATGTCTGTGGCGACTCTCATGGCTTGCTCGGGAGTAGCTTGCGCGCGAATTAAGCTTGTTAGAAGTTTTCTTCTATCGTAGTCTTGACTACTTCCATCTTTCTTTTGGATTTGTAGCACCCCACTCACCCTCCTTAATCCTATCACTTTTTGAATGTTCTCGGAAGATTTGGTATTAGGTTTTAGATGAAATAGCTTTTGCTTTGGCCTCTACTTTGGGAATTAAATCTATAAGTTTAGAAATTAAATTTTGGGGAGAGACTACTTTAAATAAATATTTGCGTATTCTTAGGCCAATTAGGGCTTGTCCCTCAGACCTAGCAGCCATGCTAAAAAGAGAATCGGGGTATTCTTTTTCCCACCAATCCACAAGTTGTTTGCCTGCATCTTGCGATTCTGAACTAAGAGAAGCAACTTGATGCCAGACTACAATTACGTCTCCGTCGATTACGTTACTATGGGCGTAATCAACCCGCAGGGAGTAGAACTTTTCACCATAATCAAATATCAGATGATAGCCTGGATTTTGTGACCCACTTCCATTACTTGAAATTAATCTAGATATAGAAACAATCCTTTTATCGATAGACAGAAAAAAATCATCCGGAAGTGAAGAAAATTCTTCTTTTGTAATGGGATCTTGTTCCGGGCCCATCCTGAAAGTACAAAAGTTGGGAAGGACTTTGTTAACCCTGAATTTTTGTAAGCTCCCTTAAGGCGTCTGAGGCTATCCAGCGAGCACTTTTTGAATCTATTTTTTGAATTTCTTTTGCCACCTTTATTGCCTTCTTCGTAAGTTTCGGCCTTCTTTTTCCGATATTTCTTAATGCCCAGTTAACCGCCTTTCTAACAAAATTTCTTTCATCAGTTGACTCTCTTACAATAAGGGGAAAGAGCTTTTCAAATTGTTTATCTTCGGCTTTTTTGTCATACCATGCAACTTCTGCAATTAAGGCGAATGCCGCTCTTTTGACAAATTCCTCTTTCCTTTTTGACCACTCGACTATTTTCTTATACGCAAAAGGAGTCTTTCCAAAAAGTCCACATACTTGATCGCAAACGTCCCAGGAATCAAAATCTGACACCCAATCTTCCATCTGTCTTTCTGTCACCTCGCCTGGCTCGTCTATATAGGATGCAAGTATCCTTGCTTCATGAATTCCGGATTTCCAAAGCCTAAGGGCGAGTTTGTGGTCTTTGCCGATTTTCCTGGCCAGGGGCCTAAGAATGTAAATTGAAATTCCCAGGGTGTTTGTGGAAGCTATACCAAACCTAGCCATTCCCGCGACGTTTTTTGGATTGGCGTTTTTCTTTAACTCTTTAATAACTTCTTCGTATTTCATTTCATCTGCCTTCACGAAATTAGTCCTTTTTATAATATCTCTTCCCTTTAATTTTATCTGGAAGTAGACTTTCCTTAGAATAGGCTTCATAACCCTCGCCATAGCCGATATCTTTCATAAGCTTGGTAACCGGGTTTCGGATTTTCATTGGGACCGGGAGATTCCCGAATTTTCTAACATCCTCTAGGGTTCTCATATAAGCGTCATAGGCAGATCTATCTTTTTTGGCAAGTGCAAGATAGACTGTACCCGCAGCCAAATTCTCCTGACATTCTGGGTAGCCAATAGTTTCACAGGCCCTAAAAACTTCGTTAGCAACAACCAGTGCAGTTGGGGAAGCTACGTCTTCGGAGGCAAAGACAACCATGCGTCTTGCAATATATAAGGGATCCTGCCCTGCTGCGACCATTCTCGCAAGATAATAAAGGGCGGCATCAACATCGCTGGCCCTCATTGATTTAATAAACGCCGAAATTACGTTGTAATATTCTTCGCCCCTTTTGTCGAAAGTAAGTTGTTCTCTCTGCAAGGCTTGAGAGATGTGATTAGTGGACAAAGATTGGTGGCTGGTGATATTGCTGGCAATTTCGAGAACATTAAGCATGACTCTAGCGTCGCCGTTTGAGGACTCGAGAAGAAAATTAACAGCTTCTTTTCCAATCCTGACTTTTAGATGTTTTGTTCCTCTTTCCAGAATCTTCTTCAGTTCCTTAATTTCCAACTCCTTTAATACCAGAACTCTAGTTCTTGAGAGAAGCGGCCCGATAATCTCAAAAGACGGATTTTCGGTAGTTGCGCCTATTAAAGTAATATCACCCCGCTCAACATAAGGCAGAAGCTTTGCTTGTTGGGCTTTATTGAAGCGATGGATTTCATCAATTACTACGATAGGCGGGAAAAGATTCCCTTCTCTAAAAACTTTTGATATTTCTTTAACAGATGTATTAACCGCTGAAAATTCGTGATATGGTCTTTTAAGCTCGCTGGCAATGATTCTTGCCAGAGTTGTTTTTCCCGAACCCGGCGGTCCCCAAAAAATTAATGATGGAAAGAGTCTTGCTTTTTTCGCACTAGCTAGAAGCTTCCGGATAATTCCATCTCTACTAACCAAATGTTTTTGCCCGACAAATTCGGAGAGTCTTTTGGGTCTTAATAGTTCGGGTAACGGAGTTTTTATCACTACACGATTATAGTTCCGAATAAAAGACGAAGCAACATAATTGTCCTAAAATTATCCACTATATTGATATGTATCAATATAGTGATGGGTATGTAGGTAGGAAGGTCTGAGATGCAAAAAGGATATAATCTGTTAAGTATTAGAAGATATGGATATATTAATTGGAACAAAAGTATTAGAGGAAGTTGTTTCTTCTATAAACGGAAAAGTAAGAGTTATAAAAAGCCTGGGGTTGGGGACGTATATTCAGGTTGAAGGACTAACGCAGTCGGGAGGCGTCGTTTATGAAGTGTGGAAATCCACACTCAAAAAACTCAAAAACTCAAAAATTCTAAAACTCAAAAATGGCCTAGTTCTCGGACTAGGGGGTGGAAGCGCGGCGAAACTTGTTCGGAAGTATTGGCCACAGGCAAAAATTACTGGAGTAGATATCGATCCCGTAATGGTTGAGATGGGGAAGAAGTATATGGGCTTGGAAGAACAAGGTATCGAGATTGTGATTATGGATGCTGAGAAATTTCTGTCGAATAACGAGGTACGAGGTACGAAATACGATTTAATTCTCGTTGATCTTTATGTGGGATATGAGGTACCCGAAAAATTTCTATCCGAGAACTATATACAGCTTGTAAGGACGGTCCTTGCAAGCGGGGGTATAGCAATATTTAATAGGCTCTATTATGGCGAGAAGAGGCCGGAGGCAATGAGATTTGCGGCAAAGCTCGAAGCGGTTTTCCCCAAGGTGAAATATTTCCACCCCGAGGCAAATGTGATGTTCCTCTGCTACAATTGAACTAGATTTGGTAATTGAAGTAATGAAGAGTTTTCCCAGTTGCTTTTGCGGTTTGGAATTCATCCAACGCACCCCTTGATTGCTCCCATCCTGGAGTCATAAACATATCAGTAACATAAGGGGATTGTAATACTTCTCTCCAAAAAACTCTCCAAACTTCTTGTTCAATTTTGGCAGCTCCCAATCTTTTGAAGAGTTCATCTGAAATAACGTCTATAGACGAAAAAATTGGGAAATCAGAAGTTTTTCTAACAAGGTCGGTAAATTTTTGTAATCTATTCAAATTCTCACTAATCTTTTCTGGCCCATCTGAGGTAATGATCCCTGAAACGTACCCGATTTGGGTAACCCCTTCTATCTCGAACATATTTTTAATAAGAGCGAGAATATTATCGCGTACCTCATTCAGAGTTCCGGATTCCTTAACAGCCTCTCTAATTCTTTCTTTCATTTTTTTAACAGGCCGATTTTCTCACACACTTTACTAAAATTCAATGTCCTCTGCTACAATTGAACTGGGCTTAGGTGTAGAATTATAGCTTCGAATGTTTAATATTTTTTCCAAGCTTTTGGATGTAAATCAGAAGGAAGTCGACCGCCTGCAAAAGGTTGTAGATAGAATTAACGCATTTACCGACAAAGCCAAGAAATTCAAAGATAAGGATTTTGCCGCCAAAACCAAGGAGTTTAAGGAGAGGCTTGCTAAGGGTGAAACTCTGGAAGAAATTTTGCCCGAAGCTTTTGCAGTAGCTCGGGAAGCTTCTGAGCGGGCTATTGGACTTAGACACTACGACGTACAGTTAATGGCTGCGGTTGCACTTTTTGAAGGCAGAGTTGCCGAGCAAAAAACGGGTGAGGGGAAAACTCTCTCCGCGGTTCCCGCACTATATTTAAGGGCATTAGCCGGTAAGGGCGTACACCTGGTTACGGTCAACGACTACCTTGCACGGCGTGACGCGGGCTGGAATGGACCAATATTCCATCTTTTGGGATTATCGGTGGGTTCAATTATCCAAGAAACCAAATCATTTGTTTATGATCCCGACCATAATGACCCCAGCCATGGGGATGAACGCCTCGCCCACCTAAAACCAGCTTCGAGGACCGAGGCGTATGCCGTCGACATTACCTACGGGACAAATAACGAATTCGGCTTCGATTATCTGCGTGACAATATGGTTTCGAGACTCGATGAAATGGTTCAGCGTGGCCACTATTTCGCCATAGTCGATGAAGTTGACTCGGTCTTGATCGACGAAGCTCGTACCCCCCTTATTATTTCGGCTCCCGATACGGATCCAACCGACAAATACTATAAATTTGCCGGGTTGATAGACAAATTAAACGCCGATACAGACTTTAAAATTGACGAGAAGGCAAGAAGTGCAACCTTGACCGAAAGAGGAATCGAAAGAGTAGAAAAAATTCTGGGCGTAGACAACCTCTACGAGAAAGATTTTGAGTCCATCCACCACATTGAGAATGCCCTTCGCGCTCGTACCCTCTACCTTAAAGACCGCGACTATGTGATAAAGGAGAACCAAGTAATGATCGTCGATGAATTTACGGGGCGCTTGATGATGGGAAGGCGCTGGAGCGACGGACTCCATCAGGCAGTTGAGGCCAAGGAGCAGGTTCCAATTCAGCAGGAGAGTAAGACGCTCGCGACAATCTCTTTCCAAAACTACTTCAGGATGTATGAGCATTTATCGGGTATGACGGGAACTGCAGCCACGGAAGCGGAGGAATTTAGAAAAATTTACAAGCTAGATTGTGTTGTGGTTCCAACGCATCGGCCAATGATTCGAAAGGATCAATCAGATGTCGTTTATAAAACAATTAGAGCCAAATACGGAGCGATTGTTGCTGAGATTGAGGAGAAATACCACAAAGGACAGCCGGTTTTGGTTGGTACAACTTCGATTGAGAAAAACGAAATAGTTTCCGAGTACCTGAAGCGAAAAAGAATCCCCCACAACGTCCTAAATGCCAAAAACCACGAAAGGGAAGCTATGATTATCGCCGAAGCAGGAAATCCCGGGGCGGTAACAGTCGCTACCAATATGGCAGGTCGAGGAGTCGACATAGTTTTGGGCGGGGCGGTTCCCGAAAACTCAAAAACTCCCCGCCTCGCCGGCAGGCAGGCAAAACTCAAAGAATCAAAAGAGTATAAGAAATGGGAGGAGGCGCATGAGAAGGTAGTAGCCGCCGGGGGACTGCATGTAATTGGGACGGAGCGCCACGATGCAAGGCGAGTAGATAATCAGCTTCGGGGTCGATCGGGCCGTCAAGGAGACCCCGGATCTTCCCGATTTTATTTGTCACTTGAGGATGACCTAATGAGAATTTTCGGAGGCGAGCAAATTAGTAATCTCATGGACAGGCTCAAGCTTCCCGAGGATCAACCCATTGAAAACCCCCTGATTTCCCGGTCAATTGAGCAGGCGCAGGTTAAAGTCGAGGGTTTTAACTTTGATATCAGAAAGAATTTGGTAGAGTTTGACGACGTTGCCAACCAACAAAGAGATATAGTTTACAAATTAAGAAGGCGCCTTCTTGAGTCCCAGAACGTAAAAGAGGAAGTGGTCGAGAAGTTAAAGAACCAAGTAGAAAGAAATCTTCTAATGTCTTGGCCGGAGGGTGAGTCAAAGCCCGACTACGAAAGACTCACGGTGGGTCTTGCCGACATTGTTCCTTTTGACGACGCGTCAATCAAGAGAGTAAAAGAAGAACTGAAGAAACGAGGAAATAAAGAAGAGGTTCGGAACCTTATGTACAAAGTGGTTGATGATATTCATGCGACTCGGGAGAAGCAAGTCGGAGAGGCAGTTATGAGGCAGGTTGAAAAATACGCGTATCTTGGGGCAATTGACCATCTTTGGATAGACCACATAGACAGGATTGACGACCTTCGGGAGGGGGTGAGGCTTCGCGCCTATGGCCAAAGGGATCCTTTGGTGGAATTTAAAAACGAGGCTTATCAGCTTTTTGAGGGTTTGATAGATAAAATGGACGAGGAGCTTTCCCACAGAATCTTTAGAATTGGAGTTGCGCAGCCAAAACCCGAAATTCCTATGGAGCGAGCTCGGGAAAATATCGATACAATCGATATGACAGGACTAGCTGCTCAAACCCCCGACCAGACAGCCCAATCAGGGGAATCAGTCTTTGCTAAGTCCGCAAGGCGAGGCCTTGCAGAAGCTGGAGGAGAAGAAACTTCCTTTCCCGAGTCCCCCCCACCGGTCACTAGCCCCCAGTCACCCGTTAGCAAACGCAAGATTGGTCGCAACGACCCTTGTTGGTGTGGAAGCGGAAAGAAGTGGAAGCGCTGTCATTATCCGCAATTGGGGTGATTAGCGTTGACATCCTGAGTGTAATCGAAGGGTAGAAGAAGTGTCATTGTCCGGATCCGGGGACAAGTTATCTTTTTAATACTTCCTATAAAATTATTTAACTGGTAATATATATTTTTGTGGAAAACGGAGTGGAAAAAAAATATCTGGTCATTGGAACTTTGGTTTTAGTATTTTTAGCCGCCGTTACTTTTGTAAAATTTAGACAGCCAAAAAGCGAAAAAACTGTCGAACCATCCGTTTCCCAAGAAAAAGTTATGGAAGAAAAACAAAACGAATTAAAAATCGAGGACCTTACGGTAGGGACGGGTGATGAGGCAGTTGCCGGCAAAAAAGTAACCGTCAATTATGCGGGAACTTTAGAAGATGGAACAAAATTCGATAGCTCCTACGACCGCGGTGCTCCCTTTAGTTTTAATTTGGGGGCGGGCGAAGTTATTCAAGGATGGGATAACGGAGTTGCCGGAATGAAGGTTGGAGGTAAAAGAAAACTCACTATCCCGTCATTCCTGGGATACGGTGAGAGGGGGGCGGGAGACGCAATCCCTCCAAATTCCACTTTAATATTTGAAATAGAACTTCTTAAAGTGGAATAATCCACAAATATCGTAAATTAACTAAAAAAGTCGTGTAACATAGCACAATTTGGAATAAATTTTGCGGAGCCCTATTTGTATAACATCTCAAAAAATGCCATTATCCACAGCCCCCAACCCTAATCGGATAATTAGCTACCCTTCTCGATAGACATCAGGAACCTGGTTACGTCGTCGTTTGTTGAAGTTGTAAAGTATTTGTAAACTTCGCCAGGTCTGACCCATTTAAGCTCAGATAGATCTCTGTCTGCTTTAGGAGAACTGTGTGTAAACAGCGGCTCGCAAAAGAAGTAAAGTGCGACTATTTGAACATCTTTAAAGCCGGCATCCGGATGAATTCTAGCCGAGACTAATGTTTTTACTTTAACATCTCCTCCTACTTCCTCCCGGACCCTACTTTTAAGTTCGTTTTCAAAATCCAAGGAGTTAAGTTTTCCTCCAGGGAAAACCCATGTAAGGTTTTCCACCCATTTGTCTTTGGCCCTTCTTGCGCCGATTAAAATTTGTCCCCTCTTGTTTATTATCATTGCCAGTCCGATTGGAATAATCTCTAATTTACTTTGTGATCGAAGTTGCCAGTAAGATTTGAGAATGGTGGCCAGATCTCTTTCGGTGGGAGCATAGGTCTCAAACCCCTGCGAGCCGGACGTGTCTTTGGCAAGTTGTTTTGTGTACAGATCTATCAAGCCACGAAAAAATTCACTCCGAGTTTTATGCTCGGACTTAATAAGTTTTTCGACTTTATTGTGTGTTTCGGGCGGTAGCGAGAAGCCAACCACCCTCGTTTTCCTAGACATAGTTAAACAAAGTTCAAACAAGTATAACAAATTTAATTTCTAAGTCAAATTCTTCCTCGATCCGTGATGTGAATCTTGTCACAGAAAACCTTGAAGTCTTTAGATATCGGTGATACGCTTTTTTTGTGGGGAAAATAATCACAATTTTTTTAATCATTGGAGGGATTGCGGCTTTCGTCTATGCTTTTCAAGCTTATTCCCCGGTTCCCCTTAGTCAGCTTATAAGTCCAAAAGGAACCGATCCCTTTTCTGACTCGGCTTGTACCAGAATAGTAACCGTCAAAGGTAGTAGTATGGAACCCACCTTTAAAGATGGACAAACGACTACTTTTAATAAATGCATTGAAGGCAAAAAGGCAGATTTAAAAGTAGGGACAATAGTTTTAATTGAGAAAACTTTTCAACCGGAAGAAATTGTGATAATTAGGAAAAAGGTAGGAAGGGGTGCGGAGGTAAAGTATAATGTTTCAACAAGTAGTTCCCCAAGTCCAACTAAAGAAGTTCCCGTCTCCGAAATAAAAGCTATCTACGAGGTAAAATAATCTTGTCAAACTTGACCTATTCGACTGACGCTCAAGTCTTCGACTCCGAGGTCGCTCAGACTCGAGGAGGTCATGGTGAGTGAAATCGAACCATTGACTTTTTTCCACAAAGGCCCTTAAACTATCCTAAGTGGAAACACTAGCAACATTCTTTGTAGGACTCGTAGCTTTCGCTAGCTCCTTAGCTCCCCAAGCAAATCTCCCAAAGGTTTTGGGCGTAAGAGTTTTGGGAGATGAGGAGGAAGTAAGCACAACTTCAGCCGATATTGATGACGATGAAGACGAGGATGTAGGTGAGAGGTCTAGAGATGAGCTCAAGAGGCGGCTTGAGGAATTAAGGGAATATAAGAAAAACGCCCTTGAGGAAGCAAGAGAAAGAAGGAAAGAGGCCCTTGAGGCTGCAAAGAAGGCCAGGGAAGAAGCAATAGAGAACGCTAAAGAGGCGAGAGAAAGGTTTAGGGAACAACTTGGGGAATTAGAGGATGAAAGAAAGAAGGATATTGTTGAGCATATTGACGGACGACTCGCGGCACATAATGAAAAGTGGGTTAACCATTTCAATAAGATTCTTTCAAGGCTCTCGGAAATCCTTGCCAAGATTCAGGGTAGGGCTGATGAATTAGCTGGAGACGGGGTAGACGTTACCGATGTAAACTCCGCTATTGCCGACGCGCAAGCGGCTATCGATACTGCTCAGGCAGCGGTAGATGAACAGGCAGGTAAAGTCTATATCATCGAAATTACAGACGAAGAAAATCTCGGCGAGAATGTAAGCGAGATAGTTCATCAATTTAGAGACGACATAAGGGCAGTTCGGGAGCTCGTAAAGGATGCAAGGCAGGCGGTTCATGACGCCTTTAAAGCCCTTAAAGATGCAGCCGGTGAGCCAGAAGACAATGGGGATGAAGACGAAGGTGGATTAACGCCAACTACTTCACCAACGCCAACGTTAACACCAACACCTACACCATGAGACAAAAAGGAATAACGCCGGTATTAATTTTAGTAGTAGTTTCCGCCCTCATTCTTTTGGGGTCGGCCGGAGCCTACTATTACCTCAAGATGTCGGGAGGCTCACTCTACATTCCGAAAACTACCACCCCTACCCCTCTCCCGCCGGGTGAGACTCCAATTTCAAACTACGACGATTCGGGAACTCTTCAAAGTGAACTTGACGCAACCCAAATTGACTCAGCCGAAGGTGACATTCAAGAATTAGAAACTTCAGCTTCATCCTTGTGATATTATTGAGGTGAGATGGGATCTGCCTCCTTTTTGACAAAAAGTTTTGATTTAAATGTCGGAAGTCTAAGTCTTTCTCCTACCTACGTGACTGCGGGAGTAATAATATTCCTTCTTTTTCTTCTGATTTTAACTTTGGCCCAAGTCAGGAGACACTTTCTTAATTGGTCTATAAAAGGCGGAATTTTCGGAATCGTTTTGGGATTTTTACTCGCTGTAATCTTTGAAGGATTTTTGTTAATTGGAGGAAGAACGGTTGTGACCGAAGTTCTAGGTTGGAAAAATGCCCCAAAACCCATCGTAAATGTACTCGATAGTGGTAGGGCAAAATTGGTTAAAGTTTTAGGAGTTACCGATGAAATTCCAGAAAGTGCAGCCAAAAATTATTCTAGTGAGGAAGTAATCGATGCCTTCCAGTCCCTGCCTTTAAAGGAAGCCACAAAGGTTCGCGGGATTGTTTGTGAACCCTAATCATATTTCAGTATTCCGGTAATCCAGTATTCCAGTTTGATCAGTAAGCCAGTTTTCGATTTTGTTATACTTCAAGCATGCAAGACACTAAGCAGAAAATTGTTAGCCTCAAGGAGAAGTTTGAGGCTTTCGCGGCAACCTTTAGGCTCAAAGAGAAAAAAGAGGAGATTGCGAAGCTTTCGGCTGAATCAACCGACCCCGACCTCTGGAAAGATCCCGGGCGCGCAAAAAACCTGATGCAAAATCTGGGCGATCTGAAAAAAGAAATCGAGGAGTTTGAAAATCTGGAAAATTCAGTCGAAACTCTCAGCGAGTTTTCGGAAAAAGAGGAGTTGGCGGAAGAGCTAGCCTTCGAGGTTGAAAAAGCCAAAAAACTTCTAGAAAAATTTGAGTTTACCTCCTTTCTTTCGGAAAAGTATGACGAAAAAAACGCCGTTCTCGGGATTCATGCTGGTCAAGGAGGAACTGAAGCTATGGATTGGGTGAGTATGCTTTATCGAATGTACCTGAGGTATTGCGAAAGACGGGGTTGGGGTACAGCCACTCTTGATATGACTCCCGGCGAAGAGGCAGGTATAAAAAGCGTGACCTTTAAAGTTGAAGGGCGCTACGCTTACGGCCATTTGAGAGGAGAGGCGGGAACACACAGGCTCGTTCGCCAGTCTCCTTTTAATGCAGACAAGCTTCGTCAAACTTCGTTTGCGCTTGTTGAGGTAATACCGGAGCTAACCGAAGTCGATTTGCCCGATATTATAATCAAGGACGAAGATCTAGACTGGCAATTTTTTAGAGCTAGCTCTCAAGGAGGACAAAACGTTCAGAAAGTCTCAAGCGCAGTAAGGCTTATACATAAACCCAGCAAAATTGTAGTTACAGCCCAATCAGAACGTTTCCAAGAGCAGAATCGGAAAATAGCCCTGAACCTTTTGAGGTCCAAGCTATGGATGCTTGAGAAGCAGAGGACAAAGGATATGAAGAGGGAGCTCAAAGGGGAATATAGACCCGCTTCGTGGGGAACCCAAATCCGCTCCTATGTCCTCCACCCTTATAAAATGGTAAAGGACCTGCGTACCCAGATTGAAACTTCGGATACAGAGGCGACACTTGACGGAGATTTGGATAAATTTGTCGAGGCCGAATTAAGAGAAAAGATTTCCTTGTAAGGTGCAGGGAGTGATGTTATATTAATTTCATGGAGCAAAAAACGCCACCTTCTCCGATGCTTACTCCGAAGCAAGACTTGGTGAAGGAATTTCCCAAGAAGAGCCCTAAGGGGACGGTTCTCATGGCACTCGCCGCATTCTTGGTTGTTGCGGGAGGTGTGGCAACTGGCTATTTTCTTTCCGGACAAACTCTGGGGGGAGGGGGAAAAGAGGCAGTTCCTGGTACAACTACCACGGCAACAGAAGCGGGATTAACTGACGAATCTACATTTAGGGATTCAGCCGAAGGGAAGTTGGTGGAAGGTGGAATAGAGGGGGAAGGGACACACCACTTAGATAGAGATTTGGGACCAGACAAATATGTATATTTAACCTCAACAGTAATTGATCTTGAGGCATTTGTGGGTAAGAAGGTTACAGTATGGGGTGAAACAATAGCCGCAAAGAGAGCTGGTTGGTTAATGGATGTGGGTAAAATTAAGGTCTCCGAATGACTTCACTTGGTAAACCTGAGATTATCTGGTAAGCTTAAAAAGCAAATTTTACCCTGATGATTAGGTTCAAAAATGTCACTAAAAAATTTGGCGATATTACGGCCCTATCGAATGTTTCCTTTGAGGTAGATAAGGGAGAATTTGTCTTCATCACGGGCCCTTCCGGAGCAGGTAAAACCACGGCACTCAAGCTCATTCTTCGCGAGATATTACCGGATGAAGGCAAGATAATTTTTGATGGAATGGATGTTTGCGAAGCTTCCCAAAAAGAAATACCGGGGATTCGACGAAAAATAGGCGTAGTTTTTCAGGACTTTAAGGTACTTTCAGAGCGAACCCTGAGGGAAAACGTAGAAGTAGCCCTTGCGGTTGCCGGAATTCCCCAAACCGAGTGGACTCCCAGGGTGGATAAGATATTGGAGCTTGTGGGACTTTTGAAGCGGGCCGAGCTCTTTCCCTCCCAGCTATCTGGAGGAGAACTCGAAAGGGTCTCCCTAGCCCGCGCCTTGGTCGTAAATCCGAAGCTCATTTTGGCCGATGAGCCCACGGGAAACCTAGATTGGGACACGGCTGACGAAATAATGGAGCTTTTTGAGAAAATAAATAAAGAAGGAAAAACTATTATCATGGCGACCCACAATAGAGAAATTATTGCTAAACTAAAAAAGCGGGTGATAAAGTTATCCGAAGGCAAAATTGTTGGCAACCATGAACATTCATCTTAAAACAGCACTCGATTATATAAGAAGGACTCCCTTTCAGGCCCTTTCGGCCATATTTGTTTTGACAATTACTTTCTTCGTCGCAACCATTCTCTCGGTTTTGGTCTATTCTTCGGGAAAAATAATCAGACACTTCGAGACACGGCCACAGGTGATCGCCTTTCTTAAAGACGAGGCAACGCCCGAGACCATAGTTGCCCTTCAGGGTAGACTTGGAGGAGATTCCAGGGTCAAGGACGTTAAATATGTGAGTAAAGAGGAGGCTCTAGCAATTTATAAGGAAGCAACGAGCGACAATCCACTTCTTTCCGAGCTGGTTAGCCCCTCGATATTCCCGGCGAGCCTCGAATTTTCTTTGGTCGACCTCTCTTTCGCCGAGATTGTTATTGGGGAAATGCGTGCGGAAGCCATAGTTGACCAGGTCGGCTTTACAGCCAATTTAGGAAGCGAAACCGCACTAGGAGATGTAGTTTCAAAACTTAGGACTATTACTTTCTATCTTAGAGTCGGGGGAGGCGTGTTGGTTGGCGTTCTTGCTGCAACCTCCTTCCTGATACTTGTCGTTATTATCGGAATGAGAATGGCTTCGCGCCGAGGCGAAGTGGAAATTCTGGATTTAATTGGGGCTACTCCGGGATTTATTAGAAGCCCTATTATTATTGAAGCTTTAATCTATGCTCTGGTTGGGGTATTGGCCGGCTGGCTTCTGACTTTGATTTCGGTTCTTTATTTGACGCCCAGCGTAGTTAACTATTTTGGTGAAATCCCGGTTCTTCCTAAAGACACACTCGCCTTTTTGGCTCTATTTGGAATAATTTTAGCCGGCGAAATAATAGTTGGAGTGACACTTGCTCTTCTCGGAAGCATGCTTGCAGTTTCAAGAGTAAGGCGTGCGCGATGAAAATTGGAAAGTTTAAGATAGTAATCTTTGCTCTCTTCCTTTTAGGGGCATTTCTTCTTGGAAAAACCACCCTCGCCCAAGAGACAACTGAACAGAGATTGCAAAGGCTTTCGACGGAAATTGCCCAGTATGAGAGAGAGATAGCGCGCCTTCAGACACAGGCAAACACTCTTAACAATCAGATTGCCCAGTACGACGCCCAGATTAGGCTCACAACTCTCAAGATAACTCAGGTTGAAGAAAAAATTTCCATCTTGGGTGGAAGGATTGACCAACTCGAAGTTTCTCTAACGGCCGTAACTCAAGCATTCTCCAATCGCGCAGTGGAAACTTATAAAATGGCAAGACTCGGGGATGTTTTTTTCCTGCTTGTCACTGCCCCGGATTTAAATGGCGCCGTTTCTAGATTTCACTATCTTCAAAAGATACAGGAGGCAGACCGGGATCTTCTCATTCGGCTTCAAGAGGCCCAAACTAGCTACGTTATTGAGAAAGAGTCCCAAGAGGTTTTACAAAAGCAGCTTACCGAGGAGAAAGCCAAACTGGCGGGCCAGAAAGCCGCCAAGGCCGAGCTTCTTCGGATAACTAAAAATGACGAGAAGCGCTATCAAGAGCTTTTGTCTCAAGCCAGAAGTGAGCTTGAAGCTATTCAGGCGATCCTAGCGGGTAAAGGAACAGAGACTCAAGTCGGGCACGTTAACGAAGGAGAGAGGATTGCATCTATCATCCAAGGGGCATCGTGCAATTCAAGCGGCGCCCATGTCCACTTCATAGTAAGCTCAAATGGGGTCACACAAAATCCTTTTAGCCACTTAAGGGGTGGAGTATCGTTTGAAAACTGTTCAGGTCCTTACTGCGGAAGTCCAGACGGGGATCCTTTTAACCCGAGTGGTTCTTGGAACTGGCCGATGAATCCTTCCATAAAGTTTAATCAAGGATACGGAGTTACCTGGGCCGTAAGAAATACCTGGCTTGGAAGTATTTATAGTTTCCATAATGGTTTAGATTTTAACGGCGCTAGCTCTGAGGTAAAAGCGGTGAGGACTGGCACTTTATATAGAGGAAGTTATTTCGGGAGTTCCGGATGCAGTCTAAGATATGTTCGCGTCGACCACGACGAGAATGACCTCGACACCTTCTACCTCCACGTAAATTATTAGGTTCTTTTGGGCTAGATCCCGCTTTAGAGTAATTTAAGATTTGAATTTGACAATCTCCCGAAAATCCTGTAACTATACGCTAATTTCTGCTCACCTGAGTATTCTAAGCCGTATTCATGAATTAATTCATTAATACAAATGACACAAGTTTCAAAATATCCGGTTTCAAAAGAAATATACGATACGATTTATGAAGTTTTTGTTGGCACAGTTTCAAATTTGGAAACAAAACGACGGGTCGCCAGGTTCTTCAGTGAATTTCTTACACCTACCGAGCGAATAATGCTTGTAAAAAGACTGGCCGTTGGGGTTCTTTTGGCCAAAGGCTACAATTATCGGCAGGTTTCTAGACTTCTGCGGGTAAGTACGACAACGGTTGGTAGATATGCTTTTTTGCTAAATTACGGAGATGACTATAAGGATACAGTTCGGGAAATACTGAGGAACGAAAAGATTGAGGAATTTTTCTTGGGCACAGCAGAAAAAATAGCGGGTATTCTTTCTATGGCAGGATCCAAGGGTGGTAGTTGGAGGTACTTAAAAGAGGAGATAAGAAATAAACGGTTAAAAAGACCATTCTAGTCTGTATTCATGGATTAATTCATTAATACAATGAGGACAAATTTTTTTTATTTGTTAATCGGATTAATCAGCTTAATGGGATTAGTAGGTTTATCTTTAGTTACGGCTCAGGAAACTTTCGCGCAGGTGGTGATAAATGAATTTCAAGTTCGCCCATCTCCTCAATGGATAGAACTCTACAATAATAACTCGGGACCCGAGGATATATCGGGCTGGACAATTGACGACAGCAGTGGGACAGAAAAATATACAGTTCCATCTGACACCGTACTTCCAGCGGGAAACTGTATCTCATTTCAAAGCGGGAACTTTAACTGGAATCCATCGTCTGGGGATACAGTTAAGCTATTGAACGAACAAACTACCATTGAAGAATATACCTATGCGTCTGCTCCAGACGACAATGTATCAATCGGGAGAGAAATCGATGGACAAGGTGACCTAGTTGTTTTGGCAACAAGCTCTCGTGACGAATTTAACTCAACGGGTGAAAATTGTCTTGCTCCTACGCCCACACCTTCTCCTACTCCGTCGCCGACACCGACACCATCTCCCACCTTGACACCGACTTCAATGCCCACGCCAAAACCAACCGCAGCTCCCACAAAAACTCCCACTCCAACAAAAGCGCAGACTGAAGCGGAAAATAACCAGGAAGGTAACCCAGGTTCGGGTGGAGAATCGACCTTGGGAATATTAGGACTAAGAAATGAGCTGAACCAGCTTGTCGAAAGCACTGGCGAAGCCGAATCCAAAAAACCATTTCCGGTTTTCGCGGCCGTACTTGTGGGATTAGGAGCGGCCTTAGTTGGCGTATCTCTCTTTATCTTCG